>Ga0070737_10000210_pt1 | contig 142243 bp, 139 predicted proteins | sample Coa_R1_10_FD_66438 | JGI IMG/M metagenome (GOLD analysis project Ga0070737, IMG submission 66438) | Surface soil microbial communities from Centralia Pennsylvania, which are recovering from an underground coalmine fire - Coalmine... | ecosystem: Environmental > Terrestrial > Soil >...
ACATGGAATCCAGGAGGAAAACGGGGAAATAGAGGGGGATAAAGACCGACTCAAATGATCGAAACTCACTTACCGAAAGCCGACGGAGATGGCGTTTACACAAAATACTTGACAAGCCCACGGAGTTCCTCCGCCGTACCGTAGTTTCGGGAACTTCATCTCGGGAACTTCCCGGTCTTTCATCGAAACTTCTGTTGCTTTTGATCTCACCTTACTATACATGTAGGTGCAAAACATTCCTTGACATCGTCTCCGAATGGCGTGAGATTAACAAATGCTGATGAGTAGTTCCCCAAAAATACACACGTTGGAGATGAGTGATGCTGAACGCGAACTTCCCTTTGAAAAACGCGGCGCTGCTTTGTGTGGCGCTTCTACTGTTTGTGTCGGTTGCCTCTGCAATCGACTTTACCCCGAATGCTACAATCACTGCTTGCGATAACTTCGGGAAAACCTGGAGCATTACCCCCGCGGCTTGCAGCCCGGCGCTCCCGTTGACGCTCTGCCTTTCCGGCGCCCGCGATACGCAGAACCTGTTAGGGTGCGGCCCGCTACCGCTCTACGGCAGCAGCTACGTGCTTCTGCTCGGAGTATTCAACGCCACCGCTTACAGCGAAAGCACCAATTGCGTAGATTCGACCTGGCTCGGAAGCGGCCTCACGACCATCACTGGAAACGTATTTAACCAGGGTGGGCTGTTTGGCAGCTTCACGCTAACGGCGGGCGCCTGTGCCACCACTGCCGCCGTCACCGCAAAAGACCCCAGCCGCCGCTAATCTGCTTCGACACGGTGGCGGATCTTGAACCGTTGTTGTGGGGCAGGTCCGCCGCCGTAGCGCCGACTATACTGAAAACGGATATCCAATGACCGCCCTCCTGGTAAAGGAAGATATGCCGGCTGCGGCTAGACTCACCCTCCCGTAACTCTCTGACGACAAGTTCTTCGAGTTTGCCGTGCAGAATCCTTACTACCGGATCGAGCGGACTGTGGAGGGAGTAATTGTCGTCACGTCCGAACAAGTGGAATGACGGGTTACCGCGATGCTGCGGCTACAACTCAACTTGTCTCCTGGGCCGGGAGAAGCTCAGAGAATCGATGGCGAACGGCTGCCGCCTCGGCTGGATTCTCAATCCTCCTATTTGGCAGCCAGGCTGGTAGACCAGCGAACCCCCGTGCCGGGCTCGGCGGGGATAGCCGCCGGCTCGAATTGAAACCAGCGCGCCAGTTCCTCATCCCCCACGCGGCGGCTGCTCATGATCCACTGCCGTTGCTGCCGGGCGCGCCGCCAGCATTGTGCCACCCGCCAGAAGGCTTCTAGCGAGCGCGGTTCCCGCACCAGGCAGCCGCCAATCACCAGCAGGTCCCGCATCGTCATGGCCGCCCAGCAACTGTTCCATACTCCCGGCGTCAGGTTCTTGATGCGCATCAGAAAACGGTTCTTCACCGAATGCATGTTAAAGACTGGCGAAATCGCTTTCCGGTTAACCGGCGTGACGGTGCGGACGTGATATCCCACAGCCGTGTTCGTATACAGGCAGCGCCAGCCCAAAAGCTGCGCCCGCCAGGCAACATCGGCATCCTCGCGGTAGACGAAAAATTGCGAATCGAAGAATTCGCCCTCCACCGAAATCTCGCGAATCATTTCCCGCCGGTAGAGCGCCGCTGCCCCGCTGGCGCCGAAAACGTACTCGCGGCGATCATACTGGCCCTTGTCCACCTCGCGCCAACCCCGATCGAAGTGCCGCATCGCCGGCGTAAAGTACATCCCGGCGGAATCGATACGCGCTTCCGCCAGCTTCGTGAAGCCTTTCCCGATCGACAGCAGTTTTCCGCAAACCGTGCCTACCCGCGGATCGCTCGCGGCGGCATCCAGCAATTCCGCCACAAAATCGGATTGGAGCAAAACGTCGGGATTCAGGACCAGGACCCAGGGCGCTTCCGAACTAAAAATACCCTGATTCTGTGCGGCTGCAAAACCGGCGTTGTGCCGGTTCCGAATCAGCCGCAAATGCGAACGGAATTTCCCTACAAGCTCCAGTGTCTTATCGGAGGAGGCATTATCCACCACCGCCACTCCCAGGTGTACGCCGGATTGCGCCAGCACTGCCTCCAGGCAGCGCTCGATGTACTGCTCGTCGTTGCAGGTGACGATTGAAACGCAAACCGCCGCTTTAGCCATTTCGTTTTCCCATTTCCTCTCCCCAATTCCTCCCAAAGACCCGCGCGCCCCGCAATCCACTACACTGAAACTTCCCTGCCGCGGAATTTTTTTCGCCGGGTGTAGTCGAAATCACCGCTCGCGGGTCTTTGGATTGAGAAAATGGCGATTCTTTCCATTGGGAAGGAACTGACCGGCATTGCCGCCTACGAGCGCCCGTCCGCCAGATTGCGCGATCAGGTGACCTCCCTATTCGAAGAGGCCCGCTCGGACGTCTACCGTTATTTGCTCACCCTCGGCCTCCATCCCCCGCAAGCGCAAGACGCCACGCAGGAGGTTTTCCTCCGGCTCTACGCCACCCTGCGGAAAGGCGAAACCATTCAGAATCCGCGTGCCTGGATATTTCGCGTGGCGCATAACTATGGGCTGAAGGTGCGCGCGCGGCAGGATGCGGAACTGCCGTTCGATCCCGAACTGGAACTGCCTCTTCCAGCCACGTCGCCGCACTCGGGCGATCCGGAGCGCGAACTGCTGGAAAGGGAACGCCTGCTGGTATTTCACCGGGCCGTGCATAACCTTTCCGAGCAGCAGCGCCGCTGCCTGTTGCTGCGCATGGAAGGCCTGCGCTATCCGGAAATCGGCGCGGCCCTCGGAATCAGCGGTTCCGCCGTCGGTGAGTTTCTGCGGCGCGCCATGGAACGTCTGCGCCGGGTCGCCGCGAATGGGACCGCCGGACTAGGAGCCGCGCGATGAGCGAACCATTGCGCCATCCCCAAACTGAGCTTCTGCTGCCTTACCTCGATGGCGAACTCTCCGCGCGCCAGGCGCGGCGGGTGCGGAAGCACGTCGAGGCCTGCTGGCAGTGCCGCGCCGAACTGGAAGAACTCGAAAAAACAGTGGGCGATTGCGTCCGCTACCGGGCCCGTTTGCGCGAGGCGGATGTCTCCACGCCGCCGCGCCCCTGGGCGGATCTTTCGGGCGGGTTCGACCGCATCGATGCGGCGCATCGCCGTCCCCTGTTTCGCTGGCCGCTCGCGCAGTCCGGCTCACGCCGATCTTGGACGGCTTGGATCCTGGGTTCGGCGGCGGCCGTAGCCGCCACCCTCAGCCTTCATCCGTGGGATCGCTTCGCCGGTTCGGGTTTCCCGGGCCCCCAGGCGCAACTCATTGCTCCCTCGCCCGAAATTGCGCCTCCTCCCGCGGTCGCCGCTCCCGCGCAACGAACAAAGCGGCTTTCCGCTCCCCACCAAGAACCGGCGCCGGCGGAAACCATTTTGGCCAATGAGCTGCATGCCGTGGCTGCGCTGCACGATCTGGGCGCGGATCTGGGCGATCCAGTCGAGGTTTCCCGCCAGGGGCCGCGCGTGGTAGTTCGCGGAACGGGCGTTTCTCCCGCCCGCCAGCGGGAGATTCGCCAGGCCTTGGTTTCGCTGCCGAATATCGATCTGCAATTCCCGCTGCCCGCCGCCAATGCCGCGCCCCCCTCGCCCGAGCCGCCGGCCGCGCCCCAATCGCCTGCGCCTTCCTCGCCCATGCAAACGCTGCTCGAAGCGCAATTGGGAGGACATGGTCAGTTTGAGAATTTCAGCTCTCAATTGCTGGATCGCCAGGAAGCCGCCATGGCCCGCGTCTACGCGCTCCACCGCCTGGCCACGGAATTCCCGGCGGATGCCGAAAGCCGGTTGAGCGGCGGCGGTCAAATGCTGCTGCGCTCTCTCGCCCGCCAACATGCCGAAGCCCTGGCGCGCGAGCTCGCCACTATCCGCCGCGCCGCCGCCCCCGTGCTTCGTCCTTTGCTGAACGGCGCCTCCGTGGATGCCGCCGCCCCCGCGTCTCCGCCCGAGTCGTGGCAAGCCGCCACGGATACTCTGTTTATTTCGGGCAAGCAGGTTGATTCCTTGCTCGCGGCGCTGCTTGGCCTCGCGGCCTCTGACGATGCGCAGCGCCCGGAATTGCCCCGCAATTTTCTCGCTGCTCTGGCGCAGGTACAATTATCCGTGCAACAATGTGAGCGGCTCTTGATGCAGTAGGAATCCGGCAATGACCCGTGGGCGCGCGTTATCGCTCATCACTCTCCTTCTGATGTGCGCCGCGGCTATGCCCGCGCAATCCTCCTATATTTACGGCCGCGTCACTGACCCTTCAGCCGCCGGCGCCGCGGGCGTGTCCGTCAGCGTAGTGAACGAAGATAGCGGCTTCCGTTACAGCTCCGTTTCGCAAAGCGATGGCGCTTATTCGGCCGGCCCCCTCGCGGCGGGCTCGTACAAGATCACTGTGCGCAAGGAGGGCTTCCGCACCATGATTCGCTTTCATGTGCGCGTGGATGGCGAGCGGCCGGGACGCGCCGATTTCGCTCTCTCTCTGGGCAGCGTGCAGGAAACCATTACGGTCGAAGATACAGAGCCCGGTACGGAGCAAGACGCTTTCACGGACCGCACCGACGTAGCCGTAGCCACCAGGCTCGATCACACCGAAATCGACAAACTGCTGCTCGATGGCAGCGGTCTGCTCGGCATGGTCGAACTTTCGCCGGGAACTACCGTCGTCCCGGCAACGCGCGGCGACGCCGGCCAGTTCGTTGCCGATGGCCAGCGCCCCAACACCAATCTTTTCACCGTGGATGGCATCTCCGCCAACCATGGCGTCAGCGCCGGAGGGCTTCCCGCCCAAATCACGGGCGGCTCTCTGCCCGTGCTCAGCGCCTTCGGCAGCCTCGATTCCCTGATCCCTGTCGGCTCGGTGGACCAGTTCGAAATCCGCACTTCCAGCAGCTCCGCTCAGTTCGGCCGCTTGCCCGGAGCGGCCGTTTCGGTCACCAGCCGTTCCGGCACAAACGAATTCCATGGCTCCGCCGGATACACATTCCGCAACGAACTGCTCGGCGCCAATGATTGGTTCGCCAATCGCGGCGGCGATCCGCGTCCGGCCGCGCGGGAAAACAACTTCGATGGCTCGCTCGGAGGCCCGCTCTGGCGCGGCCACACCTTCTTCTTTCTGGGCTACGAACACATCGATTTACTGGAGCCATTCACGTGGGTCGAGCCGGTTCCTTCTCTAGACGCGCGCGCCGCCGCCCCCGCCTGGTCGCAGCCGGCCCTGGCCCTCTTCCCCATTCCCAACGGGCCGCCGTTAAGCAACGGTCTTAATGGTCTCGCCGCATGGCAGGGAACCAACTCCCGTCCCGGCGGCCTGGATGCGGCCAGCCTCCGCCTCGATCATTCCATCGGCGGCAGTCTTTCGCTGTTCGCGCGTTTCAGCGACTCGCCTTCCACCAATCAGTTCGGCACGACGACCATCAATCACCTCTACTTCCGCTCCTGGAGCGCGACGGCGGGCCTGAACTGGCGCATCGCGCCGGAACTGATTCTGGACGTTCGTCTGAATCGCTCCGACACCAAGGCTTCCTCCTTCTGGAGGGGCGCGAGCGCATGCGCATTGCAGCCCATAGCCGCGCTCGTCTTCCCCTCTTCCGGTTGCGGCGACCTGGTTCGTTTCGATATCGATGGCGTAGCCGATGTCATCTCCGGCAACGAAGGCAACCGCTGGCAGCACCAGTGGCAAAGCACCCAGTCTCTTTCCTGGAAGCGCGCCGCCCACGCGTTCGCAATCGGCGCCGATTTCCTGCGCATCCAGCCGGTACGCAGCGATGCCAATTCAACCGCGAGCATGATCGCCGAAAGCGTCGCATCACTGGATGATGTCAAGAGCTATTGGAAAGGATATTCGGCGCCCGTGAATCAATCCACGCTGGTCGACGAGTTTTCCGCGTGGGTTCATGACAAGTGGCGCCCCTTGCCGCGTCTCACAATCATCGGCGGCCTGCGCTGGGAATATAGCCCGCCGCCGCCCATGGGCGGCACCCCGGCTTTTTTTCTGGACTACAGCCGGGATTTGGTCCTGCCGGAGCCCCGGCCCTTATGGCTCAGACCCTATGGCCATTTCGCGCCCCGCTTCGGCATTTCGTTCAGCCCCGGCAAGGCAACAGTGATCCGCGCGGGCGTGGGGATCTATTACGATTCGAGCATGAGCATCGCCACTGACTTGATCAATGGCGGCCCCTTGAATCTGGCGGGCCAGTTCGAAACCGGACGCAACAGCCCGTTTCCCACGTATCTGAATTACGGCTTCATGCCCAATCTTCAATTGCCGCGAGTGGTGCAGTGGAACGTCTCGATCGAACGCAGCCTCGGCGCGGCCGATCAGATTTCAGTAGGCTACGAAGGGTCGCACGGTTACGACTTGATCCGCCGCGAAGTGGGTGGGCCGGGAAGCGACGAGACCGATTGGGACGCCCTCACTACCAACAATGGCTATTCGCGTTACAACGCCTTCGTCGCGCAGTACCGGCGCCGTGTAGCGCATGGTTTCGAGGCCCTGGTTTCCTATGCCTGGTCGCATTCCTTCGATAACGTTTCGAGCGACTCGTTCCTGGTCTGGGCCGGTTCTGGAATGACTCCGGCGGGCGACTTCGCTTCCTCCGATTACGACCTCCGCCATTCGCTCACCGCTTCCTTCAACTGGGCGCTCCCCGGCCTTGTCAACCGTTGGGCCAAAGGCTGGGGTTGGGCCAAAGGCTGGTCACTCGATGGGAACCTGCGCGCGCGCAGCGGCTTCCCCATCACGGTGCTGGACATGCAGCAGTACGCAGGTGTGAGTTTCATGAACGCCTTCCGGCCGAATGTGGTCCCGGGCGTGCCCCAGTGGATTCTGGATGCGAATGCGCCGGGCGGGAAATCGCTCAACCCGCAAGCCTTCGTGGCGCCAGCCGCCGGTACTCCCGGAAACCTCGGGCGCAACGCCATCGCGGGTTTCGGCATGTGGCAACTGGATCTTGCGCTGCGGCGCGAATTCCGCCTGGCCGACCGCCGCAATCTGGAATTGCGCTTCGAAGCCTTCAATGCGCTGAATCACCCCAATTTCGCCGATCCGCAGCGCTATCTGGATAGTCCTTACTTCGGCCAGTCCACTTCTATGTTGAATCTGATGCTGGGCAACGGCAGTCCCGCCAGCGGGCTGGCTCCCATGCTCCAGAACGGCGGCCCGAGATCGATCGAAGCGGTAATCCGGCTCCACTTCTGAACGCGCTACTTCCCAAAATCCCGCGGCAACCCCTTCTTAGTCTCCAGCAAAATCCCCAGAATATCCCGCCGCTCCGTATCCGTTAGCCGCGCGTAAGCCTCGCTCCGGTCTTTTCCGGAAAGTATCTGTCCTAACCGAAGGTACACGCGATCCTTTACTCTGTCCGGTAAAGTATCGAACGCGGAGCTGTATATCATGTATGATAGCGGATAGCGAAACAGTCGCGTCTGTAAATCGAAATCCCGCAGCGAACGGCCTTTGGAATCGCGCGGGCCGCGCTGGGGGAACGTTTTAGAAAAGCTCGATACTCCGGTCACTGGCGCCCGCAGCGGCTCGGCCTCGGCGAACAGCATGTAGGAAACCATGTCCTCGATTTCCGCATCCAGCTTCCGATTGGCGGCGTCGTCCGTTTTGCCGTCGTGCTGGGCAATCCGCGCGTCCCAGCCGATGCGCGTGATCAGATTCGTCATGCGTACCTGGTGTTCCAGCGTCAGCAGCGCCACAATATCGCTGGTCCCGGCGAGATAGCGCGAAGTATCGAAATAATCGCTCAAGTTGGTGACATTCTGGGTCTCTGGGCCGCCCGGTCCGCCCGGATCAAGCGGGTCCACCAGGTTCACATTATTGCCCAGGTGCGTTTCGGAGCCGTGTGTGCCCGTGACATACCAGCCGCCCCAGCGCTCCTTCAGCGGCGTGCGGTCGTCGGTGATGAACGAGGCGCCATGTACGTCGCGGTTCTCTTCGGTCCGCGGATGGAGCGAGCTGACAAAGATGCCGGGTACGCCCATAGTGATCGGCCCCTGGTGGCAGCGCAGGCAATCGTCGCGGCGCGAAAATTGCGGCTTCGCGGTCTGCTCCGCATCTAGGCTGTAGAGCACGATGCCGAGCTTAGGGTCGACCGCGGACAACTCCAGCACGTCGCCGCCTTGCACGTATCCCACGGCCACTTCGTCATTGAAATAAATCGCGCGCGGCGTGCGGGGCGAAATGTGCTGCGTCTGAATGCTCGTCTTCGAAAACACCAGCACCTGCGAATCGATGTGGATATCCAGCTCGCGCAGCAGCGCCGGTAAATAGCCCCAGCCGTGGGGAGCGTAATCGAGTTTCACTTGCCCGCTTTCGAGGCGCTTTTCGAGCCGCGCCACCGCATCGTGCGGCTGCTGATAATACTGAATCGCCGGATGATCCAGCGGAATGTAGAGCGTGTCTTCGAGCCGGTCGGCCAGCGCCCATCCACCCAGAGCCGCCGCGGCCCCGCAGGCAAGCGCCAGAGCTTGAGTGCGCCGCATACTGTCCTACTATATCGCCGCGATAATTGACGGGTGAAACCCTCAACCCGCTTGCTGAGAGTGCCCGGCCGTGAGATCGCGCGGCTCAACGAAATGGACCTCGGTTCCGTCTATACTGCAACGGGCATGGTGTGAGAAGCGTCACACCGGCAATCCTGGTGGCGGGTCTTTGTTTTGGGCAAGCCGCTCCGCGGTTTGAGGTCGTCTCGATTAGGCCCAACAGATCGGATGGCCGCGGCGGCGGTATGAAGGCTATCGCGGGAGGGTTTTCCGCGCGCAATCTGTCCGTAAATATGCTCATCCAATCCGCGTACAACCTCAAGGCATGGCAGATTTTCGGCGGACCAGGTTGGGGTGACGACCGATCGTTACGATATCGAGGCTAAAGCGGAAGGAAATCCCAGTCTTGAGGAGAAGTTGGAGATGTTCCGGCCGCTGCTCGCGGACCGCTTCCACCTGAAGTTCCACCGCCAAACGCGACAGATGCCAGTCTACTCGTTAACTGTCGCGAAAAACGGTCCGAAACTTAGAGCCACCGCTGCTGGAGTTCGAGATATATTCGGCCGGGCAGAGGCTGGATCGAGGGCGCAGCGGACACTATGCGCACGCTCGCGGATTTGCTGGGCGGGAGTCTCGGCCAGCCGGTAACTGACAAGACCGGCGTCAATGGAGGCGTTCGTCATCGATCACGTCGAAAGGCCCGCGCCCAGCTCTACTCGCCTTCCTCGCTCTGTCCCACCTTCAATACCGCCAGGAATGCCTCCTGCGGAATCTCCACCCGCCCCACGCGCTTCATCCGCTTCTTGCCTTCCTTCTGTTTTTCGAGCAGCTTCCGCTTGCGCGTGATGTCGCCGCCGTAGCACTTGGCCAGCACATTTTTGCGCATGGCGCTGATGGTTTCGCGCGCGATGATCTTGTTGCCAATGGCCGCCTGCAGCGCCACTTCGAACATTTGCCGCGGAATGAGCTTGCGCAGGCGTGCGATCAACTCTTTGCCGCGCTCGTAGGCGAAATCGCGGTGCACGATGATGGAAAGCGCGTCCACCGGCTCTCCCGCCACCAGCACGTCCAGCTTCACCATAGGCGAAACGCGGTAACCCGCCAGATGGTAGTCGAGAGAAGCGTAGCCGCGGGAAGCCGATTTCAGCCGGTCGTAAAAATCCAGCACGATTTCATTCAGCGGCAGCTCATAAACAAGCAGCACGCGGCCGCCGCCGATATACTCGAATTTTTTCTGCACGCCACGCTTTTCTTCGAGCAGTTTGAGGATTCCTCCCAGGAACTCTTCGCGCGTGATCACAGTGGCCTCGATAATCGGCTCTTCTATCTGTTTAATGCCGGACGGGTCGGGGAACTTGGTCGGGTTGTCGACTTCGATCAGCGCCCCATCCGTGGTAGTGACCCGGTACCGGACGCCGGGCGCTGTCGTGATCAGGTCGATATCGAATTCCCGCTCCAGACGCTCCTGCACGATCTCCAGGTGCAGCAGCCCCAGGAAGCCGCAGCGGAAACCGAATCCGAGCGCGACCGAGTTTTCCGGCTCAAAGATAAAGGCGCTGTCATTGAGACGAAGTTTTTCGAGCGCATCGCGCAGCAGGCCGTGCTCGTGCGATTCGACCGGATACAGGCCCGCGAACACCATGGGCTTGATCTCTTCGAAGCCCGGCAGGGCTTCCGGCGCGGGGTTGGCGTCGTCGATAATGGTGTCGCCGATTTGGGCGTCGGAGACGGTTTTGATGTTGGCGTAGAGGAAGCCGACCTCGCCCGCGGACAGTTCGTTGCAGGGTGTGGCCTTCGGCGCCTGGTATCCGAGGCCTTCGACGTCATAAACTTGTCCGTTCGACCACAGCCGGATCTTCTGGCCCAGGCGCAGCCGCCCGTCCACCACGCGGAGCAGAATGATGACGCCGCGGTAGGTGTCGAACCAGGAATCGAAGATCAGGGCGCGCAGCGGCGCATCCGGCGAACCTTTGGGTGGGGGAACGAGGTGCACAATGGCTTCGAGTATCTCGTGCACGCCCGTGCCCTGCTTGGCGCTGGCCAGTATGGCGTCGCGCGCATCCAGGCCAATGATGGTTTCGATCTGTTCGCGAATCCGTTCCGGCTCTGCCGCGGGCAGATCGATTTTATTAATCACCGGAATGATTTCCAGATTGTGGTGTAGCGCGAGATAGGTATTGGCGAGTGTCTGCGCCTCCACGCCCTGGGATGCGTCCACCACCAGCAGCGCGCCTTCACAAGCCTGCAGGCTCCGCGAGACTTCGTAGGTGAAGTCCACATGCCCGGGCGTATCGATCAGGTTCAATTGATAGTCCTGGCCGTCTTCACCCCGGTAATTCAGCCGCACCGCGTGCGCTTTGATAGTGATGCCGCGCTCACGTTCCAGGTCCATGGAATCGAGCACCTGCTCCATCATCTCGCGTTGCGAAAGCGCGCCCGTCGTTTCCAGCAACCGGTCGGCGAGCGTGGACTTGCCGTGATCGATGTGCGCAATGATAGAAAAATTCCGGATGAATTGACGGTCCATGCAGTCGCGGGGATGCTCTCACTCGATTATCCCATGCCGCCTCAACGCCCCGCCCCGGTGTGGCCGCGGCCGCCGGAAAACGCCGCTAGTCGGCGGCCGATCGCGCCTCAGACCGCGGCTCCGATCGCGCCTCAGACCGCGGCTCCGATCGCGCCTCCGATCGTTGCCCGCGTCGCGCCTCGCTGCGTTGTTGCGCGCGCGGTCCGGCGCGCGCCCCATTCGCCCCAAATCCGCCGCCCGCCACAATGACGTCCGGCAGCCGATGGAACTGTCGCCGAAATCCCCAGTCCCACCCCCAGCCTGAATAGAAATCGCCTACGAAGTCGCCGCTCGTGTATACGCACACGAAGCCGCCGGAAACGAACGGACAAACCGCCGGAATCGTATACAGTTCGGGCGGCACATACTCCGCCAGTACCCAAGGCCCCACGAGCGAATCGGCGTGGAACCAGAGGCCGTTATGCGCCGCCAGATAACCCGGCCAACTCACCTCGCCGGCGCTTCCCGTCTGGCCAAAGGCAGCCGCGGCGCACAAAAGAAGGAAGGCGGCCGCCTGCCCGGCCTGGTTGCCGTTCAGCATTGCTGTGATCGTTATCGGCGGAGTCCCCCCGAAACTTTAGGGGCTGCAAACCCCGCCGCTCATGCGCCAAATGGGCCTTGTCGAGTAAAGGTCCACTCACCCCTTTCACTTCTACATATCTCGTGATAGAAATGTAGAAGCACGAGGTATACAGAATGCGGCCGCCAAAATCCGATCTCCCCCAGGGAGTCCTCGATCTTCTCATCCTCCAAGTCGTCGCGCTCGAGCCGGTGCATGGCTATGCCATCGCCCAGCGCCTCCAGCAGGTTTCCCGCGATGTCGTCCAGGTCCCGCAAGGGTCGCTGTACCCGGCCCTGCATCGCCTCGAAAACCGCGGCCTCCTTGCCGCCGAATGGCGGGAAACCGAAAGCGGCCGCGAAGCCAAATTCTACCGGCTCACGCGCAAAGGCCGCGCGCAACTGGAAACGGAAACCGCCAGCTGGCGCCGTCTCGCCGAAGCCGTGGGCTTGATTCTTCGTCTTTCCCCGGGAGCCGCCGAATGAACTGGTGGCGGCGTCTGCGCCATCGCGGCGAGCTCGAGCAGGACCTCGAAAAAGAACTCCGCTTCCATCTCGATCGCTATGCCGCCGATCTCGAACAGCGCGGCCTCCCTCCAGCCGAAGCGCAACGCCTGGCCCGGCTCGCGCTCGGCGGCCCCGAGCAGGTGAAGGAAAGCTGCCGCGATGCCCGCGGAACTCGCTGGCTCGAAGACTTCTGCCAGGATTTCCGCTATGCCCTCCGCACTCTCCGCCGCAAACCCGGGTTCACCGCCATCACGCTGGCCATGCTGGCCGCGGGCATCGGTGCTACCGCCGTCATGTTTACTGTCGTAGATAGCGTGCTTCTGAAACCGCTCCCATTTTGCGACCCCCGGCAGTTAGTGTCCATATTCGGACGCCAACAAAACTCGCGTTACAACGTGCAGTTTCTGGCCTATCCCGATTTCCTCGATTGCCGCCGGGCCGCCCGGTCGCTCGAACTCGCCGGGCTGCTATACAACAGCGCCACCTTGAGCGAACCCGGCGAAGCGGAGTACGCAGCCGAACGCAAAATCACCTCTAATTTCTTTTCTCTTTTCGGTGTGCGCCTGTTCCGCGGCCGAGAGTTTCTGCCCTCCGAAGACCGGCCCGGCGGAACGCCGGTCGCCATCCTGAGTTACAGCCTGTGGCAGCGCCATTTTGGCGCCGCCGCCGCTGCCATCGGAACCACTCTCGTCCTCGATACCAAGCGTTACACCATAGTGTATCGCGCCGCCGGGCTTCGCGCTGGACGGAGAAGCGGATGTGTACACGCCGCTCGGGCAGGACACGGCGGAGTTTCTACAGCACCGCCTGGCGCACCCCGTTCGCGCCTTCGGCCGCCTCCGTCCCGGAGCTACTCTGGCTCAGGCGCAGGCGGAAATTGCGCTCATCGATCGCGGCCTCGAGGCGCAGTATCCGGATACCAACCGCGACCGCGCTCTCGTTGTAGAGCCGCTGCGCATCGATGTCAGCGGCGTGCAGTCCGCGCTATGGCTGCTCGCCGCCGCATCCGGCTTCGTTCTTCTAATCGCCTGCGTTAATGCGGCCAGCCTGCTGCTGGTGCGGGCCATGTCGCGCGGGCGCGAGTTAGCGATGCGTGTCGTCCTCGGCGCCGGCCGCCTCCGCCTCGTGCGCCAGTGTCTCACCGAAAGCGCCGTGCTCGCCCTCGGCGGAGGAGCCCTCGGAATCGCTCTGGCTGTTGCCGGCATTCGCCCGTTTCTGAAACTCTGGCCGGGCGATCTTCCCCGCGCCCACGAGGTCCATCTCGATTGGCGCGTGCTGATCTTCGCTCTGATCGTCTCGTTGGCGGGCGGCCTTCTGTTCGGACTCGCTCCGGCGCTGCGCGTCCCCACTCGCCATGTCGATCGCACGCTCCGCTCCGGCGCACGCGCCTTCACCGCCGGCCCACTCCGCCTGCACGCCGCCTTCGTCGCCTCCGAAATCGCTCTGGCCGTGGTCCTGCTGGTTTCAGCCGGTTTGCTCGGGCGCACACTCGTGCGGCTTTCGCGGCTCGATCCCGGCGTGAACGTGCATAACGTGCTCACCGCGCGCATGGCGCTTTCCCCTTCCGTGCTGCCTTATCCGGACCGTATCCGCGCGACTTGGGATGAGGTGCTCGAAGGCGCTCGCGGTGTTCCGGGAGTCGCAGTTGCGGCGGCCGTCGATACCGTCCCGTTGCGCGAAGGCCACAACGAAAATGGCTACTGGCCAAACGCCGCCGTGCCTCCCGAAAACCGGCAGCCCGTCGCCATCTCCACCTGCGTCACTCCAGATTACTTCACCGTAATGGGCATTCCCCTGCGCGCCGGCCGCTTGTTCACTGAACACGATCGCTTGGGGAGCCCGCCGGTCATCGTGGTTGACGACGTCCTGGCCGAAAGCGCCTTTCCCGGCCAAAATCCAGTCGGGCGCCAGCTTTGGATTCCCGATATGGGCCCACGCCCCCTGCAGATTGTGGGTGTGGTGGGCCATGTCCGCTACTGGGGCCTGGCCGGCGACGACCAGGCCAAGATCCGCGCGCAATTCTACTACCCCTTCGCTCAAATCCCCGATGCCTGGACGCGCCGCTGGTCTTCGCTCATGTCCATCGCGGTGCGGACCAAAGTCCCCCCACTCACTCTGGTCGAACCTTTGCGCCACCGCTTGCGCGGCAATGCCAACGATCAGGTGCTTTATGAGGTCCGCACGCTCGAGCAACTCGAGGCGGCAAGCCTCGGCCGCCAGCGCTTCTTGATGTGGCTGCTCGGCATCTTCGCCGTGGTCTCCCTGCTTCTGGCGTCGAGCGGCATTTATGGCGTGCTCGCCTATCTGACCAGCCTGCGCGTCCCCGAGTTCGGAGTGCGAATGGCGCTCGGAGCCACCGCCGCGGACGTGCTTGCTCTGGTCTTCCGCCAAAGCCTGGGCATGATCGCACTGGGTCTCCTCGCCGGCGCGGCCGCCGCTCTCGCCGCCGCCCGCATTTTGCAACGCCTGGTCACCGGAATCGAGTCCATCGACCCATGGACGTTTCTCATCATGACCGGCATTCTCGCCGCCGCCGGCTCGTTTGCCACCTTTCTGCCCGCGCACCGGGCCAGCCGCATCGATCCCGCGCGCGTGCTGCGGCAAGATTGAGGCCGCCACCCCACACAGCCCGCCGCATAGATCTATGATCGGCAGTGATCCGCGTCACCGCCACTTGGCCGTATCCTGCCCTTTCTCCACGTCGCTTCGACTGTAGTGAAAATGTGCTTGGGCGGGTCTTTGAATGTAGGCCTATGCATATTCGTCCGCGAATGATCGCATTCCTGATGGCGGCAACCTGCTCTTCGGCTCTCGCGCAATTGCCGGTCATCGCCACCGGTGGCGTTGTCAACGCGGCATCCTATGTCCAGCCGGTCGCCTCGGGCTCGCTCGTGCCCATTTTTGGGAGCAATCTCGCAACGGGCCTCTATACCGCCACGACGCTGCCGTGGCCAACCACGCTCGGCGGTACTTCCGTCCTCAGTGACTCTCGCCCGCAACATCGGCCACATGTAACACGGGGCGGGCGAACCAGTCTGCCATGGCACCTTCTCTATCCGTCGCTCCGCCCGCCCTGCTTCCGCTTCATCGCGCGATAGCGTCGGATCAAATTGTTCGTCGAACTATCGTGCCCCAGCGCCGGCTCGGCCGCGCTCTCCAGTTCCGGAATGATGCGTTGCGCCAGCACCTTGCCCAATTCCACGCCCCACTGATCGAATGAGTCGATCTGCCAGATCGTGCCCTGCGTAAACACCGAGTGTTCGTAAAGCGCCACCAGCTTGCCCAGCGTTTCCGGCGTCAGCCGGTCCATCAGCAGGGTGTTCGAGGGCCGGTTGCCCTCGAACACCCGGTGCGGCACCAACCACTCCGGCGTGCCTTCCGCCTTCACCTGCTCCGCGGTTTTGCCGAATGCCAGCGCTTCGGTCTGCGCGAAAACGTTCGCCAGCAGCATGTCGTGATGCCGCCCCAGCGGGTTCAGCGTCTGCGCGAAGGCGATGAAATCGCACGGGATCAGCCGCGTCCCCTGGTGGATCAATTGATAAAACGAGTGCTGGCCGTTGGTCCCCGGCTCGCCCCAGTAAATCGGGCCGGTCATGTAAGTCACCTTATGGCCATCAAGCGTTACCGATTTGCCGTTGCTCTCCATCGTCAACTGCTGTAAATAGGCCGGGAAGCGCTTGAGGTATTGCTCATACGGCAGCACCGCGATAGTCTGCGCGTCGAAGAATTCGGTGTACCACACGGTCAGCAAGCCCAGCAGCACCGGCAGGTTCCGTTCAAGCGGCGCGGTGCGGAAGTGCTCGTCCATTTCGTGGAAGCCCGCCAGCATGGCGCGAAACTGCTCCGGGCCGATCGCCAACATGGTGGAAAGGCCGATCGCGGAATCCATCGAGTAGCGGCCGCCTACCCAGTCCCAGAACTCGAACATGTTAGCGGTGTCGATGCCGAAAGCGGCCACTTCCTTCGCGTTCGTCGATACAGCCACGAAATGCTTCGCCACCGACTTGGCGTCGCCGCCCAGTCCGGCCAGCGACCACGCCCGCGCCGTGTGCGCATTGGTCATGGTTTCAAGCGTAGTAAAGGTCTTCGAAGAAACGATGAACAGCGTCTCCGCCGGGTCGAGCCCGCGCACGGCCTCGGCGAAGTCCGTGCCGTCCACGTTCGAGACAAATCGGAAATTCAGATGTGAATCGCTATAATACCGCAGCGCCTCGTACGCCATTGCCGGGCCTAAATCGGAGCCGCCGATCCCGATATTGATCACATTGCGAATTGGCTTCCCGGTATGCCCCTTCCAAACGCCGGAGCGCATGCGGTCCGCAAAATCGCTCATCTTATCCAGCACCGCGTGCACCTCCGGCACCACGTCCCGCCCATCCACGGTAATAACCGCGTCCCTGGGAGCGCGCAGCGCCGTGTGCAGCACGGCCCTCTTTTCGGTGATGTTGATCTTCTCGCCCGCGAACATCGCATCTCGCCGCGCCCGTAGGCCCGATTCTTCTGCAAGCTGCAGCAGCAGCCGCATCGTTTCGTCGGTTACGCGGTTCTTCGAGTAATCGAGGAAGACGTCCGCCCCCTCCGCCGTGAGGCGCTCGCCGCGCTTCGCGTCGTCCGCAAAAAGCTGGCGGAGGTGAATTCCGCGCACCTGGTTGGAATGGGTTTGGAGCGCCTTCCAGGCTCTCCGCTCGGGAAGCGGCGCGACCTTGCGGCCGGCCGCCGGTGGAATTGCGCCGGTTGCCATAAACTTAGTTTGGCATGCCCGATCGGAGCCGCGACCGTGAGGGAGCGGTCGCGGCCGCGAGCGAGCGGTGGCAATCGGCGCCGCATCTCAGTCAGAGCCGCTCACGAGGCGTATCGCGCGCTGCCCGAACTGGCCGTGCCCCGCGTCCCCTTCGCCCCCGTCAGTTCTTCGGTCCGCGCCTGGTGCAGCAACGGTTTGCTGATCTCCGTCAGAATATGATCGGCGCTCTCTTCCTCGCCCAGCGTTTGCTCAAACAGCCGCGCTACTTCCCGCTCGTCGATCTGTAATGCCAGCGTGCGCGCATTGCCATAGCCGGCGATTTCGTAGTGCTCCACTTTCTGCGCGGCGTCGATCAGCGCCAGATCGGAAGTGATCTGGTCCTTGCCGCCGGCCTCCTTTATCGTGTCGTCGCCCTCCTGAATGATGCCCTGCATGCCTTTACAGGGAGTCGCCTCGGCCTTCGACCCCAGCAGCTCAAAAGCCTCCTTAAGCCGCTCTACCTGCCCCTGTGTCTGCTCCAGGTGCTTCTGGAAGGCTTCCTTCAATTTGGCGGTTTTGGCGGCGCCCGCCATCTTCGGCAGCGCCGTCAGTATCTGATTCTCCGCATGCAGCAGATCTTTCATTTCGTCGATCAGCAGTGCTTTTACTTGCGCCATCGTCGGTCTCCTTTCAGTTGTTATGAGTTATCGCCCGCGCGGCGATCCGTCGCCCGTAGTTCTGGTGCCCGCCAGCTCCGATGCGAGTTCCTGGAACGCCGGGGCCTCCACCATCTCCCAGTCGCCGCCCTCGTTCCAGGGGCCGCGCGCGTCTGATTCTCCACGGTCGCCGATGCCGGTTGAATCGTTGAAGTACTGCGTTACCAGTTCCGGAGTCGGCGGAATGCGACCGATCGAATACTGCGGCTTGCCCAGGCTTTCGAGCGCCAGCGTGAACGCCTTCATGTGCGTGATCTCGCGCGTCATGAGGAACTTCAGCGCGTCGATGCTGTCAGGGTCCTGGCAAAAATCGATCAGCCGCTCGTACACGATTTTGGCCCGCGCCTCCGCGGCGATGTCGCTTCGCAGGTCCACGTCCAGTTCGCCGGTGATCTTCAGATAATCGGTGGTCCAGGCGTTGCCCATGGAGTTGCGCAGATCCACTCCCCCGCCGCCGGCGATCGCCAGTAGCGGCTCGGCCTCGGCGGCGCTGCGATGGTGCTTGGAAGGCTTCAGGTGCATCCGCGCCAGCGTGCCGACGATTTCCAGGTGACTGATCTCTTCGGTTCCGATATCCATCAGCAGGTCCTTGCGCTCCGGATCGTCGCAGTTCAACCCCTGCACGGTGTATTGCATCGCCGCCGCCAGCTCGCCGTTAGCGCCCCCGAACTGTTCGAGCAGCATGTTGCCGAACCGGGGATCGGGAGTGCCGATGCGAACGGTGTACATCAACTGTTTCACGTGGTGGTACATGGGTCCTCCAACGGATTATCCTGATGCAGTTCGCCCGGTTTGAACAGACCTCTCCCGTACAACTGGCGCAGGGCGCGAAACGCGCGGTACGATAGGCGACAATGGACAAACGCCTGATCGGAAAGACGGCCATCGTCACCGGCTCGAACCGCGGCATCGGACGTGCCATCGCGCAGCGCTTCGCCGCCGAAGGCGCCCGCGTGGTGCTGGCCGCGCGCGATGCGGCGCTGCTCGAAACCGCGGCGGCGGAAATCCTCAACCGGGGCGGCACGGCGGCCCGCATGGCCCTCGATCTCCGCCCCCCCGACGCGGCCGCGCGCCTGGTCGAATTCACCCTGCGGGAGTTCGGCCCCCCCGATATCGTCGTCAACAACGCCGGCGCCACCAAACGCGGCGATTTTTTCGAACTTACCGAAGAGGATTGGGCCGATGGTTTCGCGTTAAAGTTCTTCGGCGCCGTGCGCCTCACCCGGGCCGCCTGGCCGCATCTGAAAGAGCGGCGCGGATCCGTGTTGAACATCTCGGGAGTGGGAGGGCGCATGCCCGGACCCTATTTCACCATCGGCGGCTCGGTGAATGCGGCGTTGCTCTCGTTCACCAAGGCTATGGCGGATGTGGGCGTGCGCGATGGCGTCCAGGTGAACGCCATCAATCCGGGCAGCATCCGCACCGACCGCTTGCGCCGCCTGCTGGCGCAGCAGGCCGCCGAGCACAACATTCCGCCTGAGCAGGCCGAACAAAAAATCGTCGAGATGAACCGCATCACCCGCATCGGCGAGCCGGAAGAGATCGCCGCGCTGGCGGCGTTCGTGGTGAGTCCCGAAGGCCGCCTGCTGCAGGGGGCGCTCATCGACATGGATGCCGGCGCAACTAAAGTGATCTGACCGCTTACACGCGCCGCCGGTGATAGGCCCCGCCGCCCCAGCCGCCCACGTCGATGATGACTGCGGCAATCAGCACTAGCAGGTAGACGCCTTCCATCGCGAAACCGGAGTTGACTTCCCACGCATAGACGATGGTGGTCACCGGAAGAAAGAGAAACCCGACGAGCGGCAAGACCCACATGTAATGAAACGCCCGCTGCGGATAGTTCGAGAGCAGGAACATCAGCACGAGCACGACTCGCGGGAAGAGTAGAACGGCAATGAGCAGCAGGCAGGGCATTCCCCTCGATTGTCGCAAACGAGTAGAATGATTCCTGCCATGCGCGCCCTTAGCGCCCTCGCGGCCGTTGCCGCCGCCACCGCCCTGCTCGCGCAAGCGGACGGAAATCTGGAAGTTCTCCAGGTGCGGCCGAACTTCTACATGATCGCCGGGGCGGGTGGAAATATCGGTGTTCAGGTCGGCGCCGATGGAGCGGTGGTGGTCGATACCGGCGCCGCCGGGAGCGCCGCCGCGGTCGTGGCGGCAATCCAAAAAATCACTCCGCGGCCCATTCGCTACATCATCGATACCAGCGCGGATGCCGATCATGTAGGGGGAAACGCCGTGGTCGCCAAAGCCGGGCAGACGCTGTTCACCGGAAACGGCGGAGCGGGCATCGCCGCCGATTTTCTGGGAGGCGCCGCCTCGATTCTTTCGGCTCAGCGGGTGCTGGCGCGTATGAGCGGCCCGAGCGGTAAATCGGCGCCGTTTCCCGTGGAGGCCTGGCCGACGGAAACCTTCGATCAGCCGCGCAAATACATGTATCTGAATGATGAGGGCATCGAGATCTTCCACGTGCCGGCCGCCCATACCGATGGCGATGCGATTGTGTTCTTCCGCCGCTCCGATGTGGTGATGGCCGGCGACGTCTTCGACACCACGCGCTTCCCCGTGATCGATACCGCCAGGGGCGGCGGCATTCAAGGCGAAATCGCGGCGCTCCAGAAGCTCGTCGACACGGCCATTCCTTCGGTGCCCATCGTTTCCCGCGAAGCGGGAACGCTGGTAATTCCGGGCCATGGCCGCATCTGCGACCAACTGGATGTGGTCGATTACCGCGACATGGTGGTTATCATCCGCGACCGCGTGCGGGATCTGATGAAACAAGGACTATCGCTCGAACAGGTGAGAGCGGCGATGCCCGCGCGCGGATACATGCGGCGCTACGGCGCGGGCACAGCCACGAATGATTTCGTGGATGCCGTGTATCGCAGCCTGAACGGAACTAAACCATGAGAGCCTCCGTCGCGGCGCTGCTCGTTGCCGCCGCCCAATTGGGCGCGCAGCCGCAGGCGGCCAAACAATCCGCGCCCATCGACCTCACCGGCTACTGGGTGGCGCTCGTCACCGAGGACTGGCGTTTCCGCATGGTGACCCCTCACAAGGGCGACTACCAGGCTGTGCCCATGACCCAGGCAGCCCGCAAGCTGGCCGATGCATGGGACCCGGCGGCGGATGAAGCTGCGGGTAACCAATGCAAAGCGTATGGCGCCGCGGCCATCATGCGGCTGGCCGCGCGTTTCCATATCACCTGGCGGGACGACAACACGCTGCGCGTCGAAAGCGATGCCGGCATGCAAACGCGGCTGTTTCACTTCGGTTCCGGCGCGCCGGCGGCGGGCGAGCGCGCCTGGCAAGGCTACTCGCGCGCCGAATGGGAGCGGCAGGGATCGCTGAAAGTAATCACCACCAATCTGCGCGCGGGCTACCTGCGCAAGAACGGCGTGCCGTACAGCGAGAACGCCGTGGTTACCGAATACTTCGATCTCGCGCCGGCGCCGGATGGCGGGCAGGTAATGCTGGTGACCACCGTGGTGGATGATCCGCAATATCTGTCGCAGCCGTTCATCGTGAGTTCGCAATTCAAAAAGGAGGCCGGCGGCTCGAAATGGGATCCCACGCCTTGTTCAGCCAGGTGACGATCGGTTCGATGGCGCGCTCGTTAATCACGGCTTTGCTGTGCGCGCTCGCCTGCCGCTCGGCTGCCGCGCAATTTGAACTCACCGGCTCGTGGGCGGCGCGCAATCACGAGTTTCTCTCCGGCGATGGTCTTCCCGTGGATTTCACCGGAATTCCGCTGAATGAAGAAGGGCGGATCCGCGCCCTGAGTTATTCGGAATCGCAGCTTTCCATGCCGGAGCGGCAATGCCAGGGCTGGCCGGCGTTTTACATGGTGCAGGGGCCGTTCGGGTTGAAGATCTGGAGCGAAACCGATCCACTCAAAGGCAACGTGATCTCCTACACTATCGGCGCCTGGGAGGATCGCGCGCCGCTGGTGATCTGGATGGATGGGCGCCCGCACCCTTCTAAATACGCTCTGCACACGCGCTCCGGCTTTACGACCGGCAAATGGGAAGGCAACACCCTGGTCACCTACACCACGCACATGAAAGCGGGCTTTCTGCGCAAGACCGGCGCGCCTTCGAGCGATGAAGCGACCCTCACGATGCGCTTTTACCGCCACGCCGATATCCTGACCATCCTCGCCGTGATCGAGGACCCAATTTACCTGGCCGAGCCGTGGGTTCTCTCGCGCAGCTTTCAACTGAGCGCGGCGCCGGTCTCGCCCATCGGCCCGCCGTGCGTGAGCGCGCTCGAAGCGACGCCCAGCACTGACGTGCCGCACTACGATCCCCGCAAAAATCCCTTCGTGGACGAGATGACGAAGAAATACGGTGTGCCGCGCGACGCCGCCATCGGCAAGCCGGAGACGCTGTATCCGGAGTACCGGAAGAAGATCAACTGACCTCAGTTCCGGGCATGGTGAGAAAGGCGCGCATCGCGTGCCAGAAGATGCGGCGGTTGCGGCCCAGGACCACCGAATGCGCCATGCCGGGAAGAATGGAAAACTGGCGGTCGCCATTGGGCAACTGCTTGAAAAACTCCGAAAGGTCGTTGACGGTGGCGATGCCATCGTATTCGCCGCGCACCAGCAGCACGGGCGCGAGCACCTTGGCCGGATCGACCACGGGGAGGTGCGCGGTCATGTCGAGGTAGGTGCCGGTGGGCACCTGGTCGCCGAACTTCAGCTCCTGATCGGCGAGATATTCGGCGATGGCCGGATCGCTAGTGCCTGGTTTGTCGCGCGTGAAGATGCTGCGGATCATGGCGCGGTCGCGCAGGCGGAGATTGTGGGTGCGGTAGTAATCGAGCTGCTTGGCGCGTTCGGCGAGGGTGGGCGAGCCTTCTCCCTTGTAGGTGAATGCGGCGAAGACCAGGCGGTCCACCCGATCGGGCTCGACCATGGCGTAGGCGCCGGCGCGCAGTGCGCCGGAGGATTCGCCGCACATATGGACCTTCCGCGCGCCGGTTTCGCGGAGCGCCAGATCGATGCCCGCGCGCAGATCCTCCACGCCGCTCGCGATATCGGAGTTACCGCTGGTGCGGCTGGAGCGGCCGTAGTTTTCGTGGTCCATCGTCCAGACGTCGAAGCCCCAACCGGCGAAGGTGTTCATCACCGAGTATTCGCCGCGCTCGCCCTGGCCCGGTATCGTGAGATCGAAGCTGTTGCGGGAGGAGATGGAAGAGCCGTGCACGAGGAACAGCACGGGCAGAGGCGCTTCGCCCGCTTTGGGAGCGGCGCGCCGTTTGCGGAACATGGCGAGGGAAACCTCGCCGGTTTTGCCGGTCTTTTTGGCGGTGTATTCGCGGCTCCAGATGGGGGCGGGTTTAGCGGCTTCGCGGGGGGCGGCCTCGGCGGCGGCGGCGGCGATTCCGGCGCCGGCCATCAGTTGGCGGCGGGAAAGCTTGGGTTGCATAGGGCCTCCGTGGTCTCCCATTTTAATCCGGGCGTCACAGAATTTAATGAAGCGGCGGGCGCCTTTGGTGAATCATCGAAGGCATGACCTATTACGGACCCAAAGAACTCGCATCGTCCTTCCGGACGGTCCGGCAGAATACGATCCAGATTGCCGAAGACATTCCGGAGAACCAGTACGGTTTCCAGCCCGCGCCGGGCACGCGCACCGTGGCGCAAACGTTGGTCCACATCGCGGCGTCGGCGGGCGTGAACCGGCAGCTCGCGAACTTGACGTCGTTCGAAGGCTTCGATTTCGGCAAGTTTTGGGCGGAGCGCGCGGCGGAGGAGGCGAAGCCGCGGAGCAAAGCCGAGATCGTTCAATGGCTGCGCGAAGCCGGGGAAGAGCACGCCCGCTGGGTGGAAACGCTGAATGACGATTACCTCAGCCAGGTGATCGCCTTCCCCGCCGGGGCGCAGCCGCCCACGCGGACGCGCTTCGACATGCTGCTCAGCGCGAAGGAGCACGAGATGCATCATCGCGGGCAACTGATGCTCGTCGAGCGCCTGCTCGGCATCACGCCGCACCTGACCCGGCGGCAGGAAGAGCGCATGGCGGCCATGCAGCAGGGCCAGCAGGCACGGCACGCGTAAGAATCTTCGTGCATCGTGAGGTTCTCCTCGCCGGTATGACGCTATATACGGCAGAGAAATACTCCAAGGCACATCGAAACCAAACTGATGACCTCAGGCACGCTGCCGCGGTTTTGGGGCGGTGGACGACAACGCGTTGACGCTGACGGTTTGGACCGAGCCGATCCACTAACGCTTAACGGCGCCGGCCGCCGAAGCGGCGGCCGGCGCCCGATGGGGGCCGGAAGGAAGGCCGGGGGGCGGAGTGGTTCCTGCCGAACACGCGCGGGCTCGAATCTTCATCGGGGTTGCGCGCGCCGGGGCTGGCATAAGGAGAGCTGCGATAGCCACCCGGCTTGCTCGCGTATGGGGAGTCCCGGAAGCCGCCGTTGCGGGCGTAGTTGCTGCCGGCGTAGCGATCCTGGGTGGTGGTGCCGTTGGTGCCGTATTTGGGGGCTTGCGATTCGTAATCGCGGCCGTAGTAGGTTTGACCCCGATCGCGGGAGTAGCGATAGCCGTCCCAATCGCTCTGCGGCAGCGGGCGGTAGCTGTGATTGAACAGCAGGTCGCGCAAGAGCGCGTATTGCCCATACCAGACCCAGAAGCTTTCGCCGCCGCGATGATCCCAGTAGCCGTACTGATTGGAGCCTTGGGAGGGCGGCGCCATATAGGCGAAGCCCGCGGGCTGCGGGACGCGGTCGGCTTCGAAATCGTATTTGCCGGCAGGCTTGTGCTCGATGGCCATGCCGAGGTCGTTGCGCATGGCGTTGTAGGTGGCGGGAGAGACTGTGACCCACTGTTCGCCGGAAGTGACGGTGCCGTTTTTGGCGGTGGCGTCGGCAAGGCGGGTATTGATGGTGCGGATCTTCTGCCGGTAAGCGCGGTCCTCGCCGTGGCCGCGTTCCTCCATATCGACAAGTACTTTATCCCATGAATTATAGAGCTGGCCGGTAAGGGTATCGAGCTCGGCGGCCTGCTTGGGAAGGGAAGCGGCATCGGCCTCGAGTTGATCGGCGGCGGTGAGGAAGGCGCCAGTATCGAAATCGGGCGGGGGCTTATTGGCCTGCGCGCGCTGGGCGGCGGTGGACTGCCAGAGAGAATCGGCCTGGGTGACGAGGCCGGTGACGGAGGCCAGGCGGGAATCGAGATCGGATTTCTTGGCGGGCCAGTCGGTTTCGGCGCGCGTGACATCGGTCTTGAGAGGAGCGAGATCGAATGCATCGACGGCGTGGTGAGACCGATCCATCCGCTCGACTTCGGCGGGCAGATTGTGGGCGCGCGCGATCCAGCCGGAAACATCGGACTGAATAGTCGCAATCTGGCCGCGGGCTGTATCGAGAAGTTTCCGCTCGCTGGCAAGCAGGGTTTGGGCGCGCTGGCGATCGTTGTAGTGCCCGTCTTTTTCGAGGTTGGTGAGCTCGGACATCTGCTGGGCGGCGGATTGCAGCTCGCCAGAGACCTGGCCGAAGCGCGCGGGCACCTGACGGGCCGGCGCGAGATCGCGGAACAGGGCGGCGTTGGCCTGCTCCTGGCTGGTAATATTCTGCTGCGCCGCGGCAACCTGCGCCTGGGCGGCGGCGAGCGCTTTCCGCTGCGCATCGATCTGCGCTCGGACGCTCGACGGCAGGTGATCGAAAGCGTGGAACGCCACGATCACGATCAGAACGGTAAGCAAGACGGCGGAGAGCCGTAAACTGTTGCGGGACATGGCTTCTTCTTTACTCGTGGCCCCCTACCTGCCGCGGTAGACGGTGACATCTCCCGCGGGGATTTCAGTATACAGGCCGACGGCGAAGGGTTCGCCTTCGAGCTTGCGGACGGTCAGGAGGCGCTTGCCATCCTGTTCGCGAAACTCCCAATAGTAGAATGCCGTGGGACGGCTGGTCTGGCCATCGCGCCAAGCCCGGACCTCGCGGCTGCGGCGGTAGTACCAGACTTTTCCATCGAATTCAAAGGAGTCCGATGTGTTCTGGCGCTCGTCCATCTGGGCGAGGTCTTCTTCGGCCAGGCCGAGATCTTCGAGAGTGAGTTTGCGGGGATCTTTGCGGACGGCGACATCGATCTCGTCGGATTCGATTCCTTCCCGTTCGGCGATCCGCAGGGAGACGGTGCGCTCGCGGTAGGGGCCGCTGAGTTCGACCCAGGGATGCGCGCCTGCGTCGAAACGGGTGTAATGGTCGGCTTTGAAATCGAGATCGCTGAAATCGTCGCCGGCGCCGCTGACGGAGATCATGTCTCCGGCGCGGGCGTCGGTGACTTTGAGGTTGGCGAGATCGGGCTTGGGAAGGCTGCCGGCGAGCGGCTCCGGCTGGTCCTTTTTCCTGGAAAGCTGCATGAGCACCCAAATGAGCAGCGCGACGAGAATCGCGAGGATGATGAAACTGGTCATGGTAGTTAGGCAGGCGATGGCCCGCCCCCAGCTATATGTTGGCCTTCTCCCCGCTGGTTTGGGCGGTGGTTACCGGAGTTGCGCCTTGCGGCAATTCCTTGGGGATGTAGGGAGCGGCGGCCGGTTTGCCTAACTGGCGCTCTCGTTTCAGGGCTTCCAGCTCGGCATCGACGCCCTTGCTGCCGAGGGCGGCGAACTGCTTTTCGAGATCGTCATCTTTTCCTGCGGAGGCGAGCTGATCGAAGGCTTTGGCGGTGGCTTCTTCCTTGGATACGGACTCCTCGAAACGGTTCAAAGCGGCGAAAGCGTTATCGGCATTGCCGACGCCGGCCATGGCTTCGGATACTTTGCGCTGGGCGGCGGCAGCGTTCTTGCGCGCGACCAGGGTGGTGGCGGTGCGTTCGCCCTCATCGATCTTGGCCTTCAGCTCGGCGACCTGGGACTTCAGCTTTTCGCTGGTGGCGCGGGCGGATTCAACGGCCTGCTGCATGGAGGCGACCTGCTTATCGGATTCGGCTTTTTTGGCCAGGGCCTTTTTGGCGAGGTCTTCGTTGTTGTTATCGAGCGCGAGGTTGGCGCGGTCTTTCCACTCCTGCGACTGCCGCACGTACTTCTGGTACTCGGCATCCAGGCGGTTGTAGTTGCTCATGGCGACGGCGGAAGCGCGCACGACGCGGTTCAACTCTTCTTTCATATCGGCCACGGTCTGTTTGACGGTGGCCTCGAAGGTGGCGTCCTCGATGACATCCACGCCCTGGTTGGCCTGGCCGCGCACGACGCGGCCCATGCGGCTGAAGATATCGGTTAGAAACGGCATATGCTCCTCTCTCTAGGATTACAGACTGCTTCCAGCTTCTTCTACGCTGCTTTACGCAGCATCTTCCATCACGCTGCTTTACGCAGCATCTTCCATCACGCTGCTTTACGCAGCTTGTCCCAGGCTAGTTCCCAGCAGGCGGCGAGCTGAGAGCACGTCGACGAGTAGGAAATGCACGCAGGACAGAACGTCGTCTCGGTCCTCGGGTCCCATGTCCAGCAGCTTGCAGAAATTGTTCAAGGTGACGGCGACTTTGTCACCGCCCATCTCATAGAGCTGAAAGTACGAGGTAGAGATGCCGTTATCGGCAGCGAGCATGCGAAACATGATCTCGGGAGTGATGGCCGTGCGCGGCACAACAGTGCACACAAGGGAAAGGTACAAAATGTCGCCCTCGAGCACTGCCTGGACGCTGACGCCGCTTTGCACCTCGGTGATTTTCAGTGTGCCGGCAGCCGGTTCCGAGACTTCATAGCCATTCTCGGCCAGCAGCGCATGGATTTGCCCCACATCGGGGGAAGTAGTAGCTGTCATAGGTGGGATCGGCTCCTTCGGGAAATACGCATTTTATCGGGCGGCAGTTCCGTGAGTCCGCTCCGCTATATCGCATTTCGCAATAATTATATTGCAATTTGTAATCGGATGGCAAGCAGCATCTTGGAGCAGGGGTGGGGGTGGCTCAGGCGGGTCGGGGTGGAGATGAGCCGGGCTGGGGGCCGGTTCGGTGCGAGGGGCGGTGGCCTGTGGGCGAGGATCAGCCCCTTGGGTTTCGGCCGCCGGCGGTGCGGGAATTGGGTTCGTTTCGTCAGAATTGGCAGTCCGGTGGGATTTTTACCGGGAATCATTTCGGATTCGGCGAAGATGCCGGACTTGAGTGTGACCCGCCGGTTGGCCGCAGTCTAGGCGGCGGGCACGGAAACTTTTTGGCGCAAAAATTGGCCGATGGAGCGGGTGGCCTGGCGGATGCGGTGTTCGTTTTCGACCAGGGCGAAGCGGACATGGCCTTCACCCATGGGGCCGAAACCGACGCCGGGCGAGACGGCGACCAGGGCTTTTTCGAGCAGGAGTTTGGAGAATTCGAGGGAGCCGAGGGAGCGGAGCGGCTGGGGCACCGGGGCCCAAACGAACATCGATCCGCGGGGCGGTTCGACGTGCCAACCCGCGCGACGGAGGCCGGTGACGAGCACGTCGCGGCGCTTCTGATAAATGGCGCAGATCTTCCGCGTCTCCTCTTCGCACTCGCGCAGGGCGATGATGGAGGCGATCTGGATAGGCTGGAAAACGCCGTAATCGAGATAGCTTTTGATGCGCGCGAGCGCGGCGATCATCTTGCGGTTTCCCAGGCAGAAACCGACGCGCCAGCCGGCCATGTTGTAGCTCTTCGACATGGAGAAGATTTCGACGGCGACTTCGGAGGCCCCTTCGACCTCGAGGATGCTGGGGGCCTTGTAGCCATCGAAGCAGAGATCGGCATAGGCGAAATCGTGCACGACCATGGTGCCGTGTTGGCGGGCAAGCGAGATCACCTCGCGAAAGAAATCGAGATCGACGCAGGTGGTGGTGGGGTTATGGGGGAAGGAGATGAGCAGCATTTTTGGCTTGCGGGCGGAGGCGCGGTAGAGGTCTTTGAGGCGCTCAAGGAACGTGGCGGCATCGGGCATGGGAAGCATGCAGGCCTGGCCTTCGGCCATGATGACGCCGTACTGGTGGATGGGATAGGCCGGATTCGGCGAGACCACCACGTCTTCCGGGCCGATAGTGGCGAACAGCAGGTGGGCGAGCGCGTCTTTGGCGCCGATGGTGACGATGGCTTCCTTTTCCGGATCGAGTTTCACGCCGTAATTGGCGGCGTAGCGGCGGGTGATTTCTTCCCGCAGCCGTGGAATGCCGCGGGATTGCGAGTAGCGATGATTTTTGGGGTTGCGGGAAGCTTCGACGAGCTTATTGACGATCACGCGCGGGGTGGCGCCATCGGGGTTCCCCATGCCGAGATCGATGACATCGATCTGGGCCGCGCGGGCCTTGGCGCGCATTTCGTTGATGACGGCGAAAACGTAGGGAGGGAGCTTCTGAATGCGATAAAACTCGTCGGTATCTTCGAGCATTTCATACTATTTTATAACTGTTCGCGGAGAGCCCGCGAATCGTTGCCACGGCATCCTGCGCTCGGTGGTGAAGATCGATTTCACTGGTGCCTTCTGCCCGGAAGGCTACTTTTTCGCTGCGGCTTTCTTGGGCGCGGCCTTGGTTGCGGCCGGCGCCGCGGGCGCTGGGCCAACACGCTTAATCGTTACGCTGATCAGCTTCACAGGCGTGCGCGGCTTGTCATTGCCATCGCGCGGCACCCGCGCAATCTTGCCGACAATATCCTGGCCTTCCACCACCTGCCCGAAGATTGTGTAAGCGCCGTTGGGCGGGTCGAGAGATGGGTAGGGCACTTCGGTGATGAAGAACTGGCAGCCGCCGGTATTGGGGCGGCCTATGTTGGCCATGCCGAGGCGGCCGGGGCGGTCGAATTTCAGCGTGGGCACGATCTCGTCTTTAATGGTGATGCCGCAATCGTGCGAGCCGGTGGCCGTGGGATCGCCGGTCTGGATCATGAAGTTGGGGATCACGCGGTGGAAGGTGATGTTGTTATAGAGGGGTTTGGCGACCATCTTTCCGGTATCGGGATCTTTCCAAGGCTTGGTGCCGCGGGCCAGAGCCACGAAATTGCGCACCGTAATCGGCGCTTCCTTCTCATAAAGCTGGGCGGTGATGGTGCCCATGGAAGTGTTGATGACCGCATACAGGCCGTTTTCCAAGGCCGGAGGCGGAGTGGACCCCGCGGGCGGCTGGGCCGGCGCCTGCGCCCAGGCGCAGCCAGCCACAAGGGCAATGAGGCAAAAACGTTTCATGGATTTTAATCCCATATTCTATACCGATGACTCCGGTAAAACCGTTTGGCTTGGCGAACTGCCCGCGAGCAATCGCTAGCGGACTCCCGCAGCCTGGCTGGCCACGGTGGAAGATGGGCTGATTCGCGAGTGGCGCGCGTACGCGGACAATCAGCCTGTTTACGAGATCCTCGCCAAAGCAGCCGCGCCCTGAGCGCTCATGGCCGGAACGGCTGGCGATGTACGCTGGCCGCCGGCGCCTTCAGATTGAACACCAGGATCCGCCGGTTCAGCGCCTCCACGCGGGCGCGATATTCCTTGTCCGCGCGCTCCGGACGAGCGCTCAGCCGGCGGTACTCGGCATCGATCTCTTTCGCTTCTTCAATCCAGGCGGGTGCGAACCCATTGTTCTTCAGCAGGCGGTGCGCCATGCGCAGGGAGGCATCTTCATAAGGATTCTCAACCAGATCGAGCGGCCGGCCCTGGCCTTCCAGATGGTCGAAAGCGCCTTCGTCCATGGCCTCGCGGATTTTGCGCTCGGCGATGAAGTGCCACTCGTCCATGAAATTCAGCGTAACACCAGGGAAGAGGCCGCCCGGTATCCTCTTGCCCCGGCCGGCCTCCGTGCGGTTTTCGCCGGCCTGAGCTGCGGCTGCAGTAACATCGAGCAGGGGGAACATCGAAAGGATGCCGGAGCCGCGCGCTTACCTGTTTGACGCCTACGGAACTCTGCTCGACGTACATGCCGTGATCGGGCGGGCGGGGGCGGAAATCGGCGGAGACCTGGCGGCGCTCTCCGAACTGTGGCGGCGGAAGCAACTGGAGTACACGTGGCTGCGGTCGCTGATGGAGCGCTACGAAGATTTTCGGAAGGTTACGGAAGAGGCGCTGCGCGCCGCCGCGGCGCAGCTTGGGATTGCGCTGGCCGCGGGTCGGTTTGAAAAACTGATCGAGGCCTATATGGTGGCCCCGGCGTTTGCGGACGCCAAGCCGGCGCTCGAGCGGCTGCGCGGAAAGCCGCTGGCGATCCTCTCGAACGGCTCGCCCGCGATGCTCGCGGCCGCTCTGCAACATAACGGCCTGGAAGCGTATTTCGCGGAAATCATTTCCGCGGACCGCGTACGGACCTATAAACCCTCGCCGCGCGTGTATGCGCTCGGCACGGAAGCGCTGGAGCTCGAGGCGGGCGAGATTCTGTTTGTTTCCTCCAACGCATGGGATGCTTCGGGAGCCAAATCGTTCGGCTACCGGGTTTGCTGGTGCAACCGCGCCAACGCCCGATGGGAGATAGGACCGCCTCCCGATTCGATTGTGCCTTCGCTCGACCGGCTGGCGTGAACTACGCGCTCGCCCGATTAGCCCGCGTGTATTCGCCTTGTGAGCGTCTCAAAACGACGGTGCCGGCGAGCTTGTCATGCCACGCCTGCCCATTCTTATCGAACAACGCCCACAAATATCCGATTCCCAGGAAAAGACCGCTGAGGAAGCGGCCAATAATCTCCCGCAGAAACATCTTTCCGAAACCGGGGATCTCACCCGTTTGCTGGTCCACGACCTGGAGCCCCAGCAGCAGCTTTCCAGGCGTGAGCCCTTTTCGGAGCAGCGTCAGAAACCAGATGAAATAGGCGACCGGAAACAACATCGCGCAGGCTGCGCCGAGATCGTGAGAGATCGCTGCGAGAACGCCGGTAGCGATGCCCCAGGCGAGCAGAGCAATCCCGGGATCGATGACCCACGCCACCCATCGCGCGAATATGTTGGCCTTTGTGCCCTTGCCAATGCTGCCCAGGTATTGGCGGCACCAGGCGCAAAAAAACATGTCCGGCGCAACTTCGCGCCGGCAACTGCCGCACTCTTGCATAACTCGTTGTTCCCTTTTCCTTCTAGCCGGGCAACCGGCAAATGGAAGAAAGAATACAACAAGGGGGATTCGCGCGCAATGGCAACCTTAGGACACAGCAAACCGAATTTGCGGCGCGGCGGGGCGCTCGGATTCTTCGGTCACGAGAACCGAAAATATTTTTTACCGGCTGACGGCAAAGCAGTTGGCCCGGAAACGCCCATTTCGAGAACGCGGTTTTCGCAGGGTGTCATGAGAAGGTGGAGGTGGGGAAGGGCGGTTGTGCCCTCCGCCACCGGCTCGACGGGTGAAGTGCACCGGTGCGCCTTCGAGTTTCCCTTTTAGATTCAACAAAACTGGTTTGATTCGCCGGTGCGATCGCACCGGTGGACAGGAGAATTGATGAGTGAAGAACTGCTTCCGAAGCGGGCGGCCGGCGATGCCGCCATGCTCGAACTGGGTGTCATCCTGGGTCAGGGCCATGCGTTTGGCGTGATTGCCGGCCGCTGCTCGGCGGCGCAAGCGGAGGCCATCCGCCATCTGCGCGAAGAAAAGATCTATCTACAGTGTTGCGAAACGTGGGAGGAATTCTGCCCGCAATACCTGAAAATGTGCCGGACCGAAGCGGACCGCGCGATCCGGCTGCTCGAAGAATTCGGCCCCGCCTATTTCGAGCTTTCACAATTGACGCGGGTGTCCCCGCGGACCTATCGCGCGATCGCGCCGGCCATCGAAAATGGCGTGCTGCGCTTCAACGGCGAGGAGATCCCCTTGAACCGGGATAATTCGCGCAAGGTGGCCGAGGCAGTCGCCCAGATGCGCGACGCGCTTGGGAAAAAATCTTCGGAGGAGCAACCCGGCGGGCAGCCCGAATTGCACCAGCGCCTGTTGAAAGCGGAAAGGCGCGGGCTGGCTCTGGTCCGCGAATTCGATCAAATCGCGGCGGAAGCGGGCGCAGGCTCCACGCGGCTGGCCCTGAAATCGGCGCTGATGCGCGTGCGCAACGAACTGACCCGCATCGCCATCGAGGTCGCGAAGGAATAGCCGGGCGGCATCGGGGCTGCCGGCGCGGCAGCCCCGATCGCCCTGTTATTCAAAACTGCCGCTGGTTCCCTGGAAACCGCGTACGGCTTGCTTTGCCACCCACTTAATCGCGCGCGCGGCGTCATAACAGTACGCCAGGTTGTGATTCAACGTGGAGAAGCAGTGCGGCTGGCACTCGCGCTTCATTTCCCGCAATTGATTCGTCTCGAAACGGTGGTTGCCCACCACACCCCAATCGTAGGTTGCCGAGTACATGGGGAAACAGGGCGCCAGCGTGCCATCCACCCGGATGATCACGTTGTTGTGGCCCGCCCGGCAGTTCCAGTCCTGCAGTTGGCCGCGCATGAACTTCCGCATTTCATCCAGCCGCTGGCAGGAGTTGACCATCTTGTAGCCGGCGCGGTTCTTCTCGATCAGCCAATCCACCAGTGCATCCACCATGGGCCAATCTTCGCGCGTGATGAACGTCGGGTTGTTCTCCATGTGCTTGAAGTGCGGCTGATCGAGCATGGGCGACTCGTTGATGTGGTAATCGGTGGCGATGTGGTGCTCGTAGGCGATTTCGGTGAGCCGCTTCACGTCTTCGGTATTGTTCCGGCAGATGTTGATGTTGAAGAACATCGAATAACCGTAGCGGAACTGCCGTTTCACGAGGTGATCGAAATGTTTGCGAATCGGATTTAACGCTTTGGGCAAACCGGGCTTTTCATCCACCACGTCGACGGCCAGGTTGAAAATCGCGGCTCCGGCATCGCCCAGCTTGTCGATCACTTCCGGACGCAGCAGCCGGCCGTTGGTGGGGATGTAAACCCAGAAGCCTTTCTTAGTGGCGTAGTAGACCACTTTGTGCACGAACTGCGGGCGGAGCAACACTTCGCCGCCCATCAGCGCCAGCACACGGCAGCCGTGATCGTGCAGCCAGTCGATAGAGCGGCGCGCCACGTCCTCGGTCATGCCTTTGACGCTGTTGTCGAACGCCCAGCAATAATGGCAGTCCAGATTGCATTTCCACTCGGTGAACAGGTACGCGATAATCGGGTGAAAATCCCCCGGATAAACGCGCGAACGCACGTAAGGGAACAGCCAGCCGCGCATGGCCTTGTAGATCAGCGGCGGCGTCCATTTGCGCCTTTCCGGCAGGACATCCGGATCGGGCACGTTCAGCAGTTCGGGGCGCTGGGGATATACCGGTTCCGGCAGAGTCTGGGGCTGCTCCGGCCTGGCCAGCAGGCTGGCGCGAGTCCGGTTCATCAGCAGATCGTGCAGTCGCACGTCCACGCGAAAGCGAGGATTGGATTCAGGTGTCGTTTGCAAGCTAGGAGCTTCCATCCATGTACCTCTTTTTCGTACTTTCTCCCGAAGGGCGCGGCCCGGTCAAGTAAAAAACCCGCTACGCCGCGTGTGCAAACCCCTATGGAGAAAATTCGAGCGTGAGCGGGCGTACCAGCGGTATCTTGCAAGCGGGAAAGAGTTGCTAGGCTTTAACCATGGACGGGGTCAATCGTCAGATTGTGCTGGCAGCGCGCCCCGTGGGTTTGCCGAAGGAAACGGATTTCCGGCTGGTGGAATCCGCCATGCCGCGGCCGCGGCCCGGCGAAGTGCTGGTGCGCGCTTTATATCTTTCCGTCGATCCTTATATGCGCGGGCGCATACGGCAGAACGGCAGTTATTCGCATACGGTGCAGATTGGCGAAGTGATGGTGGGCGGCATCGTAGGACGCGTGGTGGAATCGAACGATCCGCGGCTGGCCGCAGGCGACCTGGTGGAAGGTATGCTGGGCTGGCAGGAGTACGCCATCAGCACCGTAAAGGCCCTGCGCCGCATCGATCCAGACGTGGCGCCGGCGCCGACATGGCTGTACGTGCTCGGCATGCCCGGCATGACGGCATATTTCGGTTTACTGGATATCTGCCGGCCACAGCCGGGGGAAACGGTGGTGGTCTCCGGGGCCGGCGGAGCGGTGGGCTCGCTGGTTGGCCAGATCGCCAAAATCAAACGGTGCCGCGCCATCGGCATTGCGGGCAGCGACGAGAAGGTTCGATATGTCACCCAGACGCTGGGCTTCGATGCCGCGTTCAACTACAAAGGCTCCACCGATTATTACGCCAAGCTGAAGGAGCTGTGCCCGACCGGCATCGATGTTTACTTCGATAACGTGGGCGGTCCGATTACCGACGCCGTCATGCAGTTAATCAATACCAAGGCGCGGGTAGCGGTTTGCGGACAGATTTCCGAGTACAACTCCGAACAGCCGGAGATGGGGCCGCGCTGGCTCCACCAACTCGTCATCAAGCAGGCCAAGGTGGAGGGCTTTCTGGTGTTCCAATACGCCGATCGCTACGACGAAGCGCTCAAGCAGTTGACCACCTGGCTGCGGGAAGGCCGGCTGAAACATCACGAAGACGTGATGGACGGCCTGGAGAACGCTCCCAAAGCCTTTATCCGAATGCTCAAAGGGGAGAACCTGGGCAAGCAACTGGTGAAAATCGGCGAGTGACCGCGAACGCGAACACCTGGTTAGCTGCGGACGGGCTCGAGCGCTTCGCGCACCACGCGCAGCAGCGCCGTTACGGTAAACGGCTTCGGCAATAGCGTAAAGCCCTTGCGGGTTACGAAGCGCTGCACCAAGTCGGCGTCGTGAAATCCGGAAATAAAAAGGACGCGCAGACCGGGCTTCTTGGCGCGCAGCCGTTCGGCCAGCACGGGGCCCGTAAGGTCCGGCATAATCACGTCGGTGAGCAGCAGTTCTACATCTTCGCCGGACTCGAACTCACGAATGGCTTCCCAGCCGCCGGTCGCGGCCAGCACGCGATATCCGGCCGCATCCAGGGTTTCCCGCAGCAGATCCAGTACGGACCGATCATCGTCTACGGCCAGAATAGTAACCGGCTTGGAAGGCTGGAAGGCTGTCATATACGTTCGCCGCGGATGCGCCACCAGGGCCTGGCGAACACAGCCACCGCACCGTACCTTCATTATACCTTTGGTCCGGGCGCGGGAGTGGACGGTTCCTCACATTCGGGTTAACGTGGCGCGGCGTTCCCGGTGGTAGCCGGTGAGCGCCTGATTGGCGGCCAGGATGGTATCCACCTCGGATGCGATCTTTTCCAGGTCCTCGCCGCGCAGCACCACGTAGAGTTCGTCATCGCCGATTTCGGTGTAGACACGGTTGCCGATGCAGCCCGCGCTGGTCACCATGCCGTTTTGGAGCGCCGCCGGCAAGGCCATGCAAGTAGGCCGGCCGAGCAGGGGCAATTGGGAGAGCGCGCCGGCGCGATTGGCCGCTTCCGCCAGCATCATGATCCGGCCGGGCTTGCCCGAGGCGAGCACGGCCGAAGGCGTCCCGGGAGTATCGGCGAGCGGTGTATAGGTGATAAACCGCGGCGTGACCGGGAGCTGAAACACTCCGGGGATTTCTTCCATGCGAATATATCCGATGCCGGTCATCAAACCAAGCGTTTGCTCGAGTTCGGGCATTCTTTCCGGGGTGAGCGTGTTGTGCGTGTAGCTTCCCACCGGGCAATTGAAGTGATCGGAAGGCACGGTGTAGAAGGAACGCCCGCCGGCCGCGAGGCGCCAGAAACTGCAGGAGGAAGGCTCGGAGCCGGTAAACATGAGGATATTGGCGGGAGCCGTATCGCCATAGGTCACGGCCACGGGGCGCCGCGCGCTTTCGAGGACGCTCAGCAGCTTGCTTTCGATCGCGCGATAGTCAGCCATCAATGCTATTATGCCAGCGATGATGGCGCGGGCCATGGTGGGTGTGCGGCGAACGATCGGCCGCAGGGATTTTTTGACCGGGATGGGCGCGCCGGCTTTCTGCCGGGCCCTCCGCAGCCGGGCGCTTTTGCCGCGGCAGGCGGGCCGAATCGGGCAGGTTGCGTTTTGCAGGGTATCGAGCTGGGAGTGGCTTAGAGTCGCGCGCGAGCTCTGCCCGGAGGCGCGATTTATCGCGGAAATCGATCCGGCGGGAGTGCCGGGCGATGCGGGCGTGGTGTTTCTGGGAAGCCAGGCGACTCTCGTCATCGGCCAGGGCGGGTGGCGGATTTTGTCATGAATGGCGCCGCATGAATATCGACTGGCTACGCCGCCTGGCCAAAGCGCTGCCGCATACTGCCGAAAGCGTGCAGTGGGGCAACAACCTGGTATTTAAGGTGGGCGGCAAAATCTACGCGGTGGCGGCGCTCGAACCGGGCGATGTGTGCCTCTCGCTCAAATGCACGCCCGAGGAGTTTGCCGAACTGACGCAACAGCCCGGCATCATCCCGGCGCCGTACTTGGCGCGCGCGCATTGGATTGCGCTGGAGCACGAAGACGCGCTGCCGGCCGCGGAAATCAGACGGCTTTTGAAGCAGTCCTACGAGCTGGTGCTGGCGCGATTGCCGAAGAAAGCGCGCGCGGCGCTGGGAGGTGAGAGGTAAGGCATGCCTGTGCTCGACTGGCTGCTCGATTCCGCGATGCGCCAGAGTTTGCCGCGCGGTGGCGCAAGTCCGCGCAAACTGCCGCTGGGAACACGCCGGGCAGCCATTCTTTAGCGGCGAGGTGGAACGTGCATCAACGGGTTGACGGTCGTGCTGGGCGCCTACTTCGATCAGGACGTCGATGGTGTGGTCGCGCGGCTGCTCGACGAGCAACTTGCCGACGGAGGGTGGAACTGCGAGGCGGAAAATGGCTCGGTGCGCTCTTCGTTCCATACGACCATCAGGGTTCTCGAAGGGTTGCTGGCCTGGGAGCGTGCCACGGGCGGTTCGGCGGAGACCCGGGCGGCGCGCCGCCGAGGCGAGGAGTACCCGCTCGAACGGAAACTGTTCCGGCGGAAGAGCACCGGCGCAGTGGTGAACCCCGCCTGGCTGCAGTTTTCGTTTCCAACCCGGCTGGCACTACCACGTGCTGCGCCTGACGGCGCCTGGCTTCTGGAGAACACCAACGCGGGCGCGGTCCACTTCGCGCTCGAAGACGGCGATGGCCGGCCAAGCCGCTGGAATAACGCTGCGCGCCCTGCGAGTGCTTTGCTGGTACGAGCAATAAGGCTGCCGCCATGCCCAGAGCGCGGGGGCGCGGTTAACAGGCGGCGGCGTCCGCCCCGCCACGTTCCGCCGCGCGCGGTTGCCGGATGCGCGCGGTCTGCGGGAGGGCGGCTAATTGTAGAATTAAGACACGGGAGAATTGCTACTGATGCTCAAAGGAAGATGTGCTTTCGCGTTTGCAGGATGCCTGGCCCTGACTTCCGCGGGCTGGGCTGCCGATTCGGCTCTGGTGGTGAACCGGGGCTTGCCGCAAGTCAACTTAAATAACGTTTCCGGCGCGGCCCGCAGCAACGTGCGCTGGGCTTCCGGCGATACCGGGTTCATGGGCGATCACTTCACGATCGGGGCGCCCGGCGAAAAATGGGTGATCGATTCGATCCGCACCTGGGCGGTTCCCGGGCTGTCGGAGACCGATCCGGATCACCTGGGCGATTTCTATGAAGACGTGCGGCTCTATTTCGGACGCGCCGACGGCGATCTGACGCCGGCGGCTTCCGCGCAGCTTTCCGAGGGCAGCGACCAGACCAGCAGTCCGAACGTGCGGATCGCGGACGCGACTAAGGCGGGCGCGGCGCTGTACGATAATTTCGGCGCTTTTCTGCGCGTCTGGCAAATCGACTTCACCAATCTGAATCTGCCGGTGGATGGCGGGGTCAGTTATGGTTTCGGCGTGTGGGGCCTTGGCCGTGAGATTCCGGGCAGCGGCGGGAAAAGCTACATGTGGTTCAACCATGCCTCCAACGCGGCCCTCAGCGGAGCCGAACAAGACGGCGCCGATGGCGTAATGCTGGTGTTCGACGGCTCCGGCAAATCGGCGGGCGAGTTCACAGCGCAGGGCCATGGTTGGGACAAAAATTCCAACATCAATGTGCAGGTGTTCGCCCATCGTGTAGCGGGCGTGCAACAATAGGCGAGTAAGCTCGCCGGGACGGGGAAATGAAAATCCGTGGAAATATCTGGCGCCTGGCGGTAGGGCTGGTCTGTGTTTCGGCCCTGTACGCTTTTACCAAGCCGTGGCGCCAGTACATCAGCATGGAAGGGTACGACAACATCCCCGTCCCGGCCGATGGATTTGAGAAGACAGAGTGGGTTTTCGGCCGGCTGATGTACCCGCAGCACCCTTACGCGCGGTTTGCGCGGTTTCGCTGGGGCCGGCTGGACTGGCGCGAAGGCGGCACGAGCTGGACGCAGGATTATCCCCGCGCCGACCGGCACTTCGCGGCGGCGCTGCGCCGGCTGACGCGCCTGCACGTGCGCTCGCTCGAGCAACCGGTCAACCCCGACGACACCGACGATATCTACGACTGGGCTTGGCTGTGCGCGGGCGAAATGGGCGATTGGAAGCTGACGCCAAGCCAGGCGAAGACGCTGCGCGAATACCTGCTGCGCGGCGGATTCCTCTATTTGGACGATTTCTGGGGACCGGACGAATGGGACCGCTTCAACGAAAGCATGCAGGAGGTGTTTCCGGACCGGCCGATTGTGGAGATCGAGAACTCAGACCCGATCTTTCATGCGGTTTACGATCTGGACGACCGCTACCGGATTCCCGGCATGTGGGGCGTTCGCGGGCAACAGCGCGGCCGATCGGAAGGCGCCGTGGCTCACTGGCGGGCCATTTACGATGACAAGGGCCGGATTATGGTGGCGATGTCGTTCAACTCCGACGTGGGCGATTCCTGGGAATGGGCCGACGAACCGGAATACCCCGAGAAGTACTCGGCGCTGGGCATCCGGCTGGGCGTCAATTACGTAATTTACGCGATGACGCACTGAGGAACCAGGGATGCGGTTTCCCGTTTTCTGAAGGGGAGTGTGAGCGATGCCGCGCCGCCTGGCAGCGTGCTTGCCGAACCCTTGCCACGCTCGACACTCCGATGCGCGAGGCCGTCAGGCGATTCGCGATTGCGCTTTTTCGATAGACCGGAGAGCGGGAGGAATTGGTGCGGCGGATCGCTATTCAATTTTCGGTCGGGGTTTTTTCCAGGTGGTCGATTACCAGGAACTCATAGGGTTGCTTGCGGGCCTCCAGTTTAAGGCCGAGTTGCTCGACTGAGGTGAACAGCGAGCCGCCCGCGGGATCGGAAGCCGTCTCCGGCCCGGGGACGCCGGGGCGTGAGGGCGCCGGGGGCATGGGCACGTTGACACCCATTTTTCCGGCGGTTCTCATAGCATCTTGCAGGCTGAGACGGAGGCTCGCCTGATAGGCGCCTTTCAATCCGGTTTCATCGACCACCGGGCGGTCGAGGTACTGCGAGAGAGTGTCGATGAGCGAGGCCATCGTCATCCGCTCGAATTGCATGTCGATGAGGCCGTTCTCCACGGTGACGTGGACCGCGCCGGTCTCTTTGGTGCTGAGCACCATGCCGGCGCCCTTATCCGCGCGCCGGATGCTGATTTGCTGATCGCCGCTGCCCAACGTGAGCTCGCCTTTGGCGGGGGGCTTGGGTTCGGTTGCGGCGGGGGCTTCGGGGGCCGCGGCCGGCTCGGAAGGGGCTTCTTTCAGTTTCGGGCCGTTCTTGCCGACTACGAGCGCGTAAATGGGCTGATCCTTTTTATCGCGGTGGACGGCGAGTTTGAATCGCTCGGCGAGCAGGGATTCGAGCATTTCGGGCACCTGGTCCTTGGATGCTCCATCGGGCAGTTTGGCGAGAATATCGAAGCGCTCGCTGGGGGCCCAGTCCGGAATACCCGTGATCTGAAACGGCTTCACCTTGTAAGCGAGGCAGATCAAGTTGAGCAGGGACATGCTGCCGACATCCACGCGGAAATTATCGACCGACATGCCGACATGGGATTTGCCGGACAGGATAGCGGCGGGATCGAGCGGGCCCGAGGGCTTGATGGAAGCCACTTCGAAGCTTGCCTTGGCGGGGGCTTTAGCGGGGGCCGTGGATTGCGGTTGTGCAAAGGCGGCGGCAACCGCCAGGCAAGCGAAACAAAGTTTCCGCATGGAGGTACTCCTTCTTTTTTAGGACGGCTTGGCGGGCCGATTATTATTTCGAGTCTTGCGGTCGTTTTTCCAGAAAACCCCCGCTAGAAACGCCAGCGGCACCGAAACCCAAAGGGCGTACTTCAGGTTGCGATGGGGAGCGGGCATATCGGGATGGAGGACGCCGGTTTCCGGCGTGCTTTCAAGCGGTTTGCCGACGCGCATCTCGCGCAAATCATAAGCGAACTGCTTGCCGCAATCAAGGCAGACGACGTACGTTTGACCCTGGGGCACGCCAGCCTTGCTCACAGGCGTGACGGGGCGCGTGAGGCGGCTGTGGGAACAACGGAGTAGGAGGTTGAGGAGCGAATCAATCACCGCGGCGCCCTTTCAATAGTATAGAGAGTTGGCAGGCGAAAGCGCCTGCGCCACTACGGTTACTGCGGGTTGGCGCGGAAATCGTCGAAGTATGTTACCGAATCGGAGACGGTGCACAGGCCGACTTTGCCGGGACCTGCGAAAGTCGCATCCTGTGCGCGGAAGAGGCGGCGGTGATTGACGTAGATCTGAAACTGATTGCCGCGCAGGGAAACCTTGAGAATTTGCCAGGCGTTCTGGTGAATATCGTGCTTTACCTGGAAATCCGACGGCGGCGAACCACGCGGCGTAATGGGAATCGACTGGCCATTTTCCACTTTGTAGAGGGCTACGTCATCCCCCATAGCGTTGGCGAGGAGCGCGTAATAGTTCTTCTCGTCCCGATAGCGGAAGACGATACCGCCGGCCTGATTGTGGCCGGAGACCGGTTTGAAGCGGACACTGAGATCGCCATCCCGCATGGAGATCCGGTTGACGACCGCCAGGGCATATCGATCCTGCCGGGGGCCGGAAGAGACTTGCCCCAGCACGTTGGGCGGGGTGGGCGCGGAAGGATCACGCAGAATCTGCCATTTTGGCGGAACCGAGCGATCGGTCATCGGCACCGTCCAACCCGCGGGGATATTACCTATGGAATCGTGGTCAAACGTAATCACGTTTGCCGAAGGAGCTATTAAGCTGAAAGAAACCAGCCAACCAAAGATGCTCATCTATAAGGAACCATCGGCAGGTACAGCGTTTTTCTGTACCTCTTAAACCGTTGTAGCATGTTGTGCGATCCGGCTGTCCGCGGCTTGGCGAAGCTACGGATAAAAATTGTTCGATTTCAGTGATTTCGGCGCGCGCGGGATAGCTCATCAGGGCCAGCGCAAGATGCAGGCGGCAGATTTGCTTCGTGCCAGAATTAGGTAGCGCTATGTATGCAACCGCCGAAGGCACGCGCCGGTACGTGGGCCGGCACGAGGAATATCGCAAGACAGGGTTTTACCGGACCATTTTCGACTTGCAGGTTTCCACCCTGGGGATCGGCACGTACCTGGGGGATACCGGAGAGGCGGCGGACCGGTCCTACGTGCAAGCGCTGATTTGCGCGGGCAAGGGCGGCGTGAACTTCTTCGATACGGCCATCAATTACCGCAACCAGGCATCGGAGCGGGCGATTGGCACGGCTTTGAAGCAATTGCAGCGGGATGAGATCGTGGTCTCGACCAAGGCCGGTTTTCTGACTCCGGGAGCGGTGCCGGAATTTCTCACGCGCGAAGATATGGCGGGCGGGATGCACTCGATGGAGCCGCGGTTCCTCACGGACCAGATCGAGCGCAGCCGGGCCAATCTGGGTGTGGACACGATTGATATTTTCTATTTACACAATCCGGAGACGCAACTGGGCTATGTGCCGCGCGCGGTTTTCGAAGAGCGGCTGCGGCGGGCATTCGCGGAACTCGAGCGCCTGGCGGATGAAGAGAAGATTCGCTGGTACGGGGCGGCGACATGGGATGGTTTCCGGAAGGCGGGCATGCTGGACCTGCCGCGGATGGCGGCGATTGCGGCGGAAGAGGGCGGGGCGGCGAACCGCTTCCGGTTTATCCAGCTTCCCTTCAACCTGGCGATGGTGGAGGCGTACACGGGCCAGCCGGCCCCGCGGGGAGAGCCCAAGGAAACTGTACTGGCGCAGGCGGCGCGGCTGGGGATAGCGGCGGTGGCGAGCGCCACACTATTGCAAACCCGGGTGCTCGAACAAATGCCGGAGGCGGTGGCGGATCTGTTGCCGGGCTTCGAGACCGCCGCGCAGCGCGCCATACAGTTCACGCGATCGACGCCGGGGATTGCGGTGGCGCTAGTGGGGATGGGACGGCCCCAGCACGTCAAAGAGAACCTGGAAGTGGCGCGCAGGCCGCCCGCTACGGCCGAAGAGTACCAGCGGCTTTATCAATAATGGAAGAGTTCGCGGTTTCCGATCTGGCGGCACTCGATGCGTTCGTGGAAGCGGCGCCGGACGCGCCCGCGGTTTTCCTGCTGTGGCCTCGCGATGAAGGTAAACAGCGGGGCGAGCCGTACCTTTCGAAAACGGCGCGCCTGAGACGGCGGCTGAAGCGGCTGTTGAAGGAGCGGGAGACGCCGTCGCGCCTGCTGAACTTGCGGCACACGGTGGCGCGGATCGAGTACCGGCTGACGGCGTCGGCGCTGGAATCGAGCGTGGCCTATTACGAGGCTGCCCGCACGCATTTTCCGGAAACCTATGCGGAGCAGATCCGGCTGCGCCCCGCTTCGTACGTGAAGATTGTGCTGGCGAACGAGTTTCCGCGCAGCCACATCACCACCCACCTGGCCCGCTCGGGCGGACTGTTTTTCGGGCCGTTCCGCACGCGGGCCTCGGCGGAGCGCTTCGAGGACCAGTTTCTTGACCTGTTTCAAATGCGGCGCTGCCAGGAGGACCTGGTTCCTTCGCCCGCGCATCCGGGCTGCATTTATGGGGAAATGGCGATGTGCCTGCGGCCGTGCCAGCAGGTGGTGGGGGCGGCGGAATACGCGCACGAAGTGGAGCGCGCGGCGCAATTTTTGCGCACAGGCGGAAGATCGCTGGCCGATGGGATCGCGCGTTCGCGCGACCGGCTGAGCGAAGAGATGAATTTCGAGGAAGCCGCGCGCCAGCATAAACGCTTTGAGCGCGTGCAGGAAGTGCTGAAGCTGCGGGACGAGCTGGCAGTGGAGTTGGACCGGCTGAACGGCGTGGCGGTGACGCGGTCCCGCGAAGCGGGGGCGGTGGAGCTTTGGTTCGTGCGCGGCGGCAACTGGCAAACGCCGCGGCGTTTCAGCTTTGAAGCGCGCGAAGGCCGGCCTGTTTCGATGGACCAGCAGCTTCGCGCGGTGTTTGCCGCGGTGGAAGGACCCAAGCTCGCCGTGCGCGAGCGCGAGGAATATCTGGCTGTGTTGGCGCGCTGGTATTATGCAAGTTGGCGGGATGGGGAGTGGTTGGGTTTCGATTCCTGGCAAGATGTGCCGTACCGCAAGCTGGTAAACGCGATTTCGCGTGTAGCGCGCCAATAGGGCGCGCGGCAGTAGCGGCATGGAGCATTCTCCTGCTGACGGCGGGTCTGCCCGGAGCGGCGGACCTCCAGCCGCTGATTCCGGATTCGCTCGTGCGCACGATTCTGAGCGAGATCTCCGCCGATAACGCCATTGCGCAAACCGCGGAGATTGCCTCGCGCGCCCGCTACCCCAATTCACAAGGTTTTTTCGATACCGCGGAAATGGTGGCGGCGCGGGCGCGGGAGTACGGATTGGAGCATGTGCGCATCGAGCGCTTTCCGCAAACTGCGCCGATGTGGGACCAGGAGGAGGCAGGGCTGGTAATAGCGGGCGGCCGGCGTAAGTTCCAGGCGACGCTGGCCCAACACAGCGCCGATGGCGAGATCGCGGCCGCTCTGGTGGATACGGACCGGGCGAATGGCGAGGACGCGCGGGGCAAGATCGCGCTCACCGATGACGAGCCGGAAGCCGCGTGGAGAAGGCTGGCGAAGCAGCACCCGGCGGCCATCGTGTCCGATGCGGGCGGCGAATATTTCGGCCGGCGCACGCTGCCGGACGCGATCCTGTGGAGCATGGCGCCGCGAAACGTAGTCGCGCTGATGATCAGCCCTTCAAGCGGCGCGGAACTGCGGCGGCTGCTGAAGAACGGACCCGTCACAATGAACGTGGTGGCCAAAGCACGGCGCGCCTCGCCCGGCGCGATCGGCATGGTGATGGGGGAAATTCCGGGGGCGGTGAGCGGGCAGGATATCGTGATGGCGGCGCACCTGGACCACCAGTTTCCCGGCGCGAACGACAACGCCTCGGGCAGCGGGACGCTGTTGGAACTGGCGCGGACGATCCAGCATTTGGTGGCGGACGGCAAGATCCCGAAGCCGCGCCGCACGATCCGTTTCTGGTGGACTACGGAGATCGACGCCGAAGAGGCATGGTTTCGCGGGCACCCGGACGACGCGAAAAACATTCTGCTTTCCATTGTTTTGGACCAGGCGGGCGGCGAGCGCGGCGCCGAGAACAACTTCATCGCGATCCGGAACCCGGAATGGCTGCCGAGTTACGCGGACGACCTGATCGAAAATCTGGCCGATTATGTCCGCGACCGCTACGCGCCGGCGGAACACGAGCCGGACCCGCTGCTGGTGGCGAAGGGAGGCGGGCGCCAATCGCTGCGGACAGTCTACTGGGAGTACCAGCCGATCACGGATGCAGTGGCGTTCGAAACGGAAGAGTTACGGATACCCGGGATTTCGCTGGCTGTGCCCTCGCTGACTTTGATTCATACGAACCTGGATACGGTAGACCGGCTGGATCCAACCTGGATGAAGCGCAGCGCGCTGCTCACGCTGGCGCCGGCGCTGTACGTTGCGAATGCCGGGCCCGCCGAGGCGCGCGCGATCCTGGCATACACGGCGCGGCGATCAGCGGCGCGCCTGGCGAAGAGCAGGGATCCGATGCGGGATCTGCCGCGCGAGCGGGAGCGGCTGGAATCGGTGCGGGCGCTCGATCCGCGTCTCAATGCGGAGGAGGCAGAGGCACGGCTGGGGGCGGTGGCGAAGGCGGTTTCAGGGGGAAAGTGAAGGGGGTCGAGCCTCCTTCGCGGTGGAAGCGTGAAATTCTGCTGGCGGGAACCCGCCGCTTCACGCGCGGAGTACCTGCTCGTGTCAGGGAGAATACGGGTATGCGGCTGCGAACGGCTAAGGACCGGCTCAAGGTGGAGCACAGCATCATCGGAGGGCTGCGAGAGGTCCTGGAAACTCTGCTGGAGACCACGCCGGAGATCCGGTCGGTGATTCCGGGAGTGATCCGGCCCGTGCGGGATGCGAAAGGGAGAGTGCGGGTGCGGGTGACGGTGCCGGTGCAGAACGGATGGAAAGCCATCGCGCTGAGCGCGGGGGCGCGGCAGGAATTGTTCATCAGCACAGGAATGACGCAGAAGGAACTGGAGAAAGCTTTCGAGGGAGCGGGCGCGCTGGTGGAATGAGCGCGGTCTCAAGCGAGCGCGCGCGCGACCAATTGGGCTGCGTCGCGAGGCTCGACGCGGAGCGGGGTGTCACTGCGGCGAATGGCGGTGGCGATGAGGTGGTCCTCCAGGATGCGGAAAAGGCGGAAATCCCAGGAGTAGGGATCGTCGGAAAAGCCCGGCTCGAAGCGCACGGTCGCGGTGTTTCCGGAGGGGGAAAAGGAGAAGTTGGAGAGACCCAGACTGAGGCCGATGCCGCGCGCCTTGATGTAGGCCTCTTTGAGCGTCCATAACTGGTAGAAGCGGGGGATGCGGTCCTGTTCGGGAAGCGCGAACAGGGCGGCGGTTTCGGAAGGCGAGAAAAAGCGGGAAGCGATCTCCAGCAGGTAAGGGCGCTGGGCGCAGTGTTCGATATCGACGCCCAGATCGCGGCCGCGGCCGGCGAGGCAGGTGAGCGCGCCGGGTTTGTGCGAGAGATTGAACAGCAAACCGGGCGGGCTTTCGGGATTGGCGATATAAGGGCGCCCCCAGTGATTGGTTTCGAAGCGCCAGGCCGGGGGGAGAAGAGGCGCATAGGCGGAAAGTACGGAGCGCACCAGCACCCGGGCGGCCAGGAAAGTCTCCGCGGCCGCGGCGACACGGTAGCGCTCGTAGCGAGCGATTTCCTCGGGAGAGAGGAAGGCAAGGGCGCGCCGACGCAGGGGCTCGGGGAGAGCCGTGGCGGGGCGCCAATACCAGAGATCGCAGACGCCTGACTGGAGGCGCAGCCACGGGCTTTCCGAAGTGGGTAGCCCCACGTTAGACTAGCGGCCGACGGTTTGGGAGCCGGGCACGGCTTCGACCAGTTGCCAGCCGCCCGGGGGCGCGCCCGATAGTTGGGACAAATTCATCGGGTTGGCGGTGCCGAGCAGGAGGCTGGTTGTGCCATTGGCGATCAGGGTGCGGATGCCGTAATTGAGGTAATTTCCGATGCCGTTGGTAGAAACCGCTGTCGCGGGGGAAGTATTGTTGGAGAAGCTGTACAAGGCAGCGCCGTAGGTGGAAGGCGGAATTAGCGCGTTAATGAAGAGTTTCGCCTGGCCCCAGGACTGTTGCAAAATGAGCACGCCCGCATCGGCGGCCGGATAACCCCAGTTCATGGTGCCAACATAGAGCTTGTTATTGAAATTGGCCATCGTCCAGATGTAGTTGTTGTACACGTTGTTGAAACCGGAGTACCCGTAGAGCGGCGCGGTTCCGGGAGTGGCCATGCGGTTGTTGGTCAGAACCCAGGAACCGGTCGTGCTGCCGGGTGTGCCGGTCCAGGTGGAAAATTTGGCCTGGCCATAGAGCAGTTGAATGGTGGGGTTGCCCGTGGTGAAACCGGTGCCGCGGAAGAGGGTGGCGGAGCGGAAGGTGCTGACCACGGCGGCCGCGAGATCCGCCTGGCTGAGATTATGACCGGTGTCATAGTAATTCAGCCAGTTAAAGGTACCTTCCATTGGGTAAACCATTGTGCCGAAATAGAGCTGGCCCTGGAATTCGGTAAGGGCGCCCATACCGATGGTGGCGGCCACGATAGGATCGGGATCGTAATTGGTGGAGACATCCCAGACCTTGGTCCAGGCCGGAACCGGATTCGGTGGTGTGGGTTGCGCAAAGCCGCCGGCTGGAATGGCGGGGCTCATATACAGACCGGCCGGTCCGGGAGGCGGCCAGGTGGCGACGTAGAGGCGCGTATCGCCATTTTCCGTGTGGGTAGCGATATCGGTTCCGGTGCCGGTGGGCAGCAGTCCGACTTGCTGGAAGGCGAAACAGGAGAAGGTAGACTGCGGCGGCACGTGCTGATCGGTCGTGCCGCAGATCGGGATGGCGTTATAGCCGTTACCCGGGCCGGGAATGACCGTGGGAATGTTGCGGAAATTGCCGGTATACTGCACGACGGCGCCGCCATTGGCGCTGGCCAGAGTGGTGGGCGCATAGAGAGCGCCATTGTAGGTGAGCCAATGGCGCTGATCGGCATAGTCGCTGGCGTGATACTTAGCCACCCAGTTGGCATTGGTAAGTTGATTTACCTCAGTGATGCCCGTAACATCCAGAGCAAAGTAAGTGAGAGCCAGGCCAGTAGCGACGAACCCAGGGCCGGAGACGAGGATATAGTGGTGCACATTTCCATCCGGGCCGGTGGAATCGGTTTCCGTCACGGAATGGACACCCTCGAGAGACAGCCAATAGGAATCGACACACAGTGGGGTGCCGCCGTCGGAATCGCCGCCTTGCGGATTATTGCACCAGGAACCGGCATTAGAGCCGAGCTTGGGAGTGATGTCCTGGATCTTATGAGTAGTGAGGTTATAGGCGTAGAAACGCGCGGGGCGGAAGTCGGCGAGGTTATCGGGCAGAGCGGCGCCAAAAATGTCGTGCCAGTTGGTCTGCGAATAAGGGCTTTGACCGAACTCGCAGGCCCAGGTATTGGTGTTGTACCCCTGGGTAAGTACTTCTCCTAACTGGGCGGCGGTGAATCCCTGGCCGATGCAGTCGGGATTGGCGTCCGTGCCAAAGTACAGGATCTTGGTATGAGTGACGGGATCGTTATAGAGCGTGGCTCCCCACATATACCCCTGGTTCACCTTGGGGACTTGACCGGTTGCGCAGGTGTATGGAAGACCCGGACCGGCTTGTTTGGGGAAGTCCCAGCGGGTGTTCTGGCCGAGGCCGGTCCAGCACTCGTCGGCGCTTGCCTGGGCGCGCAGGTAACCGGTGAAACCAGCAAAACCTCCGGTGATGCTGTTCGGAGTCGCTGGGGGAGGGATCACCTCCGGAACTTGCGCGCGCAGCGGAATCAGAAGACAATTCACGAGCAGTACGGCAGCGGGCAGGGCATACTGCCTCCGGCGATGGGCAATAGCGGGGATCACGCTCTCCTCCTGGAATGCGTAAGACTAACGCTATCACAGCTTAGTGTTTTTTGAGCCGTCAAAACTAGGGATTCCACCAAACAGAAGTAATGGTACTGAGAGCGGGAATTATGGCCGGAGCGAGTAGTTCAAGGTAAGCGTAAATGCCAGCAATTCCGGGCTTTGCGGTGTGGCTCGAACGATAAAGCCGGGTTGTGGGGAGTCTTCCGGATTGGCCGGGGAAAGGGTGTCCAACCCGGAGGGTTCCGTGTTCTCGAAATGGCGGGAAAAGAGAATGAGGAATTGGCGGCTGCCGGTTTCGAAGAGGGGGGCGTTGCTCGGTTCAAAAGTGGAGGTGGAAGAGGATGACATCTCGGAGCTGAAGGCTTTTTGCCAGCCGATCGGGGATTGCTCGAAGACGGTGAGGAAACCGGCATCGGAAGACTCGAAGCGAATGGCGGCCCGCTCGTTGCCGGCCAGCTCCTGTGGCGGAGCGACGGCGGTGAAGCTGCCATCGGGAAGGCGCTTGAGAACGGAATAGCGTATGGCGAGAGGCGGCGGGGGCGAGTGGGGCGGCGCCGGGGGGGCTTGGGGAAGTATAGCCTCGAGGGCGAAATGGGAGGGCACAGGCGGGGGAATGGCGGGCGGCGGCATATCCGGGAGCGAGGGTCCCGGCAGGTGGTCGGGGAGAATGGCTTTCCAGGGCGGCAGGGCATCGGAGTGAGCGGCGACGGTAACCGGGGGAGCGGTGCGGACAGGCCGGAACTCGACGGCGCAGAAGGTAACGGCCGCGGCGGCCCCAGCGGCCGCGATGATCCAGACGGGGATGTCGCGGTAGTACCAAGGAAGAGGTTCGGCGGGCTTTTGTGGAACTTCGCGGGACATTTGCGCTGGCGGAGCGGCGAAATACTATACTAGCGAGTCCTGGAGGAATCGATGGGGAATGAAGCAATGAGCCGGCGCGCAGCGGTACAAAGACTGGCCGCGGGGCTGGCGGGGTTGGGCGGAGGCGCGGGAGTGGCTCGAGCGGCGGAACTGCTGCCGCTACGGACTACCGGATTGGAGCATATCGGGATGACGGTTCCCGATCAGGATGCCACGGCTAAGTTTTACGGCCGCATTTTCGACCCGCAGCTATTTCAAGAACGGGACCCGCCGCCGCGGTTCTATGTGCGCACGGGCATCTCTTACATTGCGTTCGGCGGAGGAATGCCGGCGCGCATCGACCATTTCTGCGCGCTGGTGGAAGACTATTCGGCGCAGGCGATGCGCAAGGCGCTGGACGATGCGGGGATCCCGGTAACCGGGCGGGGCGCTTTGGGAATGGCGAGCGATCCGGATGGAATCCGGCTACAGCTTTTGGGAGTACCGGGCGGTCTGGCGCGGACGATTATCCCCGGTGCAAGGATTTCGCAGGACGATCCCGCGGTGGAACCAATCGGTTTCGACCACATCGTGCTGGCGGTGTCGGATATGGAGAAATCGGCGGCGCATTACCGGAAGCTTTTCGGGCCGGAAATGGCCGGTCAACGGAAGGCGGGGCGGGTGTGGTTTCGGGTGGCGAAAACCAGCCTGGGCCTGGAACCGGCGAAGGGCCGGATGCCGGGCGTGGACCATGTGTGCTTCCGGGTGGCGGGCTTCGAGCGGCGAAATGTGAGCGAGAAGTTGAAACGGTTGGGGGTGGAACTTTCACTATCAAATAATGAAGGGCTGTTACGGTTTCGGGACCCGAACGGGCTGGCGATGGAGTTGAAGGCGGGGGCATAGCGGGACCGGCGGGCATGATCGAAACGGGCCTCGAGAACAAAGTGGTGATCGTTACCGGCGCGGCGGCGGGAATCGGCCGCGCCACAGCGCGGCGCTTCGCCCGGGAAGGCTGCCGCGTGGCTTGGTGGGATGTGCAGGAGGCGGAAGTAGAGCCAGGCGGTATTTTTCAGAAGGTAAATGTGACGGATTCGGCCGCGGCGGATACCGCGGTGGAAGAAGTCATGGCGCGCTGGGGCAGGATTGATGTGCTGGTGAATAACGCCGGGATTCTGCGCGATGCTCAACTGGTGAAATTCAAGGACGGGGCAATCGCGGGCACGATGAGCGAGGAGCAGTTCGACGCGGTGCTGGGCGTGAACCTGCGAGGCGTGTTCCTGGCGACCCGGGCGGTGGCGGCGCGGATGATTCCCGCGGGCGGCGGCGTGATTCTGAACGCCTCGAGCGTGGTCGGGCTGTACGGCAATTTCGGGCAGACGAATTACGTGGCCAGCAAAGCGGGAGTGATCGGGATGACGCGCGTTTGGGCGCGCGAATTGGGCCGGTATGGAATTCGGGTGAATGCGGTGGCGCCCGGGTTCATTGCCACGGACATGGTGAAGGCGATGCCGGAAAAGGTGCTGGCCGGCATGCGCGAGCACACGCCGCTGGGGCGCATGGGGCAGCCGGAAGATATTGCCAACGCGTACCTATGGCTGGCGTCGGATGCGGCATCGTTCGTTACGGGCGCGGTGCTGAGCGTGGATGGGGGCGTGGTGACGGGGACATAATTTCACGACAAACCGGCAAATTTGTATTATAATATCCCTAGATCTGAATCACCGCAATACCGGGTATAGGGGCGACCGCATGAAGACCCGCTTGAAGATCCTGGTGGCGGCCGGCAGTGCATACGGGGATTCGGTTGCGGCCCGCCTGCGTGGGGATGGCCACGCGGTAGACTTGTCGCGCTCCTGCGAGGAGGCGCTCAATTTGGCACGCGAAGCACAATACTCCGCGTTTGTGATTGGCTACGAACTGCCGGAAGCCGAATATAGGGAAATGATTGCCGAAATCCGGCGGAAGCAGCCGGACGCTTCGGTAATCGTGACAGCCCACGGGCCAAACCTGGAGGAAGGAGCCTTCGCCGCCTTGGCCCAGAGGGCTTTGGAGAGCGCAACCAACGGAGTCATGACGCTGGAAGCGATGGAGAAGGCGCTGATCCGGGAGACACTGGAAAAGACGGGCGGGCGGATCAAGGAAGCCGCCGCGATCATTGGAGTGGACCGCTCCACCATTTACGAAAAGATCAAGAAGTACGAGATTCCACGGACGAAACGGCGGAGTTGACGCAGTGCCGGTCTACTGGTTTGTGGTGAAACCCTGGCCGATGGCCTGCGATGACGGCTGGCTGAAGAGCATCGCCGGGGCGTTAACGAGATCGCGTAGCGATTCGGTGGCTTTGGCGAGACCCTCCTCGGCATGCGAGGTGGTCCGGGCCAGGATGTGGTAGAGTTCGTGCGCAACCACGCGGCCCATCGCTAAGCCGAAAGCTTTCTGGCGCTCCCCCGGGGTGGAATCGGGGGCGAGGTAAGCCAGGGCCTGGCGGATCTGGTCGCATTCGATTTCGCTGAAGGGCGACACGTGGCCGCCGGAAACGTGGGTGAAGCCGAGGGTGTGGGTACCGGCGGCGGCGTGCTCCTCACCGGGTTGCGGCCAAGCCTCCACTTTGCAATGCCCGTGAAAGCGCACGACTACGAGGCCCTGAGAGGGCTTGGTGGCATGGCTGCCGTCCAGCATTCTCCAGTTTAGATCGATACCGGAAGGGCCCAGCAGGACCTCGACTTCATGCTGCATTGCGGCAACCGAAACATCGCCCGGCTTGGAATCGAAATCCATGAAAACGGCCACGGCGGGACGGGTTGCTCCATCGGAAGCCGGCTGAGCGGCCAATAACGACGGAACAGCGGGGCATAAAAGAAGGCACGCCCCGGCGGCCTTGAAAAAAAATAACGACATGGGCCTAAAATCCTCATCACCCTCGGTCCCCCCCGATCGCATTAATTGGCGACTATCCTAACACAACCGGGCTGCGGAATGTGAAGCTGCATTGGAATCAAAACTCGATTTCAGGATCATTCTTCGATTGGAAAATGCTCCTGCTCCGGGCCCGCGATTTTGAAGGTAGCCGGCGAGGCGGTCCGCCATGTGTTGGTTGGGAGCGCGGGCCCCGCCCCCACCTTTGCCCGCGGGCGTACTTTTTGAGACGCTAAGGGCATGAAGAACTTGAGCCTTGTTGCTGCTTTGTTAGCCGTTGTTCCGGTGTGGGGCGGGGTGCGCATCCGCATGGAGGAGACGGAGCTCAAAACCGGCTCCGTAAATCAGCGGGAGGTGCTGCTCGATACCGAGCGGATGCGAATTAATCCCACGGGGGGCGGGAATCCCTCCGCCATCCTGTTTTTGACCGACAACGGGCGAAACCGGATCGTGCTGCTCGATACGGCGCGGAACGAGTACCGCGAATTGGACCAGCAAACGCTGAGCCAATTATCGGGGATGATGGCGCAGATGCAGAAGCAACTGCAGAATTTGCCGCCGGAGCAACGGGCGCGGATCGAGCAGATGATGCGCGGGCGCATGGGACAGGCGGGGGCAGGCGCCGGCGCTTCCGCTGTGCGCACGACTTATACGGCGAAAGGAAACGCTTCCGTGAACGGGTTTGCCTGTACGAAATACGAGGGTATGCGTGGAACCGAAAAAGTGGCCGAATTGTGCGCCGCAAAACCGGCGGATCTGCACTTCAACGCGGCCGATTTTCAGGCATTAGAGAAACTCAGGGAGTTCGCCGCGAGCTTCCTTTCGGGCGTGGCGAATTCTCCGTTTTCGAACGGGCGTCTGGAGTATTTTACGCAGGCGGGATTTGAAGGGTACCCGGTGGAGTACACGGCTTTCGCGGGCGGGGAAGCCGTTTCGAAAACCCAGGTGAAGAGCATCGAGCGGGCGAATTTTACCGATGCGGATTTTTCGCTGGGCGACGCCAGGAAGGCGCCCATGATGCCGGGGGCGAGATGACGGGCCGCCGGAGCCGCGAGGCGCTTCGACCGAAGTTACACCCGTGAAACGGGTGGATTTTGTTTTCTTCGATGCGGGCGGCGGGCATCGGGCGGCGGCCACCGCTTTGCGCGGCGTAATCGAGGCGCAGCGGCGGCAGTTCGACGTGCGGCTGGTGAACCTGCAGGAGTTACTCGACTCTATCGACATTTTTCGCAAACTGACAGGCCTGCGGCTGCAGGACTTATACAACCTGATGCTGAAGAAGGGCTGGACGTTGGGATCGCCGCAGATGACCGCGGGCATGCACGCGGTCATCCGGCTCTTTCACCAGCGGCAGGTCCGGCTGCTCGCGGAGCTGTGGAAGCGGAACCGGCCGGATATGGTGGTCTCGCTGGTGCCGAACTTCAATCGGGCACAGGCGGAAAGCCTGGACCGTGCGCTGCCGGGAGTTCCCTTTGTCACCATCCTTACGGACCTGGCCGATTATCCGCCACATTTCTGGATCGAACGGCCGCTGCCGTTGCAGCCGCAGTATGTCGTTTGCGGCAGCGATCGGGCCGTCGAGCAGGCATTGGCGATGGGGCACGAGCGGGCGCGAGTGTTCCGTGTATCCGGAATGATTCTGAATCCGCGATTCTACGAACTCCAACCGTTAGCACGGGAGGAACGGGCGGAGGCGCGCGCGCGGCTGGGTTTCCGAGCGGAGGAGCCGGTCGGGTTGGTTCTGTTCGGCGGCCAAGGGGCGGCGGTGATGCTGGATATTGCGCGGCGGCTCGGCGGGCGGCAATTGTTGCTGATTTGCGGGCACAATGCCCGGCTGGCGGACAAATTGCGGCGGTATGCTCCGCGGCATGGCGCGCCTATTTTCGTGGAAGGCTTTACTCAGGAAGTGCCCCGCTATATGCAACTGGCGGATTACCTTATTGGCAAGCCCGGCCCCGGCAGCATCAGCGAAGCGGTACACATGCGGCTGCCGGTAATTGTGGAGCGCAACGCCTGGACGCTGCCGCAAGAGCGCTACAACGCGGATTGGGTGCGGGAGCAGGGAGTGGGGATCGTGCTGCGGAACTTCCGCGGCGAGATCGCGCAGGGGGTGGATCGGCTGCTGGATCCCGCCGCATACGCGCGGTTTCGCGCGGCGACCGGGAAGCACGAGAACCGGGCGGTGTGCGAGATCGCGGAAATTCTCGACAGACTGCTTGCTCAGCGGAACCCGTCGCCCTGATTCCCGCTCTCTGAACCGCTACAAGGACACCAGTTTCACGGCTGCCAGATCGGGAATCCGTTCGCGATTCTTCAGCGCGTCTTCGAGATTCCGCCGCGCTACCTGTGCGTGCTCGCGCGTGAGCATCTCCGCCCGCAGGCTGTCGCGGCTGGCGATGGCTTCCACAATACTGACGTGCTGGTCGGCGGAAACCAGAAACAGTTCGTGCAGATCCGCCGAGACGATCTGCCGCGCCAGAAACGCGCCCGGAGAAGCGAACGGCAATTTGCACGCCTGATCGACAGTGCGCCGGAGCATGCGGCTGCGCGCCAGATCCAGCAACACCGCGTGGAACTTCTCGTTCAATTCGATATAGCGCTTGAACGCTTCCACGGTGAGCTTCGGCCGGCGCACCAGCGCCAGAATTTCACGGCTGGCCTCGCGCATGGGGTCCAACTCGCCCGGATCTTTGAAGCGCTGCGCGGCCAGCCGCGCCGCGGCGCCTTCCAGCAATCCGCGCAGATCGATGGCGTCGTAAATATCTTCGGTCGAAAACTGCTGCACCACGAATCCGCGCGTGGGCCGCATTTCCAGGAAGCCCTCGTGGGCAAGCCGCTCGAGAGCCAGATGCAGCGGAATGCGGGAAACATTTAGTTGGTTTGCCAGAGGGACTTCCCGGATGCGCTCGCCCGGCCGGAACTGGCCTTTAACCAGCATTTCCCGCAATGCCAGGGTGGCGCGGGCGGTTTGGGAGGAAGCTTTCGAAGAAGATTCTTCACCGATATTTTGCAGTTTCACGGTAACCGGCCTGCCTCCGGATCGAGTGGCATCGCCTTGCTAATGCGAGCACTTCCGCCGCCTGCTTTTGCATGCACCGCCCCGCCACTCCGCGGGGAATCGCGAAGCAGTTGCTTTGACAGGGGTCCAGTGGCGTTAGTATACTGAACCTCGAACCCATTTGCATGCATTGAGGTATTCATGTACTCGGTACGGATCGCCGCCACGTTCGTTTTGACTTCGGTTCTGGCAATCGCTCAGAACGCTGCCCCGGCCGCGCGCGCGCCGCGCGACACTGCCCCTACAGGACCCGCGCCGCGAAACGCCGAAGGCAAACCGGATATTCAGGGCGCGTGGGCGCCCAACGCGATCCGCGAAAACGTCGATCTGGTGGGCGCCGGTGTGCAGGTTCCGTTTCAGCCGTGGGCGGAGAAGCTGTATCACGAGCGCAAGGACAGCAAAGCGAAAGACGACCCCGAGGCGCGTTGTCTGCCTCCCGGCGTGCCCCGCATGACTACGACCCCCTACCCGTTCCGGATCATGCAGAGTCCGGGCCTTACGCTCATCGTCTATGAAGGCGGCGCGCACGTCTGGCGGCAGATTTTCACCGATGGCCGCCCACACTCCAAAGATCCCGATCCCACCTGGCTCGGAGAATCCATCGGCCATTGGGATGGCGATTGGTTTGTAGTGGATACGATCGGGCTGAACGGCAAGACCTGGATTGACGAATCGGGCATGCCCACCACCGAACATCTCCACGTGATCGAGCGGTTCCACCGCATCGATCAGGGCCATATGGAAATCGAGAATATCGTGGATGACCCGACGGCATACACCAAGCCCTGGAGCTTCACCACCCATCCCACCCTGTTGAAAGGCGAGATGATCGAGTACATCTGCCAGGAAAACAATCGGGACGTGGAACATCTGATCGGCAAATAGAACCGGCAGCGAAAAGCGCGCCGGGGGTCTCTGCCACCGGCCCGGCCCGCTACCACAGTTCCCGCGACGCAATTTTCGCGCCTTCCACCAAAGCCTTCAGCTTCTCCCACATCACGGACTCCGGCACGCGCTGAATAAATGCCATTTGGGCGAAACCGCAATCGGTCCCGGCGATTACGTTTTCGCGGCCTACAATGCGCGCATAACGGATAATCCGGTCCGCAACCAGCCTGGGGTGTTCGACCGTGACCGTGTGGTGAGTCACCACGCCCGGGATGAGAATCTTCCCATCCGGCAGTTTCGCGGTTTCCCAGACGCGCCACTCGTGCTCGTGCCGCGGATTGGCAGCCTCTATGGAATAGGCGCCGGCGCGCACCTTCAAAATGAGGCCGATCAGCGCATCGAGCGGCGCATCCGCCAGGTGCGGCACGTGCCAGCTCCCGAAGCAAACGTGATAGCGGATGCGATCCTCCGGAATTCCAGCCAGGGCGTGGTTCAGGGCTTCCACGCGCAGCTCCGCCCACTGGCGGTACTTTTCGGGGCCGGATTGCACCAGGTGGTCGTACATGTTCGCCAGCACTGCGTCGTCTACCTGCAGTAGCAGTCCGGAACGGTAGATCGCCAGATACTCCTCGCGCAGCGCTTCGGCGATCGCATACACATACTCTTTGTCGGTCCGGTAGTATTCGTTTACTCCATCGTAGGCGGTGCTGGCCGGAGCGACCGCGGTGAGAAATCCTTCTTCCACCTTGGCCTCCGCCAGGGCGGATTGGAGCATCGCGATATTCGTCTGGATGGGGCGGGTGTCCCGGTAAGCGATCGGGCCGACGCACGCCTCCGTGGGAGCGCCGGTGAGGACACGGGGCATGTCTTTGGCGATGAATTCGGCGAAGCGCTCGCGGTCGCGGCCGAGCCAGATGAGCGGCCGCAACTGTTCGGGACGGATTTCGAACCCGCTGATGCGCCCGAGCACATAGCTCGACCAGCCCGATTTAGCGTACTCGCCATCGTTGATAATGTCGATGCCGGCATCCACCTGCCGGCGAACGGCTCCCGCGATGGCGTTGGCCAACGCGTGCTCGTAGGTTTCGCGAACGGCCGGGTCCTTTTCCGCGGCAGCCGCTAAATCGCGAATTTCGGGCGGCCGGACCAGGCTGCCCACGTGAGTAGTGAGAATACGGTTCTGGCTGCGTCTCATGGTGATGTCCCCTTATTTCCTTTTGGGGCTTCTTAGGACCCGGGCCTCTTTGCATGCAATCAGCCAGACGCCGGACTAACTTGCGGCGGCGTAAGTCCTGAGAAAGGTGCCGATTGACACCATATCACGAATGAGATACAATCCTGGCACGTTTCTTTGTTTGCATGCAAACTCGCGCGGCAAACAGAGTTGGGGCAAGTGATTCGGGGTTAGGTGCAATCGCCAAGTGAAGTCGTCAGATGAGACCGGTAAACCGAGTAAAGGCAGTCCCTGAAGCCTTTCAGAGGCATCTTGCCGCCGCGGCAACAGCCCTCTCCACGCCTGCCGTTCCGGGCCTCACCAATCCGGAGCATCCTTCTCATCCGCCCGAAAGCGCGCCTGTCCCTGCTTGCGAGCGGCCGCTCAAAGTGGTTTACCGCTCGACGCCGAAACGGCAAGCGGATGCGAATATCGATTTGAAGCTGCTGGCGATCGTTAACGAGCTGCATCGAACCCGCAGCGTGTCGCTGGCAGCGGAAAATCTGCGAGTCAGCCAGTCCGCCATCAGCATGAGTCTGGCAAAGCTGCGGCGGCAATTTCGCGACCCGCTGTTTGTGCGCACCTCTACCGGTATGGAGCCTACTCCCCATGCCCTGGAAGTGCTGGCCCTGCTGAAAAAGGCCGAGGGCCTCATTCAAACGGCGCTCGAGCATCGCGTCAGGTTCGATCCGGCCACCTCCGAACGGGTATTTCACATCTGCTCCACCGATATTTCGCAATTGACTCTGATTCCGCCGCTCATGCGGAAACTGCGGCAGGTTGCGCCCTCCGTGCAGGTGGAGTTGGTGACTCCGTCGGATTCGCTTCTCGATCGGCTGGAATCGGGAGAAGTGGATCTAGCCATCGGCTATATCCCCCCGATGGGCGCCGGATTCTATCAGCAGAGGCTGTTTCGCGATCGCCTGGTGTGCGCATTGTGCGCCCGCCATCCCAGAATCGGCGGCGAATTGACGCTCGAAATGTTCGAGCGGGAGCTGCATGTGACTGTCGGGGTTTCCGGTACGGGGCACAGCTTGATCGACCGGACCTTGGAAGCGAAGAAGATCCGCCGTAAAGTGGGCCTGCGTGTGCCGGGCTTCCTGGGCCTTGCGCCCATTCTGACGGGAACGGAACTTCTAGCCATCGTGCCCGAGCAACTGGGCCGCTACTTCGCCGCCAGCGGCAAAATCAAGGTACTCACATTGCCCTTTTCGATTCCGCCTTACTACGTGCTGCAGCACTGGCACGAACGCTATAATCACGACCCCGCCAATATCTGGCTGCGCGGCATCGTCGCCGGCTTGTTTCTGCGGTAATCGGAATCCGCCGGCGCCTCCACTGCCATGGGCAGCGCGGCGAGCCCGTCAATGCTGTAACGGTTCTGGGCAAGCCGGTAAGCTGCGAGCTGGTCCGCGGTTCGCGCCAAGGCCCAGCGATTCAGAGTGTCGCGCTGTGCCCGAAACTCATAAAGCGGCACGGAAAAACCGCACGAATCGGATACCCGGTCGATGCGCACATGCACGTACGCGCGAGTTCCAGGATTGACCGGGAAGAGTTTCTCGAATTCCGGGTAACGCGGGTGGGAAGGCGCGATCAGTTCGCCCTTGCCGTGGAGGCGCACGATTTGGGGAGGGCCCGCGAAGGCGCAAAACATGACCACGATGCGGCCGTTTTCCCGCAGATGCGCTGCCGGCCGATCCACTCAGCCAGCTCCGGTGAAATGCATGCGTGTGTTTTACTCATGGGCGCTGTTTCAATTGTGTCATGCCCCCCCATGCGTCGCCGATTTTCCGCGACACCGAAAACAGTGCCGAGACGGGCACCACACCTGCCAGCGCATAGCGGCCGATGCTGGCCAGCCCGGAGGAAGCGATGCAGCCGCACTCCCGGCAAACGGGCTTTCCGCCAAACTGGCAGGGAGTGATGCGAGTCTCCAGATCCGCGGAAATACAAGTTGTGCTCTGGGCAAAAATACAGTCCTGGGGCGATCCGGCCGGCAGCCGGTAACCGTCTAACAGCGCGCGAGGCAAGTAGACTTTCGGAAAATCCGCGGCAACCTGCGCCAATCGCTCCAACGCCCGCCGGCGATCGTCCGCCTGCAGGCGTTCTTCCGACTGCTCGCCTTCCTGCGGCGTATACAGACTGAACCAGATTTTTCGCGCCTCGGGGCGGCTTGACCAAAATTCCGCGAACTCGTGCAAGTAGTCGTCCCGGCGGAGCATTTGGCGGGTGATCGTGCAGTGAATGATTACAGACTGTCCGGCGATGTGTTTGAGGATCCGATCGTATGTAGCCGGCGCGCGGCGGCGATCGTGTTCCGGGGGCAAGCCATCCACGGAAACAGCCAGATGCAACGACCGGATCGCCGCCCAGTGCTCCGGGATGGGCCGGACGGCGCTGGTGACAACCTGCGTCTCGATTCGCATGGCGTCCAATTGGGGCAGCAGGCGGTCGAGTTCGCGCCAGCGCACGAGCGGTTCGCCTCCCACAATCGAAACGTGGATGGGCCGGTATCGCCGCACCAGGCGCAGAACTCCGGTCACCAGTTCTTCGCCTTTCCGGTCGTTCAGGTCCCGGAGTGTGACGAACTGGCCAAGATGCTCGCCATTATAGGCGTAGCAGCCGGGGCAGCGTAAAGGGCATTCTTTGGTGATTTCAATCGACAACAGCGGCCGATATCCCCGCAAGATCCGGCTCCAGGCCGGTAACAGGTCGGAACGCTTCATCCGATTTCCCTCCCCTCGCTCGATCTTAATGGGTGAAGCCCGAACGGACCGTACGCCCCATCATGCGTTGAACCGGTATCCCTTGCCCCGCAGCGTCTGGATATGCCGCGGGCGCTGCGGATGGTCCTCCAGCTTTTGGCGCAGCCAGGCGATATGCACGTCTACCGTGCGGGAGGAGGCTTCGGCGCTGTATTCCCATACCTGGCGCAGCAGTTCCTCGCGCGGCACTACCTGCCCGCGCCGGTCCACCAGGTAATGCAGAAGCTGCAATTCTTTGGCGGCCAGGTTCAGCGGCTCGCCGCCTTTGCGCACTTCCGCGCGTTCGAAATCCACTTCCACATCGCCAAAGCGGAAACTGCGCACCGCGATTTCGTGGCCTTTGCGCAGACGGCGCAGCAGGGCTTCGATCCGCGCCAGCAATTCGGCTGGATCGAACGGCTTGGGGAGGTAATCGTCGGCCCCCAGCTTCAAACCCACCACGCGGTCCACCACCTGCGTGCGCGCGGTGAGCATCAGAATCGCCGAATCCACGCCCCGCTGCCGCAGATCGCGGCAAACATCGTAGCCGCTGCGGCGGGGCAGCATCACATCCAGCAGCACCAAATCGAAACTGCCGGCAAGGGCTTTGGCGAACCCGGAATCGCCATCCGCCGCGGACTCCACTTCGTAGCCTTCCGCCGCCAGCAGGTCGGATACGGTCATCACCAGGCCAGGTTCGTCTTCGATCAGCAGAATGCGGCTCATGCGGATTCGGGCGCGGGCCCGGCCGCGGCCGGTAGCCGAATGAAAAATGCCGCTCCCCGCCCCGGCTCGCTTTCCACCCGCACGCTGCCGCCCTGCGCTTCCACCATCTTTTTGACCAGGCTCAGCCCCAATCCGGTTCCATGGATCTGCTCGGCAATCGCGTCTTTTCCCCGAAAGAACGGCTCGAAAACGTGCTGGAGTTCGTCGGCGGGAATGCCGGGGCCGTGGTCGGAAACCGAAATTTCCACCGCCAAACCCTCGCGCAAGGTCACCGGCCGGGCGGCAATGCCAATCCAACAGCCCTTGGGGTCCGTAGCGCAGGTCCCGTGCTTCCGGGCATTATCGATCAGATTCCGAAGAGCCAAGGCTGCCGCATCGGTATCCGCCAGCACCGGAGGCAGGCCCCGTGCGATCTGCTGTTCGATAGTCAGCCCCTGGTCCTCTCCCGCCGGCGGCATGCTACGTTCCACCAGCGCGTGGACATCCACCGGTTCGGGCTTGCGCGGCATGCGCCCCGAACTCGCAAATCGCAGCACCTGCTCCACCAGCGCCCCCAGCTTCGCGCTCTCCCGCTGAATCAGCGCCCCATATTGTTCCACCTGCTCCGGCTGCCGCGCCAATTTGCCCCGCAAATTAAAAGCGGCCGTGTGAATTACGGTAAGCGGCGTGCGCAGCTCGTGCGAAACGCCGGCCACGAAATTCATTTCCAACTCGGCCAGCCGCTGCGCCCGCCGGGAGAAGCGCACCAGCATCAGAGCGGTGGCCAGAATGAGCAGGAGCAGCCCCGAGGAGACCGCCAGGTTGCGCAGCCGCACCTGGTGCACCAGGGCTTCGAGCGACCCCGCGCGATGACGCACGCGCAGCGTCCACATCCCGGCTTCCCGCGGCGCCTTGTCTGGCGGAAACGGCAACTGGCCGCTACCGGCGCGCCCGATGAAAACCTGGCGCGGACCGTTCCGCTCGATAAATACAGCGTCGGGCGGAATCTCCCGCCGCGGTTCCGGCCGGGCATCCGGGGCGTGCTCATCCGGCGCTTGTGGATACTGTTCCATGCGAAAACGCCGGAATCGGGAGACCCGGACCGCGATCATTCCGAACTGCGGCCCCAGCAGCGGGATCTCCCCATCCGCCGCGGTCCCGATCGGATGAGCCGCGTCCGCGAGCGACTGATAGATCACCGGAGCAGGCTTGGCCGGAGTAGCGCTGGCCGGAGAAAGCGCCGCGCCCACCACTTCCACGTCGTAATCGAGTTTGCCCGAATCGGCCAGGTAGCGGTTCAGGTAATCGGGCAATATTTTATCGCGCAGATAAGCCGGATCGAATTCCAGCAGCCGCTGCGCCCCATCCGGCGGCATGGGAGGGCATTTCAAGACCAGCGGATTATCCGAAACCGGCAGTTCGTCCGGGCCGCCGTCCGGGAACCGCGACACTTCGCTTCGCCGGAACATCCCGGCAAAGGATTTGGGCATGCGGTGCGCGCCTGCATCCAGCGGCGCCTCGGCGCAAGCACCCATCATTTGCGCATTAAATTCGCGCGCCAGCGTCGCCAGCCGCGCCGCCAGCGTCGTCCGCAGGCGCTGTCGCTCGGCCCCGCTGATCTCGCCCGTCCAGCGGTATTGAAGCAGGCCCAAACCCGCGCACAGCCCGGCCAGCAGGGCTACGCCCATCCACGAGAGAAAAGCGGATCGTGTGCTCCGGCGAAACAATACAAGGCCAGCGTAACGCCGGAACGGCGCAAGATCAAAATCCTGTGATTCGCTTGCGCCGGCGAAAACGATTCGCCCGCCGTTGAGGGCCCCCGCACCCCTGCGCGGTCCTGAGCGGGCCTGCGGTATTTCCCCGTGAGAGGCCAGTCGATCCGCAAGATGCTTGTAAGGTCCTGGTCAATTACGAACCGCATCCTGTCCTCCGGCGAAACAATTCAAGGCCGGCGTAGCGCCGGAATATATACTTATTTAAAGAAGCCCCGCAGCAGGCGTCTCAGCATTAGCGAAAGGCCCGATCCCGGGCCGGGGAGGCACACGGTTTTGCATCGACTGCCATCGTTTACCACGTTCGTCGTGGGCATTGCTCTTCTCAGCTCCGCCTGCCGGCAGCAGAAGGTGCAGTCGGGCGGCTTTGTGCCCGTGGTGCCGGTGAGCGTCGCCCCCGTGGTCCAGGCCTCGATCCCAATCCAGATTCAGGCGATCGGGCGCGTGGAGCCTTCCGCCGTGATTCAGGTCCGCTCCCAAGTCACCGGGGAAATCACCCGAGTCGCGTTTGCGGAAGGCGCCGATGTCGCCAAGGATCAACTCCTGTTTGAAATTGATCCCCGCCCCTACCAGGAAGAGCTGCGTCAGGCCGAAGCCACCCAGGCCCGCGACACCGCCCAGCTCCGCCAGGCGCAGGCGAATCTCGCCAAAGATCAGGCGCAATTGAAGAGCGCCGAAGCCGACGACGAGCGGAATCGCGAACTAGCCAAGGAAGGCTTGGCCTCGACCTCGCAGCGCGATCAATCCACCGCCGCCGCCGAAGCCCTGCGCGCTTCCATCGCCGCCGATCAGGCAGCCATCGAAAGCGCCCGCGCCGCTATCGATAACGACCGCGCCGCGGTGGATAAAGCCAAACTCGATCTGGTCTATTGCCATATCTACGCCCCGGTCTCCGGCCGCGCCGGCAATCTGCTGATTCACCTCGGCAATTTAGTCGGCAACAACGGCAACCCGCTGGTCGTCATCAACCGGTTGAATCCCATTTGGGTCAGCTTCAATGCCCCCGAGCTGTACCTGAGCGAGATCCGGCGCGGTTTTGCGGAACATAAACTCCCCGTCCGCGCCATCCCGCGGGACGATGCCGCCCATCCCGCCGACGGCTACCTGGATGTCATCGATAACACCGTCGATACCAACACCGGCACCATTCACCTGAAAGCGACCTTCGATAACCGCGCGGGCCAGCTCTATCCCGGGCAGTTCGCGGACGTCACCATGACTCTGGGGACAATCAGTCAGGCAGTTGTCGTGCCCGCCGCGGCCGTCGAGCCGGGCGCCGATGGCCAAATGGTTTATGTCGTGAACAAGGACCAGACCGTGCAGCCGCGGCCGGTCACCGTGGGCACGAATTTCGGCGATAAAGTCACCATTACCAAAGGCCTCGCGGCCGGCGAGACGGTAGTCACCGACGGCCAATTGCGCCTCTTCCCCGGCGCCAGGATCCGCGAGGTTCCGGCCAGCCAGGTGGATTCCAAGTCATTATGAGCATGCCCCGCATATGAGCCTGACGAACACCAGCGCGCCGAACCTTTCCCGCATCTTTATTGAGCGGCCGATCATGACGGCCCTGGTCATGTTCGCCATTGCGCTGTTCGGCGTGGTCGGCTATCGCGCGCTGCCCGTGGCGGCGCTGCCCAGCGTCGACTACCCCACCATTCAGGTGAGCGCATCGCTGCCCGGCGCCGATCCGGAAACCATGGCTTCGGCGGTCGCCACCCCTCTCGAGCGCCAGTTCTCGACCATCGCCGGCATCGATTCGATGAGCTCCAGCAACTCCCAGGGTTCCACCAACATCAGCGTGCAGTTTGAACTCTCGCGCAATATCGATGCCGCCGCGCAGGATATTCAGGCCGCCATCGCCGCCGCCGGGGGCCTGCTCCCGCCGGATATGCCCCACCCGCCTACCTACCAGAAGGTCAATCCGGCCGAACAGCCCATCATGTACCTGGCGCTCTATTCCACCACCCTGCCGCCCTCCCAGGTGGATGAGTACGCCGAAACCGTAATGGCGCAGCGCATTTCCATGTCGAGCGGTGTCTCGCAGGTGCAGGTCTTCGGTGGCCAGAAATATGCCGTCCGCGTGAACCTCAATCCGGATGCCCTCAACGCCCTCGGCGTGGGCATTGACGACGTGCAGAGGGCCATCCAGGCCAGCAATGTCAACCTGCCCACCGGCAAGCTATACGGCAATAAGCAGGCATTCACCATCCACACCCTCGGCCAGTTAACCAACGCCGCCGCCTATCGCCCGCTAATTGTCGCCTGGCGCAATGGTGTCCCGGTGCGCCTCGACCAGGTGGCCGAGGTCGCCGACGGCGTGGAAACCGAGCGCGTGGCCGCCTGGATGAACGGGCAGCGCAGCGTGGTGCTGGCCATCCGCCGCCAGCCGGGCAGCAATACCGTGCAGGTGGCCGATAATGTCAAGGCTCTCATGCCGGTCTTTAAGGCCGAGATGCCTCCGGCCATGAAGCTGGAAATCATTTACGACGCCTCGGAAAGCGTGCGCGAATCGATCGACGACGTGAAGTTCACCCTGGCGCTGACCATCTGCATGGTCGTGCTCGTGATCGCGCTCTTCCTCAGGAATCTTTCGGCGACGATCATCCCGGGCGTGGCCGTGCCGCTCTCCATCATCGGCACCTGCGCCGTGATGTATCTGCTCGGATACAGCCTGAACAATCTCTCCCTGATGGCGCTCACGCTCTCGGTGGGCTTCGTGGTGGACGACGCCATCGTGATGCTCGAAAACATCGTCCGCTACGTGGAATTGGGGAAGAGCCGGCGGGAGGCCGCGCTGCTGGCATCGCGCGAAATCGGCTTCACCATCGTTTCCATGACCATTTCGCTGGTCTCGGTTTTCATTCCCGTCCTGTTCATGGGCGGGATCGTGGGCCGGCTGCTGCATGAGTTCTCCGTCACGATCGCCGTAGCCATTCTGATTTCCGGATTCGTTTCTCTGACTCTCACGCCCATGCTCGGCAGCCGCTATCTGCGCTACCGCCACGGCGCCCGGCACGGTCTGGCTTACCGCGCCCTTGAAGGCGGCTTCAATGCGATGACGCGCGCCTACGATCGTTCCCTGTTGTTCGTGCTGCGCTATCGCTTCGCCACTCTGCTGCTCGCCTTCGCCCTGCTCGGCGGCACGGTTTACCTGTTCCGCATCATGCCCACCGGCTTCATTCCCAGCCAGGATAGCGGCGTCATTTACGGGCCGACCATCGCCGGGCAGGATATTTCGTTCCTCTCCCTGGCCAAGCACCAGCGCGCCGTGGCCGACATCATGCAGCGGGACCCCGCTATCGATAGCGTGTTTGCCTATGCCGGCGATGGCAATACCGGCATCGTCTATGCGACCTTGAAGCCGCGCAAACAGCGCGCGCTTTCGGTGGATCAGGTCATCGCCGAACTGCGGCCCAAACTGTTCTCCGTACCCGGCATTCTGGCGTTCCTGCAGAATCCGCCGCCGATCACCATTACCGGCCAGAATTCCAATAGCGTCTATCAACTCACGTTACAAAGCGCCAACCTGGAGGAAATTTACAAGTGGGTGCCGCTGCTCATGAACCGCATGCGCACGCTGCCTGGCTTCGTGGACGTCAATTCCGATATGCAGATCCAGAGCCCGCAAGTGAAGGTGGCGATCGACCGCGACCGCGCCCTCTCGCTCGGCGTGACCCCCGCGCAGATCGAAGGCGCGCTCGCCGCCGCCTACGGCGATCAGCAGGTTTCCACCATCTTCACTCCGTCCAATCAGTATCAGGTGATTACCGAAGTCGAGCGGCGCTACCAGGCGGATCCCGCGGACCTTTCCAAACTCTACGTGCATTCCGCGCAGGGCCCGCTCGTTCCGCTCGAATCCGTGGTGCGCATCACGCGCGGCGCCGGCCCGCTTTCCGTCAATCACTTCGGCCAGCTTCCCGCCGTAACCATCTCGTTTAATCTCACTCCCGGTTTTTCCCTCGGTCAGGCCGCCGACCGGGTTAACCAGGTGATCCAGGAATTGCGCATGCCGCCCACGCTGAGCGCCACCTTCCAGGGCACCGTGAAGGAATTTCAGAAATCCTTCCGCGGCATGACCGTCCTGCTTCTGCTGGCGGTGCTCGTCATCTATATCATCCTGGGCATTCTCTACGAAAGTTTCATCCACCCGATCACCATCCTTTCAGGCCTGCCCTCGGCGGTGTTCGGCGCGCTGCTCACCCTGAAGCTGTTCCACAAGGACCTGGACCTGTTTGCCTTCGTCGGGCTCATCATGCTGATTGGCGTGGTGAAGAAGAATGCCATCATGATGATCGATTTCGCCCTGGAAGCCCAGCGCATCGAAGGCAAGGACCCCCGCCATGCCATCTACCAGGGCTGCCTGCTGCGTTTTCGCCCGATCATGATGACCACGGTTGCCGCTCTCTGCGGCACTCTCCCGATCGCCATAGGCTACGGCGCCGGCGGCGATGCCCGCCAGCCGCTTGGCCTGGCGGTGGTCGGCGGACTAGTTGTCTCCCAGTTCCTCACCCTATATATCACCCCAGTGATATACCTCTACCTGGAACAGTTCCAATCCTTCCTCCGCGGCAGCAAAACCACCCCGCAGCCGCAAATGGACGAAGCCACAGTCGGATTCTAACCAGCTCCTATCTCCTGTCTCCTGTCTCCTAATTTCCCCCTAAGCCTTTCGCCCCATCCAGCCGATGGTATGGATGAGACGACCCGATGAGTGCCCCGGCCTCTAAAAATTACTGGAAACCCCTCATCGTGTGTTCGCATGCCGCCATGTCCCGGCTTACCGTGGCGGCCCTGCGGGAACTGGAACTCGAGGACCCCGTCATTCTGAGCGAATATCCCCGCCCCGGCACGATGGCTTCGATCGCGGCCCAGCACCAGGTCAATATCTGCTTTCTGGATGTCCACTCTAACCAGGAGGAAGCGCTCCTGCTGATCTCCGAAGCCGCTTCGGTCATGCCGGTCGTGGCGCTGAACCCGGAAAACGATGCGGACCTGATCCTGCGCTGCCTGCGCCGCGGCGCCTGTGAATTCCTTTGCGATGGCGGCGCCGAGCAGCTCCGCGGCCTGTTAGAGAGGCTGAACCGCCTGCGAGCCCCGGCCCTGGAGCAAAAGCACGCCACCGTATACTGCGCCGTGCCCGGTAAGCCCGGTTGTGGAGCCAGCACCCTGGCCGTCCATCTGGCGGTGGAACTCAAACGTGCCGGTCTCAAGAGGGTGCTGCTGGTGGATGCCGATTATCTTTCGGCCAGCGTCGGCTTTCTGCTCCGCCTCAAGTCCGATTTCCACCTGGACGATGCTATTCGCGATTGCATGCGCCTCGATGAGGACTTCTGGCGCAACCTCGTGGTGTCCGCCCAAGGTATCGACGTGCTCACCGCGCCCGAACAGGCGGCAAGCCCTGTCATGCTGGATCGCCCGGCCGCTGTCGAGTTAGTCTGCTTCTGGCGCGAGCATTACGATGCCGTTGTGCTGGATACGCCGGGTGTACAGGAACCTGGCGCGACCCTGGCGTCTCTTTCCGACGAAATCCTGCTGATCACTACCAATGAATTATGCCCGCTCCACACCACCAAGCGGTCTCTCGAACTGCTGCGGCAGGGGGGCGTGGAAGCGAATCGCATCAAACTGCTGCTGACCCGCTATACGCCGGCTACCGGGCTGAAATCGGATGATCTGAAAACAGCTTTGAAGATGTCTCCATTCGCGCTGCTCCAAAACGATTACGAAACGCTGCAAACCGCCGTGCTCGAAGGCCGGCCCGCCCCGCCGGCTTCGCGCTTTGCGCGCAGCGTCCACGACCTGGTGATTCAACTCCAAGGCAAGCAGCCTGTCGCCAGGAACGGTGGCGACCCGAAGCCTGCGCCCAAAAAATCGAGCTTGCGATTGAACTGGTTCTCGCGATGATCCCCAACCTCAGGTTCGTCCCATGCAAATCGGTAAGGGAACTAAGGATTCCTTCTGATTTGGTTATTCCCGCTTTCCTGTTACTTTCAGTACGAAAGCAGCTTTTTCAAGGAGGCTATCTATGAAGCTCTTCATTCGGATTTGGAAAGATACTCGCGGGCAGGATCTGGTGGAATATGCTCTGGCGGCGGGGATGGTGGCTCTGGTAGCCGTCGCCGCGATGCCTCAGTTGAGCAACATCATCAGCAACGTATTTTCCAAAATCGGCTCCATTGTCAACTCGGCGGTCTAAAAAAGCGTCCGTATCTGAAGACCGCTGGCTGATCCGCGCGGCTCCGCTATGCCGTCCGGCCGCAGTCATCGGATTCGTTCCGAGCCGCGACCATCGGGGAGTGCCGGGTCGATAAATTCGCAGGACGCCATGCTATGGAGAATCCGGTTTTGCGACTCTGTTCCCCTTCCTAAAGCTGGCGAAAGCCCGTTCGCTTTCGCCAGCCCTCATACCCGTTCTGCCAACCGGAGGAAGAATCGGGGCGGCAACGGATCAAACGAGAGATTAGCCGTGAAACGTAACCGGACCCGTCGCGAGCGCGGCAGCGGGCTGGCGGAAATAGCGATTGTCTCTGTTCCTTTCTTTACGATTCTACTCGGCCTGATGGCGGCTGCGTATCTGGTTTTTCTGTATAACACCACAGCCTTCATCGCCCAGCAGGGGGCTCGCTGGGCCGCCGTGCGAGGCTCTACCAGCACCACGCCCGCTACCGCCGCTTCGGTCCAAAGCTATGTCCAAGGCGAAGGTGTGGGCTTGGCTTCCAGCCAGATCAGTGTCCAAACGACCTGGTCTCCCAACAACAATCCCGGCAGTACCGTCTCCGTAACGGTAAGCTACCAGGCAGTGCCCCTCTTCACTCTTGCTTTTCCCAATATCCTTACGATCACGGCCACCTCGGCTGCGATCATTACTCAATAGAATCTGGACTCAATGCATCTGGGGAAAAGCGCTCACCCCGGCACCAGCGACACTGTGCCCACTCCGGCGTTCGGAGCCAACTCCTGGAACAGCAGCATCTGCCCGGGTAGTACCTCCCCAGCCCCCAGAGGAATCTCCTCCTGCATCCACCCGGTCAGAGGAACCTGGCGGAAATAAAGCCGTTCCAAGGTGAGAATGGTGGTTTCCGAACTGCCCACCCCGCTCGTCTTCCGCAGATACTGCCGCCGCTCCAGCCGCAGTTCCGCCAGCAGATCCTCCAGCCGGGGCCGGCTCTCCGCCGCCGCCTTTTCCGCTTCCGCAATCGCCGCCTTATAATTTGTCGCCAGCAACTGCATCCGCGCCTGCATGAGCATCCACACCAGGGCCGCCGAGCCTACCGCCACCAGCCCCGGTAGCCCGACCCAGAAAACCAGTTCTTTGAGCATCGGCGTCACGCTTCAACCATCGGCGGTAAGGCGCCAAAACATTAGTGCCCCGCCCCCGGCCCGCCGCCCGCGCCGCTCCATAAGACTCGACATCTGAGCGCCTGATGCGCGACAATGAGGCTTATACCTCTCCAGGAACGGATTCATGTCTGAAAAAGCGCCCCGAAATAACGCCCATTGCACCATTCCCGACGATCCCGAATCGAGTACCTATCGCTTTATCATTGTATCGGCGAAGCGGGCCCGGCAGTTGCAAGGCGGGGCGCGGCCGGCCCTGCCGACCTCTTCCAAAAAACCCACGGTAGTGGCCATGGAAGAAGTGCGCCGTGGCCTGGTCAAATACAACGTTTCTGGTGTGGCCCCGGAGCCCGATCCGGAACCGCTTCTCTAATTTCATATGCGGATCGCTCTGGGCGTAGGCGGCGGCATTGCGGCCTACAAGGCGGCCGAGCTTGCCCGGCTGCTCATGGAGCGTGGCCACGCAGTCCAGCCGGTGATGACGCCGGCGGCAGAGGAGTTTGTTCGGCCGCTGACGTTTGCCGCGCTTACCGGTCGAAAGGTTCTGGACGACCTTTTCGCGATCGAGAACGCCATCGAGCACATTGCCGTGGCGCAGGAACACGATCTACTGGCGATCGCACCCGCTACCGCCGACCTGCTCGGAAAACTGGCGGGTGGGCTGGCTGACGATTTTCTCAGCACGCTTTACCTCGCATTCACCGGCCCCGTCGTGCTCGCGCCGGCCATGAACGTCAATATGTGGCAGCACGCCGCCACTCAAGCGAATGTGGAGAAGCTCCTAGCCCGCGGGCACTCGATTGTAGGACCTGGCGAAGGGTGGTTGGCCTGCGGCATGGTGGGGGCGGGGCGCCTGGCGGAGCTGGACGATATTGTGGATGCGATTGAGCGCACCGGGCCGCATCGCACCGATCTGGCCGGCGAAACCGTGCTGCTGACCGCCGGCCCCACTCAGGAGCCGCTCGACCCGGTCCGCTTCATCTCCAATCGCTCCAGCGGGCGCATGGGTTATGCGCTGGCCGAAGCCGCGGCGGCGCGTGGCGCGCGCGTGATTCTGATTTCCGGGCCGACGCATCTCTCGCCGCCTCGCGGCGTGGAAGTGGTGCCCGTGCGGACTGCCCAACAGATGCACGATCAGGTTTTCGATCGCCTCGGCCCCGCTACTATCGTCATCAAGTCGGCGGCGGTGGCGGATTTTCATCTGGCCAAAGTCTCCCAGCAGAAAATCAAGAAAACCGCCGCCCGCATTTCGCTCGAGCTCGACCCCACTCCCGATATCCTGGCGGAACTGGGGCGGAAGAAAGGCGACCGCCTGCTGGTTGGCTTTGCCGCCGAAACCGAAAACCTCGAGCAGGAGGCCCGCCGCAAGCTGGAATCGAAAAACTGTGACATGGTCGTAGCCAACCTCGTGGGCGGCTCCGATATCGGCTTCGACGCGGAACAGAACGAAGTACTGCTGGTGACCCGCGCCCGCGAAGTCCTGCGCCTGCCGAAAGCGGCCAAGCGCGAAATTGCCCATCGCATTCTGGATGAGACCATGAAATTGCGGCTCGTCCTGCACACGACGAATGGACGCTGAACTACTACGCCGGCGCCTGGAATTTTACCGGGACTTGGGGGTGCGCGAGATCTACAGACGGCAGTCCGGGGCCGAGATCCGGAGGCCGGAAGCCACGGGTCAGGAGCCGGAAGTCGGGAGCCAGGAGCCGAGGCTTGCTCCCCAACAGACAGTAATCCCGCAAGCTGGGGAATCGCTTCTCGCAATCCTGCGGGATATCGGCGATTGCCGCCGTTGCCGGCTGCATGAAGGCCGCACCAAGCTGGTGTTCGGGGTTGGCAACGAGCGCTCCCCTGTAGTTTTCGTCGGGGAAGGCCCTGGGCAGGATGAAGATGCTCAAGGCATTCCCTTCGTCGGCCGCGCCGGCCAGCTTCTCACCCAGATGATCGAGAATACGGCTAAAAGGGAAGGCATGCCGTTGCGTCGCGAAGATGTCTACATTTGCAACGTGGTGAAGTGCCGGCCGCCCAACAACCGTACACCCGAGCCCGACGAAATGGAAATTTGCGGCCAGTTCCTCTTCCGCCAATTGGTCGCCATCGCGCCGAAGGCCATCTGCGCCCTGGGTGGAACGGCCGCCCGCGCCTTAACCGGCCATAAAGAGGGCGTTACGAAAATGCGCGGCAATTGGTACCGGTGGCGGGATATCCCGGTTATGGTGACGTATCACCCCTCGTATCTGCTGCGTGCCTATAACCAAGCCGCCAAGCGCGAGGCCTGGGAAGATCTGAAGAAGCTATTCCACTTCGTCTACGACTGAGCTTTTAGACCGTGACGGAAGCCGCCAGACCGCGCGCCTTCGCGTCTTGCGCTGCAGCCTCCTGCGGAACCGAAACCCCCCGGTTGCGCAGCATCTGTTCCAGCGCTTGCACGTAGATATCGATATAGCGCCGCGTGTACCGCACCAAGCCAAGCCGGCGCAGCCGGTTCATTTGGAACGTCACGATCTCCCGTGAGGTGCCGACATATTCGGCAATAGTGTGGTGCGTCAGCGACGCCAGGCGCGTCGAGCCGTCCGGCAGGGGCGTTCCCAGGGAACGAGCCAGTCGCGCCAGCGCCAGCATGACGCGCTCCGGCGTCTTGTGGACGGCCATGCTCTCGATGCGCTCCTGCAATTCGATGCACCGGCGCACCAGGTATTGGCTTAACGCGATCCCCAGGCGCGGCTCGCGCTCGATCTGCGCCTCGATTTCCGCGCGCGTCCACGACATCAGCGTGGCGGCATCCAAAGCCACGGCCGTTTCCGGGGCGCCCGATCCGCGCCCTCCTACCAGTACGGCCTCGCCAAATAGTCCCTCGGAGGAGATGATCCGGGTAACCGTCTCGATGCCATCTTCCGATTTGGTGCTGACCTTCACCCGCCCCAGTACTACCAAATGAAGCTTGTCTGGCGCGTGCTCTGGACTATAGATCACACGGCCTTTGGCGTACTCTTGAACCGATTTCCGGGGAAGATACGTCAACGGATCTTCACCCACAAGCGCTTGCGCTGGCTTACTCATAACAACTTAGGCCCCCTCTGTACCGGTTGAACGGATGCTTCCTTAATTATAGCTCCTTTAGCAACTAAACGTCGTAGTACGTAAAAGGGGTACAGTTCTCAATCCGTGATTTTGCGCACGGCAACGGCCACTCGGCGCTTTCCAATCGAAGTCCTGGTACTTCCTCAAGCCGAAACCCGACGGCTCGGCGCGGGCGATTTCGCCGGCGGCTCGCCTCCAGCCCGGGCCCTGCGCCTGTTCTTGCAACTGAGGCCCGCCCGGAACCGTCTGTTAGACTGGACCTTACCCCAATCCATGCGCGCTCGTGTGCTCTTTTTCGGGATGTTGAAGGAAGTCGTCGGCATTTCCGCCGAGGATCTCGACCTGCCCGAGGGAGCCAATCTCGCCAGCGTATTCGCGCACTATGCCGAACGCCAACCCCGCTTGCGCGAGCTGGCGCCCAGCATCGTCGCGGCCCGCAACCGCGAATTTGCCGACCTCTCCACTCCAATCTCCGATGGCGACGAGCTCGCGTTTCTGCCGCCGGTGAGCGGCGGCTCGCAAAATTTCCTCGAAATCGAGTCCGGCCCCCACTACTTCGCCTTAACGCGCAACGCTATCGAGACCCGCGCCATTATCGCCCGCCTGCTGACCGGCTCCGAAGGGGCGGTCGTCACCTTCGAAGGTACCGTCCGCAACAACACCAAGGGCCGCCCTACGCTTTACTTGGATTATGAATGTTACGAAGCAATGGCGCTCCGTGTGATGGCAAAGATCGGGTGCGAAGTCGCGGGCGCCTTCGCCATCGGCCGGATAGCCATGATTCACCGGCTGGGGCGGATGCTGGTCGGTGAAACCAGCGTCGCGGTGATTGTCACCGCGCCGCACCGCCGGCCTGCATTTGAAGCCGCCTTGGAAGGGATCAACCGCCTGAAAAAAACCGTGCCCATCTGGAAAAAAGAGCACTTCGTGGATGGCGAGGTCTGGGTGGAAGGAGAGTGGGATCGCGATGTTCCTGTGGCCGGCTAGATGTGGGGCGCTAGGTGGCTGTGCCCTGCTGGCAGCGCTCGCGTTTTCCTCCGGTTTTGCGCAGCCCAACAGCCAGACACCCTCTTTCCGCGTGGACGTCAATCTCGTGCGGGTCGTCGCCACGGTCCGCAATAAAACCGGGGAATTGGTCGGCAATCTCCAAAAGGCCGATTTCCAAATACTCGACAACGGCGCTCCGCAGGAACTGGCGCTGTTTGAGCGCCACAGCGACCAGCCGCTCTCCGTGGCGTTGCTCGTCGATATTAGCGGTTCCACGGCGAAAGATCTCAAGTTCGAAACCGAATCCGCTACCCGGTTTCTAAAAGTCCTGCTCAATGAAGGCAATCTCGAAGACACGGTGGCCCTCTACGGGTTCAACTGGCAGGTCACCCAATACCACGGTTTCACGCACAGCCTGGTCTCGCTTTCGAATGCCCTGAAGCTGCTCCGGGGCGAGGCCGGCACGTCGCTGTACGACGCAATCTACCTGGCTGCCGCGGACCTCGAAGACCGTGAAGGGCGCAAGGTGATGGTCGTCGTTACCGATGGCGGCGATACCACCAGTTCCAAATCCCTCAAACAGGCCCTCCAGGCGGTTCAACTTGCCGATGCCGTGATTTATCCCATCGTCATTATGCCGATCACCAGCGATGCCGGCCGCAACATCGGCGGGGAGAACGCGCTGAAATTCATGGCGGATGGCACTGGAGGCCGGACTTTCCTTCCCCAACTCAATACCGACTTGGATCGCTCCTTCAGCGCGATCGTTGACGAACTGCGCACGCAGTACCTGCTTGGTTTCTACCCCCGCAACGTTCCGCTCACCAAGGACCGGTTTCACAAGCTCGAAGTGCGCGTCACGAATCCCGAATTGCGGGTATCGGCGCGCAATGGGTATTATGGGGATGCGGAGGGCGATCCCGTTGGTGCGGCTCCCCGCGTCCTGGTTGCGCCCGCGGCCCGCAAACAATAAATTCGAGGACACCTACGGCAAAGCAAACTAAATCTCCTCGCCCGCCGGAACAGACGTTCCAGGAGGCGAAGTATCTCAAGCAATTGATCGAAGCCGGAACTGAAGTGCGGGTAAAGATGAACGATGGAGAGGAAGTGGCCGGAACGATCGAGTACTACGACCAATCTTTCATCCGCTTGACTCGCAACGGGCAGCCGAATCTCTTTATCTTCAAGCACGATATCAAATACATTCAGGAAGAATCGTAGGGCCAGGGGCGTGCCCATGTCCTATTTGGAAACGGCCGTCGATATCGCCCGCGAAGCCGGAGTGCTGCTCACGCATTATCTCGAAAGGCGGGTGGCGTTCGAAACCAAGGGCGAATTCGACCTGATTACCGAAGCCGACCGCAACTCGGAAAAGCTGATCGTGGAAAAATTGCGCTCGTATTTTCCTTCGCATGGGATTGTAGCGGAGGAAGGCGGTGGGGTTCCCGGTTCATCCGAATACCGCTGGTATGTAGACCCCCTGGATGGGACCACGAATTTCGCGCACAGCTTTCCCGTGTTCAATGTCACGCTGGGCCTGGAGCGCGCGGGCGAACTGCTTTGCGGAGTCGTTTACGATCCGCTGCGGCAGGAGCTGTTCACGGCCGAGCATGGCGGGGGCGCCTATTTGAACAACCGGCGCATCCGCGTCACGCGCACGGCACGGCTCGCCAGCGCGCTTGCGTCCACCGGTTTTCCCAGCCGGAAGCGCAGCCACAACGTGAATATTCACTTTTACTTCCAGTTGGCGATGGCCTCGCACGGCGTGCGGCGAACCGGTTCGGCCGCTCTCGATCTGGCTTACGTAGCGGCGGGCCGGCTCGATTTCTTCTGGGAATTCGGCCTCAAACCGTGGGACCAGGCGGCCGGCGTGCTGCTCGTGCGGGAAGCGGGCGGAAAGGTCTCCGATATGTGCGGCCACCCCGTCAGCATTACGGCTTCGGACCACCTGCTCGCCGATAACGGCGTCCTGCACGACGAAGTTCTCGCCATGTTTCGCGAGATCTTCAGCGGCCGTCCCCCACTGCCGTTGCCGGAATTGGGCTAGGCGCCGCTTGCGGCTGCAGGAATAACGTTTTAGGGTCGAGGGCCTGCCGCTGCTGGCCGGACGGCTCCCACTCGTCCGCCAATTGTTGCGCCCGGCTGATATCCTTTTTGGACATCCGCTCGGCTGTGCTCTTCAGCAGTTCCGCGGCGCGCGCGTCGCCGTGCTCTTTCGCCCGCTCCAGCCACGCGTACGCTTCGATCAGATCGCGCGCCTCGCCTTGGGCGTTGTAGTAGAGCACCCCCAGATTCGTCATTGCGGGCGCGTAGCCCGCTTCCGCGGCCTTCCTGTACCAGTCGATGGCCGCCGGGTAGTCCTGCTGCAGGTCATCAAGCAGTCCCAGACCGAACTGCGCGGACGGAATTCCTTTCTCCGCCGCGACCCCGTACCACTTCCCGGCTTGAGCCAAGTCCTTGGGGAGGCCGTCGCCGGAGGAATATAAATCGCCCAGTGCGGCGGCGGCTTCGGGAATTCCAGCATCGGCGGCTTTCTTGAACCACCTTGCGGCTTCCGCCCGATTTCGCTGGATGCCTTGGCCCTGGGTGTACAAAATCCCCAGATTGTATTCCGCGGCCGGCACACCTTGCTCGGCGGCTTTGCGATACCAATCGGCAGCCTGCGTATAGTCCCGCGGCACGCCCTCGCCCGAAGCATACAAAAGTCCCAGGTTGAATTCGGCGTTGGCGTCGCCGCGCTCGGCAATCGGCCGCCACTCCTGAGCCGCGGTAGCGTAATCGCGCTGATGATAAGCGTCCAGACCGGCCTGAAAATCGGCACGGGCGGGAGCCCCGCATAAAAACCCAGCGCCCAGCGCTATGGCAAACACCCCTTTGCGAACCGGTGGCACACCCCGGCAGGTGCACACCCGATACCGCCGTGAACCCGCTTACACTCCGCTCGTACGCCGGTACCACTCCAGCGTGCGCCGCATGCCTTCTTCAAACGAAAACCGCGGAGCGTGCCCCAGGTCCCGCACCGCCGCGGTCACATCCGCTTGCGAATGGCGCACGTCGCCCGGCCGCGGCGGCCCATAGTGGGCGGGCACCCGCACCCCTTCGATCTGCTGCAGCAGCGCCCAAGCCTGGTTCAGCGTGATCCGGCCGCCATTGCCCGCGTTGTACATTCTCCCGCAAACCTGCCGGGCCTGCGCCGCCTTCAGATTCAGCGCCGCCACATCCTCCACGTACGTGAAGTCCCGGGACTGTTCCCCATCGCCGAAGATCGTCGGTGGGCGCCGCTGCAAGATCGCTTTCATGAAAATCGAAAGCACCCCGGAATAAGGGCTGCCCGGATCCTGCCGCGGGCCGTACACATTGAAGTACCGCAGCGCCACCGTATCCAGCCCATACACTTGCGAAAAGATGGCGGCGTAATATTCACCCACCAGCTTATGTAGCGCATACGGCGATTTCGGATTGGGCGCCATCGTCTCCACTTTCGGCAGCACTTCCGTATCCCCGTAGGCCGACGACGATGCCGCGTAAACTACCCGCCCCACTCCTCCCGCCCGGGCGGCGCGCAGCAGCGTGAACGTGCCGTTAACGTTCACATCGTGCGTGAATTCCGGTTCGTCGATGGAGCGCGGCACGGAAGGAATGGCGGCCTCGTGAAACACTACTTTTGCCCCGCGCAGCAAAGGCGCGATATCGCCGTAGTCGCGGATATCGGCATGGTGGAATTCAATTGCGCCACGCACCTCCTCCAGGTTGGCCTCCCGGCCGGTCACCAGGCTATCCACCACCACCACCGGCCGGGCGCCTTCCGCCAATAGACTGCGTACGATGGCCGACCCGATGAAACCCGCTCCGCCGGTTACCACGTATTGATCGCGCATTGCGGAATCACCAGTTTACGATGCGCTCCAAACGGTGCGCTATTGTAACGGAAGAGAGTGCCGGAGCCTTACATACAGGTGCGCGATTTAGCCAAGATCTACCCTTCCGGGAGGTCCAAACTAGTGGTCTTCGAAGGCTTAAATCTGGATGTCGATTCCGGCGAAATGTTGGCGCTGGTTGGCGAATCCGGGGCAGGGAAATCCACCCTGCTGCATCTGCTGGGCGGCCTGGACACCCCTTCGAACGGTACGATATACTACGGAGGTACTGAGATTTCCGGACTCGCGGACTGGGAAAAAGCTGATTTCCGCAATCGAAAGATAGGGTTCGTTTGGCAGATTCATTACCTCCTTCCGGAGTTTACCGCTCTGGAAAACGTAATGATGCCGCTGCTGATCCGCGGTTGGTCTCAAGGAAGGGCGGCCTCGGAGTCGTTGGCGAGGTTGGATGAAGTTGGGCTTCGGACGCGGGCATCGCACCGCGCCGGCGAGTTATCGGGCGGAGAGCAGCAACGGGTGGTTTTGGCCCGCGCGCTGGTCGGCCGGCCAACCGTTCTGCTGGCCGACGAGCCGACGGGAAATCTCGATTTCCGGACGGGCGAAATGATTTTCGGCCTGCTGGAAGATCTGCACCGTTCCCATTCACTTACCTCCGTTCTGGTTACACACAATCTCACCTTCGCGCGGCGGTGCCATCGGATAATCAGCTTAGAAAAAGGCGGCTTGGTACCCGTACCGGCGGCTCCACCGCCTGCTAGTGAACCGGAGTATCTTTAAGTTTAGGGGGCGTCACGTTTTATGTTTGAGCGATACACGGAGAAGGCGCGCAGGGTAATCTTTTTTGCAAGATACGAAGCCAGCCAGTTCGGGAGCCCGTATATCGAGACGGAACACTTGTTATTGGGCCTGCTCCGTGAGGATAAGGCGCTCGCCAACCGATTTCTGCGGTCCCATGCGGCGGTGGAATCGATTCGCAAGCAAATTGAAGGACACACCACCATCCGCGAGAAAGTTTCCACTTCGGTCGATCTCCCCCTGAGTCACGAGTGCAAGCGGGTGTTGGCCTACGGCGCCGAAGAAGCCGAGCGGCTCAACCACAAGCACATCGGCACCGAGCATCTGCTGTTGGGCCTCCTGCGCGAGGAGAAATGCTTCGCGGCCGAGATTCTGCATGAACGGGGCTTGCGCCTCTCCACCATTCGCGAGGAATTGGCCCGCTCTCAGAGTGAACGGGTGGCCGCCGCGCGGCCCAAGGAAAGTTCTCTGCTGGCCGAGTTCAGCCGCGACCTTACCCAGGCCGCCATGGATGGCACACTCGACCCCCTGATCGGGCGCGATTTCGAACTGGAGCGCGTCGTGCAAATCCTCTGCCGCCGCACCAAGAACAATCCGGTGCTCATCGGCGAGCCGGGCGTGGGTAAAACCGCCATCGTCGAAGGGCTCGCGCAGCGTATCGCCGATGGCGATGTCCCTTCCTTCCTGGCCGATAAGCGCATCCTGGCGTTGGACCTTTCCCTGATCGTAGCCGGAACCAAATACCGCGGCCAGTTTGAAGAGCGGCTGAAGACGATCATGAAGGAGTTGATGGAAAATCAAAACGCCATCATCTTCATCGACGAACTGCACACGCTCGTGGGCGCGGGATCGGCGGAAGGCTCGCTCGATGCCGCCAATATCCTCAAGCCGGCTCTTTCCCGCGGCGAAATTCAGTGCATCGGCGCTACCACGCCCGCCGAGTTCCGCAAGTCCATCGAAAAGGACCGCTCGCTCGAGCGCCGCTTCCAGGCCGTGAAGGTGCCGCCGCCCAGCGAATCCGATGCCATCAAAATTCTGTTCGGCATCAAAGACCGCTACGAGAAATTTCATGCCGTGGCGTACACGGACGATTCCGTCGAAACCGCGGTCTTCACCTCCAGCCGCTATATTCCCGATCGCTATCTCCCCGATAAAGCGATCGACCTGATCGACGAAGCCGGCGCCCGCGTCAAACTCCGCCAGACCACCTTGCCCGCTGAACTGGCCGATATCCAGAAGCGCATCAAGTTCATCGTGCATCGCATGGAAAACGCCATCGCCAACCACGAATTCGAAAAGGCCCGCTTCTATTCGGATGAGGAGCGCAAAGAGCGCGAAAACATGCGCGCCCTGCGCGAAAAATACAACCTCGACGACACTTCCACCGGTGTCGTCACCAAGGACGATATCGAAGAAGTAGTGGCGCGCTGGACCGGCGTCCCCATGACGTCGATCAAGGAAGAAGAGATCACCAAGCTGCTGCGCATCGAAGAAGAGCTGCACAAACGGGTGATCAGCCAGGAAAAAGCGATTTCCGCGCTGGCCCGCGCCATTCGCCGCTCGCGCGCCGGCCTCAAAGCCAGCAGCCGCCCGGCCGGTTCGTTCCTCTTCCTCGGCCCCACCGGCGTGGGCAAAACCGAAGTCGCCCGCGCCCTGGCGGCCTTCCTGTTCGGAAGCGAGAAGAGCCTCGTCCGCTTCGATATGTCCGAGTACATGGAAAAGCATTCGGTTTCGAAGCTCATCGGTTCGCCCCCCGGATACGTCGGCTACGAAGAGGGCGGCCAGCTCACCGAGCGCGTAAAGCGCAACCCGTACTCCATCATCCTGCTGGATGAAATCGAGAAGGCCCACCCGGATATTTACAACATTCTGCTGCAGGTCTTCGAAGACGGCCAGTTGACCGACGGCCTCGGCAACCAGGTGGATTTCAAAAACACCATCATCATCATGACTTCCAACCTGGGCGCGCGCTTCCTCGAAAAGCGGGGCCACCTCGGCTTCTCGGCTCCGGCGGGGGAAGGCATCCCCGGCAAGATCGAAGAGATGGTGCGGGGCGAAGTGAAAAAGGCATTCAACCCCGAATTCCTGAACCGCCTCGATGAAATCATCCTCTTCAGCTCGCTCAGCGACGAGGACCTGGTCCAAATCATCGAGCTGATGGTGCGCCAGGTCAACGCCAACCTGGTCGCCAAGCAGGTGAAGATTCGCCTCGCTCCCGAGGCTTCGAAATACATCCTGGAGAAGACCTGTGCCGATCGCAGCTACGGCGCCCGCCCGCTGCGCCGCGCCCTCCAGAAGTATATCGAGGACCCGCTTTCCGAAGCCCTGATTCAGGGCACCCTGCCGCGCCCGGCCGAACTCGAAGTCTACCTCGGCGACACCGGCATCTACTACCGCCAGGTGAATGCGGAAGCCGAAACCGTCACAGCCGGCGGGCCGGCCGAACCCGCCCCCGGCACGCTGCTCTACACGTTCTAAGCCCGGCGCGTCCCGACCCGTCGTTACGCGCCTTACCCGCAAGATCGGCCCGCGCCGCTTCGCTGAACCCGGCTACTTCTCGTTCTCGTCGTCTCCTTACCCCCGTTCGGTCCAGGACGAGCCCCGCATCCCACCGGAACAAAACATTACACTTATGTTGTGAAGAAAATCGGTTTTCTCTCATTCGGTCATTGGGCGCCCGTGCCACAGTCACGAACGCGGTCGGCGGCTGACGCGTTGCTCCAGTCGATTGACCTCGCCGTGGAAGCCGAACGCCTGGGTATGGATGGCGCCTACTTCCGTGTCCATCACTTTGCCCGGCAGCTAGCCTCACCGTTCCCGCTGCTCGCCGCGATTGGTACCAAGACCCGGCGGATCGAAATCGGCACCGCCGTCATCGACATGCGCTATGAGAACCCCTACTATATGGCCGAGGATGCCGGCGCTGCCGATCTCATCTCCGGCGGCCGGCTGCAATTGGGAATCAGCCGCGGTTCCCCTGAGCAGGTGATCGATGGGTGGCGCTATTTTGGGCACCAGCCGGTGGAAGGCGAGGACGATGCGGCCATGGGCCGGCGGCACGCCGAAAAATTTCTCGACCTGCTGCGCGGCAAGGGCTTTGCGCAGCCGAACCCCCGTCCGATGTTTCCGAATCCGCCAGGGCTCCTGCGCCTCGAGCCGTACTCGGAGGGATTGCGCGATCGGATCTGGTGGGGGACTGCGACCAATGCGACCGCGGCTTGGGCCGCTACGCTCGGGATGAATATGCAATCCTCAACTCTGAAATTCGACGAGACCGGCGAGCCGTTCCATATCCAGCAAGCCGCCCAAATTCGCGCCTTCCAGGCGGCGTGGAAGGAAGCCGGCCACGCTCGTGCTCCGCGAATTTCCGTCAGCCGCGGCATCTTCCCGTTGATCAATGACGCCGATCGTATCTATTTCGGGCGTACGGCTTCGGAACAGGACCAGATCGGATTTCTCGATCAAAACACACGAGCGATTTTCGGCCGTGGCTACGCCGCGGAGCCGGACGTATTGATTGAACAGCTTCGGAAAGACGAGGCGATCGCGGCGGCCGACACCCTGCTACTAACCATCCCGAACCAACTCGGCGTCCCCTACAACGTGCATGTTATGGAGGCAATTCTAACCACGGTCGCCCCAGCGCTCGGTTGGCGCTGAAGGCCGCGAGAGATCGCCCGGGTTGCGTTATTCCTGCCGGCGTCTCGCCCGGCATCTAAACCAACAACAAATAGACTTGATAGCGCAGCCACTCCGAGGAACGGATGCCGTCAATCAGCTCTCTCATGGAATCGCGGTTGCACGGATACTAGCGGATTTGGGAGGACTCATGGAGAAAAATCTAGTAAGCATGGGGCGATCTCTCCTCCGCGCGGCCGTTTTTACAGGCATCGGCGTCTTTACTGCTTTCGCGCGGACGCCGGGAGACGCCGGCCAACCAAACGCGCGCGCAACTTCGTACGAAAGACAAAACGTGCTTGCGCCCTCGAGACGAGATGTGCGCGCAGCCCAACGGAGACTGCGGCGTCAAGGCCTCTATCACGGCAAAATCGACGGGATTCTCGGTCCGCAAACCAGGGAAGCCCTCCTACGGTACCAGCGGCGGAACCGCCTCTACGCCGATGGCCGGCTGACGCGCCAGACCGCGGAACACATGGGCATCGCCAGGCCGGGCGTCTACTTCGAAACCGCCCGGTGGGAGTACGGCAATGTTGGACGGAATGTGGCAGGCGGTGCGACGGGGATGGTGAGCCAGTTCGGCCACGGCAAGGTGGTGCCCGGATTTACTGACCTCGGCAAGGGTGTGTGGGGTGGAGTGAAATCCGTTGGCTCGGCGACTGCAAACGGAGCCAAAGGTGTGTATCATGGCGTGGGCAGAGCCGTCACGGGGCGCGAAAGGCGGCCTGTCGGATCGTAAATTGTAACCGGCGGAGCCTCAAGTGCGACCCACCTGGCCTTGCGCGGCTTCCGCCACAGCCTCGCTCTCGCGCAGCGCAAGACGTTCCAGCGCTTCCCGCTCTACTAAAACAGCGCGCGTGAACTCCGCATTCTCGACCGCGCCGAGATTGGTGCTGGCGCAGGCGAGAATCGCGCGCACCGCGCCGGCTAACAGCAGGGCGGCGCCGCCCACATCGGCCGCAATGGCCCCACGCGCGAATGGCAGCGCCCTCCGGCAGAGATCGATGCCGGCCGCCGCTGAGCGAGCCGCGGCCAGCGGCGTTTCGATGGCGTGCTGTAACGCGGTTTGCGCATTTTGGTCGCGCTTCCGGCGCGCCTCCACATAAGCGGTGTACGCCACGGCGTCCTCCCCGGCCAGACGGACCAGGTTGTGCGCTTCCTGCGCTGCCGCTCCCAGTAATTCCCCAACTTCTTCCTCTTTGTATTTGCGGCCCGCGATCTCCAGCACGCCGTGCAACACGCGCAACGCCAGCGCCGCCGATGCCGCCGCCACTTCCACTACGCCAGTGGGACGCGCGTCTGTGATAAAACTGAACGAAGAGGACATTACTCAAGACTATGACGATTTCTTCTAGGGAGCGTCTGACCCGTCCGCTGATCCGCGAAAACGGTGGCCATCGTCCGGCAAGTTGGGACGAGGCCCTCGATCGCGTCGCCAAGGGTTTTGCATCCCAGCTCGCCAAGCACGGACCGGATGCGTTCGGCATGTTCAGTTGTTCGAAAACCACCAATGAGCTGAACTATGTCGCGCAGAAGTTCGTGCGGAGCGTGATCGGCTGCAACCATATCGATAGTTGCAACCGCACTTGACACGCTCCCAGCGTCGCCGGTCTGGCGGCGGTTTTCGGAGCGGGCGGGGGCACTAGCTCCTACCGTGAGATCGAAGAGACGGACGTCATCCTGCTGTGGGGTTCGAACGCGCGGGAGACGCACCCCATCTTCTTTCATCACGTTTTGAAGGGCCTGCGCAACGGCGCGCGGATGTTCGTAGTGGACCCGCGGCGCACGTCCTCGGCGCGGTGGGCCGACGTGTGGCTGGGCTTGGATGTGGGCACGGATATTTCGCTTGCCAACGCTATGGGTCGTGAAATCGTCGCCGCCGGGCTCACCCACCCGTGGTTCATCGAGCACTCGACGAGCGGATTTGAAGCCTATCGCGAGTGCGTCGAGAAATACACGCTCGAGCGCGCGCAGCGCGAAACCGGTGTGCCGGCCGAAATCATCCGCCAGACCGCTCACGCCTATGCTAAGGCCGAGCGCGCCCAGATCTGCTGGACGCTCGGCATCACCGAACATCACAATGCCGTCGATAACGTAGTGGCGCTCATCAATCTCGCCTTGCTCACCGGCCACGTGGGCCGCTATGGCAGCGGCGTCAACCCTTTGCGCGGCCAGAATAATGTGCAGGGCGGCGGCGATATGGGCGCTATTCCCGATCGCCTCCCCGGCTTCCAGCATGTCGAAAACGACGAGCTGCGCGCCAAATTCGAGCGCGCCTATGGCGTCAAAATCCCGGCCAAGCGCGGCCGCAACCTCAGTGCCATGTTCGAGGCGATGGAACATGGCGAGATGAAATTCTGCTACGTGCTGGGCGAAAACCCCGTCGACAGCGAAGCCGACCGCAACCGCTGCACGCGCCTTATGGGCGGGCTGGAATTCCTGGTTGTGCAGGACCTCTTTTACACCAAAACCGCCGAGCTGGCCGACGTGGTTCTGCCCGGAAGCGCGGGCTGGTGCGAGACGGAAGGCACCGTAACGAATAGCGAACGCCGCGTCCAGCGCGTGCGCGCGGCCGTTCCCATGCCGGGCGGCGTCCGCGACGATATCGAAGTCATTTACGAAATTGCCCGGCGCATGGGCAAGGATTGGGGCAAGCCGGACGCGGAGAGCATCTGGAATGAGCTCCGCACCCTCAGCCCCATGCACGCCGGCATGAGCTACAAGCGCCTGGAAGAATCCGGCGGCATCCAGTGGCCCTGCTACGACGAAAACCATCCCGGCGAACTGTTCCTGCACAGCCGGCTCTGGCAGGACCCGCTGATCGGGCCGCGCGCGCCGTTCCACGCAGTGGAATACGCGCCGCCGGTCGATCGGTTGGACGAGGAATTCCCTCTGCGGCTCACCACCGGCCGCCGCCTCGATTCCTACAACACCGGCGTGCAGACGCAGGGTTATCACTCGCCGCTGCGGCGCCCGGAGGCTTTGGACCTCGCCCCCGAGGACGGCCTGCGATATCGGGTCAGCGAAGGCGAGAAAGTGCTGGTCACGTCGCGCCGCGGCTCCGTGGTGGCGCCGGTGCGCTTCGATCCCGCGTTGCGCCCCGGCCTGGCCTTTCTCTCGGTTCATTTCCACGACCAGGTAGCCACCAACGACCTTACTATCGATGCGGTCGATCCCAAATCCGGCACCTCGGAGTTCAAAGCGACCGCCATCCGGATTCAGAAAATTCAGGAGAACTAATTGGATATCCATCTCACCGGCGACCGGCCCACCACTGAAGAGAGGGCTGCGGTCGACCGGGAACTGGGTGCGCCGGCCTCCTTCTGGGAAGGCGGCGAGCGGCAGGCATTCCAAGATGGCCGTGTCGCGTTTACAGGACAGGAATCGCGCTCGCGCCGCCACCTGCTGCTGCCCACTTTACATGCGGTGCAGGAGCATATCGGCTGGATCAGCAAAGGGGCGGTGAATTATATCGGGCAGCGGTTGGATCTGCCGCCCGCCGAAGTGTATGGCGTGGCCTCGTTCTACGGCATGTTCGCGCTCGAACCCCGGCCCCCGGTGGTCGTGCATCTTTGCGAGGATATCGCCTGCATGGTGGCCGGCGGGCCGTGCTCGCCCGCCAACCTCGAATTGCCCAACGTTTCCGTCCAGCACAGCCCCTGCCTGGGCCTGTGCGAACGCGCGCCGGCCGCATTGGTCACCGCCGCCGGCAAAACTCCGCGCGCGCGCGTGGTCGCTCCCGCGACTCCGGAAGCTCTGCGCAATACCATTCAGGACGCCGTCAATGGAGCGCTTCCCGAAAAACCTGATGTTCTCCGCATCGCGGTTTCCGTGCCGCAAGCCGGCCAGCCGCGGCTTCGCCTGCTGCGCCGCGTTGGCAAAATCGATCCGGCCGATATAGACGATTACCGCCGCCTCGGCGGCTATGAAGCGCTCGGCAAAGCGCTCGATATGGGCGCGGACGCCGTTCTGCGCGAATTGCTCGACTCCCGCCTGCAGGGCCGCGGCGGCGCCGCGTTCCCCACCGGCAAGAAGTCCGAAGCGCTGCGCGTGCAGATCCCGCAAGGCAAGACTCACTACCTCGTGTGCAACGCCGATGAATCCGAGCCGGGTACTTTCAAAGACCGTATTCTCATGGAAGGCGATCCTTTTGCGGTGATCGAAGGCATGTCGATCCTGGCGCTGGTCACCGGCGCGCGCAAAGGCTACATCTACATTCGCGGCGAATATCCGCTGGCCGCGCAAACCCTCGAGCGCGCCATCCGGTCGGCTCGCGCTCGCGGCCTGCTCGGAAACCGGATTTTGGATCGGGATCTCCAATTCGATATCGAACTGCGGCGCGGCGCGGGCGCTTATATCTGCGGTGAGGAAACCGCCTTGTTCAATTCCATCGAAGGCTATCGCGGCGAGCCGCGCAACAAGCCGCCCTTCCCCACTCAGGCCGGCCTGTTCCGCAAACCCACGGTGGTAAACAACGTGGAGACGCTGGTGAACGTGCCGGAAATCGTCCGCATCGGCGGCGCCGCGTACGCCAAAATCGGCACGGCGCAATCCTCCGGCTACCGTCTGTTCTGCCTCTCGGGCCACGTCATTCGGCCGGGAGTTTACGAGGTTCCCTACGGCGCCACCCTCCGCCACATGATCGATCTGGCCGGCGGGGTCGGCGGTAACGGCAGGCTTCAGGCGGTTCTCCTCGGCGGCGCCGCCGGCGCGTTCGTCGCTCCGAAAGAATTGGATACGCCCCTCACTTTTGAGGCCACGCGAGCCATCGGCGCAACGCTCGGCTCCGGCGTGGTTATGCTCTTCGACGACAGCGTCGACCTGCGCCAAATCCTGCTGCGCATCGCCTCTTTCATGCGCGACGAAAGCTGCGGCCAATGTGTCCCCTGCCGCGTAGGCACCACCCGCCAGGAAGAGGTTCTGCGCCGCCTGATTTCGGGGCACCCGTTGGGCCCTGTATCCGCCGAGGTGCAGCTCCTCCGCGAAATGGGCCAGGCCATGCGCGACGCCTCGATTTGCGGATTGGGCCAGACCGCGTCGGCCGCGCTCGAATCCGCCCTCACTCGTTGGACTCTGTTTTCATGATCGAAGCCCCTCCCAATCACGTCACAACGCCCCTCGCCGCCCCCGTTGCCACCATTCCGGTTCCGCGCGGGCCTGTGCCGCAAGCTCCAGCGCGCTCGCGCCGTGAAGTCGAGTTGACTATCGACGGCCGGAAAGCCGCCGTTCCCGAAGGGTCCACCATTCTCGAAGCCGCCCGTTCCCTTGGCATCGATACTCCGACGCTTTGCTTCCTCGAAAGCCTCACGCCCGTGAATGTCTGCCGTGTGTGCGTCGTGGAACTCGAAGGCTCGCGCACGCTGGTGCCGGCCTGTTCCCGCAAGGCCGAGCCGGGTATGGTGGTCCTCACCGATAGCGAGCGCGTGCGTTTGAGCCGCAGGCTCGTGCTGGAGTTTCTGGCGTCGTCGGTGGACGTTTCCACCGCGCCCATGTTCCGCCGGTATCTGGAGCGCTACGGCGCGCGCCCGGAGCGTTTCGGCGAAAGCCGCGCCACCGTGGCCCAGCCGGTCAAAATCGATAACGACCTCTACGTCCGCGACTACTCCAAGTGCATTCTCTGCTACAAGTGCGTGGAAGCCTGCGGCGTGGATGCGCAGAACACCTTCGCCATCGCCGTCGCGGGCCGCGGCTTCGGCGCGCATATCGCCACCGAATACGATGTGCCCCTCCCCGATTCCGCCTGTGTCTATTGCGGCAACTGCATCGGCGTCTGCCCCACCGGCGCGCTGATGTTCAAGACCGAATTCGATATGCGCCAGGCCGGCGCATGGGACGAATCGAAGCAGACCGCGACCGATACCATTTGCCCCTATTGCGGCGTCGGCTGCGACCTCACGGTCCACGCGCAGGAGGGAAAGATCGTGCGCGTCACCTCCCCGCTCAATCACAGCGTCACCCACGGCAACCTGTGCATTAAGGGCCGGTTCGGCTGGCAGTTCGTGCAGATAGAGAAGCCCAGGAAATCGGAAGCGGGCGCCGGCTAGCCGGCCACCTTTACCACCACCTTTCCCAGCGGCCCTTGCGCCAGCCGCGCAAATGCCTGCTTCGTCTCTTCGAAGCCAAAGACGCGGTCGATCACCGGCCGCTTCTTCATCGCATGCAGCCGGTCGACAATCTCTTGCCACGTGGCCTGCGCGGCCGGCGGGGAGAAGTCGCTCACGGCTACGCCGCCGATGCGGTTTCGCCGGAAGAACAGGCTGGCGGTGTTGAATTCCGGCACTGGGCCGGCGCTGCGCCCAACTACACTCACGCGTCCCATGTAGCCCAGCATCGCGATCACCTCGTTAAAGAAAGCGCCGCCGATATTATCCACCGCGATATCCACGCGCTTCGGGGAAAGCGCGGTCAGAACGAGCTTGCGCAAGCCGGGGTCCGTCGGGTCGAAAACGAAATCCGCGCCCAGTTCCTTGAGCTTCGCGCCCTTCTCCGCGCTGCGCGACAGGGCCACCACCGTAAGCTCCATCGATTTCGCCAGCAGAATGGCGGCGATGCCTACTCCGCCCGAAGCGCCCGTAACCAGAACCACCGAACCGGCAACGGGCGGGGCGGGTGGATCGTTCCACTGGGTCAGCGCCTGGTAGGCGGTGAGGAACGCCAGCGGCGCTCCAGCCATTTCTTCGAGCGACCACCCCTTCGGCACCGGGGCAAGGCTCGCCGCGGGCGCCACGGTTTTCTCCGCCAGCGTGCCCCAGACGCTCACGCCCACATCGCAGCGCAGCACGCCTACCGTATCGCCGGGCTTTAGGTTTTCCACGCCTGGCCCGACGGCCAGCACCTCGCCCACGCCATCTCGCCCCAGCACGTGCGGCAAGGGCGGATTGGCAGGGTACATCGCCTTCGCCAGAAACGCATCGGCCGGATTCAGAGCCGCGAACCGCATCCGCAGCAGCGCCTCTCCCGGCCCCGGTTGCGGATCGGCAACCTCGCCCAGTTCCATCTTCTCCACGCCTTCGAACGATCGCATCAGCCACGCGCGCATGTTAGCCATTCTCGCATGGACCGCGCGCCGCTCACGCCTAAATGGACCGCACGCTCATCGCCACGATATCGCCGATCTCGATCGCTTCTTTCACGACGAACGGCTCGCCGTAGCGCACGCCGATCAGGTTGCCATAGAATCGCGCGATGGCCGCGAGGCGCTCGCGGATTTCCTGCTCGCCGGGAAACAGGCCCGCGCCTTCCATGCCGCCGCCGTACTGCGACGTGTAGCTGAGCAGCGCCGCCATGCGGCGCTCGAACTGCGCGCTGATGTCCACGATGAAGGAAGGCTTCACGTCGGCGTACAGGCTGGAATAGAGAATTTTAAACGGCCGGTGCGGCTCCGATTGCGGATCGAGCTTTTTCAACCCCGCCAGGAAGCAGGCCTCGAAGCCGAGTTCACCCGCCCGATAGTGGTCCGGATGCCGCGCCTGCCAGTACGGCAGGATCACCACGCGCGGCCGCAGTTCCCGCAGCTTCAGCGCGAGCGCCGTGCGTGCCGCGAGCGAATTCTCCAGGCGGGCATCGGGCAGGCGCAGATTCCCTCGCCACGCAAGCCGCAGATGCCGGGCGGCGGCTTCGGATTCGCGGACGCGCTCCTCGGGCGTCCCGCGGGTGCCCATGTCGCCCGCCGTGAGGTCGAGCACTCCCGCGCGGTATCCCATCTCGGCCATGCGGAGCAGGGTGCCCCCGCAGGTCTGTTCCACGTCGTCGGGGTGGGCGGCAACCGCAAGCACGTCGAGAGCCATGGCTTCGCTTACCAGTACAGATCGCGCCGGCGCGTGTAGCGCATCTCGGGACGCAACAGGTAAATCAGCGCGATACCCGAAAGGAAGCCGCCTACGTGCGCGAAGAACGCCGTTCCGCCCTGCATCATCTGCTGTGTGCTCAGGCTTTCAAAGCCGCCTACAAATTGCAGGAAAAACCAGTAGACCAGCATAACCCACGCGGGGATATCGGCCATGGTAATGAAGACGACGATGAACACCAGAGTGCGAATGCGGGATTGCGGAAACTTCACCATGTAGGCTCCCATCACTCCTGCGATCGCTCCGCTCGCGCCCACCATGGGAACGCGCGAGAAGGGGTCGAAGAAGACCTGCGTAAAAGCCGCCGAAATTCCGCAAAGCAGATAAAAGGCGAGGTACTTGGCGTGGCCGAGGATATCTTCTATGTTGTCGCCGAAGACCCATAAGAACCACATGTTGCCGAGCACATGCATCCAGCCGCCGTGCAGAAACATCGAGGTGATCACGTTAGCGAACCGGAAGCGGTCGGGGATGAGGGCATAGTGGTTCATGAAGGCGTTTTGCGAAAAGGGGTCGAGCGAGAACTCGTACAGAAACACCACTAAGTTAAGGACGATGATACTCACCGTCACGATCGGCTTGGAGTAGCTCGGCTGGGTGTCGCGGATGGGGAACATTTAGCGGAGGGCGCCTTGCCCACAGGATATCAGAGCGCTAGTCACCGCCCACCACCAGCGAGACCGGAATGGTTTTGACGTTCGCAGCGTCCGGCATGGAAACGACCAGCGAGCCGCGATACGTGCCGGGCTCCAGCTTCGAGGGATCGGCAGCCAGCGTCACCGTATCCCCGGTCAAAGCGGAATTGGCCGCCGGAGTTCTGCCGGTATTCAGATGGACTTCGAGCCAATCGGCATTCTGCTTTTCGACGCGATAGGGGCGATCCGGCCAGGTGCTCGAAACCAGCATGGAGCGGGGCGCGGGCTTCTCGCCGGGAGCTTTGCTGGTGAAGGTAATTTGCTCGGGCGAAGCCTCGAGGATCGGCTTGCCGGTCACTTCCACCTCCCAGTTGCGTGTCCGGCTGATGCATCCATTCCCGGTGCGCACAGTAAAGCGAAAGTTCCCGGTCTGCGCCGGCACTCCTTCGAGGCCAAGCATGGTCAATTGAAGTCCTGGGGGCAAAGCGCCGCCGGCGAGGGCCAGCACTTCATCGGCTACCGGGTGGCAGCGCGGGTCCGCGTGCCAGTCGAGAGAGGCGCGGTAGGGAACTCCTTTCGCGGCCACTGGCAAGCGGCTCGCTTCGCTCTGGCTTGTGTTCCCGCGGCGGCTCTCCTTGTTCCGCAGGCATTCCGGGCCGCAGGTTTTGGCGAGTAGCATCGCCTCCACCACGCGCTCGGAGATGCCGTGAGCGGCGAGATCCACCAGCGCATCGGCATTGGTGTCGAAGCGGTTCGGTTTGGCCGCCATCATCTCGACGATGGTCCGCTCGCTGTAGCCGGCTTCGGCCAGCGCTACTACATCGCCGTTGACCAGGAACTGGCGCACCAGCGGAAGTTGCTGCGCGGCCAGAGCCAACGGGAGGATCAGGCAGGATTGGATAACGCTCTTCATCGGTTTCATCAGATCTCTTATCGGACACATTCAGGCAATTCGCCTAGTCCAAATATCCACGCTTCAGCCGATATATTTGTTGGGACGAACTTATGCGCGCATTCTCCTTGCTTCTACTTCTCTCGATCCCCCCGGCCGCCTTCGGGGCCGATGCTGCCGCTCTTCCGCCGGACATATTGACCAACGACGGAATCGTGCAATTATCAAACGCCGGCTTTTCGGATGCCTTCATCGTGCAAAAGATCCTGCTGAGCCGGACCAAGCTGGATACGACGGTCGAAGGCTTAGCTTTCCTCCGACGCCATTCCGTATCCGAACAGCTAATCCAATATGTGATGCAGCACGAGGCACAGCCTGCGATCGCCGCCGGAGTCGCACAGTCCGCTCCGCCTGCTTTAGTCCGCATGAAGGTGGTCAAGGCGAAACTGCTGGTGCCCATGACCGGGGAACCGGGGCGGTCCGGCCTGTTCCATCGCGCGCCGTACTATGCCGTTTCCCAAGCCCTCACGGGGCCGGCCTCTCCGGCGTACTCTCTGCCGGCGCATCCCCTTCTCCAGTCGCCTGTGTTTCCGGGCGCGGGCGCACCCGTTACCACCCCGGCCGAAACTCAGTCCTTGTGGCTCGCGGTGCGCTGAGGGCGTCGGCACAATCGAAGTTGCGCCTGAGCCGGCGACCATTCCGCGGCTGGTTCCGGCGCTGGCTGCTTTCTGGTGGCCCAAGCGCGCTACAGCTCCGAAAGCCCCTTAAGCTCTCCGGTGCTATCGCCCAGTCTCTCGGTACGAACGCCCAGCTTATCGAGCAGCGTCAACTGCAAATTGGTGAGGGGCGTATGTTCCGGATACACAAGGTGACGGCCGCCCCGGAGCGTGCCGCCGCCTCCGCCCACCAGAATGGTAGGCAGAGGACCGTGCGTGTGGCGGTCGCTATTGCTGATGCCGGAACCGTAGAGCAGGATTACGTGGTCCAGCAGAGAGCCATCGCCATCGGGAGTGTTGCGCAGTTTACCCAGGTATTCCGCAAACAGGCCGATATGGTAGCGCTGGATCTTGGCGCATTTTTCCATCTTCTCGGGGATGCCCTGATGGTGGGTGAGCGGATGATGCGGCTCGGGCACACCGATCTGCGGATAGGGCCGGCCTGTCTGCTCGCGGCCGTACATGAAGGTGGTGACGCGGGTCAGATCGGCCTGGAATGCCAGTAGCTGCAAATCGTACAGGAGGCGCACCTGGTCTTCGAACTTTTCCGGAATTCCGGCCGGCCGCGCCACATCGGGCAACGCCTTGGAACTTTGCTCTTCGGCTTTCTGAATGCGGCGTTCCACATCGCGGAGCGACGCCAGATAGTCGTTCATCTTGCGGTTATCGGCCCGGCCGAGTTGCCGCTGTAACTCATTCACGCGGTCGCTCACGGAATCGAGCAGGCTCCGATCCTGCTTCAGGCGCGAAGCCCGCACGCGCGGGTCGGTGCTGTCGCTCGAACCGAACATGCGCTCAAAGAGCACCCGCGGATTGTTTTCGGCCATTAGCGGCAAAGTGGGAGTCAGCCAGGAGAGCGTGCTGCTATAGGCGCAGCTATAGCCGAGATCGCAGGAGCCCAGGAGGCTGTTTTCATCGGCGGTCATCTGCAGCGAAGAAAGCTGCGTTTCCCGCTCGAAAGCTTTGGCGGCGATCTGGTCCATGGAGACGGCATTTTCGACATTGCTATCCGATTTCTTTACATGCACGCCGGTGAGATACGAGCCGCAGGCGCGGGAGTGGTCGCCGCCGCCATCGCCCAGCGCCTCGGCCTGATCGCTGAACAAGCCGGTGACGACGATCAGCTTGTCCTTAAACGGTTCGAGTCCTTTCAGAGTCGGCGAGAGTTCGAAATCGGAGCCGGCGCCCTTCGGCAGCCATTGGTCGTAAATGACGCCGTTGGGATGATAGACCACGCCGAAGCGGCGCGCCGGCTGTGTGGAAGCGGCCGGGGCGAAGGCCGGAATCATGGCATCCAGCAGCGGCAGCGCGACGGCCGTGCCCATTCCGCGGAGCACGGCGCGGCGCGAAATCGCCTTCTTGGTCACGAACATGGTCATCTCCTCAGTAAACTTTAGCGCCGGCAGTTTCCGCCGCCTGCGCCTTTCTCATCTGAAATGGCACGCTCTTTACGATCGCCAATACGAGCGAGGACCAACGGTAATTGCCGGCCGCCGCTTCCCGGTCGATGGCGCGGACCGTGGGAGCGTCGTAATATTCGAGGCCGCGGCCCAGCGCGTAGGTAAGCAATTTCTGAGTGACGGCTCCGATGAACTGCGTCTTTTGCGCCAGCAGCGCCTCGCGCAACTGGCGTGGCCCGTTGACGTGGGTTCCATCCAGCAGGACGCCCGAAGCGTCGATGGGCTTGCCGGCATCGGTGGTACGCCATTGGCCGATGGCGTCGAAATTCTCCAGGCTCAATCCCAGCGGGTCCATGCGCGCATGACAGCTTGCGCACACGGGATTGGCGCGGTGCTTTTCCAGCATCTCGCGCACTGAAAGAGGTTGGCCTTCCTTATTGCTATCTTCGAGCGCGGGAATGTTGGGCGGCGGCGCGGGCATGGGCGCGGCCAAAATATTTTCGAGCAGCCACTTGCCGCGAATGGTAGGCGAAGTGCGCGTAGTGTAGGAAGTGACGGCGAGCACGCTGGCTTTGCCCAGCAACCCGAAGCGGTTCGGGTCCGTCAGCTTCACGCGGCGGAAATGGCTGCCATAAATTCCGGTAATTCCGTAGTGGCGCGCCAGTTGCTCGTTGAGGAAGGTCTCGTCGGAAGTCAGCAGGTCGGTTACGCTGTGATCTTCTTCCAACTGCGAATCCAGAAACAGCTCGGTTTCGGTGACGAAGGCGGAACGGAGATTGTCATCGAACCAGGGAAACCTGGTGCCATCCGGATTGAGCAGCCAGACGTTGCGAATCTGCAGCCAATCGGAGAAGAAATTCCCGACGAGGTTGGCGCGGGCGCGGGGATCGGCGAGCATGCGGCGCACCTGTTGTTCGAGCGTGCCGGGTTCATGCAGCTTGCCTTGGATGGCGAGTTCGAGCAAGGAATCGTCGGGAATGCTGCCCCACAAAAAGAATGAGAGGCGCGAAGCCAACTCCGTGTCGGGAATGCGGTAGACGCTTCCGGGCGCTACGCCGGCCGGATCCGCTTCGATACGGAACAAAAAGTCGGGGCTTACGAGGACGCGCTCGAGCGCGGCGCGAATGCCATCGTCGAAACCGCCGCTGGCGTTAGCCTGCTTATCAGAGCTCCGCGCCTGTTTATAAAATGCGAGCAGCGTGCGGATGTCTTCATCGGTGGCGGCGCGGCGGTAGGCGCGCGTGGCGAGCCTGGTGACGATCTTGGTGGCGCAGGGAGTCTCTTCCGCGACATTGGCCGGCCGGCATGCGAACAGGAGGCGGCGGCTGGGCGAATCCAGCGGTACCTGACCGTTATAGGGGCCGCCGATCCATAACGAAGCAATGCCGATGGGCGAGTTGGCGTTGTCGGAGGAGCGGCTGAATAGGGGCAGGCGGTCCGGCCCGACGCCTTCCGGCTCGGCGTCGTCCGTCTTGAGCATGGTGGCCATCACCTGGTGCAAGCCGGCTTTCACGGGTACGCGCGCCTGCAGCGCCTCGTCGCCATCGTATGCAAATGTTTTGGTGGGCGCTTTGCCGCCGCCCAGGGTGAATTGCGCCACACGTTTTCCATCCAGGCGCACTTCAAATTGCGTGGGCACATTGAGGCCGCGGATGACGCTGTCCCAGGCGCGCTGCAGCTTGATTTTGAAGACGTATTCGGCATCCAGCGGGAAATAATGGCTCGCGGCGACGCCGCCTTTGGAGCCCAGCGGGAAATCTTCGCCGAGGCGATCGGTTTGGCGGAGGTAGGTTTGATCGTTGGCGTTGCCTTTGAGCGCGCCATAGCGCACGAAGGTGGGCGGTAAGTTGGGATCGCCCACGGCGCGGCGCGAAATGTAGGCGGCGGCGGAGAGATACCGGTCTAACAAGGCCGGCTGCATGGAGAGCGCTTCGGCGTTGTTTTCGAAGCCGAAGGCCTGCTCATCAGGCGGGAGCATCTGCCGCGGATCGATTTCAATGCCGACGAGATCGCGCACCGCGTTGGCGTATTCGGCACGATTGAGGCGATGCAGGCTGGCGGAACGGCCCGGATTGACGCGCGCCGCGGCGGCACGGTCGATCTCCGATTCGAGCCACGAAGCCACGCGGTCGTATTCGGCGTTATCTGGACGGCGGATGCCTGGCGGCGGCATGGCGCGACTGCGCAGCTTCACAATCACCTTTTCCCAGATTTCGGCCGAGTTGGCGGGATGGTCCGCATCGGCGCGTTCCAAAACGAGGCCGGCGGTTTTCAACTTCTCGCCGTGGCAGGAGACGCAGTATTTCGAGACCAGGTCGCGGGCGGGAGACTGCGCGAATGCCGCCGCCGTGAAAAGCACAAACAGCGGTGTGAGGCGTTTCATTGCTCCGCCCTGCACTTATTCTGGGCTTCGCAGGGATGCCCGAGCTTGGGATCGGCGCCATGCTTGAGCAGCAGCTCCGCGCCTTCCTTGTTATAGAGAACACCGCCCAGCCGGTCGCCCGACCCGTTGGCGGCCAGATACGGCGTGACACCCGCTTTGCTTACCGCATTGACGTTGACGCCCAGATCGATCAATTGCGCCAGCAGCTTGTTCCAGCCGCGGTAGGCTGGGCCGAAGAGCGCGTTTTCGCCGAAGGTGGTTTCGCCTTTCGGCTCGACTCCGAGGCTGAGCAGGAAATTCACCGTTTGGATGGCCTGCTGCTCGGTAGTGAGATCTTCGCCGATCGAACGATTCAGACCGGCGGCGGCCATGATGGCGGAAGCGTTGGTGGCGGTGAGGATTTTGGGGTCGGCGCCCGCATCGAGCAGAATGCGCATCATCTCCATATCGTTGGCGGCGGCGGCGAGGAGGAATGGCGTGGCTCCGGTGGCATCGAGATATCCGCCCGCAAACGTGGGCTGCGGCTTGGTCATGCGCGCGTTCACATTCGCGCCGTGAGCGAGCAGCGCCTTTACTAATCGCAATTTGGCCGCCCGGTCCCGAATGCCGGACATGGCATCTTCAAATCCGTACACCGGATTGGCCGTGAAGCTCTCCCAATTGCCGGCTGCCCAATGCAGGGGAGTGTAGCCGGCCGCCAGGATATTCGGATCGGCTCCATGATCGAGCAGATAGAGGGCGAGGTCCACGTGGCCGCGGAGCACGGCCACCAGCAGGGGCGTATAACCGACCGCGCCGACCGTTTTCGCAATTCCCAATTGAATGGTGACGCTGCCATCCCGCTTGTTGCCGCCCTCGGGGATCTGCGTCAGGGTGTTGATATCCATTCCAGCGGCGAGCAGAGCCTTTACGCTTTCGAGATCGCCCACGCGCGCCGCGAAATGCAACGCGGTGAATCCCTGCCTGGTTAACGCTTTGAGATCGGCGTGCGCTTCGATGAGGGCCTGAACCACAGCGGGATGGCACTCGGCGGCGGCCCACATCAGCGCCGTCTGGCCCTCCACAGGCTCTTTGGCATCGACCTTGGCGCCGTACTCCACCAGCATGCGCACGGCATCCGCGCTGCCGCTACGGGCACAAGTCATCAGCGGAGTTTCGCCGGTGGCGATGGCTGTGTTTGGATTTGCGCCGCCTTTCAGCAGCATCCGGACGAGCGCGGCGTTCCCATTAGTACAGGCTTCGGCGAGCGGCGTGGCGCGGAAATCGTTGGCGGCATTGGCATCGGCACCGGCATCGAGGAGCGCTTTGGCCGTTTCCGCATCGTTCCAATGCGCGGCCCAAAGCAGCGCGGTGGCTCCGTCCTCGGCGCGGGCGTTGACATCGGCGTGCCGGCTGGCGAGCGAACGGACGGCGATCCAGTCCTGGCTGCGCGCGGCATCCACTACGCTCGAATCGGACGCCGCCGCGGACGCGGCGGCGAGGAGGATTAGCAGCGGAAACGTTTTAGCCCTCTGGAACATACCCATTAGCAGCCTGGGGCGATTATATTCGATTCGCAAAACCAGCGGAAGCGGGGCATGGGGCGCTTGCCAACGAACTTGGGGCTGCCGGGCGGGCGGTCAGGCTGCCTGGCCGGGGACCTCCGGGGCGGGTTCTTCGTACTCTTTCACGAATTTGGAGAACAGCGGGCGGAGTTTTTCGGGGTAGTTGAGTTTGGAGGAGTAGACCAAGTCGTAACAATTAAAGGCAACGTTCCAAACCTTCTCCGGAACGTCGACCACTCGCATCGGGTTGCCGTTTTCGTCTTTGGTGTCGCGAAAACGCGCGGGTTCCGATGGCTGCCTGGCCAAGGCTCGGGCTTCTTCGGCGGCGGCTTGTTCGGTGGCGCGGCGGCGGTCTTTCTGCAATGTCTGGAGATCGCGGAGGGCGCGGTGGAAGGCGCGTTGGAAGCGGTCCTGGAAAAGGAGGACGGTGGTGAGCTGTTTGGTTCGGGGGTCGTCCGCGGCCAGGCTTTGGAGGAAGGCGTAATTGATTTCGGCGCGGATTAATCTCCACTGGGCGGCAAGCATATTTTCGAGGCAGATGCGCTCGGTGGGGGTGGCGGGCTGCCATTCGGATTCGAGGTCGTGGGCGAGCTGGTCGAAGTCCTCCTGGGATTCATCGGGGAGGACGAGTTGGCGGGCGCGGAGGCCGTGCTTGAGGGCATTGAGGCGGACGGCGGCCTTACCTTCCTGGGTGACGGGGCCGTGACTGAGTTTCGCGTTTTCGCGGTTGGCGGCGATTTGGTTTTCGGTTGCCATAAAAATTGAACGAACAATCCCAATTCCGAGGCCAGGGGCCAGGGGTCGGGAGCCAGGGGTCGGGCGATCGGCCCAGTTACGGTTTTGGGCAAGCGCGGCGCGACGGCCAGTTGCCCGGAAGGAGCCGGGAGTCAGGAGCCAGGAGTCAGAATGAGACCCCTGGACCTGCCGGCTCAAATTTGAACGAACAATCCCAATTTGGGACGGGACCGGGCTTTGACCGATTGCGGGGGCCTGGTTGCCCGGGGCCCGGTTGGCAGGCGGAAGCGCCTGCCCCACTTCGAAGATAACCCGGCGACCTAGAGCGGCCGGTTGGCGGGGTTGGTGGGGGTTCGATTAAGTACTGTGGTTTGAAGGGGATGGCGGGACGGAAAAAATTTTAAAATAATGTGAACGCAAATTTTCCCGATGCCAATCGCGACCTGGCGGCCGAGCTACTCAAAAATCGGCGCGACTTTTGCGAGCACTTCATCCACGATCGCGTCGGGCACGCTCTCGAGCCTCTTGCCGCCACGCGCCCTAAGATCGAGGGCACGCGGTTGGTCGCAGCGCACGACGCCCGTGGTCTCAGTTCCTGCCCCGGATAGCGAAACAGCGAAGCCCGCTGTTCGGGCGAAGCTTCCGCCGGTTGTGACCGGCAGGACTACCGGGACCTCCGTGACCCGGTTGAACGCTTCCGGAGAAACGATCAGCACGGGGCGGCGGCCTTTTTTCTCGTGTCCGGACGTGGGGTCGAGGTTGACCATCCAGATCTCGCCGCGCTTCATCAGATTAGCTCGCCGCCAGCCCGCCGGTTACCGAGCCATTCGCGGTCTTCCTTGCCGCGGCGCGCCTTCGGATCACATTGCGCAAGCAGTTCTTCAAGCGTGTAGCGCGGCTTCCGCCGCGGCTCGATGACGAGCCTCCCATTTTCCACCGCAACCCCGACCTTGGCGCCCGGCCGCAGGCGCAGAATATCGAGCAGCGCCGGCGGGACCGCCAGCATGATCGACCCGCCCACCTTGCGCAGATATGTCGTGTGCATGGCCATCCTCATTAGTTATATTTTAATATAACGTCACTATTAGAGGCCGATCCTCTATTGTTAGAGACAGAGCCGCGAAACATGGACCAACCGGCTCGCAAATAATGGGCACGGCATGGTAACACACGGACCGCTCCCTCCGCTCCCTCCGGTCGCGGCTCTGAAAGACCCGCAGTTCCCACTCCAATGTCGCGCATCCACACGACCGTGGTTGAACGGCGCGCCATGCTAGCATGAAATCTTCCAACTATTTTGATTCGAGCCGTCAAAGGAACCAGGGATTTACTGCCTCCGGCGACCACGGTGTGGAACCGGGTGGAGGAGGCCGCGCGGGCGGTGTTTCGCACGTACAATTACTCCGAGATCCGCACGCCCATTCTGGAAGAGACGCAGCTATTCGCGCGCGGGGTGGGTGAAGAGACCGATATCGTCACCAAGGAGATGTACACGTTCGAGGATCGGGACGGCGCCTCGCTGACGCTGCGGCCGGAGAACACGGCTTCGGTGATCCGCGCGTACATCGAACACCGGCTGGACCAGCGGCCGGGCGTGCAGAAACTTTACTACATGGGGCCGATGTTCCGGCGGGAGCGACCGCAGAAAGGGCGGTACCGGCAGTTCTACCAGATTGGGGCGGAGGCGATCGGCTCCGAGCACCCCATGGTGGATGCGGAAACGATCGCCATGGTGATCGAAGTTCTGGAGCGCGCCGGGCTCAGCGGTTTCCAACTGCTGGTAAATTCCGTGGGCGATGCCCGTTGCCGGCCGCAATACATCGCGCGGCTGCGGGAGGAATTGAAAACCGCGGCGCCGAATCTTTGCGGCGATTGCCAGCGGCGCGCCGAAACGAATCCGCTGCGCGTGCTCGATTGCAAAGTGGAGGCCGATCAGCCGATCATCGACAAGCTGCCCACTATTCTCGATCACCTGTGCGAGCCCTGCCGCGAACACTTCGACGCGGTGAAACGCTATCTCCGCGATCTGGGCATCGCCTACGAGGCGCGCCCGCGGCTAGTGCGCGGCCTCGATTACTACATGCGCACTACTTTCGAAGTGGTTCATGGCTCACTGGGCGCGCAAAATGCGGTGCTGGGCGGCGGGCGCTACGATGGCCTGGCGGAGGCGCTGGGATCGAAGGCGCATTCGCCGGGCATCGGCTTTTCGATCGGCGAAGACCGGCTGGTGATGAGCGTGGAAGAGGCGCAGCTCGTGGAGGCTTTAGACCTGCTGATTGCGCCGTTGGACACGCCGGCCTTGCGCCATGCCGCCGTGATGGCGCGCAGCCTGCGCAAAGGCGGGGCGCGCGTGGAGCTGGCGACGGAAGGGAAGCTGAAGCGGATCATGGAACTGGCCCATAAACTGGGCGCGCGGTTCACGCTGATCGTGGGGGAGAAGGAAATGGCGGCGGGCCGGTATGCGCTCAAAGAAATGGCCTCCGGCGATCAGCGCGATCTGACTTTGGACGAGATTGCCGCCGCGATTCGATAACCACCTACATATGGAAACTTCCGTTTCTCTGGATTTTCTCGGCGACCTGCAGCGCACGCACAACTGCGGAGAATTGCGCGCCACCGATGAAGGCAAGCACGCCGTGCTGATGGGTTGGGCGCACCGCCGCCGCGACCATGGCGGCGTGATCTTCGTGGACCTGCGCGACCGGGACGGCATCACGCAAGTGGTGTTTCATGAGGATCTCGAGCCCGCCGTGCACAAACGCGCGGAGGAGGTGCGGCCGGAGTACGTGATTGCGGTGGAAGGAAAGGTGGCGCTGCGCGGCCCAGCGGCCGTGAACCCGAACCTGGGCACCGGCCAGATAGAGCTGGTGGCATCGCGCCTGTGGATTCTGAATGAATCGCGCACACCGCCGTTTCCCCTCGAAGAAGAGGTGGATGTGGCGGAAGACGTCCGCCTGAAATACCGCTACGTGGATCTGCGGCGGCCGCACATGCAGCGCAATATTATTCTGCGCTCGCGGATTTCCTTTGCGACGCGCGAATTCCTGTATTCGCAGGGATTTCTGGAAATCGAGACGCCCTTCATGACGCGCTCCACGCCCGAGGGCGCGCGCGACTACCTGGTGCCCTGCCGCGCGCAGCCGGGGACTTTCTACGCGCTGCCGCAATCGCCGCAGATTTTCAAGCAGTTGCTGATGGTGAGCGGCTTCGAAAAATACTTTCAGATCGTGCGCTGCTTCCGCGACGAAGATTTCCGCGCCGACCGGCAGGCGGAATTCACACAGATCGATCTGGAGATGTCGTTTCCGCAGGAGGAACGGGTATTCGAGGTAGTGGAGCCGATGCTGCACCGCATCTGCGAAGTGGCGGGCGTGAGGGTGCAATATCCGTTTCCGCGGCTGACGTACGCGCAGGCGATGGAGCGGTATGGCAGCGATAAGCCGGATATGCGGGTGCCGCCCATGCATTCGGCGACGGACCTGATTCCCGACCTGGCCAACGCCGGCATGCCGCTGGTGGCGATCCACATTCCAACAACCGGCACGGCCAGCCGCAAAGAACGGGACGAACTGAAAGCGTTTGGACAGGAGCGCGGGCTGCGCGTGTATGACGATGCCAAACGGCTGGAGCGCGATTACCCGACCGGAATGGGGGAAGTGCGCGCGCGTTCGGGCGCGGGCGAAAACGACCTGCTGGTGCTTGCCACGTGGGCGGGCGAGCCGAAGGGGCATCGTCCGGAAGAGACCGTTTACCAGGCTTGCGGGCAGTTGCGCCTGTTCGCCGCGCAGAAATTCAACGACCGGCACAAGCTGCTCGACCCGCGCGATTTCCGGTTCCTCTGGGTGCTCGATTTTCCCATGTTCGAGTGGGACGAAGAAGAGCAGCGCTGGACCGCGGCGCACCATCCGTTCACTTCGGTGCATGACGCCGATATCGATAAGCTGGCCACCGACCCGGCGCATTGCCGCGCCAAATCGTACGACATTGTGCTGAACGGCGTGGAACTGGGTTCGGGCTCGATTCGTATTCACCGGCGGGATGTGCAGACGAAAGTATTCGAGGCGCTGGGATTCACCGAGGAGGAAGCCAGGCGGCGCTTCGGATTCCTGCTGGAAGCGTTGGAATACGGCGCGCCGCCGCATGGCGGGATCGCGCTGGGGCTGGACCGGCTGGTGATGATTCTGGCGGGCGAGAACTCGATTCGCGACGTGATTCCCTTCCCCAAAACCGCGCGCGGCAGCGACCTGATGTGCGACGCGCCCTCGACTGTGCCCGAGCGGCAATTGCGGGAACTGGGCATCGCGGTACGCGCGGTTTCAAAGTGATCGACCTGCTGATCTTCGACCTGGACGGCACGCTGATCGATTCGAAACTCGACCTGGCCAATTCGGTGAACGCGGCGCGCGCGCACATGGGGCTGGGACCGCTCGACCTTGCGCTGATTTCGAAGTATGTGGGGCACGGCGCGCCGGTGCTGATGCGCCGCGCGATGGGACCGGAGGCTTCGGAGGCCGAAGTTCACGAGGCGCTGGAATTCTTCCTGGACTACTACAATCGCCATGCGCTGGATGCGACCGGTTTGTATCCCGGAGTGAGAGAGCCGCTCGAGCGGCTGCGCGCCGCCGGCAAGCGGATGGCGGTGCTGACAAATAAGCCGGTAGGGACCAGCCGCGCGATTGTGGAGGGGCTGAACCTTGGGCCGCTGCTGTTTCAGGTTTACGGCGGCAACAGTTTTGCGGCGAAGAAGCCGGATCCGGCGGGGGTGCGGCAGTTGATGAACGAGGCGGGCATCGCGCCAGAGCGCACGATGATGGTGGGCGACACGGTGGTAGATATTCAGACCGCGCGCAACGCCGGCGTTTTGGCCTGCGGCGTGAAGTACGGCTTTCAGCCGGAGAGCCTGGAAAGCGTGCCGCCCGACCTGCTGGTGGACCGGATGGAGGAGCTGGCGGACTGGGTGCTGGGTGGCGCGCCTAGGGGTGGCTCAGGGGAATGGCTTCGCGGGGCCCGCGGCGGTAGATCCGGAAATCGGTGACCTGAGTGGCGACCACCGGCGGCCGCACGGCACGTGTATTCCTCATTTGAGCGCAGCGTGACACGGCAGGTCGAGTAGCCCAGGCGCCAAGCTTTTGGCACTCGCCGCACATATAATCAGCCTATGCGAATTTATTGGCTGCTGCCGCTGCTGGCTGTGCCGGCGCTGGGCCAATGGCTGCATTTGCCGGCGGCGGGGACGCCGCGGCGCCCGGATGGATCGGCGGACCTCACGGCGCCGGCTCCCAGGACGGCCGAGGGCAAACCGGATTTTTCGGGCATGTGGGTGGCGCGGGACGAACTGCCCTGCAATGTGAAAGAACGCGGGGTGCAATGCACGGAACTGGCGCTGACGCCGCAGGTGATCAATATCGCGGCGGGGCTTAAGGATGGCTTACCGTATCGGCCGTGGGCGGCCGCGCTGGTGAAGCAGCGGCGTTCGGTGGACGATCCGCACACCCATTGCATGCCGCCGAATTATCCGCGCGCGTGGGCGTTTCCGGAATATCAAAAGATTTTCCAGACACGCGGGGAGCTGGTGATTCTCCACGAATTCAACGCCAGCTACCGGCAGATTTTCTTCGATGGCCGCGGATTTCCGGACGACATGACACCGGCGTGGAGCGGCTATTCGGTGGCTCATTGGGAGGGAGACACGCTGTCGGTGGAATCGAGGGGATTCCGTGACGATAACTGGCTGGACACGACAGGCAACCTGATGACGGACGCGGCGACTGTCTGGGAGCGGATCCGGCGGCCCAACTTCGGCAGTCTCGAAATCGAGGTCACGGTGAACGACCCCAAGGCTTACACCAAGCCGTGGACAGTGACCATGCATGAGAAGGCTGTGCTGGATACGGAGATGATCGATTTCATGTGCCTGGAGAACAACAAGGATCTTGCGCACATGAAGCCTTGATGGCGCGGTTACGGAGAGCCAGTCCCGCTGAGACTTAGAACTGCTCGAGCGGTGGCGCGCGGCTTGCTGGGCTTGGCTGGATTTTGGGGGCGCCCGTGCGTACCACGGCTCCGGCAAAACACATGCCTGAAGTACAGAGGGATGCCACAACTACTCGCTGAAGAGGCGGTAAAAATTCCGCCGGCCGGTCTGAGCGGAGACTTAGCGATTCCGCCAGGAGCGGCAGGCGTCGTGTTGTTTGCGCACGGCAGTGGAAGCAGCCGGCACAGCCCGCGCAACCGGTATGTGGCGCGCATGCTGCAGCAGGGCGGCCTGGCGACTCTGCTGCTGGACCTGCCGACGGCGGCCGAAGAGCAGGTAGATCTCCGGACGCAGCACCTGCGTTTCGATATCGGCCTGCTGGCGGGGCGGCTCCGCGGCACGTAGCCGCTCCCACCCTGCTGATTGTGGGCGGCGAAGATCGTGTGGTCATCGATTTGAACCGCGAGGCCCTGGAGGAGCTGCGCTGCGACAAATCCATTGCTATTGTGCCTGGCGCTACTCATTTGTTCGAAGAGCCGGGAGCGCTGGAACAGGTTGCGAAATTGGCGCTCGGCTGGTTCAGGCGCCATCTCGGCGCGAGCCGCTGATTACCATGCCACCGCTGCAAAGCCCATTCGCCGGAGCAAATCGTTCGCGGCTCGGAAGGGATTTGGGGGGCGCAGAAAGACCGGCCCCTGACCGGTGATCGCCGCCGGATGGAAGTGGCGGACTATGTCCACTCTGCTTTGCCACGCGCCCGCGCTTTGGGCGGCGCTTTTGGCTCCGGAGGTATCGAATACGCCTTCGGCTTGGCGCCCCAGAAGGAGAAAAATCGCCGCACCGGAGGGCCTGCCCGCCAGGTATCTCAGCACGCGGCCGATCAGCGGCGCCCACAACGGAAAGTGGCGCCGGCATTGTTTTGGAGCGTAATTCGCCTGCGCAACGCTCACGGTGAGGCTGGTGTTGAGAAACAGCACGCCTTCGCGCTCCAGGCGGTCGAAGAACTCGCGCGGTGCTTCGAATGGAACAAGGCCGCGGCGCGCATCGGACAGAAGTTTCTTCCAGGCGCGGTCGCCGGCGGTATAGGCGCAGTCGCCCGTCCTCACGGCCATGATTGCGAGGACGATCCGGCGGAGACTGGCTGCTACCTGATGCGGATCTTCCGGCCATTCCGCCAGATTTGCTTGTTCGAAAGCGCGTCCCGTGGCCCAGGCGGGATTCGTATAGGGGTCTTGGCCTAAGATTACGGCCCGGACGGCATCGGGATCGGCCTGGTCAAAGACGCGGAACAGGTGAGCTTGTTCCGGGGCGCCCGGCAGGTGGCTTCCCTTACGGCCAGGGAGAATGATTTCGCCCGGCCGGAGATCGTGCTCCAGCGCCTCACTGCCCCAGTTCAGTTCGGTTCCCTCCAGCACGGCGCGCCAGCGGGCGCATAGATCGCGTTCCCATCCGGCGAGCATCGAGCGAAGGGCAGTCCGCAGCTTCACGAGTGCGAATCTGCATTTGAGCCGCCGCGGACGTGATGGAAACCGCGGCGGGCGCTCGTGCGGATTCATACATGGACCGGCGATTGCGGCGTGTTTTGTTCGCGGAGAGTATGGTGAGCACTATCCTGTTTGTCTGCTGATCGTGGAGGCGATGCGGACAACCACCAATGGCCTTGCCGTGGCGCGCCGGCTGGAGAGGCGCTATCCGGAAATGCGGGTTCTGTTCCTTTCCGCGCAGCCCGGCGCGGATTTACGCAGGCAAAAGCTCCTGCCTAAGGGCGCGCCGCTATTGCCGGAGCCAGTCGCGGCGGAAGATCCGCTCCATCAGGTAAAGCGGCTGACGGAAACCAAAACGGCTGTGGCGTCAGGGAACGCTCGTCCCCGCCGCCGCTCCCGCGCCGCGGGCGCGCGCCGCGCGGCTTGAGGAGTTCAATAGAATCGAAGGCATGAAGCCCATTCGCATTCTCCTGGCGGACGACCATGCGGTAGTGCGGCAGGGTTTCAAGATGATATTGAATGCGCAGGCCGACATGCAGATCGTGGGCGAAGCCGGGAACGGGCGCGAGGCCGTCGAGCTGGTGGAACAACTCAGGCCGGATGTGGTGGTGATGGACGTCGCCATGCCCGAACTGAACGGTATTGAAGCCACCAGGCGCGTCACCGACCTTTCTCCCCATACGCGCATCATCGCGCTCAGCATGCACAAGGATTCCGTGTACGTGCGCGAAGTGTTGCGCGCCGGCGCCCGCGGCTATCTGCTCAAGGATTCGGGAGCGGGCGACCTGGTATCGGCGGTGCGCGCCGTGGCGCGCGGCGAAGGCTACCTCAGCCCCGCCGTTTCCAATGCCGTGCTGGACGATTACCGCCGCCACGTAACCAATCCCATCGATCTGCTCACCAGCCGCGAGCGCGAAGTGCTGCAAATGCTCGCCGAGGGCAAAACAAATAAGGAAATCGCTTCAATTTTGAACTTGAGCGTGTACACGGTGGACGCCCATCGCGGGCGCATCATGGAGAAGCTCAACCTGCATAGCATCAACGAACTGGTGCGGTTTGCGGTGCGCAACGGCCTGATCGATTAAGCTAAGCGTGCGGGACCGGCGCAACGCGCCCCACCGGATGTCCGCCCACCGGACTATGGCGACCGAAGCTGGGCAATCAGGCCGGTGAGCACGGAACTGGAGGGGCGCGCGGCCGCGGCAGCCACGTTTTCCTCCCGCACCAGCTTTAGCTCCCGCGCAATTACCGGCACGTTGCGCGGCGCGCGGATTCCCACCTTCACCCGCGATCGCCCGATGTGCGCGATCACAATCTCTACGTCGTCGCCGATCAGGATCGTGTCTCCCTGCCGGCGCGACATCACGAGCATGCTAGGGCCTCTGACACCAGCGCATGCCGATGGGAATAGCTGGAATCCGGCGCAATGGCTTGCACCGCTTGCAAATTCTTCAGGTTGATTACCACGGGCGCGAGCAGGTTGGCGGTCGGGCCGCTGTTGCGCTGCACCGTTACGATCGCCAGACAGGCCACGTCTTCACCGATTTTCGGCTGCCTTCTCGCGGGCAGCCCGATGCTCTCCAAGTCCTCTTCGCTCATCGTCAGCCGGTAGTCCCTGTCTATCGACCGCACTGGCAGAGTAATGAAGCACAATTCGGCATCTTCCAGGCTTTGCAGGAATATCAGCGGCTGTGTTTGCGGGAACGTCAGCGCCAGAAAGCGCTTCCGATGTTCAAAGCCGGGAATTCCGTTGGGAAACTCCAATACCGATCCCGGCTGGTAGTCGATTTCTCCGAAGTCCTTCGATTTACAGGATGGCATGCCACCTCACACCGTAATGATCGGCGGCATGGGGGAAAAGCTTTAGATCCGTTCCCAACCGGATTTACGGTTTTGCGCGCGGCAGGGGCGGAGGCAGGGGAGCGGGGTTCTCGTAGCCGCGGGTTCCATCCTTGCGAATGGGGCCGGGACCGAAGCCCAGGTGCTCGCGATCGACGTTGTTTTCGCTGCACGAGTACTCGTGCAAGCTCTCATCGGCCGGACCCGCCACCCAGGTGCGCGAATAGGTAAATGGCCGGGTGTAGAATTTCGGATCGTCGATGAGCGTTTCCACGTGAATGTGGTTCGCGTCCGGCCGCGTCCAGCGTTCCACTACGTGCAGCGCGTCGCTGTGGGGATTGGCGTTTTCGTCAATCCACACTTTTTCATCTTTGAAGCCGGTGGAGTCGATGACCAGGGTGTCGCCATCCCAGTGGGCGATCTCCTCGCCAAAAAATGAGGGGTCCGGGTCCTCGGAATGCTTCAGGTTCTGGCCGATCGGAATCAGGCGGTAATAGCTATAGAAATAAAGAAAGGCAACTTTGTTCTTGCCCTGCAGCACTTCGAAAGGCAGGCCGCTGGCGTTGTGGCGCGGAATACCGCCGATGATGCACAGGCTCTCGGGGTCGATCGTGGCGGTGAGGTTGTGGTGGAGCGCAGCTTCGCCGGCGGGCGTGAGTGGCAGCTTCAAACCGGGCAGGTCCTTCGCGATATTCCCCACCGGAACCGTATCGCGCGTGCCTTTCCAATAGCCGCTCAGGTCCGGATGGCCATCGGCCGTGCGGGGCGCGGGCATCGGCTGGGCGGTTTTCACATCCACCTGGCTGAGGCTCTCGATATTCTGGGCGTGGCCGCCGGCTGCCAGCACCAGCGCGGCCGCCAGCCAGAGAGAATTCGTTCGGTTCAAGCGGCACCTCCGAAGGGAACGCCCCCCATTTTGACATATGTCTATAATCGGTAATACCAGGAGGGCCTGATGAGGAAACTTGCCTTGGCCGCCGCCGCGGCCGGCGCGCTGCTAGTGAGCTGGCCCGCGCGCGCGCACCATTCCTTCGCCGCCGAATACGACGCCAGCAAGGCAATCCGCTTGCGCGGCACCTTGACCAAAATTGAGTGGACGAACCCCCACTCGTATTTCTACCTGGACGTAAAGGACGAGCAGGGCAATGTAGTCAATTGGACCTGCGAAGCCGGCTCTCCCGGAGCACTGTCCCGGCGCGGGTTCAAACGGGGCGATCTGAAACTGGGAGACACAATCATTGTGGATGGCTACCCGGCCAAGGATGCATCGCATCTGATGGATGCGCGGCGCGTGACGCTGCCGGACGGCCGAATTATTTCGGGAGGATCGCCAGGCGATGGCGGCCCGGGCGACAACGGCCAGAACTAGCGCTCCAGCAATCCGCGCAGGTACTCTTCCACTGCCGGATCGCCTTCCGCCGGCGCCCACGCGGCGAACTCCTTATCGCTTGCCGGTTCCGACGGCCCCGGCTTCACTTCGAAGCAAACCGCGCGGCCGGTTCGCGCCAACACCGTGTGCCAGATGCCGGGCGGGATATCGATACCCCATACGGGACCTTCCGCCGATTCCGGCCCTAAGTAATGGCGCGCTTCAATAGAGCCATTACCATCGAAGACGATCACCTCGGCCTCTCCCTCTAGCACCAGAAATGTCTCGGCCTTGGGAGGAAATAAATGCCGGTGCGGCCGGATGTACGTGCCGCGCAACAGCACGTTCAGGAAACGGTGCGGATTATCCGCGGGTCCCGAGTGGAAGTTATAATTCATGCGCAGCCGCGGCGATGCCGCGGCGCGGTCCGCGATTTCGTCGAACAGGGTCTGGGTGATCAGCCGTACCTGGCTCATGGCTTCATCTTACTGCGCCCGCTCGCGATTCCCGCCGCAGCCTTTATGAGCGGGTTGCCCGGCGGCAGGCAACCGCATCTTATGCGCTGGGCAAGTGCGTCGAAAGCGTGGCAATCGACGATGGCCAGAGCCGGGTCAAAGGCCGCCATACTCACTGGTCCGCGGATTTGGGCGTGTATTGCACGATCAGGGAAATCCGCCGGTTCGAAGGGTCGGTGGGATTGCCGGGTTTGCGCAAGCGCTGATCGGCATAGCCGCGCACCTGCGTCACCTGATTGGCGCCCAGTCCGTTCGCCTGCATGAAGCGGCGGGCCATGTTGGCGCGGTCCGTCGACAATTCCCAGTTACCGTAATTTTTGTCCGAGCTAAACGGTTTCGAATCGGTGTGCCCTTCAATGGAAATTTTATTCGGCAGCTTGCCCAATTCCTGCGCCAGCTTCGCCAAAATCCGTTTCCCGCTGTCGGTGGGCGTGGCCACGCCGCTTTGAAAGAAGGTCCCCATGGCCGATTCGAGCAACTCCACCCGCAGGCCCTCCGGCGTTACGGTGATCTCGATGTTGTCTTTGAGCTTGCTGAATTCCGGCGATTTGCGGACGGTCTTCTCCAGCTCGTCCTTCAGCTTGTCGATGTTGTCTTCGGAAAGCGTGTAGCTGTCGCCCGCTCCCGTTTCTCCGCCGCCGATCTTTTTCGAAGTGCCCGTGGGATTGCGGAAATAGCCGCTCACCACTTCCTGAATCTCCTTGCTCGCGTTCATGAGCCAGAGCACGATGAACAGCGCCATCATGGCGGTGACGAAATCGGCGTAGGCTACCTTCCAGGCGCCGCCATGGTGTCCGCCGTGAGCGGCCCGCTTCTTAATCAAAATAATGGGTTGCGCGGCCATGGCTGCTCTCCTCTAGGCGGCCTGCGCCTCGGGCTGGCGCTGGCGGCAGGTTTTTTCGAGTTCGACAAAATCGGGACGCGCGTGGATGGGAAGCGATCGCCGTCCCGCCTCGACTGCCAGCAATGGCGGGATGCCTTTGTTGAACGCAGACAGAGTCACCCGCAGCATCTGATAATAGGCGCGCTCCGCTTCCAGAGTTTTGGCCATGCTCGATGCCAGCGGCCCAATTAGCCCGTAACACATCAAAATCCCTAAAAACGTTCCCACCAGCGCCGCGGCCACTTTGTGGCCGATCTCCTCCGGCTTGCCGCCCAGCGCCCCCATCGTAATTACCACGCCCAGCACCGCCGCCACAATCCCCAGGCCCGGAAGCGAATCCGCCACCGTGGTCAGCGCGGTCACCTGTTCGGTGCCGCCGTGATGGTGCGCTTCGATATCCGTCTCGAGCATCTGGTCCACATCGAACGGCTCCATGCCCCCGATCATGGTTGCGCGGAACGTATCGACAATGAACGCGCATACATGGTGATCTTTCTGAATCGCCGGGTGGCGCGCCAGCGTCTTGCTTTTGGAAACGTCTTCAACTTCCGCTTCGAGCGCAGCCACTCCCGATTTTCGCGCCAGGTCGAAGAACTCGTACAGCAGCTTTAAAGAGTCCAGGTGCCAGTTCTTTGTGTAACGCGAACCAGTGAACGCTCCCGCCAGTCCTTTTGAGATGCCGCTCAGCACCCGCGGAGGATTCGCGATCAGCAGCGTTCCCACCGCGGCGCCCCCGATGATCAGCAGCTCAGCCGGCTGCATCAGCACGAGCAGATTCCCTTTCTCCATCAGGAAGCCGCCGATGACGGCTCCGAACACTACGACTATGCCGATAATCGCAAACATCTCTTCTACTAATCGGTCCTCTAAGGCAAACCTATAGTGAAATGTAGCTCCAAGGAGCTAAAGGAGGTGCATTTACCCAGCCCTTATAATGGTAAGAGTTACAGCGAATCTTCCGGCCACCTGGTGATGCACCTTGAACCGATGCTCGAAAAGCCCCGGGGAGACTTCCGGGGCATAGCACCTGCCCGCGCCCGCAAACGCGCGCCCTGGCTGGCGATCACCGTTCTGCTGAGTTCGATCCTGATCGTCGCGTTCCTGGTTACTACCGGCATTCGAACCCGGCTTAAGGCCGCCACCGCCGTCAAACTGGAGACCCAGGAACTGGCAACGCCCGTAGTTTCGGTGATTCATCCGAAACTGGGATCCCTCAAGGATGAAGTCGTGCTTCCCGGCAATATTCAGGCGTATACGGATTCGCCCATCTACGCGCGCGCCAGCGGCTATTTGAAAAAGTGGTACGTGGATATAGGCGGCCGCGTGAAAGCGGGCCAGCTTCTGGCCGAAATCGAAGCGCCGGAGGTCGATCAGCAGGTGCTCCAGGCGAAGGCCTCCCTGCAGCAGGCCGAAGCCGCGCTCGAACAGGCGAAGGCCACCTATCAACAGGGTAAGACCAACGAGCAACTGGCGCGCGTAACCGCCGAACGCTGGCAAAAGCTGGCGGCGCAGGGCGCGGTCTCCCGCCAGGAAAACGACACCTACCAGGCGCAGTATCAGGCGGCCCTGGCCAATTCGGAGGCTTTGCAGAAGGCCATTGCCGCGGCCGAAAGCAATGTGGCCTCTTCCAAGGCGAACCTTTCGAGGTTGCAGCAATTACAGGGCTTCGAACTGGTGAAAGCACCGTTTGATGGCGTCATTACGGCCCGCAATACCGACGTGGGGGTGCTCATTAATAGCGGCAACGGCGGGGCCGCGCAAGAGCTGTTTCATATGGCCGCCACCAACCGCCTGCGCGTCTACATCAACGTCCCGCAGATTTACTCACGCTCCGCTGTTCCCGGAGTTACCGCCGATCTTACGCTGGCCGAGTTTCCCGGCCGCCATTTCAAAGGCACGCTGGTCCGCACGGCCCAAGCCATCGACACGAATACGCGCACGCTGCTGACGGAAATCGCCGTGGATAATTCTTCGGGCGAACTGTTGCCCGGCGCCTATGCGCAGGTCCATTTGCGGCTGCCGGACGCCGCGCCTTCGCTCGTTTTGCCGGTGAACGCGCTGATCTTCCGCAGCGAAGGCCTGCAGGTGGCGGTGGTCCGTCCCGGCGGCAAGGCGGAACTGGTCCCCATCACTCTGGGCAAAGATTACGGCACGGAAGTGGAAGTCACCTCGGGCCTCCAATCAAGCGATCTGGTAATTGCCAACCCGCCGGATTCACTGACGACCGGAACGGTTGTGCGCGTTTCCCAATAAACCGCTAGTCTGAAATAATGAAGCGCTCCGGCACCGCCGATCTGCCCCTGCACAACGGCCAGGTGCCGGCATGGCTGGCCGAGCGCATGACCCGGCTGGGGACGGCGATTACGGAAATCATCGTTCGCGACTACGGCCCATCCGCATTCCTTTCGCGCCTGAGCGACCCCTTCTGGTTTCAGGCGTTCGGCTCTGTGATGGGCATGGACTGGCACTCTTCTGGAATCACCACCTCCGTGATGGGCGCCTTGAAACGCGGCCTCAACCCGCGCGCCGGCGAATTAGGCATTTACGTGTGCGGCGGCCGCGGCCGCCACTCGCGCCGTACGCCGGACGAATTGCGTGCTATCGGCGAGTCCCGCGGGCTGGATGGCGAAGCGCTGGCGCGCACCAGCCGGCTCACCGCGCGCATCGATAATAACGCCATAGCAGACGGCTTCCAGATTTACCTGCATGCTTTCGTGGTCACCGCCGGGGGCGAATGGGCTGTGGTGCAGCAGGGCTTGAACGGGGCCAGCGGCTGGGCGCGCCGCTATCACTGGCACTCCGCCGCCGTCCGCGAGTTCACCGCCGAACCGCACACCGGCATCGCCGGAGAGCCCCAGGGCATCATCATGAACCTGGTGGACCGCGACGCGAAACCCGCGCAAAGCGCCATGCTCTCGCTGGTGCAGGAGCCGCCCGGCCGGACTCTTACCGAATGCCGCAAGCTCACCGCGCCCCGCCACCACGATGTCCGCGCCGAAGACGTGGATCTCAAACGCCTCGGCGCCGTTTTGGCCGCGGCTTACGAAAAGGATCTCCACGATTTTTCCGAGCTGCTGCTGCTCGAAAAGCTCGGGCCGCGCACACTCCAGTCGCTCGCGCTGGTGGCCGAGGTGGTCCACGGCGCTCCCACCCGTTTCTCCGACCCGGCCCGTTTCTCCTTCGCGCACGGCGGCAAAGACGGCCATCCGTTTCCGGTGCCGTTGAAGACCTACGATGAATCGATCTCCGTGCTGCGCAGCGCGCTGGACCGCGCGCGAGTGGGCGATCGGGAAAAACTCGATGGCTTTGCGCGCCTGGAACGGTTCACGCGCGTGGTGGAGGAACGCTGCCGGCCGGTGGCGGATTTTGCGGGCGTGGCGGCCCGGGAACGTTCGATTTCGGCGAGCTTGGATGGACGCGCGGTTACGCGCGCCGGGCAAAAGTCCGGCGGCAGGACAGAAGACCCGGCCCCACAAATGTCCCTCTTCGATCTCTCATGAACGCAAACGGAAAAGTCGCTCTTGTCACCGGCGCCGGCAGCGGCATCGGCCGCGCTGCCAGCCTGGCGCTGCATGCCGCCGGTTATTCGGTCGTGCTGGCGGGCCGCCGCATGGAAAAACTCGAAGCCACGGCCGCCACGGCTAATCCTCCGGATGAAAGATTGCTGGTGGTTCAGGCCGATGTCAGCCAGCCGGAATCGGTGAAGGCTCTGTTCGCCAAGACCATCGAGGTCTTCGGCCGCCTGGACGTGCTTTTTAACAACGCCGGCAGCAACGCCCCTGGCATTCCCATGGAGGACCTTACTTTCGAGCAGTGGAACAAGGTGGTGGGTGTGAATCTTACCGGCGCATTCCTGTGCGCGCAACAGGCCATCCGCATCATGAAGGCCCAGACCCCGCGAGGCGGCCGCATCATCAATAACGGCTCTCTTTCGGCGCACACCCCGCGCCCCAACTCCGCGCCCTACACCGCCAGCAAGCACGGCATGACTGGCCTGACCAAATGCATCTCCCTCGACGGGCGCAAATACGATATTGCCTGCAGCCAGATCGATATCGGCAACGCCGTGACCGAGATGACCGAGCGCATGGCGGCCGGGGTTCCCCAGGCCGATGGCAGCCGCGCGGTAGAAGCCCGCATGGAAATCCGCCACGTGGCGGAAGCAATCGTCTACATGGCCAACCTGCCGCTCGAAGCCAACGTCCAATTCATGACGGTGATGGCGACGAAGATGCCGTTTATCGGGCGGGGGTAGAATCGGCGGGGAGCAGCGCGTCGTTCAGCGCCAAAAGGCTATCCGCGGAGCGGTTGCCGGCCCTGGACTTGTGGCCCTGCTTGGCGACGTACATTCTCCGGTCGGCTTCAGCCAGCAGGCTTTCGGCATCGTCGCCATCGCCGGGGTGGAACGCGGCGCCCACGCTGATGGCCAACAGCGCTTCGCCGCAAACCTCGAGGCCGGCATCGTGGGCCACCTGTTCGAGACGTTTAATGGTGGGCGCCAGGTCCTCCGGCCGGAGGGCGCTCAAGACCAAAACGAATTCGTCGCCTCCCATCCGCGCCACATAATCGTACTCGCGGCAGTTCTGCTGCATGCCGGCCGCGACCAGCTTCAGAACTTTATTTCCTTCCAGGTGTCCGAAACGATCGTTGATCTGCTTGAAGCCGTCCAGATCGCATACCAGCACCGCAAGCGAGGACTTGGTGCGTTTTGCCCGCGCCAGTTCCGCATCGAGATGCAGAAACAAGGAGCGGGCATTGGGCAGCGTCGTCAAGGCATCGGTGGTCGCCGAGATGGCCGCCTCTTCGTACTTCAGCGCGTTTTCGATGGCCAGCGAGATCTTCGGATTGATGGCCTGCAGCACGCGCAAATGATCCTGCCGGAAAGCGTCGCGTTCGGCGTGATACAAAGCCAGCACGCCGGCGATTCCGGCCGCGGTCTCGAGCGGAACAGCCAGCGCCGACCGCAAGGTGCTGAATTTGGCCGGATCGTTCAGGTAGCCGGGCTCGACCGAGGGGTTCCCGTTGATGATCGCTTTGCCGGTTTCGGCAACCCATCCCGACAGGCCCTGGCCGATGGGTATTTCGAGCGAGGCGAAGAGCCGGAAATTTTCGCCGGCTACATATGCAGGCGAGAGGACGGCGCCTTTGCGAACGTAGATGGCAATGGCGTCGTAGGGGATTAGCGGTTGGAGCCGGTTGTCCAATGCCGAGAGGGTCTCGTGCAGATGCAGAGAGTTCCCCAGATCCTGCGTCAATTCATAAAGCATCTGGGCTTCCTGCCGGGCAGCGGCGATGGAGGCCGGGAACTCCGGTTGCGAGGCATCCCCCGGAGAAGCACTCTTTTCGAGGCCGGCCGCCGGCTCCTCTCCACGCATCACTTTCATTTCGCGCAATGGCTGCCGCTCGCGGTCACCGTGCGCCCTGGCCAGTTTCTCCCACTCGCGGTAGTGCCGCTGCAAAATGGCCACCACGCCGGGATCGAAACTTTTGCCGGACTGCTCGGCCACGGCCGCCATGGCGTCGTCCAGCGGCAGGGCCCGGCGGTACTGCCGGTCCGAAGCTAGCGCATCCAGGCAATCGACCGCGGCCAATATGCGCGCGCCGATGGGAATGGCATCGCCGCTCAGCCCGTCCGGATATCCGCTGCCGTCCCATTTTTCGTGATGCGCGCGCACGATCGGCACCACCGGATAGGGAAACTCCACCCGCGAAAGGATCTCGGCTCCCACGATGGGGTGGATTTTCATTTTGCCGAACTCTTCGTGAGTCAGTTTGCCGGGCTTGGAAATGATGTGCTCGGGCACGGCCAGCTTCCCGATGTCGTGAAGAATGGAGGCCGCGCGCAAGGCCTGGAGCTCGGTTTTGGAAAGCGCGAGACACTTGCCCAGCTCCACGGCGTAGACCTGGACACGATTTAAATGCTCATGGGTGGTATCGTCCTTGGCTTCGATCGCTAATGCCAATGCCTCAATGGTGCGCAGATGAAGAGCGGCCATCTGCTCGGCATGCAACTTCTCGGCTTCGAGCTTGCCGAGATAGAGCCGGTAACTGCGATAGATGAAATACATGGCAGGCAAGGCCAGCACCGCGGCCTCCCAGCCAAAGCGCCGGTTGGACCAGCTAATCGCCACAGCCAGAGCGGCCCCCAGCAGACAGTAGGGGAAGGACCAGAAGTAGCACTCTTTCCAGGTGCGGAACAGCTTTTTCCGCTCGGTCAGCGCGACCACTTCAAAGACCGCCATCGAATTCAGGACGAAATAAATGGAAGCCGTTGCGGCGATGGTGAGCGGCAGCTTGCCCCCGAATTTTTCGCCGGCATGGAATACGTTCCAGGCCACGGTGGCCGCGATTGCGGTCCTGGCGCCGTTGAACGCCATGTGGAGCAAGCTCTCCCGGTTGCGCCAACTGGTTTGCGCGATCATGACCAGGCCGGCCAGCAGGATGGTTTCCGAGTAGCTGCAATCGAGGATGGCCAGCAGCACGAATACGTAGTTGACCGACATCATCGCGGTAATTCCGGGGAGGCGCACGCGCAGCCGGCTAGACAACAGGGCCACGGCGAGGTAGGCGCAGTACCGCCACAGGTCCGGGCTATACCAGTGGAAGGCTGCAAAGCCCACGCACGTCGAGCCGGCGGCGATGATGAAGCCTATATAGAGCCTGGCAGCCAGAGACAATTTCATGCGCCTAGTAGTTCTATCGGCGAATTTCATAAAAACCTTAAGGAAATTTGCCCGATCCGCCGATATGAAAGGCAGCATGCAGATCGCCGGCCTGCAGGAATTTTTAGGAGTGCCCGCGGTGCTGGAAAGCCCCGCCATCCGCCAGGTGATCGCGCTGGCGCAACGGGTGGCCGGCAGCAATGTGGCCGTGCTGATTACCGGCGAGACCGGCTCCGGCAAGGAAATCGTGGCTCGTGCAATCCATCATTTTTCTTTGCGCTGCGGGCGGCCCTGGGTGGATATCAACTGCGGCGCGCTGCCCGAGCAATTGATGGAAAGCGAGTTATTCGGCCACGAAAAAGGCGCCTTCAGCGGCGCCGACACCGCCAAACCCGGACTTTTTGAAATGGCCAATGGGGGGACGCTTTTTCTGGATGAAGTGGGAGAACTCGACGCCCGCATGCAAGTGAAGCTGCTACGGGTGCTGGACGGGGCGCCGTACTATCGGATCGGCGGCCAAAAGAAGGTGGCGGTGGATGTGCGGGTGGTGGCGGCGACGAACCAGGAACTGGAGCAGCAGATCGCGGCCGGGCGTTTCCGCTCGGACCTGTTTCACCGTCTGAATCAGTTCCGCATCCGGATTCCCCCGCTGCGGGAGCGGGTGGAAGACATTATTCCGCTGGCCGAATACTTTTTGAGCCAGCACTCGTCAAAGGCGGTGCTCTGCCCGGACGCGCGGGAGGCGCTGCGCCGGTATTCCTGGCCGGGCAACGTCAGGGAATTGCGCAATGCGGTGGCGCACGCAACCATCGCGGCGCAAAATTACGAGATTCATGCGGGCGACCTGCCGATGCGCAACACGGCCGCCGGCCGGCCACCTGCTCCGGGCGGCGGCGAGATGGCCCTGGACGAAATCGAGCGCACCGCGATTCTGGAAGCGCTGGGCCGGACCGGCGGCCATCATCAGAAGGCGGCCAATCTGCTGGGCATCTCCCGCCGCACGCTTAGCCGGAAATTGAAAATCTACCGCATGCAACAGGAGCCAGAGGAGGTGGCGGCCTATTCCGACTGAAACCAAAACCGGAGAACGGCGGGGCGAGGAACGCCGCCCGGCCAGCGGGCACATCCGTTTCCGCTACGGCGATTATCTGGGGGCGAGCGTGGATGGCATCCTGCTGGATATCTCAGCCAATGGATTCCGCGCGCTGCACAACTGCCCCACACTGGCGGCCGGGTACAACGTTCTGTTCGAGCACGCCGGCCAGAAAGGGCGGGCGCGGGTTGTGTGGACGCGCATCGATGGCGGCCAGGTGCAGAGCGGATTTTACGTGCTGCCGTAGGGTCGCGCGGCGGAGCCCGCTGAAACGCGAACCGCTCCGGAAAGGGTCGCGGTTCCGATGAGCGGATCAGTTTACCAGGCGGCGCTGCCGCAGATATGCGGGCGTGTCGAGATCGTCCAGGTCGAGCGCGGGGGGATCGGGGGCGGCCAGCGGAAGAGGTTCGGGTTCCGCCTCAGGCTCGAGCTCCGCTTCGAACTCCAAGGCCGCGGGCAGCGGCTGCGGCTCAGGCTCCGGGAAAATTTCCGGCGCGCGCACCGGCTCCGGTTCCACAAGAGGCGGCTCCACTCTGATTTCGCTCCTCGGCTCGGGCCGGAATTCGGCGCGCGGCGCAACGGCTCTGGCCGGCGCGTTTTCGGGCGTGAAGCCGGTGGCGATCACCGTGATCTTTACGGAATCCTGCATCGACTCATTCAAAATGATGCCAAAATTGATCTGCACATCTTCGCAACCGGCGGCTTCCCGAATGATGGAGCAGGCCTCGTTCACGTCGTGCAGCCCGAGGCGGCTGGAGCCGGTGATGTTGATCAGAATCCCGCGCGAACCGGTGATCCGCGAATCCTCGAGAAGGGGGCAACTGATGGCCTGGCGCGCCGCCTCGACCGCCGCCTGAGGGCCGCGCGCGACCGCCGTGCCCAGCATGGCGTACCCCATTCCGACCATGGTGGCTTTAATATCGGAAAAATCCCGGTTGATGATACCGGGAGTAGTAATAATGTCGCTGATGCCCTGCACGGCCTGGCGCAGCAGGTCATCGGCCAGCTTGAAGGATTCGAAGAAGCTGGTGCCGGGGGGGACCAGGGTGAGGAGACGGTCGTTCGGAATGGCGATTACGGTATCGACGGTGGCCGCCAGCTTAGCCAGTCCCTCTTCCGCCAGCCGCTTGCGCTTGACGCCTTCGAAGCTGAACGGTTTGGTGACCACGGCCACGGTCAAGGCGTCCAGTTCCTTGGCAAGGGAAGCAATCACCGGCGCCGCGCCGGTCCCGGTTCCACCGCCCAGCCCGGAGGTGACGAAGACCATGTCGGCGCCCTGCAGAATCTCGACAATGCGGTCGGTGTTTTCGAGCGCGGCCTGGCGGCCGATCTCGGGGTTCGACCCCGCCCCCAAGCCGTTCGTCATTTTCGCCCCGAGCTGCAATTTATTGGGAACGGCGCAAGCGTTGAGCGCCTGCAAGTCCGTATTCAAGGCGTAGAATTCGACGCCCTCCAGCCCTTCCTGCACCATGCGCGCCACGGCGTTGCACCCGCCGCCACCGACGCCGATCACCTTGATGCGCGCGCCGGTCTCGAGCTCTTCTTCGATTTCGTACTTCAGGTCGTTGATGTCGGATTGCATAGCAAGTTCCTCGCGTCTGTCCGCTCCCTAACGATCGCGGCTCCGTTACCGCAGCACCTTCCCCAACCATCCGGCCGCGGCGCGTTCGTCGGCGGCTTTCACCTTCAACTTGGCCGAGTACATGGCGAGCCCGGCCGCGGTGGTCCATTCCGGGTCGCGCAGTTCTTCCGGCCAATCCTGAATTCCCACGGCTAAACCGTAGCGAGCCTGGCACTGCAGCACCCTTTCGGCAACGTCGCAGAGTTCGGGCAGCTTGGCGCCCCCGCCGGTCAGAAACACACCGCCCAACAACGACCGCTCCATGCCGACGCGCGCCAATTCGGCCCGCACATATTGGAACAGTTCTTCCGAGCGCGCCTCCAGAATTTCGCCGACCAACTGGCGGGGCACGTGCCGCGGCTCGCGGCTTTCCGGCATGGGCACTTCCACGAAGATATTGCCGGGGCAACCGAGGGCGCTCGCTGTCCCGTACTCCAGCTTCACCACCTCGGCATCTTCGAAGCTCAGGCACAATCCCTGCGCCAGGTCGCGCGTGAAATGATCGCCGCAGACGCGGATGGCGGAGGCCAGTTGCATGGAGTCGCCATAGTAGACCGCCAGTTCGGTCGATTCCGCGCCGATATCGACCACGGCAATGCCCTCGCGCCGGTCCTCCGGCAGCACGGCGGCATAGCAGCCGGCCAAGCCTTCGAAGATACTCTCTTCGACTTCGAGGTGCGCCTGGTTCACGGCGCCGATGAGCGAGTTATGTTCCTGGATGGAGCAGGTGACGAGGTGAATGTGGAGCTCCAGGCGTGAAGCCAGCATCTTGCGCGGGTCGCGGTGGCCGGGGTGGTCGGAAACGATGAAATCCTGTGGGAAAAGCTGGAGCAGCATGCGGTCTTCCTGCAACTGCACGCGGGCGGCGCGATCCACCACGCGATTCACGTCGCGCTGTTCGATTTCGCGCACCAGTCCCAACTCGAGCACGCCGCGCCCGTTAGCGCCGCGCAAGGTCGGGCCGCCCATGCCCACCACCGCGCCCTCCACGGAAACGCCGGCGGCGCTTTCCGCCTCGCGCAGGGCGCGCAGCATGGAATCGGACACGGCCTTTTGATCGCCGATCCTTCCCTTCGACCAGCCCTCGGAAACCGCCTGGCCGCAACCCAGCAAGCGCAGGCGTCCGCGCTCGAGCTGGCAGATCGCAATCCGCGTGGCGGCGCTGCCCGCATCCAGTCCTACACCGTAAACCGGTTTTACTGCCATGGCCCCTTTATTCCTTGGCGGTGATGCGGTCTTCCAGCCGCAGATCGAACAGTTTGACTTCCGGCGAATGTTTTCGGATCTCCGGATAATGGCTCAAAAAATTCTGGTAGCGCCGGGCAAAATCGGAATCTCCCAGCAGCAGTTCCAGGGCGCGATTGTCGACCTGCGCCACTACCCGGATGCTGTCCGGGTCGGAGACATTCACTTCGGAAATATCCTTCATCAGGTACCCCATGTCGTCCTGAACGCGGAGGAATGTGCGCACGCGCTCGCGGCGCTCGGCCGGCGAATCGTTTTCGGCGACGCCGCTGAGGACGGGGAACGCGAACTGGGCCTGGGCCGGAGGATCGAGCAGCACACCCTGGGCGTCGATCAGCAGCACGCCCGTGCGGAGGGTAACGAAGGCCACCGGCTGGCGCTCGCGAACGCGGACTACCAGGCGGTCGGGCCAGAGGCGCGAGACGGAGGCGTCCTCGACCCAATCGATGGCCAGCAACTCGCGCCGGCGCGCCTCAAGCGGGGCGGAGAAAATGCTCCGCTCGAAGTCCGGCGCGAAAACGCGCAGAATTTTGGCGCGCGAGGCGTAGCGGACGCCCGCAAGCGCCAGCGCATCCTTGTGGTCGCGCGAGAGGGTGAATTGGGGATCGGTCAAAGCGAAACGCCGCACGCGCAGACCCGCCATGGCAAGGGCCGCCGTGAAGAGGGCGAGCACGGCCAGGCTGAAAATCATGCGCCAGGGGAAGCGCTTCGATTTGGATTCACGCGGCATGGCTCTTCCCCAGTTGGTCCAGCAGCTTGTCGCCCGCCTGCCAGATGTTGCCCGCGCCGAGCGTCAGAACCAAGTCGCCCTCCCGGGCGGTTTCGACGAGCGCCGCGACGCCGCTGTCGAGCGTGCCTACATAAATCGCGTGGCGATGTCCGAACTGCCGGATGCGCTCCACCAGAGCTTCGGCCGTTACGCCTTCGATGGGTTTCTCCGAAGCGGCGTAGATATCGGCGACAAAGAGGGTATCGGCCTGGTTGAAGGCGCTGGCGAATTCGTCCATCAGGTGAAGCGTGCGGGTGTAGCGGTGCGGCTGAAACAGCACATGAACGCGACGGAAGCCGCAGAGGCGCGCCCCGTCCAAAGTGGCGCGAATTTCGGTAGGGTGATGGCCGTAATCATCGACCACGGTGATGCCGGCGCGCCGCCCGCGGACCTGGAAGCGCCGGTCCACCCCGCTGAAGGCGGCCAAGCCCTGGCGGATGACGTCCGGTTTGACTTCGAGCTCGGTGGCTACCGCCGCCGCCGCCATGGCGTTGAGCACGTTATGACGCCCAGGCACGCGCAGTTCGAACCGCCCCAAATCGTTGGCGCGATGCCGCAGGCGGAAGCTCGACGCGAACTGGCCGCAGGAGATTTCGGTTGCCTCAACATCGGCTTGCGAGGTGGTTCCGTAAGTGATGGTGCGCCGCTTCACCTGCGGGAGAATGCCTTGGACATTGGCGTCGTCCAGGCACACGACGGCGGCGCCGTAGAACGGCACCTTGTTGACGAATTCAATGAACGCCGCACGGATGGCGTCCAGATCCGGATAATGGTCCAGGTGCTCGCGATCGATGTTGGTAACTACCGCGATGATCGGCGCGAGCTTGAGAAACGATCCATCGCTTTCGTCGGATTCGACCACCAGGAATTCGCTTTTTCCCACACGCGCATTCGAGCCGCCCATGGCAGCCACGCGGCCGCCGACCATCACGGTGGGGTCGAGGCCGGCGGTATTGAGAATGGTGGCGGTCATCGAGGTTGTGGTGGTTTTGCCGTGACTGCCGGCGACGGCGATGCCGTACTTGAGCCGCATCAGTTCGGCCAGCAGTTCGCCCCGGGGAATCACCGGAATCTGCAGCCGCCGCGCTTCCTGCACCTCGGGGTTTTGCTCATCCACGGCCGAGCTGACCACCAGGGCTCGCGCCCCCGAGACGTTTCCCGTCGCGTGTCCCTCGTAAACGCGCGCGCCCATTCCGGCCAGCTTGGCAGTGATCGGGGAGAGGCGCAGATCGGAGCCGCTCACCTCATAACCGAGGTTGAGCAGCACTTCGGCAATGGCGCTCATGCCGATGCCGCCGATGCCGGTGAAATGGACGTGCTGGGGACGAAAAAACATTCCCTTACCGTATTGTTTGGGCAGCGGACCGCTGGTGTCAATCAAAATCGCGCTGCCTCCTCTAAAATATCCGCGGCGCGGCGCGCCGCTCCCGGATGAGCGAACCGGCGGGCCGCTTCGGCCATGCCTTCGAGCCGGCTGGATGACGCCGCCAGATCTTTGACGACTTCGACTAAGCGCTCGCCTGTCAGTTCCGCATCGCGAACGAGTTTGGCAGCGCCGCCGCGCTCCAGGGCCTCGGCGTTGTGCGTCTGGTGGTCGTTGGCGGCAAACGGGAAGGGGACCAGGACGGAAGGCTTGCCGGCGGCCGCCAGCTCGGAGACCGCGCCGGCGCCCGACCGGCACACCAGCAGATCCGCCGCCGCGAATGCGGCGGGCATGTCGATGATGAACGGCACCACTTCGCCTTCGAGGCCCGACTGCGCGAACGCCGCGCGCATTTGCTCGAACTCCGCGGGGCCGGACTGGTGGAGGATGCGCACTGGAAATCCCGCTTTGCGGAACAGGGGCCAGCTTTCGCGCCCGGCGCGATTCAGAGTGCGCGATCCCTGGCTGCCTCCGGTAACGAGCAAATGGAGCACAGGACCGCGAGGCTTGGGCGGAATCCGAAAAAACTCCTCGCGCACCGGCAATCCGGTCAACTCCGTGCGCCCCGCGGGAAAATAGCGCGCCGTTTCGGGAAACGAGAGCAGCGCGCGTCTGACGAAGCGACCGATAATGCGATTCGTGAACCCCGGAACCGCGTTTGGCTCCATGACGACCACCGGAATGCGGCGCAGGATGGCAGCCATGACCGGCGGGCCCGCGACGTAGCCTCCCATGCTGAAGACGGCGGCGGGCTGGTAGCGCAGGCAGCTCACCGTGGTCAGCGGGAGGCGGAAGAGGGTGGCGATGCGCTGCCGCGGGCTAACCCGGTTCAGGCCGCCGATCTCGATTGTCTGCAAGCGGAAGCTTTCGTTGGGAACCAATTTCGATTCCAATCCCCGGGCTGTCCCAACAAAAAACACTTCATGGCCACGCGAGCGCAGTTCCCGCGCGACAGCAAGCGCGGGAATTACATGGCCACCGGTGCCGCCGCCCGCCATCAGGAAGGTGGCCGCGGACCGGAGGTTTTGAAGCGGGGCTTGGGTGGCCGGTTCCGTCATCGTTTCGGTGTTCCGGGGGCCTCGAGGTTCATGCGGTAAGCGTCGGGACGAGCCACGGCGCGGCGCGGTTGGGGGAGATGCTGCCACAGAATCGACCTACCGATTTGGAGAGCCGGAATGGGGCAAGTTATTGAATTCAAGGGTATTCCTGGCGGGTATTTTGGGTAGGGCCGGTTATCCCGCATGTTCGGAGACATTCATCAAAATGCCCAGGCTCGCGAGCGTGCTCAGCAGCGAACTTCCGCCGGAGCTGATCATGGGGAGCGGAATGCCTTTGGTCGGCATCATTCCCAAAACGACGCTCATATTGATCAGGCCTTGCACCACCACGGCGGCGGTGACGCCCAGGGCGAGGTAGCGGCCGAAATCGTCATTCATGCGGAGGGCGGTGCGCCAGCCGCGCCAGAAGATGAAGAAGAAGCCGAGCAACAAACCGCCCGAACCAATCAGGCCAAGCTCTTCGCTGACGACCGCGTAAATGAAATCGGTATGCGCCTCGGGGAGGTAGAGGAGCTTCTGGCGGCCGTTCATCAGGCCGAGGCCGATGGGACCGCCCGCGCCGACCGCGATTTGGGATTGCTGCAACTGGTAATTGGTATCGCGTGTAGTCAGCGATTTTTCGAGTTGCGCCTTGATACGGCCCTGGCGATCGAACTGGTTGACGATCTTGAATTGGGGGTCGAAGAATTTCACGACGCGCGCCAGACGGTAGGGCGAAGTGACGATGAAGAGGCAAACGCCAATCAGCGCTACGGCGCCGGCAATAGCGCAGTAGCGCCATTCGAGACCGGCCACGAAGAAGACGATGGCGGCGGTCGCGCCCAAAACCACGGCGGTGCCCAGGTCGGCCACGACGACCGCCAGAATGACCAAACCCACTGCCAGCGCCGCCGGAATCAGGGTGTAGCGGGCGCTGTTGATTGCGCGGCCGCGCCAGGTCACGAAGAATGCGAGGAAGATGATGAGCGCCGGTTTGGCCATCTCCGATGGTTGCAAACTCAGTGGCCCCAGGTGCAGCCAGCGGTGATGCGCGGAATCGAGGAGATAGACGATGGCGAGCAGCAGCAGGGCGATGCCGATCGCGCTGAACGCCACGGCCGGATTCTGGAAATTGCGGTAATGAGTGCGCTTGAGCGTCATCATTACCAGGACCGCCACTACAGCCCAGGCAACCTGGCGGACGACGAAGTGCCAGGTGGAGCCGTACTTCAATTGCGCCATAATCGACGACGCGCTATACAGGATCAGCACGCCAAAAGACATCATCACCAGCACGGTGGCAAATAAGAGCCAGTCGGTTTTGAGGCGTTGGGCCATATTTAAGGATGAGGTGCGAGTTGGTTTACGAGCTGTTTGAAGACGTCGCCGCGATGCTCGAAGCCGCGGAACTGGTCGAAGCTAGCGCAGGCGGGGGCGAGCAGAACCGTATCGCCGGGCCGGGCCTCGCCAAAGGCCAGCGACACGGCTTTGTCGATGACCTTCGCATCCACGATCCGGACGGCGCCGGACAATTGGGAGGCGATTTTGGGGGCGGCCGCGCCGATGAGCACAGCCGCTTTAGCCTTGGCGGCCAGCGGTTCGCGTAGGGCAGTGTAATCAAGACCCTTGTCTTTGCCGCCCAGAATGACCCAGAGGTTTCCCGGGAAGGCTTCGATGGCCTTGAGCGTGGCATCGACGCTGGTGGCCTTCGAATCGTTGTAGAAATCGACGCCGTTGACGGTGCGAACGAATTCGAGGCGGTGCTCGACGGCGCGGAAGGTGCGGACGCCCCCGGCGATGGCTTCATGAGTGAGACCTGCGCCGGCCGCGGCCAGCGCGGCCGCCAGCACATTTTCCACGTTATGCCGGCCGCGGATGGGGACTTCAGAGGCGTTCATGAGGAATCGGCCGTGAAGAATCAGTTCGCCGCCAGATAACGAGGCGTCCGTGGTTGCCGTGCCGCTGAACCATTCCACTCGCGCTTTGATGTGTTTGGCGTACTCGCGGCAGACCGGGTCCTGCGCGTTCAGCACGGCGAGGTCTTCCGGACGCATGTTCTCGAAGAGCCGACCTTTGGCGGCGGCATAACGTTCGAAGGTGTGGTGCCGGTCCAGATGGTTCTGGGTCACGTTGAGCGCCAGACCGATATCGGGGCGAAAGCGCTCGATGGTTTCCAATTGGAAGCTGGAAAGTTCGAGCACGTTCCAGCCGCCGGCGCGCGAGCTTTCCACCATGGCTGTGACGGGTGTGCCGATGTTGCCGCCTACCTGCACCGGCAAACCTGCCTGCTTCAATATGTGGCCGATCAGGCTGGTGGTGGTGGTTTTGCCGTTCGATCCGGTGATGCCGATGGTGCGGCCCTTCAGGAAGGGCGCGGCCAGTTCGACCTCGCCGATCACTTTGGCGCCGCGGCGGCGGGCTTCCTCCAGCGGCGGCAGATCGGCGGGGACGTCCGGGGAGAGGACAATGAGGTCGCGATCGCGAAACACTTCGGGTGTCTGGATTGAGAAGGGCACGTGCAAGCCCGCGAGGAACCGATGGGCGCCTTCCAACTGGTCGAGCGGCTTCAGATCGGTGGCTTCGACCGTGGCGCGCTGGCGCACCAGCAGAGACACGGATGCCATGCCGGATTTCTTCATGCCGACCACCAGCGCGCGTGTGCCGTTCCAATTCATCGCAGTTTTAGCGTAGTGAGCGCGAACAGCGCCAGCACCAGCCCGGCAATCCAAAAGCGGGCGATGATCTTGGATTCCGTCCAGCCGATCTGCTCGAAGTGATGGTGGATGGGCGCCATCTTGAAAATCCGTTTGCCGCGCAATTTGAAGCTGCCCACCTGTAGAACGACGGAAACGGCTTCGATGATGAAGACGCCTCCGATGAACAGCAGCAGCACTTCCTGTTTGATCAAGACCGCTACTACGGCCAGGGCGCCGCCGAGGCCGAGCGATCCGACATCGCCCATGAAAATTTCGGCCGGGTGCGCGTTGTACCAGAGGAATCCCAGGCTGGCGCCGGTCATGGAACCGCAGAAGATAGTCAGCTCGCTGGTGCGGGGATTGCGGGCGAGATCGAGATACTCGGCCAGCTCCACGTGTCCGCCGGCATACGCCAGCGCCGTCAGCGCTCCGGCGGCTACTACCATCAGCCCGATGGCGAGGCCATCGAGCCCGTCGGTCAAATTCACGGCGTTGGAGACGAACACGACCAGGAAGCCGACGAAGATGCAGAACGGCAGAACACCGATCAGATAAGTCCAGGGATTGCGCAGCAGCGATTCGATGAGCAGGGACGGTTTGAACTGCTTGGCGAAGGGCATGTTCATGGCGGTGGAGAACATGCCGTGCGCCCGCATGATGAGCAGGACGGCCGCAAAACCGAAGGCCACGGTGAACTGGTAAATGAGTTTCTGCGTGCCGCTCAGGCCGAGATTCCGCCGGCGCGTGACTTTGGCGTAATCGTCGAGAAAGCCGATCCAGCCGAAAGCGACGAGCGCTCCCAATGCGACCCAGACATACTCATAGCTGAGGTCGGCCCAGAGCAATGTAGGCACGACAATAGAAATGATGATGAGGACACCGCCCATGGTGGGCGTGCCGGCTTTTTTCTGGTGCGATTTCGGCCCCTCTTCGCGGATGTACTGGCCGATTTCGAATTGCCGCAAGCGGGCGATGAGCCATGGCCCCAGCGCGATACACAGAAGCAGAGCGGTGATGCTGGCGCAGCCCGTGCGGAAGGTGGTATAGCGAAAAACGCGAAAGGCGCTTACATGCCGCTGCAAGAGCCCGTACAGAAGAAAGTAAAACATTAAACTTGTGGCGGGGCCAACAGCCTTTCCAACGCCCGCTCTACAGCCACGCCGCGCGAGCCTTTAAACAGGATGGCATCCCCAGGTTGCGCCAAGTCGCGCAGAAATTCGCCCGCGCCCGTGGCATCTTCAAAAAAAAACGCGGCGCTCTCCGGAAGCCCGGCGCCGACCGCCGCGTCGATCATGGCGTATGCGTTGCCTCTCACGCCGATCAGAAAATCGATTCCCTGCCGCGCCGCGTAGCGGCCCACCTCGCGATGCAACTGTTCGGCGGCGCTTCCCAATTCCAACATCTCTCCGAGCACGGCGATGCGCCGCCTAGCCGGCGTGTCGCGCAACACATCCAGCATGGAGCGGACCGCTTCCGGATTGGAATTGTAGCAGTCGTTCCAAATCATAACCCCATTGCGCTCCAGCCGCTCGCCGCGCATTTTTCCAACCGTGAAGCCGCGCACCGGTTCGCGCAGGCGCTCGGGAGCGATGCCGCAGACGCGCGCCACCGCGATGGCGGCCAGCAGATTCATCACGGCGTGATGCCCTACAAGGCTGGTTTCGAAGTCCACCCCGAGCGCCTGGAAGCGCGCGCCATCGGGGAGAGGCTCCAGACGGCAGGCGCGGACATCGGCGGATTCGGAAAAACCGAACGTGATGTTTTGGCCGGGATGCACCTCCCGGAAGCGGACCACGCGCGGATCGTCCGCGTTCAGCACGGCAATGCCGTCGGGCGGGAGCGCCTCGATCAGCTCCCGTTTGGCGGCGGCGACCCCGTCAATGGAATCGAAAGCTTCCACATGCGCGTATCCGACGTTCGTCACCACGCCGATATCAGGCGCTGCAATCCGCCCCAGTTCGCGAATCTCGCCTGCGTGATTCATGCCCATTTCGAGCACGGCGATTTCGGCGGTATCGGGAAGACGCAAAATGGAGAGCGGCATGCCGACGAGGTTATTGAGATTGCCGATGGTTTTGCCAACCGGCAGCGCCGCCGCCAGCAGGTGCGCGATCGCGTCCTTAGTGGTGGTCTTGCCGGCGCTGCCGGTGACGCCCACGACCCGGTGGTTCCACTGCTTGCGCGCCCATGCGGCCAATTGCTGCAGCGAGGCCAGTGTGTCGCGCACCACCAGTTCCCCCGGCGCGCCGCTGGCGTGGTCCACCACCACCGCCGCGGCGCCTTTCTCCAGCGCCGTGCGCACAAACGCGTGCCCATCGTGATTCGGCCCGCGCAGGGCGAAAAATACATCGCCGGGATTCTGTGTCCGCGTGTCCACGCTCCATCCACCGGAGGACACGGCCAGCGGAGTGCCGGTTGCCCCCATGACTCCGGCCGCTGCGCGTAAATCCAGAATCATTCCCCGACCTCCGGCCCCCGGCTTTCGGCCGTTTTGCGGTAGCCGTACTTCCTTAGCACTTCTCTCGCCACCGCGCGGTCGTCGAAGGGAATGGTCCGGTCCTTCAGAACCTGGTATGACTCGTGACCTTTACCCGCCAGGATGACGATGTCTCCCTCGCGCGCCTCCTGAATTGCCCGTTCAATCGCCACGGCCCGGTCGGGCTCAATGATGCGCGGCACGGTGGTGCGCTGAATCCCCACGAGCGCGTCGTTCATGATGGCGATGGGATCCTCCGAGCGGGGATTGTCGCTGGTGAGCACGACCAGATCGCTCGCTTCGGCGGCGGCCCGTCCCATGAGCGGACGCTTGGCGCGGTCGCGATCGCCGCCACAGCCGAACAGAGTAATAACGCGCTTCGGCTCCAGACCGCGCGCCACCGCGATCACGTTGCGCAAGGCGTCATCGGTATGAGCGTAATCCACCACTACAGTGAACGGCTGGCCTTCATCGATGCGCTCGAAGCGGCCCGGCACGGCCGGCAATCCGGCAATACCGCGCGCGATGGTTTCCGCCTCGATGCCGTAGGAAAGCGCCGCGCCGCAGGCCGCCAGGATGTTATATACGTTGATTCTGCCGATCAGGGGGGAAGCAATGGGAATGCGGGTTTTGCGGAACTGCACTTCGAAATGCAGCCCGGCGGAATCGTTCGAAACATTGCGGGCCCGCACGGTGGCATCCTGGCCGAGGCCGTACCAGTAGACCTCGGTCTCCTCCGGAGGGTGGATGGCGCGCACGGCTTCATCATCGCGATTCAGCACGGCTGCGCGCGGCGGCGGGGCGCCGGTTCCTTCGAACAGTTTCTTCTTGGCCGCGAAATAAGATTCCATGGTGCCGTGGAAATCCAGGTGATCGCGCGTCAGGTTCGTGAAAACCGCGGTGTGAAAATGCAACCCGTAAACGCGGCCCAGTTCGAGCGCGTGCGAAGAGACTTCCATGGTGACATGGGAACCGTGGGCCTTTTCGAGTTCAACGAACAGGCGCACCAAGTCGAGCGATTCCGGAGTGGTATTCGCGGCCGGGAGCACGCGGCCGGCCAGATGATACTCGATGGTGCCGATTACGGCGGTGGTGTGGCCGGCTGCCCGCAGCACGGAATCGAGCAAATAAGATGTCGTGGTTTTGCCGTTAGTGCCCGTGATTCCAGTGAGCGCCAGCCGCTCATCGGGCCGGCAATAAAAGTTGCGGGCCGCGAGAGCCAACGCGCGCCGCCCGTGATCCACTTCGATCCACAGCGCGGGAAACCGTTCCGGAGCGGGGGATTCGCTGACCACCGCCACCGCGCCTGCAGCTACGGCCGCCTGGGCGAATTGGCGCCCATCCGCGCGGCTGCCGGGAAACGCAAAAAACAAAAAGCCTTCCTCCACCCGCCGCGAATCGTACTCGAGCCCGCGGATCTCTATTTCCGAAAACCGGCTCCCAGCTTCCGTGCCCTGGCCCCTGACAGGGACCCCCGCCAATACTTCTCCCAACTTCATCTGGCAAACTGCACGCGAATCCTTTCTCCGTCGCGCAAGGGCGCGCCGGGCGGCGGATCCTGCAGATGGGCCACACCGCTCCCGCTCGCCACCACGATCATGCCCTTAGAAGCGGCCTCGGCCAGGACCGCGCGCATAGTCATCCCCCGAAAATTGGGCACCCGCGGGCCCGGCGCGGAATTGCCTGGCTGTCCGTTCTGCCCGTCATCGCCGGTGTCTTCCAGGATATTCGGCTGCGCCGGATCGAGATCGGCGATGCTCAAATCGTTCATATCCTCTTTCTTCACTTGTACTGGAGCCGGCGATTCATCGGGCAAGTCCTTGGGGACATCGAGCACCCGCAACGCTTCCTGCGCTACTACGTGGAACACCGGGGCGGCCGCAGCCCCGCCGAAGCCCGCAGTCCCATGTGTTCCGTTCAGAGTGACTACTACCACGATAGCTGGATTCGTGAGGGGCGCAAAGCCCATAAAGGAACCGTTATATAAATTGTGCGAATACTTACGGGTCGACATATCGAAAATCTGCGCCGACCCGGTCTTGCCCCCGACCGAATAACCCACCAGGCGGGCGGCGGTCCCGGTGCCACCGGGCAGCACTACCCCCTCCATCATCTGGCGCATGGTGATGGCGGTTTCCGGCTTGATGATCCGCACCGGCGCGGGCATGGCGACCTTCTGATCACCCTTGCGTAGCACCAGGCGCGGCCGGACCAGAAGCCCTCCGCTGGCAATCACCGATGCCGCCTGCGCGAGTTGGACGGTGGTCACGCTTACCTCCTGGCCCATGGAAATGGAGGCCCAGGAGGTTTTGCCCCAACGCGCCAGCTTGCGCAGTTTACCGGCAGATTCGGCCGGCAACTCGATGCCCGTCCTCTGGCCGAACCCGAAGCGGTGGTCGTACTCGTACAGGTTGGCCTGGCCCACACGCTGCCCTACTTCAATTGCGCCGATGTTGCTGGATTTCGCGAGGACCGTGGCCATCGGAATGATGCCCAGGCCTCCGTGCGAATCGTGGATTACGCGGCCCGGCAGCGTGAGCACGCCGCCGTGGCAATTGATGGGGCTATCGGGCCGCAGATCCGTGGTTTCGAGCGCCGCCGAAAGCGTCATCACTTTGAAGACCGAGCCCGGCTCGAAGGGGACGGAAATGGCGTGGTTCAAACGCGCTCCCGGCGCTTCTTCCACACCCGGAGTGCCCGGCGCGATATTGGGATCGTAGGTCGGGTAGCTGGCCAGCGCCAGCACTTCTCCGGTATGCGGATCCATAACCACGACGCTGCCGCTGGCGGCGTGGTGCTTGGCGACCGCATCTTCGATTTCGCGCTCGGCCACGTACTGCAACTGGGCGTCTATGGTGAGGGTGATCGAACTGCCGGCGTGCGGCTCGGTATCGAACTGCGAATCGATGCCGCGGCGGTTCACATCGGTCAACAGGCGCAGCCGGCCAGGCTTGCCGCGCAGTTCCGAATCCAGGTATTTTTCGATTCCCGCATTGCCGGTCTCGGCGAAATCCACGCTACCCAGCACGTGGGCCGCGAGCTCTCCGTTGGGGTAGTGGCGCTGGCTTTCCGATTGGATGCCCACCCACTCCAGGTGCATGCCGCGCAGGTTCTGGCTTTCCTCGAAACTGATCTTCCGCTTAATCCACAAGAACCCGCGATGGTTCTCGTAAGCCATCCTCATCTTGCCATAGAGGTCGGTGCGATCCAGATGCAGCACCAGCGAAAGCAGTTCGGACGCAACCCCCAGGTCGGGCACTTTCAGCGGATTGACGTAGACGGATTCGGTGGGTACGCTCATGGCCAGCGGATGGCCGTGGCGGTCGTAAATGGTGCCGCGCGGTGCGGGAATTTCGAGGTCCAATTCCTGGCGCGAGCGCGCCATGGCCAGATACTTCTGGTGATGAATGACCTGGAGTGAGAGCAGCTTGCCGCAGATAGCCGCGCCCCACAGAAGGAAGAGACCGGCCAGAATGGTGAGGCGGCGCTCAATCACGGGTTTTGATCCCAGCCCCTAGTACCTGGTTCCCGGTCCCTTTTTGTTAAGCGCCATCTTTCCTTCGCTCTTCCCTTCGAGGCGCATGGTTTGCCCGTTGGCGGGGATGACGAGGTTCTGGCTCTTGGCAAGGTTTTCCAGTCGGGCCGGGCTGAGCAGTTCCGCCTCCTGCAGTTCGAGCACGCGCCGCTCATTCAGCAGGCGCCGCTCCTCGGCTTTCAGCGCTTCCAGTTTATAGCCGGCGAGCGTGGTGGCGGCGGAAGGGGCGAGCACGCCGGTGAGCAGGCCGATTCCCAGGCACGCCGCGCCAATGGCCGACCAGCAGGCGCCGCGCGCCTTCGGGTCCGCCTCTCGCTCCAGCCGCGAGTTATCGATCTTTTTCGAATAAAAGAAAACATCTTCCAGCGGCAGCGCGCGCAACTGGTAAGCATCGCGCACCGGCCGCGGGCCGGTGGCAGGCCGGGCCGTCCCCGCTCCCTTCTCACCGCGGACCTCCGGTCCGCCCCTTCTTAAGATTGCCGGCATGGTTGCCATACTGCGTGTCCCTTAACTCCTCTCCAGCGCTCGCAGTTTCGCACTGCGCGACGCCGGGTTCCGCCTTTTCTCTTCCTCGCCCGGTTGGACAGGATGCTTCGTCAGCACAACCGCGCGCCCCTCGCGCCCCAACTCCCGAAACCACTCTTTGACCTTGCGGTCGTCAATCGACATAAAACTCAAAATCACTACCCGGCCGCCCGGCGCCGTGAGATCCGGAACCAAGGCGAGCAAACTGTCCAGTTCCGCCGGTTCCTCGTTCACTGCCATGCGCAACGCTTGAAACGTTCTGGTGGCCGGATGAATTTTTTCCGTCCGCGGCACGGCCCGCTCCACTACACCGGCCAAGTGCAGTGTGCTCCGTATGGGCCGTGCCCGGACGATGGCTCTGGCTACCTTCCGCGCCCTCCTTTCTTCGCCCAACTGATAGATCAGATCGGCGAGCGCCTTTTCGGCGGTGTGATTGACCAGATCGGCCGCCGTCATGCCCGTGGTTTGATCCATGCGCATGTCCAACGGCCCATCCGATAAAAACGAAAACCCTCTCTCCGGTTGGGTGAGCTGATAGCGGCTCACTCCTAAATCGGCCAGCAACCCGTTGACTTGGGCGAACCCGGCTTCGCGCACGGCATCGGCCAGTTGGCTGAAGCGGCCGTGATGAAAGCGGATCCGCTTCGCATGTGCCACCGTATTCTTGCGCGCCATCTCGAGCGACTGCGGATCGCGATCGTTCGCGATCACCAGCCCGGTCGTCAGCCGCTCCGCAATCAGCGCTGTATGGCCGCCCATGCCCGCGGTGGCATCCAGGTAAACCCCGCCGGGACGCACCGCCAGATATTCCATTACCTCGGCCGGCATTACGGAGACGTGCATGGGGCATCCTCTCCCTGTTTTGACGGTCCATCATATTAATTGAGGCCCGCCGCCTCCAGTTTCGACACATCGTCCGCCGCCGTTTGCGCCGCTTCCCGCTTGCGCTCCTCGTAAATCTGCTCGCTTAGAACCTCGATCCGCCCGCGATAGGCGAACAGCCGCACCGGCTGATTCTCGATTCCCAACTCCCTACGCAGCTCCGGCGGAAACAGGATGCGCCCTTGCCCATCCATCTCCGATTCCGCCCCTAAATCGGCGGCATTAAACGCCACATTCCGCAAAATCCGCGGGTCTTCCCGGTAGCTGTCAAAGAACTTCTCGTTTTCCCGCCACACCGCCATGGGATATATTTGGGCTGTGCGCCGGTCCAAACTCGTCACAAATAATTTTTTTTCCCGCAAGGCGGCAAAGTACTGCTGGAAGGCCGTTGGCAATTTGGCCCGGCCTTTATCATCCAGCCGCGCGGGGTACATGCCCCGGGGCGGCTCGACCATAAGTACCTGCTCGCTGACCACTTTTTACCCACTTTAGATCCAATTTTGGACCACAATCCATAGTGTCACGGCAATTTCAGAATTTGCAAGAGATTTTTTCAGGAACTCTCTGAAGACTGGTGAGTTAACGGCGTACGATTCGAGCTACACGAAATCGGCTTGGCACAAGATATTGGATTGATGGCGAAGAAGAGGAGAAATAGAGTAGTACTATTGGGGAATTTCCCGATGAACCGGATGGGATTTGCGTTTTAGGGAGCGAGGAAATACAGGCGCGACTCGCTTGCGAACTTATGGTAGTCCGTAAACGCAATCGTATTTCGGACGCAAAGGCTTTTGTCGCGAAAGCACATGACCATTTCTGAGCGAGCGGGCAGGAGGAATACCTTGCCGCCTATGGTTACAGGTTGGTAATCGATGGCGGACTCCACCAGGTACGCCGGAAAAGTTGAGGGCAAATCCTCGGCCCGCATTTCGAGTCGCGACACGCCTGCGGTTTGCAGGTTTATTTGGATTGATCCTTTATAAGGAGGCACAATCACTCGACTGTCGACGGAGATCATCCATTGCGAGGCGGAAGGGGAGACCTCGAATCCATACGTCCCGATCTCGGATAATGTCCTGGGTACCTCATCGGGAGCCGGGCGGAATTCCGCGGCCGTAACCGGAGAGAAGAGTTGCAGCAAGACAGAACCAAATTCGCCAGTAGACCAGGCGCCCGACAGTTGATCGATCCGCCGATGCACCGGCTTTCCGTTGATTGAGAGTTTCTGGTAGCGCTCTTTGCCGTTTTCGAAGATCACGTCGGCCGCTAGGCGGTCCAGTGGCAGCCACTCCGAGAAAAGAGAACTCGCGCGATAACGGGAGACAGTTTCGCGACAAACAAAGTCCGGCAGTGCTTCGGTGAGTTCGAAGACAGCCTGCCGGGCCCGCGTCAGCAGCGGATCGGCGGCGATTCCCTGTCTGGCTCCGGAAATTCCGGCGGCACTGGTCTGGCCTCCGATTACAAGCAGCAGGAGAACCAGGAGATGCAGCGCTCGGTTCATCGGTAGACCTCCGCCGGCCGGGACCAAAGGCGGCTGAGTTTCTATCGGCGAGAGGTGGCACGAGCTTTATAGGCCGTTGGAAAAAGTGCCGATGGAGAACTAACGTCCTGAGCGGCTGGGAATCTCGCGGGTGCGTGGGTGGTTTGAATTTGAGATAATCCCGATTCCGGAGGAAACGGGTTATGCAGAAGACCATCGTTGTTGTTGCCGCAGCATTTCTTGCCAGCGCCGGCGCCTGCCTGGCGCAGCCGCCCGGCATTACCCGGGAAATGATCGAGCGCTCATTGCCTCTCGAAGGCGCGCCGAAGGCCGAGCCTGGACCGTACCAGGTCACGTCCGAACTCGCATTCGGCTCGCCCGGGCTGCACATTTATCGCCCGGAGGCGTTGGAGGCATTTCCCAAGAAGGACACCTTGCCCGTAATGGTGTGGGGCAACGGCGGGTGCGCGATCGACAGCACGCATTTTTCGGGCTTTCTCACCACGATTGCGTCGCATGGAGTGCTGGTGATAGGGACGGTCCCTCAGGAAGGCGCCGCTCGGCGGCAGGAGACCGCCGATGACATGCGCGCCGCGATTGACTGGGCCGAGAAAGAAAATGGACGAGCCGGCTCGCCGTTGAACGGCAAGATCGCGGTGGACAAAATTGCGGTGATGGGTACGTCGTGCGGAGGGTTTCTCTCGCTCGCGCTCGGCGCGGATCCCCGCGTCAAAACCATCGGCGTGTTCAATTCCGGCGTGCAGACTCCGCCCGCCGGGCAGGCGGAGGGGAAAGCCGGGCGCGGTCTGTCGATACAACCTACCGCGGACGCGCTCCCCAAGCTGCATGGGCCGGTGCTGCTGCTCAACGGCGGCGAACCCGACTTCCTGATGGGGGCATCGGCGGCCACTTTCGAAGCGATCAATCACGTGCCTGCGTTCTACGGGGCGCGGCACAACGCCGGCCACAGCGCGACGTACTTTCATCCCGGCGGCGGCGAGTTCGCCAACGTCGCATCGAGCTGGCTGCTGTGGACACTTAAAGGCGATCAGAAAGCCGGCAAGATGTTCGTAGGCAAGGCTTGCAGTCTCTGCACGAATGCGAACTGGGATGTGAAGTCGAAAGGGATCAACAAATAGAGCATCCATCGCTCTCAAGCGGTGCCGTTGCGTGCCAGTGACGACCGCGAGCGGGGCCGGCCCCCGTGTGCTCGCGGCCGCCTCATCTTAAAACATCAGTTTCAACGCGAACTGAATCTGCCGGGAATTGGTGGTTGTTGAGGTGATTTTGCCGAATGTCGGGTTGGGAGTACCGGTGCCATTCGGTCCCTGGACGAATGCGCTTGCATTAGGCAGGGAGAAATTGGGGTGGTTGAGGATATTGAAGAACTCGGCGCGGAACTGGAGGTGAGCCCGTTCTTTTAAGGGCGTATCTTTGATGATTGAATAGTCGAAATCCACGATGCCGGGGCCGGGCAAAAAGTCCCTTTGCAAATCGCCCAGCGTGCCGGGGGCGGGAAGCGCGAAGGCAGCGGGGTTGGCCCACTGGCTCACGGAGCCGTTAATGATCTTATTTTCCGGTAAAACTACGTTGGGGCGTTCGCTGCCGGCCACGACATCTCCGGCCTGATCGAAGCCCACGGTAACGTTCCAAGGCGAGCCGCTTTGCGCCACGAAGTTGCCGTCCATTTGCCATCCTTTCACCAGGATGTTCTTCTGGAACGGAAAGGCATACACGCCGCTGAGCCGGAATACCTGCGGGCGGTCGAACAGGCAGCGGCCGCGATCAAAGGAACCATCGAGCGGGTTGGACCAGGGGATGCCGCCTTCGAGGCCATAGGTGCCGGAGGCATCGTCCATGCACTTCGACCAGGTATAGGAGAGCTGGCTTTGCAAGCCGCGCGCAAAGCGCCGGTTCAAGCCGACCTGGAGTGAGTTGTAATTGGAATCGCCCACAGGCGCTTCGCTGCTCAGCGCGGAGCCAGCCGGATTGAGGCGCGGGTTACTAGTGATGCCGATCTTGGTTGGACCGGAGGGGAAGCCAAAAACATCGACGCCGTTCACCACGTTTGGCAACACCGGATTGATATCGCGGGCGGCGTACAGATGCACTCCGCGCGAGCCGACGTAGCCAACCGTTAAGGTAGTAGAGCCTGTGAGCTGGCGTTGAATATTGAAATTCCACTGATACATGCGGGGACTCTGGGTGGTGTTATAGTCCACTCCCACGAGCTGTGCGGGCGGGGGCAGCGCGCCGGGAAAGGGATTCGGGAACTGGGGGAGGGGTACAAAGGCCAGAGCGTAGGGCGGATTGAAGTAATAGCCGGAGGCGTAGCTGCGCGCCTCAATCGGATCGTAGAAGATTCCAAAGCCCGCGCGGATGGCGGTCTTGTGATCGCCAAAAGGATCGTAAGCAACACCGAAGCGCGGGTCAAAGTTGTGCAGCGAGGGGTTGGACGCGAAAACGTGGGAAACCTTCTGGAAGGTTCCGAACGGAGGGTGGATCAGGGTTTCGAGCGGTTGCAGGTCCGTGGTGGGATCGGTGACGAAATCATACCGTAGACCGATGTTGAGGGTTAACTTGGGGAGCACTTTCCACTCATCCTGAATGTATCCGGAGGCATCGATTTCGCGGAAGTCGCGAGAGGAGTCCGTCAGCCCTGGCTCGGGCCCCTGGAACAGGCTGGGAGTTCCCTGTAGGAAAGCGGTCAAGCTCGGGAAGGTATAGAAGCCACCCCACCATCCCTGTTGCATGAAATTGCTCTGAACGCGATTGAGGGTCGCGCCAAACCGAAGCGAGTGCGCGCCGTGCGTCCAGATCACGTCGTCGGCGAGGGGAAATTTATTCTGTACTTCGAGGAGCGGCGCGTAGATGCTGGGGCCCAACGAAGATAAGCCGGTGATATTCACGCCGCCGTTCTGGCCGCGTACGGGAAAGAAATCGAGCGCCGGGTTCTGATCCGGATGTTGTTCGACGTCGGTTTCGCGCGTGCGGGTGAAGCTGAAGCGCAACAGGTTCACGACCGCCGGTGAGATTACGCGGCGCTCCTCGATGGTGGCGAACTGGTTGGCGGTGCTGCCTACTTCCGGCCAGCGGGGCGGCAGGGGCGAACCGAGAAACGGGTAAACGATATTGCCATAGTCCCGAACATAGCGCACAAACAGCGAGTCCTTGGCCGACAGGTTATAGTCGATGCGCGCCAGCAGGTAATTCTCGTTACCGACTTGGGAGTCCACCTCGGAAACGGTTCCCACGCCGTTGACCGGGGTGGTCGTGGGCAGCGGATAGAGGGCCAACAGAGGCGCGATGCTTGGATTGACGCCGACATTGACGCCATTGACGATCCCCTTATGCGCGTTGGCATCCGGAACGAGCGCGACCACGGTCTGGCCGAGAGACTTGCGCAGTTCCTCGTCGTTGACAAAGAAGAACAGCTTATCCTTTTTGATCGGCCCGCCCAGGCTGCCGCCGAACTGGTTTTGGCGGAAAGCCGGCACGGAGGAGCCGTCGAAGAAATTGCGAGCGTCCAGAGCGCTGTTGCGGAGGAACTCATATGCGGAGCCGTGGAAGCTGTTCGTCCCCGATTTACTCGCTGTGTTCACCACCGCCCCGTTGCCGCCGAACTGAGCGCTATAGGTGTTGGTGAGAACCGAAAACTCGGAGATCGCCTCGATACCCAGCGTGGTGCCCATCACGCCCGAACCCGATCCATGCGCCCAAAATCCCTGGATATCGGTGTTGTCCAGAAGGTACGCCTGGCCTTCGGCGCGGGCGCCGGAAACGCTGAAATTGTTCTCAGTGCCGTACAGCAGGTTCGCGCCACCGTTTCCGATCTGAGATCCACCTGCCACGCCGGGAGCCAACGTGACAAGGTCGGTGAAGTTGCGCCCATTCAGAGGCAGATCGTTAATTTGTTGTTGCTCGACGTGCGATGACACGGCGGTCGAAAGCGTGTCAACCTGCGAAACTTCCGCCTCAACAGTGACGGTCTGCTGCGCCTGCCCGATGGCTAAAGAGAAATCGACAACAGCCTGCGCGCCAACGGTGAGCGTGATGCCGGTGCGCACGGTGGTGCGGAAGCCTTGCGCGGAAACCTGCGCTTCATAATTCCCGATGGGAAGATCGGGAACCGTATACCGGCCTTGAGCGTCAGTCTGAACCTGCTGGGTCTGGCCCGTACCGACATTCTTCACCTGGACGACGGCGTTGGGAACGACGGCGCCGGCCGAATCGGTAACGGTACCGAGCATGGTTGCGCTGGTGACCCCCTGGGCGTCCAGGCGCCCGGCGAAAACCAGCGCCAGCCCTAATACGATTTCCGCCACCGTTCGGGCGTGGCTACCCTTAGAGGACCTCATTTGCATGCATTCACCCCTGGGGGATCAAGTATATATCAGATTGGGGCGGCTGCGGCAAGAAGTCAGGAGCTGGATGTCTACGAGTTAGAAAGTTAGAAGGTTAGAGTTGGGAAGCTGCCAGCAGCAGTTTCCCAGGCATCCGCCACGCGCTCGAACTTCGTGTGTTTCATCGAAGTTTAATGTATGCGGAACACGCATCCTAAGGGATAATAGCTGCTAAGGAGAGAGTTTGGGAATGAGACGAATGATTCCGGCATGCATTGCCTTAGCGGCCTTGGCGGTGGGCGCTTTTGGGCAGGACTGGTACCGCGAACGGGAAGAGCGCTATCGAGGCGAGGAGTGGCGAAGGCACGTTTTTATGCAGGTGCGGACGGATCTGGACCATGTCTGGAGCGCTTTCCGGGCGAGCGACCGGGAACGGGACCGGCTGGAACGGACTAAGCAGGAACTCACCAAAATGCAAGAGGACCTAGATCACGGCCGGTGGGACAACGGGCTGCTGAACGACGTGATCGATTCGATCCGGAAATCATCGAATGATCAACGCCTGGCGCCGCGCGACAGACAAGTACTAGCCGATGATTTGGTCCGGCTGAAGGATTACCAGGATCACCACAATCACTGGCCCCATTAGTTGAGTTACCAGAGGTGAATCCGCCGGCACTAGCGGCGGCTCACTTCCATCGGAAGATCCACAAGGCCGAAGTAAAACAAACAACCACAGAGTAAGTACGGCTACCTCGAAGCCTACGTGCGCCAGGCTGGCGCCTTGGAGCATGTTGGCCCGTAAGACGTCGATCAAGGCGGTGAGCGGCAGGAGTTTGATCAGCGGCTGCAGTGCATGGGGAAACCTTTGCGCCGAGAAGAAGACCCCGGAAACGATCCACATAGGCATCATGGTGACGTTCATGAGGCCGGAAACCGCCTCGATGGTCCGGGCGCGGGAGGCGAGCAGCAGTCCGGAGGCGCAAAAGGTAAACGATCCGAGGCGGAGGCCGCGAGATCGTCCTTGCGGTAGAAGACAACGGAATCGGGATCGCGCCCGAATGTCATAAGCGGGTCTTCGGTGTTTTCAAACGCCTCCAATCCGGTGGATCGGGAACGGGAATTGGGCTCGCAATCGCCAAGGCGGCGGTGGAGGGCTGGGGCGGGCGGATCTGGGTGGATTCGGAACTGGGTGAAGGAGCCACCTTCAAATTCACGGTGGAGGGTATAAAACATTTTGTGTAAACGCTGTTCTCCCTCAAAATAGGAGAACAACATGGACACGAAGACGGAGAATCCGACAGAAAAAGAGTTACTCGATAGCACGGTGGGAGATGCCTGCGAGTTGCTAGGTGGAGCGGCGGGGTTCCGGGGAGGCATCGAGTAGCTGATTAGCGGTTCCGCGGTTTACGAGGGTGTAAAACATTTTGTGTAAACGCTGTTCTCCGTCAAAATGGAGAACAAGATGGAGACGCAGAATCCGACAAAAAAAGAGTTGCTGAATGGGCTGCTG
>Ga0070737_10000228_pt1 | contig 135128 bp, 165 predicted proteins | sample Coa_R1_10_FD_66438 | JGI IMG/M metagenome (GOLD analysis project Ga0070737, IMG submission 66438) | Surface soil microbial communities from Centralia Pennsylvania, which are recovering from an underground coalmine fire - Coalmine... | ecosystem: Environmental > Terrestrial > Soil >...
CTGCTCGCGCAGGATCGCTATGATCTGCTCTTCCTTGAACCGGCTTCCTCGCATCGTCCGCCCCCTCCCGAGGGTGCGGACTCTACCCAAAACTGGAGGAGTTTGCGGGGCTCAGGTCACGCCGCACGCGGCCGGATTTGGCGTGCGATATCCTTGCCAGATTGGATCGCGGCCGTCTTGAGGTCGTAATTCGCTTGCAGGTTCATCCAGAGTTGCGCGCTGGTTCCAAAATACCGTCCGAAACGCAGTGCGGTTTCGGCCGTCACGCTCCGGCGGCCGGCAAGGATTTCAGTAATGCGGTTGGTCGGAACCCTGAGCTTCGCCGCGAAAGCATTCGCCGAAAGCCCGAGCTCCATGAGTTCGTCGCGCAGAATTTCGCCCGGATGGGTCGGCGGCAACCCATCGGTCACGCTCTGGTCAATGGTAATCACAGATTTCGACACGCTCCGCTCCATCCTTCCCCCAATGAAAGCAAATCCACCATTGATCGTTGATGCGAATGCTGTATTGCCCGACGCGGTCGCCCTTTAGCCTTTCCAGGCGATTCGAAGGCAGGCCCGCCAAATCCTCGACTCGCGTCGCAGCTGCCAGGATCGCCAGACGCCGCCGCGCCTGATCCGCGAAACCCGAAAATTCTTTTGCCCGCTGCCCGGATAGGAACCGTGACGTTCGTCTGTCGCGGCAGCTTTTGATCACTGACGCAAGGTGCCAGATTATACGCTATACGTCAAGCGTATAATCGCCATGCGCATGGAGGAATGTGATTACAGCACCACAATCCTCGGCGCGCGCTTCTCCGCGCCACTGAGCTTCTCCCAAATCCGCGTCGCGATCTGCCTGTAGACCTGGGCATGCGGGCTGTCGGGCTGGCTCACGACGATCGGCTGGCCGCTGTCCGACGTCTCGCGGATCGCCACGTCCAAGGGCAGCTCGCCCAGGAATTCGGTGCCCAGCTTCTCGGCCTCCTTGCGCGCGCCGCCGTGGCTGAAGATGTCGGTGCGCTCGCCGCAATGGGGACAGAGGAAATAGCTCATGTTCTCGATGAAGCCCAGAACCGGCACATTCACCTTGCGGAACATGTTGAGGCCCTTGCGCGCATCGAGCAGCGCGATGTCCTGCGGCGTCGAGACGATCACCGCGCCGGCCAAGGGCACCTGCTGGGCCATGGTGAGCTGCGCGTCGCCGGTGCCGGGCGGCATGTCCACCACCATCACGTCGAGCTCGCCCCAGTTCACGTCGCGCAGCATCTGGCTCAAGGCGCTCTGCACCATCGGCCCGCGCCAGATCATCGGCGTGTCCTCGGCCACCAGGAAGCCCATCGACATGCAGACGAGGCCGTAATTGCGCATCGGCTCGAGGCTCTTGCCGTCGCGTGTCGTCGGCTTGCCGACGATGCCGAGCATGCGCGGCATCGAAGGCCCGTAGATGTCGGCGTCGAGCACGCCCACCTTGCGGCCGATCGCCGCCAGCGCCAGCGCCAGGTTGGCCGCGGTGGTCGACTTGCCGACCCCGCCTTTGCCCGAGGCAACGGCGACGATGTATTTGACGCCGGGCACCGCCGGCTTCTCGGCCTGCGGCCCGCCGGGCGCATGCGCATGGCCGCGTGGCGGCGGCGCCGGACGCGGCGGCGCCTCGGCGGTGAGCACCGCGCTGACCGACAGCACGCCGGGCAGCGCCTCGACCGCCTTCTCGGCGGCACGGCGCATGGGCTCGAGCCTGGGCCCGCGCGTGCGGTCGACCTCGATGGCGAAGCCGACATGGCCCTGGCGGATCGACAGCCCGGTGACCATGCCGAGCGAGACGATGTCCCGGCCGCGGTCTGGGTCGGTGACACGCTGCAGCGCGGCGAGAACGTCCTTTTCTGAAACCTCTGTCACGTGGCCTCGCAATTCCTTGACAATGCCGGCCCCTCGGCCCGCTTATAGCGGGACAGCGGGGATATGGACAGCGCACGATGACTTGGCAACCTCCTGGCGGCGGAGGCGGACCGTGGGGCGGCGGCGGTTCGCCCTGGGGACGTCCCGGCGGCTTTCGCCCGCCCGACTTCGAGGATTTCCTGCGCCGCGCCCAGGCGCGCATCCGCAGCTGGCTTCCCGGCGGCGGCGGCCGCGGCAAGGGCGCCGTGCTGGTCGTCGCCGCGGTGGTCGTGCTGTGGCTCGTCAGCGGCTTCTACGTCGTCGATCCCGACGAGCTCGGCGTGGTGCTGCGCTTCGGCGCTTATAACCGCACCGCGACTCCCGGCCTCAACTACCATCTGCCGGCGCCGTTCGAGAAAGTGCTGATCCCGAAGGTGACGCGCGTCAACCGCATCGAGATCGGGTATCGCAGCGAGGGGCCGCAGCGCGAGGTGCCGGCCGAATCGCTGATGCTCACCGGCGACGAGAATATCGTCGACATCAATTTCACCGTCTTCTGGCTGATCAAAGACGCTAAGGACTATCTGTTCAACATCCGCAATCCCGACGGTACGGTGAAGGTCGCCGCCGAAAGCGCCATGCGCGAGATCATCGGCCACACGCTGATCGCCAGTGCGCTGGCCGAAGGCCGCGCCAAGATCGAGACCGACACCAAGACGCTGCTGCAGGAGATTCTCGACAGCTATCGCAGCGGCATCGAGGTCACCCAGGTGCAGCTCCAGAAGGTCGATCCGCCGGCGCCGGTGATCGACGCCTTCCGCGACGTGCAGAGCGCCAAGATCGACCAGCAGCGCTATATCAACGAGGCCCAAACCTACGCCAACAACCTGGTGCCGGTGGCGCAGGGCGACGCCGCGCGCATCGTGCAGGAGGCGCAGGCCTACAAGGCCCAGGTCGTGCTCCAGGCGCAGGGCGACGCGGCGCGCTTCCTCTCGGTCTATAACGCCTACAGGGCGGCGCCGGACGTGACCGCCCGGCGGCTCTATATCGAGACGCTCGAAGACATCCTCAAGAACACCCACAAGGTGGTGGTCGACCGCGCGGCGAGCGCCTCGGGCGTCGTGCCCTATCTGCCGCTGCCCAATCTCGCCGCGCCGGCGGCTCCGGCGAAACCGGAGAGCCAACCATGAGGACCCGGCTCGGCGCGGTGATTGCGGCCGTCGCGGTGGTGGCGCTGGTCCTCATCTACACCACCTTCTTCACCGTCGACCAGACGCAGGAGGCGCTCGTCCTGCAGTTCGGCAACCCGCTTCGCGTCATCGAGATGCCCGGCCTGCACGTCAAGACGCCCTTCATCCAGGACGTGGTCTATTACGACCGCCGCATCCTCGACCTCGAGCAGCCGCAGGAGGAGGTCATCGCCGCCGACCAGAAGCGGCTGGTGGTCGATACCTACGCCCGCTGGCAGATCGTCAATCCGCTGCAATTTTTCCAGACGGTCGGTACCGAGGAGGTCGCCAATGCGCGGTTGAGCGCGCTGATCAGCGCCAGCCTGCGTCGCATCATCGGCACCGTCGAGCTGCAGGCAGTGGTGGCGCAGAAACGCGCCCAGATCATGGAAGAAGTACGCAACGAGGTCGCGATCCAGGCCAAGCCCTTCGGCATCGATGTCGTCGACGTGCGCATCCGCCGCGCCGACCTGCCCGAGGAGAACAGCCAGGCGGTCTATGCGCGGATGAAATCCGAACGCCAGCGCGAAGCCGCCTCCTATCGCGCCGACGGCAAGCGCCAGGCCACCGCCATCCGCGCCGACGCCGACCGCCAGCGCATCCAGATCCTCGCCGACGCCCAGAAACAATCGCAGATCCTGCGCGGCGAGGGCGATGCCGACGCCATCAAGATCTACGCCGACGCCTACGACCGGGATAAGAGCTTTTTCGCCTTCTACCGTTCGCTCCAGGCCTACAAGGACGCGCTCGGCGGCGCCAACACCAGCTTCGTGCTCTCGCCGCAGAGCGACTTTTTCAGGTATCTCGAAGCCGGGCCGCAAGGCCTGGCCGGCCCGGCAAAGCCGACGCCGGCGCATTAGCGACCGCCATGAAGGACTTCGCCACGGCGCTGGCGCTTGCCGCCGTCATCGAAGGCGTGCTGCTCGCCCTGTTCACTCGGCCGATGCAGAAGATGATGGCCGAAACCGCGCTGTTGCCCGCCTGGCTGCTGCGCTGGACCGGAGTCCTGGCGACCGGCATCGGGGTCGCCGCGGTCTGGGCTATCCGCCATTGATCCGCCGCCGGGCGGGGCTGGTTTGTCGGCTCAATTGTGCCTAAATTACCGCTTAACCATCTTCCCCCAGTCCGGTTGGAGCATTTTGTGACCGTCGCCCATCGTCTCGTGCTTGCGAGCCGCGCCCTTGTCGTGGCCGTCGCTTTCGCCGCCGTGGCGATGCCGGCCATGGCACGCCCGGCGCCCGACAGCTTCGCCGATCTCGCCGCCCGGCTGCTGCCGGCGGTCGTCAACATCTCGACGACTCAGACCCTGCCGGAGAAGGGCGACAAGAACCGTGGTCCCGACGTTCCGCAATTCTCGCCGGGGTCGCCGTTCGAGGAATTCTTCAAGGACTTCCTCGACAAGAACCGCCCGGGCGGCCAGCCGCAGGCGTTGCCGCGTCACGCGACCTCGCTCGGCTCCGGCTTCATCGTCGACCCTTCCGGCCTGGTCGTGACCAACAACCACGTCATCGCCGACGCCGACCAGATCACCGTCACGCTGCAGGACGACACCACCTTCAAGGCCGAGGTCGTCGGCAAGGACAGCAAGAGCGATTTGGCGCTGCTGCGCATCAAGTCGTCGAAGCCGCTGCCGTTCGTGAAGTTCGGCGACAGCGACAAAGCGCGGGTCGGCGACTGGGTGCTGGCGATCGGCAATCCCTTCGGGCTCGGCGGCACCGTCACCGCCGGCATCCTGTCGGCGCGCGCCCGCGAGATCAGCTCCGGACCCTATGACGACTTCCTTCAGACCGACGCCGCCATCAATCGCGGCAATTCCGGCGGGCCGATGTTCGACATGGACGGCAACGTCATCGGCATCAACACGGCGATCTTCTCGCCCTCGGGCGGCTCGATCGGCATCGGTTTTGCCATTCCGTCGAATCTGGCGCGGCCGATCATCGAGCAGCTGCAGAAATACGGCCATGCCCGGCGCGGCTGGCTCGGCGTCAACATCCAGACCGTCACCGACGAGATCGCCGAAAGCCTCGGTCTCGACAAGCCGCGCGGCGCCCTGATCGCCAGCGTGCACGACGGCGGCCCCGCGCAGAAGGCGGGCATCCAGGCGGGCGACGTGGTGCTGACCTTCGACGGCAAGCCGGTCGTCGACATGCGCCATCTGCCGCGCATCGTCGCCGAGACGCCGATCGACAAGACCGTCAAGGTGACGGTCTGGCGCAAGCGCAAGGAGCTGACGCTCGAGGTCAAGGTCGGCGAGCTCAAGGACGAGGTTGAGCAGGCGGCGGCGTCGCCGAAACAGACCCCGGCGCCGCCGGGCACCGTGGTCAAGGCGCTCGGGCTCTCGATCGCCGACCTGACGCCGGAGCTGCGCCAGCGCTATCAGCTCGCCGAAGACAGCGCCGGCGTCGTCGTCACCGACGTCGCCAAGGACGGCCCCGCCGCCGAGAAGGGCATGCGCGCGGGCGACGTCATCACCGAGGTGGCGCAGGAAGAGGTCAAGACGCCGGCCGACGTCGTCCAGAAGGTCGATGCCGCGACCAGAGCCGGCCGCAAATCGGTGCTGCTGCTGGTCGATCGCCAGGGCGATCTGCGCTTCTACGCCTTGAAGATCGGCGGCTGACCCGTGCGGCGCCTCAGCCGGCGCCCCGGAACGCATGCTCGAGGGCGGTCAGGATATATTGCGTCGCCAGCGCTGCCAGGATCAGGCCCATCACCCGGCTGATGATGTTCATGCCGGTGTCGCGCAGCACGCGATGCGCCCAGCGCGCGCCCAGCAGGCAGACGAGCGTCAGCGCCAGAACCAGCACCAGCAGCACGCCGGTCTCGATCTGATCGCGCATCGTATAACGGTCGGCGTCGGTCAGAAGCATGACCGTCATGATCGATTTGGGCCCGGCAATATAGGGGATCGCCAGCGGATGGACTGCCGGGTGACGGCCCTCGCCCGGCGTGTGGTGCACCGCCTCGTCGAGCACCATGCGCAGCGACATCAGCAGAAGGATGAGGCCGGCGGCGATCTGGAAGGCGTGCAGCTCGATGTCGAGCGCCGCCAGCACGATCTGTCCCGCGGCGGTGAACGCCAGCAGCACGCCACCCGCCACGACCACCGCCTCGACGGCGATCCGGCGCTTTGCCGCGGCGCCGAACTTGGCCGTTACCAGGACGAATTCCGGCACCACCAGCGCCGGATTGACTGCCACCAGCAGCAGCACGAAGTCCTGCAACAGCTTGTGCGCCATGCGCTCCCCCAGCGGCCCGTATGATAGCGGCGGCGGCGGCGCGCCGCATCAGCCGCCCACGATTTCGTCGCGGCGATAGCCCTGGGCGTACAGGACGCCGGTCAGGTCGGCGTGATCGATGCGGTGGCGCGCTCGCGGCGCCACGTTCGGGTGCGAGCGAAAGGCGACGCCGAGGCCCGCGGCGCCGATCATCTGCAGATCGTTGGCGCCGTCGCCGATCGCCAGTGTGTCGGCGAGCGGCAGGCCGTGCTCCGCGGCGATCCGGGTCAGCGTCGCCAGCTTGGCGTCGCGGTTGAGGATCGGCTCGGCAACGCCGGCGATCCGGCCGTCGGCGACGACCAGACGATTGGCAAAGAACCTGTCGAATCCGAGCTGCCGCGCCACCGGCTCGGTGAACACCGTGAAGCCGCCTGAGATCAGTACGGTCAACGCGCCGTGCCGGCGCATGGTCGCGACCATCGCCTTGGCGCCGGCGACGACGCGGATGCGCCGCGCCGCCGCATCGAGCAGCGCGGCCGGTCGGCCGTGCAGCAGCGCCACCCGCTCCCGTAAGGCGGAAGTGAAGTCGATCTCGTCGTTCATGGCGCGCCGCGTGATCTCGGCGATCGGCTTCTCGATGCCGGCCAGTGCGGCGATTTCGACCAGCATCTCGTTGGCGATCACCGTCGATTCCATGTCGGAGAGCAGGAGGCGCTTGCGCCGGTCGGCCATCGGCTGGGCGATCGCGTCGACGGGCGGGCCGTCGAAGCCGAGCCTCAGCGCTGCGCGCACCGCCGCCTCGGCCTGGTCGGGATCGAGGCCATCGAACGGGATGTCGACGGCGTGATGCGGCGCCAGCCAGTCGGCGGCGTCGAGCCGCGCGCCGAGCCGCTCGAGCGCGTGCGATGCCGTGTCGGCCCACGGGCGCGCGTCGGTCTCGCCGTTGGCCGCGATCAGGGTCAACACACCGGCCGCCATGCGCGCCGTTATCGCCCGCTTGCGGCGGCCAAGGCAAGGCGCGGGTCGCCGTGCTAGAAACGCGCCATGGCATCGGCCGAACAATCGGTGGTCGTCGTCGCCGGCCCGACGGCGAGCGGCAAGTCGCGCCTTGCGCTGATGCTGGCGCGCGAATTCCGCGGCACCATCATCAATGCCGACAGCATGCAGGTCTATCGCGATCTGCGGGTGTTGACGGCGCGTCCGTCCGAGCCGGACCTCGAAGCGGTGCCGCACCGTCTTTATGGCACCATCGATGCGGCGGAAAGCTGCTCGGCCGGACGCTGGCGCAACCTCGCCTTGGTCGAGATCGCGCGCGCGCGCGACGAGCAGCGTCTGCCGATCCTGGTCGGCGGCACCGGCCTCTATCTATCGGCGCTGCTCGACGGCCTCGCCGAGATTCCGCCGGTGCCGGCCGACATCGTCGCCGCGGCGCGGGAGCGGCACGCGCAGCTCGGCGGCAAGGCGTTTCGCTGCGAGCTGGCTGCGGTCGATCCGGTTGCCGCGGCCAAGCTGCCGGCATCCGACACGCAGCGTCTGGTGCGCGCCTACGCGGTCGCGCGCGCCACAGGAGTCGCGCTCAGCTCATGGCAGAAGCGCCAGGAGCCGCTTCGCCGCCCGACGGCGGCGGCGATCGTCCTGCTGCCGCCGCGCGATGCCCTTTATGCCGAGATCGATCGACGGCTCGAGCGCATGTTCGCCAGTGGCGCGATCGACGAGGTCGGCGCCCTGCTGGCACGCGGCCTGTCGCCGCTGCTGCCGGCGATGAAAGCGGTCGGCGTGCGTGAGATCGGCCGCTGTCTCGCCGGCGAATGCTCGCGCGAAGCCGCTCTTGCTGCGGCGCAACAAGCGACCCGGCGTTATGCCAAACGCCAATACACATGGCTTCGTCACCGGCTGCAAGCTGGCAAGAAACTGCAGAAAATGGTGCTTGAGGCGCAATTTTCAGAAAGCCTAATACCGCAAATTTTTTCATTTATTCGTCAGTTTTTGTTGACCGAGTCTAAGTAGGTCTCTAGGCTCAGTTTTTTCGCGGCAAAGCGGCCCGTTCGCGGCCCTTCCCCCGCGCCCGGCGGGGCTCGGAGGGGCGAGAGGGGTGCGCGTTTCTTTGTGCGGAGCGAAAGAATGGCGGCGCAACCGGAGGTCCAGGAGCTGAGCGGAGCGGAAATGGTGATCCGCGCTCTGGTCGATCAGGGCGTCGAGGTCGTCTTCGGTTATCCCGGTGGTGCGGTGCTGCCGATCTACGACGCGCTCTTCAAGCAGAACCGGCTGCGCCACATCCTGGTGCGGCACGAGCAGGGCGCGGTCCACGCCGCCGAAGGCTATGCGCGCTCCTCGGGCAAGGTGGGTGTGGTGCTGGTCACCAGTGGACCCGGCGCCACCAATGCCGTCACCGGCCTGACCGACGCGCTGATGGATTCGGTTCCGGTGGTCTGCCTCACCGGCCAAGTGCCGACGCATCTGATTGGCAACGATGCATTCCAGGAGGCCGATACCACCGGCATCACCCGCCCGTGCACCAAGCACAATTACCTGGTGAAGGACGTCGGCGAGCTGGCGCGGACGCTGCACGAGGCCTTCACCATCGCGCGCACCGGCCGGCCGGGTCCGGTCGTGGTCGACCTGCCGAAGGACGTACTGTTCGCCAGCGGCCTCTACGTGCCGCCGGCCACGGCGCCGATGCGCAAATCGTATCGGCCTCAGATCAAACCCGACGCCGCGCGCATCGCCGCGGCGGCTGAGCTCATCGCGGCGGCGAAAAAGCCGCTGTTCTACGGCGGCGGCGGCCTGATCAATTCGGGCACGCGCGCCTGCGCGCTGTTCACCGAGCTGGTGCGGCTCACCGGCTTTCCGGTGACGTTGACGCTCATGGGCCTCGGCGCCTATCCGGCTTCGGACAAGCAGTATCTCGGCCTCGTCGGGATGCACGGCATGTTCGAAGCCAACAATGCGATGCACGATTGCGACCTGATGATCAACATCGGCGCGCGCTTCGACGATCGCGTCACGGGGAAGCTCGCGGCCTTCGCGCCGCATTCGCGCAAGATCCACGTCGATATCGACCCCTCGTCGATCAACAAGAACGTGCGCGTCGACCTCGCCATCGTCGGCGACTGTGCGGAAGCGCTCGCCGCGCTCATTGCCGCACTCAAGACGCGGAACTACACGCCCGATGCCGCGCACATCGCGCCGTGGTGGAAACAGATCGAAGCCTGGCGGAAGCGGGACTGCCTGCGCTACGCCAAGTCCGACACGATCATCAAGCCGCAATACGCCATCGAGCGGCTCTACGCGCTGACGCGCGACCGCGACGTCTATGTCACCACCGAAGTCGGCCAGCACCAGATGTGGGCGGCGCAGTTCTTCAAGTTCGAGAAGCCATTCCATTGGATGACGTCGGGCGGACTCGGAACCATGGGTTACGGTCTGCCGGCGGCGATGGGCGTGCAGCTCGCCCATCGCGAGGCGCTTGTCGTCGACATCGCCGGCGAAGCTTCGATCCTGATGAACATCCAGGAGATGTCGACCGTCTGCCAGTACCGCCTGCCGGTGAAGGTCTTCATCCTCAACAACCAGTACATGGGGATGGTGCGGCAATGGCAGGAGCTGCTGCACGGCGGCCGCTACTCCGAGAGCTACACCGCGGCGCTGCCCGATTTCGTCAAGCTCGCGGAGGCTTTCGGCGCCGTCGGCATGCGCGCCGAAAAGCCGTCCGATGTCGATCGCGTGATCAAGGAGATGATCGCTGTCGACAAGCCGGTGATCGTCGACGTCCAGGTCGACCCCAAGGAGAACTGCTTCCCGATGATTCCCTCGGGCGCGGCGCACAACGAGATGCTGCTCGGGCCCGAGGACAAGAAGGCCACCGGCCCGGTGTCGGAAGAGGGCATGGTCCTGGTCTGAGGCCGCGATGACCGCGCCGGAAGCCGTCGAAAAGCACACCATGGCCGTGCTCGTGGACAACGAGCCGGGCGTGCTGGCGCGCGTCATCGGCCTGTTCTCGGGCCGCGGCTACAATATCGAGAGCCTGACGGTCGCCGAGACCGATCCCAGGAACAAGCTGTCGCGCATCACCATCGTCACTTCGGGCACGCCGATGATCATCGAGCAGATCAAGGCGCAGCTGAACCGCATCGTGCCGGTCCACGGCGTCCACGATCTCGGCGAGGAGGGGCCGTTCGTCGCGCGCGAGATGGCGCTCGTCAAAGTCACCGGCGACGCCGAGGCGCGCGCCGAAACCCTGCGCCTCGCCGACATCTTTCACGCCCGCGTGGTCGACACGACGCCCGAAAGCTACGTTTTCGAGATGACGGGTTCGACCGAGAAGCTCGACGCCTTCATCAAGTTGATGCAGCCGCTCGGCGTGGTCGATATTTCCCGCACCGGCGTCGTCGCCATCTCGCGCGGCGCCGGCAAGTTCTGAGCCAAACCGATTTCGCTCCGGAGGAGTTCTTCCATGCGTGTCTATTACGATCGCGACGCCGACGTGAACCTGATCAAGGGCAAGAAGGTCCTGGTCGTCGGCTACGGCAGCCAGGGTCACGCCCATGCCATGAACCTGCGCGACAGCGGCGTCAAGGACGTGCGCGTCGCGTTGCGGCCGGGCTCGGCCAGCGCCAAGAAGGCGGAGGCGGCGAAGTTCCAGGTGGTGACGCCCGCCGACGGCGCCAAATGGGCCGACGTCGTCATGATCCTGACACCCGACGAGCTGCAGGCAAAGCTCTACAACGACGATCTCAAGCCGAACATGCGGCCCGATACGGCGCTCGCGTTCGCGCACGGCTTCAACATCCATTTCAAGCTGGTCGAGCCGCGCCCCGACATGGACGTGTTCATGATCGCGCCCAAGGGGCCGGGCCACACCGTGCGCGCGGAATATGTGCGCGGCGGCGGCGTGCCGTGCCTTGTCGCGGTGGCGCAAAATCCCTCGGCCAATGCGCTCGAACTCGCACTCAGCTACGCTTCGGCGATCGGTGGCGGCCGCGCCGGCGTGATCGAGACGACGTTCAAGGAGGAATGCGAGACCGATCTCTTCGGCGAGCAATGCGTGCTCTGCGGCGGGCTCACCTCGCTCATCATGGCGGGCTACGAAACGCTGGTCGAAGCCGGCTACGCGCCCGAGATGGCCTATTTCGAATGCCTGCACGAGGTAAAGCTGATCGTCGACCTGATGTACGAGGGCGGCATCGCCAATATGCGCTATTCGGTTTCGAACACCGCCGAATACGGCGACTACACCCGCGGCCCGCGCATCATCGACGCGCGCGTCAAGGCGGAAATGAAGCGGGTCCTCGACGACATCCAGTCGGGCCGCTTCGCCAAGGAGTGGGTGCTCGAGAACGCGGCCGGCCAGGCCAGCTTCAAGGCGATGCGCCGGCGCGGTGCCGAACATCCGGTCGAACAGGTCGGCGAAAAGCTGCGGGCGATGATGCCGTGGATCGCCGCCAACCGGCTGGTCGACAAGTCCCGGAACTGAGGGGCGCCGGCCCCGCCGCCTGCCAGAGAAAGCTTGCGGTTTCGCCGCCCGCCGGGATAAACATAGTAAAGGCCTTGAATCTTCGCCTTTACCAGGGGTCGGCCGGCGGCGCGATGCGGCGAGGCCGGTTGGCAGAAAGCGGGCAGAAATGGCCACGATGGTCGCAAGCGGGGTTAATCGGGCGTTTACGCGCCTGATGGATCATGCTTGCCGCTTGGCCGGCCCGGCGTGGGGGAACGGCGGCACGCTGCGACTTAGCTGCCCCTGAGCGCGGGCGCGATGGAGCCCGCTCGCGTTCGAGGGGCATCAACCGCGGCTCTCGTTATTTCCCCGAGACATGAGGAATCGCGCCATGGGCGCCACGCATAGCAAGACCGTTATCCCCGCTGACCGAACCGAGGCCAATCGCGTCATTATCTTCGACACCACCATGCGCGACGGCGAGCAATCGCCGGGCGCGTCGATGAATCTCGAGGAGAAGATCAAGATCGCCCTTTTGCTCGAGGAGATGGGCGTCGACGTCATCGAAGGCGGCTTTCCGATCGCCTCCAACGGCGATTTCGAAGCGGTGCGCGAGATCGCCAAGGTGATCAGGAATGCGTCGGTCTGCGGCTTGGCGCGCGCCGCGCGCGCCGATATCGATCGCGCTTGGGAGGCGCTGCAGCATGCCAAGCGGCCGCGCATCCATACGTTCCTCTCCACCTCGCCGCTGCACATGAAATACAAGCTGCAAATGACGCCCGAGCAGGTGCATCAGGCGGTGATCGACAGCGTCGCTCACGCCCGCAATCTGTGCGACGACGTCGAGTGGTCGGCCGAGGACGGATCGCGCACCGAGCACGATTTTCTCTGTCGCGTGGTCGAGAGCGCGATCAAGGCGGGCGCGCGCACCATCAACATACCCGACACGGTCGGCTACGCCGTTCCCGAGGAGTTCGGCGCGCTCATCCGCATGCTGGTTGATCGCGTGCCCAACATCGACAAGGCCGTGATTTCCGTGCATTGCCACAACGATCTCGGTCTCGCCGTCGCCAATTCGCTGGCGGCGGTGACGGCGGGCGCGCGGCAGATCGAATGCACGGTCAACGGTCTGGGTGAGCGCGCGGGCAATGCCGCGATGGAAGAGGTTGTGATGGCGCTGCGGACGCGGCACGACGTCATGCCGTTCACCACCGGCGTCAAGACCGAGTACATCACCCGCGCCTCGCGCCTGGTTTCGGCCATCACCGGCTTTGTGGTCCAGCCCAACAAGGCGATCGTCGGCGCCAACGCTTTTGCGCACGAGAGCGGCATCCACCAGGACGGCATGCTCAAGCACTCCGGTACCTACGAGATCATGACGCCCGAGTCCGTCGGCCTCGGCAAGTCGACGCTGGTGATGGGCAAGCACTCGGGCCGCCACGCCTTCAAGATGAAGCTCAAGGAGCTGGGATTCGAGCTCGGCGACAACGCGCTCAACGACGCCTTCCGGCGCTTCAAGGAGCTCGCCGACCGCAAGAAGGATGTCTACGACGAGGATATCGTCGCCCTGGTCGACGACGAGATCCAGCGCGGCGACGAGCGCATCAAGTTCGTCTCGCTGCAGGTGATCGCCGGCTCGAAAGGGCCGCAGACGGCGGAGATCGAGCTCGAGTTCGACGCCCTGCGCAAGGCCGCGAAGGTCACCGGCAACGGCCCGGTCGACGCCACCTTCAACGCCATCCGCGCCGTCGTGCCGCACACTGCGCGCCTGCTGCTCTACCAGGTCCACGCCGTGACCGAAGGCACCGACGCGCAAGCCGAAGTCACCGTGCGCCTCGAGGAAGGCGGCAAGACCGTGGTCGGCCAGGGCGCCGACCCGGACACGCTGGTCGCCTCGGCGCGCGCCTACATTCACGCGCTCAACAAGCTTCTCACCAAGCGGGCGAAGACCGCGCCCGCCGCCCTCACGGCATAACGGCGGTCGAACAACCAACCCCGGATCACACCATCAAGATGTTCGGCAATCTCCTCGGAATGCTGTCTGCCGATATGGCCATCGACCTCGGCACGGCGAATACGCTCGTCTACGTCAAGGGCCGCGGCATCGTCTTGAACGAGCCTTCGGTGGTGGCGATCGCCAACGTCAAGGGCCGCAAGCAGGTACTTGCGGTCGGCGACGAGGCCAAGATGATGCTGGGCCGTACGCCCGGCAACATCCAGGCGATCCGGCCGCTGCGCGACGGGGTGATTGCCGATTTCGAGGTGGCGGAGGAAATGATCAAGCACTTCATCCGCAAGGTGCACAACCGGCGCAGCTTCGCCAGCCCGCAGATCATCGTCTGCGTGCCGTCGGGCTCGACCGCGGTCGAGCGGCGCGCGATCCAGGAATCGGCAGAAAGCGCCGGCGCGCGCCGTGTGTTCCTGATCGAAGAGCCGATGGCGGCGGCGATCGGCGCGGGCTTGCCGGTGACCGAGCCGACCGGCTCGATGGTCGTGGATATCGGCGGCGGCACGACCGAGGTTGCCGTGCTCTCGCTCGGCGGCATCGTCTATTCCCGGTCGGTGCGGGTCGGCGGCGACAAGATGGACGAGGCGATCATCGCCTATATCCGCCGCAACCATAACCTGCTGGTCGGCGAGTCTTCGGCCGAGCGCATCAAGAAGGAGATCGGCTCGGCCTGCATGCCCGAAGAGGGCGAGGGCCGCATCATGGAGATCAAGGGCCGCGACCTGATGAACGGCGTGCCCAAGGAGATCGTGATTTCCGAGCGCCAGATCGCGGAAAGCCTGTCGGAGCCGGTCGGCGCCATCGTCGAGGCGGTCAAAGTGGCGCTCGAGCATACCGCGCCTGAGCTCGCGGCCGACATCGTCGACAAGGGCATCGTGCTGACGGGCGGCGGTGCCTTGCTCGGCAATCTCGATTACGTCCTGCGTCATTCGACCGGACTGCCGGTCTCGATCGCCGACGACCCGCTGTCCTGCGTGGCGCTGGGCACCGGCCGGGCGCTGGAGGAAATGAAGACCCTGCGCAACGTCCTGATAAGCATGTATTAGCCATGATTTAACCGGCCCAGGGCATGTACGAAACCAAGAATTCCGTGTAAAACGATGTGGAGCCGGCGTTGAAGGGGGGCGGCGCGGGCGCTCGGCGGAAGCAATCGGCACCATGACCAGCGGTTGGCGCCCATGAGAGTCTCAGCCCCCGTTCGTGCGACAGTCCAGAGGCTGACGCTCCCCTTCCTGATTTTCATCTCGGCGCTGCTGGCGGTTCTCGGCAAAGCCGATGTCCTTCTGTTCGATCATGTCCGTGTCGTGCTGGCCGATGCCTTGGCGCCGGTGCTGCAGGTCGCCGGCGAGCCGATTGCGACGGTTTCGCGGGCTATCGGAGGGGTCGAGGACGTCGTAGCCGTCTACCGCGAGAACCAGGAGTTGAAGCTCGAGAACCGGCGCCTGCTGCAGTGGCAGCAGGTGGCGCGCCGCCTCGAGTCCGAGAACGCCGAGCTCCGCAACCTGGTCAAGTTCGCGCCGCAAGGCGCGGTCTCGTCGGTCGCGGCGCAGGTGATCGCCGATTCGGGTGGCGCCTTTCTGCGCAATGTCCTGGTCAACGTCGGAAAGCACGACGGTGTCGAGCGCGGTCAACCGGCGCTCACCGGCGACGGCCTCGTCGGCCGGGTGATCGAGGCCGGCGAACGCACGGCGCGCATCCTGTTGCTGACTGATATCAACTCGCATATTCCGGTGGTCGTCGAGGGCACGCACGAGCGCGCGATGCTCAACGGCGACAATTCCGATCAGCCGCAACTGGTCTATGTTCAGGCCAAGACGCCGGTGAAGTCCGGTGATCGCATCGTCACCAGCGGCAGCGGCGGCGTGTTCCCCCCCGACCTGCCGGTCGGGGTGGTAGCGTCGGTCAACGGCGTGGTCCGCGTCGAGCCCTATGCCGATCTGGCGCGGCTCGAAATGGTGCGGATCGTCAATTACGGCCTCGATGGCGTCCTTCCGGACGCTGCGATTCCGGCGCCGCAACCGGTCCGAGGAGGACGCGCCCGGGCGACGCCAGCGCGTTAGCCATGCCCTATTCCCGGAACCGCGATTATATCGGCTTTTTTGCTCGCACGGTGCCCGGGACGACGACGTTCCTCTTCACTCTGTTGTCGCTGCTCCCGTTCCATGTGCCGAGCTTCGGCTCGATCGCGCCCAGCTTCGCGCTGATGGCGGTCTTCCACTGGACGGTCTATCGGCCGGACCTGCTGCCGCCGAGCGTCGTGTTCTTCGCCGGGCTGCTGCTCGATCTGCTCAACGGCACCCCGTATGTCGGTCTGTCGGCGCTGGCGCTGCTGCTTGTGCGAACCGGCGTACTGAGCCAGCGGCGGGTGTTCAGCCATCGGCCGTTCTCGGTGCTGTGGCTGGGTTTCTTCGTCGCCGCCGCCTGCACCTTTGCGCTCGAATGGGCGTTCGTCAGCCTGATGCAGGAACACGTGATGACGCCGCGGCCATTCGTCTTCCAGACGCTCGTCACCGCGGCCTGCTTCCCGATCGGCAGCTACGTCCTCGGTCTCGCCCATCGCGCCATGCCGGCCTTGAGCGCATGAGATGAAGAACGGCAACGGACGCGGCAAGATCCTGACGCGCCGGGCCATGGTGCTGGCCGGCGGCAAGGTGGCGCTGCTCGCCGCCCTGGCCGGTCGGCTCTACTACCTTCAGGTCGTCCAGTCGCCGAAATTCGCCATGCTCGCGGACGAGAACCGCATCAACATCCGGCTGCTGGCGCCGCCGCGCGGCCGCATCGTCGATCGGTTCGGCGTACCGCTGGCGGTCAACCGTCCGACCTATCGCGCCGTCATGATTCCCGAGCAGGCCGGCAACATCGAGGAAACCCTCAACGCCGTGGCCGATCTGGTTCCGCTCACCGAGGCCGACCGTCGCCGGGTGCTGCGCGACATGCGCAGCCGCCACAGCTTCGTCCCCGTCGTCCTGCGCGAGGACATGGATTGGAACGAGATGTCTCGGCTCGACGTCAACGCCGTCGATCTGCCCGGCGTCTCGATCGAGCAGGGCCTGATCCGGCATTACCCCTTCGGCGACGAGACCGCCCATGTCGTGGGCTACGTCGCGCCGGTATCCGAACAGGAACTCAACAGCGACGATCCGCTGGTCGAGCTGCCGGATTTCCGGGTCGGCAAGAGCGGCATCGAGAAGGAATACGATCTCGAGTTGCGGGGTACCGCCGGCACCAGCGAGGTCGAGGTCAACGCATTCGGCCGCGTCGTGCGGGAGCTCGCGCACGAGGACGGCATCTCCGGCGAACAGATCGTCCTCGGCCTCGACATGGCGCTGCAGGATTTGGCGATGCGGCGTTGCGCGGCCCAGGGCTCTGCCTCGGCCATTGTCATGGACACCTGGACCGGCGAAATCCTGGCGCTGGCCTCGGCGCCAGGCTTCGATCCCAGCGCGTTCGCCAGCGGCCTCAGTTCGGCGCAGTGGAAGGCGCTGGTCGACAATCCCTACAATCCGCTCGCCAACAAGGCGATCGCCGGCGTCTATTCGCCCGGCTCGACGTTCAAGCCGCTGGTGGCGACCGCGGCGCTCGAGGCCGGCGTCATCACGCCGGACACGGAATTCTTCTGCCCCGGCGAGTTCCACCTCGGCAACGCCGTCTTTCACTGCTGGAAGAAGGGCGGTCACGGAACGCTCTCGGTCCATCGGGCAATCCGCGAGTCGTGCGACGTCTTCTTCTATCACACGTCGGATCTGGTCGGCATCGACCGCATCGCGCAGATGGCGAACCGTTTCGGGCTCGGCGTCAAATCGGGGATCGACATCCCGGGCGAGAAGACCGGCCTGATCCCGACGCGCGCTTGGAAGCTGGCGACGACCGGCGTGCCGTGGCAGCGCGGCGAGACCCTGAGCTGCGGCATCGGTCAAAGCTTCGTGTCGGTGACGCCCCTGCAGCTCGCGATCTATGCCGCCCGGATGGCGACCGGACGGCTGGTCAAGCCCGTGGTCGCGCGCGAGGCCGGCGTCATGACTCCGGCCAGCCCGGTCGCGACGGCGATCAGCCGCGATTTCGCGTCGCTCGGCGTGCAGCAGAAGACGCTCGACGTCATCCGCAGCGCCATGTACGGCGTCGTCAACGAATTGCACGGAACGGCTTACGGCGCGCGCATCACCGATCCGACGATGGAAATGGCAGGCAAGACCGGCACCTCGCAGGTCCATCACATCGCGCGCGAGATTCGCGATCGCGGCGTGGTCACCGGCACCAAGGTGCCGTGGAAGGACCGCGATCACGCGCTGTTCATCGCCTTTGCGCCTGTGACGACGCCGCGTTATGCCTGTGCCGTCGTCGTCGAGCACGGCGGCGCTACCGGCGGCGAGGGCGGGGCGGTGGCGGCTCCGATCGCGCACGACCTGCTGCTCGAGGCGCAGCAGCGCGATCCGGCGCGCCGCGTGCCGACCGAGCCTTTCGGCGCCGCCAAGATGGCGCAGGGCTGAGCCCGTCATGCGTTGGCTCTACGATCCCTCCCGGGCACAGCAGACGCTCAGCGTCAAGCTGCTGAACGTCAATTGGCTGCTGGTGGCGCTGGTCACCACCATAGCCGTCATCGGCTTCGCCATGCTCTATTCGGCCGGCAACGGCAGCTGGCATCCTTGGGCGTCGCGCCAGGTCGTGCGCTACGTCGTCGCGCTCCTGGTCATGCTCGCGGTCGCGATGGTCGACATCCGGCTGTGGCTGCGGGTCGCCTACGGCTTCTATGCCGTGACCATGGCGCTGCTGGTGGTGGTCGAGATTCGCGGCGCCATCGGCATGGGCGCGCAGCGCTGGATCGATCTCGGGGTGATCCAGATTCAGCCTTCGGAATTCATGAAGATCGCGCTCGTGATGGTGCTGGCGCGCTATTTCAACGGCCTGCCGACGGAGGATATACGCAATCCGCTGAAGCTGATCGTGCCCGCGCTCATGGTTCTCTTGCCGGCGGCGATGGTGCTGAAGCAGCCGGACCTCGGGACGGCGACGATGCTGGTTCTCGGCGGTGCGGCAATGTTCTTCCTGGCGGGCGTGCGGGTCTGGAAATTCGGCGTGGTTTTCGCCGCGGCCGCCGCGGTAGTTCCCTTCGCCTGGCATCATCTCCGCGATTACCAGAAGGACCGTATCCTGACCTTTCTCAATCCCGAGAGCGATCCGCTCGGCGCCGGCTATCACAGCCTGCAGGCCAAGATCGCGATCGGCTCGGGCGGTGTCTTCGGCAAGGGCTACCTGTCGGGAACCCAGGCGCATCTGTCGTTTCTGCCGGAGCGGCAGACCGATTTCATCTTCACCATCCTGGGCGAGGAATTCGGGCTCGTCGGCGGCTTGGCGCTGCTGGCGCTCTACGCCATGGTCTTCGCCTACGGCTACGCCATCGCTTTCCGCTCGCGCAGCCATTTCGGCCGCCTGTTGGCGTTCGGCATCACCACCAACCTGTTCCTCTATGTATTCATCAACATCGCCATGGTGATCGGGCTCCTGCCGGTGGTCGGCGTGCCGTTGCCGCTGGTCTCCTACGGCGGCACCTCGATGCTGACGGTGATGTTCGGCTTCGGTCTGCTGATGAGCGTCTACGTCCACCGCGACGTCCGCATCGGCCGCTACGGCGAGGCCGAAACCTGACGCGAGGCCGCTCGACAAGAGAGCGGCAGGTTGTTATATACGGCGCCTTCCCGCGCGGGTGCATAGCTCAGTTGGTAGAGCAGCTGACTCTTAATCAGCGGGTCCCAGGTTCGAGTCCTGGTGCACCCACCATTTAACCGCCGGGAATCTAAGATAAAATCCCAATCCGTCGTTCGGGTGCCTTATTCGGTTTCGGCGTGAATAAGGCTTTTGGGGCGTTCGAAGACAATCTCCGCGCAGAATACGTTGGTATGACCTCGGAACGTTAGGCGACGGGGTATTTTGGTGGAGCACGTGTGACGCTAATCTCGCGTTGGGGCGATAGGGGGACCGCATGTTTCGATGGACTCCGAAGAAAACGCCGGAGCTGACCCGTGAAGAAAAAGCGCGAGCAGTTGCACTGGACGCTACATCGAGATACGGCGAAATCTTAGAGCGAGGTACGGCGCTGATCTATGACGTGAGTGCATTGCCACTACCCAAAGCTGATATGAAACATGCGCTCAAGTACGCGTGGCGGGTTGCGCCGAGCGACGAGGTCCGCGATGCAATCCAAGCGTGTTTCGTACTCCTAGGTCAGTTCCAGGAAGGTGTGGGAAGTACGCCTATCGAAGGAGTTTCGCCCACTGATGCCGAAGAGGCGTGCAAAGATAAAGACGCCATGGCTGCGTACCTACGGCGGCGGTTGCCCGAATGGGAACTATTACAATCTTGGATGGCCAAGTCCCAGGCGGAGATGCTTGAGCTAGCGATTGAGTTCGATCAATTCAAGAAGGAGCAGAGGGGCAAGTGAAAATCAGCAAAGAACTAGAAGGTCTGCGCAATTTCCTGAGACTGCTGAAATCTCCGGAAGTGTTTCTTATGTACAAAAAGGAAAATGTGAAGCCTAAACAGATTGAAATCCTCGAACGCGAAATCGCATCGTTGGAAAAGTTCCTTAGCCGAAGATCGGAGAGGCACGAGAACATTTGAAACTACTGTAACTCGAGTGCCCTTACGTTGCCCTTACATTGCACGCGCTGCGTGTGCTGGTTTCTCGACATATCATCGTATAACGCCGTCCTACACACCTATGAGACGCCAATCTCTCAAGGCCGGAAACGCCATCTAACTGAGGCCGGCCCTTCGCATCGCCTCATCAACCAACTGCTTATCCGTCGCGTCTCGGATCGCCTGCTTCCCGATGAATTCGTGCTGCGCCCAGGTAGCGAGGGCGAAGATGTCAGACGCGATCTCGCTTGCATGCTCATCTGAGAGTATCGCCGTCGTGGCCGCAATCGTGCCTTCGTTTGTCAGCGCATCGACCACGGCCTCGAACCGTTTCCGCTGTTGAACGTCGTGGAAATCTTCGGGCCGTAGGGCGATCAACGTCATACCGGCATGGACTAAGCGCTCCTGCAATCGTCCTTGGCCGGTGGTCAGAGTTTCGACCGCGACAGTGAGGCGCTGATGCACCCACGAATGCCGCAGCTCGGGTCGCGCCATCGGTCGCGTCCGCCTGACCTAGGGTGCGATTGCCACCCCATCTTCGTGCCCTGTCGCCTCGGCTCGTCATCGACGGCGCCCTACGGTCGCAACGCCTTTAGACTGGCGGCACGTGTGTTCGGTACCGAGCACGCCGTTTTCGAATCGGACCGCTCTTTCTGACACGTGTGCCGGCATGGCATCGACAATTTCCAAGATGTGAGGCTCGCCTTGTGGGCCAAAGTTGGGGCAACGGGAACGCCGATTGAGCGAGACGCACAACCGTCCGCCCAAAGCTGGCAAATTAGAAGCGCCTGCGGCACGATCGGAATCAGGACCCTTTCGGCCGCGGAGGATCGCCTGGATGGCCCGAAGAAGAGCTCCGATAATTCGTAAAGACATCGCCGGCAGCCGCAAGTTTGCGAAGCGCAACTACAGTTATTCCGATTGGACCAAGGGCAAGTTCTCGGAAGTGGTGACGGTCAGCGGTCCTGGCAGGCTGATCTTCCTCGCCGGCGTCGGCGCCGAGGATGAGAACGGCGCCGGCATCCGCCACAAGGATGACTTCGCCGGCCAAGTCCGCTACGCATACGACAAGATCAAGCGCCATCTCGCGAGGCACGGCGCCGGCTTCGCCGACATCGTCAAAATGGTGACCTACGTGACCGATATTCGATATTTCCAGACCTACAATCAGATCCGCGTCGAAACCTTCGGCTCCGCACCGCTGCCCGCCCACACGTTCCTGACCATCAGCCAGCTGGCGTGGCCTGGCATGCTGGTCGAGATCGACGTGACGGCTGCGGTTCCCGCCTGAGTTCAATCGCCACGCCAGATACCGAGCGCACGATCGATGGCGTCTTGCGCCTTGCTCAGCGCGACGCCGAGCGCCGCCAGAAGCACCAGGATCGCGAAAACCTGGCCGGTCTCGAGCACCTGGCCCGCCTGATACAGCCGCGCACCCAGGCCGACCTGCCCGGTCACCATCTCGGCGGCAACCACAAGGATGATGGAGACGCCAAGGCCCAGCCTGAGTCCGGCGAAAATGTGAGGCACCGCGCTGGGCAGCATCACGCGCCAGCGCAGCTGTCGCTCGGACGCACCGAGATCGCGCGCCGCCAGGATGAGGCCCTTGTCGCATTGCTTGACGCCCAGCAGCGTGTTCACCACCACGGGAAAGATTGCTCCGAGCCAGCTCAATGTGAGCTGGAAGGATTCGCCCGATCCGAGCCAGATGATGAACAGGGGAATCAATGTCACCTTGGGCAACGGGTAAAGTGCGGCGATGAAAACGTCTCCGATCGCCTCCATGCTGCGCGACGTTCCCATCCAGATGCCGATTGCGATCCCCGAAACCGCCGCGATCAGAAAGCCGCCGAAGATGCGCCAAAGCGTTACCAGCAGGTCGCGCCACAGCCCGCCATGGGCGAACAAGTCGAACAGCGCCACGGCGATCGCCGCAGGCCCCGGAAGATAGAGTTCCGGCACGTGCGCGATGCGGACGAAGGCTTCCCAGGCGACAAGAACGGCGATCATCGCGGCCCAGCCTTGCCAGCGAAGCGGCTCGGTCGGCACGGTCTCCATTTCGGAGATGCCGCTTATGGGTGAAGGCTGCGCACGCGGTTCGTCCATCGGCGAAAATCCGAGCTAGGCCTCGGCCATGGAGCGCATGACCTGATCGCGAAGCAGACCGTAGATGCGATCGAACAGCGTGCCGAAAGCGGGCGCGTGCAGGATCTCGAGCGTGCGCGGCCGCGCCAGCTCGACCGGCAGTTCGGCGGCGATCCTGCCGGGCCGTGCCGTCATGACCAGGATCCGATCCGCAAGCAGGATCGCCTCCTCGATGCTGTGCGTCACCAGGATGACGGTCTTGCGCGTGCGCTCGACCAAGCGTGCCAGTTGCTCCTGCAGCACGAGCCGCGTCTGAGCGTCGAGCGCGCCGAACGGCTCGTCGAGCAGCAGCACCGCGGGATCGAGGACCAGGGCGCGGGCGAGGCCGACCCGCTGGCGCATACCGCCCGACAGCTGGCGCGGATATTTGTCCTCGAAGCCCGCGAGATCGACATCCTTGAGGGCCTGGGAAGCCCGCTCGCGGCGTGTCTCGCGGGCGACACCCGCCATGTCGAGCCCGAAAGCGACGTTGTCGACAACGGTGCGCCAGGGAAAGAGGTGAAACCCCTGCCACACCGTGGCCATGCGGGCGGGCGGGCCGTTTTCCACGGAGCCGTCGCGAAGATAGCGGAAGACGACGTCGCCCCGCACCGGCGCCAGGAGGCCACGCACGATCTGCAGAAGCGTGCTTTTACCGCAACCGCTCGGCCCGATGATCGCCGTGACTTCGCCTGCGGCAAAACGGCAATTGATGCCGTCGAGCGCCACGACCGCGCCCGCCCCGCGAGCCCGCCATATCTGGCTCACCTGTCTTACCTCGATGTCGGCGAGCTCCATCGGCCCACATCCGTAGCGGCACGTTCCCGCTCAGATGAACGGATTCTTGCGCGCGAGCTGCCTGTTGGCCTCTTTGACCGCAGCAAGGTCGAAAACTTGTTTCGCCGTCACCGCCTTCGGCACGAGCTTGAAATAGCTGTGCCAGTAATCGGCCTGACGCATCACCGACTTGACGTTCGGCACGCCGTCCTCCGCCATCCATGTCCAATGCGGTGCGCCGCTCTTGATTACGGCGGCGGGCAGCTTGGTTGCCTCCTCGATGATCTTGACAACGCTGTCGTCGGCCTTGGCGGCCGCCGCGTTGAACTCGCGCCCGGCGTAGAGACTGACCATGGCGAACCGCACCGCCGCCGAGAAATTCTTCGTGAGGATCGACTCGTGGATCGCGAAGCACGCGAGTTGGGCGTTCGGCTCGATGTCGGAACCCCATCCGATGAGCTTGCCGACGTTTTCCTTCTCCGCCAGGTACGAAAGCGGCACCGGAATTTCGGCGGCATCGATCCGGTCGGCACCCATGAGCTTCACCATGTCGGGATATTTTATGCCCGACTGCCATTGCACGCCGGTCGGCGCATCAATTCCCACCTTCTGCAGCGCCTTGCCGAGAAGATACTGATCGATGCTGCCCGGCGCTTGGATGGCCAAGCGCTTGCCCTTGAGTGGCGCAAACTTGTCGAGCCCGGTGACACCCTTCTCGACGAACGCCTTGCTCACCACGATGCTCATCGTCCCCGAACCGGGCTTCTCCTGGCCGCGATCCGCGAAAAGCTTATACGGCGCACCCTTGCCGATGGCGTTGAACAAACCCGCATTGCAGGTTGTGGCGGAAATATCGAGTTCGCCTGCGACCAGCGCAGGGATCGCCAGCGCGCCATCGGTGTAGAGGTGCTGTTCGATTTTCAGGTTGACCTTGTCGAAATAGCCGCGGGCCGCCGCCAGGAAGATGGGACCGGACGATACCAGCGGGACGTGACCGAGACGCAGCGTCGCCGGTTTCGCCATGTCCTTGGCGCTGAGCTCGCTTGCATGAGCCGTCGAGATCGTCAGGCGCGAGACCGCGACAGATGCTGCGCCGGCGCCAACGCCTTTGAGGAATTGCCGCTTTGTCATTTCTTGCATGTTTGCCTCCCTGCGGAATGTGCCGTCTGAATCGCGGTCCACGGCGTGAAGCCTAGCATGCGCCCGCAGGAACAAGCCAAGGTTTGGTGGCTCCATCGGCGCGAAATGCCGACCCGTTGACGATGATTAATCACAGAATGTGCGAGGAACGCCGTCGAGATCCGACGCCGGATCGAACCGACGCAGCCATTGCAGAATATCTCGACGCTCTTTCGATTTGTTGACGGTGGACGCGTTCCGCGGGCACCGAAGCATGAGGACGCTTCCAAGCATCCGATCGACGCGCTGCCCCTTGGAGGCGAGGCAGCGTGCCCGACCTTGGACGAAGAGTGCACCACCGAGGAACCAGAACAACGACTCTCGAAAGCGGAAATGTTTCTTGTGCTGATACCCGCAACCAATTGCTCTCCATCATCGCCGGCAACTCATCGATTTCTCATCGGGGAAAACCCGCCGAGGCCGGCGGAAACCAGGGCGAAATCGGCGGTTTCCAGGCCCAGATCCCGGTGCAGTCACCGTTTTCACGGTCGAGGGACCGCCTGACCTCGCGTCGCCGGGGCTTGCACGGCCTAAATCCCCGCCCAGTCGAGCGGCCGGGGGAAGAATGCGGGGTCGTCGGCATCGTATTGATGCCGCCGGGTCCACGGGCGCCTCAACGCGCCGTTGCCGCCGCCCTTGCCGGCGAGGACTTGGTAGAGCGAGAGCCAGTTGCGCTCAAAGGCAATGGCGCAGCCGGCCATGTAGATGCGCCAGATGCGATAGCGCGCCGCGCCGACACGCTCGATGACCTCGTCTTTCCGGGCTTCGAGCCGGCGCACCCAATGAAGTAGCGTCGCCGCATAATGCGGCCGTAGATTCTCGACGTCGAGAACCTCGAAACGTTGCTCCGCCATCTCGCGGACGACTTGCGCGATATGCGGCAGCTCGCCGCCAGGGAAGACGTAACGGTCGATGAATCCGCCGCCTGCGGGACCGGCACTTGCGCCGGCCGGATCGGCGGTCGTGATTCCGTGGTTGAGAAGAAGGCCGTTTTCCTTGAGCAGGCCGAACAGCTTGGCGAAATAGAGCGGGCGGTTGGCGCCGCCGACATGCTCGTACATGCCGATCGATACGATCTTGTCGAAGGGCTCGCTGTCCGCGATGTCGCGATAATCCTGGAGCCGGATCTCGGCGCGATCCGCCAGGCCCGCCTCGCCGAGGCGGCGGCAAGCGAGTTCGTACTGCCTTTCGCTGAGCGTGACCCCGACGGCGCGGACGCCGTAATGACGCACGGCATATTCGACAAGCCCGCCCCAGCCGCAACCGACGTCTAGCAGCCGGTCGCCCGGCTGCAGCCGCAGCTTACGGCAGATATGGTCGAGCTTCTGGTCCTGCGCAGTATCGATATCTTCCTGACCGGTATGGAAATAGGCGCAGGAATAGGTCATCCGACGGTCGAGCCAGAGCGCGTAGAATTCGTTCGAGACGTCGTAGTGATGGCGGACCCATTCGGCGTCGGACGATCGGCTGTGCCGGCGCGACCGCCGCGGCAAAAATCGCGCGACGGCGCCGATCCAGCGCACGCGGCCGAGGCGTTCCGCGAGCTCGATCCCGACCTTGAGAATGTCCTCGAGCCGGCCTTCGACCGCAAGGTCGCCGTGGACATAGGCGTCGGCCAGGGAGTCGACGTCGCCGCGAAGCAGGCGGCGCATCAGCTCGGGCCGGCGCAGAACGAAACGCACCGCCGGCGCTGGGCCGAGATCGAACTCGGTTCCGTTCCACAGCGAGACGCGCAAAGGCAGCGCCGTATTGCGCAGCAGCGCGGCAATGCGCGTTTTGATCGAGGCAGCCAACGCAGCCTCCTGCACCATCGTCACGCGGCCAGACCGCCGCCGAGCGGACAAGCCCGACACAAGGCGCCGCGCCGATGGCGCAACGCCGCCGGCCCGGCGCTCGACGCCGTCAGACGACCGTGATCTGCCGCCGCAACCCGCCGGCGAAGAGGTGCTTCGGGATCATGGCGTGGATGCCGCGCACGATGTCGACCACCTGAGTCACGCGGAAGCTCGCGGCGATGCTGAGCAGCGCATAGGCGTCGAGCTCCGTCATCTTGGCTCGCGCCGCCAGGAACTTGATCGCGTTGCGCGCCGCCAGCGTCATCGCCTTGTTCAGGTCCTTGTCGAGACCGAGCAGAATCCAGTGGGTCGGCGTCTCGGCAATCGGCCAGGCGAAATTCTTCTGCTTGTGCAGAATCACCTGGATGCGCATGTCCTTCATGCGCGTCTCGAGGGCCGACAGATTGATCTCGCCGTCGCCCTGCACTGCATGAGAATCGCCGGTGAAGATGAGCGCGCCCGGCTTCCAGACTGGAATGAACATCGTCGAGCCTTCGGACATCTCGTTCAGATCGGTGTTGCCCGCGTGCGGTCCGGGCGGCACGGAACTGGTGACGCCGGGCGAGAGCGGCGGGTACCAGCCGTCCGGCGGCGCGACACCGAGCGTTCCCTGGAACGGCTTGAGCGGTATGCTGATGTCCGACGCGAACGCGCCGCGCATGGCGTGAAGGTCGAGCTTGAGGTACTTCACTTGGCCTTGCGGAAAATCCTGCGGCAGCAGGCCGGTGCCGAGCGGGCCCGGATTATTGAAGACGGCGCCCCAGGTGTAGGTCTCGAGCTTCTTATAGCGGACCTCGAGCACGTCGCCGGGCTCGGCGCCTTTAACCTCAATCGGGCCGATGATGGTGTGCGGCCCCTTGCCGGGGTTGTCGCGGCGCAGCTGTGCGAGTTTTTCAACCGGCACGCCCGGCTGCAACTCGTTGAGGAAGTGCGACCAAGTGTCCGTGAAACTGATGGTATCGCCCGATTCGACGGTGGCGATCGGCGTCAGGTTGGTATCGAAGACGCCAAGCTGAACTGTCTTTTTATCGGACTTGATGACATGGAGCCTGCCGTGGTCGGTGCGCCGGCTCCCGGTCGGGGCGGAAGCGGCACCATTGGCTGCCATGGCAAGCTTGCCGAACCACGGCTGCATCGCCGCCAACGCGCCCATGAAGGTGCTGGCGCGTAACAACCGACGGCGGGCCCGACCGCGCGCGCTGAGATAGCCGTCGAGCGCCGCCTGATCGATCTCGTCCATGTGCAGGAGACGGTCGGCCGACCGACGGTCGAACGCGGCATCCTTGATATCCTCGCGGAGGATGCCGGTGCCGTTTTCGTCACCGCATCCGAACAGACTGCCGCAGACATGAACCGGTTTGCTGGGTTGGTCGAGCCCTTCATGCTGATCCGACATGATGCTTCCTCCCTGTTTATTTTCTAATCCTGCCGACGCTCCTTGGCTCCTCCGCTGCCTGCGCCAGCATGTACCTCTTGAACCGTCACCACAAGAACGATCTGCCGCTCGTGCGCGCATGACAAGGGGGCGGAGGGTCGGCCGGCGGTGACGGCACGCCAATTCCCGCACGGCGTAGGCGGAGCTAGGATGATCGGCTGCCATGAGCGCACTCAACCTGCCGCCACCCTATCGCGCCGTGTATCTTGCCCCGGAGCGATCGGCCGCCGCCGCCGCGCGTCACGCGGCGCAGGCTGGCGAAGACGAGGGCATTCTCTTCTGGGCGGAGCGCGCCGATCGCCTCGATTTTGCGCTGACGCTCAAGCCCGACCGGCCACGGCGCGAGACCTTGCCGGTGGTCTATGTCGCCGCGCTCGCATTCGCCGATGCTCTCGGAGCGTTCGCGCCGCCGCCGTCGCCGATCGGCTTCGGTTGGCCCTGCGAAATCTTGATCGACGGCGGCGTTGCGGGCGGGCTTTCGCTTGCGCTCGCGCCCGGCGCCGCCAATGCTGTCCCCGCGTGGGCGGTTCTGGCATTCGATCTCGCGCTCACCGCCGACAGCGACGAGCCCGGCCGCACCCCGACACATACATGCGTCGCCGAAGAGGGTTTCGAAGGCTTTTCGGCCGCCGGGCAGATCGAGGGATTCAGCCGGCATTTCCTCGCCTGGCTCCATCGCTGGGAGCGCGAGGGGCTCGCCCCGATCGCTGCGGAGTGGTCGCGGCGCGCCTTCGCGCCGCTGGCGCCGACAATCGTCCTGCACGGCGGGCAGGCGACGCCGGTCCGCGTTGACGAGGCCGGTGATCTCCTGGTTCGCCAGAACGGCCGCGAGCGCATCCTGTCGCTCGAAGCTGCAATGCAGGAGCGCGCCGCACATGGCTGAGCCGTCGACCGCGGCGCTGCCCGATTTCTGGGTCACCTCCGGCTTTCATCTCCTGCGGCGCGACGCAGCCGGCCATCTCGCGGTGAGCGACGATTTCCTCCGCGCCTATCTCGAGCGGCCCGAGATGCGTCTTACAGAAGAATCCGATGCGGCCGAACGCGCGCTGCACGACACGCTACGCGCCGCGCCGTGCACTACCGTGACGAGTGCCGACCTGGCTGCGCTCGGTGACGCCGATGCGCGCGAAAACTATCGCATCTTCCTTGATTTCCGCGACCGGCTGGTTGCGGCCGGCACGCTCGAAAGCGCGTATCTTGCGCTGTTCAGAGCCGACACGGTGTCGATTCCGGCGCTGATGGTCGATCACCTGGTCCACGCGATCCTGCGCAACATCCTCGCCGGATGCGACGATCCGATCGCGTTGCGCGCGGCGGAGTTGCTCTTCCGGACGCAGAAGGTGACGATCGCGGACGGCGCGGTATTGCTTGCCGACGACGAGACGGTGGAGGTGACGGCGCGTACCGGCGGCCTCGGTGCGCTCGGCCGGATGCTGATCGACAACGCCGCACCGCTCAACGCGGTAACGCTCGATGTGCTGTCGCTCGAGAACGCCGCGCTCTATTGGCGGCGCAGCGACCGCTTCGACACCGTGCTCGATCTCTCGTTCACGCGCCCCGGTCTCGACGCGCTTTGCCGCGTGCTCGAACGCTGGGTGGCGCATTTTCTCGGCGTCGCGCTCCATATCGAACCGCTGCAGCAAATCCGCGACGACCGCTGGTCGTGGCATGTCGGTCTCGACAGCGAGGCCTCTTCCATCCTCAATTCGCTGTATCGTGGCGAATCCGTTGACGAGGCACGGCTCGGGCGCCTGATCGCTCTGTTCCGCGCGAGCTTCGCCGATCCCCGCGACATGCGGTCGGACCTCGCCGGCAAGCCGGTTTATCTCGGCCTGGCGATGGATGCCGACCACCGACTGCGACTCAAGCCGCAAAATCTGCTGCGCAATCTGCCGCTGGCGCGCGAGATCTGAGGCGCGATGGGATCGGCGACCTCGCGCCTTGATCGTCCGGCGGCGCGCGCCGTCGCCGGGATCGTAGCGCTGATCGCGGTCGGCCTCGTCGTCTGGCTCCTCTATGTCGACAACCGCAAAGACCCTGCCGTCGCCGCGTGCATCAGGGACCGCACGGCGGCCATCGAGAGGGCGCGCCGGCAAGGCGCATTGCCGCCCGATGCCGCCGCACGATTTCTCGCCAAGGTCGCAGAGTCGTGCGCTGCTCAGGTGGGCAGCCGTTGAGCGCTATGTCTCGCCGTCGTCGCGCTCGCGCAGGTAGTCCTCGGTGGTGCGCGGCTTGGGTCGCGGCGGCCCGGCGAGGGGATCACCCGAGCGGTCCCTGATCTGGACGACGACGCGACAGTCGTCACACATCTGGATGAGCCGGATGCGCTTTTGGTCGCGGAACATTGAATGTTTGCCGCCAAGGTGCGCCAGCACGCGCTCGATCGAGCTCTTGGTGCCGAATGGCTTGCCGCAGTTGACGCAGTTGAACGGCGGCTCCTCCTTGAGGACTACGGTGGCCGCCGCGCCGGCGAAATTCAGCCGCGGCGTGAGGGTGATGACGTTCTCCGGACAGGTCGCCTTGCACAGGCCGCATTGGACACAGGCATCCTCCTGGAGGCGGAGCTGCGGCATGTCGGGGTTGTCGATTAGCGCGCCAGTCGGGCAGGCACCGACGCAGGCGAGACACAAGGTGCAGCCTTCGATCCTTATTTCGACCGCGCCGAATGGCGCACCGGGAGGCAGCGGCAGCAGATCGCGCGGCTGTGGCGCGCTCTTGTGCAGTTGCGCCAGCGCCAGCCGCGTGAGGCCGCGCTTCTCTCCCACCGGCAGAAAGGCGCCGGCGGCGATCGGAGCGACTTCCGGCAAGCCGTACAGCGCCGCCTCGACCGCGTCGGGATCGGCGTCGATCAGGACATGGAGCCGGCCGCTGCCGTAGCCGAGACCCTGCAGCAGGGTCTCGGCGAGTCCGATCTGCGCGGCGAGCGACGTGAGCTCGTCGCGCCTTTCGGGATGAGCCAGGATCACAACCTGCGCCGCGCCATAGGCGAAGGCGAGCACGAAGAAGTCGAAGCCGAGCTGCGTCACCTCGTTGACGGCGAAGGGAATGACGCGCGCCGGCAGGCCACGGCCGAACCGCGCCATCGCGTTGATCAGCTCGGCGCCCTTGCGCGGATCGTGCACCAGCAGCGCGGCTTTTTCGCCGCCGGCCGTAGCATAGGCCGCGAGCAGCGTCTGAAGCCGCTTCGCCATGAAATCGACCGGCGGCACCGCATAGGCGGCGGCGCCGGTCGGACAGACGCTGCTGCACGCACCGCAGCCGCCGCAGACGAAGGCGTCAATCGCGACGCTGTCACCGGCCGGCGCGATGGCACCGGTCGGGCATACATCGAGGCAGCGCGTGCAGCCGGTTTTACGCGAGCGCGAGTGGGCGCAGATTTCGCTGTGGAAATCGACGTAGCGCGGCTTCTCGAATTCGCCGACCAGATTGGTGAGGGCAAACAGTGCGGCTTGCACGGCGGCCGGGTTCCCGGGATCGGGCCGCAGATAGCCGTCGCGGCGCTCGCCGCCGGTAAACAGCGGCGCGCCGCCGCTCAAATCGAGGATCACGTCGCAGCGGGTCTTCGCGCCGTTGCGCGGCGCTTCGAAGGCGAGCGCCGTGCGCGACGACGGCTGCGCCGGTGCGTAGTCGTCGACGACGAGCTCGAAGGCGCCAAGATGGCCCTTGGCCGCTGCGATCGTGCCGCGATAGATCGGTACGTGCGTCACCGAGGGGGGCACGATCTCGGCCGGCCGCGACAGCAAGAGGGTGACGTCGAGGCGGCCGGCGAGCTGCAAAGCGGCGGACAGCGCCGTCTCGTCGCGGCCGTAAACCAGGCAGATCCCGGTGGATTTGAGCGTCAGCGCCGGCACCGGCGGCAAGTCGAGCGTGCCCTCGGCGAGCAGCCCCGCGACCTTCGGCAGCGCTCGCGCCGCCTCGCCGGACCACAGCGCGCGCTCGCGTATGTTGGCGTAGGCGGCGGCGACGCCGGCGTCGCGCAATGCGTCGGCGAACTGTGGTTCTTCCTGCGTGCAGGCAATCACCAGCGGCTTTCCCGTCTTGGCGGCGCTCAACAGATTGTCGAGCTCGGCGCGACACAGGCGGTGGTGGATAACGCCACCGTCGGCGCCGCTGCAGACGCGCGCCGCGGCCCTGGCGTCGAGCGGCATGGTGCCCTCGCAATCGCACAACAAAACGGTCTTGCCGCCGATTTCCATGTCGTCAGCCTGCGCGGCGCCGCGGCCGCGCGGCGGTGCTTTGATCCAGATCAGCGCGCGCCGCCCCGCCGCGTGTATGCAAAGCGGATGGCCGGGAAACGGCTGCGCCGCAGCCGCTCTCGCGCACAACCTGGAAAGGAGCCTTGTCGTGATCCATCGAATCTCGGCCGCTCTTGTGCTGCTCGCGCTGGCGGCCGCTCCCGCGTTGGCGGCGGAAGATTGCGCCCAAGCGCTGAAGGATACCACTGGGATTTACAAGACCAACACCATAGGTCCGCAGGCGACCGCGACCACCGGCGACTTGATCGCCAAGGCCGAGCCCCTGTGTTCCGGCGGTGCGACGCAGCAGGCAGAAGCGATTGAACTCCTACGGATCGGCCGTATGATGATCGGTGAATGACCGATCCGTCGCCGGAGCGCTCCGGCCCGGTGCCGGCGCGCAACACGTCCGTCCCCATCGGCGTCGTATTCGAACGCTGCCGCATTGGCCATCCGTGGCAGGAATGGAGCTGGAAGCCGGTCGCGCTGATCCCAGGTGCGCCCGCGATCGCGCGACCGACCCTCCTGCGCGAAGGCGAAAACCGGGCGTGGTACCATATGGCGACGCTCGACCTTGAACTTTTCGCCGACGAGACGCGCGACTATCGCCTCAACCTGTCGCAGCAACCGCCGCAGGTTTACGTGCTGTGGCGGTCCGAAACGAGCATGCCGGACGGCTGGCCTGAGCCGTTCCGTGTCACGGTCTGCCACACCGAAATTCAGGACTATCTCGACGGCAGCGACATCGCCGCCGAAGGTGTCGCCATGCCCGAAGTGGTACAGAGCTTGGTGCGGGCGTATGTTCAGGCCTATCACGTCGACGTGCCGTTCAAGAAACGCCAGCGCACGCCGCTCATGCGCAAACAGCCGGTGAAAGACGATTATGGCTGATCCGGGAAATTTTCTCGCCCGCTGGTCGCGGTTGAAGCTCCAGGCGCGCCAGTCCCAGGCGCCGGAAGAGGTAGCTTTGCCGCAAAGAGCGACGCCGGCGGAAACGCCGGCGGCGGAATTGCCACCAGTCGAATCTCTGACGGCCGGGTCGGATTACACCGTTTTCATGCAGCCGGGTGTACCCGAGGCGGTGCGCAACGCTGCGCTGCAAAAGCTGTGGCGCAGCGATCCGGTCCTGGCGAATCTCGATGGGCTGGTCGAATACGGCGAGGATTACGCTGCAGCGTTCACGGCTTCATCGGCCGTGCGCACCGCTTATCGCGTCGCCCAGGGCATGACCGACAACGAACAATCGCCGTCCGTTGGTGCGGTGCAAACACCATCGTCGAAGACGCCGCCGGCCGACGAGCCGATAGGCACCGCCGGTTCCGCCGATCAACCTGCAAATCCCGGCAGCGATGTGCATCAGGATCGTGACCAAGGGTGGACGGATACATAAAGTTGTATTACGTTACTTTCTCTACAGGCGACCAAAGCAGAACCGCTCCATCGTAGAGCGGCGCCGCGGGGAGAGAACGTGCGATGGACGGTTTCCGCGCCATAAGCGGCGCGATCAGTCCAAGCGGTGAAAGCCCGGCAGAGATTCCGGAAGAAGAGTGGTTGCGTGCTGAAGCGTACGGCATGCTGGCGCGTGCGCTGGCGGCGCCGCCCGGTGGCGTACTGCTGCAGGCATTCGCGCGTCTCACCGGGGATGAAAGCGAGCTGGGTACCGCTTTCCACGACTTGGCGCGCGCCGCTGCTGCCACAAGCGTCGCGACCGTGGCACGCGAATATCACGATCTGTTCATCGGCCTTGGCCGCGGGGAGCTGCTGCCTTACGCCTCCTATTACCTGACGGGTTTCCTGCACGAAAGACCGCTCGCCGATCTGCGCGGCGCTCTCGCCCGGCTTGGGGTCGAGCGTGCGGCCGACGTCAAGGAGCCGGAGGACCATATCGCCGCGCTGTGCGAGGTGATGGCGGGGCTCATCACCGGCAGCTTCGGCGCGCCGGCGACGCTGACGCAGCAGCGCGAATTTTTCGACGCCTTCCTCGCGCCTTGGGCCGGGCGCTTCTTCCGCGATCTGGAGAACGCGCGATCGGCCCGGCTTTACGCACCGATTGGCCGAATCGGCCGCCTGTTCATCGGCGTCGAGCAAACCGCCTTTGCCATCGCTTGAGCTTTCGCACGGGAGAACCGCCATGACCGACCACCGTCCGGAAAGAACCACCGCAAAGCGTCGCGATTTTTTGAAGCTCGTCGGCCTGGGCTCGGTCGCCGGAGCGGCCGCGTTCGCGACCAGCAAGGGAGCGGCGACCGAGGCACCGAAGCCGACTTCGTCCCGCTATCGCGAAACCGCACACATTCGCAAGTATTACGAAACGGCGCGGAGCTGAACCGAGACGGCGGCGAAGACCGCAATCGAACGCGGAGAACGCATCATGCTGATCAAGAAGATGGGCGCCACAGTTTCGAAGACGGCGCATGAATCGCAGGCCCAGCGCCTGACCGGGATCGCCGGCATCGCCCTCGACCGGCGGCAATTCCTCCGCCGCTCCGGTCTCGCCGTCGGTGGGGTCGGGGCCGTCCTCGCGACCGGCGGCGGCATGATGCGGAAGGCGGAGGCGCAGGCGGCCTCTACCGCGGTCAAGCAGGTGAAGACCATCTGCACCCACTGCTCGGTCGGCTGCACCGTCATCGCGACGGTCGAGAACGGCGTGTGGACGCGGCAGGAGCCCGGCTTCGACAGCCCCTTCAGCCTCGGAGGCCATTGCGCCAAGGGCGCTTCGGTGCGCGACCATGCGATCGGTGAACGGCGGCTCAAATATCCAATGAAGCTGGCGGGCGGCCAGTGGACGCGCATTTCCTGGGACCAGGCGATCAACGAGATCGGCGACAAGCTGCTGCAGATCCGCAAGGAATCGGGCCCGGATTCGGTCTACTGGATGGGCGGCTCGAAGCACTCGAACGAAGGTGCCTATCTGCTGCGCAAGTTCGCCGCCTTCTGGGGCACCAACAACACCGACAACCAGGCCCGCATCTGCCATTCGACCACGGTCGCCGGCGTCGCCAACACCTGGGGCTACGGCGCGATGACCAACAGCTTCAACGACATGCGCAACTCGCGGTCGATGATCTTCATCGGCTCGAACGCTGCCCAAGCGCATCCGGTCTCGCTGGTCCACATCCTCAGCGCCAAGGAGCAGAACAGCGCGCCGCTGATCGTCTGTGATCCGCGTTTCACCCGCACTGCCGCGCATGCCGACGAATATGTCCGCTTCCGCCCCGGCACCGACGTTGCGCTGATCTGGGGAATTCTCTGGCACATCTTCCAGAACGGTTGGGAAGACAAGGAATACATCAAGCGTCGCGTCTACGGCATGGACCAGTCGCGCACCGAGGTCGCCAAGTGGAACCCGAAAGAGGTCGAACGCGTCACCGGCGTGCCCGAGGCCCAGGTCAAGCGCGTCGCGTTCCTGCTCGCCCACAATCGGCCCGGCACCTTGATTTGGTGCATGGGCGGCACACAGCACAGCATCGGCAACAACAACATCCGCGCCTACTGCACGCTGCAACTGGCGCTCGGCAACATCGGTGTTTCGGGCGGCGGCGCCAACATCTTCCGCGGCCACGACAATGTGCAGGGCGCCACTGATCTGGGACCGCTGCCGGACTCGCTACCGGCCTATTACGGCATTGCCGAAGGCTCGTGGCGGCACTGGGCGCGCGTCTGGGATGTCGACTACGACTATCTGCTGAAGCGTTTCGCCTCGAAGAAGCTGATGGAGACGAAGGGCATCACGGAATCACGCTGGTTCGACGGCGTGCTCGAGCCCAAGGATCATATCGATCAGCCAAACCCGATCCGCGCTCACGTCTTCTGGGGCCATGCGCCCAACTCGCAGACGCGCCTGCCGGACATGAAGAAGGCGATGGAGAAGCTCGATCTTCTCGTCATCGTCGATCCGCATCCGACCGTGTCGTCGGTTTTGTCCGACCGGAAGGACGGCGTCTATGTGCTGCCGGCAGCGACGCAGTTCGAGCATTACGGCTCGGTCACCGCGTCCAACCGCTCGCTGCAGTGGCGCGAGAAGGTCATCGAGCCGCTCTTCGAATCGAAACCCGACGACCAGATCATCTATCTGTTCGCCAAGAAGTTCGGCTTCGAAAAAGAGATGTTCAAGCACATCAAGGTCAATGGCGACCAGCCGCTGGTCGAGGATGTCGTCCGTGAGTTCAATCGCGGTGCCTGGAGCATCGGCTACACCGGCCAGTCGCCGGAGCGCCTGCGGGCGCACATGGCGAACCAGCACACCTTCGACAAAGTGACGCTGCGTGCCGTGGGCGGACCTTGCGACGGCGACTTCTACGGCATGCCGTGGCCGTGCTGGGGCACGCCCGAGATCAAGCATCCGGGAAGTCACGTGCTCTACGACACCTCGATCCCGGTGGCCAAGGGCGGAATGGGCTTCCGCGCCCGCTTCGGCGTCGAGCGCAACGGCGTCAACCTGCTTGCCGAGGGCTCCTATCCCGTCGATTCCGAGATCAAGGACGGCTATCCCGAGTTCACCATGGCCATGCTGCAGAAGCTTGGCTGGGACAAGGATTTGACGTCGGACGAGATGGCGGTGATCCAGAAGGTCGGCGGCAATAACATCGGCGCGGTCAACTGGAAGACCGACTTGTCGGGAGGCATTCAGCGCGTCGCGATCAAGCACGGCTGCTGCCCGTACGGCAACGCCAAGGCCCGCACCGTGGTCTGGCAATTCCCGGACCCGGTGCCGATCCATCGCGAGCCGCTCTATACGCCGCGGCGCGACTTGGTGGCGGATTATCCGACCTACAAGGACGTGCCGTCGGCGTGGCGCCTGCCGACGCTCTACCGGTCGATTCAGGAGAAGGATTTCTCCAAGCAGTTTCCGATCATCCTGACCTCCGGGCGCTTGGTCGAATACGAAGGCGGCGGCGACGAGACGCGGTCCAATCCGTGGCTCGCCGAGTTGCAGCAGGAGATGTTCATTGAGATCAATCCGCGCGATGCCAACAATGCCGGCGTCAAGAACGGCGACCAGGTCTGGGTCTACGGACCGGAAGGCGGCAAGGTGAAGGTTGCCGCCAAGGTGATCGAACGCGTCGGCCCCGGCGTGGCCTTCATGCCTTTCCACTTCGGCGGCCATTTCGAGGGCAAGGACCTGAGGAGCAAATATCCCAAGGGCGCCGATCCCTACGTGCTCGGCGAGTCCACCAACACCGCGCAGACCTACGGGTATGACTCGGTCACCCAGATGCAGGAGACCAAGGTCACCCTCTGCCGCATCGAGAAAGCCTGAGGAGCAGGCCCATGGCGCGAATGAAATTCCTCTGCGATGCCGAGCGCTGCATCGAATGCAACGCCTGCGTCACTGCGTGCAAGAATGAGAACGGCGTGCCCTGGGGCGTCAACCGCCGCCGGGTCGTCACTCTCAACGACGGCCAGCCCGGCGAGCGTTCGATTTCGGTCGCCTGCATGCATTGCTCGGATCCGCCGTGCATGGCTGTTTGCCCGGTCGATTGCTTCTACCAGACCGAGCAAGGCCTCGTGCTGCACTCGAAAGATTTGTGCATCGGCTGCGGCTATTGCTTTTACGCATGCCCGTTCGGCGCGCCGCAATATCCGCAGGCAAGCAATTTCGGCGGTCGCGGCAAGATGGACAAGTGCACCTTCTGCGGCGGCGGGCCCGACAACGTCGATTACAAGTCGGTGGTCGACGGCGGTTACGGTCGGAACCGCATCGCCGAGGGCAAGCTGCCTCTTTGCGCCGAGATGTGCGCGACCAAGGCGCTGCTGGCCGGCGATGGAGATGTCGTCGCCAATATCTATCGCGAGCGCGTGGTGGCGCGTGGCTTCGGCTCTGGCGCGTGGGGTTGGGGCACGGCCTACCAGCAGAAAGGCGGGCGCAGTTGATGAAGCGGGCCGCGCCGCGCCGCACAACGCTGCAAGCGTTCCTGCTGGCTCTTGCGCTCGTCTTCGGCATGAGCGCGACCGGAATGGGTGTCGCCGTGGTGCTGTTCGGCGGGCCGGCGCACGCGCAGCGCTCGGCCGACCAACCGCGCAACACCGCAGGACTCCCGGGCGCCGGCTTCTGGCGCGCTGTTCGCAACGGCACGCAGGGCGACGTCACCATTCCGGACAAAAAGGCGGGCGTGCTGATCCAGCCGGGTCAGACGTTCCGGCGTTGGCATAACGGCCCGCTGACGATTTGGGGTGCGATCGTCGAGATCGGCATGATCGCCGTGCTGGCGATCTTCTTCGCGGTACGCGGCCGTATCACCATCCATGGCGGCTGGAGCGGGCGTGTGGTGACTCGCTTCAATGAGTTCGAGCGTTTCGTTCACTGGCTGGTGGCAGGCAGCTTCGTCGTGCTCGGCCTCAGCGGGCTCAACATGCTCTACGGCCGCTATATTCTGCATCCGATCCTCGGCGGCACGTTGTTCTCATGGCTCACATACGTCGGCAAGGTGCTGCACAATTACCTCGCCTTCGCGTTCATGCTGGGCATCGTGCTGATGTTCTTCATGTGGGTGGGGCAGAACCTGCCGGCGCGCGGAGACGGCGCCTGGCTGGCGCGCGGCGGCGGCCTGTTCAGCAGAACGCGGGTTGAGACGCCTGCCGGGAAGTTCAACGCCGGACAGAAGATCCTGTTCTGGCTGGTGATTCTCGGTGGCGTTTCGGTTTCACTCTCGGGTCTCGCGTTGCTGTTCCCGTTCACCTTCCATTGGTTCTCGGCAACGTTCTCTGTGCTCAACGTCTTCGGATTCCATCTGCCGACCGCCCTGACGCCGCTCGCCGAAACTCAGTTATCGCAGCTCTGGCACGCGGCAGTCGGTCTATTGTTCATCGCCCTCATCCTCGCCCACATTTACCTCGGCACCCTCGGCATGGAGGGCGCTTTCGACGCGATGGCGAGCGGCAAGGTTGACGCGAATTGGGCACAGGAACATCACCCGCAATGGTCCACGGAGCTGGCCAAGCGTCCGGCCGGCAGCGACGATTGAACCGGAAGGAGGCGGGCGTGGTTCGGGTGTGGATCGTGGTCGCGGCGCTTTTGGCGGCAGGCGGACCGGCCTTCGCCGCACCAGCGTCGCCGGCGGCTCTCGACACGCTGTACCAGAAATTGTGGGGCGATGCCGCCGCGGCGGCGACGAAACACGCGCCGACGGTTGGCAGCGGCCTCGTGCTGCAGCGTGTCGCCAAGATGCTCAGCGAACGCTATGGGGTTCAGGTCATCCGTGCCGAGCGCACGCAGCTTAATGGCAAGCCGGTCTTTGAGGTCGTGGTGATCAATCCGGGCGGCGATTTTAACGAGGCCTATGCGGTGCATACTCTGGTGGTCGACGCATCCACAGGCACGTTGATTTCCCAGTTCGAGCACCTGCCGAGCGGATACGACTTGGCATCTCCGCCCGACCGTACGCCACGCGACGACGGCAGTGCGGTGGTGCTTCGGCGCGAGACTTTCTCGAAACTTTAGGCGCGATAGACGAGGAAACGCGCATGAGAGCCCTACTCGCGAGCAAAGCCTTCATCGCCGGCGTGATCGTCGCACTCGGCATCGGCGTAGTTGCTCTGATTGTATCGGTGACGGTCGATCTCAGCGCCCGGGATACGTATAAGACGGCGAGCGTAAGGCTCTAGGTCGCATCAGGCGGGCGCACTGCACCGGACATGGCGCGGCCGTGCGCCCTTGGCGCAGGTGGCTTCGCGAACGGCGAACCGGCGATCACAGGGCAACACGGGGGCGCCTTCGTGCTGCGGCGAATCGTCGAGCGGTGGCTTGCGAAGCCGACGTTGATTCGGCTTAAGGCCGAGTTCGACGCTTTGCGGCGGACGGCCGCGCGCCGCGCGCGCGAGCGTCGGATGGCCGACGATGAAGCTTGGCGCGCACTCTTTCGTTCGTCGGACGACCAGGACGAGACGCGCGATTGAAGACGCTAATCAGTGACGGCGACGGCGTTGATCTCGATGAGGCAGCGCGGGTCGGTCGCGAGGCGGACTACCTGCACCGTGGTGGTTGCCGGTTTGGCGTCGCCGAAATATTCGGCCCAGACGCGGTTGAGAGCGTCCTGATCGGAGAGATCGGTTACGAAGCGGTCGGCCTTGACGACGTCGGCGAAGTTGGCGCCGACGGAAGCGAGGCCGCGCTTCAGGTTCTCTAGTGCCGCCCGCGCTTGGCCTGCCATGTCGCGCGGTATGGACGAAAATTCTTCGGGCCGATGCGGATGGTGATGGTAAACCGGGGCTGCGGTCACCCCCGCCAGATACACCGTCGTGCCGCCCTTTACCTTGATTGCCGGCGCATAGGGCATCCACAGATCCGGCGCATCGGGCCAGTGTACATGTTGGACAGATTTCGACATTTCCTTTGCTCCCTGTTTGTCTCTGTGTCTCGAACCCCGCCTGTTCGCCCGCCGATAGGTTTGTTAGCGCGGCGTCGCCATGGCAACAATCGCGTTCTTCCGCGGTCGGGACGGCACCGCCACCGGCCTCGGGCGTTGCGCTTTGCGGGCGTGCCTTGCTGATCGCCCAAGAGGCATTCTCAGACCTTCGACGATGCCGTTTGATTCATCTCAATGTCCCCGCCTTTCGAGCGGGTGGACCATGACCGTTCCTGGCCTAGCTCGCTCGATGTGCCGCCCGGCGATTGCCAGTAGTGCCGCGGAATCGGCCAGCGGACCAACGCGAATTGCGGATCGTCTCGCATGAAATATCTGCTTCGATCCGTGACTCGATGTCGAACCGCCCGATTGGGCCGGATCGGGGCTGTGTTCATGGCGGTGTTTGTTGCCGTCACGGGCACGACTGCCCAGCAATCCGTCCCGCCGTCGGTCGATCCGGGCCGTTTGCAGCAGCAGTTTCAACCGCAGCCGTCACCGCCACGCCTGCGGATTCCCCTCATCATCCAGGAGCCTGCCCCAGAAAATCCGCCGGAGGCCGATCACAACGTCGACACCGGGCAGGCTCCGACACGTCCGGTCGACAACTCGAACTAGCGTCACACGCGCAGCAATCGGTCGCCGATGCGAATGCGATCCCACTCCGGAACGCGGTCGCGGACGAATAACCGCCGAGGAGAACCGCTCTAGGGCCGCAACGCAATCCGATTCAAGACTGTGCCCGAATCGAGCTCAACACAGGCGAGATGATCCGCGACCGAACAGGTGATCATCGCAAGCCTACCACCGTCGACGAACGCGGTATGCGAGCCACCAAGGCCGATCTCGACGCGGGATTTCAGCGTCAGGGAGGGAATATCGTAGATGCGGACATGGGCCGAAGCGAAACCGGTGACGACAGCGCGGCGCCCGTCAGGCGAAATATCGAGGCCATGCGGATAGGCTTCGGTCTCGAGCACAGCGATTCGCTTCAGTGAACCCGCATCGAAAACTGCGACCGTGTCGTCCATGAAATTCGCGACCCAGACCTGGCCGCCATCGGGTGTCAGGCACAAAGCGTGCGCCCAGAGGCCGCTCGCGGCGGTGGCGATGGCCGCGCCGTCCTCGGTGATCGCGGTGACCGTTCCGTCCCAGCTGTTGGCGACGTAGATGCGCTTGCGCGCGCGATCAGTCTTGGCATGCGCCGGTCCGTCCCCCACTCGGCACCGTCCCAAGACGACGCCATCGGATAACCTGACCTTTACGAGTTCGCACGATCCCATGCAGGGGACGAAGGCATATTGCTCGTCGCTCGACAGTGCCGGGTCGTGTGGTACGGGGCCAACCTCGACGATTTGCGTCGTGTAGGCGCCACGCTGAGGGCGGATGATTGTGAAAGTGCCCGTGCGTGCACCGGTGACGCAGACGATGCCTTCGGACGTCACCAGCGGGAGCTCCGGCCCGCCCGGCGTGTCCCAGCGGTGCGCGAGCGACAGATCACTGCGCCGCAATGCCACCAATTGACCGGCTTTGGGATCGGCGACGACGATCTGGTCACCGACCTGATCGAGCGCCAGGTGCGAGCCGCGCGCGAGCGCCGAACTGACGCCCGCGATCCCTCGCGTCCCGCAGTCGACACGTGCAGTGACAGGGCTGCGCTGGCACGCCCAAACCGAATCTCCGCCCGCGACCAGATGGTGAAACCCGGTCGGCGTGCCGAGGGCGGGCGCGGCGCCGCGGACATATGAGAGCCGCCACGATCCGTCGTCGCGAATGGCACGGTGTCGAATTCCCGCTTCCATGAACCACATGCGCGTATGCACGGGAAACTCGCTGAGTATTGCCGTTACCGGTTCTCCGGGCGAGAGGGCGCTGTAATGCTCGACGATGGCCAATGCCGCATCGTCCGGCGACTTGTTGCGGCAATCGAACTGCAGCATCACGACCTCCAACACTGGCGCACCGCAAGGAACCTTCGGGCGATCCGATTACGGCATCGGTATCGCGGCCTTGCTCGTCGCATCTTGTGCCGGCCAGATCACCCGATTCTGGCCATGAAGATATTGAATCACAACCTGGCTGAATTCCGGCGTGCCGTCCGGTCGATATTTGAAGTTACCCGCGGCCGTATGGAACTCATGGCTGAGGATGTAAGCCTTGAGCTTGGCCTGATCCAGCGTCTTGGCGCCATCGACCGCCTGCTGCAACACCTGAAGTATCGCGTACGCAACGATGCCATAAGTCGGTACCGTCTGATAACCGCGGCCCTTGAAAAAAGCGGCGATGTCGGCGAGGCCGTTGTAACGCTCGTTCGGCCAGGAGACCGTCGTGCCGATGACTCCCTCGGCTGCGACGCCCAGTTTCGACCACGCGGGGAGTGTGCTGACCTGCGCGCCGCAGACGCACAGGATCGCAGGCTTGTACCCTTGCTGCCGTGCCGTCCGGACCACCTGCAGCGAATCGTCGGGCAGGCCGAGCTCGAGCAGGACGTCGGCATGCGCCGTCTTGGCCTTTTGGACAAGGCCGGTAAAATCGGTGGTGTTTGGCGGATATTGCTCGTTCACGACGATCCGCAGCCCGGATTGCTTGGCGAAGTTGAGCGCTCCGCCGATTCCGTCGGCGCCGTCACGCACGACCAGCGGAAACGCGCTTTGGGCGGTGAAGATCGCGACGGTTTTCGGCCGCCGCGACAGCGGTACCGTTTTGATCAGATCGAACAATCCGCGCGTGTAATCCGGCTCCTGGTACGTATAGCTGCCGATGATCGAGCCGTTGGCCGCGCGGAAGATGTTGATGCCGACGAAGCCGCCGTTGAACAGGATCATTCGATGCGACAGTACGATCGGCACGACCGCGCCGCCGACGAAGGTGGCGAAAGGCGCCAGCAGAAGATCGACATGGTCCTGTTCGATGAGACGGTTGTATAAGCCCTGCGCGACCGTCGGCGTGCCTTCGTCGTTGTAAATCGTCATCCTGACGGGTCGGCCCAGAAGCCCGCCTTTTTTGTTCACGCGATCGAGCCAGTAGCCATAGATCGCCTTGTACTCCGCCGCGGGACCGGCAAATGCCCCCGTCAAGCCCAACGTTCCGCCGATTGTGACCGGCTTTTTTTCCTCGCCACGCGCCGGCCACGCGACCACGGCGCCCAAAAAAAACGCGGTCGCGCAACAGAGTTGGAGCCATTGAAGCGCCTGCAGCCGCCGCATCGTCGCGGGTTCCTCCGATTTGCGGTCGAGGCCGAATCTCGCGTCGTCCGGCCAATTGGTTGTATGCGACCAATTATAACCGTAGCCATTAGCGCAAACGTTTGCAAGAATGCAGCGTGACGCTGTGGCCGGATCGTGGCTGGGGCTGGAAAGGATATGCCGTTGGCGCAATAAGTCGCCGAGAGCGGGACGGGCGGCCGGCTTGCAGCCCTGTGGCGCCGGTGGTGCGACTGCGGCATCATGCGGTTGGAGGTACACCGGGTTTCCGACCGGAAACCGCAAGAAACCGGGATGATGGAGGGTCGAATGGTCGGCGATATTGCAACGCTTCGTGCACGTGCCTCGGCGCGGCTCGGCGAACTCTATAATGAAGAGGAACTTTCTGCCGATCCCGGCTGGAACGACGCGGAAAAGATCACGCTTGCCTGCCGTATCCTGGCAGCCGACGGGCACGATACCATCGTGCCCGGTTTGGTCGCAGTCCGCACCGCGAAGCCCGAGGGCTTCCTCACCTTGCCGATGGGCGTCGGATTCGAAGAGGTGACGCCGCGGCAAATCCTGACCGTCGACAAAAACCTCAACGTGCTCAAGGGAAAGGGCAAGCCGCCGAAGGCTGCCGGTTTCCTGATCAGGATTTTGCAATTGCGTGCCGACATCAATTGCGGCATCCACACGCACGCGTTCTACACGGCGGCGCTGTCAATGGTCGACGAACCACTCGCTGTCGCTCATATGGACGCCACCATGTTCCACGACGACTGCGCGTTCCTACGCGAATGGCCGGGTAACCCGGTCACCGAGCTCGAGGGCGAGATAATCTCGCGTGCGTTGGGGCCGAAGCGCGCGGCGCTGCTGGCGAATCATGGCCTAGCGACCGTGGGACAGACCATCGAGGAAGCGGCGTGGATGGCGCTCTGCTTCGAGCGCGCTGCACGGATGCAGGTTCGGGCTCGCGCAATCGGCTCGTTGAGCAAAATTGATCCCGAATTCGCGCGTGACGCCCACAATTACATGACAGACCCGACGATGGTCGCGACGCAGTTCCGACGTTTCGCGCGACAGGTCCTGCGCAGGGATCCGAGCTGCCTCGATTAGCAGCTCGCTGCGCCGTTCGGACGGCGCGCTTATCGTCCCTTGAAGACCGGCTGGCGCTTTTCCAAGAAGGCACGCCGGCCTTCGATATAATCCTCGCTGGCATAGCAGCTTGCGACGATGGACTTGCAGAGATCGCGGTCAATCTCTGACGACGGCTTCACGAGCTCGGCAATGATGCGCTTCGTTGCCGTCATGCTGAGCGGCGCGTTTTCCGCGATGCGCGCGCAATAGGCGCGCGTATAGCCCTCGATATCGGCGTCCGCGCGCACGACCTCGACCAGTCCCATCGCCGCCGCTTCCTCCGCCGGCACGTGCCGCGCGCTGTAGAAGAAATCCTTTGTCCGGGCCGGCCCGATGAGGTCGACGAGCTTTTTGATATCGGACCAGCGATAGGTAAGGCTCAGTCGCGCCGCAAGACTGGCGAAGCGGGCGCTAGTCGCCGCAAACCGCAAATCGCAGGCAAGCGCGATGCCCAGACCGATGCTCATACAAAAACCCTGCACCATCGCGATTGTCGGCTTGGGGAACGTTTGCAGGCGGGTCAGCGCGGCCTCGGATACCGTGTTGTAGCGCTCCTGGTCGGCGGGCGTGCTGCGCAGGCGCTCGAATTCCGAAACGTCGGCGCCGGCGGTGAAAGCCCTGTCGCCGGCACCGCGCAGCACCACGGCGCGAACGGCTGGTTCATTTGCGAATCGGTCGAGGACCGCCGGGATCGCCTGCCACATGTCGAGCGACAACGCGTTGCGCTTGGCTGGGTTGTTGAAGACGAGCCAGCCGATGGGACCATCGATGCTGGCGATCAGTCGATCGGTCGGAGAAATCGCAGGGGTATCCAAACGTGTCCTCATTGGGTTGACTTTCGGCCATGCCGCGCGGAGCCGCCATCACACCATAATCCGCACGTCGGAGCGAGATGCGATCGCGCTCCGCTGCGGCAGCAACCGGCTGCACGCGGGAACTGGGCCGCTTCCATGTCGTTCCCACCCGAGGCCTCCATCACCGGAGGCACCGTGAAATATCGACGATGGCAATCGCGGCCCGATGAGCGTCAACGCTACTTCCTCGAGAAGCACGAGCGACTGTCGGTTTATCCGGAGCAACCGGCCTTATTCCACGGCCGCCTCGAAGCGATGAGCGCAGCTTCGTTTCCTGCGAGCGATGCGCCAAGCTTTATAGTGGCGACACCGCGACAGCGGGGTACCGGATCGTCAGCCTACACGCGCTCCCGTTATTCGGCCGCCAGCGTGACGATCGCATTCTCGTAGCCGGCGTTGCCCGTCCCGTCGGGGAAGATGCCGCGCTCGGCGATCCAGCGCTGCGATTCCTCAAATACCTCCTTGGTATACGGTTCGAAGACGATGCGCTCGCCGGGCCCCCAACGTCGCGTGTCCATCAGGTCGTGGAAACGCTTCGGGAATTCCCTCTTGTAGTAGTGCGTATAAAGGTCCGGCCGCAGGTCGATGTCGCGTTGGGCGCGGCGCAGCGCCCGGAAATACTTGCGTACGTCCTCCGGGTCGGGGTCGCCGTTGATCATGGAGGCCATCATGAAGGTGGCGTCGATGATTTTGCGAAAGCCAAGCTGCTCGAGGAAGTAGTAGGGCCCGCTGAACACCGTGACAGCCGGCACTTTCCGGTCGAACAGCAACTCCATGCGGCTGAAGAGCAACCCGTCGGCAAAGCTGAGCTTGATATCGCCAAGTACCATGTATTGCTCGAGCGCCTGAATCGTCGCGTAATGGCTGCCTGACTGATAGCCGACCGAGATCGGCACGCCTTTGAGGTCGTTGGGGTCCTTGATCGGCGATTCCGGCGCGACGAAAACTCCGCACGGCGACACCGAATAGGCGTCGGCATAGAGCTTGGCGTGCCCCTTGGCGGCCGCGACATTGACGGTCCAGTGGCATGCACCACTCACATCGCAGGCACGACCCTGTTCGATCGTCTGGAAGGCGCCGACCTTGTTTCCGAGCTGGTGACCCTTGCCGGAACTCGAGTCCATGGTCTCGCGAAATTCGTAATCGAGGCCCTCGTCGCGGAAATAGCCCTTTTCTTCGGCCACCCATTCCTGCAGACGGAAATGCGGCGCAATGACAAACTTGCCCATGGTTTTCCTCCGCTGTCTCAGACAGTTTCAACAGACGACGTGTTTTGTCCCGTTGCGGCCGGTCGGATTCGTCCGGCGTGCGCGGATCATTCGGACGTGTTCATCCATCAGCCGACGTGCCGCCGCCGCGTCGCGCGATTCGATCAGTACGATCATCTGCCGGTGAACGTCGAGAATGTGCCGCGCGACCGTTCTCGTAAGCGCCGGATTCCGCGTCGGCCACGAAACGTGCTGAAGCGACTGCAGCTGCGCCGACAGGACACGATTGTGCGAGGCTGCCGCGACGGCAAGGTGAAAGTCGAGGCAGGCGCGAGTGAACGCCGATACGTCGTCGATCTTCTGCTCGGCGGCGGCCAACAAGCGCCTCAGCCCTGCGAGCTCCGAATCGGTCGCGTGTTCGGCGGCCAACTCGGTCGCGAATGTCTCGATCGCTCGCTGTGCGTCGAGGATCTCCGCGGCGGTGATGCCGGCGAGGTCGAGCTGAACCGCCAGCGCCTCGGCGAATTGGCGAGGATTACCGCGGGCAATGCGCACGCCACCGCCGGCGCCGACCTTGATCTCGACGACGCCCAAGGCCGCGAGCGTGCGCAGTGCATCCCGCGCTGCCATCCGGCTGACCCCTGCGCGCTGTGCGATGTCATTCTCGCTGCCGAGGAAATCGCCCGGCTTCAGGCGCTTGTCGAACACTGCCTCGCGCACCTCGGCCACCAGACGGCTCGAAAGCGTGCCCGGCTCGGTGCGTTCGCCGGCCTTGAATAGCACGTGCACCGACATTCGCGTTCCTCCCATCTGCAGCGGCTCTTTGCGGCCGGTTAAAGATATTAAGATAATATATTTGCGCGCGCAACGCATGGCTCGTCCGCCGCTTCCTCACTGCTGCTGCCCGGTCATGACGTCTATGATCACCGGCGATCAGATCCGTCGGATCTCGCCATAATGAGCAAACTCGGAATCGCGGTTGCCGCCATTCTCGCACTCGCCGCTGCCTCCGTTGCAGTGTGGGCCTGGATTTCGCTGGGGGCGGTGCAGATGTCGGCATCCGGCTACATCGCCCTCATCCTGGGCGGGGTCGCGACATTGGGGCTCGCCGGGCTGCTGATGGCGCTGCTCTTCTATTCACACCGGAAAGGTTTCGACGAAGCGGCCGGCGGCCGCCGCCGTGATGACGAACACTCGTAGGCGCGTGAGGCGGATTACAGGGTGGCCGTTGGAAGGAAGATGGACAGCGCAACGCCGCTCTGTTGTTGCGCGCCGCCTTAGGCTAAGAAAAGTGCGGCGAGGTTGCGATGGCAAGAGCCGCACTGTGCGTCTTGACCTTCCTGGCAATGCTGCTCGCGTGCGAGCCGGCATGGGCGCTTGATCGCGTTGTGTTCGGCACCGATTGGCGGGCGGAAGCCGAGCACGGCGGCTATTACGCGGCGATCGCCAACGGCATCTACGCCAAATACGGCATCGATATCGAATTGCGTCAGGGCGGACCGCAAATCAACCAGACGCAGCTGCTCGCCGCCGGACGGCGCGATTTCACCATCGTCTCGAACAGCTTTCTGCCGCTTAATGTGCTGCAGCAGCACATCCCACTGGTGGCGGTAGCGGCGCTCTTCCAAAAGGACCCGAGCGTGCTGATCGCGCATCGGAGCGCCGGCTACAAGGATTTGGCGAGCCTCAAAGGCAAGCCGATCATGATCGGCGGTGATACGCGGGTCGGCTGGTGGCTCTTTCTCAAGGCGCACTTCGGCTACACCGATGACCAGATCCGTCCTTATACGTTCAACCTTGCGCCCTTCCTTACCAATCCGAAGGCGATCCAGCAGGGGTATCTCACCAGCGAGCCGTTTTTGATCCGGCAGGCGGGCGGCGATCCGAAGGTTTTTCTGCTCGCCGATTCAGGTTACGCGAGCTATGGCTCGCTGATCGAGACTTCGAAGAAACTCGTCCACGACAATCCTAGCCTGGTGCAGCGATTCGTCGACGCCTCGATCGAGGGCTGGTACGCCTATCTGTACGGCGATCCGAAGCCGGCCGACGCGCTCATCAAGAAGGACAATCCGGAACAGACGGATGCGTTGCTGGCTTATGCGCGAGCGACGATGAAGAGTCATGGTATCGTCGACAGTGGCGACGCCAAGAAACTCGGCATTGGCGCAATGACCGACGCGCGCTGGCTGGCGTTCTTCGACGTGATGTCGAAGCAGGGGCTCTATTCTCCGACAATGGATTATCGCCAAGCCTATACCCTGCGCTTCGTCAACCACGGCGTCGGTCTCAAGGCGCAGCGATAGGCGGCGCACCGCGTGCCCGAGACAATTGTTGCTGCCATCGCGCTGGCGAAATCGTTCCGGAGCGGCGTCGCCGCACTCGCGGGGCTCGACCTGGCGATCACACGGGGCGAATTCCTTGGCGTACTCGGCCCCTCCGGATGCGGCAAGAGTACCTTGTTGCGCATTTTCGCCGGCCTTATGGAGCCGAGTGCCGGAAGGCTCGAACGGGCTGCCGACATCGCCGGCCGCATCGGTTTCGTGTTTCAGGAGCCCACGCTGATGCCATGGGCGACGGTATGGGACAACGTCTTTCTGCCGTTGCGCCTGCAAAACCAATCACGCGCTGCGGCCGCGCCGCGCATCGGCGCCATGCTCGAATCGCTGGGTCTTGGCGAGTTTGCCTTCGCGTATCCCCGCCAGCTTTCCGGCGGCATGCGGATGCGCGTCTCCATCGCGCGCGCGCTCGTGACCGAGCCGGCGCTGCTGCTGCTCGACGAGCCGTTTGCCGCCCTCGACGAAATCACGCGCTTTAAGCTCAACGAGGAGCTGCGCGAGCTCTGGCTCAAGATTCGCTGCACGATCGTATTCGTGACGCATAGCGTTTTCGAATCCGTGTTTCTGTCGAATCGCATCGTGGTGATGACCCGGCGCCCCGGTCGTATCGTCTCCGATCTCGCGATCGATCTGCCCGAGGCGCGCGACAATGCGTTGCGCCTGACCCAACGCTACGCCGATTGCTGCCGCACGGTGTCGGGCCGGCTAGCGGAGGCCATGGCATGAACGGTGCGGCACGGTTCTGGCGCATCGCGGCACCACTGGTTCTCGGCGTGGCCTTCCTCGCCGTCTGGGAAGGAGGCGTGCGGCTATTCGCGATTCCGGACTATGTGCTGCCGGGGCCCTTGGTCATCGCCAAGACACTTCTGCTCGATGGACCGAGCCTGCTAGGCGCCCTGCTTGTCACCTTGCGCATCACCTTCGCGGCATTGGTGGTGGCGATCGTGGTCGGAGGCGCGCTCGCCATCGTGTTCGCGCAGTCGCGACTGCTCGAGATCAGCCTGTTCCCGTACGCTGTCATCCTCCAGGTGACGCCGGTTGTCGCAATCGCACCGCTGATCATCATCTGGGTCAATGACGTATTCGCGGCCTTGCTGGTCTGCGCGGCCATCGTCGCGTTCTTTCCGATCGTCGCCAACACCACGCTCGGTCTGAACAGCGCGGACCGCAACCTCGTGGATCTCTTCCGGCTTTATGGCGCGTCGCGCTGGCAGACCCTGCGTTTTCTGCGCCTGCCTTCGGCGCTGCCGCTGTTTCTCGCCGGCGTGCGCATCAGCGGCGGACTTGCGCTTATCGGCGCGGTTGTGGCCGAATTCGTCGCCGGGACCGGCGGCGCCGAGACCGGCCTCGCGTCGCGCATCATCGAAGCCGGCTATCGCCTCGAAATTCCGCGGATGTTCGCCGCGCTTTTCCTGCTGTCGCTGACCGGCATCGCGATCTTCGCCGTTTTGTCGTGGCTGTCGCGACTGCTGTTGCGCCATTGGCACGAGAGCGCCCTCGAGCCGTCGGATTAGTTCGGCACCAGTACGGCGACGAGCTCGGCGACGCAGGCTGGTCGGCGCGCGCCCTCGACCTCGAATCGCGCCTCGGTGGTGACGCGCGCTCCCTTGGGCGTCTTGTCGACGCTCAGCAGCTTGAGGGTCATGCGCACGCGCGCATCGCTTCTGACCGGCTCGGTGAAACGCACCTTATTAAGGCCGTAATTGATGCGCAGGCGGATATTGTCGACCTTGTAGATCTGGTCCATCAGCCGCGGCGCCAGCGCAAGGGTCAGATAGCCATGGGCCACTGTCGTGCCGAAGGGCGAGGTCTTTGCGCGCTCCCGATCGACGTGGATCCACTGGAAGTCGCCGGTCGCCTCGGCGAATTTGTCGATCGCCGCCTGCGTCACCGTTACCCAGTCGCTGGTGCCGAGCGTCTCGCCCGCCGCGCGCGCAAGGGCGTCGAGCGAATCGAAATGGCGCATGTCACTCCCCCGTCATGCGTCAGCATCTCACTTGACGAGCGGAGTCGGGAAGGGGTAGGCAAGGAGCGTTGATCCGTGGCGATTTGAGTTCGACCGGCTTGCGGCCACGTAAAAAATCCCGCTAAAAGGTCGGAGGCTGTTGAAGCCCTGACCCGTCGCGGCAGGGCTTTTTTGTCGGCCTGGATTTTTCACGCGGCCGCGCCGGCGATCGATGGAGAGAGCCGATGCCTTTGACACCACCGCCGCCGCCCGCCTCGTGGCGCCCGCGCACCGTGACGACCCGCGGCGGGCTGCAACGCAGCCAGTTCCTCGAGACCGACGAAGCCATCTTCATGACCTCGGGCTTCGTCTATCAGTCCGCCGAGGAGGCCGAAGCCGCCTTCGCCGCCGACGGCCTGCGCTTCGTCTACAGCCGCTACGCCAACCCGACGGTGTCGATGTTCGAGGAGCGCATGCGCCTCATCGAGGGCGCCGAGACGTGCCGCGCCACCTCGAGCGGCATGGCGGCGGTGTTCGCCGCGCTCGCCTGCTTCCTCAAGTCCGGCGACCGCGTCGTCGCGTCGCGCGCGCTGTTCGGCTCGTGCCTCCACATCCTGACGCAGATCCTGCCGCGCTACGGCGTCGCGACCGAGCTGGTCGACGGCCGCGACATCGACCAGTGGAAGACGGCTCTGGCCCGGGGCGCGCGCGCCGTCTTCGTCGAGAGCCCGTCCAATCCGACGCTCGAGATCATCGACCTTAAGGCGGTGGCGGATCTCGCCCACGCCCAAGGCGCGCTGCTGGTGGTCGACAACGTCTTCGCCTCGCCGCTGCTGCAGAAGCCGCTCGCGCTCGGCGCCGATATCGTCGTCTACTCCGCCACCAAGCACATCGACGGGCAGGGCCGCAGCCTGGGCGGCGCGATCTTGGGCCCCAGGAAATTCTTCGACGACCATCTGCTGGCGTTCCTGCGCCATACCGGCCCGGCGCTGTCGCCGTTCAATGCCTGGCTGCTGGTCAAGGGGCTGGAGACGCTGGAACTGCGCGTGCGGCGGCAATGCGAAGTGGCGCTGGCCATCGCCCGCTTCCTCGAGAAGCATCCCAAGGTGCGGCGCACGCTCTATCCCGGGCTCGCGTCGCATCCGCAGCATGCGCTGGCGAAGAAGCAGATGAGCGGCTTCGGCAGCGTGGTCTGCTTCGAGGCCGGCACGTCCAAGGCCGAGGCCTTCCGCGTCATGAACGCGTTCAAGGTGATCGACATCTCGAACAACCTCGGCGACACCAAGAGCCTCAGCACCCATCCGGCGACGACCACGCACCGCCGCGTGCCGCCGGAGGAGCGCGTGAAGCTCGGCATCTCCGACGCGCTGATCCGCGTCTCGGCGGGTCTCGAGGACGAGGCCGACCTGATCGACGATCTCGACCAGGCGCTGAAGCGGATCTAGCCGCCGGCGGCGCCCTCTGTCGCGGAGGATGGGGACAGGCGGTGCGCGCCTACAACCAGCGCCACTGGCCGATGACGCGGCCCTGGATGTAGGCCTCGGTGAGCGCCCGCTCGTAGGCGTCGTATTTGGGGTTGTCGGAGGTGATGCGCACCCGCGGCGGCTCGCTGTGCGGGATGACCTGGCAGCGCTTCACCACCAGGCCGAGCCCGTCCCACACCACGAAAACCCCCGGCGGGCTCGGATTGCGGTCGCCGGTGTCGACCAGCACGCGCTGCCCCGGCTGCAGGGTCGGCTCCATGCTGTCGCCGAGCACCGTGATGATGCGCAGGTCGCTGGCCGGCGCCGTCGAATAATGCCGCACCACGCCGCTCGGCAGCGCCCATTCGTCGACGATCTTGGCGCTCTCGCCCACCAGGCCGTTGCCCGCCGCCGCCCGCACGTCGAGCTCGGGGATGCGCAGGATGCGGCCGCCGGCCTCGCTTCTCCCGCCGCCGCCGGCGCCCACCGGCCGCTCGCCGCCGGCGTCGACGCCGGCGAGGGCATAAAGCTCGGCCGGCTCGATGCCGGCGGGCGCGAAGATCGGCACCAGCTTGAGCACCAGCTCGAGCGGCAGCAGCGGCTTCTTGAAGCGGTCTTCGTAGTGCTGGTACGAGCTGCCGTATTCCATGCCCAGCGCCTGCGCCACCTGGCGGATCGACAGGCCGGCGCGCTGACGCAGTTGCTTCAGCTTGCGCGAGGCGGCGGAGACGGCGGGCATCAGGCAACTCTGTACGCTTCTGCCGTCAGCGGCCATACGCATTTTCCGTTGACATCGATACGTATTTAGCGTACATGTGACGTGCGCGCGATCCGTCAACCCCGGCGAATGCCGCGCCGCTCCACGAAGGCCCGACCGATGCACCAAGGGAATCAGCGTCATGACCGCACGTCACGAGATGAGAACAAAACAGGTACAATCGTAGCGCATGCCGGCGCGGCTGTCACGGTTGCGGCGGCGCGCCGTGTCCGGTTGTGCGGCTATGTCGTCGCGGCCGGCGCGGCGCCGTTCTGCGACCGGCCGGCGCTCGCGGGCAGCTCCTATTGCGCCGACCACCGCGCGCTGTGCGCCGTCCGACCGGCCAGCCCCGGCTTTGCGGCGCTGGCCGACGCCCAGGTGCGCGCCGCCCGGGCCCCGACGCCGCCGCCGCCCGAGCTCGGCTGGCTTGCGGCGACGGCTCCGGAGAGTTTCGACGAAAGCGACGACGAGCGGCTGGCCGGCCTCGATCTGCCGACCGCCGCGGCGTCGGCCGACGAATGACGGCGGCCGCATGAGCCGGTCGCGCAAACGCCGCCGTCCGGCGCGGCTCGAGGCGCTGGCGCCGACGCCCGAGCGCTGGGCCAAGGGCGATCTCGTGCTGCTGCCCCGCGCAATAGCCGACGAGCAGGGGCGGCCGTCGCGGCCCTACCGCGCCGAAAACACGCTGGTACGCATGGAGCGTCAGGGCACCATCACCGCGGCGATGCGGCAGGCGGGCGACGATTTCCATGCGCTGTTCGCGCTGGCGCAGCTCGATCCGCTGGCGGCGCCCGATCTCCGCCGGGTGCCGCAGGGCGTGCGCGCCCTGCCGCTGTCGATGCGGGCGGAGGAGGCGCGACGCAAGGTATGGGCGGCGCTCCAGGCGCTGGGCGGCGCCGCCTCGCCCGCCGGCAGCTGCGCCTGGCATGTGCTCGGCTGCGACTGGACGCTCAAGGATTGGAGCCTGCGCGCCGGCTGGGGCGGGCGCACCGTGACGCCGGAGACCGCGGCCGGGATCCTGATCGGCGCGCTCGGCGTCCTGCGGGCGTTTTACGGGCTGTGACGCGCCGGATGCGCGTTACGCCGTCGGGTCGCGCTCGAGTGCCGCCAGTTCGACTTCGAGCCGCTTGATCTCGATCAGGTATTGCCGCGCCGTCTCGGCGTTGACGCCTTCCGAAAGAAAGCGCCGGTAAAGCGCAAGCCGGCGGCGGATGGTCTGAGCCTGCTGTTCGGTCATGCCGGCTTCCCTAAAGGATGGCACGGCCGGTTTCCGGCATCGGCTCGTAGCCCACATGCGCCGCGAGCCGCACCGGATCGGCGACGCGCAACTCGCGACGGTCGATCTCGGCCAGCCCCTTGAGCCGAAGCGCCTGCAGCGCCCGCATGGCGTGCACCTTCGACAGGCCGACCGCGTCGGCGATGTCGGCGCGGCGCAGCGGGAAGGGGCCGCCGGTCGCTTCGGCCAGGCCGCGCCGCTGCAGCCGATCGAGCGTGCCGGCCAGGAAATAACCGACGCGCTCCTCGGCCCTGAGCCGGCCGAGCATGGTGAGCCGCGCATGCGCGCTGCGCTCGCCCTCCAGCTGCGTCGCGAGCAGCGCGATGGCATAGCGCGGATGGTCCTCGAACAGGCGGCCGAGTTGCCGGCCGTCGAGCATACAGCATGTGGCCCGGGTCACCGCCTGCACCGGCAGCGCCGGCCGACCCAACAGGCTCGGCGCCAAGCCGAACCAGTCGCCCGGCAGCAGCACATCGAGAATCTGCCGCGCGCCCGATCGCAGCCGCTGGTAGCGGACGGCCCACCCTTCGTAGAGGGTGTAGAACGTCGGACCGCAGTCGCCGCAGCGGAGAATGTCGTCGCCAGGGGCGAAAACCAGGTGCCGCTGCTTCATGCGCGCAATCGCGCCGAGCTCTTTCCCGCTCATCGGCCGGAACAGCCCGCTACGCCGCAGCAGGCAGTTGGCGCAGCGGATCGCAGGCAAATCGCCGTCGCGGCCGCGGCCTGCCGTCCCTGATTCCTGCAAACGAAAGGCGTTCCTCACCGGTGGACGCGCCGACGCAGACAATCCCGCCGGTGACGTCCGCGACGCCGCGCCCCCTGGGCCGCGCGACGCCGTCAACCAAGACTATACCACTGTGTAAGGAAGTGTACTGTGTAGGAAATATGACAAAGTTAGGCGCGGCGCCCGCGGCGCCTGCCCGCGGGCCGCAGCAGGATCTCGTCGAGCGCCTTGCGCACGATTGCGTAGCATTCGCACGCCGCCTTCTCGAGGCCCTTGCGGTCGACGATGGCGATGGTGCCGCGGCTGTAGCGGATCAACCCGGCCTTCTGCAGCGCGCGCGCGACCAACGTCACGCTCGGCCGGTGAATGCCGAGCATCTCCGCCAGGAACTGATGCGTCAGGCCGAAGGTGTCGCTGCCGGCGCGGTCGTGCGCCATGAGGAGCCAACGCGCGCTGCGCTGCCGCACGCTGTGGAGGCCGTTGCACGCGACCGACTGCAAAACCTGTACGAGAAAGAAGCGCACGTAGCCCAGCAGCAGCCGCTCGAGCCGCCGGTTGCGCCGCACCGCCGTCTGCAGAACCGCCATCGGCAGACGCGATGCCGTTCCGCCCACCTGCACCAGCACGCGCTGGCTCGCCGTGCTTCCGCCGAGCAGCGCCTCGAAGCCGATGAAGCCCTCGGCGCCGATGGTCGCCGTCTCGGCGATGCCTTTGCGCATCGCCGCCATCAGGCAGATCACCCCGCCGTGGGGGAAATAGGCGTAGCGGAGGCGCGCGCCGGCCTCGCTCAACACGCTGCGCGGCCGCAGGGTTACGAGCTCCATATGCGCGGCGAGCCGTGCGCGTTCGCGCGCCGGCATCGCCGCCAACAGGCGATTGGAACGGTGTTGGTTTCGACCGGCCATCCTTCGTACCCCGCGATGTCGCCGGGTCACGCCGGCGCATGTAGACCGCCTTGTCCGGCGGGTTCCCGCCCAGATCGGCCGCGGTAAATTGGTATCATTTGATACCGGGGCACGCTAAGCTTGTTTCAAACGGAAGGTACAAGCAAAGAACCTTCCTGTGTCTGCGATGCGCGTGGGGCGCCGGACGACGATGCCGGGAGCGGCCTATGCGCGAAGGAGGCCGGCGCGGTGGCAGCGCCAACGGCACTCGGGCGACGGATGCACTACGCGGCGGTGGTCTCCGCCGCCGCATCGTCGCAGCGCCGTTCCAGACCCCATGGCTCGGCGCGCGTCGTGAGAGTCGCGCGCGACGAAGCACGGGGCTGATCGCCAAACCGACCGCAGCGTGACGGCTCCCGGCAACAAGCGCCGGGAGCGGGAGGGGTGACGATGGACCGATGGATCGCCCGTCAGAACATCGCCCGCTTCAAGCAGCAGCTGCAGAACGCGCGCAGCGAGGCGGAGCGACGCGCCGTCGAGAAGATGCTGGCCGACGAGGAGGCCAAGCTCCGGACGCTGGAGCACGACGACAGCGAAGACAAGCGGTCCTGAACGCGCCGGTTGCAATCGCCGCCGCGGCCGCCAGACTGGCGGGATGAAGATCCGCCCTGCGACCGCCCGGGACGACGACGCCATCTGGCGCATCGTCGGTCCGGTGATCGCGGCCGGCGAGACTTACCCCCTGCCGCGCGACTGGAGCCGCGACCAGGCGTTGCGCTATTGGCGCGCGCCCGAGCGCGAGATCTTCGTCGCCGAGGGCGAGGACGGCGCGGCCGTCGGCACCTATTACCTGCAAGCGAACCAGCGCGGCGGCGGCGCCCACGTCGCCAATTGCGGCTATGTCACCGCCGCCGAGGCGACTGGCCGCGGCGTCGCCCGCGCCATGTGCCTGCATTCGCTCGACGTCGCGCGGGCGCGCGGCTTCGCCGCGATGCAGTTCAACTTCGTGGTCGCCAGCAACGAACGTGCCGTGCGGCTGTGGCAGCGCTGCGGCTTCGCCGTCGTCGGCCGGCTGCCGGGCGCCTTCCGCCATCCGCGGCTGGGCGCGGTCGATGCCCTGGTGATGTACCGCACGCTGTGAGTGCGGCGCGCGGCCGTCGGTGCCCGGTCGGCGGCCGGATCAAGGGCCGCGCCAGGATTGCCAGGCCAGCACGACGATGAAGGCGACGCCGCTGACGAGCACCAGTGCGAGATAGGCCAGTTCCCCGGTGGACATGCGATACCCCCTTGACGAAGCCAAGCGATTTTCCGGCGACGCAGCCGCCGGCAGCGGGCGCGCAGCATGGCGCGGGATGTTTCCGCCCGTATGTCAGGAATTGTACGTAGCGCGCCGGCGGGCGCGGGCAATCGCGCAAGCGATTTTCACTCGCACCGCGGCGCTGCGGATCGCGCGGGCGATGCCGCCGCGAAGGCCGGTCGCAACGGCGGCGCGGCTCGGATCGAAATCGGCATCGAGGATCGGTCCGCCCGCGGCGGCCTTCGACATCGGCCGCGCCCTGCAACCGCGTCGTCGCGTCGTCGCGGCGATCGCCGGTGCGCCGCGGCCCATGAACCGCCATGAAAGCGGCGAGGCGGCGACGGCGCCACCACCGCGGCTTCGCCCGACCGGCCGGGAGCAACGCCAAATCGTCCGTGGCAAAATATATCGTGATACGATATTATGGCGCAAAGCGGCCTGACGCCGCCGTTGCGGGAGAAAAACGCAAGGGAGGGGGCGTGGATCGCCTGCCGGAACACGCTCCCGGTAGCGGAGGATGGTAAGCGGCAAGACAGCCGGGGCCGGTCCTCATTGGCTCAGGGATTTCTTCCCCGGCAATTTCGCCATCGTGATGGGCACCGGCATCGTCGCCGTGGCGGCGCAGTTGCTCGACCGTCCGGCGCTGGCTTGGCCGCTGTTTGTCGTCAGTCTGATCGCGTATCCGCTGCTGTGGGCGGCGCTGCTGGCCCGCATCGCGCGCTTCCCCTTCGCCGTGCTCGCGGACTTCACGAGCCACGAGCGCGGCCCGTCCTTCTTGACGATCGTCGCCGCCAACGGCGTGCTCGGCAGCCAGTTCGTGGTGTTCAACACGCTGACATTCCTGCTGCCCGCATTGTTCTGGTTCTCGCTCGCCCTCTGGGTGCTGCTGGTCTACGGCTTTCTGGCCGCGGTGACGGTCGGCGACGCGAAACCCGACCTGGCGCACGGTTTGAACGGCGCCTGGCTGTTGCTGGTGGTGGCGACCGAAGCGATCGCCGTCCTGGCCTGTTTCCTGGCGCTGCGCACCGGGGCGCCGCTGCCGCTGGTGTTCACGGCGCTGGCCTTTTATCTGCTCGGCGCGATGCTCTATGTGCTGCTCGCGGCGCTGATCTTCTTCCGCTGGGTGTTCCGCCCGATGCATCCGACGGAGATGGGCGCGCCGTGGTGGATCAACGTCGGCGCCGTCGCGATCGCGACGCTGGCCGGTGCGCGGCTGATGGCGCTGCCCGGCAACGATCCGAGCCTCCTTCTCGTGCAGCGCTTCGTGGCGCCCTTCACCGTGCTGATGTGGGCCACCAGCACGTTTTGGATTCCTTTGCTGGTGGTCCTGTTCTTATGGAAGGAGTTGCGGCACCGCCCGCACGGTTACGAGCCCGGCCTGTGGTCCGCGGTGTTTCCGCTCGGCATGTATGTCGCGGCAACGCAGGACTACGCGATCGAGGCGCATCTGCGTTTCCTCGACGTCATCCCGCATGTCGTCTTCTGGGTGGCGCTTCTGGCGTGGGCGCTCGCCTTCGTCGGCTTGTCGGTCGGGCTGCTGCGGCCGTTGTTCTTCGTATTCCACCGGCGGGTTTACCCGTCGCGTCGGGGGATGAAATCTCGAAATCTGAGGTGCGACCATGTCGGAAGTCATCCTGGTTCTCCTGCGCCATCCCGAGGAAGCACGCTCTCTGCTTGACGCCGCTGCGCGCCTTGCGGAGACCATGGGCGGCGCTCACGTCAACACCCTGGCGGTTCGCGAGACGGTCGTGCTCGCCCCGTCGTTTGCCGCGACTCTGGCGGACCGCAGCGCCGCCTTGCTGCACGCCGGGGAAGAGGAGCGCAGGCGGGTCGCGGCGGTGCGCAGGGCGTACGACGCCTGGACCGCGAGCGCCGGGAAATCGCGAGCCGACACCCACTGGTTCGAGGCGGAGGGATACACCGCCGACATCGTGGTGCGGTGGGGACGCCGGGCCGATGTCGTCGTCACCGAGCGGCCCTCGCCGGAGGATTGGCAGGCGGAACGGGTGTTCAGGGCGGCGTTGCTCGGCACCGACCGGCCGATTCTGATGGTGCCGCCGGAGCCGGCCTTCGCGCATCTGCCCGGCCGGTTCGGCCGCTCGATCGCGATTGCCTGGAGCCCCGAGAAGCAGACGCTCAGGGCGGTGCTCCCGGCCCTGCGTTGGCTCACGAGCGCCAAGGAGATGCACGTGCTGATCGGGGCGCGCGGCAACACCCAAACCGCCGAGCTCCCCGCGGTCCTGCAGGAGCGCGGGCTGAGGGCCGACCTGCATGTGCTGTCGCCGCGCCGGGGCTCGATCGGCCAGACGGTTCTCGACGTCGTCCACGATCTCGCCGCCGATCTGCTGGTCATGGGCGCCTATGTCCAGAGCCCGCTGCGTCGCCTGGTCTTCGGCGGCGTGACGCCGCACATGCTCGCCTGGGCGGACGTGCCGGTGCTGATGCGGCACTGATCGCGCCGAATCCGGATGGGCGCGATTTCCGCCGCGCGCCCGAAGGCGCCCGCTCGCGCGTGCGTGCGCGCGCCGCGAGCCCGAGGCGGTTGCCCGAGAGCGCCGCCGACGCCGCTCGTGCGACCGCGTCGCGCCTGCGCCGAATTGGTCGGGACCGCGCCCTGCTGACTTCGCCCGGCGCCGGCGCTAGAGTCCGCGCCCTGCGAGGACGAAATCACCGAGGCGTGCCATGGCGATCGATCAGGCCCGGGTTGAAGAGCTCAAGCGGCAATACCTCAAGCCGAAGGACCTGCCGTTCCGGATCGGCAAGCTCGGCCACGTGGTGATCAACTGCGCCGATCTCGAGCGCTCGCTCAGGTTCTACACCGAGGTGATGGGCTTCGAGGTCTCCGACATCTATCCCTCCGACATGGCGCCGGGCGGTATGGCGTTCCTGCGCTGCGGTCCCGACCACCACACGATCGCGCTGGTCGGCTCGATGAAGAAGGACAAGCCCAACGACAACTACGAGCTCAACCACATCGCCTTCGAGGTGGCGACTCTCGACGAGGTGCTCGAGGCGCGTGCGCATCTGGAGAAGCACGGCGTGCCGATCGATTTCGAGGGCCGGCGCCGCGCCGGCGTCCAGATCGCGGTCGAGTTCCGCGATCCCGACAACCATCGGCTCGAGATCTTCTGGGGGCTCGACCGGCTCGCGCCCGGCCAGAAGGCGCGGCCGCGCGAGGAATGGAAATGGGCGCACTCGCTCGAGGAGGCGATCGCCGATCCGGTCAGGGGCCAGGACACGCGGCTCAAGAATCCGGCGCTGCTGCGCGCGCTGTCGCCCGAGGAATTGAAGCGCCGGCGCGACCATTCGCTGGCCACCCAGGGCAAGAAGCTGGGCCAGTAACGCCCCCGCCGCCGCGCTCAGCGCCTGAGCAGGCGGCCCAGCCGCGCCGTCCAGCGTCGCGGCCACAGCGCCAGTCCCAGCACCGCGAGGCCGAACAGCAGCATGGCGACGACGCCCTGGACCACGCCGAAGTCGAGCGCGTCGCGCGCCACGAACCAGCCGGCGATGATTCCGGCGACGACCAGCAAGCCGCGGGCGAGCCAGGTCACGGCTATCTCCTTTCCGGGCTTGCCGCCAATCTAGGCCGGGGGCGCGCGCGGCGCTTGATCTGGGTCAAGGACGCGCACCGCACAGCGCCGCCACGAAAAAGCCCAAGGCGGTTTCTAGCCTCGCGCGCATGGTTTCATCGTCGCGGGTTGGCCGCGTTCCGCTGCGCAGAGCCCGCCACCGGCGCGATGCCGAGGCGACGCTGCGCCGACTCAGGCGCTGGCGCAGGCAGGCGCGCCGCGCTCGGCGCCGGCTCGGCGCACTGCCGTACGCGTTGCGCATCGGCATCGCCGCCGCCGCGGTTCTCGCCGCTTTCGCGGCGGCGAACTTCGCCTATCACGTCGTGCGCAAGCCGACCGAGCTGTTCTTCCCGCTGGGCGGCGCGCTCGCCAAGACGCCGGAGGATTCCTGGCGCGAATACGGCGATCTCTTCCGCCGCTATGCGACGAAGGATATTCCAGCCGAGCTGCTGGCGGCGCTGGCCCAGGTCGAGAGCGACGGCAATCCGGTGGCGCGCACCTTCTGGCGCTGGCGCTTCGCCTGGAATCCCTTCGCGATCTACGCCCCGGCCTCGTCCTCGGTCGGCATGTACCAGATGACCGATGCCGCCTTCGCCGAGGCACGGCACTCTTGCATCCGCGACCACGCGGTGACGGACGACTGCTGGTTCACCGCCTTCTACAGCCGCGTGCTGCCGCGCGATGCGATCGAGTTGACGGCGGTGTTCCTCGATCGCAAGGTCGCCGAGATCCGCGCCGCCGAGCCGGCGCTGTCGCCCAGCCCGCGCCAGCTTCGGGATCTCGCAGCGATCGTCCAGCTGTGCGGCATCGTTCCGGCGACCGCATTCGCGCGCCGCCATTTCCGTCTGGCGCCGGGCGAGCGCTGCGGCGATCAGCCCGCCGCCGCCTATCTCGTGCGGGTCGACGCCATGACGCGGCAATTCCGCAGGCTGGCGGCCGGGCGGTAGGCCGCCGGCACGATCCGCGGTCCACCATCGGGGCTACGATCTCGCGAACGTCACCAAGGCCGCGACATCGTGATTGTCGGCCGCTCGCAGCGCGGCGATATAGCGCTGCCGCAGCTCGTCGGCGCTGCGAAGGCTGCCGCCGCCCCAGCTGAACCGCTCGCCGCCCAGATCCATGACTACCAGATCCGCCATCAGCCGCGCATGCCGGCCGTTGCCGTTCGCGAAGGGATGAACCCGTACCAGCCGGTGATGCAGGCGGACGGCGATCTCGTCCCGCGGATAGGCGGCGGCTGTGATCCAGGTTTTGGCGTCATCGAGCAGTTTGCGCATTTCGATCGGTATTTCCCACGCTGCGATGCCCAGATTGCGCTCAGTCGTGCGGTAACGTCCCGCCCAGCGCCAGACCTCGCCGAACATGCGGCGATGCAGCTCGAGCACGAACCGCTCATCGAGGATTGCGTGCCGGCGTCGCAAGGCCCATTCCTGTCCGCGCACGATGTTGTCGTGCTCGGCCGCGTTGAGCTCGCTGCGATAGGCGATATAGGTCGGAATCAGGTCACGCTTTTCGTCCGGCGCCAGTGGCGTACTGGCGTCGTCGGGCGGCGCGAACAGGTCGCTCACCTAATCGTCCCACAGGCGGCGCGGATCGATCTCGTCGGCATAACGGTCGATCCGCGCCTCGCGCTCGGCGGCCGGCAATTCCTGGTTTTCCAGCTTCATGCTGTGCTCGACCGCGCGCAGGCGGCGCGCGGCAACCATGCGTGCGCGCGCACGCGCGATGTCGGTCAGCTTCTGCTTCGGCATCAGCGCATAGATCAGCGTGCAGTCGAGCGCCTCGGCCGCGCGCTGCAGCGTCGCCAGTTGGATCGTGCAGCGCGCTTCCGAGCGTTCGATCGCCGCGAGTGTCGGCTGCTTGATGGCGAGACGGCGTGCCAGTTGCTCCGACGACATGCCGAGGGCTTCGCGGATCGCCTTGATCCACCCACGCGCCGGCGGCGCGAAGCGGTCGGCGGGGGGCAGCGCGGCGAATCGCTCGTCGAATTGCTCGCGGGCACGGCCGATTTGGGCTACCTTCATAGCTTATAACCTATATTAACATGGCCTAGAGATAGTATATAATCTATATAATGTCATTTTACAATAGCTTATAACCTATAGGGTCTCAAGTCCGCCGGCCGCCGCGGACCTCACGATTCGACGCCACGGCGCGGCAATTCTGCAGGCTGGCGGCCGGGCGGTAGGCCGCCGATTCGTTGCAGATTCATGACGCTTGAAGACGCCGGCGCCGCGGTGACAAGCTTCGACGGCTTCACGGCGCTCACGGAGGATGGCCCATGCGCGAACCGGCGCTCTTGCGCGCGCAAGCTTTCGCGTTACGTCGAGCGGCGCAAACGACGCGCGAAGCCGAACGGCAACGCGTCTTCCCGATCCTCGCCAGTCAGTGCGAGCAGGCGGCCGCGGAAATCGAGCAGCAAGCCGCCGCGCCCGGCGCATCGCCCCGCACCGGCGCCGAGTAACCGCCCGCCGAAGCCGTGCGCCGGGCCGGTTGCACCGCCCGTCGCCGGCCTGGTCTTCAGGAAAGTCATCGTGTCCGAGCGTGCCGACGATCTGAAGCTCCAAATCGAAGCGTATAACCGCCTGCTCCGCAACGCGCCGGCGTCGGTTGCGCAGCATTACGTCGAGGCGATCCGCAAGATCGAAGCGGAGCTCCAAAAGATCCTGGAGCTCGAGCGCCACCAGGGCTCGGCGGCCGAACGCCGGCGCGGGCGCGCTTAAAGGGGCACCGGGGCCATCGCGACCTCGATCGCGTCGGGCAGCGTCGCGGGCAGGAAGCCGGGCGGGTTTCGCTTCGCCAGCCCTGCCGGACCCGCCGCAGGTGCGGACGATTGCCGGGACCGGCGCGCGATCTTTTCGGCCAGCTGCGCCAGCGCCAGAGCGTGGCTTGCCAATCGTCGCTGCAGCAAAGGATGACCCTCGCGCCGCGCTTCGCGGAGATGCCGGCGCACGAGAACGCGCAAATGTTCAAGAGCAAGCATGTCGCTATCCTTGCCGCGGGCTGCGCGGCCTTGAATTGGCTGCACCCACGGTGCGTTTTGAAGGCCTGTTTCGGTTGGCCGCCGCCAACTGGTTTGCGCGGCATCGCCGGCCGGTCTGCGGCCGCGGCATGAAAATCGGGCCGTCGCGGATTCGACGGCCCGAAGGCGTTCTCGCGAGTCGAGATTTTGCCGCGCTGCCGCTCAGCCGCCGAGCCAGCGGGCGAACAGTCCTTCCGTCTGCGGCTCGCGTTCCGGCTCCGCCGGACGCTCGATGCCGGCGTTTTCCAGCAGGCGGGTCACCGTCACGCCGACGCCGGTGCCGAGCTGCTGCAGCGAGATCGTCGTGCCGTTGGCGAACCGCACGCCGTCGCGGAAGGCTCCCTGGTCGAGATGGATCAGGGTCGCATCTTCGGCGGCGGCGATGCCGAGCCGTTCCCGCACATGCGCCGGAATGCCTTCGATGCGCAGCGCGGTATCGCAGGCGACACAGACCGGAGTCTTCGGATCGCCGGGCGCCGCCATCCCGATAGAGCCGCTGTCGAAGCGGGTCGTGACATAGCGCTCGCCCTCGCGGGCCGGTCGTGATCGGTACGCTTCCAGGGAATAGTCGCACATGGTGACCTCCTACCTACAGACGGCAGGTCACGTGCTTGCTCGAACGGGCAAGCGACGTGCTTGCCGCCTTCGATCTCATGCCTCGGCGCCGGTCGCGTCAAGGGCTTGCCCCGAATACCGCAGGAATGCGGGGCGTTACAGGTGGTGCCGTGGTCTGCCGGTACGGGTCCTGTTCCGTTTATCGGCACGGAATCGGCACCGTGCGGCGAGTGCTGGATTTTTTCGCGGGCCGGCGCGTCGCATGGTTCTTGCCGCGCCCGACGACGCCGGAAGGACGGGGCGCCGTCGCGCGATCGATCCTCCGGCCTCGCGCGGTCGCGCGGATTCCCGGTGCCGGTGTCGAGCCGAGCGCGTGTCCAGCCAAGGCGTCATGAGCTCCGCGATCCTCGTGCCTGTGCGTTCTCATTTTGTTCTTGACTGGTCCGGAGAGATTTGCTATGAAAGCCCCATCCTCGGAAGTGTGCCCGGCGGTCGCCGCGACCGGCCGGGCTTTTGTTCGGCGCCGGAGTTTCGCCGCGGCGGCGCTCGCGACGACACGCGCGCGTTTCGTTTCGTCGGCGGCCGATGCCGGATGCTTTCGTCGCCGCCGCCGCGCCGTCGCCGGATCGACGACAATCGCGCGATTTGCCGCGCGTTAGGGTTAGCGCGTTTTTTAGGTGCGCCGGCGAACGCCCGTGTATTACGACTGCCTGTACCGGAGACAGGCGAAGAAGAAAAAGGAGCTTTTCGTGCGCCGCCTTATTCCGGACAACCTCAACGGTTCCGAGGCCGTCAGGATCGCGACCGAGATCGGCTGCAAGATCGAGCCGGTGGCGGACACCGGCGAGCTTCGGCTGTCGCATCCGCTGATCGGCCGGTCGATCAAGATCAGGCCCGAGACCAGCTATGTCGGCCGGGTCGCGGTTTCGTTCCTGCGCGAAATCGCCGGCCTGCATCCGCCCAAAAGCCGTTAGCCCGTCGCATCGTCCGCGGCCATCGCACGCCGGCGCGCCGGCCGCGCCGGTGCGCGTCGCCGCGCGCCAAGCTCCGGGAGTTCGCATGTCGCCACGCCAACGCCGCTTCGTCGACGAATACCTGATCGATCTCGACGGCAAGCACGCCGCCATCCGCGCCGGCTATCCGCCGCGGGTCGCGAAGGACCGGGCCTACCGCCTGCTGCGGACGCCCGAGATCGCCGACGCCATCGCCGCCGCCATGGCCGCGCGCTCGCGCCGCACCGGCATCACGCGCGAGCGCGTGCTCGAGGAGCTGGCGCGCATCGCCTTCGTCGACTGGCGCAAGCTCGCCGTCTGGGGGTCGGAGGGTGTCGAGCTGACCGATTCGCGCGAGCTGTCGGCCGCCGAGACCGCCGCCGTCGCCGCCGTCCGCACCGACGACGGCTGGGAAGGCCGCGTCGACATCGCCCTGCACGACAAGCGGCGCGCACTCGACACGCTCGCCCGCATCCTCGGCCTGGCGGTCGATCCGCCCAAGCCGGCGTCGCGCGCATGAACGAGCGCGAGCGCCGCTTCGTCGCCGAATACCTCGTCGACCTCAACGCCAGCGCCGCGGCGCTGCGCGCCGGCTACGGCGGCAGGCGCTATGCCTGGCACGCGCACAAGCTCGTGCGCCGCCCCGATATCGCCGAGGCGATCGCCAAGGCGGAGGCCGAGCGCGCCGAAAGCCGCCGCATCACGGCCGACCGGGTCCTGATCGAGTACGCGCGGATCGCGTTCGCCGACATGCGCGACTTCGTCGATTGGGGACCAAACCGCTTCGAGCTGCGCGACCGCAACCTACTGTCGGAGCGTCACGGCGGCGCGATCGCCAAGGTCGATCCGCCGAGCAACGGCCGGCCGGCGAGCATCCGCTTGCACGACAAGCACGCGGCGCTCGAGATGCTGGCGCGCCATACCGGCCTCATCGGCCCGGGCCGCATCGCGCGTCCGACCGATCACCGGCAGGCGAACCGCGACGCCCGCGCCATCCTGCTCGAGCGCCTGAGCCGCCTGAAGAAGGCCAACGGCGCGCCGCGCTGAAGCGCGCGGCCGTGGATGCCGCGCCGCGATGCGAAGCCGATGAGCGAGACCGAGACCGACATCAGCGCCGCGGCGCGGCTGGCGAAGGCGCTGTCGCACGCCGCGCTGGCGAGGGCGGTCGACCGCCTCGACTCGGCGCGACAGGAGGCGCTGCTCGACGATTGGCGCTTCTGGGCGCGGCCCAATCAGCTGCCGCCGTCGGGCGAGTGGCGGGTCTGGGTGCTGCTCGCCGGCCGCGGCTTCGGCAAGATGCGCAGCGGCGCCGAGTTCGTCCGCGCCCGCGTCGAGACCGGCAGAGCGTCGCGCGTCGCGCTGGTCGGCCCGACCGCGGCCGACGTGCGCGACGTCATGATCGAGGGCGAGAGCGGCCTGCTGGCGATCGCGCCGCCCGACCGGCGGCCGGACTACGAGCCCTCGAAGCGCCGCCTCACCTGGCCCAACGGCGCGGTCGCGCTCGCCTTCTCCGCCGACCAGCCGGAGCGGCTGCGTGGCCCGCAGCACGATCTCGCCTGGTGCGACGAGCTGGCGGTGTGGCGCTATGCCGCCGCCTGGGACAATCTGCTGCTGGGATTGCGGCTGGGCCCGGATCCGCGCGTCGTGGTGACGACCACGCCCAGGCCAACCAAGCTGATGCGCGATCTGCTCGCCGCGCCGGGCACGGCGGTGACGCGCGGCACGACCTTCGACAACGCTGCCAACCTGGCGCCGGCGTTCCTGGATTCGGTCGTGCGCCGCTATCAGGGCACGCGACTCGGCCGGCAGGAGCTCGAGGCCGAGCTGCTCGACGACGTGCCCGGCGCACTGTGGTCGCGCGACGCCATCGAGGCCGCGCGCGTCCCGGCCGCGCCCGAACTCGCGCGCGTCGTCGTTGCGATCGATCCGGCGGCGTCGGCGGGCGAGGGCGCCGACGAGACCGGCATCGTCGTTGCCGGCCTGGCGCACGACGGACAAATCTATGTGCTCGACGATCTGTCGGGCCGCATGACCCCGCGCGCTTGGGCGCTGAAGGCGGTCGCGGCCTACAGGCGCTTCGCCGCCGACCGCATCGTCGCCGAGGTCAACAACGGCGGCGAGATGGTGGAGGCGACGCTGCGCTCGGTCGCGTCCGACGCGCCGTTTCGCGCGGTGCGCGCCTCGCGCGGCAAGGCGATCCGCGGCGAGCCGGTGGCGGCGCTCTACGAGCAGGGCAGGGTGCATCATGTCGGCTGCTTTCCCGCGCTCGAGGATCAGCTCTGCGCCTTCACCGCCGATTTCGATCGCGGAGCGTCCGGAATCTCGCCCGACCGGCTCGATGCGCTGGTCTGGGCGGTGAGCGATCTCGTCGCCCACGGCGGCACCGCGATCCTCGACTACTACCGCCGCCTCGCCAACGAAAGCTGACCCCCGCGCCCCGACCAGGGGAAGAGGGAAGGGTGACGGGGTGTGCGCCGCTCTCCGAAACGCGAACGCTATCCGCAATGACCGACGCTCAACCTTCGACCGCGCCGATCGCCGAAGGCATCGTCACCCGCGCGGCACGCGCGCTCGGCTACGTCGTCACCGGCAAGGCCAACTGGTTCGGTCCGCTGGCGCCGATGCCGCCGCAGGCGCCCGCCGAGGTCGCCGGCCGCCAGTTCGACTTTCCGTCGGGCTACAATCTCGTCGCGCGGCCGCGCGCCTACGAAGGAACCGGGTTCGCCGAGCTCCGCGCGCTCGCCGATTCCTACGACCTCATCCGGCTCATCATCGAGACCCGCAAGGACCAGATCGAGCGGCTCGCGTGGTCGATCCGCGCGCGCGACCGACGCGCCGCCAGGAACGATCCGCGCATCGCCGCGATAGCCCAGCTGTTCGCCTGTCCCGACGGCGTCCATCCCTGGACCACCTGGCTCAGGATGGTGCTCGAAGACCTGCTGGTGATCGACGCGCCGGCGCTCTATCTCCGCCGCTCGCGCGACGGCAAGCTTTGCGCGCTCGAGCCCTTGGACGGCGCCACCGTCAAGCGCGTCATCGACGATTGGGGCCGCACGCCGGCCCCGCCCGCGCCCGCCTATCAGCAGGTGCTCAAGGGCCTGCCGGCGGTCGACTACACGACCGACGAGCTGCTCTACCTGCCGCGCAATCCGCGCGTGCACAGGGTGTACGGCTTCTCGCCGGTCGAGCAGGTGCAGATGACGGTCAACATCGCGTTGCGCCGGCAGATCTGGCAGTTGCAGTACTACACCGAGGGCAACATTCCCGAGGCGCTGATCGGCGTGCCCGATCAGTGGACGCCGGACCAGATCCGCCAGTTCCAGGGCTACTGGGACAGCCTGCACGAAGGCAACACCGCGTCGCGCCGCCACGCCAAGTTCGTGCCGGGCGGCGTCGCCAAGACCTTCATTCCGACGCGCGAGCCGGCGCTCAAGGACCCGTTCGACGAATGGCTGGCGCGCGTCGTCTGCTTCGCCTTCTCGATCTCGCCGCAGCCCTTCGTCGCCCAGGTCAACCGCGCCACCGCCGAGACCGCGCAGGATGCGGCGCTCGCCGAAGGCCTGCTGCCCTTGAAGACCTGGGTGAAGCAGCTCTGCGACCGCGTCATCGCGCGGGAGTTCGCGGCCCCCGATCTCGAATTCGTCTGGGGCGACGACACGCCGAGCGATCCCGCGAAGGTCGCTGCCGTCGCGGTCGATTACGTCAGGGCCGGCATCAAGTCGGTCAACGAAGTGCGCGCCGAATTGGGCCTCGATCCGGTGCCCGGCGGCGACCGTCCCCTCGGCGCAGCGCCCGATGGGCGACGCCCATCCCGCGCGACGCCCGCAGCCCCGAAGCCGGCGCCATAGCGCCAGAGTTCCGTCAACCCAGGACGCCTTTGGGCGCCTTCCGCGTAGCACAGGCCGCAGGCCTTCGTGCGAAGCAGAAAAACACGTAGCACAGGCCGCAGGCCTTCGTGCGAAGCAGAAAAACACGTAGCACAGGCCGCAGGCCTTCGTGCGAAGCAAAAAAACACGTAGCACAGGCCGCACGGCCGTCGTGCGAAGCCAACAACAAATTCCATTTGCGGAGAAACCCATGCGAATTTTCGTTCCGCTTGCCAAGTTCGACGAGGAGCAGCGCCTCGCCATCGGCTACGCCTCGACACCGGCGCTCGACAGCCAAGGCGAGATCGTCCGGCGCGAGGCGGTCGAGGCGGCGCTGCCCGATTACATGCGCTTCGCCAACATTCGCGAGATGCACCGGCCCTCGGCGGTCGGCGTGGCGCAGGAGGCCGACGTCGACGCCAAGGGCCTGCGCATCGCCGCCAAGGTGGTCGACGACGACGCCTGGGAGAAGGTGAAGCAGGGCGTCTACAAGGGCTTTTCGATTGGCGGCCGCGTCACCTCGCGCGACCCCGACGACCGCCGCGTCATCACCGGCATCGAGCTGACCGAGATCAGCCTGGTCGACCGGCCGGCCAATCCCGAGGCGGTGATCGACGTCTTCAAGGCCGACGCGCTCGCCAAGGAAGGACGGCGCCACAGCAAGGCCGATCTCGAGCGAGTGCAGCGCGTCCACGACACCGCCGTCGAGCTCGGCGCGCACTGCGCGGGGGCCGCGGCGAACCCGGCCGCCGATCAAGACGGCGACAGCGACGGCGGTGCGATCGACGGAGAGGGCAAGGCGGCGCGCGGCCTCGATCTCGCCAAGCACGCGAGCCTCGCCGAACGTCTCGACGCGCTCGCGCGCGAGGTCGCGGCGCAGCGCAAGCTCCTCGACCGACTCGCCGCCGAGCCGACGACGCCCAAGTACCAGGCCGTCGCGCGCCCGGTCGACAAAGCGGAGGACGGCGTCGCCAAGCGCGCCGACAGCGAGCCCAAGACCGCGCTCGACGCCATCCGCAAGGCGCATCGCAATCCGATACGCATCGGCTTTTTCTAACCCGCCGCCTTCATCTCAGCACCTCCGCGTCACCCGCTCACCCTTCTCCCCCCGAAGTCGGGGGAGAGGATTGCTTTGGGTTGGCGAGCTTCAGCGAGCCTTACTCAAAGCCGGGTGAGGGGGATGCACACCAACATCAGCCCAGGAGTAACCCGATGACCCTCGACACCCAGGACACCCTGGCCGCCTTCCGGGCGGCGCAAGCCGCGCCGATCGGCGATCCCGCCTTCGCCGGCGTGCTGGCCAAGAGCACCTTCGCCGAGAGCGGTTCGCCGACGACCGGACTCACCTTCTACGATCTCGAGCCGGGCGCGAAGCTGCTGCTGCCGGTGCTGACGCCGCTCCGCAACGACATTCCGCGCGTCAGCGGCAAGGGCGGCATCCAGGCCAACTGGAAGGCGATTACCGGCCTCAACACCGCCTCGGTGCGCGCCGGCATCTCGCCGGGCAATCGCGGCGGCGTCATCGCCGTGACGACCCAGGACTACAACGCCGTCTACAAGGGCATCGGCCTCGAGGCCAATGTCGATTTCGAGGCGGTCTATGCCGGCCAGGGCTTCGACGACCTGCGCGCGCTGGCGGCGCAGACGCTGCTCGAATCGCTGATGCTGCAGGAGGAGCAGATCATCCTCGGCGGCAACGGCTCGCTCGCGCTCGGCGTGACGCCGACACCGGCGCTGACCGCCTCGAGCGCGGGCGGCTCGCTTTCGACGGGAACGCTCTCGGTGATCTGCGTCGCGCTGACGCTCGACGGCTACCTCAACAGCTCGGTCGCCGGCGGCATTCCGGCGGCGGTGACGCGCACCAACGCCGACGGCTCGACCGACACCTTCGGCGGCGGCTCGGCGCAGAAATCTTCGAATGCCACCGTCTCGGTCACGGGCCCGACCGGCTCGGTCGCGGCCACAGTCGCGGCCGTGCGCGGCGCCGTCGGCTATGCCTGGTTCTGGGGCGCGGCGGGCGGCGAGACCCTCGGCGCCATCACCACGATCAACAGCGTGTCGATCGCGGCTGCCGCTTCCGGCACCCAGACCGCGTCGTCGTTGCCGGCATCGGACAACAGCGTCAACGCCTTGGTGTTCGACGGTTTGTTGACCCAGTGCTTCAAGCCGGCGCTCAACGCCTATTACGCCGCGCAGCCGACCGGCACCGCCGGCACCGGCACGCCGCTCAGCGCCGACAGCGAAGGTGGCATCGTCGAATTCGACGCCGCGCTCAAATCGTTCTGGGACAACTACCGGCTGTCGCCGACGGCGATCTACGTCTCGTCGCAGGAGATGCTCAACATCCACAAGAAGATCCTGCAGGGCGGCGCCACCACCGCCGCGCGCTTCGTCTTCTCGGCCGATCAAGGCGCGGTGCTCGGCGGCGTCATGGTGCGGAGCTACCTCAACAAGTTCAGCATGGCCGGCGCGACCGAGATTCCGATCCGGCTCCATCCCAACCTGCCGGCCGGCACGGTGCTGTTCTTTTCCAAGACGCTACCCTATCCGCTGTCGAACGTGCCCAACACGGTGCAGATCCGCACGCGGCGCGACTACTACCAGGTCGAATGGCCGCTGCGGGCGCGGCGCTACGAATACGGCGTCTATGCCGACGAGGTGCTGCAGAACTACGCGCCCTTCGCCTTCGGCGCCATCACCAACATCGGCAACGGCTGACGATGCGGTGCCCCACCTCACCCTCCCGCTAGCGCGGGTCCCTTCCTCTCCGCCCCAATGGGGCGGAGAGGGTTGGGGTGAGGTGGAGTGCGCTCCGCTCCGGTTCGCAGCGGATGACTCGATGAAAAAATCTTTGTCCAACCCCAAGCCTTCGCCGCGCATGCTGCGCGCCAATGCTCCCAACCCGACGCTCTCCTTTTATCTTCCATCTCCCCCGCATCGGGGGAGAGGGCAGGGTGAGGGGGTGCGCTCGGTCCAGGGGAGTTCGCGATGAAAACCAATCCGACGAAGCGAAAAACGCCCGCTCGTGTCGGCAGCCGGCCGCGCACGCTGCGTCTGCGCGCGCCCAAAGGCTGCACCGCGGTATCGCTCGCCGGCCGCGAATTCGCGGTCAAGGACGGCGTCGTCGCCGTGCCGATCGCGCTCGCGGCGATCCTCGTCCACGCCCACGGCTTCGCCTACGAGGACTGGCGAACGAACGCGCCCACCTCACCCCGACCCTCTCCGCCCTGAGGCGGAGAGGGAGGGACCCGCGTGAGCGGGAGGGTGAGGCGGGGCGCCGGCGGTTTCGCGCTGCTCCGGACAAATCGCAATTCGGATAGAGATCCATGGCCATCGGCGATCTGACGACGCTCGACACCGTCAAGGCGTATCTCTCGCCGCCCTTGACGACGACCGCGGACGACGCGCTGCTCGCGCGGCTCGTGACATCGGCGAGTCAATTCATCCAGGCCTGGCTCGGTCGCACCATCGCGCAGACCGCCTACACCGAAATCCGCAACGGCCAAGGCGGCACGCGGCTCTTCCTGCGCAACCGGCCGGTGGTCTCGGTTGCGTCGCTGACGATCGACGGCGTCGCCATTCAGCCGGCCGCCGGTCCCGGCCAGCCGGGCTATCTGTTCGACGACAGCTCGCTCTATCTCTGCGGCCACGCCTTCACCCGCGGCCAGCAGAACGTCGCCGTCGCCTACACCGCCGGCTACGCCGCTACACCGCCCGACATCGAGCAGGCCTGCATCGCGCTGGTCGCGCTGCGCTACAAGGAGCGCGACCGCATCGGCCAGGTCTCGAAGAATCTCGGCGGCGAAGTGGTCTCCTTCGCCCAGAAGGACATGCCGGCCGATGTCCAGACGCTTTTGGATCAATACCGCGGCGTCGTGCCGGCATGATCTCGGTCACGATTTCCGCCGCCGACGCGCTCGGCCGGCTCGCCGATCTGCCGCCGGCGCTGGCGTCCCGCCTGTCCGCCGTTGTCGCGACATTGGCACAGCACATCTACGACCGCGTCGAAGACAATCTTTCCGGCGCGGTGCTGCAACGCCGTTCTGGCCGTTTGGCATCGAGCATTACGCAACAAGTTGATGGCCTGACTGCATCCGTCGGCTTCGATCCCGCCGCCGTGCCCTACGGCGCGGCGCAGGAATTCGGCGCCGATCTGCGCGCGCATCTGATCGCGGTCAGGAACGCCCGCGCGCTGTCCTTCGTCGTCGCCGGCAAGCGCGCCTTCGCCAAGCGCGTGATGTTTCCCGGCGCGCGTCTGCCCGAGCGCTCGTTCCTGCGCGCGGCGCTTTCCGACCTCGCGCCCGAGATCGGCGCCGCGATTGCCGCCGCCGTCGCCGAGACCGTCGAATGATCCGCGAGCCGATCTATTCGGCGCTGTTCGCGTTGCTGTCCGGCTGCGCGCCGTTCGTCACGGCGTCGCGCCGCCTCAGGCATTGGAGCGACGTCGGCCCGGCCGAGCAGCCCGCGCTGTTCGTCGTCCAGAAGAGCGAAACCGCCGAACGCCGCGCCGGCCTGCCCACCAAATGGCGCGCGTCCGTCGATGTGTACGTTTACGCGCACGCGCCCGACGAAACCACCGCGCCGGCCACCGCGCTCAATCCGCTCTTGGACGCGATCGAGGCCGCGCTCGCCCCACAGGGCGCGGTGCAGACGCTCGGCGGCCTCGCTTCGCACGCCTGGATCGCCGGCAAGATCGAAACCGACGAAGGCGTCCTCGGCGGCCAGGCGGTCGCGATATTGCCGGTCGAGATTTTGGTCGCGGGGTGAGATGGAAGACCGCGAAGGGCGGAAAAGCCTGTTTCTCTGTGCGAACCAACGGACCGCTAGTTTCGTATATTGCGTTTATTGCATTTATTTCGTTTGAATGCTATATGGCGCCTTGGGGTTCATCGAATCCCAAGAGAGGGGAACATCATGCCTTTCGATGGATCGTTGTCAGAACGTCTGCCGACGCCCGAAGAGATCGAGAAGGCAAAACGGGCTACCACTGTACTGGCAAAGGCAGTCGGCAAAGATGGGACGCTGTCCTTCCGTCTAAAGCCGCATGGACGTGGCGAAGCCGTCATTGATCTTCCGCCGGCAGTCAGCAAAATCATGCTCGACCTGCTTATGCTGATTAGCAAGGGCGAAGCAGTGACGCTTGTGCCCCTCGGCGCAGAGCTATCAACGCAGCAGGCTGCAGACGTCCTGAATGTTTCGCGCCCGTTCCTCATTAAATTGCTGGCAAGAAAAGAGATTCCATATCATCAGGTGGGTACTCATCGTCGTATCCGGGCGCAGGACGTTTTCAACTATAAGCATCGTAGAGATGCTTCTAGGCGAAAAACACTTTCGGAGTTGGCAAAACTAGGCCAGCAAATCGATGAATGAGACATATCGCAGATCGATTCACTGCGACTCTTGATGCGAACGTCCTGTATCCCTTCCTGGTACGGGACGTTCTTCTATCTTTTGCGGAAGCGGGCCTATATCGACCGATTTGGTCGGCCGAGATAATGTCCGAATGGTCGTCTCATTTGATCAAAGATAAGCCGGACAAAAAAGAAAAAATCCTTCGGACCGTCGAACTTATGACGGCGGCCTTTCCCGAGGCGATGATCGATGGTTATCAACGTTTGGTTGGGGCATTGTCCCTTCCGGATCCAGATGATCGTCATGTTCTAGCAGCAGCGATCCGGAGCGGATCGAGCGTGATCGTTACCCGGAATCTAAAGGATTTCCCGTCAGACAGGTTGGCGCCGTATGGCATCGAAGTCCAAACGGCTGACGACTTTGTCCTGAATACTGTTCAGCTGTACACGACAGATGCCGTCGCCGCTCTCCGTATCATGCGCGGGCAATACGACTCACCACCGATGACGCCAGAACAGCTTCAGGTGGCACTCATCGCCGATGGACTTGTCTCGACGGCCGCAGAACTCAAGCGCTATCTGGGGTCTCTCTAGTTTTCTGAGCGACACCACCGGTGTTCTGAGGCGGCCGATCACTCCGTAGTCAAAATGGCCGTGCCAGTCGCCGATTGCGCGGCTTAGGCCGTGTTCCATTTCTTCGCCCCCAAACCCCCTAAAGGACTCACCCGATGGCGATCTATTCCTTCGGCTCCGGCGTCTTGCTGGGCCAACGCACCGACGTTGCCGGCGCGACGCCGGTCAATTTCGGCCTGGTGCAGGAGGTCGAGCTCGATCTCCAGTTCACCACCAAGGAGCTCTACGGCCAGTATCAATTCCCGCTCGCGATCGCGCGCGGCCAGGCCAAGGCGCAGGCCAAGGCCAAGATGGCGCAGGTCTCGGGCCTCGCCTTCAACGCGCTGTTCTTCGGCCAGGCGATGGCGACGGGCCAGCTCGCCACCAGCTACGGCGAAGCCGGCACCGTGCCGGCGTCATCGCCCTACACCGTGAGCGCCGCCAATGCCGCCACCTTCGCCGACGATTACGGCGTGGTCTACGCGGTCGCCGGCCTGCCGCTCGTCAAGGTCGCGAGCAATCCGGCCGCCGGCCAGTACAGCGAATCCGCCGGCGTTTACACCTTCGCTCCGGCCGATGCCGGCAAGGCGGTGCTGCTGTCCTATACGTATAGCGTCGCCGGCAGCGGCCAGCAGTTCACCCTCGCCAATCCGCTGCTCGGCACCACGCCCACCTTCCAGGCGCAGCTCTACACCAGCTTCCAGGGCAAGCCGGTCAACGTGAAGCTGTTCAACTGCGTCTCGTCGAAGCTCAGCTTCGCCACCAAGCTCGAGGACTTCGCCATTCCCGAACTCGATTTCGACGTCTTCGCCAATCCCGCCGGCAACGTCCTGGCGTGGTCCTTCGCGGAAGTTTCCTAACGCGTAGCACAGCGGCCGCAGCGGCGGCCGCGTCGTGCGAAGCAACAGGTCTGCCGTCATTGCGAGCGCCAGAACGGCGCGAAGCAATCCAGAGTCTGGATCGCTTCGCTGCTCTCGCGATGACGCCCCCTCCCATTCCCTCCCCTCGACGGGGGCCGACCGCGAAGAGCGGTCGGTGGGTGGGGTGATGCCTCGGGCCGTTCCGGCCCTCGCATTGACGTTCTTCGTGTCCTCCGTGCCTCCGGGGTGAATTTTCTTTTTTCGTCATGGCCGGGCGACGACCCGGCCATCCACGCCTTTGAAGACCCGGATGCCCGGATCAAGTCCGGGCATGACAATGCAGGAGAAACGGCCCCACTGTGACCAACACCACCACCATCACCCTCGGCGGCCGCGACTACGCCATCCGGCCGCTGACGCTCGGCCAGCTGCGCGTCGTGCTGCCGGCCTTCGCCCGCGCCGCGACGCTTGGCGCCGCCGACGGCGTCGATGCCGCCATCGACATCCTGGCCGCGGCGCTGGCGCGCGACCACCGCGATCTCACCCGCGAGGCGCTGCTCGAAGTCGAGGCGACACCGCACGAGCTTGCCGCCGCCGTCGTCAGGATCGCCGCGCTCTCCGGCCTGGTGCCGAAGGAGGGTGCGCCCGGGGAGGGCCTCCCCACGGGGGAAGCGCGGGCGGGCAGGTGAACTGGGGCGATCTCTACGCCCTTGTCGCCACGGCCTGCGGCTACACCTGGCCCGAGATCGATGCCATGACCCTGTCCGCCTTGCGCGAATTGCTCGATTACTGGTCGCGCCATCCGCCGGCGCATCTGCTGCTGGCCGCGGCGCTGGGCTGGAGGCCGAAGCCGAAGGCCGCGCGCGCCGGCTTCGCCGATCTCGCGGCGCTGGCGCCGGGCGGGGTGCTGGTGGCGGGCGGCGCGACTCCGTCTGCGTCGCATTAGCAGCCGAAAGGCTCGCGCGGCTGCGACTCGGGGTCCTCGAGTTCGCGCCAGTGAGGTCTGGTGCGATCCCGAGTCGGTGTTGGATGATATTTCTGTGACCGCGTTAAGCTGTGGAGGAAGTCCGATGGAAATGCCTGCCGCGGTTGATCGCTTTCGCCCCGTTGCGCGTCCGTCCGACAGCGAGCCGGCGGACGATCTCGTCGTCGCCCAGCGCCGCATGCGGCACCTGGCGCCGCTCGACATCAAGCCGCTGCCGATGATGCATCGGGTAGCTGGCCCCTCGGACGAATCCCGGCCGCCCGAAGAACGCGAGCGCACCCGGGAGCTCGCGCTCTATGTGCTCGCCGTCCATATGTGGCAGGCGGCGGCCCGAAGCGCCATGAGCTGAACCGATACTGCCCTCGCCCCGCAAGCGGGGAGAGGGTTGCTTCGCGTTGGCGACGCGTGGCGGAGCCTTGCGCGACGCTGGGTGAGGGGAAATCCGACCTCGTCCGGCATCGCGGCGCGTCCCGGCAAGGCCTCAGCCGCCGCTCCGCGACCAGCCGTGATCGACCATGCAGGCGTCGTAGATGCGGCGATCGGTGTAGGTCTCGTGGCCAATCACGCCGGTGAAAGGATTGAAGAATATCGATCCGCCCGGCCGCTCGGCTTGCCGCAGGCAGCTCGATCGGTCGGCGCCGAAGTCCTGCGGGCCGGCTCCAGGCTTCACCCAGCCGCTGCCGCATCCGGCCAGTAAAACCAGGCCGCCACACAGCGCGACGAGCCGGATGTCCATGGGCGCGCTCCGTTTCGGGCGACTTGCCGGCGGATCTTCGGCGCGGCAAGTCCTCGGCGCGCATCCACTCTATACCCCCGGTTCGCGAGGAATGAGATGGCTGACGATCAAATTACCGTGGGCGTCGCCGCCGACGTCTCGGACTTCGCCGCCGGCATGGCGCGCGCCGCCTTCGCCGATCTCGCGGCGCTTGCGCCCGGCGGCGTGCACCCGACTGGTTGGATCGAGGGTAGGCGGCAACCGGTGTGGCGCCGGATCACAATTATTCTGGCTTCAGAGAACCGCCGTCTTGCGGTTTGGATCGTTCGCACTTTATGGTCGTTTTTTGGCCGGCCAGCGTTTGCTGGCCCGTGCCACCGGCACTCGGCCCTATTGACATTGCGCTGACCGGCGGCGTAGGCCCGGGACCTGGCCCAGCCCAGCATTGGGCAAGGCAATTTATGTCGTCGGTGGAACATTCGATTGTTTGACCGTGCGCTCGCCGTAGCAGGGCCCGTTGATGCGGATTCGGCGCTTGTGTGGGTGCCAGGGCCAAATTCAATGGCAGGATGAGCATCGCGACCTGAAGGACGATATGGCCGTCTCGGCCGAAAATTGTTGACTTCGTGTCCCTCACGGGTTGAGAGGCTCCATCTTCACCGCGCGATAACCAATCGCGATCGGCCGCTCGAATGTCTGCACGAGCGTGATTCCTTGGTCGCTTACCGCGCTGATGCTGAAACTGCCGCCGGGAGCATTGTCGATTTGCGAGGTGTTCCCTTGAATCGTTGTGAGGAGGTCGTCGAGCTTCTTTTTGATTGCGGCCAAATCACCGGTCTGGGTGGCCGCTTGGCCAGCCGATGATCGGGTGGCCGATTGCTTGCCGCCATTCGCTGCTTGGCCAGGCATTGTCGTCGTCGCGTTTGTTTTCTGCCGCGTGTTGGCGAGAGCGTCGGCGGCGGCGGTCAACGCCTTAGCGGCATCGGAGACTGCAGTGGCGGTATCGCCGGTCACCCTTGTATTTGTCGCTCCCGCGGCGACGCCGCTGCCGGTCTTTGAGATCGTCGTCGCGCGCAGCTGCGCGAGCAGCTTGGCCTGGGCACCGACCGTGCTTGAGGTATCGTAAACGTATTCAATACTGCGTGTCAGGAATAAACGATTGATCAAGTAGACTGCGGTGTGGTTCGGCTTCTTGCCGACCGCACTTGCGAGCTGATCAGCGATAAAGGACCTGCTGCATAAATATTGATTTTTTGCGCAATACGTCACGAGCCGTGCCGTCGCGGTTGCCGCCGGCACGCCGTAGGTTTCCGCCGCCGGTATGTTGATCATAATCGAATCCTGGTGGGAGCGTGCGGCGCCAAAAATCGCGCTGAAGAAGTGAAACGGCACACCCCCGCGAAAAGATTCTGCGTCAGCTTGCGCAATCGTGAATCCCGGCAACGCCATGAGTGGCAGCTTGGTCAATGTGCCACTCGCGGCAAACACGCTGTGCGGTTTACCGGATGCCGCTATTCTCGGTCCTGGCGGCTTGGCGCTGCCGGGCGTTGACTTGGGCTCGGATGCCTGGGGTGCGTGCGCAGTGATGCTGCCGCCCATTGCGGCTTGCTGCCGCCAGATCGTACCATCCGTCGGCCTCCCGCCCGCGCCGAGCAAGATTGGCACGTTGTCGTAATAATTTTCGAGATCTTGGCGCATGGGCCAATCATCGAGCTTGATCGCTAGCGCGATCGGCGCGGTATTGTCGCCCGGCTGATCTTCGTCGACCGCATAAATGTCGCCGATATGGATGTCCTCAGTCGGCGGATAGACCGGCTCGATATGGTAGGCGCGCATCGTCACCGCCCACTGCTTCGCGACCCAGTCGGGATCGCGTGGCTCGGTCGCGCAACCGGCGACGATGATCGGCAACGCCAAGGGCATTGCCGACATCGCTCGGCACAAACGGGCAATGGCGCATGTGCGCCGCAGCCCGATGGCCGCTGCCCGTGCATACAACCGCGTGTTTAATCCTCTGCCACTTCCGGACACGAGCGCCCCCCGACGGGCCGTCTGAAACGCTGACACGAATCGCCGACGCGCACAACGAAGCTGAATCCATAAAATGGGCACCGATCAAATTACCGTGGGCGTCGCCGCCGACGTCTCGGACTTCGCCGCCGGCATGGCGCGCGCCGGCGCGGTCGCCGACCAGACCTTCGGCCGCATCCGCGCCAGCGCGCGATCGGCCGCCGCCGGCATGGACGCGAGCTTCGCCCGCGGCGCCGGGGAGCTGACGCGGCAGCAGCAGAAGCTCGCCGCCTCGTGGCTCGCCATGTTCCGGCCGATCAACGCCGCGTTCGACAGCTCGATCACCGGCATGATCCTCGGCACCACCACCTGGCGGAGGGCGGTGGCGCGCATCGGCCAGAGCATCGTCGCCGAGGAGGTCGGCAACGCGCTCAGGATCGCCGAGAACTGGGCGGTGACCGAGCTGGTCAAGACCACGGCGACCGAGGAAGGTGCGGCGGCGCGCACGGCGGCGGAAAATGCATCGCAGGGCGGCTTCCTGGCGATGATCGCGGAGCAGCTCGCGCGCTGGCTTGGCCTCGAAACCGACAAGACCGCGGCGACCGACGCCGGCGAGGCCGCCCGCGCCGCGACGCAAACCGCATCCGCCGCCGCCGGTCTCGCCGCCATGGTGGCGCGCGGCTTCGCCCAGATCGAGATCGACGCCGCGGTCGCCGCCGCCGGCGCCATGGCCGCGACTGCGGCGATTCCGCTGGTCGGTCCCGAACTCGCGCCCACGGCCGCTGCGGCCGCCTATGCCGAGACCATGGGCTGGGCCGCCGGCATGGGCGGCGGCATCGCCTCGGCCGAGGGCGGGATGTGGGAGGTGCCGGGCACGATCCTGTCGGTCCTCCATCCGGAGGAAAGCGTGATTCCGGCGTCGGTCGCCAATCCGATGCGCGATTTTTTCTCCGCCGGCGCGGCGACGGCGGGCGGCGGCGACATCCACATCCACGGCCCGCTGGTGAGCGCGATCGACACCCAGACCGGCGCGCAGTTCCTGAAGAACAACATGCGCACCATCGCCAGGGGCCTCGCGTCCGAGCTGCGGAATTTCAACGCGCACCTGACGCCGGCGCTCGGCGGGTGAGCGCGATGCCAGCGTCACCCCCACCCTAACCCTCCCCCTCCCCTCTTGAGGGGGCTTGCGCCTGCCAAGTGTCCCCCGGACGCTTGGCTCGAACATGCCGGGTGGCATGCTCGACCGGGGTCGAGGATTGAGGGGACGACGCCCGGCAGAAGGCTGGCAATTGACCGTTTTTCGTAGTACGTTTTTGCCGTGATCCGGTCGTGGCGCAATGCGGCCAGCCGCAGGATATGGGATGGAGAATCCCCCGGCCGGTTTCGCGGCTTGGATATCGACGCGGCTCGGGATTTGTTGTCGGCGCTCAACGTCGCAACGGCGCTGCAGGATCTCAGCCCGTTGAAGAGCGTCGGTCTTCACAAGCTCAAGGGAGACCGGGCCGGGCAATGGGCGATGATCATGAACGCGCGGTGGCGGATCTGCTTCGTGTTTAGGAAGGGCGACGCCTACGACGTCGAGATCGTCGATTATCACCGAGGTTAGACCATGCTTGCATCGCATCCGGGCCGGCTGCTGAAACGCGAATTGAGCGCACGCAGGCTCAGTGCGAACCGGCTCGCGCTCGATCTCGGCGTGCCGTCGGGCCGCATTACCGACATCCTCAACGGACGCCGCTCGATCACGGCCGATACCGCGGTCCGGCTCGGCCGGTATTTCGGCAACCGCGCCCAGTTTTGGCTCGATTTGCAGAGCCAGTACGACATCTCAGTGATCGAGCGCGAACGCGGTGCCGCGATCGCCCGCCGCGTGCGGCCGGCGGACGCAGCCTGACCTGGCGCTCGGCGGCCTTCCTTTCTTTCTTACCCTCGCCCCACTTTGGGGGAGAGGGAAGGGTGAGGGGGCGATGCTCGATGCATCTGGCAAGCGAAACCACGAGCGACCCGCCATGACCGAACCGATCTTTCCGGCGCTCGCCGGCCTCGGCTGGTCGGTGAAGCGCTCGCCCGTCTGGAAAACGCGCGCGCAGCAGGCGATCTCGGGCAAGGAGACGCGGCTGGCCGACTGGTCCTATCCCGCCTGGCGCTGGGAGCTGACCTTCGATTTCCTGCGCGCCGATCCGGTGGTCGCCGAATTCCAGTCGCTCGCCGGTTTCTTCAACCGCTGTCAGGGCGCCTTCGGCACCTTTCTCTATGCCGATGCCGACGACAACGCGGTCGCCGGCCAGACGATCGGCACCGGCGACGGCGCGACGACGGCGTTCCAGCTGGTCCGCGCCTTCGGCGGCTCCATCGAGCCGGTGCTGGCGCCGAGCGTCGTGAGCGCGGTCTACCTCGCCGGCGTCGCGCAGGCGCCGTCCGCGTATAGCGTCGATCCGGCGACGGGCGTGCTGACATTCACCACAGCGCCGGCCTCGGGCACACCGATCACCGCGGATTTCTCGTATTACTTCCGCTGCCGCTTCGCTGAAGATAGCGTCGATTTCGAGAAATTCATGGCGACGCTCTACCGCGCCCAGAAACTCGCGTTCGTCTCGCTGAAGTGACCCCGGCCGCCTAGGTTGCCGTCACTGCCGCCACTCACCCCCACCCCTTGCGCCGCCGAACATGCCACCCGGCGTGTTCGGACCAAGCGTCCGGGCGGACGCTTGGTAGGCGCAAGCCCCCCTTGAGGGAGGAAATGGGAGGGGGGTCGCGTCGATACCGGCCGCCGCCTGCAACACACGCTGACATGAAACCCGCATCCGCTGCGCTCAAATCGCTGCTCGCGACGCGGCAGTTCTATGCCGCCGATCTCTATACCTTCGCGCTGGTCGGCGGCGGCAATCTCCGCTACTGCGCCGGCGACCGCGACATCACCGCCAACGGCAACGCCTATCCCGCCGGTGGCACAACCGGCCCGTACTTCGACCGCAAGGACAATAAGGCCAAGTGCCACTGGAAGATCGGCGTCGAAGTCGATCAGCTCGTCTTCGACGTGCTGCCCGGCAACGCCACCGTGCTGGGATCGCCGTTCCTGTCGGCGGTGCTCGCCGGCGTCTTCGACGGCGCCGAGCTCACGCTCGAGCGCGCCTTCATGCCGCAATACGGCGACACCTCTTCGGGCACGGTGATCCTGTTCGCCGGCCGCGTCGCCGAGATCGATTGCGGCCGCTCGCTCGCGACCTTCACCGTCAACTCGCACCTGGAGCTTCTGAATCTTAACCTGCCGCGCATTCTGTGGCAGCCGGGCTGCGTCAACATGCTGGGTGACGCCGCCTGCGGCGTGAACCTGGCGAGCTACGCGGTGACGGGCGCGGCGGCGTCGGGCTCGAGCGCCGGCGCCGTGCTGGCTTCACTCACGCAGGCGACGGGCTATTTCGACCAGGGCAAGATCGCGTTCACGTCGGGCGCCAATGCCGGCCTGTCGCGCGGCATCAAGACCTGGGTCGCGGGCAGCGGCGGCGCTCCCGGCACGATCAGCCTGATCGCGCCGTTTCCGGTCGCACCCGCGCCGGGCGACACGTTCCAGATCTATCCCGGCTGCGACAAGACGCTGGGCGCGAACGGCTGCACTAAGTTCGCCAACACCGCGCGCTTCCGCGGCTTCCCCTACGTGCCAACGCCCGAAACGGCGGTGTGAGCGGGCGGTCGCCCCGGGGCGAACAGCTCGGCTCCGCCTGCGGGCGCACGCGCCGCGTCGGACGCCTGCAGGCGCAGGATCGGGATAGGGATGCGGACCGACGCCCGCCTTGACGGCGATGCGTATAAGATATACATCCATTAAGACATATATCCATGAGGCACACGATGCAGGTTGCGAAATGGGGCAACAGCCTCGCGGTTCGCCTGCCCGCTTCGGTGGCCAAAGCGCTGAAGCTCAAGGCAGGCGACGAGGTCGAGATCCATGTCGCGGGCGCGCGGGAGATGGCGGTTGCGCGCAAGCCCGGTCGTAAGGAATTGCTGAAGCGCCTGCGCGCCTTCCGTGGACGCCTTCCGGCCGACTTCAAGTTCGACCGGAACGCCGCGAATGCCCGGTAGCTTCGTCGACACCAATGTTCTGATCTATCTCGCGTCCGACAATCCGGCCAAGGCGGACCGCGCCGAAAAGATCGTCGGCGCGGGCGGCGTCATCAGCGTGCAGGTGCTGAACGAGCTCGCGAATGTCGCGCGGCGCAAGATGCGGCTGTCGTGGAGCGAGACGCACATGTTCCTGTCGAGCGTTCGGGAATTGCTGACGGTTCACCCGATCACGGTCGAAGTGCACGAGATCGGCCTCGAATTGGCGGAGCGCTACGGCCTTTCGGTCTCCGACGCCATGATTGCCGGATCCGCGCTGAACGCGCGCTGCGAGACGCTCTGGTCCGAGGACATGCGGCCGGGCCTGGTGATCGACAGTCGCCTGCGTATCGTCAATCCTTTCGAGCGGACGCGCTGAACCGAAGGAAGAATCGATGGTCTCCGACGCCCCCGAGCGCGCGGCGGTCGTCGCTTGCGCGCGCCAATGGCTGCGCACGCCCTATCACCATCGCGGCCGGGTCAAGGGGGCGGGCGTCGATTGCGCCATGCTTTTGGCCGAGGTCTACGCCGAGGCCGGTCTCGTCGCGCCTCTCGCCATCCCGCATTATCCGCCCGATTGGCACCTGCATCGCGATGCCGAACGCTATCTCGGCGTGCTGCTCGATCACGCGGTTGAATACGTTCCCGTCGATGCGATTCCGCAGGGCGAAGCAATCCGGGCTGGAGCGCTTCGGCGCCCGCATCCTGAGCCGCGGACCTCTCCTTTGAGACGCTTCGCTCCTCAGGCTGAGGTCCGCGAGTCGAAGGACGCGCCTCGCGATGACGGCGAAAGCGTCGCGTTGCACCCCCCTCCCATTCCCTCCGCCTCGAGGGGGGCTTGCGCCTACCAAGCGTCCGCCCGGACGCTTGGTCCGAACATGCCGGGTGGCATGTTCGGCGGCGCAACGGGCGGGGGTGAGTTGCTGACGCGTGCCATCCTTCCCGGCGACATCGCGCTGTGGCGTTTCGGCCGCTGCTTCTCGCATGGCGCGATCGTCGTCGACTGGCCGGTGGTGATCCACGCCTATCTCGGCCGCGGCTGCGTGCTCGAAGATGCGAACAAGGCCGAATGGCTGTCGCGCATCGGCGAGGGCAGGGGCGCGGCGCCCAAGCCGCGCCCGGTGAAGTTCTTCACGCTCAGGCGTTGGGCCCACGGAACCTAATTGATTGATCGGGTCACGAATTCCCTTAACCCAGCTTTGGGTAAGGCGCGCTTTGCTCGCCAACCCAAAGCAACCCTCTGCCCCCGAGGGGCAAAGAGCAGGGTGAGGGGGCAATGCTCCCACTCGAACGAATGAAGCTCTGAACCATGGCCGGGCTTTTTTCCTCGCCCAAGAAGCCGCAGGCGAAACAGCAGCCGGCGGTCTCGGGCCTGCAGATCCAGACCTCGGCCTACGGCAAGGTCATTCCGCTGGTCTACGGCACGACGCGGCTCGCACCCAACCTGATCTGGTACGGCGATTTCCAGGCGATCGCGCATCAATCGTCGCCGCCGTCGTCGGGCAAGGGTGGCGTCACCGGCGGCTCGGGCGGCAAGGGCGGCGGCGGCGGGTCGACGACCTACGCCTACACCGCCGCAGTGATGCTGGGATTGTGCGAGGGCCCGATCGAGGGCCTGGGCACCGCCTGGGCCTCGAAGGAAGTGACGACGCCGGCTGCGCTCGGCCTATCGGTGTTCGACGGTGCGCTCGGCCAGGCGCCGTGGGGCTATCTCGCGACCAACCATCCGGGCCAGGCGCTCGGCTACAGCGGTGTCGCCTATGCCGCCGCCGCGCCCTATGCGCTCGACGGCCAGGGCCAGTTGCCGAACAACAATTTCGAGGTCGTCGGAATTTACGCTCGCTCGGTCGGCGGCCTGCCCGACGCCGATCCGTCGCTGGTGATCGCCGATCTCTTGACCAACCCGCGATATGGCGCCGGCTTTCCGGCTTCGCGGCTCGGCGATCTCTCGACCTATCAGTCTTACGCGCTCGCGGCGGGCCTGCTGATCTCGCCCGCCTATACCGAAGCCGCGCCGGCGGCGAAGCTCCTGGACGACATCGCCACCTACACCAACAGCGCCTTCGTCTGGTCGTCGGGCATGCTGACGCTGGTGCCCTATGGCGACGCTGCGATCTCGGGCAACGGCAAGAGCTACACGCCGCCCGCGGCGCCGCTCTATGATCTGACCGACGACGATTTCCTGGCGAATGCCAACGCCAGCGGCGCGGCGAGCGCGACCAACGACGATCCGGTGCTGGTGACGCGCAAGCGTCCGTCCGACGCGCTCAACGACATCAAGGTCGAATACCTCGACCGCGCCAACCAGTACAACACCGCCATCGTCGAGGCCTCGGATCAGGCGACGATCGACGTCTACGGCCTGCGCTTCGACCAGACGCGGCAGGCGCATCTCTTCGCCAATGCCGCCGCCGCGCGGCTTTCGGCGCAGCTCCTGCTGCAGCGCCAGGCGATCCGCAACACCTATCAGTTCACGCTCGACCAGCGCTACATCCTGCTCGATCCGATGGACATCGTGACGCTGACCGATGCGCGGCTCGGCCTCGATCGTCACTGGGTGCGCATCACCGAGATCACCGAGAACGACGACGGCACGCTGCTCTTCACCGCCGAGGACTATCTGGCGGGCACCGGCTCGGCGGCGCTCTATTCCTTCCAGCAGGGCGCCGGCTACGGCGCCGACTACAACGCCGATCCGGGCGACGCGCTGGCGCCGATCGTGTTCGAGGCGCCGGTGCAGATCGCGGCGTCGGGGCTCGAGGTCTGGCTCGCCACGGCCGGCGGTCCGAACTGGGGCGGCTGCGACGTCTATGTCTCGAGCGACGGCTCGACCTACAAGCTCGCCGGCCGCAAGCACGGCCCGTCGCGCATGGGGGTGCTGACCGCGGCGTTTCCGGCCGGCGGCGATCCCGACACCGCCGACACGCTCGCGATCGATCTGTCGGCATCGAACGGCGCGCTGCTCTCCGGCACGCCGCAGGACGCCGATCTCGGCCACACGCTATGCTGGGTCGACGGCGAGTTCGTCAGCTACGAGACCGCGACCCTCACCGGCCCGAACCGCTACAGCCTCGGCACCTATATAAGGCGCGGGCTCTACGGCTCGGCAATCGCGAGCCACGCGGCCGGCGCGGGCTTCGCGCGCCTCGACGACGCGATCTTCGCGCTACCCTACGACAAGAGCCAGATCGGCGCCGCCGTCCACATCAAGCTGGTGTCGTTCAATCTCTACGGCGGCGGAATACAGCAGCTCGCCGACGTCGCCGACCATGTCCACGTGATCCAGGGTCCGCCGCCGCCCGCCAACGTCACCGGATTCTCGGCGCAGCAGACCGGCGGCGCGGTCGTCTTCAAGTGGAACGAGGTGCCGGATTTCGCGCTCAAGGGCTACGACATCCTCTACGGCCCGCAGGGCGGCACGAGCGCCTCCGCGACGTTCCTGACCGAAAGCGCGCGCGGCACCGAGATGACCAACGCCGCCGTGCCGCCCGGCACCTGGACCTTCTATATCCGCGCGCGCGACGTGGCGGATCAGTTCTCGCCGGTGCCGACCACGGTCGATCTGGTGGTGACGAATCCGTCGCCGATCATTCTCGACCGGCAGGCGGCGCCCGACTGGCGCGGCAGCCTCGCCGGCTTCGTGCCGCACTGGACCGGCGTTCTGGTGCCCGATTCGGCGAAGCTCGCGAGCGCGCACAGCAACGCCGAACTGTTCGAGCGCTTCGTGCCCTATCCGGTCGCGACCTCGAGCTTTACGACATCCGTCGCCGACACCGGCTTCGACGATCAGCTGCGCGTCTGGGCGACGATCGCGACGCGGCTCGGCCGCGGCCAGAACGGCACCGCCGCAGCGAGCCTCGCCATCGACACCTGGCTCACCGGCGCCAGCGACACGGGCGCCTTCGCCGCCTGGACCATCGGCACGGTCGAGATGCGGTATCTGCGCGGTCGGGCGATCCTCGACAACGTCGCCGGCGCGGTGGCGTGCCTCGCCGGCTTCGAATTGGTCGCCGACCGCGCACCCAAGATCGAGAACTCGGCCGCGAGCGTTGCGATCGCGGTGGGCGGAACGTCCGTCGTCTTTCCGTCGCCCTACCACCTGCCGCCCAACGTGCAGGTGACGCCGCTGGGATCGGCGGCGGCGACGGCGACCGCCGACGCGATCACCACCGCCGGCTGCACCATCCACGTCTTTGACGCGAGCGGCGCCGACATCGGCGGCACCGTCAGTTGGGTCGCGACGGGCGAATAGCAAAGGCGCCAAGGACCCGCGAAGTCGTCGTCGCGAACAGCGTATGCGACGAAGCGATCCAGCGACTTCGGCCCTGGATTTCTTCGTGCAGCGCGGGCGCTCGCAATGACGTCTCAGCGTCCTCCGGGCCTCCGTCGTGAATTCAAGAGGACAAACGCATGACCGTTGCCACGTTCCAGCAGACCGACTACACATCGCAAACTGGCACCGCCTATCCGCTGGCGATCGACGCCGACTGGGCGGTCGCCGCGCGCACGGTCGACAGCTTCGCGCCGCACGCGCAGCCGACGCCCGACATGACGGTGGCGCTCGATCCCGGCCATGTGTTCAACGGCGTCACGCTCGCCGAAATCGCGGCGCAAAGCACCGGCGCCATCGCCGCGCCGGTCAACAATCCGCGCATCGACCGCGTGGTGATCGACCGCGCGAGCGGCGCGGCTTCGGTCGTCGCCGGCATCGAAGCGGCATCACCCCTGCCGCCGGCGATTCCCGTGGGCAAGGCGCCGGTGGCGCAGGTTCTGCTGCAGCCGGGCGCGAGCGCCATCACCAACAGCATGCTGACGGACGAGCGCGACCTGACGGCGCTCGGCCTCGCCTCCGGTGCCTACACCAATGTCGGCACGGCGGCGACGCTCGATGTCGGCACGGCGCCGGGCAACGTCGTGCAGCTCGACGGCAGTGGCCGGCTTCCTGCGGTCGACGGCTCGCAGTTGATCGGGCTTTCGCTTGTTCCGCCCGGCGTCGTCACGTCGTATGCCGGCACGAGCGCGCCCAATGGCTGGCTTCTGTGTTACGGCCAAGCGGTGAGCCGAACCGCCTATGCGGCGTTGTTCGCCGCCGTTGGCACGGCTTACGGCCCCGGCGATGGCTCGACGACGTTCAACTTGCCGGATCTGCGTGGCCGTGCGCCTTTCGGCGTCGATAACATGGGTGGCACCGTGGCTAATCGTATCACGACCGGCGGTAGCGGTCTAAGCGGCACGATTCTCGGTGCGACAGGTGGCGCGGAGATAGTGACACTGACCGTTGCGCAAATGCCAAGTCACTCACACCCTGTAGCCAGCGGCGCGGGATCTGAAAGCGTCGGGGCTGGATGGGGCTGTGAGCCGCTAATATCGGCGGCTACGGCCGGCGGCCAGACCACCGGCAACGCGGGTGGCGGTGGTCCACACAACAACATGCCACCCACGATCATACTCAACTACATTATCAAAACGTGAAGCTTCCATGGCGCAGTTTCACATCCATCCGGATGGTATCGTCTACATCCGCACGCCAAAAGGTATCTATGTTGACACGTCTGCGAACTTTGCGCGCGATTACGGGACCGCACTGCCCGCATTTCCCATCGGCGTTGTGCAAGCGCTCTACGACAGCGACGGTAAGGTTGTTCAGCTTTTTGACGCCCAGAATAATCAGGTTGGCACCGGACGGGCCGGCGATTGGGAATTTGCCGACGCGGCAATAGCCTCGGTTTGCTCTTTACTTACGGCGCAAGCAAAACGGATCGCGCCGGCACCAAAGATCATATCACCGGCGACCGCGACCGGCATACGTATCGGCTCAGCGACGATGGCTTCCTAACCGTGTCTGCTCCACGTATAGTCCCCCTGTCCAACCGCTATTATGCCTACATCTTTGACAGAGCGGGCGACGAACTGCCGCTACACGAGCACACCTTTGCTCACGATACGGTGGTAGCGTGCGGTCGGGTCGAATGGTTCACAGAGGGTCGGCGCGAAGCAGTCGAAGCTTGGCACGTAATCACGTTTCCGGCGGGTCTACGGCATGGTCTCGTGGCGCTAACGGACGGCGCAACGGTGATCCAATGCAACGAGATAGCGCCCATCCGCTGAGGCTACCGCGCCGACCAACATGATCGTCAGCGCAACTGTGGGCTTTTCAAATTACACCCATGTTCTCCCGCACCTATGACGACGCTGCGCGGGCGCTCGAGCTTGCCCGGGCGGCGCGCGCCGAGCTCGAGAAGCACGAGGCGGTCTGCGCCGAGCGCTACACCGAGATCCGCGAGGCGCTACAGGCGATCCGCGTCTTCCTCACGCGCTCGGTGCTGTCGCTGATCGCCGGGTTGCTGCTCGCCATGGGCGCGATCCTGCTGCGCCTGTTCGAGACGCACGGCATCCTCTGAGCGTCGATGAGCGACGATCCGGTCTTCGACGCCGCGGTCGCGGCGGTGCTGGCGCACGAGGGCGGCTTCCAGAACGACGCCGCCGATCCCGGCAACTGGACCGGCGGCGCCCCCGGTCGGGGCGTGCTCAAGGGCACCAAATACGGCATCAGCGCCGCCGCCTATCCCGATCTCGACATCGCCGCCCTCGGCGAGGCCGACGCCCGCGCCATCTATCGCCGCGACTGGTGGGACCGCTTGGGCCTCGCGCGGCTGCCGGCACCGCTCGCGACGAAGCTGCTCGACGCCGCGATCAATCTCGGCGCGCATTCCGCGATCGCCTGCCTGCAGCGCGCGCTGCGTGCCGTCGGCCGCGCCGTCGCCGAGGACGGCGCGCTCGGTCCCGCAACGCTCGCCGCCGCCGCCGCCGTCCCGCCCGACGCCGCGCTCGCCGCCCTGCGCGAGGCGCTCGCCGGCCATTACCGCCTGATCGCCGTCCGCCATCCTGAACGCACGCGCTTCCTCGCCGGCTGGCTGGCGCGCGCCTATTCCTGACGCGCCGCGGCGCCGCGGCTTGATCTGGATCAAGGCGGCGCCCGCCTTCGCTTCTACCGTTCCCGTGGGGTCGGGGAAGTGGGAGTTCGCTCCCACAGCAAAAGGAGATGGCCATGGTATCGCGTGTAGCCGTTCTGACGATGGTCGCCGGCCTGCTGCTGGCAGGCTGCGGCACGCAACCGGGCGAGCGCGGCCTGACGGGCGCCGCGATCGGCGCAGCGGGCGGCGCCGCGATCGGCGCGATGGTCGGCTCGCCGGCCTATGGCGCCGCAATCGGCGCCGGCGCCGGCGCTCTCACCGGCGCGCTCACCAGCCCGGATCAGATCAATCTCGGCAAGCCGGCCTGGGACCAGTAACCGGCCGAGCCGGTCAACCGGGATCCGAACCCCCGCGGCGCTTCCGCGGGGGTTCGTTTTTTCGTCGCCGCGCCGCGCACGCTGCGCGCCGCGGCTTTTTTTCAACCGCCAATCGGGGAGATTTGCATGACCGATATTGAAGCCGCCGCCAAACGGGATGTTGCCGCCGCGCGCAAAAACGTGCGTGCCTGGATGGCAGACCATCCGTTCCTCTGGGGCGCGATCGCCGCCGGCGCCGGCGCGCTCGTCGTCGCGCTCGCCGCCGTCGCGCTGTGAGGCCGCCATGGCGTTCGGCATCGACGACCTCGTCGCCGGCGTTCTCGGCATCGTCAACAAGTTCATCCCCGATCCGGCGCAGCGCGCCCAGGCCGAAAACGAGCTGCGCGCCGCGCTGGTGAGCTGGGACGCGGGGCAGGCCAAGGTCGACGCGGCGGAAGCCGCGAGCCCGTCGCTGTTCGTCGCCGGCTGGCGTCCGTTCGTCGGCTGGTGCTGCGGCGGCGCGCTCGCCTATCAGTATGTCCTCGTCCCGCTCGCCGTCTGGGCGGCGAGCTGGTCGGGCGCCGCGTTACCGCATCCGCCGGCGCTCGACGACACGCTGTGGCAGTTGATGTTCGGCATGCTCGGGATGGGAGGCTTGCGGACCTACGAGAAAATCCGCGGCGTCGCCGGCAAGCATTGAAGCCCCTTCGTCGTCATCACGAGCCGCGAAGCGGCGTGGCGGTCCGGAGCGATCCGGAGAAAGTCTGCGCTGCTTCGTCTCCTGCGAGGCCCGCAATGACGGGCATGTCGCGCAAACCAGCCATTGCCGATTCGCTGATGACTTGCGCGCGGCGCCGCGATAGACCCTTTGCCCCAAGAAAGGGCAGAAGCAGACCATGGCCATGCCGGCCGCGCGCGCGGCGGCCTCGCCGCCGCCGCCGTTCACCCATCGCGAAATCCTCGAGATCCTGTCCGGCGCGCTGATCGGCCTGCTGCTGGCGGCGCTCGATCAGACCGTCGTGGTCACCGCGCTGCCGGCGATCGCCGGGGAGTTCAACGGCCTGCAGCATCTGTCGTGGATCGTCACCGCCTATCTGCTGACCTCCACCGCCTCGACGCCGATCTATGGCAAGCTGAGCGATCTCTACGGCCGCCGCCGCCTCATCATCATCGGCATCGGAATTTTCGTCGCCGCCTCGGCGTTCTGCGCCTCGGCGCAGAGCATGGGCCAGCTCATCGCCGCGCGCACGCTCCAGGGCGTCGGCGGCGGCGGTCTCATCAGCATGGCGCAGGCGATCATCGCCGACGTCATCTCGCCGCGCGAGCGCGGCCGCTATCAGGTCTATATGAGCGGCATCTGGGCGCTGGCCAGCGTCGGCGGCCCGGTCCTGGGCGGCGTGTTCGTCGAATATCTGACGTGGCGCTGGGTGTTCTGGATCAACCTGCCGATCGGCGCGCTCGGCCTGGTGCTGTGCTGGCGCGCGCTCAAGCGCCTGCCGGTCCACGGTGGCTACCCGCGCATCGACTATCTCGGCGCCGCTATCCTGGTGCCCGGCGTGGTGGCGCTGCTGCTGGTGGCGAGCTGGGGCGGCGTCGAGTTTCCCTGGCTGTCGGCGCCGATCCTCGGTCTCGCGGCCGCCGGGGCGATCCTGCTGGCGCTGTTCTCGCTGCAGGAACTGCGCGCCGCCGAGCCGCTGCTGCCGCCGCGCCTGTTCGCCAATCCGGTGATCCTCACGGCGAACGCGATCGGCTTTCTCGCCTCGGCCGGCATGTTCGGCGCCACGGTGCTGCTGCCGGTGTTCCTGCAGCTGGTGTTGCATCAGGGCGCCGGCGACACCGGCCTGTTGCTGATTCCGCTGATGGGCGGCACCGTGCTCGGCGCCTATCCGACGGGACAATGGATGCGGGCGAGCGGCCGCTACAAGAAGGCGCCGCTGCTGACGCTGTGCTTCGCCATCGTCGCCTTCGGCACGCTCGCTTTCCTCGGCGGCACGACGCCGCCGTGGCTCGCCGCGATCTTCATCGGCCTGCTCGGCGTCGGCATCGGCGGCGCGATGCCGGCGACGCTGGTCGCGGCGCAGAACGCGGCCGAGGCGCGTGACATCGGCTCCGCCACCGCCAGCGTCGCTTTCTTCCGCTCGCTCGGCGGCTCGTTCGGCGCGGCGTTCCTGTGGTCGATCCTGCTGGCGGCGCTCGACTCCCGCCTGGCACGCGCCGGCGCGACCGGGATGGCCAACGCGCTGCTGCGGGGCGGCGGTGCCGCGGTCGATCCGGCGGTGCGCGCGGTGCTGCCGGAGGCGCTGCTTCACGGCTTCCATCTCGCCTTCGCCGCCGGCGCCGCGGTCATGGCGGCGGCGCTGGCGCTGACCACGCGCTGGAAGGAGATTCCGCTGCGCGCCCATCTCGCGCGCAGAGAGCCGAGCGCGGATCTATAGGCGGCTCAGGTTCCGCCGCCGGCCTTGGAAGCGCGCCTGGGACGGCGGACGACACGCACCTTGGCGCTGTTTTTTCCGCTGCCGCAGAAGAAACGGTCGCCGCCGTCGGACTCGAGCCCCGCCACCGCGACGCCCGGCGGCATCTCGAGAGTCTCCAGCACCTCCCCGGTGCTTGGATCGATACGCCGTATTTCGCTCTGCTCGTTTTCCCAGGTGCCGTGCCAAAGCTCGCCGTCGACCCAGGTGACGCCGGTAACGAAGCGGTTGGATTCGATGGTGCGCAGGATCGCGCCGGTTTGCGGATCAATCTGATGGATCTTGCGATTGCGGTGCTGCCCCATCCACAGCGTCCCTTCGGCCCAGGCGAGCCCCGACCCGCCGCCCGGCGGCGCCGGGATCGTGGCCAGTACGCGGCCAGTCTGCGGGTCGATCTTCTGGATGCGCTCGTCGGCGAGCTGGAACAGGTGCCGGCCGTCGAACGCGGTTCCGGCATCGGCGGGCACGGCGATCGAGCGCCGCATCTCGCCGCTCGCCGGATCGAAGGCCTTGAGCGCGTCGCCGGCGGCGAACCATACATTCCGGCCGTCGAAGGTCACGCCGCCGACCCGCTCGACGCCGGGAAAGGGGCCGTACTCGTGGACGATTTCGGCTTTGGTTCGTTTCATGGATCGATCCTAATCGCTGGGCAGCGGCGTGGGGAGTAACAAGGTCGTCGCGAATCCGGGCAGTGGCGGCGTCGTCCAGCGGCGCGCCCGGCCGCGGCCGAACGCCTGCACCTTGCCGCACGCCGCCAGGGCGTCGAGCGCGCGCTGCACCGTGCGCTGGCTGGCGCTCAGCGCCAGCGCCAGCGCCGAGCTCGACCAGGACTCGCCGTCGGCGAGGAAGGCGAGCACCGCCGCGTGCTCCTCGTCGACGGGCCGCGCCAGCACGACGACCTCGCCGGCGCCACGCGGCGTCAGCGCGAAGCCGTCCTTGGTGGCGCTTACGTCGGCCATCGCGCGCATGGCCGCGCGCAGCCGTCCGATCTCGACGCGCAGCCGCGCGCGATGCGATTCGTCGGCGAATTTGGCGCCGAAGGCGCGCGCCAGCAACACGCTCCGCGGCACGTCGCCGGGCCAGGCCTCGGCCAGCGCCCGAGCCAGGGCGAACAGCACCGGCCGCGTCGCCAGCGCGACGGTCCGGCCGTCGCCGCGCACGGCATAACGACACGCATCGACGATCAGCGCCCTCGATTGCAGCAGCCGCTCGACCTCGTCGAGCAGAAGCGGCCGCATCTCGCCCTTGGCGATCAGGCGCGCCGCGGGCGAGTCCATCAGGCGAGAGGCGCCTGCAACCTCCGCCGCGAGCGCCGGAATGCCGGCCTCGCGCGCGGCGCTCTCCGCCCGCGCCAGCGCCGCGCGCGCCGCGCTCGCGCGCAGGCGGCGCATCGCGATTCCGGCCGTCGCCAGCTCGTGGACCGCCCGCAGCGTCGGCGGCAGCGTCGCAGGGTCGCGCCCGGCGAGCCGTCGCTCGGCTTCGTCGAGCCGGCCGATGAGGAGAAGCCGCCGGATCTCGAGATATCGCGCGTGCGCGGCGTTCACCTGATCGCCGTGGGCCTCGAGCGCCACCCGCGCCGCATCGAGCGCCTCCGCCGACCAGCCGAGATCGCGCGCGGCCAGCGCAACCTCGGCCTCGGCGACGATACAGCGGGCGCGCGACCCGGCCTCCTTCGCGCCGAAGGCGCGCGCCGCGCGGCGCAGGAGGTCCTTCGCGCGCACGAGATCGCCGAGCTGCGCCATGGCGATGCCGCGCAGCGCCAGCGCGGGCGGGTCGTCGCGCAGCGCGACCCGGTTCAGCGCGCCGAGCGGGTCACCCTGCGCCAGGGCGCGCGCCGCCGCCGTCATCAGCGAGTCCATCGCAATCCCGCCACACTTGTAACTCCTGGCGTTCGATACCCCGGCGCTAAGCCTGTGTCACGGCCGTCGATCGCGAACCGACCCGGCGGCGCAACATCCAACGAACGGAGAGCAAGGCGATGGCGACGCATATCACCGGAACCCGCGAGGAATGGCTGAGGGCGCGGCTCGAGCTGCTCAAGGCGGAGAAGGAGCTGACCCGGCGCGGCGACGAACTGGCCCGGCAGCGACAGGCATTGCCCTGGGTCAGGGTCGACAAGGACTACCGCTTCGAGACTGACGCGGGAAAAGCCTCGCTCGCCGATCTCTTCCAGGGCCGCTCGCAACTCCTCGTCTATCACTTCATGTTCGGGCCCGACTGGAAAGCGGGCTGTCCTTCCTGCTCGATGATCGCGGACGGCTTCAACGGCTTTGCGGTTCATTTGGCCAATCATGACGTGATGCTGTGGGCGGTGTCGCGGGCGCCGCTCGCCAGACTGCAGGCCTACAAGAAGCGGATGGGCTGGACCTTCCCCTGGGCGTCCTCGGACGGCGGCGACTTCAATTTCGACTTCAGCGTCGCGGTCACCGAAGAACAGCAGCGCCAGGGCGGCACCGAGTACAACTACGCGCGCGGCGCCCACCCGCTGGACGCCAATGTCGCCCCGCCGCCGGTCGTCGAGTTCGCGAAATCGTGCGGCGTCGATGCGGCCGCCTACAGGCGCGACCGGCCGGGCATGAGCGCCTTCGTGCGCGAGGACGGCGCCGTCTACCACACCTATTCCACCTACGCCCGTGGGCTCGACGGCCTGTGGGGCGCATACCAGTGGCTCGATCGCGCCCCCAAGGGGCGCAGCGAGAGCGGCGTCTGGTGGCGGCGCCGCGACGAGTACGACCGGCGCTGAGCATCGGGAGGCGGCCATGACGATGGCGAATTCGACACTGCGGGCGGCCGACTGGCTATCGCTCGGGGCCGCCCCGACCTTTGCGCTCATGGCGGCGCTCACCGGCATCGCCGATCACGGTGCGCCCGCGGTGCTGTGCTCCGCCATGTCCCACAATTCGGCGCTGAGCGGCATGGTCCCGATGTACGCGCTGATGAGCGCCTTCCACGTCGCGCCGTGGCTGAAGCTCGTCTCCGCTCGGCGGCGCGACGCCGCTCAGCCTTCGGCGGCGGCCAGCGCTGGCCGCCGCGGCGACGGCGTGCGGCCGACGCCGACGCGCAGGCTCAGCAGCGCCGCCAGCATGCACAGCGCGCCGGCGACGAAGAACGCAGCGCTGTAATTGCCGAGATCGGTATGGAGCAGCCCGGCGCCGTAAGCCGCGGCCGCCGACCCGACCTGGTGCATGACCATGATCCAGCCGTACATCATGCCGGCATTCTCGAGGCCGAAGGCGTTGGCGGCGAGCCGCACCGTCGGCGGCACGGTGGCGACCCAGTCGAGGCCGTAGAAGATGCCGAACAGCGCCAGGCCCCAGAGCGACAGGTCGAAGGCGTAGGGCAGGAACAGCAGCGACAGGCCGCGCAGCGCGTAATACCAGAACAGCAGCCAGCGGCTGTCGTAGCGGTCGGTGAGCCAGCCGGACGCGGTCGTGCCGACAAAGTTGAATACGCCCATGAAGGCGAGGAGTCCGGCCGCCGTGGTCTCGGGGATTCCGTGATCGACGCAGGCGGGAATGAAATGCGTGCCGATCAGGCCGATGGTGCTGGCGCCGCAGATGAAGAAACCGCCCGACAGCAGCCAGAAATCGCGGTGCCCGATGCCCATGCCGAGCCCGGCCATCGCCGCCTTGAACGGATTGACGCCGGCCGGCACGACATGCGGCGGTTCCTCCGCCGTCGCGCCGTAGGCGCTGAGGCCCATCTCGGCCGGATCGTCGCGCATCAGCAGCCAGGCGAACGGGATCGTCGCCAGCACGACCGCGCTGCCGGTGAACACCGACGCGCGCCAGCCCCAATGCGTCACCACGCTCGCCAGCAGTGGCAGGAACACCAGCTGCCCCGCCGCCGCGCTGCCGGTGAGGAGCCCCATCACCATGCCGCGGCGGGCGACAAACCAGCGGTTGGCGACCATCGCCGCCATCACCATCGCCGCCGCGCCGGTGCCGCTGCCGAGCGCAATACCCCACAGCGGCCACAGGGTCCACGACGCGCGCACGAAGGGCGTGAAGCCGATGCCGACGAGCGTCAGGACGAGCGCGCCGGCCAGCGTCTTGCGCAGGCCGAAGCGGTCGATGCAGCCGGCGGAGAACGGCCCGATCAGGCCGTAGAGGAAGAGCTGCAGCGCGATCGCCGCCGAGATGGTGGCGCGGCTCCAGCCGAATTCCTGCTCGAGCGGCACGATCAACACCGACGGCGCCGAGCGCATCCCCGCCGCAACCATCATGCCGGCGAAGCTGATGCCGACCACGACCCAGCCGTAGTGGATCTTCGTCCGTGCGGTTGGCGCCTGCGCTTCGGTCATTGCGGTCCCCGGAAGTCAGAAGCTTAGCGGCGATCGCGAGGCCGCGTCACGCCCGCCGCGCGCATGCCTGTCACGCGAAAGCGCGACATGCCGCGCATCGCGATGTCCCACGAGTGCGAGGGCGGCGGCACCGCCCGGTTTTCCCGCGAATTGATCGGAGCTCCTCATGCCGGATGACGCATTTGTCCGGCGGTTCAGCCTGTCGCCGCGCGGCGATCCCTACGGCGTCGGTTGCGACGCCGACGGTGCCTTCGTCGGCCCGGTGCCGTTGCTGGAGCGCCGTCCGGGAGCCTGCGGCGGCGCGATGTGGCGCCCGCGTCCGATCGAGTCGCTCAATCTCGATCTCACCTTCTGCTACGGTCTGCCGGTCGACATCGCCAGCCAGGCCGGCGGTGTCGCCGCCATCGCGCAGGCGCTCAACGACGGCGCGCTGCTGCGCGCCCGGATCGCAACCCTCCATCTCCGGCTTCCCGATCTGCCGCGGCTCGACGATGGCACACGCTGGCACGAGCAACGCGCCGCGCTCGCCAAGGCGCTCCATGGGAGCGGCCTGCTCAAGGCGGACTGGGATCCGGCAAAGCCCCCACGCCTCGGCGGCCCACCGAACGCAGGCTGGTTTGCGCCCATCGACGCCGGCGGCCACACAGACATCACGACGATTGCGGATTCATACGAGGCGTGCATGGAGCGGTGCTACGCGCTGCTCGAACGCCCGAAACCATACAAGTATAGTGATCTCAACGAATATGCCTTTAGGCGCTGCCGCGCCGATTGCCGCGAACGATTCTCCCGAGGAGATTGAAATGGATTCCGAGCTTGCTAGGCATGTCGTCCGCGTCGCATATCGCGTTTCGGCGGAGTTCGACGACCTTCGCGAATTCTTGGACGTACAGGGCGGCGGGCAAACCGCGCAATTTCGCGAGGCTCTGCAAGCACTCGGGCAGGCCGTCGATCGCGAGCTGCTGACGCCCGTGTTCGCATCGTTCCCGGAGCTCAAGCGGGAAGCCGAAGCCAAGGCCGCGACATTCGGCCAATGGATCGGCTGACGGAGCAACCCATGGAAAAGGAACTGGCGCGTCACCTTGCCTTGACCGCGTGGAGAAGTTTCACCGATCTCGCGCGCGTCATACCGTTGTTGCAGCGACACTGCACGGACGCGGAGCGCCAAACCTACGTCAAGGCCATCGGCGCGGCCGGCGCATCGATCAACGAGGAAATCTTGGACCGTGTCTTCGCCGCGCATCCTGACCTCAAGCAAGACCTCGAAGCCAAGATCGCCAAATATCAGAAGTGGATCTAGCGCCGGTTCGTCCGTGCAGTTGGCGCCTGCGCCTCGGCCGTTGCGATCCCCGGGAGCCCGGAGCTTGGCGGCGGTCGTGAGGCCGTGCTTCGCCACAGATGCGTGAGCATGTCCGTCGGGCAAAAATCGGGAGTCCGGCATTCGCGACCAGCTACTCCACTGGCACACGATTCTTTCAGTGGCGTGATTGCGGAGCCAGGATATTTCCCTTGATTCAGATCAGGGTGAGTGTGTTTTATCTGGAGATCATGGCGTTTGTCTGCACGATCACTGAAGAAAGCTTTCATGCGGACGTATTCAGACGCGGAGGCGAGTACATCGTCCACGTTCACGTAGGCTACGATGACCAATCTGATAAGAATTACTCGATTGTTGTTGGCCTTTCGCCAGCGCCACCAGGGGAATACGAATATTACTTCGCTTTCGTGGAAGTGAACGGCGAGGATGACTCGGAACGGGAAATATGGGACGGCCGAGAAACTGGAGCGATTATAAACCGAGAGCACAAAAGGGAAATAATGGCGGTCATAATGGCTGCAACCAAAGGCCTTCTCGAGCATGCGAAACCAGGAAGGTTCTTCATGGCAACCCACGGTGATCATTTGCCTGACAAGGCAATGGCCAAATATCGGGCGCTACACACTGTGTTCGAAGATTGCGGATATACTGTTAATCAGACAGATTCTTACCACGGCCGACGCGCGTGGTGGATGGAGCGTTAACTGAATAGGAACGTTGTTTGGGATGAAATCGACCTATAGGATGCCTACCTTGTGTGAGAATGGAGGTGCCCATGGATGACCTCAGGAAGCCTACGCGCGATCGGCAGATCGACGTAATGGTGAACGCTGAAAAGCGTGTCGCCGGGTACCTGCGCAAATGGATTGCGGACTTGGATTTTCGCGCCGCGTTGCATCGCCACGATCGTTCTCATCGCAAAGATGGTGGCACGGTAAGGCGCGCAGCTGGCTGCTGATCTCAGCTTCGAGACATAAAAGCCCCGCTCGCCGCAGCGGGGCTTTTTGCACCTTTTTTCGCATAGCTACCGCCGGTTCGTCCGCTTGGTCGGCGCCGCGGCGAGCGGATCGTCGGGCCACGGATGCCTGGGATAGCGGCCGCGCATCTCGCCGCGCACCTGCGGATAGGCGTTGCGCCAGAAGCCGACGAGGTCTTGCGTCACTGCCAGCGGCCGTCCCGCCGGCGACAACAGGTGGATCAGCAGCTTGACGCGGCCGTCGGCCACCACCGGGCTTTCGCGCGCGCCGAACATCTCCTGCAGCTTCACCGCCAGCACCGGCGTCTCGCCGCCATAGTCGATGGCGATGCGCGAGCCGCTCGGCGCCGTCACATGCGTCGGCGCCAGCCGGTCGAGCGCGCGGCGCTGCTCGTAAGGTAGCCGCGCCGCCAAGATCTCCGCCGGGTCCAAGCCGCTTAGCTGCGCGCGGCGGGTGATGCCCGATAGATAAGGCGTCAGCCAGTCGTCGAGGCTCGCGAGCAGCGCCGCGTCCGACCAGTCCGGCCACATTTCGGCATCCAACCGCCGCAGGAATGCGACGCGCGCGCGCAGGCTTTCGGCCTCTTTGCTCCATGGCAGCGCGCCAATCCCGAGCGCGCGAATTCCCTCCGCCATCGCCGCCGCCAGCTTCGCCGCATCGGGTTTGTTGAGCGGCTTGTCCTCCAGCACCAGCGCGCCCAGCATCGTCCGCCGTCGCGCCAGCACCGCTTCGGCGCACACATCCCAGGCGATCGTCTCCTCGCTCGCGATCAACTCCGCGAAATCTTCCTCGATCTCCTCGCGCGTCAGCTTCGCCGCGAGGAAAATCCGCGCGTTGCGCTGCGCAGCGTCGAGATCGGCCACCGCGAGAAACTCCGCGCCCGCCAGCGGATCGCTCGCCGGCACTTCCGCGCCCCTGCCGTTGGCGAGCAGGAACTGGCCGGCCGTACCCGGCCGCTTCTGCGCCACGCGGTCGGGGTAGGCGAGGGCGAGCAGCCGCCCGGTCGCGCGCGCGTCGAGGCTCTCGCCGCGAATGCCGAGCCGCTGGCGCAGCTGCCGCGCCGCGTCGCGCGCACGTTCGATGCCGCCGCGGTCGAGCGTCATGCCCGGCGGCAGATGCTTGGCGGCGGCTCGCTCCGCCATCAGCTCGACGCGCAGCCGGAAATCGGCATCGCGCGAAGCCGGCGCCGCGCGCAGCACGTCGCGCTCCATCAGCAGCGCCGCAATCGCGCAGGCGAGCGCGCCTTGCCCATGCTCCTTCCCGTTGAGAACCATGTGCGCAAGGCGCGGATGCAATCCCAAACCCGCCATCGCCTTGCCATGCGCCGTGATCCTGTTGCCGGCGTCGAGCGCGCCGAGCTCGCGCAGCAGGTTCTGCGCTTCGGCATAGGCCGCTTGCGGCGGCGGATCGAGGAACGAAAGTTCGCGCGGATCGCTCGCACCCCATTGCGCCAGCGCCAAGGCGAGCGGCGCGAGATCGGCCTGAAGAATTTCGGGCGCGTTGAACGGCGCGAGCTGCGTCTCCTCGCGCTGCGGCCACAGGCGATAGGCCACGCCGGGCTCGAGCCGCCCGGCGCGGCCGCTGCGCTGTGCCGCCGAGGCGCGCGAGACCCGCAGCGTCGTGAGCCGCGTCATGCCGCTGGCGGGATCGAAGCGCGGCGCGCGCATCAGGCCGCCGTCGATCACCACGCGAATGCCTTCGATGGTCAGGCTGGTCTCGGCGATCGAGGTCGCCAGCACCACCTTGCGCTTGCCCGGCAGCGCCGGGCGGATCGCTTCGTCCTGCGCCTGCGGCGGCAGGTCGCCATAGAGCGGCGCGACCGTCACGCCGTCGGGCAGTTCGCCCTCCTCCAGCAAGCGCGCGACGCGGCGGATTTCGGCGCCGCCGGGCAGGAACGCCAGGATGCTGCCGCTGTCGTCGGCGAGCGCGCGACGCACCGCCGCCGCCACCGCCGCCTCGAAGCGCTCGGGCGGCGGCCGATCCAAATTCCGGATTTCGACCGGAAACATCTTGCCCCGGCTGGCGATCACCGGCGCATCGCCCAGCAGCGCCGCGACCTTGTCGCCTTCGATGGTCGCCGACATCACCAGCAGCCTGAGGTCCGGGCGCAAATGCCGGCGCGTCTCGAGCGCCAGCGCCAATCCCAGATCGGCTTCGAGGCTGCGCTCGTGGAACTCGTCGAAGATCACGCCTCCGACGCCGGGCAGTTCGGGATCGTCCTCGATCAGGCGCGGCAGAATCCCCTCGGTCAGCACCTCGATGCGTGTTCTCGCGCCGACGCGGGTTTCGAGCCGGGTGCGGAATCCCACGGTGTCGCCGGCGCTTTCGCCGAGCAGGCTCGCCATGCGCCTCGCCGCCGCCCGCGCCGCGAGCCGCCGCGGCTCCAGCATCAGTAGCTTGCGCCCCGCCAGCCACGCCGCATCGAGCAGCGCCAGCGGCACCAGCGTCGTCTTGCCGGCGCCGGGCGGCGCCTCGAGCACCGCGACGCCGCGCCCGGCCAGCGCCGCCGCGAGATCGGGCAGGGCTTCCGCGACCGGCAGGCCGCGCGCGGCGGCGGCGAGATCGAACCCGGGCATGCGCTTCTATAGCGCGCCGCCGCGTTCTATGCTTGGCCCATGAAGGCGCTTTGCCGGGCTGTGGTTGTCGGCTGCGCCGCCGCATTTCTGCTCGCCGGCGCGGCGCGCGCCGAGACCGTCGACGTCGCGCTGGTGCTGGCCGCGGACGTCTCGCGCAGCATCGACGACGAGGAGTTCGCGCTGCAGCGCGACGGCTACGCCGCGGCGTTGACCGATCCGCGGGTGCTGCAGGCAATCCAATCGGGCGTCAACGGCGCGGTCGCCATCTGCTACGTCGAATGGGCCTCGCCCGACCAGCAGGAGGTGGTGGTCGACTGGACCATCGTCCGCGACGGCGAGGGCGCCGCTGCCGCCGCCGACAAGCTGCGCACCGCGCCGCGCTCGTTCCTCGGCCGCACCGCGATCGGCGCGGCGATCGAGTTCGCGCTCGGGAAGCTCGCGGCGAGCGGGGTCACCGCGACGCGCCGCGTCATCGACGTCTCCGGCGACGGCACCAACAACGCTGGCACGCCGGTGACCGCGGCGCGCGACCGAGCCGTCGCCGCCGGCGTCACCGTCAACGGCCTCGCCATCATCAACGAGCACGCGAATTACGGCTATGTCGCCCACACCCAGCCGCCGGGCGGCCTGCCGGCGTATTACCGCGCCAACGTCATCGGCGGGCCGGGCGCGTTCCTGCTGACGGTCGAGAGCTTCGACAGCTTCGGCGAGGCGGTGCGCGACAAGATCGTCAGCGAGATCTCCGGCGTGCCGCCCGACGCGGCCTTCGCGGGCGATCTCAGATCCCGGTGACGAACTTCGCCATCACCACGATGATCGCCACCTGCATCGCGCCCTGCAGCGCGGTATGGTGGACGTAGCGGCGCATCAGCCGCTTGATCCGTTCGCCGTCGGGCTGCGGCTTCTGCATCTCGAGGCAGACCATCAGGTTGGTCGGCATCAGGATGCCGAGACCCTGGATGGTCAGGAGGGTGATGATGAGCAGCGCGGCGTCGACCCAGAGATGCGCCGGATAGGCCGTGTCGAGGAATCCCAGCTGCTTCGCCAGGAAATAGCCCGCCGTACCGGTGACGACGGCGAGCGTCGGCATCAGGAACAGCATGCGGGGGATCAGGCGGATGGCGATGGCGCGGCGCGCCGGCACGTCGGCCTGGCGCAGCACCGGCCCGATGACGAAGCCCATGAAGATGTCGATGCCGGTCCACATCACGCCCGACATGACGTGGACGAAATTGAGGAAGAAGGCGTTGCCGGCGACGATCGCGGCGACCATCACGGCCAGCGCCAGCGCCACCCAACGCAGATTCCACCAGTTGATGAGCTGCGGCGCGCCGCCCTGGGCGGCGATCTGGGTGGCGGTCATGCGGCGGATCATAGCGGAAATCGCGACGGCGCGAGAGCCCGTCTTGCCGCCACCGCGGTCCGCGCCCATACTCGACACCGAATGAATGCCAAAGCGCTGGTTGCGATCGTTGCCGCGGTGATCGCCGTGATCGTGCTGTCCCAGCTGTTGTTCGAGTTCTATGACTGGAACCGGCAGCAGACCTGCGCCACCGGCGGCGGCCGCAACTGCGCGCCGAGCATCCGCCTGAACCAGCCGAGGTGAATTCCATGGACGACGCCAAAACCAAGCCAGCAAGCCAAAAATCCGACGTCGAATGGCAGGCGCAGCTCACGCCCGAGCAGTTCCGCATCGCCCGCAAGAAGGGCACCGAGCGCGCTTTCACCGGCCAGTATTGGGACACGCATACCCCCGGCACCTATGTCTGCGTCTGCTGCGGCGAGAAGCTGTTCTCATCCGACGCCAAGTTCGATTCCGGCTCGGGCTGGCCCAGCTTCTACCAACCGATGGACAAGGGCGCGGTCAAGACCGCCGACGACGATAGCTTCTTCATGCGTCGCACCGAGGTGCTGTGCGCCAAGTGCGACGCCCATCTCGGCCACCTTTTCCCCGACGGCCCGAAGCCCACCGGCCTGCGCTATTGCATCAACTCGGCGTCGCTCAAGCTGATGCCGAAAGACGAGAAGAAGTAGCCTTCCGTCATTGCGACGCCGAGCACCGCGAGGCGGCAGCAATACAATCCCCACCTAACCCCCTGCTCGGCGCGGAGGGAAGGGAGGGGGTGATCGCGTCGCCGGCTGCGCCTCCTCGCGATGACGCGGTGGAAGCGACCGCCTAGCTTCCCACCCGCAGCGTCTCGACCAGGCCTTTGAGGCAGGCGATCACGCTCAATGCCGTGATCCGGCCCGTCTTCGGATTTTCCGACGGCACGTTCTCGATCGTCATCGAAAACCGCGCGCTGTCGGCCTCGACCTCGATGCGGTGCGTGTTGCGCGTCAGGCCGGGATCGGCCCAAATCTCGAGTGTGGTGCGGTCGGGCCCGATGCCGGCCAGCGACAGCGCCGCCGCGACGTTGACGTTGGCTGGAAAGCCGGCGGCGCCGTCGCGCGCGCTGCCTTCGAAGACTTTCTTCGGCGCGGTCAGGCCGGCGAGCGAAATTCCGCGCGTCGCGAGATAGGGCGCACCTTCGAGTCCCGCCGGCGGCTTGCGCGTCACCATGCGGACGCCGTGGATCGTACCTTCGGCGGCCGCACGCACGGCGTCGAGGCCGACGAGCGCGCCCGTCGGCACGATGATGCGCGCGCCCGTCTTTCTCGCACGCTCGACCAGATCGTAATTCTCGAGTAGCGCCCCGGCCGAGAGCGGCATGAGGATGCGGCGCTTGGCGATCGCCGGCTCGGCGACGGCGCGGAATTCCGTCGCCGGCAGGCACTCGACGACCACCTCGGCGCGCCGCGCGAGCTCCGCTAGCGCGACCACCGGCGCCTTGACGCCCGCCACCTTGAGCCGCGCCGCCGCCGCCTTCCTGTCGCGCGCCGAGATGGCCACGAGCCTCAATCCCGGAACGCCCGCGGCCAGGCGCTTCGCCACCTCCATGCCGATCGCGCCGAGGCCGGCGATGCCGACCGTCAGCCTCTTGCCTCGCCGCGCCGCCATGGGCACCCTCCCGGTTGCGCACAAGATTGCAGAACCGACGCGAATGGGCGAGGCCGAAGATTTCACCGGCACCATGGCGGTCCTGCCGGCGCATCGCATCGACGCGGTGCGGCTCGGCGACTGGCTGCGCGCCAACGTCGAAGGCTTCTCCGGCACGCCCGCGATCGAGCAGTTCAAGGGCGGCCAATCGAATCCAACCTATCGCATCACCGCCGGCGGCCGGCGTTACGTGCTGCGGCGCAAGCCGCCGGGCAAGCTTTTGCCGTCGGCGCATGCCGTCGACCGCGAGTTCCGCGTCATCAGCGCGCTCGCCCGCACCGGCTTTCCGGTGCCGCGCGCGCACGCGCTCTGCCTCGATGACAGCGTCGTCGGCACCGCCTTCTACCTCATGGATTACGTCGAGGGCCGCGTCTTCTGGGATCCCGCGCTGCCCGGTCTGTCGCCCGGCGAGCGCGGCGCGATCTACGACGCCATGAACGCGACCATCGCGCGGCTGCACGGGGTCGACTACGCCGTTATCGGCCTCGGCGATTTCGGGCGGCCGGGCGGCTACGTCAAGCGCCAGATCGAGCGCTGGACCCGGCAGTATCGCGCTTCGGAGACCGAGCCCATCGCGGCGATGGACAATCTCATCGAATGGCTGCCGGCGCACGCGCCCGACGACGCGGCGACGTCGATCGTCCACGGCGACTTCCGCATCGACAACATGATCTTCCATCCGCGCGAGCCGCGCATCGTCGCGGTGCTCGACTGGGAGCTGTCGACGCTGGGCGATCCGGTCGGCGACTTCGCCTATCATGCGATGGCCTGGCGGCTCGGCCCCGAATCCTATCGCGGCCTGTTGGGCCAGGACCTGAAGGCGCTCGGCATTCCGACCGAGGCCGATTACTGCGCGCGCTATTGCGAGCGCACCGGCCGCGCGAGCCTCGCGCATTGGGACTTCTACCTCGCCTACAACATGTTCCGACTGGCGGCGATCCTGCAGGGCATCATGGGCCGCGTCGTCGAAGGCACCGCCGCCAATCTGCGCGCGCGCCAATCGGGCGCCCGCGCCCGCGCCATGGCCGAGGCCGGCTGGCGCCAGGTCGAGGCCATAGAAAAACACGGTCGCGGACTGTAGTAGCGCGCGATTGGACAGCGCGAAGAGGCAGTACGCGCCGGCAATTCCCGCAAGATTTTGAAATTTTCCGCCCCCCAATTTGTGGCTAGCGTTTTGCCAGGCAGGCGACGCGCGAGACCGCCGCCGTCAGGGAGGGAACCGACCGTGAGCACATCGACGATTGGCGACGCGCTCAGCCGCCGCAGCCTGCTGCGGCAGGCCGGCGCCGCCGGGCTGGCGACATTGGCCGCGCCCGCTTGGGCGCAGTCCATGATGGACCTCGGGCTGCCGGGCGGTCCCGGCGAGCGCGCCATCACCACCGCGTTTCCGCAGAAGGGCGCGATGATCCTGCAGCGCACGCGGCCGCCGATGCTCGAGACGCCGTTCGAGGTCTACGACAAGGGCGTGTTCACGCCCAACGACCGCTTCTTCGTGCGCTGGCACTGGTCGGCGATCCCGACCCGGGTCGACGTCGAAAGCTTCCGCCTCAACGTGCATGGCCACGTCAACAAGCCGCTGTCGCTGACGTTGAAGGAGGTGCTGGCGCTGCCGCGCATTGAATATGCCGCCGTCAACCAGTGCTCGGGCAACTCGCGCGGCTTCTTCGAGCCGCGCGTCGCCGGCGGCGAATGGGGCAACGGCGCCATGGGCAACGCGCGCTGGACCGGCGTGCGGCTCAAGGACGTTCTCGACCGCGCCGGTGTCAAGCCGGGCGCGGTGCAGGTCCGCTTCAACGGGCTCGACAATCCGCCGGTGAAGGACGGACCGGATTTCATCAAGTCGCTGGCCATCGACCATGCGCGCGATGGCGAGGTGATGATCGCCTTCGCCATGAACGGCGCACAGCTGCCGCTCCTGAACGGCTTTCCGCTGCGCCTGGTCGTGCCCGGCTGGTTCGCGACCTACTGGGTCAAGATGCTCAACGACATCGAGGTGCTCGACGCGCCCGACACCAATTTCTGGATGAAGACGGCCTATCTCATTCCCGACACGCCGCACGCCGACATGAAGCCGGGTGAGGGCGGGCTCAAATTCGTGCCGATCAACCGCCTGGTGCCGCGCTCGTTCATCACCAACCTCAAGGCTGGCGCGACGCTGCATGCCGGCAAGCCGGCGCTGGTGCGCGGCATCGCCTTCGGTGGCGACACCGGCGTCAGGCGCGTCGATTTCTCCGCCGACGGCGGCAGGAGCTGGCAGGCGACGCATCTCGGCAAGGACGAGGGCAAATGGAGCTTCCGCCGATGGGAGACGCGCTTCACGCCCAGGGCCAAGGGTCCGGCAACGCTGATGGTCCGCTGCACCAACGCCAGCGGCGAGGCGCAGCCGATGGCGGCCAACTGGAACCCGTCGGGCTTCATGCGCAACGTCGTCGAAACGACATCCGTTACGGTGGCTTGAGGGGAACGCCCATGATGCGCAAACTCCTGCCGCTCATCCTCGCCGCCGCCGCCGCGCCGCTGGCACTCGCCGCGACGGCCAAGGCGCCGATCGCGCTCAAGTCGGTCGACGTCAAGTTTCCGGCCGATCACCAGTCGCTGCCCGACGGCCCCAACGTCAAGGTGGTGCACGACAACTGTACCGGCTGCCATTCGCCGGGCATGATCCTGGCGCAGCCGACGATGCCGAAGGCCGCCTGGGAAGCCGAGGTCAACAAGATGAAGAACGTCTACAAGGCGCCGCTCGACCCCAAGGACATTCCGGCGATCGTCGAGTACCTGACGGCGGTGAAAGGGCCCAAATAGCCGGCGCGCCGCCGCCCGCCAGAGCGGTCATTGCGGGGAGGCCGCAGGGCGGCGCGGCAATCGAACAGCGGTTCGCTCACCATTCGGCCTTTAAGATCGCGACGGCCGTCGCGCGGCCTCGCGATGACGGAGACATCGTCTTCAAGGCCTGATAAACGGTGGCGGAACCGGGGGAGGCGCCGTTGGCCCCACCATCGCCGCGCGAGGTTGCCCAGAGGCTCGAGACGATCGGGCCGAACCAGCGGATTGCGCTGGCGGTGGCGATCGGCCTGGCGGTGGCGTGGCCGCTGTGGCCCTCCATGCCGTTTCCCTATCCGCTGGCGCTCGGCTGGGTCGCCGGCGTCGGCTTCTTCCTCGCCAGCACCGCGGTGGTGCTGTCGAAGGCGACGCCCGACCACATGCGCGCCCGCGCGCGCCGGCAGGATCCGCTGCGGCCGGTGATCTTCTCGGTCGTGGTCGCCGCCGCGGCGGTGAGCTTCGTCGCGCTGGGATTCATGCTCGGGCAGAAGGCCAACGGCGAGACCACGCCGCCGCGGATTCTGGTCGCCGGCCTCGCCGTGGTCGCCTCGTGGATGCTGACGCACACGGTCTTCGCGCTGCACTACGCACACCTTTATTACGGCGACGCCGGGCGGAAGGGCGCGCAGGACCGCGGCGGCCTCGCCTTTCCCCAAGAGCCGACGCCGGATTTCTGGGATTTCCTCTATTTCTCGTTCGTCGTCGGCATGACCTGCCAGGTCTCCGACGTGCAGGTGACCTCGCGCCACATGCGGCGGCTGACGCTGGGCCACGGCGTGCTGTCGTTCCTCTTCAACGCCGTGATCCTGGCGCTGGCGGTCAACTTCATCGCGGGTGCGGTGTAGCGGCGGCGAGGAATGCTGCCTGGTTTGTATTGTGCGATGCCGCGCGACAGCCGGCGTTCAGCCGCTATTACGCCATCACGCGACCGCTTGTAGCCCCTTCTTGGCGACGAGCGTCAGCAGCTTGAGCGAGGCACCACGCGGGTGCTTCTCGCCGCGCTCCCACTGGCTGACGAGTCCGGTGGTGACGTTGAGGTAGCGCGCAAAGACCGCCTGGCTGGCCTTCTCGCGCAGGCGGATGCGGCGAATCTGCGCCGCCGTGAGAGTTTCGACCGGCGTCAGGCACGTCGCGTCGAACGCTTTCATGGTCCGTTTGTCCATGACGCCCGCCTGATGCAGGCCCAGCGCGGTCTCGTGCACGGCCGCGAATGCCCGGCTCCGATACTTTCTAGCCATGATAAGCGATCTCCTTGATCGTTCCGTCCCTTGCCGCGGCGGCCACTGCCGCGTCGTCGAGCGCCAGCATTTCGCCGGCGAGCTTGCGGAACGCCCGCAACTCGTCCGGCCGAACCGCCATCGCGCCGCGCCGGAACACCACGATGCTCCGCAACCCGCCCGATTTGCCGCCGCCTGGCCGGGCGAGACGCTGCTTGATCACTCCGCCGCCCAGATCGGCATCGATCAGTCCGGCCTCGGCCCTGCGAACGGCCTCGCACAGCGCCGCGTCGGCAATCCCTTCCTGCTTCGCGAAGCGGGCGAATGGCTTGGTCTTGAAGACGCGCATTCGCCCCCGCGCTCTATCATTCTAAGTGCTATCGCACTGAGAACTATAGATTGCAACCGGCCGTTCTATTTGGCCGAGCCGCGCGGCGCTATCCCCCATAGGTGAACATTGATCCGGTGGTGGCGAACTCACGCCTCCACGTACTCCGCGATGCTGCTGGGCGAGGGGATGGGCAACCCATCTTGCGTCAATCCCTCGATGTGGAGGCGGATCGCGTGTCGGATTTCCTGTTCGACGTCGGCAACCGATGCGCGGGTCGCAACGCAGCCGAGCAGGTCCGGAACATAAGCGGAGTAATTGGTTCTCGCGGTCTCGATAATGATGGCGTAGCGCATTGGCAGGTCCTCCACGGGCGCTGCTCCAGTTATGCCGCAAAAACCCCTTGCGCGCCGAAGCCGCCAGGCACAGATTCTTGGGTGGCTGGGGTGCCGGCGGCGTTGCCGGCTGAGATCACACCCACGGAACCTGTCTGGGTCATGCCAGCGAAGGGAGCCCGCGATCCGCGACCAAACCACCCATCACTCCGCCTCCGGTCCTGTCGCCATTGTCGGCGGCGGCGCCATCGGCCTCGCCATCGGCTGGCGGCTGGCGCAGCGCGGCGTGCCCATCGCGATCTACGAGCGCGGCGAGGCCGGCCACGGCGCGTCCTGGGCGGCGGCCGGCATGCTCGCCGCCGGTGTCGAGACCGAGCCCGGCGAGCACGATCTCGCCGCGCTCAATCGCCAGAGTCTGGCGCTGTGGCCCGCGTTCGCCGCCGAGCTCGAAGAGGCCTCGGGCCTCTCGGTTGGTCTGCGCCGCGAAGGCACGCTCCAGGTCGCGCTCACGCGCGACGACGCGGCGCAGCTCCGCTTCACTTATGACTTTCAGCGCGAGCACGGCATCGCGCTCGAATGGCTCACGGCGCGCCAGGCGCTCGAGCGCGAGCCGCGGCTCAATCCCTCGCTCGCTGCCGCGGTCTACAGCCCCGGCGATCATCAGGCCGACAACCGCATGCTGGTGCGCGCTCTGAAGCGCGCCTTCCTCGCCGCCGGCGGCACGCTGCACGAGCACGCGGCGGTGACGGCGATCGAGGTTGCGGGCGGCATGGTCGCCGGCCTGCGTGTCGGCGAAAGCCGCGTCGCCGCCGAAACCGTCGTGCTCGCGGCGGGGGCATGGTCGGGCGAGATCGCGGGCCTGCCGGCTGAGGCGCGCGCGCCGGTGCGGCCGGTCAAGGGCCAGATGCTGGCGCTCAAGATGGATGCGGCTGCGCCGCTGCTACGGCACGTCGTCTGGGCGCCGCGCGCCTATCTGGTGCCGCGCCGCGACGGAAGGCTGATCGTCGGCGCCACGGTCGAGGAAAAAGGCTTCAACGTCGATCTCACCGCCGGCGGCGTCTTCGCCCTGCTGGAAGGCGCCTGGCGCGCGCTGCCCGGCGTCGAGGAATTGCCGATCGACGAGATGTGGGTCGGTTTCCGTCCCGGCTCGCGCGACGACGCGCCGCTGCTGGGGCCGAGCGCGGTCGCCGGGCTGGTGCTCGCCACCGGCCATTATCGCAACGGCATCCTGCTGACGCCGGTGACCGCCGATCTCGTCGCGCGCTATCTGCAGACCGGCGCGGTCGATCCGGCGATGGCGCCGTTCGCGCCGGAGCGTTTCTTGCCGCGGGTGCGGGCATGATCGAATACGCCGCGACGCATGCCCCCCTCCCATTCCCTCCCCCTCGAGGGGGGAGGGCTAGGGTGGGGGTGACTGCGCACCCTTGCCCGACGGTGCGCGCATGACTGCGACCATCCGGGTCAATGGCTGCGACGAAAAGCTTGCGGCGGCGACCGTCGCCGAGTTGCTGCGCGCCCGCGGAATTGAGAAACCGCGCGGCGTCGCCGTCGCGGTCAACGGCGCGGTGGTGCCGGCGCGGCGCTGGAGCGAGGTTGCGCTCGCGCCCGGCGACGCGATCGAGATCGTCAAACCCTTCGGCGGCGGCTGATGTCGGATCGGGAATTCGATATGGATGGCGCTGTCCGCCCCTACCTCACCCTCCCGCTGGGCGGGTCCTTCCCTCTCCGCCCCTCGGGGGCGGAGAGGGTTGGGGTGAGGTGGGGCGTTTGCAGCCATAGAGCCGCAAGCTAGGTTCCTCGCATGGACACCGCAACCACCAACAAGCCTGCCGACCGGCTGACCATCGCCGGCAAGAGCTTTGCCTCGCGCCTGCTGATGGGCTCGGGCGGCTATCCCAACCGACAGGTGCTGCTCGACGCGTTGGCGGCGGCCGAGCCGGCGCTGGTGACCGTCGCCATCCGCCGCATCAGCCTCGAAGCCTACGCCGAGAGCCTGGTCGATCTGCTCGGCGGGAAATACGCGCTGCTGCCCAACACCGCCGGCTGCATGACGGTGAAGGACGCGGTGCTGACCGCCGAACTCGGTCGCGAGGCGCTCGGGACCGACTGGGTCAAGCTCGAGGTGATCGGCGACCGCGAGACTCAGTATCCCGACGTCGAGCAGCTGCTGCGCGCCACCGAGGAGCTGGTGAAGGCCGGCTTCACCGTGCTGCCCTATTGCAACGAGGATCCCGTGACCTGCCGCAAGCTCGCCGACGCCGGCGCGGCGGCGGTGATGCCGCTGGGCTCGCCGATCGGCAGCGGCCTCGGCATCGTCAATCCCTACGCCATCGAGCGCATCGTCGCCACGAGCCCGGTGCCGGTGATCCTCGACGCCGGCATCGGCACCGCCTCCGACGCGGCGCTGGCGATGGAGCTCGGCTGCGATGGCGTGCTGCTCAACAGCGCCGTCGCGAAGGCGCGCGATCCGCGCCGCATGGCGGCGGCGATGCGCGCGGCGGTCGTCGCCGGACGCGAGGCGCGGCTTGCCGGCCGCATCCCCAAGCGCACCCAGGCGGAGCCCTCGAGCCCGCAGCTCGGATTGATCGGCGGGTGACGCTGCCGCATCCGCCGCTGCTGGTGATCACCGATCGTCGCGCCGCGCGTGCGCCGCTTCCCGCGATCGCCGCAGCCTGCTTCGCCGGCGGCTGCCGCTGGCTCAGCCTGCGCGAGAAAGACTTGCCGTATGCCGAGCGCGTCGCGCTGCTGCGGCAGCTCGTGGCGCTCGGCCGGGCGCACGGTGCGCGGGTGACGGTACACGAGGACGTTGCCGCCGCGCGGGCCGCCGGCGCCGCCGGCGTACATCTACCCGCTCACGGCTCGCCGGCCGCGGCGCGCCGCGCGCTCGGCGACGATGCGCTCGTCGGCCTGTCGGCGCACGACTATGCCGAGATCGTCCACGCCGAGAGCGAGGGCGCCGATTATGTCACCTTGAGTCCGATCTTCGCGAGCGTCTCCAAGCCGGGCTACGGGCCGGCGCTCGGCCTCGACGAGCTCGCCGATCTGGCGGCCAAGTCGGTGATCCCGGTTCTGGCGCTGGGCGGCGTCGACGCCGCGCGCGCCGCGGCGTGCATGGCGGCGGGCGCCGCCGGCGTCGCCGCGGTCGGCGCGGTCGTGGCCGCGGACGATCCGCGCGCCGCCACGTCTGCGCTGATTGCAGCCCTGGGTCATCCCTAGGGAGCTTGCCGCCCGCGGCGCCGGCCGCCCATAGTGGCGGCCGATTGACAGCGCGCGAACGAAGGAGAGGCGACGTGATCGAGCTTCATTACTGGCCGACGCCCAACGGTCACAAGGTGACCATCTTCTGCGAAGAGGCCGGGCTGCCGTACAAGATCGTGCCGGTCAACATTTCCAAAGGCGATCAGTTCAAGCCCGAATTCCTCAAGGTCTCGCCCAACAACCGCATGCCGGCGATGATCGACGACGAGCCCGCCGACAAGGGCGCACCGGTGAGCATCTTCGAATCCGGCGCCATCCTGGTCTATCTCGCCGAGAAGACCGGGAAGTTCATGCCCAGAGACCTGCGCGGCCGCTTCGATGTTTTGCAATGGCTGTTCTGGCAAGTCGGCGGGCTCGGACCGATGGCCGGACAGAACCATCACTTCGCGCTCTATGCGCCCGAAAAGCTGCCCTACGCCATCGACCGCTACGTCAAGGAGACCAGCCGGCTCTATGCCGTGCTCGACAAGCGGCTCAAGGATCGCGAATTCGTCGCCGGCGCCTATTCGATTGCCGACATGGCCTCCTATCCCTGGGTCGTGCCCCACGAGCGCCAGGGCCAAAAGCTCGAGGATTATCCCAACCTCAAACGCTGGTTCGAGGCGATCAAGGCGCGGCCGGCGGTGCAGCGCGCCTATGCCAAGGGCGAGCCCTTGCGCAGCCAGGCCATCCCCAACACCAGCCCCGAGGCGCGCAAGGTGCTGTTCGGCCAGTCGGCGGAAACCGTGCGCCGCGCCTGAGCGCAGTCCCAAGAAAAAACCCCCGGCCAGCGGGCCGGGGGTTTTCGCGCAAGACGCGCGGGCGCAGGGTTACAGTGCGGCCGCGACGCTGTTGAAGGTGGTTTGGACGTGCTGACCGACGGTGGTCACCGCGGTCACGATCACGACCGCAATCAGGGCGGCGATGAGGCCGTATTCGATGGCAGTCGCCCCCGAGTCGTCACGCAAAAGCTTGGTGAGAGTTTTCATCGTCTCGGTTCTCCAGGTGGTTCCAGTGGAACGCGCTATTCTGGTGCTTCGTCGTTAAGCGATACTTAAAAAGTGCGGCCCCCGGACCGGGCTTTTTCTGAGGAATTCCGCGGTTTTGCCGATTAAGGCACTGCGGATTTTTGTCACGCCGCCGTCTTGATTTGGTTAAAATTGGGTGTGATTTGGGATGATTTGCGGCGGCGAGGCGAATCGCCGATGCGGCGGAGTCGTCGGTCGCGAGCGGCGCGACACCGTGCCGCCGATGCCGCAAGCCAGTGGCGGGCGTTTGGCGATATCCCTAGTATGCGCGCCGCGCCCGGCGTGACCGGGCGCGCCAAACCCGCCGGCGACACCGTCGCCTGGCATCGCTAGGAGCATTTGTAATGAAGGCGCTTATTTCAGTATTTGCGCTGCTTGCCTTCGTGGCCACGACGACCCTGCCGGGTGTCGAGCTTGCGCAGGCGCAGTCTCCGTCTCAATCGCCGGCCGCGACCTCGGCGCAGCCGGCAACCCCGGCGCTACCCGCTACACCCGCGAAGAAGGCGACCGCAAAGAAAGCCACGACCAAGAAGGCCGCCACCAAGAAAGCGACCAAGAAGACGGCGAAGAAGAAGACCACCAAGAAAACCGCCGCCAAGAAGCCGACCAAGAAGACGGCGAAGAAGAAGACCACCAAGAAGACCGCCAAGGCGAAGAAGCCGACTCCGAGCGCGACGCCGGCTCAACCCGCCACGCCCGCCAAGCCGGCCGGCTGAACGCATCGCGCGCGGCCGGCGCTCCGCCGCCGGCGCGCGGCATCGACCGCGAAAGCCCGAGCGGCCGTCCGCTCGGGCTTTTTTCTTCGCGCCGCGGCGAAGCGATGCTGCCTAGAACTCCTTGCCGAGCCAGCGGTCGACCGAATAGCGCCCGCCGCCGCGGAAGAAAATCGCGAGACACAGCAGCCACCACAGAAGCGCGTATTCGAATCCGCGGTCGGTCCAGAAATAGCCGTACTTCCACTGGAAGACCGTGATGATCACCGACATCTCGATCCAGATGATCAGCGCCGAAACCCGCGTCAGGAGACCGATCGCGAGCGCGATCGCAACGGCCGATTCGGCGAAGAAGGTGAGATAGGCGAGCAGCGTCGGAAACGGCAGGCCCGCCTTGCCGATAAAGGCGACATACTGGTCGATGGATTTGAACAAGATCTTCTGTATGCCGTGCGGCACCAGCACGGCGCCGGTGGCGAAGCGCATGAACGAATAGCTCGCGGGCGAAAACGTCTCGTAGAGTCCGGCGAGGCCGGGAAAGATCAGACGATCGCGGTCGACGATTCCTTGCGTCACGGCACGTCCCCCTGCTGTTTCGTTGTCACCCCTTGACGGCTTTGCCGCGGTCGCGGCGTCGCCGACGGTCAGAACTCGCGGCCGATCGAGCGGTCGATGGAGCAGCGGCCGCTACCGTGAAACAGAAAGCCGATGCTCAGAATCATCAGAAGGAAGGGATATTCGAAGCCTCCGCCGGGGCTCGAAAAGAAGAAGCCGTTCTTCATGTGCCAGCCGAAAGCCGCGATCGCCATCTCGATCGCGAACATCAGCGCGATCGGTCGTGTCCATAGTCCGACCGCCAGCAGGGCGCCGCCGACGAATTCGAGGATGCCGAGCCAATAGGCCCAGGCGAGCGGGACCGGAAAGCCGAGCGGGGTGAGAATCTTGTCCGCCACGACCGGCGCGAAGCCGTGGAACAGCTTGACGTAACCGTGATAGACGAGAATGGCGCCGGTGACGAACCGGATCAGCGCGTATCCGCGCGGCGCCAATGTCTCGTAGAGCCCTTGGAGCCCGGGAACGATCAACTTGGTGTCTGTGTCTGAGGTCATTGGCTTTCCCCCTCTCGTGCCGCCCGATCGGCGCGGTCCCGCATCGAGCATAACATTACGCCGGATCGCATAAATCATCACTTCGCCGTTAGCGCGCGTGGGCGCGCGCTCAGTGGGCAGCGCAGGTGAACGTGGCGCGGACGGGGATCAGCAGCGGACAGGCGTTGAGGTCGACGCCCTGGTCGACCAGCTTCGGCGTCATGTCCTTGCCGCATTCTTCGGCGGCAACCGCTTCGACCTGGCCCGGCGCCGCCGCCAGACGGCTGTAGCAGACCGACACCGGCGCGTAGGCCGGATTGAGCCCGGCGGCCGTCACCAGCTCCTGCGATGTCGCCCGGGCCTGATAACCCGGACCGAAGTTCGGCGTCTGGGTCTCGAATGGCGCAAAGCGGCTACAGGCAGCCAGTGCCACCGCGGCGAAAACGATCAAGCCGCCGCGGATCAAGCGGCGCACGCGGCGACGCGCGGCGGCGCGAATCGCGGCAGGTCCGATCCGGCACTCCATGGCGTCCGCGGCGGCGTCCTTCGCAATGGCCTGCGGTCGAGTATACCGCCGTCGCCCGCGCACGCCAGCCTCCGGGATTTGCAGCTTGACGCCGACGGCGAAGCCTCCAGATACTACGGCGATTCCAAGGGGAGCCCCGCCGATAGGGGCTGAGACACCGCGGCACGGCGCGGGAACCCTTTGAACCTGATCCGGATCGTGCCGGCGTAGGGACAGGAACTCGTTCGCGCGCCCTTCCGCAGGCCGATCCGGCAAGCCATCGTGCGAAGGAGGCGGCTCCATGCCGGAAGGCACACTCAGCCAGGACTTCAAGGTCTCGACCGGCCCGTTGCCGGCATCGCGCAAGGTCTATGTCGCGGGAACGCGCTATCCGGAATTGCGCGTCGCGATGCGCGAGATCGATCTGACGGCGGCGGCCGGCGAGCCGCCGCTGCGCGTTTACGACTCGTCCGGCCCCTATACCGATCCGGCGGTGGCGGTCGACATCCGGGTGGGGCTCGCGCCGCTGCGCGACGCCTGGATTCGCGCGCGCGGTGACGTCGAGGAGCAACCCGGCCGCGCCGTCAGGCCCGAGGACAACGGCCTCAAGGCCGGCGAAGCGAGCGGCGTGCCGGTGTTCGAGCGCGGCGGCCGCAAGCCGCTGCGCGCCAAGGCGGGCAGGGCGGCGACGCAGCTTGCCTATGCGCGTGCCGGCATCGTGACGCCGGAGATGGAATATATCGCCATCCGCGAGAATCTGGGCCGCGAGCGCGCGGCCGCCTCGCGGTACGGCGGCGAAAGCTTTGGCGCCGCGGTTCCCGAATACGTGACGCCCGAATTCGTCCGCGACGAGGTGGCGCGCGGCCGCGCCATCATTCCTGCCAACGTCAACCATCCGGAAAGCGAGCCGATGATCATCGGCCGCAACTTCCTGGTGAAGATCAACGCCAATATCGGCAACTCGATCGTCACCTCCTCGGTGGCCGAGGAGGTCGACAAGCTGGTCTGGGCGATCCGCTGGGGCGCCGACACGGTGATGGACCTGTCGACCGGCAAGCACATTCACGACATCCGCGAGTGGATCGTCCGCAACGCGCCGGTGCCGATCGGCACGGTGCCGATCTATCAGGCGCTCGAGAAGGTCAACGGCGCCGCGGAGGAGCTCACCTGGGAGATCTTCCGCGACACGCTGATCGAGCAGGCGGAGCAGGGCGTCGACTATTTCACCATCCATGCCGGCGTGCGGCTGCCGTTCATTCCGCTCACGGCCAAGCGCGTCACCGGCATCGTCTCGCGCGGCGGCTCGATCATGGCCAAGTGGTGCCTTGCGCATCATCGGGAGAACTTCCTCTATACCCATTTCGAGGAAATCTGCGAGATCATGCGCGCCTACGACGTCAGCTTCTCGCTCGGTGACGGGCTGCGTCCGGGTTCGACCGCCGACGCCAACGACGAAGCGCAGTTCGCCGAGCTCAAGACTCTCGGCGAGCTGACGCAGATCGCCTGGAAGCACGACGTCCAGGTGATGATTGAGGGCCCCGGCCACGTGCCGATGCACATGATCAAGGAGAACATGGATCTTCAGCTCAAGCACTGCGCCGAGGCGCCGTTCTATACGCTGGGACCGCTGGTCACCGACATCGCCCCGGGCTACGACCACATCACTTCGGCGATCGGCGCGGCGATGATCGGCTGGTTCGGCACCGCCATGCTCTGCTACGTGACGCCCAAGGAGCATCTCGGTCTGCCCGACCGCGACGACGTCAAGGCCGGCGTGATCGCCTACAAGATCGCCGCCCACGCCGCCGACATGGCCAAGGGTCATCCGGGAGCGCGCGAGCGCGACGACGCGCTGTCGCGCGCGCGCTTCGAATTCCGCTGGCGCGACCAGTTCAACCTCTCGCTCGATCCGGCGACGGCGGAGGCGTTCCACGATCAGACCCTGCCGGCCGAGGGCGCCAAGCTGGCGCATTTCTGCTCGATGTGCGGACCGAAATTCTGCTCGATGAAGATCTCGCAGGAGGTCCGCGACTACGCGGAGAAGGGCATGGCGGAGAAGTCCGAGGATTTCCGCCGCTCCGGCGGCGAGATCTACACCGTGCTGAAGGGCAAGGCCGCCCCCGTCGACCCGTGAGCGCGGCTAAGGACAAGAACAAGGCCGCGCCTCACGGCAAGCCCGGCCGGCTCTATCCCGAGCGGCCGATCGTCGGCTGCCTCGCCGTGGTGCGCCGCGACGGTCGCGCCCTTCTGGCGCAGCGCTCGCTGCCGCCCGGCGTCGGCAAGTGGGGCTTTCCCGGCGGCGCGCAGGAGCTCGGCGAGACGGTTTTCGAGTGCGCCCGACGCGAGCTGCTGGAGGAGACCGGAATCGTCGCCGATCCCGAGCGGGTGCTGACGGTGATCGAGGCGATCCGGCAGGACGGCAAGGGCAAGGTGATGACGCATTTCACCCTCGTCTGCGTCGGACTCGCCTGGTGCCGGGGCGAGGGCGAGCCGCTGCACGACGCCCTCCAGGTCAAATGGCTCACGGCCGACGAGGCCGCCGCGCTCGATACCTTTCCCGACACCGTACCGATCCTGCGCCTGGCGCTGGGCTGATGCCGCGCGCCCGATATGGTATGAGGCGCGGCGCGGTAGGCGGCGGCTGTGCGCCGCCCGCCCGGCCGTGCGGGAGGGTGCGATGAAAGCGATGCTGATCGGAGGAATCCTGCTGGTCGCGCTCGGCGTTCTCGCACTCGCGATCAACGTGGTTCCCGTTCGCCACCAGGAAGAGGTCGCGAGAATCGGCTCGCTGACTCTCAATGCGGAGAAGGAAACCGATTACGTCATCCCGAATTACGTCGGCATCGTCGCCGTCGTCGCCGGCGTGACGCTGGTGGTCGCCGGCACGCGACGGCGCTAAGTCATTCTTCGGCACGCGAGCATGTCCGTAAGCGCATCGACAGGGATCGGCGAGCGCGACGTCGCCACGGTCGCGACCGTCGATGCACTGCGCCGCCGTGTCGCCGCGTGGCGCGATGCGCGCGAGAGCGTCGCGCTGGTGCCGACGATGGGCGCGCTGCACGCCGGCCACCTCGCGCTGGTGGCGCGCGCCAGGGCGCTGGCGCGGCGGGTCGTCGCCAGCATATTCGTCAATCCGACTCAGTTCGGACCGAACGAGGATTTGTCGCGCTACCCGCGGGACGTCGAAGGCGATCGTCGCAAGCTCGCCGCAGCCGGCTGCGACCTCGCTTTCATGCCGACCGTCGCCGAGATGTATCCGGACGGATTCGCCGCGCGGGTCGATCCGGGACCGCTCGGCCGGATGCTCGAGGGCGAATTCCGGCCGGGCCATTTTGTCGGCGTCGCCACGGTCGTCGCCAAGCTGCTGCTGCAAACAGCGCCCGATGTCGCCGTCTTCGGCGAGAAGGATTATCAGCAGCTCCTGGTCATCCGCCGCGTGGTTCGCGATCTCGACATCGCGGTGCGGATCGAAGGCGTCGCCACCGTGCGCGAGAGCGACGGTCTCGCGCTGTCGTCGCGCAACGTGTACCTCGCGGCCGACGAGCGCCGGATTGCGCCGGCGCTGCATCGCACGCTCGCCGAGGTGTCACGCCGCTTCGCCGGGGGCGATGCCGCGGCGCCGGAATGGGGGCGGCGGGCGTTGCGCGAGGCCGGCTTCGCCAAGGTCGATTATCTCGAGGTGCGCGACGCCGAAACTCTCGATGCGCCGCGCGCCGGACGGCCGGCGCGGGTGCTGGCCGCCGCTTGGCTCGGCCGCACGCGGCTGATCGACAACCTTGCGGTCGCGCCATGAGGCCCAACGCCGGCGGTACGCCCGCGCTCATCCTCGACCGCGACGGCGTCATCAACGAGGACGTCGGCTTCCTCTGGCAGATCGAGCGCTGCCGCTTCGTCGACGGCATCTTCGACGTCGCGCGGCATTTCGCGGCGCGCGGCTATCTCATCGTCGTCGCCACCAACCAGTCTGGCATCGGCCGCGGCCTCTTCACCGAAGCGGATTTCCGCACGCTGATGGACTATATCGTGGCCGAATTCCGCCGCCTGGGCGCGCCGATCGCCGCCGTCTACCACGCGCCGGAGCATCCGACCGAAGGCGTCGGCCGCTATCGGCGCGACAGCGCCTGGCGCAAGCCCAACCCCGGCATGATTCTCGCGGCCGAGCGCGATCTCGGTCTCGACCTCGCCCGCTCGTGGGGCATCGGCGACGAGATGCGCGACGTCATCGCCTGCCGCGACGCCGGCGTTGGAACCCTGGTATTATTGGATCGATCGGTCGGGGCGCCGGCGGAGACGGGCGGCGTCTGGGTGGTGCCGCGACTCGCGGACGTGCTGGCGCTGGCCGAGGGGGAGAAGGCGCGTTGAGGGTTCTGGTCACCGGCGGCGCTGGATTCATCGGCACCTCGGTCGTGCGTCATCTGCTGGGTGCCGGCGACCGCGTCGTCAACGTCGACAAGCTGACCTATGCTGGATCGAATCCGCCGCTGGGCGCGCTGGCGACGGCCGAGAATTACGCGCTCGAGGTCGCCGACGTCGCCGATCGCGCGGCGATCGCGCGCATCCTCGCCCGCTACAGGCCCGATGCGGTGATGCATCTCGCGGCCGAGACCCACGTCGACCGCTCGATCGACCGGCCCGACGAATTCATCCACAGCAATCTCGTCGGCACCTTCGCCATGCTCGAGGCGGCGCGCGCCTACTGGGAAGGCCTCGACGGCGCGGCGCGGACCCGTTTCCGCTTCCATCACATCTCGACCGACGAGGTGTTCGGCTCGCTTGGCCCCGGTGAAAGCGCGGACGAAGGGGCGCGCTATCGGCCCAACAGCCCCTATGCGGCCTCGAAGGCCGGCGCCGACCATCTGGCGCGCGCCTGGTTCCAGACCTACGGCTTGCCGGTGGTCGCGACCAACTGCTCCAACAATTACGGTCCGTGGCAGTTTCCCGAGAAGCTCATCCCGCTGCTCGTGCTCAACGCGCTCGAGGGCGAGAGGCTGCCGGTCTATGGCCAGGGCGAGAACGTGCGCGACTGGCTCTATGTCGGCGATCACGCGGCAGCGCTGGCGCTGGTCGTGCGCCGCGGCCGGCCGGGCGAGACCTACAACATCGGCGGCGGCGAGGAGCGGCGGAACATCGACCTGGTGCGGGCGATCTGCGCCATCCTCGACGAGGAGCTGCCCGACGCGCCGCACCGCCCGCACGCGCAGCTGATCGAGTTCGTGACGGACCGCCCCGGTCACGATCTGCGCTACGCCATCGACGACCGCAAGATCCGCGCCGAGCTTGGCTGGCGCCCGACCGAAAGCCTCGAGACCGGGCTGCGCAAGACGGTGCGCTGGTACATCGACAATCGCGCCTGGTGGCAGCCGATCCGCAGCGGCGTCTATCGCGGCGAGCGCCTCGGCCGCGCGCGCGGCTAGCGCGCCAGTCGCTCCGCCGCCGCGGCGTTGGCGGCGTATTCCGGAACCAGGTTGCGCAGCACGACCAGCGCCCGGTCGGTGCGCCCCTCGCGCGCGTGCTCGGCAAGCTCGTCGAGCGCCCGCGACAGCATCGCGTAGTCGATCACGCGCGGCGCCGCCAGCCGAATGCCTTCGACGCGCGTCGGCAGCATTGCCTCGTGCTCGTGGAACAGCTCCTCGTGCAGCTTCTCGCCCGGCCTGAGGCCGATGAACTCGATCTTCACGTCGCGGTCCGGCTGCTTTCCGGCGAGACGGATCATCTGCCGAGCGAGGTCGACGATCCTCACCGGCTCGCCCATGTCGAGAACGAAAAGCTTGCCGCGCGCCTCGTCGTCCGCCGACGCCAGCGCCGACGCCTGCAGGACCAGCTCGACCGCCTCGCGCGTGGTCATGAAATAGCGCGAGATCTCGGGATGCGTGACGGTGAGTGGGCCGCCGGCGGCGAGCTGGCGCTGGAACAGCGGCACCACCGAGCCGGTCGATCCCAGCACGTTGCCGAAGCGCACGGTGACGAAGCGCGTGCCGCCGGCGCGGCGTGCCTCGACGACGTCGAGTGCCTGGCAGATGCTTTCGGCCAGCCGCTTCGACGCGCCCATGACGTTGGCCGGATTGACCGCCTTGTCGGTCGAGATCATGACCATCGCGCTTACGCCGTGTGCGCGGCAGGACTCCGCGACGTTGCGGGTGCCGAGCACGTTGGTCATCACGCCCTCGAGCGGGTTCGCCTCGACCATCGGCACGTGCTTCAGCGCCGCGGCGTGAAACACGATCTCCGGCCGCTCCGCCGCCAGAACCGCGTCGACCCGCCGTCCGTCGCGCACGTCGGCGATCAGCGCGGCGCGCGGCAGATTCGGAAAGCGCTCGATGATCTCGCGCTCGACGGTGTAGAGCGCGTATTCGCCGCTGTCGAGCAGCGCCAGCCGCGCCGGCGCGAAATTCGCGATCTGGCGCACGAGCTCGGAGCCGATGGTGCCGCCGGCGCCGGTCACGAGAATCCGCCGGCCGGCGACCAGCGCGCGCATGCTGTTGCGATCGAGCACGGTCTGAGGCCGGCCGAGCAGGTCCTCGATCGCCACCGGCTCGATCGGCCGCACGGCGTCGGCGCGGGTATCCCGGAACTCGGTCAGGCGCGGCAGGCGCGCAAGCGGAATGCCGAGGCCGTCGGCGACGTCGAGCAGGCGCCGCACGGTCGCACCGTCGAGGTCGCGGCTAGTCAGGATCATGCGCTGCGGCTTGTCGCCCCGATCCGCGAGCCGGCCGACCACCGCGGCAATCTGATCCAGGGTGCCGAGCACGGCGACGCCGCCGATCTCGCGCCCCAGCCGCTGATCGTCGTCGGAGACGATGCCGACCACGCGATAGGCCCGCTGGGCGTCGCGATGCGCAGTGCGGATGAACAGGTCGGCGCCTTCGCCGGCGCCGATCAGCAGCACCGGCACCGAGGCGCGCGAGGCGTCGACGCGCAGGATGTTGCGCAGGCTGCCGTCCTTGAGCAGACGATAGGCGAAGCGTGGCCCACCCAATAGCGCCATCAGCACCAGCCAGTTGATGCCGACGATCGATCGCGGCAGCGCCTCGAGCCGGGTCACCAGGAACATGAGCGGGAAATAGATCAGCACGACGAGCGTCACCGCCCGCGCGAGGCCGAGAAGGTCCGGCAGCGATGCGTAGCGCCAGATGCCGCGATAGAGACCCGAGGCGAAGAACACCGCGGCTGCGACCGCGGCGAAGATGACGTCGTAGCTCCAGATCAGGCCGTGGGAATAGTGCGCAATATCGTCGCCGACGCGCAGGTAGAACGACAGCCAGAACGAGATTCCCGCCATGACGATGTCATGGGTGAAGGCGGCGGCGGCGCGGCGACTGACGATCACCATCGGCGCACCGACGTTACGTGACGGTCCTCCGTCGCAGCAAGGAAAATGACGATTCCCGCGGACGGGCCGCCGCGCAAGAGACTGGCGGCCGCCCCGCCGGTTCGGGCAGGATTTGCCGCCATGCTCTTTGTCGTCAGCAAGGTCCTGCAGATCGTTTTCGATCCCGGCAACCTGTTCCTGATCCTCCTGGCGGTCGGGGTCTGGCGGCTGGTGACGAGCCGAAGGCGCAAAGGGGCGGCGCTGCTCGCCCTGGTGCTCGTGGCGGGTGCGGTCGTCGCCGTCGTACCGGTGGCGGACGTGCCGCTGGCAGTGCTCGAGCACCGCTTTCCGGTGCTCCAAGCCCTGCCGGACAGAGTCGACGGCATCATCCTGCTGGGCGGCGCCGTCGATCCGGAGCGCACGGCCGAATACGGCCAAGTCGCGCTCAATCAGTCTGCGGCGCGCGTCACCGAAACCCTGCGCCTCGCGCGACTCTATCCGGCGGCGCGCATCGTCCTCTCGGGCGGCATCGGCGGATTGCTGCACGAGCCCATCACCGAGGCCGCGGCGACGGAACGGCTACTGACCGAGCTCGGCATCGAATCGAAGCGCCTGGTGATCGAGAATCGCTCGCGCACGACGCACGAGAACGCCGTCTTCTCGATGCGGCTCGTCGAACCCAAGCCCGGCGAGGTCTGGATCCTGGTGACCTCGGCGTCGCATATGCCGCGCGCGGTCGGCTGTTTCCGCAAGGTCGGCTGGCCGGTGGTGCCGGATCCGGTCGATTTCGAGGCGACGACGCGACCGCACATCTCGTTTGAGCAGGGCCTCGGCGGCTTGAGCACGGCGGCGCACGAATGGCTCGGCCTCGTCGCCTATTATATGGCGGGCTGGACCAGTGCCCTGCTGCCCGGGCCCTAGCGGCCGAGTTCGGCGAGCACTTCGCGGTAGAGCGCGCCGGTGGCCTCGGCGATCGCCTCGTCGGAAAAGCCGGTTTCGACCAGCCGCCGGCCGGCTTCACCGAAGCGTCGCCGCAGGGCGCCGTCGCCCGCGAGCGTCGCCAGCGCCTCGGCCATCGCCGCGTCGTCGCCCGGCGGCACCAGCAGCGCGTTGACGCGATGTCGCGCGATCGTCCGCACGCCCGCAATGTCGGTCGCGACGATGGGCCGGGCCATGGCTGCCGCCTCGAGCAGGCTCTTCGGTACGCCCTCGCCGCCGAGCGAAGCCAGCGCGGCGATATGCGCCGCCTCCCAGACCGCCCGCACGTCCTCGCGCCGGCCGAGCCAGCTCACGCCCGGCAGCCGCGCCCACTGCGCCAGCACGTCGCGCCGGATCGCGCTTGGGTTTTCATCGTCGCTGTCCCCCGCGAGCACGAGGTGCAGATCGATGCCCTGTCGCCGCACGCGCTGCTGCGCCGCGACCAGCGTCGCAACGCCCTTGATTGCGATCATGCGGCCGGCATAGGCGACGGTCACCGGCGGCGCGGGCGGTTCGGGCGCGGGTGCGAAGCGCGCAAGATCGACGCCGGAGCCCGGAATCAGGACGATGCGCGCTGCCTTGCCCGGGCAGAGTGCTGCCAGTGCGCGCCGATCCTCCTCGTTCTGCACGATCACCCGTCCGCGCCGGCCGAAAAGTGCCAGCGGTATGATCGCCTGCGCGAGCCGCGCCAGCAGCCGCGCGCCGCGCCGGTCCGAGCCACCGAGATAGCCCATGCCGGTGACCATGCTCACCACCACGGGGACCCCGGCAAGCCGCGCGGCGACGCCGCCGAGCAGCGCCGGCTTGAGCGATACGTGATGCACCACGTCCGGCCGCTCGCGGCGGTAGAGCCGCCGGATTTCGGCGATCGCCGCCAGGCTCGCCAGCGGCCCGATGGCGCGCCGCTTCCAGCGTAGCGGATGCAGCGTGAATCCGGCGGCGCGGATCGCATCGCCGTGGGCGGCAACGCGCGTCGCCACCGCGACGTCGAAGCCCGCGCCGCGCGCCGCGCGCGCCATCGGCAGGCGATGCGAGAAGAAATACCAGTCCTCGGTGACGAGGAAGATCAGCTTGGGTCGCTCAATCGCCATCGGTCGCGCTCGCCGCGAGCAGGGAGGCGGTGAGGAGGATGCACGACAGCCACCACTCCTGCCAGATGCCGAAGCTCAGCAGCGCGATCACCGTCACGGCGGCGCCCCAGCCGAGCGCCATGGCCTGCGCTTCGCGGCCGAGGTCGAATTTCCAGCCGACGCGGTAAAGCGCCCACAGGATGAGCGCCACGCCGAGCAGCGTTCCGGGAACGCCGAGTTCGAGCCGCCACTGCAGCAACGCATCGTGCGGATGGAGCGGCATCGCGGTATGGCCGGGACCCAGCTCGATGCCCGGCAAGGTGGCGCCGAAATCACGATTGCCGCCGGGCATGGCGCGCGAGGCGTCCATGCCCCAGCCGAACCACGGTCGCTCGGCGATGCGGTCGGCGGCGAACCGCCAGATCAGCAGCCGATGGATTCCGGACATCTTGATCCAGGGCGTCGTGTGCTGAATCCGAACCGTCGTCTCGTAGCTCGGCACCGCGACGGGCAGCAGGGCTGCGCCGAGTACAATGCTCGCGGCGAGCGCGCCGGCGATCAACCGCGGCCAGCGTAGCGCGACGACGAAGCCGGAAAATCCCGCGATCAGCGCCAGCAGCGACGCCGCGCTCACCATCACGGAGACGGCCGCCGCGACCGCGATGCCGACCGCGGCCTGCAGCATGCGCCATCGCCGCAGCGCCAGCGCCGCCGGCCAGACGATCAGCACCGCCGTCGTTGCGCCGCGGTCGTAGCGGGACGGATTGACGAGGGTCGTCGGGCCCCAGCCGTGCAGCCAGCGCGCCAGCGCGGCGCCGGTCTTCCATTCGAAGAGCAGCAGCCCGGCGCCGAGCGCGACGCCGATGGCGGCTGAGAGTCCGATGCGCGCGCCGTCGCGCCGCGACAGCATCCGCGCCGCGGCCAGCGCGATCGTGCCTTCGATCCCGATCGCCAGGAACCGCGCACTTTCGACCAGGCTGTGCCCCGGGATGACGGACCAGGCCGCCGAGACCATGCCATAGGCCGCGAGCGCGACCCACAAAGCCGCGAATGGCCGCAGCGGCCGCATCGCCTCCCACAACGCGCGCGGCACCGCGATTAGCAGCGCGACGGCGACGACCGTCAGCAGCGGCGCCACGCCCAACGGCGCCAGCACGGCCACGGGCGGCGCCGCCAATGCGGCAATGGCCAGGATGATCGCCGGCGCCCTGGCGCGTTCGACGGAAGCGGCAGATGTCATCGCGGCTTTATAGGCGAGAACCGCGCGCCCGCGCACCCTCGGCGTCGGCGAACCAACGGCAGGTGGCGTCGAGTCCTTGCGCCAGGCTGAACGGCGGCCGCCAGTCGAGGCGGGCGCGCGTCGCACCGTCGTCGACGGCGAGGGAGCCGACGAGCCGCTCGACGTCCGCGCCGCGGCCGACCGCCATTGCCGCGGCCCGCAGCAGCCATGGCGGCAGCGGAAACAGGCGCGCCGGCCGCCCAAGACGCCGGGCGATTTCGCGCACCAGCTGCGGCGTGCCGATCTCCTCATCGTCGCGTACCAGGAGGCTGCCGCCCGGCGCTGCCGGATGCGTCAGCGTCGTCTCGATCAGCGCCAGGAGATTGTCGCGGAAGACGAAGGCGCGCCGATTGCGGATCGCCGCCAGCGGCAGCGGCAGGCCGCAGGCGACCAGCCGCAGCAGCGCGCGAAAATTGCCTTTGACCTCGGGCCCGTAGACCAGCGGCGGCCGGATCACCACGAGGCCGGGCGCGCCGCGTTCGCGCATCGCGGTCTCGAGCGCGAGCTTGACGCGGCCATACGCATCGCGCGGCGCCGGCGGACTCGCCGACGAGAACGGACGTTCGGCCGTGGTTTCGCCCAGCACCTTGATCGAGCTCAGCAGCACCGTGCGCTCCGCTCCGGCCGCGGCCGCGGCCGCCGCGATCGCGGCGGCGGCGGCGCGTTCGGCCGCGAGCCATCCGGCGTCGGCGGGCGGTGCATGGGCGCGGCTGGCGAGGTGGACGACCGCGCGCGCGCCGTCCAGCAGGCCGCGCCAGTCGCTATGGTCGCAGAGCGTGCCGCCGACGCGCGTCTCGACCGGCGGGGGAAAGGTCGCGGCGGCGCGCGTCACGGCACGGACGGCGAAGCCCCGCGACGCGAGGCGCTGCACGAGCGCGCGGCCGATGAAACCGGCGGCGCCGAGAACGACGACCGGGCGGGGTTCGGCGATCGGTGGCATGCGGCTCCTGACGCGGCGGACAATACGCGTCTCCCGCCGCGCTTGCTATGATCGGCGCAGATCGATGTCGAGCTCGCGCGTCCTGAAATACCTCGGGGCCCTGGTCCTGGTGCTGGCGGCGCTCTACGGCGCCGGCCGCCTGTGGCTCGGCCGCCCCGCGGCGCACGACCGCTACACCGTCCTGAGCGATGACACCATCGAGTTCGTCCCCGCGCGCTGTCGGCTGACGGAGATCGGACTCGGCTGCCGGCCGCGCTTTTTGCGGCTCTACGGCATCGACCTCTTCGAGCCGGCGCAAACCTGCGGCGATGCGGCCGGCCGGCCGTGGCCGTGCGGCGCCGCCACCGCCGCGCGGCTCAAGGCGCTGGTCGCGGCGCGTGATTTTGCCTGCCGGATCGATCACGGCTACGCCGACAGCGACGGTCGCCGCGTCGCCTTCTGCTACTCCGGCGGCGCGGATGTCGGCGCGACGCTGGTGCGCGAGGGCCTCGCCTTCGAATACGGCCGGGGGCTGCAATACCTTCCGCTGGAAGCCGAGGCCCGCGCGGCGCGGCGCGGCGCCTGGGTCGGGCATTTCGTTCGGCCACAGTTCTGGCGCCAGGGCGCGCGCGACTAGCGCCGACGCATGCCGCGCCGGGCGAAGGCGGCGAGCATCGCGGCGCACAGCAGGGCGGCGAGTCCGAGCGCGACCAACGGACGCTTCAGCGCCAGCAGCGCCAGAGCGACGAGGCCGAGATCGCCGGCGAGCACGCGCAGCGCCACCTGCGCATGATCGTTGCCGCGCAAGGCGCGCTGGTAGAAATGATCGCGATGGGCGCGCCACAGCGCGTCGCCGCGCGCGGCGCGGCGCACCAGCGTCACGGTGGCGTCGGCGAGATAATAGAGCGGCAGAATCAGCGCCGGCGCCCAGGCGCCGTCTCGTGCGAGCACCAGCAGCAGCCAACCCATGACGAAGCCGAGCGGCACGCTGCCGGCGTCGCCGAGGAACACCGAGGCCGGCTGCCAGTTGAAGCGGAGAAACCCGAGCGCCGCCGCCGCGGCGGCGAGTCCGGCGGCCGCCACGGCGTGGCCGCCGAGCGCCGCGACCAGCGCGACGCCGACGCCAAGGCACGCGGTCTCGACGCCGGTGATGCCGTCGATGCCGTCCATGAAGTTGTAAAGGTTGATGAACCACACCCACAGCAGCGCGGTCGCCGCGCGATCGAGCGGCGCCGGCAGGAGGTGCTGAAACACCAGCGCTTCGGGCGGGAACCAGGACAGAGCCGCGGCGACCGCGGCGAAATGCGCCAGCAGCCGCAGCACCACCGGCAGGCCGCGCAGATCGTCGAAGAAGGACACGACGGCCAGCGCGATCGCCGCCAGCGCAACGCCCGGCGCATCGGTCGGCGCCGGATCGAGCGCCGCAAGCGCGAGCCAGGCGGTCGCCAGCACCAGAACGATGGCGAGTCCGGCGCCGCGCGGCACAGGCGTCGCGTGCGACGAGCGCGCGCCCGGCCGATCGAGGATCGCATGGTGGCTGAGCCAGCGGCGCGCCAGGACGGTGGCCAGCGCACTGCCGAAACCGGCGGCCAGCACGATCGCTCCCGTCACTGCCGCGTCCGTGTCCATGCGCGCGCCGCACCGCCTCGCCGAAGCCGCGGCTGTGATAAGCCGCGGCCGCGCCGCGCGCAACCGCCGTGCTGACGACGCACGTGGCGGCGGACGAGGCGGGCGCACGGCCGCGCCTCGGGATGCGCAATCTCGGCCTGCTACCGCGTCAACGCCCGCGAGCTCGCGGAATCCGACGGTGCGCCGGCGTCCACGCGCGGCAATGTTTTCGCGTCAGCCGCGAGCGCGGTGACGGTCTCGGGCGCCAGGCTTTCGATCATCTGCTGGTAGCGAACGACCGCCCGGGGCGACAGGCCGGGCAGCGGCGCGAGCTGCTCGTCCGCGGCGCGCGGCAAGTTGCCGCCGAGAACGATCGGCACCACCGCCAGCGCCAGGCCGAAAATCGGCAATCGCATGGGACATTTTCCTCAGCTTTGGCCGCCGACACAATTCCGCTTTGCATCGCGCGCCGCGCACGATTCGCGGCCGCTCCTTGCGGCGGTAACCGGTGCAGGCGACCACGGCCGAACGGCCTCATCGATCACGATCGCGGTTTGCCGCCGCTGAGGACGCTCGATGCGTCCCTCAAGCGAATCGCAAGCCGCGTGCCAGCGGCGGCCGAGCGCGATTCCCCGACCGCGTCGCCGATGGCGCCGCCGGCGTTGTAAGATTCGCCGACGGCGGCCGTGCTCGGGGCTGGCGATGGAAGCGGATGACGGACGGTTTCGTGCCTATCACGACGCGGCCGCGGGCCGGCCGCCGCGGCCGACGCTGCTGCGCGCGCTGGCCGGATTCGAGGCGGAAGGCCGCTGCGGCTTCGCGGTCGATCTCGGGGCCGGCGAAGGCCGCGATTCGGTCGCGCTGCTGGAGCGGGGCTGGGCGGTGCTCGCGATCGACAGCGACGCCGCGGCGCTGGCGCGGCTGCGCGCCCGGCGCGACCTACCGCGGGCGGCGCGGCTGACGACGTTGGCCGCGTCGTTCATCGAAGCGCGATGGCCGTCGGCCGACCTGGTCAACGCCAGCTTCGCGCTGCCGCTTTGTCCGCCCGAGCGCTTCGGCGATTTATGGGCAAGGCTGCGCGCCTCGCTGCGTCCAGGCGGCCGCTTCGCCGGCCAGCTCTACGGTGAACGCGACGGCTGGGCCGGGCGGCCGGGCCTGACCGTGCACAGCCGCGACGCCGTGCGCGCGCTGCTCGCCGGCTGGACGATTGAGCTGTTCGACGAGGAGGAAACCGACGCGGTCACGCCGCGCGGCGCGGACAAGCACTGGCACATCTTTCACGTCGTGGCGCGCGCCGAGGCCTGAGCCCCGGTACCGCGGTCAGTGCCAGTCGTGATCGTGGTCGTGCCAATGGTGCCAGCCGCCCCAATAGCCGAACGACACCGACGGCCCGTAATAATAGCCGCCATAGTAGGCGGGGTAGCCGCCATAGCCGTAATAAGCCGGCGGCGGCGGACCGTAATAACAGGCACTGAGCGCGAGGGCCAACGCGCCGAGAACCAGGCCGCGGATGAGCATCGTCTTCATGGCGTCACCTCGTGCGGAAGGCGGCGGCCCGTCTATCGGCGCCGGGCCTCGAAACGTGATATGGGAGCGAGCCCGCGGTTATCCCCGCACGGTCACTGTTTGGCCGCGGCTGCGCGCGCCATCAAGCCGCCACATTCACAGCGGCCGACCCCAAGCGCGGGGCCGAGCCTCGCGGCCTCGGCGGTTATCCGATACGGCCGTCTGTCGCGGCGGCCGCTTTTACAAACCGCCCGTCGGCGGATCGGAGCGATCGTTTTTGTCGATCGCGGCGCCGGCATCGAGCGTCAGCCCGAAAATACCGATGCCGATCGCCAGAACGATGAGAAACCCAGTCATGGCACTGCGTCTCGATACAACACACCCCAGACCATAGGCGCCACGCCGACGCCGCCCTTGATTTAGATCAGCAGCCGGCCGGCACCGGGTGGGTTGCAGCGCCATCCGCAGGCAGGGCGGGCCCACCGCAAACCGCCTGCGGGAAGCGGCGCGATCGCCGCGCCGGACCGCGGGGCGTGACGTCTGCGGCGGCGTGGTGCGCCGCCGCATCGGTCGCTGTCATTGATGCAGATCAGTGTCCGCCGGACAGCGTCTTCCTGGGTTTCGCCCGTCGATCCCGTCGGCGGCCGTCTCGCGGACGGCTCCGGCGGGAGAGATTCCCTGTGCTCCGCGCATCATCGCAGGGCCCGCGGTCGGAGGCGCGAACCTGCCGTCGGCGCCTTGGGCAGCAGCCGTTCCGTCGACCAATCGGAGGCAACGGTGCACGAAGATCCGGTTCCATCGTCGCTCCTCGGAATGGCGACGGGCGGGTGCCGCGCCCGCCGCGCCGGCCGGACGACCGGCATTCGCGGCTGACCGCATGTCCGCGCCCGTCGGTCTCGAAATCGTCGTCGGGTTCGCGATGTTTGCGCTGGTCTTCGCCACGCTGGAGCGCCGCTTTCCGCTGCGCTTGCAGCGCACGTTGCGGCCGGGCTGGGCGACCGACATTCTCTATTACGTGACGGGCTGTTTCGTCGGCCACGCGTCGGACGCCGCCGAGCGGCTCGCCGGATGGCTCGGCGAGACCCGCTAAGTTCGAGCCTCGCGGGTCTCGGCGCTTCACGCGCGCCTCGCCGCTCCAACGCCGGCGAGACACTCTGCCGAAATCCCGGTTCGAATGGTGCCGGGTGAGGGGATCGAACCCCCGACCTTCGGTTTACAAAACCGCTGCTCTACCGCTGAGCTAACCCGGCGCCGGTTGGCTGACCGCGCAATGCGGCCGCAACCGTCATAACGCCCGGCTGCCGAACCCGGCAACCCCAATCGCGGGGAGCCGCCGACCGCGCCGCGCCGGGCCGCGGCCAGTCCGGCGCGTAATTGTCGTTTTACCGTCGCGCTGTTAAAATTCGTGCGGATCGTGAAGGCCATGATTCGTCCGACGCGTCGCAATATTTTGGCCGGCGCCGCCGCGGCGCTGGCGACGCCATGGGTGCGACCCGCCCGCGCCGCCGTACCGATCGGCAAGGCCGACCTCGTGATCGTGGTCAAGTCGATCCGCAACCTGCAGCTTTACCGCGGCGGCAACGTGCTCAAGACATATGCCTGCGCGCTCGGAAAGCATCCGGAAGGTCCGAAGCTGCGCGCCGGCGACGGCCGCACGCCCGAAGGCGTCTACACCATCGACAGCCGTCTCGCAAACAGCGCCTATTATCTCGCGCTGCACATCTCCTATCCGGATGCGGCCGATATCGCGCGCGCCGAGGAAGCCCATGTCAATCCCGGCAACAAGATCTTCATCCACGGCCTGCCGAACCATTACATCCACAGCGATCGGCGGTTCGTCGCGTTTCCCTACGATTGGACCGACGGCTGCATCGCCGTCGACGACATCTCGATGCAGGAGATCTGGGACGCGGTCGACGACGGCACGCCGATCGACATCAGGCCGTAAGCAGCGTCACCGCGCCGGGCGCCGCGTCAGCGCATAGAGCGCCACCGCCGCCGCATTCGAGACATTGAGCGACGCCATTGCCGAGCGCGTCGGCAGCCGCGCCAGGAAATCGCAATGCTCGCGCGTCAGCCGTCGCAGGCCGCTGCCTTCGGCGCCGAGCACCAGGACGACGCGATCCGGCAGGTCGAGCGCGGCGATCGTCCGGTCGGCGTGCTCGTCGAGTCCGAGCGACCAGAATCCCGCTTCCTTCAGTTTTTCCAGCGCGCGCGCGAGGTTCGCGACGCGCAGCAGCGGCACCTCCTCGAGCGCGCCCGATGCCGCCTTGGCGAGCGCGCCGGTGACGGCGGGCGCGCCGTGCTCGGGAACGATCACGGCGAGCGCGCCGAAGGCCGCGGCCGAGCGCAGGATGGCGCCGACATTGTGCGGGTCGGTCACCTGATCGAGCGCGACCACGATCTGCGGCGCGCCCGGCGTCGCATCGGCGTCGAGGATAGCCTCGAGATCGCCCGCCGGCAGTGGCTCGGCCGCGAGCGCCAGGCCCTGATGCACGGCGCCGTGCGGCAGCAGCGCCTCGAGCGTCCGCCGCTCGACGACCTCGACGCCGGCGCGCGGCGGCCGGGCGCGCGCCCGGCGCAGCAGCGCTTCGGCCTCCGGCGCGGTCTCGCGCAGCGCGATGAGCCGCCGGCAGCGCCGTGCCGGATTGGCGAGCGCGGCCTCGACGGCATGGCGGCCATAGAGCCACGCCGCAGCCTTTTCCCGAACCGGCCGTTCGCGCATCGTCTCTCCTGCGGCCGCGAGCATAGCCGGATGCGGCGAAGTGGCAACCGACGGGTGGCTTGCCGGTTGACAGAAACAGGCCGAATCTCTAAGACGCGCAATCACTTGCCCGCCGGGCCGCGGAATTTTGGAGGGGTTGCGGAGCGGTCAAACGCAGCAGACTGTAAATCTGCCCTCTTCGGAGTTCGGTGGTTCGAATCCACCCCCCTCCACCATTCCTCGGGGCGGTGGGACGAGGTGATGGATCGGCAAGCTTGCGCGGTATCGGCCTTCGGGCGGGTGTAGCTCAATGGTAGAGCTCCAGCCTTCCAAGCTGGCTACGTGGGTTCGATTCCCATCACCCGCTCCAACGCCGACCGGGATTGTCTTCAAGCCATAGGAAGCCGGACATGTCGAAAGCGAAATTTGAACGGACGAAGCCGCACTGCAACGTGGGGACGATTGGGCATGTTGATCACGGCAAGACGTCGCTGACGGCGGCGATCACGAAGGTTTTGGCGGAGACGGG
>Ga0070737_10000234_pt1 | contig 133223 bp, 156 predicted proteins | sample Coa_R1_10_FD_66438 | JGI IMG/M metagenome (GOLD analysis project Ga0070737, IMG submission 66438) | Surface soil microbial communities from Centralia Pennsylvania, which are recovering from an underground coalmine fire - Coalmine... | ecosystem: Environmental > Terrestrial > Soil >...
CGGCACCTACCCGCGGATCCTGACCGCGATCAAGCAGGCGGCCGCGGTGATGGCGAAGGGAGGCAAGTAGCGATGACCGGACTCATCCACGAGCGCGAGCTCTCCCGCAAGAGCTTCCTCCGAGGCTCGGGCGCGCTCGTCGTCGGCTTCTCGCTCGCGGGCGCCCTCGGCGCCGGGCGGGCGTCCGCGGCGTACAACCCGGACAAGACGCAGGTCGACTCGTGGCTGACGGTCAACCCCGACGGCACGATCGAGCTGAAGACGAGCCACATCGACCCGGGCAGCGGCGTCACCACCGGGCTGCTGATGGTCGCAGCCGAGGAGCTCGACGCCGACATGGCGCAGATGCGCCACAGCGTCTGGGACACGAACCGGCTCGTGTTCTCCGGCTCGACCGGCGGGAGCACGGCGATCCAGACGAGCGCCGGCCCGGGTGTGCGGGCCGCCGCCGCCTACGCGAAGCAGGCGCTGCTCGCGCTCGCCTCCCAGCAGCTCGGCGTGCCGGTCTCCCAGCTCTCGGTGAGCAAGGGCGTCGTCTCGGGCGGCGGCAAGTCCGTCACCTACGGGCAGCTCGTCGGCGGGAAGCTGATCAACGCCACGATCCCGACCCCGAACCTCGACCCGGGTCAGGCGCCGGCGAAGCCGGTGAGCCAGTACAAGCTCGTGACCACGCGCGTGCCGCGCGTCGACCTGCCGGCGAAGATCACCGGCCAGTACACGTACGTGCACAACGTGCGCGTGCCGGGCATGCTGCACGGCCGGGTCGTCCGCCCGCGCGGGCAGGGCGCCTACGGGAGCGGCGCGCCGATCGTCTCCGTCGACGAGAGCTCGATCTCGCACATCCCGGGGGCGAGGGTCGTCCGCTCGGGCGACTTCCTCGGCGTCGTCGCGCCGCGCGAGTACGACGCCATCCAGGCCGCCGCGCAGCTCAAGGTGACCTGGAAGGACAACCCGATCCTGCCCTCGAGCGGCGACCTGTGGTCGCGGATGCGCGCGCAGGACGCCGCCGGCAAGGCGCCGGCGCGCCTGACGCTCGACCAGGGCAACGTCGACACGGCGCTCGCCTCGGCGGCGAAGGTCGTGAAGGCGACCTACATGTACCACTACAACGGCCACATGCCGATCGGCCCGTGCTGCGCGATCGCCGACGTGAAGCCCGACCACGCGACGATCTTCTCGAGCACGCAGTCGATCGACGGCCTCGTGCCGGTGATCCAGCAGCTCCTCGGGTTCTCCGATCCGAACCAGGTGCGGGCGTTCTGGTACGAGGGCGCGAGCTCGTTCGGGCCCGGCAACCGCTACGTCGACACGGCGAAGGCGGCGGCGCTGATGTCGAAGATCGTCGGCGCGCCCGTGCGTGTCCAGCTCATGCGCTGGGACGAGCACGGCTGGGACGGCTACGGGCCGGCTCAGCTCATGGACGTGCGCGGCGGGATCGACGCGAACGGGAAGCTCGTCGCGTACGACTTCACCGTGCTGCAGCAGCCGGGGACGTCGCTCGACATGACCCAGGAGCTGCTCGGCTCGCTCGTCTACGGGCAGTCGGTGCTCTCGACGCCGACGTCGATCTACCCGGTGCCGGGCACCGTCTCGCCGAACACGCCGAACACGGGTCCGATGTACGACGTGGCGAACAAGCGGCTCACGGGCAAGACGCTGCCGCTCTTCGAGGGCTACTTCCAGAGCGGCGCCCTGCGCGACCCGTCCGGGCCGCAGACCTCGTTCGCGTCGGAGCAGCTCATCGACGAGCTCGCCTACGAGGCGAAGATGGACCCGATCGCCTTCCGGCAGCAGAACATCAGCGACCCGCGCTGGCTCGGCGTGATGAACGCGGCCGCGCAGGCCGCCGGCTGGAAGCCACGCGTCGCGAACTCGATCAAGCAGACCGGCGACGTCCTCACTGGCCGCGGGTTCGGCTTCGGCCGCCACGGCACCGCGGCGATGGCGGCGGCGGTGGTCGAGATCGAGGTGCACAAGAAGACCGGCAAGATCGTCGTCAAGCACATCTACAACGCGGTCGACGCCGGTCTCGTCGTCAACCCCGGCCTGGTCGAGAACCAGATGTCGGGTGCCTCGGTGCAGGGCATCTCGCGTGCGCTCCACGAGGAGGTCTCGTTCACGAAGGACCGCGTGACGAGCCTCGACTGGGTGACGTACCCGATCCTGCGCTTCACCGAGTCGCCGGCGGTGACGAACGTGATCGTCCAGCGGAACGACCAGCTTCCGCTCGGCATCGGCGAGCCGTCGACCACGCCGCCGGCGGCGGCGATCGCGAACGCGTTCTTCGACGCGACCGGCGTCCGGATCCGCGAGGCGCCGATGACGCCGGCGCGCGTCCGCGCCGTCCTCAAGGCGGCGGGCGTCGTCTAGCGCCGCCCGCGGCCGCCGCGAGAGGGGGCCCGGTCCCGGCCGGGCCCCTCTCGCACCCGCCGGCCGGGACGGGGAGGCTCCGGCCCGCGCGCGCCGCCGGGCCCACGGCGGAGGCGAGGGCGCGTCGGCGAGCCCGGGCCGGCGCGAGCGCGGCGGGCGACTCCCCGATATCCCGGCGCCGACGGCAGGCGGGCGACCGCGGCGAGCGGGTCGCACCGGCCGAGTGGGCCCGGCGTCCCACAACCCGACGCCCTCCACCCGTTCGTTGCCATGAGAGCTCGAGCGGTCGCAACGCGACCTCATATGATATCTTCATACACATGTCCAGACTTCTCTCTGTGTCGGTACCCGACGATCTGCTCAGGCAGGCCGAGGCACTCGCGCAGGCCCAGGGCAAGACGAAGAGCGAGGTCGTACGCGACGCACTGCGGCGCCACGTTCAGCTCGAACGTCTCCGCGAGCTCCAGCGCTACGGCCGGGAACGGGCTGAGCAGCAGGGAATCGGGCCGGAGGACATCGAAGCGCTCGTCGACGCGCTCCGTGGAGGGAGCGCCTGAGCCTCCGCGTTCTCTGCGACACCAACGTCTTGGTGTCCGCGCTCATCGCCGACGGGCCGCCAAGTTGGCTGATCGAGGAAGCGATCAACGGACGGATCGAGCTCGTACTTCCGGATCTCGTTCTCAGCGAGCTCGGGCGCGTGCTCCAGATGAAGCTCGGTTTCAGCGAGGCGCAGTGTCGCGAGGCCAGCCGCTTTCTCGCCGAGCTGGCAAGCGACCGGCCCTCAGCCCCCGATCGCGTCGATCCGGTAACGGGAGATCCGGCTGACGACGCGATCCTTGCCTGCGCAGTCGAAAGGGGAGTCGACGTCGTGGCGACCGGCGACCGCCGCCACCTCCTTCCACTCACCGAACACCACGGCGTCAGGCTGATGCCGCCACAGGCTGTTCTCGCCGAGCTTCGCGCGAGTGAATGAGCAGCTCGAGCCACCGGGATCAGCGCGAGGCGACGATTCGAGAAGCCGGCACCGCGCAAATGGGTTCGACCACCATGCATGCCGGCGGTGAAGCAGCGGCTGCGCCGAGCGTGGGCGGCAGACGACCAGGCCCGCGCGCTCGAGCGGCTGCGCGCGCTCGCCTCCGAGCTCGACCGCAGTTACCCGGCGCCGCCGGCTCGCTGCGCGAACGACTCGAGGAGACGCTGACGCTCACCTGGCTCGGCGTCACCGGCAACCTCAAGCGCACGCTCGAGTCGACCAACCCGTGCGCGCTCACACCGGGACCGCCACCGAAAACCCACGGCGCGCCGGACATCCTCCGGCCGTCCCTCGCGATGGCGAGATCGATTTCTCGCGTGTGCGGAGATCTGCCGTGACCTACAGCTACCGCCTCCGAGCGGTTCGCGCTGACCGAGCCGCCGGGGTTCGACCACCGTGCGAACGGACGTGCACTCGGGCCCCATTTGCAGCAACAGCCTGATCGAGTGGGGGCGGGAGGATTCGAACCTCCGAAGCTAGAAGCAACGGGTTTACAGCCCGTCCCATTTGGCCGCTCTGGAACACCCCCGCGAGCGGAGGGCATTCTAGCCGTGGCTCACGAGCGTCCCAGGGCGGCGCGGGCGAGCGTCGCCGAGCGGACGATCCGCCACGGGCGGCGCAGGTACCAGGCGGCGATCCCGCCCGGGCGCAGCTTCGACTGCAGCAGGTCGACGACGAGGTCGGCGGGCAGCGTGCGGAGGAGGCGGACGCGCGCGTCCCAGCGCTCGTCGCCGCGCCGCGAGGCGAGCCGGTGGTTCAGGCGCCGCCCGAAGCGGAGCTCGCGGTCGAACGCGCGCAGGAACCGCCGCTCGTACGGCGCGAGCGCGGCCGCGTCGCGCCGGCCGGCGCGCAGCGCGGCGGCGATCGTCTCGGCGGCGAGCTCGCCGGCGAGCAGGCTGATCCGGATCCCCTCGCCGACGACGAGCGTCGCCTGCCCGGCCGCGTCGCCGACCGCGACGATCCCGTCGCCGACGAGCCGCGGCGCGAGCCCGTCGGCCGGGATGAGCCCGAAGTGGTACTCGGCGATCTCCGCGCCCGAGACGCCGAGCGCGAGCTCGTCGCCCTCCCGGTAGAGGAGCGCGAGGCGTTCCTTCGGGTCGTCGCGCACGTCGCGGTGGTGGAGGCCGACGCCGAGGCGGACGCGCTGCCCGCCCCACGGGAACGACCAGGCGTAGCCGGCGGGCGCGTACCGCTCGCCGACGATCAGCACCGCCTCCCGCTGGTCGGCCGCCGGCGCGAGCAGCTCGTACTCCGCGCCGACGCCGAAGCGCGCGAACCCCGGATGGAGGCCGGCGCGCTTCGACACCTGCGCGCGGTGCCCGCCCGCGTCGACGACGACCTTCGCCTCCACGCGGGCCGGCCCGTCCGGCCCGGAGAGCTCGACCCCCGAGACGATCCCCTCGCGGACGACGACGCCGCTCGCGTGCGTCGCGACGGCGACGCGCGCGCCGGCGGCGACCGCCTCGCCGGCGAGCCAGCGGTAGAAGCCGCGCACGTCGAGCGCGCAGAGCGCGTCGCCGGTCTCGACCACCGCGGTCTCGCCCGGGGAGACGAGCCGGAAGCGCTCGAAGACGTGGAAGAGACGCGCCGGCGCGCCGAGGCGCGCGACAGTCGAGACCGCGGTCGCCCCGCTCGTCCGGACGTGCTCGGCCACCTGACGCTGCCGCTCGACGACGAGCGTGTCGAGGCCGGCGGCGGCGGTCTCGCGGGCGGCGGCGAGGCCGGCCGGGCCCGCGCCGACGACGACGACGTCGACCGACTCCGTGCGCACCGTCTCAGCCTAACCTTCGCCCGTGCAGCGCTACGACGTGCTCGTCGTCGGCGCGGGTCCCGCCGGCTCCACGACCGCGCTGCGGCTCGCGCGAGCCGGCGCGTCGGTGCTGCTCGTCGACCGGGCGCGCTTCCCCCGCGACAAGCCCTGCGGCGGCGGCCTGACGCTGCGCGCGGTCGCGCGCTGCCCGGTCGACCCGGCGCCGGTGGTCGAGGAGCGCGTGCGCGAGTTCGCCGTCGCCTTCCGCTACGGCGAGCCGGTCCGCCGGCCGACGACCCGGCCGGTCGTGCTGATGACCCAGCGCCGCCGCCTGGACGCGCTCCTGCTCGACGCCGCGCGGGAGGCGGGCGTCGAGGTGTGGGAGGGCGAGACCGTGCGGGTCGAGCCGGGCAGCCGCCTCGTCCGCGCGCGGGGCGCGCCGCTCCCGGTGGACGCGGTCGTCGGCGCCGACGGCGCGAACGGCACCACCGCCCGCGCGCTCGGGCTCGGCAACGGGATCCTGCGCGGCGTCGCCTATGAGGGCAACGTCCCCTACCGCGCTCTCGGCGCCGGCTTCCGCGGCCGCGCGTTCCTCGAGCTCGGCGCGATCCCCGGCGGCTACGGCTGGGTGTTCCCGAAGGCCGACCACGTCAACGTCGGCGTCGGCGCGTGGGCGAGCGAGGGGCCGCGGCTGAAGGCCCACCTCCGCCGCGTCTGTGCGGCCCGCGGCATCCCGTACGAGGCGATCGAGGGCGCGCGCGGCCACCCGCTGCCGCTCCGCCGGCGCGGCACGCTCGTCGCGGGCGAGCGCTCCCTGCTCGTCGGCGACGCCGCCGGGCTCGTCGATCCCGTCTCCGGGGACGGGCTGTACGAGTGCTTCGTCTCCTCCGAGCTCGCCGCCGCGTCGATCCTCGACCTGCTCGCCGGACGCGCCTCGAGCCTCGAGCCGTACGCCGCCGCGCTCGCGCGCGCCCTCGGACGGCTGAACGCCGAGAGCTGGGCGATCAAGACCGCGCTCGACCGCTGGCCGCGGGCGACGTGGCGGCTCGCCCGCAGCCGGGTCGCCTGGCGCGCCGCCGAGCGGCTCCTCGCCGGCGAGCGCCGATCGCTCACCGCCCGCTAAAGCCCGGCGGCGGTGCTGCCGACAACGGGAGGGGATGGACCTCGACTCCCTGCTCGCGGCTGCCGTCGGGCTCGGCGCCTCCGACGTCCACCTGAAGGTCGGCCGCCCGCCGCTCGTCCGCCGGCACGGCGCGATCGCCCCGGTCGAGGGCGCGGAGCCGCTCACCGACGCCGACCTGGAGACGGTCGTGCGTACGATCACCGCCCGCGTCCCAGAGCGCTACGAGCAGTTCCTCGCGAGCGGTGACCTCGACGTCGCCTACGAGGCGCCGAGCCTGCCGCGCTTCCGGGTGAACATGTTCCGCCAGCGTGGGACCGTCTCGGTCGCGATGCGCCTGATCCCGAAGCGCGTCCCCCGGTTCGCCGACCTCGGCCTGCCGCCCGGCGTCGAGCGGCTCGCCGACGAGCACCGCGGCCTGATCCTCGTCACCGGCGCGACCGGCTCCGGCAAGACGACCACGCTCGCGGCGATCGTCGACCACCTCAACCGCACCCGTGCCTCGCATATCGTCACGATCGAGGACCCGATCGAGGTGCTGCACGAGGACCGCCGGTCGATCGTGAGCCAGCGGGAGGTCGGGTTCGACACGGAGAGCTTCGGCCAGGCCCTCCGTCGCGCGCTCCGGCAGGACCCCGACACGATCCTGATCGGCGAGCTCCGCGACGCCGAGACCGCCCAGACCGCGCTCCAGGCGGCCGAGTCCGGCCACCTCGTCCTCTCGACCCTGCACACGATCGACGCCGCCGAGACCGTCGGCCGCCTGATCGAGTTCTTCCCGGAGGGCAAGCAGCAGCAGATCCGCTCGATCCTCGCCGGCGTCCTCCGCGGCGTGATCTCCCAGCGGCTGCTGCCGAAGCGGGGCGGCGGCCGGGTGGCGGTGGTCGAGGTGATGGTCGCGAACGCGCGCATCGGCGACCTCATCCGCGAGAACCGGCCCGAGGAGATCGCCGACGCGATCGCCGACGGCGACTACTTCGGCATGCAGACCTTCGAGCAGGCGCTGATCGCGAAGGTGCTCGACGGCTCGATCGACCGCGACGTCGCCGCCGACGCGTCCTCGAACCGTCACGACTTCATCGTCGCCCTCGAGCGGGCGGAGAAGGTGGCTGCGCTCGCCGCCGAGGCCGAGCAGCGCGCGGTCGAGCCGGAGCCGCAGCCCGCACTCGGGGGCCTGCGCGTCGCCGGCTGATGCGCACGAGCCTCCGCGCCGAGCAGGGACAGAGCGCCGTCGAGCTGCTCGTCGTCTGCGCGCTCCTCGCGATCGTGCTCGGCGGGCTCGCGAACATCTTCGTCTCCGGGACGCGCGCGCAGCGGGACACGAGCGGACGCGTCGACGCCCAGCAGGGCGTGCGGCTCGCGCTCGACCGGCTCGAGTACGAGGCGCGCTGCTCCTCCTACGCGACCATCGTCGGCTCGGGCGCCGGCGTGACGCTCACGCTGCCGTCCCAGTGCTCGCACGCGAGCGGCACCGTGACGTGGTGCGTCTCGTCGGGCGCGCTGATGCGCTACGCCGGCGGCGCCTGCTCGGGCAGCGGGGTCGTCTTCGTGCGCGCCGTGACGACGGCGCAGCCCTTCTCGCTCACCTGGTCGTCCGGCGACCTGCCGCGGCTCGGAGTGAGCATGACGGTGAACGACACCGGCCCGAGCAGCGACTCGTTCACGGTCGACGATACGATCGCGCTGCGGAACGCGACCGTCGCGCTCGGCGCGCCGAGCCCGACCTCCGGCGCCGTCGGGTCGTCGGTCACGATCACCGGCAGCTACTTCAAGCCCTCCTCGCCGCTCACCGTCACGGTCGGCTCGACGACGGCGACGATCACCGCCGGCGGCACCTCCGGCGCCGACGGCAGCGTGAACGTCACCTTCACGGTGCCGTTCTCGGGGAACGGCAGCTACAACGTCACCGTGAGCGACGGCACCAACACCGTCACCTCGCCGACGCAGTTCACCGTCACCGGCTCGTTCGACGGGCTGGGCTTCACGAGCACGAGCAAGACGCCGTCCTGCGGCACGATCCAGCAGGCGACGACGTGCACCGTCACCGGGCTTGGCGCGACCGGCGCCTTCAGCGGCAAGCCGACGCTCGAGACGGCCTCCGGCACCGCCGTCGGCAACGCGAGCGGCGCGGCGGTCACGGTCACCTCGAGCGTGACGAACGAGGTGAGCCCGGGCGCCACCGTCTCCCCCTCGAGCTCGTCGATCGCGACCGGCGCCTCCGCGAGCGGCTCGGCCTTCACCCTCACCGGGCTCGGCTCCGGGTGGCAGGCGGTCATGACCTGCACGCTGACCGTGAACGGCGTCCCCTACTCGATCGCGATCACCGGCAGCGCCTAGCGTGCAGCTCGCCGCCGCAGCCGTCGTCGTCGTCCCGGGCCTCGCCGCCGGCAGCTTCCTGAACGTGGTCGCCTCGCGGCTCCCGCTCGGCCGGTCGGTCGCGCGGCCACGCTCGGCGTGCATGCGCTGCGGCGCGGCGATCCGCGCCCGGGACAACGTCCCGCTCGTCTCCTACCTCCTGCTGCGCGGCCGGTGCCGCGCCTGCGGCGGCCCGATCGGCTGGCGCTACCCGGCGGTCGAGCTCGCGACCGCGCTCCTCGTGGCGGCGTGCGTCGCCCGCTTCGGGCTCTCGCTGCGCGCGCTCGCGGCGGCGACCTTCTGCGCCGCGCTCGTCGTCGTCTCCGCGACCGACCTCGAGCGCCGGATCGTCCCGAACCGCGTCGTGCTGCCGGCGTCGGCGGCCGTGCTCGCCCTCCAGGAGGCGTGGCGGCCGGGGGTCGAGTGGCCGGCGGCAGGGCTCGGCGCTGCGCTCTTCCTCCTCCTCGCCGCGCTCGCCTACCCGCGCGGGCTGGGGATGGGCGACGTCAAGCTCGCGCTCCTGCTCGGCGTCGCGACCGGCCGCGCCGTGCCGGTGGCGCTCTTCGCCGGGATGGTCGCCGCGCTCGTCCCCTCCGTCGTGCTCTTCGCCCGGCACGGGGCCGCCGCCCGGAAGATGGCGATCCCCTTCGCCCCCTTCCTCGCCCTCGGGGGGGTCGTCGCGCTCTTCGCCGGGCCCGCCGTCGTGCGCGTCTACCTGGGCTCGCTCTAGCCCTTCAGGCCCGGCCCCGGCCTGCCGATAGCTCGTTCGAGGCATTCGTGGCAGACGACGCCTGGACCACGCTCGAGGCGGCCGCGGTCGGCGGCCGCGCGCGCCCGCCCGCGGCCGCGCCGGAGACGGTGAGCCCGCTCGTCGAGCTCGTCGCCGACCTGCTCGAGCCGACCGGCCTCGTCGCCGTCGACCGGCTCGCGAACCTCCGCCGGCGGGCGGGCGTCGGCTCGCTCGCGCAGGCGCTCCGCGACGAGGGGCTCGCCTCCGAGGAGGGGGTCGCCCGTGCGCTCGCCGAGCGTTACCACCTCCCGTTCGTCGACATCCTCGCCGAGGAGGTCGACCCCGAGGCGGTCGCGGAGATCCCGCTGACGGTGCTCCAGCGCGTGCAGGCGCTGCCGTTCCGCCGCCTGGGGACGACGCTCCGCGTCGCGATCGCCGACCCGGCCGACATCGCCGCGATCGACGAGCTGCGGCTCGCCACGCGGCTCGCGGTCGAGCTCGCGGTCGCGCCGCGCGAGGACCTGCTCGCCGAGCTCGGCCGGCTCGCCCGCCCGACGCAGGCGCTCGACGCGCGCGTCGGCGCCGAGATCCGCGCGATCGAGCAGGTCGAGGAGGAGCAGGAGGAGGAGATCGGCGACCTCGAGGCCGACGACGGGATCTCCGACGCGCCGCTCGTCCGGCTCGTGAACGCGCTGATCTCGCAGGCGGCCGAGGACGGCGCGAGCGACGTGCACGTCGAGCCGCAGGAGGACTGCCTCCTCGTCCGCTACCGGATCGACGGCGTCCTGCAGGAGGTGCAGCGGATCCCGAAGCGGCTCGCGAACGGCGTGATCACGCGCCTGAAGGTGCTCGCGAAGCTCGACATCGCCGAGCGGCGCAAGCCGCAGGACGGCCGCATCTCGCTGAACGCGGCGGCCGCCGGGCGGCTGCTCGACATCCGCGTCGCGACCCTGCCGACGGTCGAGGGCGAGTCGGTCGTCATGCGCCTGCTCGACAAGTCGCGGCGTGCGCCGACCCTCGAGGAGCTCGGGCTGTCGGAGGAGATGCGGAACCGCCTGCGCGAGCTCGTGCGCAAGCCGACCGGGGCGCTGCTCGTCACCGGGCCGACCGGCTCGGGCAAGACGACCACCCTCTACGCCGCGCTCGCGGAGATCAACCGCCCGGAGGTGAACATCATCACCGTCGAGGACCCGGTCGAGTACCGGCTCCCCGGCGTCAACCAGGTGCAGATCAACCAGCGCGCCGGCCTCACCTTCGCGACCGTGCTGCGCTCGATCCTCCGCTCCGACCCGGACGTGGTGATGGTCGGCGAGATCCGCGACAGCGAGACCGCCCGCATCTCGATCGAGGCGGCGCTGACCGGCCACCTCGTGCTCTCGACGCTGCACACGAACGACGCGCCGGGGACGCTGACGCGCCTGAACGAGATGGGCGTGGAGCCGTTCCTCACCGGCTCGGCCGTCTCCGCGGTGCTCGCCCAGCGGCTCGCGCGGAGGCTCTGCTCGCACTGCTGCGAGCTGTACTCGCCCTCGGTCGAGGAGCTCCTCTCCGCGCACGTCTCGCCGGAGGTGGCCGCGCAGCAGGACGGCGTCGTCTTCTACCGCAAGCGCGGCTGCCCGCGCTGCAACCAGACCGGCTACCGCGGCCGGATCGGCATCTTCCAGCTCCTGCAGATGAGCGAGGAGATCGAGTCGCTCGCGGTGGCGAAGGCGAGCCGCGACGAGATCGAGCGCGCCGCCCTCCGCTCCGGGATGCGGACGCTCTGGGACGACGGGCTCGCGAAGGTCGCCGCCGGGCTGACCTCGATCGAGGAGCTCGCGCGGGTCGTCGCCGCCTGAGGCCGGAGCGCCTCGGCGAGCAGGAGCGGCGTCAGCGCCGCCGCACCGACGACGAGCGAGTCGACCACGCGGTAGCCGCTGTAGGAGAACGCGAGCCATGCGCCGTGCGCGGCGACGTAGATCCCGGCGAGGCCGAGGAGGGAGAGGAGCGCCCAGCCCCAGGCGAAGGCCGCGAGGCGCGACCCGGCGGCGGCGAGGACGGCGGCGCCGAAGAGCGGGAGGAGGAGCGTCCACGACGGCACCGAGAGCGCGTCCTCGAGCAGCTTGCGCACGACCACCGTCCCGATCCCCGGCGGCTGGAGCGCGAGCGCCTGCGCGGGGTCGCGCGGGGGCGACTCGAGGAGGAGCCAGGCCTGCCACGGCGCGAGCAGGAGCTCGGTTCCGGCTGCGAGCGCGAGCACGCGCCGCCACGGGGCGCGCGCGAGCAGGAGCGCGAGGAGGGCGGCGGCGGCGAACAGGAGCCCCTCCTCCTTCGTCAGCGCCGCGGCGCCGAGGAGGAGCGCCGCGGTCGCGGCGGGGCGCGGGCCGGGGCGGTCGAGGCAGCGGGCGGCCGCGAGCGTCCCGGCGGCGACGAGGAGCGCGAGCGGGACGTCGGCGTAGGCGGTGAGGAGCTGGCTCGCGAACGCCGGTGCCGCCGCGAGCGCGAGCAGGAGCGGCCAGACGACGAGCCGCGGCGCGCGCTCGCGGGCGAGGGCGTGGATGGCGGCGATCCCCGCGACGCCGAGGAGCAGGAACTGGAGGTGGACGAGGCGCGGGTCGAAGCCGCCCATCGCCCGCGCGGCCACGGCCTCGAGCGAGGGGACGAGGAGCGGGTAGTCGGGATGCGCCGGCAGCGCCACCCGGCTCGCGAACAGGCTCGGGTCGGCCCAGCCGAGGAGCGTCAGCGCCCGCGCCTTCATCCCCCAGATCGCCCAGGCGTCGTAGTCGTCGAGCGGCTTCGTCGAGAACGCGACCCAGGCCCGTGCGAGGAGCGCGGCGAGCAGCGCGAGCGCGACCGCGTCGAGCGGCCGCGGGCGCAGCCGCGGGCGGAGGCGGAGGGCGAGCGGCAGCGAGACGGCGGCGGCGACCGCGAGCGCGGTCCAGCCGAAGGCGACGTGGACGAGGGCGAGGTGCGCGGAGAGGACGCCGACCGTCGCGAGCCCGAGCAGGTAGGCGCAGCCGGGCGGCGCGCGCAGGGCCCGTGCGACGCCGGCGCCGACCGCGAGCTCGAGCCCGTTCGCGAGCAGCAGGCGGGCCGTCACGGCCGCTCGACCCGGAAGACGACGCCCGCCGCGCGCTCCGACCGCGCGGGCAGGTTGGGCAGCAGGGCGTAGAGCGCGTAGGTCTGGTACTCGGCGCCCCGGGTCGTGAGCCCGCGCCGGACGCCGGGCGCGACGACGAGCCACCAGCGCTCGCCGGGACGGAGCTCGGCCTTCCAGCGGGCGAAGAGGGCGACCGGGAGGCCCTCGTGCGCCGCGGCCGCGGTCGCGGCCTGCGCGGCGGTGAGGCGGGGGCCGCGGTGGAGCTCGCGCCAGGTGCCGGGCGCGCCGAGCGCGACCGCCGCCACGCCGCCGGCGGCGACGCAGGCGGCGAGGGCGGCGCGGACGCTCACGGCGCCGCCGATCCTAGAGGCGGCCGGCCGGCTCGCCGCGGGGGTGCTAGCCGCCGCCGACCGAGCAGCCGAGGTACTGGAGCGCGAGCGTCGCCTCCTGGACGAAGCGGAGGGCGTCGTGGGCGGTCGCGAACCGGTACGGGCCGCGGCGGACCCGCTCGCCGGCCGGCGTCGTGACCTCGGCCTCGACGATCGTCGCGCCGTCGTCGCCGTCGAAGCAGCGGAAGAGCGCCACCCGGCGCCCGTCCCGCGTCGCCTCGCGGACGAGCTCCGCCGTCACCGCGCCGCCGCGGCGGCTTGCGCGACCACGTCCGCGCCCGCGTAGCCGCTCAGCACGAGCGCGATCTTCCCCGGCCGGGTGACGACGAGCACCGACGGGTCGGTCTCGCCGGTGAGCTTCAGCGCGACCGCCCGCGCCACCGCCTCGTCGCGCACGTCGAGCGTCGCGAAGCCGGCGTGCGCGCTCGCGGCGCCCGCCCGCGCGGTCGCGACCGCGCCCTCGTCGCCGGGGGCGTAGAGGACGGCGACGACGACCCCGTGGCGCGCGAGCGCCCGCCGGAGCGGCGCGGGGAGCGTCGGGTCGACCGCCGGCGCCGTCGCGCCGGCGCGGATGTGGTGGCCCGCCGCGCCCGCCGCCCGGGCGTGGTGGACGGCCGGCGGCGGCGACACGACCGGCGGTGGTGGGCGCCAGACGACGAGCTTGAGGACGAGCGCGACCGCGATCAGGCCGCCGCCCACGATCAGGATGATCCGCCGCTCGCGCGTCACGTCCGAGGTATCGGCACCGGTCGCCTCGCCCTTGAACGCCGAGGGGCGCGGTCGCCCGCGCCCCTCGCGACATCTCCTAGGTGCGTCCTGCTCCTACGTGATGTTGTTGCAGATCGCCTGTCCGTCGGTCGCCCCGGTGACCGAGGAGAGTTTGGCCGGCGGGCTGTTGGCGTCCGTGATGGTCGTGGTGTCGCCACCCACGTAGTACGCCGAGTGTCCGACCGCCTCGGTGTCCCACAGGCAGTAGGCGGCTCCGCCGGCGAGCACCTTGACGCCGACGTTCGGTGAGACGCCAGGCGCCTGCGCCTGAAGCGCGGCGAGGTTCATGCCCGTGTAGGTCGACGGGTTCTGCGTCTGGTAGTAGCTCTCCGCCGCCGGGATGGCCGAGCGGACGTTCGCCTTCGCGGCCGCGTCCTGGGCGTTGCCGCGGAACGCGAGGTAGGACGGCACCGCGATCGCGACGAGGATGCCGAGGATGACGATGACGACGAGCAGCTCGATCAGGGTGAAGCCCTGCTCTGCCGCCAGTCTCGCCTTGATCTTGCTGATCACGTCGATCTCTTCTCCTTGGTGGTGGAGGGGGACAGGTCGTGGTGGTGCACGGATCGAGGTATCGGCCCGGACCGGGGGCGCTTGAGCCCCGAACGGGTGAACCGGCGGGGGATCGGCTCACCCGCCGCGGGTGAGCGCGCTACGTCGCCGCGACACCGCCGTCTGCGGCCGAGCAGGTGCCCGCCTGGATCGTCGCCACCGCGTAGCCGGACGCGGCGGTCGCGTTCCCGCCGATGTAGTCGTAGGTCGAGGCGCCCTCGGTGTCCTGGATGCAGTAGCCCGCGTTCGAGTTGAGCGCGACCGCCTTCACGTTCGGCGAGACGCCCGGCGCCTCGACTCGCAAATTCGCGCCGGAGAGGTTCGCGTACGAGCCGTTGCCGCCGGCCGTGTCCTGGTACCAGCTCTCGGCCGCGGGGACGGCGGAGCGGACGTTCGCCTGGGCGGCCGCCTGCTGGGCCCGGGTGCGGAAGCTGAGGTAGGAGGGCACCGCGATCGCGACCAGGATGCCCAGGATGAGGATGACGATCAGGAGCTCGATCAGGGTGAAGCCCTGGTCGGCGGCGAGCCGCTGCTTGATCTTCTCGACGGTCACGTGTCCACCTCGCTCGGGGAGTCGGGTCACCCCCTGGGTGCCGTATCGGTGCCCGAGCGCGCGCGTCGGACCCCCGATCGGGTGAGGGGTGGGCGGCGAGCCGGGGGAGGTCGGTCGCCCGCGGCGCGGGGGTGGGGCCGGGGCAGGGTCAAGTCGCCGCCGCCCCCTGCCGATAGGTCGGCCGTGGAGCCGCAGATCCACAGCCTCGACGTGCTGCTCGAGCAGACCGTGGCGGCCGGCGCGTCGGACCTCCACGTCACGGTCGGCGCGCCCCCGGCGGTGCGCGTGCGCGGCCGCCTGCGTCCGCTCGAGGACGGCTCGCCGCTCGAGGCCGACGCGATCCGCACGCTCCTCTACCGCATCCTCACCACCGAGCAGCAGAAGCGGCTCGAGCTCGACCGCCAGCTCGACCTCTCCTACAGCGTGCCGGGGCTCGCGCGCTTCCGCGTCAACGTGTTCGTGCAGCGCGCGTCGCTCGCCGCCGCCTTCCGGGTCGTCCCCGACCGGCTGAAGACGCTCGAGGAGCTCGGCCTGCCCGAGGGGCTGCGCGAGCTGACCGGCCTGCCGCGCGGCCTCGTCGTCGTCACCGGCCCGACCGGCTCCGGCAAGTCGACGACGCTCGCCGCGCTCATCGACGAGATCAACCGCACCCGCTCCGACCACATCATCACGATCGAGGACCCGATCGAGTTCCTCCACGCCCACAAGCGCTGCGTCGTCAACCAGCGCGAGATCGGCACCGACGCGACGAGCTTCGCGAGCGCGCTCCGCGCCGCGCTCCGCCAGGACCCCGACGTGATCCTCCTCGGCGAGATGCGCGACCTCGAGACGATCTCGACCGCGCTCACGGCGGCCGAGACCGGCCACCTCGTCTTCGGGACGCTCCACACCCAGAGCGCCGCCGGGACGATCGACCGGATGATCGACGTCTTCCCCGCGGAGCAGCAGGACCAGATCCGCGCGCAGATCGCCGGCTCGCTGCAGGGCGTCGTCACGCAGGCGCTGCTCCCGACCGCGAACGGCCTCGGCCGCGTCGCCGCGCTCGAGGTCCTGATCCCGGACGACGCGATCAGGAACCTGATCCGGCAGGCGAAGGTCGAGCAGATCTACTCGTACATGCAGACCGGCTCGCGCAGCGGCATGCAGACGATGGAGCAGGCGCTCGCCGACCTCGTGCTGCGCGGCGTCGTCGCGCGCGAGGAGGCGGTCGCGCGCTCGACTCGCCGCGCCGAGCTGCTCGGCCTGATCGAGCGCGGCGGCGTCCCGGCCGCGCTCGGCGGCGGGCTGAAGGTGGCCGCCGGCTGATGGCGCCGCAGACCTCGATCTGGAAGAAGGAGATCCGCCTGCGTCGCCGCCCGGCGCCCGCGGCCCTGCAGGTCGTGCCGGAGGCCGCGCCGGAGCCCGCCGCCCCGGCGGACGGGACGTCGTGGTGGAAGAAGGAGGTGAGCCTCGCCCCGGTGCGGCTCGGCCGGCCGGCGCTGCCGGTGCGCTCGCCGCGGGTGGCGAAGCCCGGCCGCGAGGCGACGCGGATCGTCGGCCTCCGCATCGGCTCCTCGCAGCTCGCGGCGGCGCTCGTCGACAACGGCGGCTCCGCCGAGCTCCTGCGGGTGGCGCGGACCCCGCTCGAGCGCGGGATCGTCGCCGGCGGCGAGGTCCGCGACGCCGGCGCCCTCGCCGACGCCCTCAAGCGGTTCTTCCGCCAGCAGCGGCTGCCGCGCCGGGGCGTCCGGCTCGGCGTCGCGACCAACCGCATCGGCGTGCGCGTGCTCGAGGTGCCGGCGATCGACGACGAGCGGCAGCTCGCGAACGCGGTCCGGTTCCGCGCGCAGGACGTCGTCCCGATCCCGATCACGGACGCGGTCCTCGACCACGTCGTCCTCGGCGAGGCGGACACGCCCGGCGAGCGCACCCTCCGCGTGCTGATCGTCTTCGCCCACCGCGAGCTCGTCGACGGCTACGTCGAGGCCTGCAAGCAGGCCGGGATCGGGCTCGCCGGGATCGACTTCGACGCCTTCGCGCTGCTCCGCGCGCTCCGGGGCGACCCGGCCGCCGAGCCCGCCGCCGCGGCGCTCGTCGCGGTCGCGATCGGGCACGAGCGCACGATCTTCGCCGTCTCGGAGGGCGCCGTCTGCGACTTCGCGCGCGTCCTCGACTGGGGCGGCGCCGCCCTCGACGCGGCGATCGCGCGCGCCCTCGACGTCGACCTCGCCGAGGCCGAGGCGATCAAGCGGGAGCTCTCGCTCGCGACCGAGGCCTCGTCGGTCGCGGCGGAGGCGGCGCGCACGGCGGTGCGGCAGGAGCTGCAGGTGCTCGCCCGCGAGCTCCTCTCCTCGCTGCAGTTCTACCAGTCGCGTCCGGGCTCGCTCGCGATCGGCGAGGTGCTGCTCGCGGGCGGCGCCGCGCAGCTCGAGGGGCTCGACGCCGAGCTCCGCCGGCAGCTCGGGGTGCCGGTGCGCCTGGGCGACCCCTTCGGTCGCGTCGAGCTCGGGAAGGGCGTCGAGCCGCCCGCCGACGCGGGCTCGCTCGCGATCGCCGTCGGGCTCGCGCTCGAGGTGTAGCCGGTGCGCGCCGTCAACCTGCTCCCGAGGGACGCGATCGGCGCCGGCGAGCGGCGCCTCGCGCTGTCGACGGTCGCGCCGCTCGCCGCCGCCGCGAGCGTGCCGGTGGTCGCCCTCGCCCTCGTCGTCGTCGGCTGGCAGTCGGCGCGCTCGCTCGTCGCCACGCGAAGCGGCGAGCTCGCCGCGCTGCGGGCGGAGCTCCCGAAGGCGACCCACGCCGAGGTCGCGGCGCCCGACTACAGCACGCTCGTCGACCAGCGCACCAAGCGCCTCGCCGCGCTGCAGGACGCGCTCGCGAAGGAGATGCCGTGGGACACGACGCTCGCAGACCTCGCCCGCGTCCTCCCCGCCGACGTGTGGCTGACCGACCTGACCGCGACGGCTCCGGTCTCCCCGACCGCGCCCCCGCCGTCGGCGGCGGCGACCACGACGACCACGACGACCACGACGCCGTCGGCGCCGAGCGCGACGGCGCTCCCGACCGGGTTCTCGATCAGCGGGTACACCTTCAGCGAGGACGACGTCGCGGCGCTGATCGCCCGCCTCACGCTCCTGCCGTCGCTTCGCGACGTCACCCTCACCTCCACCGAGCAGACGGTCGTGGGTCCGAAGACGCTCGTCCAGTTCGACATCGTCGCCTCCGTCGTCCCGCCCGCCGGGAGCGCGCAGACGTGAAGCGCCCGCTCGGCACGCGGCAGCTCCTCCTGATCGGCCTGCCGGTGGCCGGCCTCCTGCTCGGGCTCGCCGGCTACCTCGCGCTCGTCTCGCCGCAGAAGTCGAAGGCGGCGCGGCTCTCGGCTGCGATCGGGCAGGTGCAGACCGCGCTGTACGCCGCGCACGCGCCGCGGACGAAGCCGGTGCCGGTCCAGGCCGCCGACATCTTCCGGCTCGTCAAGGCGATGCCCGACACCCCGGACATGCCGTCGCTCCTCGTCGACCTCTCCCGGCTCGCCCGGGAGAGCGGGGTCAACCTCCAGTCGGTGAAGCCGTCGGCGCTGACGCCGCTCGTGCAGGGCTACGCCGTCCTGCCGGTCACCGTCACCGTCGCCGGCACGTTCGCGAGCGTCAACGCCTTCCTCGCCCGGATGCGCGCGCAGGTGACGGCCGGCCGGCGCCTGCACGTCAGCGGCCGCCTGCTGCTCGCGAACGAGCTCAGCCTCTCCTCGAGCGGCAAGACCCTGACCGCGACGCTCTCGCTCGACGCCTACGTCTACGGCATCGGAGCGCCGCCGCCGGCGCCCCCGACGACGACCGGCGCGACGACGACGACCCCGCAGGGGGGGAGCACCTGATGGCCCGTCGGCGCCCGAGCGCGCTCCAGGCGAAGGAGCAAAAGCAGAAGAAGATCGCCGCGGGCCTCGCGATCGTGCTCGTCGCCGTGCTCGCGATCCAGGTGCCGAAGCTGATGAAGCAGCTCGACCAGCACGCACCGCCGGAGGAGGTCGCCGCCCCCGCCCCGGCCGCCCAGACGCCCGCCGCGGCCGCTGCGACGACCGCGGCCTCGGCGCCGGTCCAGCTCCAGCGCTTCTCGCGCCTTCGCCTCAAGGACCCGTTCGCGGCGCTCGTCCAGCTCGCAGCGCCGGCCCCGGCCGCCCAGTCCCCCGCCGCGCCGGCGCCGAAGCCCAAGCCCAGGCGCCGGCCGAAGCCGGTGACCGCCGCCAAGCCCGCGACGGGAACCGTGCCCTTCACCGCCAAGCTGCCGCCGCCGAACGCCGCGGTCGTCCGGATGAACGGCAAGAAGCAGACGGTGCTCGTCGGCGACGGCTTCCCGGCCGCAAACCCGCTCTTCCGGCTCGTCGCGCTCGGCGACAAGTCGATCCGGATCGGCGTCTTCGGCGGCTCGTTCACGAGCGGCGACCCGACGATCCGGCTCGCCGCGGGCAAGAAGGTGACGCTCGCGAACGAGGCCGACGGCTCGCGCTACGTGCTCGAGCTCGTCGCGCTGACGACGACCGCGGCGACGCCGGCGCCGGGCGGCGGGGCGGCCGCGCCGACCGGCGGGGCGGGGGCCGCGACCACCGCCTCGAGATGACCCGGCGGCTCGCGCGGGAGGAGTCGGGGATCGCGCTCGTGCTGGCGCTGATCGTCCTCATCGTGCTCGCGGCGCTGACGGCGGCGGTCTCGTTCGAGGTGGCGGTGAACCACCGCAACGCGGGCCAGTCGGCGGCGGCCGACCGGGCCTTCGCGCTCGCCGAGCTCGGCCTCTCCTACGCCGAGGGCCGGGTGTACAGCGCCGCCTCGACGCACGTGACGCCGTCCTCCTCGCCGACGTCCTTCGGCCAGGACGGCGGCACCGTCACCTACTACGCGAACGTCGCCCCCGACGGCGTCACCTGGACGATGACCGGGATCGGAAGCTACGGGGGGGTGACGAGGACCGTCTCCGCCCAGGCCGACGTCCCGTCGAAGGTCACGGTCACCGACTACTCGGTCTGGAACTACCTCTACTCGAACGACACGACGGCGACCTGCGCGACGACGCTCGAGCAGGGAGGCGGCAACGGCCAGGCGATCAGCGTGCCGCTCTTCGTCCGCGGCAACCTCTGCATGCAGCAGCAATCCCAGTTCAACGGCGCGCAGCTCGAGGTCGGCGGAACCCTGACGATCACCCAGCACTCCGGGAACAGCAACTACGCGATCGGCACGCCCTCCAACCCGATCAGCGAGCTCGACGTCGCCGGCGCCGGCGCGTCCTGCAACGGCGCGACGCCCGGCTCCGGCTCCTGCAACGGCAGCACGTATCCGATCTACGCGCGGACGGTGAAGAACACGCTCTCCGTCGCGCTCTCGATGCCGCCCGTCGACCTCGCGAACGCGTACGCGACCGCCGATCCCGGGCCGGTCACGACCGGCAACGGCTGCGGGCCGGGATCGAGCGGCGTCCCGGCGAACTTCTTCGACAACGACACGACGCTCAACGCGAGCGACGGCAACATCAACCTCTTCCCGCCCACGAGCTACGCCTGCTACTCGAGCGACGGCTCGAGCTACATCAAGTGGAACGCGTCGACGCACACGCTCTCGGTCAAGGGCGAGCTCTACTTCGACGGCAACCTCTCGGTCAGCAACGGCAGCTCGACCGAGATCGACTACACGGGCCAGGGGACGCTCTACTTCACCGGCACGGTCGCGATCAACTCCGCGACGACGATCTGCGGCGTCGCCGGCTGCGGAACGACCTGGGACCCCGACGTGAACGGGATGATCGTCATCGCGGGCTGCGAGAAGATGTACAACGGCACGCTCACGCCGGTCGTGTACGCGTCCGGGCCCTTCGCCGGGACCTACTGCATGAGCATCAACACGACGAAGACCGTGCAGTTCGGCGCGTACGTGACCCAGGACTACCTGCTGCAGAGCGGCACCGACATGGGGCCGGTGCTCGCCAACACGCTCACCTTCCAGAGCGGCGCCTCGGCGATCATCCCCTTCCACACGATGCCGCCGGGCACTCCGCTCAACACCTCGACCACCTACCTGCCCGCGGTCAAGCCGACGAACTGGAACGGCTGAGCTCTACGGGCCCGGGTCGAAGCCGGCGGTCTCGCGGAAGAGCTCCGGCGTCCCGCTCGCGCCCGGGTCGCGCACGATCACCGTGACGACGCGCTCCTTCCAGGAGCCGGTCGAGACGACGTCGCGGACGAACGTCTCGAGCACGTAGCCGTGGCCGTCCGGGCCGGTGACCGTCTGCACCGGCTGGCACTGCGGCGCGCTGCCGCAGCCGGCGATCGTCACGTCGGTCCCGCTCGACGCGGCGTTCAGGGCGGCCTCGTCGGCGACGTAGGTCGGGTCGTAGGCCGGGTTCCCGGCGGTCGTGACGTTCGCGAGCGCGGTCTGGTCGAGCCCGATCGAGCCGAACGGGAGCGAGGCGTAGAGCTCCATCTGCCCGTCGGCGAGCTTCGCCGCCTCGGTCTTGCGGCCGGCGTTGTGGAGCGAGATCGCCGCCGTGTCGTAGCCGGCGGCGAGCGCGAGCAGGGCGATCGTCAGCACGGCCATCGCCGCGAGGAGCTCGACCACGCCCTGCCCCGTCTCCGCTCTCACGGGCACGCCCATCGGGGCGGGCATCGGCAGAACCGCGCCGCCGCTCAAGCCCCCGGACGCGTATGCCGATGGGAAGGCCGTGGCGACGTTCGCCTACAGCGCCGTCAACGCGGACGGGCTGGAGCTCGACGGCACCGTGATCGCGGCCGACCTCGCCGCCGCGATCGACCAGCTCCGCCGGCACGGCCTGCTCGCGGAGAGGGTCGAGCAGATCGAGGACGCTCCCGCCGCCTCGGCCGCGACGGGCGCCCTCAAGAGCGTCAGGCCGAAGTCGCTCCAGATCTTCTCCCGGCAGTTCGCGACGATGATCGAGGCGGGGATGAACGTGGTCACGTCGCTCGTCATCCTCGAGCAGCAGACGAGCGACGCCGTGCTCGGCGACGTGATCGCGCAGCTCCGGGAGGACGTCGAGGCCGGCCGCCTCCTCTCCGAGGCGATGGCCCGGCACCCGAAGGTCTTCAGCCGGCTGTACGTGGCGATGGTCGAGGCGGGAGAGGCGGCGGGCGTGCTCGACGTCGTGCTCGACCGCGTCGCGCTCCAGATCGAGAAGGAGCAGCAGATCAAGCGTCGCGTGAAGAGCGCGATGACCTATCCGACGATCGTGATGATCTTCGCCACCCTGGTCCTGATCGGCATGCTGCTGTTCCTCGTCCCGATCTTCCAGAAGATCTTCGCCCAGCTCCACGGCCAGCTCCCGACGCTCACCCAGTACGTCGTCGGCGCCTCGAACACGCTCCGCCACGACTGGTTCATCGTCTTCCCGCTCCTCGGCGGGCTGGTCGTCGGCTTCTTCCGCTGGAAGAAGAGCGAGGCGGGGCGACCCGTGTGGGACCGCCTGCGCCTCCACTTCCCGCTGCGCATCGGCGAGACGGTGCTGAAGATCACCATGGCGCGGTTCTCGCGTACGCTCTCGACGCTCGTCGCCGCGGGCGTCGACATCATCAAGGCGCTGGAGATCACCGGCCAGACGTCGGGCAACTTCGTCGTCGAGTCGGCGCTCGCCGACGTGCGCGTCCGGGTGCGCGAGGGCGCGTCGATCGCCCAGCCGCTGATCGAGAACCCGGTCTTCCCGCCGATGGTCAGCCAGATGGTGCGGATCGGCGAGGAGACGGGCGAGCTCGAGAAGATGCTCGGGAAGATCGCCGACTTCTACGAGGACGAGGTCGACGCCTCGATCCAGTCGCTGACCTCGATCATCGAGCCGCTGATGATGATCGGCGTCGGGGTCATGGTCGGGATCATCCTGATCGCGATGTACCTGCCGATGTTCAAGATGCTCTCGCTCGTCAAGTAGGGGCGGGTGCGGCGCCCGCCGGCGATTTACGCACGCTTTACACGACCCGCACCGGCGGGTGACAGTCCCGGGCGACGATGCGCGTGTGCTCCGGCGGCTCTCCACGGCTTCGGCGGCGCTCCTCGCCGGCCTCGCGCTCGCGGCCGGCGCCGGCGCCGCGACGCCCCTGCCGAGGGGCTGGTGGCACGTGGAGGTGAACGTGATGGTCAAGCGCGTCCCCCACACGCTGATCTACGACCAGGGACGCGTGGTCGCGACCGGCCCCTCGTCGCTCACCCTGCGCGAGCGCGACGGCAGCACGGTCGTGGTCGCCGTCGACCCGGCGGCGAAGGTGTGGGTGAGCGGGGTGCCGGGGACGCTCGCCGAGATCCAGCGACGCTGGTGGGCGATGACGGTCCGGATCGACGGCGACCCCGCGATCAGGGTGCGGGCCCGCCCGCCCGCGGTCGGCGCGGGCCCGCCGGGCAGGGCCTCCGGCGGCTGAGCGGCCTACACTCGGCACGCATGGCCGGCACCGTGCTGCTTGTCGAGGACGAGCCGTCGGTCGGAGAGCTCGTCCGCAGCTACCTGGCGCGCGACGGGTACCGGGTCGTCTGGGTGCGCTCGGGCGAGGAGGCGCTCGCCGAGCTCGACCGCCACCCGGTCCGGATCGTCCTCCTCGACATCGGCCTGCCAGGGATCGACGGGTTCGAGGTCTGCCGGGCGATCCGCGCCCGCGCCCGCACGCCGATCCTGATGCTCACCGCGCGCGACGAGGAGCCCGACCGGGTCGTCGGCCTCGAGGTCGGCGCCGACGACTACCTGACGAAGCCGTTCTCGCTCCGCGAGCTGCTCGCGCGGATGAAAGCGGTCCTCCGCCGCTCCGAGCCCGGCCCGGCGCAGACGGTGCTGACGCTCGGCGACGTCGTCCTCAACCGCGAGACGCACGACGTGACGATCGCCGGGGAGCCGGTCGAGCTGACCGCCAAGGAGTTCGACCTGCTCGCCTTCTTCCTCGCCAACCCGGGGGCCGTGCTCTCCCGCGACGTCCTCCTCGACCGGGTCTGGGGGGTCGAGTACCCCGGCGGGACGCGCACGGTCGACGTCCACGTCGCGCAGCTCCGGCGGAAGCTGGGCCGTCCGGAGCTGATCAAGACGCTGCGCGGGTCCGGCTACAAGGCCGTGTCCCGGTGAGCGCGCTGCGCACCCGCCTCTTCGCCGCGATCCTCGCCGCCGTGCTCGCGTCGCTCGCGGTCACGGTCGCGATCGGCGCGGTGCTCCAGCACCGCACCGCCGACCGGTCGACCGCGGCCAGCGTCGCCCGGCGCGCCAACCTGCTCGCCCGCCAGGAGGGGCAGGAGCCGAGCTACATCAACCTCGACTTCCAGGACGGCTCGACCCGCGTGATCGCCCGCCGCCTGTCCGAGATGAAGGCGTTCCTGCCGGCCGGCGCCTCCGTGACCGCGCGCTCGAACGGGAAGCTGAAGCTCGCCGGGGAGACGTACCTCTACTCCTACCGGCCGATCCCGCCCCGCGGGCTGCTCGTCCTCTCCGCCCGGGTCGCCTCGCCGGTGTGGGGGCCGTTCCTGCGCGACCTCCTGCTCGCGGGCGTCTTCGGCACCGGGCTCGCGGCGGTGATCGCCTTCCTGCTCGCGCGCTCGATCGCAAGCCCGATCCGCCGCGTCGCGGCCGCCAGCCGCGCCCTGGCCCGCGGCGCCTCGCCCGGCGTCCTCCCCGTCGGCGGCTCGGCGGAGCTCTCGGCGCTCGCGAGCGCGTTCAACGAGATGGCCGCGGAGCTCGCCGCCTCGCGCGAGAGCGAGCGGACCTTCCTGCTCTCCGTCAGCCACGAGCTGAAGACGCCGCTCACCGCGATCCGCGGCTACGCCGAGGGCGTGGTGGAGGGCGCGTTCACCCCCGCCGACGCGATCGGCCCGATCCTGGTCGAGGCCCGGCGGCTCGAGCGGCTCGTCCGCGACCTGCTCGAGCTCGCCCGGATGAACCGCCGCGCGTTCTCCGTCCGCCGCGAGGAGGTCGACCTGGCCCAGGTGGCCGCCGAGGCGGTGGCGCGTCACCGCGCCGCCGCCCGCTCGTTCGGCGTCAGCCTGCACGCGCTCGGCGGCCCCTCCCGCGTGGTCGCCGACCACGACCGCGTGCTCCAGGTCGCCTCGAACCTCGTCGAGAACGCCCTCCGCCAGACGCCGCCCGGCGGCACCGTCTCGGTGCGGAGCGAGGAGGGGAGGCTCGTCGTCGCCGACACCGGCCCCGGGCTCGACCCCGAGGACCTCCCGCGCGCGTTCGACCGCTTCTTCCTCTACGACAAGTACGGGCGGGAGCGCCCGGTCGGGAGCGGGCTCGGGCTCGCGATCGTGAAGCAGCTCGCGCTCGCGATGGGCGGCGACGTGACGGTGGCGAGCGCGCCGGGGGAGGGGGCGACGTTCACGCTCGAGCTCCCCCGCGGCCCCGCCGCGCCGGCGCGCGGGGCGCGGGCGGGGAGCGGCGAGCCGCTCGTGCCGCTCCCGTAGCCCTACGATGAGGGCCTGGACGGCTTCCGGGTGAACTCCCGCCTCGCCGGCCGTCTCCGGCGGGCATCGCCCGCCCGGGCGCGCCGCGAGCCCGTCGCGCCCTTCGAGGGCTTCGCGCTCGTCCCGAGCGTCGCCGTAGCGGTCGCGTTCGGGCTCGTGCTCCTGCCCTCGCAGCGCAACGACCCGCTCTTCCTCGCGCTCGCCGCCGTGGCGGGGGCGGCGACGGTCGCCGCCGCGCTCGGGGCCCGGCGCTTCCCGCGCGCGACCGCGTACGGGATGCCGCTCGCCTACATGCTGATGGTCGCCTTCCTGCGGGAGGCCGAGGGCGGGGCGAGCTCCGGCTTCGCCGGCCTCTTCCTCGTCCCGCTCATCTGGCTCGCGCTGCTCGGCAGCCGCGCGGCGCTCGCCACCGGCCTCGCCGCCCTCGCCGCCGCGCAGCTCGTGCCGTTCCTCGTCTGGGGCGCCCCCGCCTACCCGCCCTCGAGCTGGCGCGGGGGTGTCGTCCTCACCGCGGTGGCGGCGATCGCGGGCGTGACGATCCTCGGCCTCCACAGCGCCACCCGGCGGCGGGCGGTCGAGAACGAGCGGCTGTACGCGGCGGCGAGCCGCTGGTCGCGCCGGCTCGAGTCGCTGAACGAGGTCGGCAACGCGCTCGTCACCGAGACCGACCTCGAGCGCCTGCTCGAGCTGATCGTCGACCGGCTCCGCGCGCTCCTCGACGCGCGGCTCGTCCGCCTGCTCCTGCCCGCCGGCGGCGGGGAGCTGCGCTGCGCCGCCTCCTCGGGCGAGGAGGCCGACGCCGCCGGCGCGCCGCGGCCGCTGCGCGTGCCGCTCGTCGTCCACGACCGCCGCATCGGCGTCCTCGACGCCTACCCGCGGGACGGCGGCGGGTTCTCCGCCGACGACGTCCGGCTGGCGGAGACGTTCGCCGCGCGCGCGGCGGTCGCCGTCGACCTCTCCGAGCGGGTCGAGCGCGACGTCGTGCGCCGGGTCGTCGACGCGCAGGAGCGGGAGCGCCGGCGGATCGCGCGGGAGCTCCACGACGAGACCGGGCAGACGCTCACCTCGATCCTGATCGGGCTCAAGGGGCTCGAGGACGCCGCCGGCGCCGAGTCGCTCCGCGCCGTCGCCGCGCTGCGGTCGGCCGTCGTCGCCGCCCTCCGCGGCGTCCGCCGGATCGTCGTCGAGCTCCGGCCGAAGGCCCTCGACGACCTCGGCCTCGTGCCCGCGCTCGAGCGTCTCGCCGAGAGCGTGTCCGAGCAGACCGGGCTCGCGGTCGAGTTCATCGCCGAGCCGCTCGGCGACCGGCTGCCGAGCGAGGTCGAGTCGGCCCTCTACCGGATCGTGCAGGAGGGGCTGACGAACGTGGTCAAGCACGCGGCGGCGAGCCGCGCCAGCGTCGTGCTCGCGCGCTCCGGCGGGGCGCTGCGCCTCGTGCTCGAGGACGACGGCCGCGGCTTCGACGCCGAGCGCCGCCCGGCCGAGGGCTTCGGGTTGCAGGGGATGCGGGAGCGCGTCCAGCTCGTCGGCGGGCGGCTCGCGATCGCCTCGGGCGCGGGCGCGGGCACCTCGCTCCTCGTGGAGGTGCCGCTCCGCTGACCGGCGTGCTGATCGTCGACGACCACGCCGTCGTCCGGACCGGGCTGCGGCTGCTGATCGACGCCGAGGCCGACCTCGAGACGGTCGGGGAGGCGGGCAGCGTCGAGGCCGCCCTGACCTCGGCGGCCGGCTGCCGCCCGGACGTCGTCCTCCTCGACGTGGTCATGCCCGAGCGGAGCGGGATCGACGGGATCCCGGCCCTCCGCCAGGCGTTCCCGGCGGCGCGGATCCTCGTCCTCTCGATGGAGGACAACCCGGGCTACGTCCGCAAGGCGCTCGCCGCGGGGGCGAGCGGGTACGTCCTCAAGGAGGCGGTCGACACCGAGGTCGTGCGCGCGATCCGCGAGGTCGCGGCCGGCGGCCGCTACCTGCAGCCCGAGCTCGGGGCGCGCCTGGTCGCGGCCGAGGCGGCGCGGCGGCCCGCGAAGGAGGGCCCGCTCTCCCCGCGCGAGCGCGAGGTGCTGCGGCTGATCGCGCTCGGCCACACGAACCCGGAGATCGCGGCGAAGCTCCACATCTCCGTCCGCACGGCGGAGACCCACCGCGCGAGCATCATGCAGAAGCTCGCGCTCCAGACCCGGGCCGAGATCGTCCACTTCGCGATCGCCGAGGGGCTGCTCGAGGCGCCTGAGCGCGAGCACGGCCGCCCGCCGACTCCGTAGTCCCTACCGATGATCCGTAGTCCCCACCGAGGGCGAGAAGGGTAGCGGGCACGAATTGCCGGCGGCCCGCGGCGGGGGCAAGCTAGGCGGGCTTGACCTCGGAGGAGGTGCAGCGGCTCTCCCTCCCCCGCCGAAGCCCAGTGCCCGAGGGCGGCGGGAGGGTCGAGCCGGCGGCTGCCGCAGCCAGGGGCGGATCCACATCACCCCCCGATCTCGCCCCTGGCCCGCCGGCCGCCCGCGCAGCCGGGGCGGCCCCGTTTCCTCTGGGCGAGCGCGGGCCCCGGCGGGGGCCCGCGGCGTCGGGCGCGCCGCCTCGCCGACGGCGGCCGCGTCGCCGACGGCGGCTTCGTCTCGAGCGAGGCGCGCTCGCTCGTAGCGCGCCGTCGCGGCCGCGGCGTGCGGGCGTGCGCGCCGAGCGGGGCTTCGGTGCAGCCGACGGCGCGGGCCGTCCTCGGCCGCGTCGACGAGCCGGGCGCCGCGCCCGCCCGGCGGCGGCCCGCGCCGGCCGGCGCCTCGCCGGCCGCCCGGCCCGCGGCCGCGGTTCCCTCGCCGGGGTGTGCGGTGTCGCCGCGGTCCTGCCGATCCCTGCGGGGTGGCGCGCGGTGCAGCCTCGGAGAACCAGCGGATCGCGGCCTACGCCCAGTGGGAGGAGGGCGGGGTCGACGGGCGGATCATGTTCCTCTGCGAGTGCGACGACCCGTTCTGCCACGCCTACGTGCGCTGGACCCTCGCCGAGTTCGACGCCGTCCGGGCGCAGGGCGGCGTCGTGCTCGCGCCCGGCCACCGCTACCATGACGACCGCCACTCGGCGGCGTAGCTCAGCTGGTCAGAGCGCCGGACTCATAACCCGGAGGTCGGTGGTTCGAGCCCACCCGCCGCTACCTCGGCCCGCCCGCCGGTGCGTCCCGCCGCCGGTGCGGGCGCCCGCTAGACTGTGACGGCCCGGCGGCAGTGCGTCAGCCTGCCCGGACACGAAAGGACCGATGGCGAAGACCGGAGTCAGAGTGGCGATCACGCTCGCCTGCACCGAGTGCAAGCGGCGCAACTACCAGACGACGAAGTCGAAGCGGAACGACCCGGACCGCGTCGAGCTCCGGAAGTTCTGCCCGTGGTGCGGCGCGCACACCCCGCACCGGGAGACCCGCTGATGGCCCGGGTCGCCGACCTCGGGCGCGGCGGCGCCGCCGACCGGTCCGAGCGCGCTCCCGGCGAGGTCGAGCGCCGGACGAACTTCCTCGCCGAGTCGTGGGCGGAGCTGAAGAAGGTCGAGTGGCCGGGGCAGAACCAGGTCGTCCAGGGCACGGTCGTCGTGCTCGTCGCCTGCGTCATCGTCGGCGCCTACCTCTGGCTGAACGACCAGCTCTGGAAGCGGGTCGTCGAGCACATCATCTGAGCGGGGAGCCATGTTCCGCTGGTACGTCGTCAACACCTACTCCGGCCACGAGAACAAGGTGAAGGCCAACCTCGAGCACCGGATCGAGTCGATGGGGCAGCGGCAGCGCTTCCGTCGCGTCGTCGTCCCGACCGAGCAGGTGATCGAGACGAAGGACGGCCAGAAGGTGCAGGCCGAGAAGCGGGTCCTCCCCGGCTACGTGCTCGTGAACATGGACCTGAACGACGACGCCTGGACGGTCGTGAAGAACACCCCCGGCGTGACCGGGTTCGTCGGCGCGGGCTCGAAGCCGGTGCCGCTTTCCCAGGGCGAGGTCGACCGGATCCTCAAGACGGGCGCGGCCACCGCCGAGCGGCCGCGGGCCCAGGTCGAGTTCCAGCTCGGCGAGTCGGTGAAGGTGACGAGCGGCCCGCTCTCCGACTTCGACGGCGAGATCGTCGACGTCAACCCCGACGCCCAGAAGCTGAAGGTGCTCGTCGACATCTTCGAGCGCCAGGTGCCGGTCGAGCTCGGATTCGACCAGGTGAAGAAGATCGACTGAGAGACCCGACCGGCGCCGGAGCTCGCTCCGGTCGCCTGGAGGCGGACGCAACCGATGGCGAAGAAGATCCTCACCGTGATCAAGCTGCAGATCCCCGGCGGGCAGGCGAACCCGGCGCCGCCGGTCGGGCCCGCGCTCGGCCAGCACGGCGTCAACATCATGGAGTTCTGCAAGGCCTTCAACGCCGAGACCGCGCAGGAGAACGGCCGCATCACCCCGGTCGAGATCACGGTCTACGAGGACCGGAGCTTCGACTTCGTCACGAAGACGCCGCCGGCGGCGGTCCTGATCAAGGAGGCGCTCCGGATCGAGAAGGGCTCGGCGGAGCCGAACCGGACCAAGGTCGGGACGCTCACGCGCGCGCAGCTGCGGGCGATCGCCGAGACGAAGCTCGTCGACCTGAACGCGCGCGACGTCGAGCAGGCGATGAAGGTGATCGAGGGGACGGCCCGCTCGATGGGCGTGGAGGTGGAGGCGTGAGGCGCGGCAAGCGCTACCGGAGCGCGCTGCGCGGCATCGACCGGCAGGAGCTCTACTCCCCGGCCCAGGCGATCCGCCTGCTGAAGGCGAGCGACGGCGCCCGGTTCGACGAGACGATCGAGGCGCACCTGAACCTCGGGCTCAACGTCCGCCACGCCGAGGAGCAGCTCCGCGGCACCCTGATGCTCCCGCACGGGACCGGCCGCGAGCGGCGCGTGGCGGTGTTCGCCGAGGGCGAGAAGGCGAAGGAGGCGCAGGAGGCCGGCGCGGATGTCGTCGGCGCCGCCGACCTCGCCGGGCGCGTCGAGGAGGGGTTCACCGACTTCGACGTCGCGATCGCCACCCCCGACCAGATGAGCCTGGTCGGGCGGCTCGGCCGGATCCTCGGCCCCCGCGGGCTCATGCCCAACCCGAAGACCGGGACGGTGACGATGGACGTGGCGCGGGCGGTGCGGGAGGCGAAGGCCGGCAAGCTCGAGTACCGCACCGACCGGGGCGCGAACGTGCACGTCCCGATCGGCAAGCGGAGCTTCGGCGAGCGCGAGCTGCTCGAGAACTACGCGGCGCTGATCGAGGAGATCGTCCGGGCGAAGCCGGCCTCGGCGAAGGGCCGCTACATCAAGAAGGTGACGCTCGCGAGCACGATGGGGCCGGGGATCCACGTCGACCCGCTCCGGACCCGCGGCATCCTCGACGAGCTGGAGGAGGCCGAGCCGGCTACAGTGTCGGCGTAACCGGCTAGACGCTCGCCGAAGAACGCTGGCAGCCGGCCGCACGGCGTGCGGCCCGGCGGAAGCCCAGCCGAGGCGGTCCGCGGGAGGCACGCTTCCTCCGGCTCGCCTCGGCGAGCCCTCGCCGTCCCGGAGGACGTGACATGCAGAAGACCGACAAGGAACGCGTCGTCGCCGAGCTGACCGAGCGGCTCCGGTCGGCCGAGACGCTCATCGTCGCCGACTACCGCGGCCTGTCGATGCCCCAGATCGACGCCCTCCGCGCCCGGCTGCGCGAGCACGGGGCCCGCTTCAGCGTGGTGAAGAACACGCTCACCCGCCGGGCGGCGGAGGCCGCCGGCGTGGACGCGCTCCTCGCCCTGCTCGAGGGGCCCTCGGCGATCGCGTTCATCGAGGCCGACGGCGACATGGTCGCGGTCGCGAAGGCGCTCGCCGACTCCGCCCGCGAGACGAAGGTCCTCGCGATCCGCGGCGGTATCCTCGCCGGGCGGGCGATCGCCGCCGGGGAGGTGGAGGAGCTCGCGAAGCTGCCGCCCCTCGACGCGCTGCGCGGCCAGGTGCTCGGCGCGGTGGTCGCGCCGCTCACCGCGCTCCTCGCGCTCCTCGCCGCCCCGCTGCAGGATCTCGTCGGGCTGGTCGACGCGCGGATCGAGCAGCTCGGCGGCACGGCCACCGGCGCACCCGAGGCCGACACCGAAGAGACGACGACCGAGCTCGCCGCCGGCGAGCCGAAGGAGGGATCCGACGATGGCGGCAGTTGACACCGTGTTCGACGCGCTCGGGAAGATGACCGTGCTCGAGCTCGTCGAGCTGAAGAAGAAGATCGAGGAGGAGTGGGGCGTCACCGCGGCGGCGCCGGTCGCGGTCGCGGTCCCCGGAGCGGCGGCCGCCGGCGACGGCGGCGCGGCGGCGGAGGAGGAGAAGACCTCCTTCGACGTCGTGCTCGCGAGCGCGGGCGCCCAGAAGATCCAGGTGATCAAGGTCGTGCGGGCCGTCACCGGCCTCGGCCTGAAGGAGGCGAAGGACCTGGTCGACGGCGCGCCGAGCCCGGTCAAGGAAGGCGTGAGCCAGGAGGAGGCGAACGCGATCAAGGCCCAGCTCGAGGAGGCGGGCGCCACCGTCGAGCTGCGCTGAGCCCGGCGCGCCGGGAGCCGGGGCCCGCGCCCCGGCTCCTCCCGCGGGTCGGCGGCCCGGCAGGGGTCTGGTACCCTCGGGGGGTCGGCAGCGCCAGGCCCCGCGGCAGCGCCGGCGCCCGCCGCGAGCCCTTGCGGCGGGAGGGTCGGCCTCCCTATACTGGAAAGTTCGCCGACAGCAGCATCGGTTTTGCTCTGCCCGCAATTCCCGCCCGCCCGCACATAGCGCCCGAGGAGGCTCGATCTACTTGGCCCAGACGGTCACCGCGCCACGCGCGCGCAAGTCTTTCTCACGCCTCAAGCACGTCCTCGACCTCCCCAACCTGATCGACATCCAGCGCGAGTCCTTCGAGTGGTTCCTCCGCGAAGGGCTCCGCGAGACGATCGACGACATCTCGCCGATCGAGGACTACACCGGCACGCTCGCCGTCGAGTTCGGCGAGTACGAGTTCGGCCAGCCGCCGTTCTCGATCCAGGAGTGCCGGGAGAAGGACCTCACCTACCAGGCGCCGCTCTCGATGACCGTCCGGTTCGTGAACAAGGAGACCGGCGAGATCCGCGAGCAGCGGGTCTTCATGGGCGACTTCCCGATGATGACCGAGTGGGGGACGTTCGTCATCAACGGCACCGAGCGGGTGATCGTCACCCAGCTCGTCCGCTCGCCGGGCGCCTACCTGATGGAGCCGAAGGACCCGACGAAGCAGGTCTTCACCGCGAACCTGATGCCGAGCCGCGGCTCGTGGCTCGAGCTCGAGATCGACAAGAAGGGCGTCGTCTACGCGCGCATCGACCGGAAGCGGAAGCTGCCGATCACGACGCTCCTGCGTGCGCTCCCGGCCGAGGACCCGTCGACCGGCTTCGTGCTCGACACCTCCTCGAACGAGGCGATCCTCGCGCTCTTCGACGACTCCGTCTTCATCCGCAACACGATCGAGAAGGACACGACGACGCGCGAGGAGGAGGCGCTGATCGAGGTGTTCAAGAAGCAGCGGCCGGGCGAGCCGCCGACCCTCGACAACGCGCGGAACCTGCTCCGCTCGCTGTTCTTCGACCCGAAGCGCTACGACCTGACCAAGGTCGGCCGCTACAAGCTGAACCAGCGCCTCGGGGTCAAGGTGCCGGAGCACGTCCGCGTCCTGACGACCGAGGACATCCTCGCGCTCGTCCAGAAGCTCGTCGCCCTGCCGCACGCGATCGGGGTGCCGGAGGACGCGCGCGACTACGCCGCCGAGGCGTTCGCCCTCGACCGGGGCCCGATCCGAGGCGAGCTCGACGAGTACGAGCACTTCGGCAACCGCCGCCTGCGCACGACCGGCGAGCTGATCCAGGAGGCGTTCCGGGTCGGGCTCTACCGGATGGAGCGCGTCGTCCGCGAGCGGATGACGACGGAGGACGTGGACACGATCACGCCCCAGACGATCATCAACATCCGTCCGGTCGTCGCCGCGCTCAAGGAGTTCTTCGGCTCCTCGCAGCTCTCCCAGTTCATGCAGCAGACGAACTCCCTCGACGGGCTCACGCACCGCCGCCGCCTGTCGGCGCTCGGCGCCGGCGGGCTCACCCGCGAGCGCGCGCCGATCGAGGTGCGCGACGTGCATCCCACGCACTACGGGCGGATGTGCCCGATCGAGACGCCGGAGGGCCCGAACATCGGCCTGATCGGCTCGCTCGCGTCGATGGCGACCGTCTCGGAGTTCGGCTTCATCCAGACGCCCTACCGGGTGGTCAGGAACGGCAGGGTGACCGACGAGATCGTCTACCTCGACGCCGCCGAGGAGGCCCAGTACACGATCGCGCAGGCCTCGGAGCCGGTGGACGAGAAGACCGGCAAGTTCCTGCACGACCAGGTCCTCTGCCGCTCCCGCGAGGGCGAGGCGGTGATGGCCGCGCCCGCCGACATCCAGTACATGGACGTGTCGCCGGCGCAGATCGTCTCGGTCGCGACGGCGATGATCCCCTTCCTCGAGCACAACGACGCGAACCGCGCGCTGATGGGCGCGAACATGCAGCGGCAGGCGGTGCCGCTGATGATCCCGCAGGCGCCGCTGATCGGCACCGGCCTCGAGTACCGCGCCGCCGTCGACTCGGGCGACGTGATCGTCGCGAAGAACGCGGGCACGGTGATCGAGCTCGACGCGACGCACATCGTCGTCGAGGGCCGCGGCAGCCGCGACGAGTACCAGCTCACGAAGTTCATGCGGTCGAACCAGGGGACGCTGATCCACCACAAGCCGATCGTGAAGCTCGGCGACCGGGTGAAGGCGGGGGACGTCCTCGCCGACGGCTCCTCGACCGACCACGGCGAGCTCGCGCTCGGCGCCAACCTGCTCGTCGCCTTCATGCCCTTCGAGGGCTTCAACTTCGAGGACGCGATCGTGATCAGCGAGCGGCTCGTGAAGGAGGACGTGCTCACCTCCATCCACATCCACGAGTACGAGATCGACGCGCGCTCGACGAAGCTCGGCGACGAGGAGATCACGCGCGACATCCCGAACCGCTCGGAGGAGTCGCTGCGCAACCTCGACGACCGCGGCATCGTCCGCATCGGCGCGGAGGTCGGCTCCGGCGACCTGCTCGTCGGCAAGGTGACGCCGAAGGGCGAGACCGAGCTGACCGCCGAGGAGAAGCTGATCCGGGCGATCTTCAAGGAGAAGGCGCGCGAGGTCCGCGACACCTCGCTGAAGGTGCCCCACGGCGAGGGCGGGGTCGTGATCGACGTGAAGACGTTCTCCCGCGATGCTGGCGACGACCTCTCGCCCGGGGTGAACGAGCTCGTCCGCGTCTACGTCGCGAAGAAGCGGAAGATCAGCGAGGGCGACAAGCTCGCCGGACGCCACGGCAACAAGGGCGTGATCGCGAAGATCGTCCCCGAGGAGGACATGCCCTTCCTCGAGGACGGTCGCTCGGTCGACATCCTGCTCAACCCGCTCGGCGTGCCGAGCCGGATGAACATCGGCCAGATCCTCGAGACGCACCTCGGCTGGGCGGCGGCGCACGGGGTCTTCGCCGGGGACGGCGTCGAGCCGATGAACGGCCGGGCCTCGCGCGTGATCAACGCGCCTGCCCCGACGCCGGTCGCGACGCCGGTGTTCGACGGCGCGACCGTCGAGGACGTGGACGCAGCGCTCAAGGCGTGGGTCGAGGCGAACGGCGACGGGCCGGTGAAGATGGTCGTCGACCCGCGGGCACCGAAGGGCGCGCAGGTCTCCGGCAAGGTGCGGCTCTTCAACGGCCGCACGGGCGAGCCGTTCGAGCAGAAGGTGACCGTCGGCTACATGTACATCCTCAAGCTGCTCCACCTGGTCGACGACAAGATCCACGCGCGCTCGACCGGCCCGTACTCGCTCGTCACGCAGCAGCCGCTCGGCGGCAAGGCGCAGTTCGGCGGCCAGCGCTTCGGCGAGATGGAGGTCTGGGCGCTCGAGGCCTACGGCGCCGCGTACACGTTGCAGGAGATGCTGACGATCAAGTCCGACGACACCGTCGGCCGCGTGAAGGCCTACGAGGCGATCGTCAAGGGCGAGAACATCGCCGAGCCGTCGATCCCCGAGTCGTTCAAGGTGCTCCTGAAGGAGATGCAGTCGCTCGCGCTCGACGTGTCGGTGCTCTCCGAGGAGGGCGGCGAGGTGGAGGTGCGCGAGGAGGACGACGAGCTCCTCCGCGCCGCGGAGGAGCTCGGGATCGACCTCTCGCCCGGCTCCCTGCGCGCGGCCGCCCGCCAGCCGACCGCGCAGGAGGCCGAGGAGGGCCAGGATCGGGTCGACGAGAGCGGTGAGCTCTCGCTGCCGACCGACGAGGCGCTGGAGGACATCGACGCCGTCGAGGAGCCCGACGAGGACGAGGAGGAGCCGCCGATCGGCGCGCTCGAGGACATCGACATCGAGATCGAGGAGTAGGTGGTCACACTGGCAATCCATGGCACGTCCCGGCCGGCTGCAAGCGGTCGCACGCCGGCGTCCTCAGTCGCGCTCGCACCGCTCGGTGCGGGCGCTCCCTGCGTCCTCGGCCTGCTCGGCGCTCGCACGGCCGTGACGCACCGGGACCACGAGCGCAACCACCGGGGGGCAGCCGCATGATCGACATCAACGACTTCGATGCGATCCGGATCGGGCTCGCATCCAGCAAGCAGATCCGCGACTGGTCGTCGGGCGAGGTCACGAAGCCGGAGACGATCAACTACCGCACGCTCAAGCCCGAGCGCGACGGCCTCTTCTGCGAGCGCATCTTCGGCCCGACGAAGGACTGGGAGTGCTACTGCGGCAAGTACAAGCGCGTCCGCTACAAGGGGATCATCTGCGAGCGCTGCGGCGTCGAGGTCACGCGGCAGAAGGTGCGCCGCGAGCGCATGGGCCACATCGACCTCGCCGCGCCCGTCTCGCACATCTGGTTCTTCAAGGGCGTCCCGAGCCGCATCGGCTACCTGCTCGACATCGCCCCGCGCGAGCTCGAGAAGGTCCTGTACTTCGCCGCCTCGATCGTCACCCACGTCGACGTCGAGGCGAGGGCGAAGGACCTCCCCGACCTCGAGGAGAAGGTCAAGGCCGAGTACGAGCGGATCTACGTCGACCGCGACGAGCAGCTCGCCGCGCTCGAGCAGCGGCTCGCGCGCCGGCGCGCCTACCTCGCGAAGGGGACGGACAAGGGGTTCGACGAGGACGACGACTTCTGGGCCCGCGGGCTCTCGACCTGGGCCGAGGAGCAGGGGCTGCCGACCCTCGAGCAGGCACGCGAGCTCGTCGGCGGCCTGTTCAAGGAGCTCGTCCCCCAGATCACCACCGAGGACGCGAAGAAGATCCGCGAGCTCGTCCGCAACGCGGCGATCCGCGACGACCGCCGGCTCTCCCCGCGCGAGCTCGAGCAGGTCGCGACCGCGGCCGAGCAGATCCTCCGGGGGATCGCCCCGCTCGAGAAGCAGATGACGAAGGCCGCGGGCGCGAAGAAGGGCGCACTGACGAAGCGGCTGCAGGCGATCGTCGACTCGCTGCTCCTCGGCGAGGAGATCCGCGAGGAGGACCGCGGGTACGTCGAAGGGATCGACTTCAAGAACCTGGAGAAGGCGCGCGAGCTCGGCGCCGGCCTTCTGAAGGACGTCGTCGACACCTGGGAGGAGGGTCAGGGCCTCCGCGAGCTGACGAACGACCTCTGCCTGCGCACCGACGGGAAGATCAAGAAGGAGGACCTCGACGCCCTGATCCAGTGGGCGCTGAAGGTGCGCGAGATGTACCTGGACATCGAGTCGCGCCGCGAGGACACGCGCGAGTGGGCGGTCGACTCCGTCAACCGTCTCGAGCAGACGTGGCAGCTCTTCCGCGAGCTCGAGCCGAAGATGGTCGTGAACGACGAGCAGCTCTTCCGCGAGCTCAAGGACCGGTTCGGCTCCCCGTACGGGTTCGGGGTGTACTTCCGCGGCGGTATGGGGGCCGAGTCGATCCGCGACCTCCTGCGCGACCTCGACTTGCAGGAGGAGGCGCGGATGCTGCGCGACACGATCAAGACCTCGAAGGGGCAGAAGCAGCAGCGCGCGATCAAGCGGCTGAAGGTCGTGAACGCGTTCATCAAGTCGGAGAACAAGCCGGAGTGGATGATCCTCGAGGCGATCCCGGTGATCCCGCCGGAGCTGCGCCCGATGGTGCAGCTCGACGGCGGCCGGTTCGCCACGAGCGACCTGAACGACCTCTACCGGCGCGTGATCAACCGCAACAACCGCCTGAAGCGGCTGCTCGACCTCGGCGCGCCCGAGATCATCGTCAACAACGAGAAGCGGATGCTCCAGGAGGCCGTCGACGCGCTGTTCGACAACGGCCGGCGCGGCCGCGCGGTCACGGGTCCCGGCAACCGTCCGCTGAAGTCGCTCTCCGACATGCTCAAGGGCAAGCAGGGCCGGTTCCGCCAGAACCTGCTCGGCAAGCGCGTCGACTACTCGGGCCGCTCGGTGATCGTGGCCGGCCCGAACCTGAAGCTGCACCAGTGCGGGCTGCCGAAGCTGATGGCGCTCGAGCTCTTCAAGCCGTTCATCATGAGCCGGCTCGTCGAGCGCAAGACGGTGCAGAACATCAAGGCGGCGAAGAAGTACGTCGACTCGATGACCCCCGAGGTCTGGGACGTGCTCGAGGAGGTGATCGCGGAGCACCCCGTGCTGCTGAACCGCGCGCCGACGCTGCACCGTCTCGGCATCCAGGCGTTCGAGCCGGTGCTCGTCGAGGGCAAGGCGATCCAGGTGCACCCGCTCGTCTGCCACGCGTTCAACGCCGACTTCGACGGCGACCAGATGGCCGTGCACCTGCCGCTGTCCGCGGAGGCGCAGGCCGAGGCGCGGATCCTCATGCTCTCGTCGAACAACATCCTCTCGCCGGCCTCGGGCCGCCCGCTCGCGACGCCGACGCAGGACATGGTGCTCGGGATCTACTTCCTCACCTACTGCGACCGCGACCTGTCGAAGCTGCAGGCGGCGAAGCTCGACCCGCACCCGAAGCGGTTCGACTCGGCCGACGAGATCGAGCTGGCGGTGGAGGGCGGCGGCGTCAAGCTCCAGGAGCCGGTCGAGTTCCGCTTCCGCGGCGAGCTGTACCTGACGACTCCGGGGCGCGTGCTCTTCAACTCGGCCGTGTACCGATCGCTGAGGGAGCTCGTCGGCGGTGAGGTCGAGGACTTCGTGTTCGTCAACCAGACGCTGTCGAAGCCCGACACCGACCGCTACGTGCTCGCGCTGTCCGACCGCTACGGCGCTCACACCCTGGCGCCCGTGCTGGACACGATCAAGGCGCTCGGCTTCAAGTACGCGACGAACGCCGGCGTGACCATCTCGAAGAACGACATCGTCATCCCGCCGGACAAGGAGCGCATCCTCAGCGAGTACGAGAAGCGCGTCGAGGAGGTCCACGGCCAGTACGACCGAGGCCTGATCACCGAGGACGAGCGTCACGAGACGATCGTCAACATCTGGACCGAGGCGACCGACAAGGTCGCCGACGCGATGGAGGCGAACCTCGACGAGCTGAACCCGATCTACATGATGGCCAACTCCGGGGCGCGCGGGTCCTTCAAGCAGATCCGCCAGCTCGCCGGCATGCGCGGCCTGATGGCGAACCCGAAGGGCGAGATCATCGAGCGCCCGATCAAGGCGAACTTCATGGAGGGCCTGTCGGTGCTCGAGTACTTCATCTCGACGCACGGCGCCCGCAAGGGGCTCGCCGACACCGCGCTGCGCACCGCCGACTCGGGCTACCTCACCCGCCGCCTGGTCGACGTCTCGCAGGACGTGATCGTCCGCGAGGAGGACTGCGGCACGGAGGAGTTCATCGAGCTGCCGATCCGGACCGGCGAGGGGCTGAACAAGTCGCTGCTCGGCCGGCTGGTGGCGCGGGAGGTGATGCGGCCGCTCGCCTCCGGCAAGCCCGGGAAGACCGTGCTCGCCGAGACGGGGCAGCTCGTCACGCTCGAGCTGCTCGAGACGCTCGAGGAGGCGCTCGGCGCCGACTTCAAGGTGCCGGTCCGCTCCGTCCTCAAGTGCCGGGCGGAGGCCGGGGTGTGCCAGGCGTGCTACGGCGTCTTCCTCGCCACCGGGTCGATGTGCGAGATCGGCGACGCGGTCGGGATCATCGCCGCGCAGTCGATCGGCGAGCCCGGCACCCAGCTCACGATGCGGACGTTCCACACCGGCGGCGTCGCCGGCGCCGACATCACCCACGGCCTTCCCCGCGTGGTCGAGATCTTCGAGGCGCGCAACCCGAAGGGCGCCGCCACGCTCGCCGAGGTCGGCGGCAGGGTCGAGATCGAGAACACCGAGCGCGGCCCGAAGGTGACGATCGTGCCGACGGAGCTCGGGCCGGACGGGGACCTGCTCGAGCCGGTCGAGTACCAGCTCCCCCGGCGCACCCGCCTGCTCGTCAGCAACGGGCAGGTCGTCGAGCCGGGCGACGCGATCAACGAGGGCTCGCGCAACCCGGCCGACCTCCTCCGGCTGAAGGGGTCGACGGCGACGGAGCTGTACCTCGTGGCCGAGGTGCAGAAGGTGTACAAGTCGCAGGGCGTCGACATCCACGACAAGCACATCGAGCTGATCGTCCGCCAGATGCTGAAGAAGGTCCGCGTCGAGTCGGCCGGCGACACCGACCTGCTCCCTGGTCAGCTCGTCGACCGCGTGGTGCTCGAGCGGGAGAACGCGCGGGTGAAGAAGGAGAAGGGCGAGCCGGCGACGTTCGAGCCGCTGATCCTCGGCATCACGAAGGCGTCGCTCGCGACCGAGTCGTTCCTGTCGGCGGCGTCGTTCCAGGAGACGACGAAGGTGCTGACCGACGCGTCGATCGAGGGCAAGACCGACCGGCTGCTCGGCCTGAAGGAGAACGTGATCATCGGCAAGCTGATCCCGGCGGCGACCGGCCTCAAGCGCTACCGGACGATCGAGATCAGCCCGACCGAGCCGATCACGCGCGAGCGCTTCGCCCAGCAGGACGAGACGCTCCTGCAGGCGCTCGAGGAGATCGAGGGCGGCCTCGGCGACCTCTCCTTCGGCGGCACGCCGGGCGCGGACGGGCCCTCGAGCCATGCGGCCGGCGAGGCCGAGGAGATCCCGGAGGTCGACTCCCCGCTCGACGAGTAGGCGGGTCGCGGCCGTGGCGCGCGGGCCGGCGCGGGCCGGCCCGCGCCGGCCGGCCGCGGCCCGGGGCTCCGTCCGGCCGGGGGCGGTGGTTTAATCCCCCCGGGTGGACACCTACCACGTCGTCCTCTACCTGCACTTCCTCTCGCTCTTCGTCGGCGTGGGCGGGGCGGGCGTGATCGGCGTCTGCCTCTTCCGCCTGCGGGCGGCGCGGACGCTCGCCGACGCGGTGCCGTGGGGGATGCTCGCCGGGCAGACGGAGCGGGTCTTCCCGATCGCGATCCTCGGCCTGTTCGCGACCGGCGCGTACATGACGAGCGACGTCTGGACGTGGAGCACGTCCTGGATCGCGGTGTCGGTTGCCGGGCTCGTCCTGATCTCGCTGCAGGGACCGCTCCTCGCCGGGCGCCGCGCGCACGCGCTCGAGCGGGCGCTCGCCGAGAACGGGCCTGGGCCGCTCGGCGAGGAGGCGGGCCGGCTCACGCGCGACCCGATCCTCTGGGGCGTGACGTTCGTGAACCCCGCTCTCGTGCTCGCGATCGTGTGGAACATGACCGAGAAGCCCGGCGTCGGCGGCGCCGTCGCGGCCCTCGCGGTCGCCTACGCGGTCGCGGCGGCGGCGGCGTGGCCGCTCACGCGCGCGCCGGCGGTCGAGGCCGCCCCCGCCGAGCAGTCCGCTTCCTCCTAGCGCGCGCGGCCCGGAGGCCCGTCCGGGGCTCAAGCTCTCGCCTGCGGCTGCCGATACGGGCGTCGAGACTGCCCACGCGCCGGAGGAGGATCGACATGGACGCGCCCATCGTGCACCTGGCCCTCGACGTGCCCGCCGGAAGCGGCGAGCCGACGCCCGACCCCGCCCGCGACGCGGGCTCCGCCGCGCAAGCGGCGAGCGTCGCCGAGGTGATCGGCTTTCCGCCGTCCGAGGCGCCGGAGGCGGCCTGCGCGGCCGCGCCGGAGCGGATCCTCGCCGAGCTCGACGGGCTCGCGGCGAGGCTCGCGAGCGGAGCGGAGACGGCGAGCCGGCTCCGCGGCCGCGTCGAGCACCTGCTCGAGGCGACGGCCGAGACGGGCGAGGAGCTCCTCCGCCAGCGCGAGCGCCTCGCGGCGGCCGAGGAGGCCCGCCGGCAGGACCGCGAGACGGTCGCGCAGCTCGAGGAGGAGCTCGCCCGCCGGGCGCACGCCGTGGCCGAGCTGAAGACCCGGCTCGGCGACCTCCTCCGTGCCTTCGACGCGGTCGGCTGACCGGGCCGTCCCGCCCGCCGCCCGCCCGCCGATGGTCTTCAGGGTCTGGCACCTGACCGGGCTCGCCCTCGCGGCGGTGCTCCTCCTCGCGCTCGTGCTCCCGGGGCAGCCGGCGGTCGCGCTCGTCGCGCTGGCCGGCCTCGGCGCGGCCGTGCTCCTCGTCGCCCGCGCGCGGGGGGTCGAGCTCGGTCTCCAGGCCGAGCTCCGCCGGCTCCTCGAGGCGCAGGCGCGGGAGCGGGCCGCGGTCGAGCGCGAGCGGGAGGTAACCCTGGAGCGGGTGGGCGCGCTGAAGCGGCTCGCCGCCGCGCAGCAGCAGACGCTGGCCGAGCTCGCGCGGGAGGTCGACCGCGCCGCCGCGGAGGCCCGCACCCTCGCTGCCGCCCGAGCGGCCGGGGAGCCGAGCGTGCTCCCCTACGCCCGGTCGGCGTGAGGAGCCGAGGGCGCCGGCCCGTTCCCCGGCGCGCCGGAGCGGCCGCGGCGCGCCCGGCGCGCGCCGGCGGATCTGTGCTACCCATCGGGGGATGAGCGGCATCCTCGCCGCGAGCAGGGTCGGCGACCGGGCGGGGCTCGCCCGCCTCTTCGGCGGCCTCGCGAGCGCCGCCGTCCTCGCCGCCGCCCTCGGGTCGCCGGCCGGCGCCCAGGGCGCGCCGCGGTGCGCGGGCTCCCAGCTCGCCGCGAGCTTCACCCGGGTCGCCGGCAGCGCGGGCGCCGGCAACGTCAGCTACCGGCTCGCGCTCACGAACGTCTCCGCCGCGGCGTGCACGCTCACCGGCCTCCCGCAGGGGACGCTGCTCGGGAAGACGGGCAGGGCGCTCCCGACGCACGTCCGGGCCGCGTTCCCGGGCGGGCTCGCCGCCGTCCTCGTCCGGCTCGCCCCCGGCGGCACCGCCTCCGCCTCCGCGCGCCTCTCCCCGGACGTCCCCGGCCCCGGCGAGCCGGCCGCGGGCCGGGCCTGCGAGCCGGTCGCCTACGCCTTCCGGCTCGTCGCGCCCGGCGGTGGCACCGCCCGCGCCGCGATCCGGCCGCCGACCCCGGTCTGCGAGCACGGGCAGCTCCTCTTCTCCGCGTACGGCACCGGCTGATCACCCCCGTCCGGCCGGAGCCGGGCCGAGAGGGCGCGCGCCGAGCCGGCACGCGCGAGCGCGGGCGCGAGCGGCGCCCCGGTCGGCGGCGGCCACCACGCCGGGACCGGCGGGACGCGCCGCAACGGGCGGGCGCCGGGGAACGGCAGCGGCTCGATCGCCTTCGCCGAGCGCCAGCCGCCGCGCCCGAGCCGCAGCGAGGCGAGCCGGACGTCCGTCCCGGCCCAGGGCAGGCGGTCGACGAGGCCGGAGGGCAGCAGGCCGAAGGACGCGAGCACCGGCGCGAGCGCCCGGGCCGCGCGCATCTCGACGCTGTGGCGCCAGTTGCCGACCACCTCGACCACCGGAGCGGCGGGGTTGAGCGCGACGATCCGCCGGTAGAGGAGCCCCGACTGGAGCGCGCCGTGGCGCACGACCTGGTCGCGCGGGCTCCACCAGAGCTCGAGCGGCACGCCCGAGAACGCGAGCGCGCGGGCCGCGTCGATCGGGCTGCGGGCCGCGTAGGCGCCCGGGTCGGAGCGCGGCGTGCCGCCGAACTCGATCCGCGCGAGCCGCTGGAGCTCCCGGCCGTCGCGCAGGAGCGCGAGGTCGCGGTACTGGAGCGCCATGTCGGTCGGGGCGTCGAGGGCGGCGGCGCCGGCGAGGAGCGCCGGGTCGCGCGCGACGAGCAAGAGCACCTCCTGTCCGCCCATGCTGCCGCCGATCGCGTAGATCCGGTGAGGGTCGACGCGTAGCCAGGGGAGCGCCCGCTCGACCTGGGCGGGGAGCGAGGCGAGGTCGGCGATCTGGCCGGCGTACCCCCACGAGTACCGCTCGAGCACCCGGCCCTGCCCCTCCGGGGCGACGAGCGCGAAGCGGCCGAGCGCCGGGAGGTCGCCCCACAGCCGGGCGCAGGCGAGCGCGCCGACGCCGCGGCCGTGCGGGGCGATCACGAGCGGCAGGGGCGGGTCGCGGCGGGGGCGGTAGGCCGCCGGCAGCACCACGTACGCCCGCCGGCGGAGGCCGTCCCTGGTGCGGTAGCCGATGACGAGGGTGCGGACGAGGCTGCGGCCGTCGAGCAGGTCCGGGAGCAGCTCCGGGGGGAGCGCGCGCGCGGCCGCGGGCGCGCGCGCGGGCGGCGGAAGCCGGAGCGGCGGCGCGAGGGCGGCAGCCGCCCGCCCCGCGCCGGCGAGCGCGGCCGCGGCGAGGAGGACGAGGCACAGGCGGCCCATCGCTCCGGTAATTCCGCCGCCGCCGCGGTTCGCCGCGGGTTAACGGCGGGGTCGCTTCGGTTAAGAGTCCGGCCGGAGCTCGGCGATGCGCTCCGGGCCGGCCCGCTTCGCCTGCGCCTTCACGCGGTAGAGGTCGGCGTCGGCGCGCTCGAAGAGGTCCTCGGGCGCGTCCTCGGAGGAGAGCTCGGCCACCCCGGCGGAGATCCTCAGCGTCCCGGCCTTCGCGATCGGCTCGCCGGCGACGGCGGCCTCGATCCGGGCCGCGAGCCGGCGGGCGTCACCGTGGCCCGACTCGGGGAGGATGACCGCGAACTCGTCGCCGCCGACCCGGCAGGCGACGTCGGTCGCGCGCACGCAGGCGCGCAGGCGGGAGGCGACGTCGACGAGCACGCGGTCGCCGGCGAGGTGGCCGATCCGGTCGTTGATCCGCTTGAAGTCGTCCAGGTCGAGCACGATCAGGGACAGCCGCCGGCCGTAGCGGCGCGCGCGCGCGACCTCGCGCCCGAGGAGCTCGTGGAAGACGCGCTGGTTGTAGAGGCCCGTGAGCGAGTCGAGCTCGGCGAGCCGGCTCGCGGCCGCGAACCGCTCCGCGTTCGCGAGCGCGGGGCCCGCCCGGCGGGCGAGCGCCTCGAGCGCCGCCGCCGTCCCGGGCGGGAAGGCGCGCGGCGAGGCGCGGGTGACCGCCGAGAGGGAGCCGAGCGTCCGCTGCCCGGCCCGGAGCGGCACGACGATCGCGGCGCGCGGCACCCGCGCTCCCGGCCCGGCCGCCTCGAGCCGGTAGCGGTAGACGACCTCCATCGCGCGCAGGTTGGCCCCGGTCGGCGTCTCGTGGGCGATCCGCTCCGCCTCCGGCGGCGAGAGCCCGAGCGCGAGCCGGCGCCCGTCGACGACGAGGAGAGCGGCGTCGGCGCCGGGCAGCGCCGCTGCCGCCGCCAGCACCCGCTCGCCGATCTCCTCCGGGTCGAGCGAGGCGGCGAGCTCCTCCTCCGCCGCGAGCCTCGCCGCGAGGTCGCGGAGCGCCGCCTCGACCCGGGCGCCCGTCCGCGCTCGCACCCAGGCGGCGACCGAAGCGGCGAGCGCGACGAGCCCGACGGCCGCGGCGATCTCCACCATGCGAGACAGTGTGCCCGCGCAGCCAGCGAGCGTCGGGCCCGGAACCCCGCCCCTCTGCTACGATCCTCCCCTGGTTCGGGACGGGCCACGTGCCGCCCGGCCTTTTTTCTGTGCCATCCCGTCGAGCGTAGGAGCGCATGCCGACCGTCAACCAGCTCATCCGCAAGGGCCGCAAGGCCAAGCCGAGGAAGTCGAAGACCCCGCACCTCCAGGGCTCGCCCCAGAAGCGCGGCGTCTGCACGCGCGTCTACACCACCACCCCGAAGAAGCCGAACTCGGCCCTCCGGAAGGTCGCGCGCGTCCGGCTGACGAACGGGGAGGAGGTCGGCGCCTACATCCCGGGGGAGGGGCACAACCTGCAGGAGCACTCGGTCGTGCTCGTCCGCGGCGGCCGCGTCAAGGACCTGCCCGGCTTCCGCTACAAGGTGATCCGCGCCGCGCTCGACGCCTCCGGCGTCGCCGACCGCAAGCAGGCGCGCTCCCGCTACGGCGCGAAGAGGACGTCGTAGGCCGTGCCCCGCCGCGCAGAGATCCAGCCCCGGCCGCTCGGCCCGGACCCGGTGTACGAGAGCGTGCTCGTGACCCAGCTCATCAACCGGGTGATGCTGCGCGGCCAGAAGGCGACTGCCGAGTCGATCGTCTACGGCGCGCTCGAGCGCGTCGGCGCGAAGACCGGCCGGCCGCCGGTCGACGTGCTCGAGCAGGCGGTGAAGACGGTCACGCCGGTGCTGGAGGTGCGCAGCCGCCGCGTCGGCGGCGCGAACTACCAGGTGCCGGTCGAGGTGCCGCAGCGCCGCGGCCGCACGCTCGCGCTGCGGTGGCTCGTCACCTACGCGCGCGAGCGGCGCGAGAAGAGCATGCAGGACAAGCTCGCGGGCGAGATCCTGGACGCGCTCGAGCAGCAGGGGAACGCGTTCAAGCGCAAGGACGACATGTACCGGATGGCGCAGGCGAACAAGGCCTTCGCCCACTACCGCTGGTAGAGGAGGACGGTGGCAGTCGCAGAGACACGCGTGGCGCTCGACCGCGTCCGCAACATCGGGATCATGGCCCACATCGACGCGGGCAAGACGACGACGACGGAGCGGATCCTCTACTACACGGGTCGCACCCACAAGATGGGCGAGGTCCACGAGGGCGCGGCGACGATGGACTGGATGGCGCAGGAGCAGGAGCGCGGCATCACGATCACGTCGGCCGCGACGACCGCCTTCTGGCGCGGCTTTCGCATCAACATCATCGATACGCCCGGGCACGTGGACTTCACCGTGGAGGTCGAGCGCAGCCTGCGCGTGCTCGACGGCGCGGTCGCGGTCTTCGACTCGGTGGCCGGCGTCCAGCCGCAGTCGGAGACGGTCTGGCGGCAGGCCGACAAGTACAAGGTGCCGCGGATCGCCTTCATCAACAAGATGGACCGGACGGGCGCGAACTTCTTCGGGGCCGTGCAGTCGATGCGCGACCGCCTCGGCGCGAACCCGGTGCCGGTGCAGCTCCCGATCGGCTCCGAGGACAACTTCCGCGGCGTCGTCGACCTCGTCGAGATGCAGTCGATCACCTACGGGGACGACCTCGGCCAGCAGATGGAGACCGGCGAGATCCCGGCCGAGCTCCTCGAGCAGGCGCAGGAGTACCACCACCAGCTCATCGACGCGATCTCCCACTACGACGACGAGGTGCTGGAGGCGTACCTCGAGGACGAGCGCTCGGTGACCCCGGAGATGATCCGCCGCGCGCTCCGCACCGGCACCCTCTCGGACGAGATCACCCCGGTGCTGCTCGGCTCGGCGTTCAAGAACAAGGGGGTGCAGCCGCTGCTCGACGCGGTGATCGACTACCTGCCGAGCCCGCTCGACGTCCCGCCGGTGCGCGGCATCGACCCGAAGACCGCCCAGGAGACCGAGCGTCCCGCGACGGTGGAGGCGCCGTTCGCGGCGCTCGCCTTCAAGGTGATGAGCGACCCGTACGTCGGCAAGCTCACGTACTTCCGCGTCTACAGCGGCAAGCTGAAGGCCGGCGACCGCGTCCTCAACACGACCACCGGCAAGACCGAGCGGGTCAGCCGCATCCTCCAGATGCACGCGAACCACCGCGAGGAGCGGGAGGAGATCGGCGCGGGCGAGATCGCGGCGGGCGTCGGGCTCAAGTTCACCACCACGGGCGACACGCTCGCGGCCGAGAGCGCGCCGATCGTGCTCGAGTCGATGACCTTCCCGGAGCCGGTGATCTCCGTCGCGGTCGAGCCGAAGTCGAAGGCCGACCAGGACAAGCTCTCCGCCGGGCTCGCGCGACTCGCCGAGGAGGACCCGACCTTCCGCGTCACGACCGACGAGGAGACCGGCCAGACGCTGATCGCCGGCATGGGCGAGCTGCACCTCGAGATCATCGTCGACCGGCTGAAGCGCGAGTTCAACGTGGACGCGAACGTCGGCCGCCCCCAGGTCGCCTACCGCGAGACCGCCTCCCGGCCGGTGGAGCGCGTGCAGGGCCGGTTCGTCCGCCAGACGGGCGGCTCGGGCCAGTACGGGGACGCGGTCATCAACCTGTACCCGCAGGAGCCCGGCGCCGGCTACGCGTTCGAGGACAAGATCGTCGGCGGCAAGATCCCGAAGGAGTACGTCCCCGCCGTCGACGCCGGCATCCAGGAGGCGATGGGCTCGGGCGTCCTCGCCGGCTACCCCGTCGTCGACGTCAGGGTCGAGCTCGTCGACGGCTCCTACCACGAGGTCGACTCGAGCGAGCGCGCCTTCAAGATCGCCGGCTCGATCGCGTTCAAGGAGGCGATGAAGCGGGCGAAGCCGGTCCTGCTCGAGCCGGTGATGGCGGTCGAGGTGACGACGCCGGAGGAGTACCTCGGCGACGTCATCGGCAACCTCAACGCGCGCCGGGGCCGGATCGAGTCGATGCACCCGGTGGGGAACGCCCAGGTCGTCAGAGCCGTCGTTCCGCTGGCGGAGATGTTCGGGTACGCGACCGACCTGCGCTCGATGACGCAGGGTCGGGCAGACTTCACGATGCAGTTCGAGCGGTACGAGGAAGTGCCACAGTCGATCGCAGCCACGATCGTCGAGCAGGGCGGCGGCTCCTAATCAGGTAACGGAGGATACGAGGCAATGGCCAAGCAGAAGTTCGAGCGCACGAAGCCGCACGTCAACGTCGGCACCATCGGTCACATCGACCACGGCAAGACGACGCTGACCGCGGCGATCACGAAGGTGCTCGCCGAGCACGGGACGAACACGGCGGTGCGCAGCTTCGACTCGATCGACAACGCTCCCGAGGAGCGTCAGCGCGGCATCACCATCAACACCTCGCACGTCGAGTACGAGACGGCGAATCGCCACTACGCTCACGTCGACTGCCCCGGGCACGCGGACTACATCAAGAACATGATCACGGGCGCGGCCCAGATGGACGGTGCGATCCTGGTCGTCTCGGCCGCCGACGGCCCGATGCCGCAGACGCGCGAGCACATCCTGCTCGCACGGCAGGTCGAGGTGCCGGCGATCGTCGTCGCGCTGAACAAGGCGGACATGGTCGACGACCCCGAGCTGCTCGAGCTCGTGGAGATGGAGGTGCGCGAGCTGCTGTCGAAGTACGAGTTCCCCGGCGACGAGATCCCGGTGGTGCAGGTCTCGGCGCTGAAGGCGCTCGAGGGCGACGAGCAGTGGACGCCGAAGATCCTCGAGCTGATGGACGCGGTCGACTCCTACATCCCGGAGCCTCAGCGCGACATCGACAAGCCGTTCCTGATGCCGATCGAGGACGTGTTCACGATCACCGGCCGCGGCACCGTCGTCACCGGGCGCGTGGAGCAGGGGCAGGTGAAGGTCGGCGACGAGGTCGAGATCGTCGGGATCCGGCCGCAGACCATGAAGACGGTCGTCACCGGCGTCGAGATGTTCAACAAGACGCTCGACTTCGCCCAGGCCGGCGACAACGCGGGCGTGCTCCTCCGCGGGACGAAGCGCGAGGAGGTCGAGCGCGGGCAGGTGCTCGCCAAGCCCGGCTCGATCACGCCGCACACGCAGTTCAAGGCCGAGGTGTACGTCCTCTCGAAGGACGAAGGGGGGCGGCACACGCCGTTCTTCAACGGCTACCGGCCGCAGTTCTACTTCCGCACGACCGACGTGACCGGCACGATCAAGCTCCCGGAGGGTCAGGAGATGGTGATGCCGGGCGACAACACGAACATGGAGATCGAGCTGATCCAGCCGATCGCGATGGACCAGGGGCTCCGCTTCGCGATCCGCGAGGGCGGCCGCACGGTCGGCGCCGGCGTGGTGACCGAGGTCATCAAGTAGCGGGAGCGGCGATGGCGCAGGGGAAGATCCGGATCCGTCTCAAGGGCTACGACCACCAGCAGCTCGACCGGTCCGCCCAGCAGATCGTCGACACCGCGCAGCGGAGCGGCGCGACGATCACCGGTCCGGTCCCCCTGCCCACCGAGAAGAACGTCTACTGCGTGATCCGCAGCCCGTTCAAGGACAAGGACTCGCGCGAGCACTTCGAGGTGCGCACGCACAAGCGGCTGATCGACATCCTGAGCCCGACGCCGAAGACGATCGACCAGCTCATGCGCCTCGACCTGCCGGCGGGCATCGACATCGAGATCAAGCTCTGACGACGCGACGCTGATGGCCAAGGGGATCCTCGGACGCAAGCTCGGCATGACGCAGGTCTTCGACCCGGAGACCGGGGCGGTCACCCCGATCACGGTGATCGAGGCGGGCCCGTGCCCGGTCGTCCAGGTGCGGCGGCGGGAGGTCGACGGCTACGAGGCCGTCCAGCTCGCGTTCGAGCCGGTCGCGGAGCGGAAGCTGACCCGGCCCGAGCTCGGCCACCTGCGGCGCTTCGGCGTCGGCCCGCACCGGACGCTCGTCGAGTTCCGCGGCCCGATCGACGGCGGGGTCGAGGGCGAGGCGGTCACCGTCGGGGTCTTCCAGCCCGGCGACGTCGTGAAGGTGTCCGGGACCGGGATCGGCAAGGGCTTCCAGGGCACGATCAAGCGGCACAAGTTCGGCAGCGGCCCGCGCTCCCACGGCTCGCACAACGTCCGCGCCCCGGGCTCCGTCGGCGCCTCGGCGACGCCGTCGCGCGTCTTCAAGGGCGTCCGCATGGCGGGCCGGATGGGGGGAAAGCGCGTCACGCAGGTCGGCCTGCGCGTCCACGGCGTCGATGTCGAGCGCAACCTGCTGCTCGTTCGGGGCGCCGTCCCCGGCCCGAAGAACGGGCTCGTGGAGGTGAGGGGCTAGTGCCGGCTGCGCCGCTGCTCGGCGGGAACGGCTCGCGCGAGCTCGACGAGGCGATCTTCGCCGCCGAGGTGAAGCCGCACCTCGTGCACGAGACCGTCCGCGCGGAGGCGAACGCCCGCCGCGCGGGCACGTCCGCGACCAAGAGCCGCGGGCTCGTCTCCGGCGGGCGCTCGAAGCCGTGGCGGCAGAAGGGCACCGGCAGGGCCCGCCAGGGCACGATCAGGGCGCCGCAGTTCGAGGGCGGCGGCCACGCGTTCGCGAAGACGCCGCGCAGGTTCGAGCAGAAGGTGAACCGCAAGGTGGCGCGAGCGGCCCTGCGCTCGGCGCTCGCGAGCCACGCCCGGGCGGGCTCGCTCGCGCTCGTCGACGCCTCCGCCTTCGGCGAGCCGTCGACGAAGCATGCGGCGCGCCTGGTCGAGCGGCTCGCGCGGCCGATCGTGCTCGTCTGCACCGAGGCCGAGACGGCGCTTCTCAAGTCGTTCCGCAACCTCGACCGCGTCGCCGTCGTCGAGCCGTCCGAGCTCGAGGTCGGCGCGGTCGTCTGGGCGCGGTCGCTGCTCGTCTCGGAGGCGGCCCTGCCGACCCTGGAGGCGAGGGCGCGATGACCCCGGACCAGATCGTGCTCGCGCCGATCGTCTCCGAGAAGAGCTACGCGGGCGCCGCGGCCGGCGTCTACACCTTCCGCGTCCACCAGGACGCGCACCGGATGCAGGTGCGCCAAGCGGTCGAGGAGCTCTTCGGAGTCGAGGTCGCCCGCGTCAACATCAGCATGGTGCAGCCGAAGCCGAAGCGGCGCGGGACGATCCGCGGCACGAAGCCTGGGTGGAAGAAGGCGATCGTGAAGCTGAAGCCGGGCCACCGCATCGAGTTCTTCGAGGGGGCGCAGCTCTGATGCCGGTGCGCCGCTTCAAGCCGACGAGCCCGGGCCGCCGCTTCATGACGGTCTCGAGCTTCGAGGAGATCACGAAGTCGCGGCCCGAGAAGGCGCTGACCGAGAAGCTGACGAAGAAGGGCGGCCGGAACGCGAACGGGCGCATCACCACGCGCCACCAGGGCGGCGGCCACAAGCGCCGGTACCGCGTGATCGACTTCAAGCGGGCCAAAGACGGGGTGCCGGCGAAGGTGGCGGCGATCGAGTACGATCCCAACCGCTCGGCCCGGATCGCCCTGCTCCACTACGCCGACGGCGCCAAGAGCTACATCCTCGCCCCGGCCGGGCTTCGCGTCGGCGCCGAGGTCTCCTCGGGCGCCGGGGCCGACATCAAGCCCGGGAACGCGCTGCCGCTCGAGGCGATCCCGACCGGCACGCTCATCCACAACGTCGAGCTGAAGCCGGGAAAGGGCGGACAGCTCGCGCGCTCGGCCGGTGCGGGCATCCAGCTCGTCGCGAAGGACGCGGGCTACGCGACGCTCCGCCTCCCGTCCGGCGAGATGCGCCGGGTGCTGCTCACCTGCCGCGCGACGGTCGGCCAGGTCGGCAACGTCGACCACGGCAACATCACCGGCGGCAAGGCCGGGCGTAGCCGCTGGCTCGGCAAGCGGCCCGCGGTGCGCGGCTCGGCGATGAACCCGGTCGACCACCCGCACGGCGGCGGCGAGGGCAAGTCGAAAGGCGGCCGGCACCCGGTCACGCCCTGGGGCGTGCCGACGCTCGGCAAGCGCACCCGCGCCAAGCACAAGGAGTCGGACAGGCTGATCGTCCGCGGTCGCCGCCGCGGGAAGGAGAAGCGGTGAGCAGGAGCTCGAAGAAGGGGCCGTTCGTGGAGGAGCGGCTGCTCGAGCGGATCAGGTCGCTGAACGCGTCCGGGTCGAAGCAGATGCTCCGGACCTGGTCCCGCGCCTCGACGATCTTCCCGGAGATGGTCGGCCACACGATCGCAGTCCACGACGGCCGTAAGCACGTGCCGGTGTTCATCTCGGAGCAGATGGTCGGCCACAAGCTGGGCGAGTTCGCGCCCACGCGCCACTTCCGCGGCCACGCCGGCGACTCGAAGACCCAGGTGAAGCGGTGACCGGCGCGAGACCTCACGTCCAGGCGGTCGCGAAGTTCGTGCGCGTCTCGCCGCGGAAGGCGCGGCTCGTCGCCGACCACATCCGCGGCCGCACGGTGCCGGAGGCGCGGTCGATCCTCGCGTTCACGCCTCGCGCCGCGGCCGCCGAGGTCGAGAAGGTGCTGCGCAGCGCCGTGGCGAACGCCGAGTCGAACCCGAGCCTGCACTGGAACGGCGACGACCTCTACGTCTCCGCGGTCTTCGTCGACGAGGGGCCGAGGCTCAAGCGCTGGCGGCCGCGCGCGCGCGGCCGGGTGAACCGGATCCTGAAGCGGACCTGCCACATCACCGTCCGGGTCGACCTCGCCGACCGGGCGGGAGCGGAGAGAGGAAGGGCGTAGTGGGACAGAAGGTCCATCCCGGCGGCCTGCGCGTCGGCGTCATCCACGACTGGAAGTCGAACTGGATGGTCGGCAAGAAGGAGTTCGCGGCCGCCCTCCACGAGGATATGCGGATCCGGGAGCACATCCTGCGCAAGCTCGCGCACGCCGGGCTGTCGGACATCCTGATCCGGAAGGACAAGCAGCGGATCACGGTCGACATCTACACCGCGCGGCCGGGGATCGTGATCGGGAAGTCGGGCGTCGAGGTGGACGCGCTCCGCAAGGAGATCCACGCCATGACCGCCAAGAACGTGCACATCAACATCAACGAGATCAAGCGGCCCGAGCTCGACGCGAAGCTCGTCGCCCAGTCGATCGCCGAGCAGCTCCAGAACCGGGTGTCGTTCCGGCGCGCGATGAAGCGCTCGCTCGCCTCCGCGATCCGCTCCGGCGCCGCCGGCGTGAAGGTGCGCTGCTCGGGCCGGCTCGGCGGCGCCGAGATGAGCCGCTCCGAGCAGTACTCGGAAGGGCGCGTGCCGCTGCACACGATCCGGGCCGACATCGACTACGGCTTCACCGAGGCGCGGACGCCGACGGGCCGGATCGGCGTCAAGGTCTGGATCAACAAGGGCGAGATCATGCCCGAGGGCTACGGCGGCATCCCCGGCGGGGGGAAGGAGCTTCGCCTCGGCGAGCAGGACACGGCCCGCAGGCGCGGCGGCGTCGCCGAGGGGCTCGGCGCCTCGCGCGAGGGCGCCCGGTCGCGCGCCCAGGACCGGGAGGGCCTCGGCCCGGTGCGGCGCCGCCGGCCGGGCGCCGGCGGTCGCCCGGGCGGTCGCCCCGGGCAGCGCCGCCCGCCGCGGCCCGAGAGCGCCGAGCCCCCGCGCGCCGAGGAGCAGGCCGGGGCCGCCGAGGGCGGCGAGCCGACCGTCGGGCCCGAGCCGCAGGTCGAGGGGTCGGCGCGGACCGACGAGACCGGAGAGCAGGGGTAGCCGCGTATGCTGATGCCGAAGAAGACGAAGTTCCGGAAGGCGCACCGCGGGCGCCGCACCGGGCTGACCAAGGGCCAGGCGGCGGTGCAGTTCGGCGACTTCGGGATCAAGGCGCTCGAGAGCGGGTGGGTGACGAACCGCCAGATCGAGGCCGCCCGCATCGCGATGACGCGCAAGATCAAGCGTGGCGGCAAGGTCTGGATCAACATCTTCCCGGACAAGCCGATCACGAAGAAGCCGGCCGAGACGCGCATGGGCAAGGGGAAGGGCTCGCCCGAGGGCTGGGTCGCCGTCGTCAAGCCCGGGCGCGTGATGTTCGAGCTGGCCGGCGTCTCCGAGCCGCTCGCGCGGGAGGCGCTCCGGCTCGCGGGCCAGAAGCTTCCGGTGAAGACGAAGTTCGTGCGACGGGAAGGCGGTGATCTCTATGCTGGCTAAGGACCTGCGCGCCCTCTCCGACGAGGAGCTCGCAGAGCGGCTCGCCGACACGCGGAAGGAGCTCTTCAACCTCCGCTTCCAGTCGGCGACGGGGCAGCTCGAGAACACGGCGCAGCTCAAGCTGAAGCGCCGCGAGATCGCCCGCATCCTGACCGTGCAAGAGGAAAGACACGGTGCCTGACGCGGATCCGAACGAGCTGCACCCGGCCGAGGAGGAGGCGGCGGAGGCGACGGCCGCCGCCGCCGCGGAGTCGGCCGCTGAGCCGGCCGCCGCCGCGACGGAGGCAGGCCCGGGCGCGCGCGCGCGGCGGAAGCGGCTGCCGCGCGCCCTCCGGCGCGAGCGCCCGAAGCGGAGACGCGCCCAGCCGGGGGAGCGCAAGCCGATCGTGCGGACGCCGAAGCCCGAGTCGGCGCCGGGGCGCCGCCAGGAGCGGCGGGGCGTCGTCGTCTCCGACAAGGGCGACAAGACGATCGTCGTCTCGGTCGACGTCACGAAGATCGACCCCCGGTACAAGAAGGTCGTCCGGCGGACCCGCAAGTTCCACGCGCACGACGAGCGGAACGCGGCCGGGGTCGGCGACCTCGTCCGCATCGTCGAGACGCGGCCGCTGTCGAAGACGAAGCGCTGGCGGCTCGCGGAGATCCTGGAGAAGGCGAGGTAGCCGATGATCCAGCAGGAGACGAGGCTGAAGGTGGCCGACAACACCGGAGCGCGCGAGCTCCTCTGCATCCGGGTCGCCGGCGGCTCGAAGCGCCGCTACGCCCGCGTCGGCGACATCATCACCGCGACCGTCAAGACGGCGTCGCCTCAGGGGGCGATCAAGAAGGGGGAGGTCGTGAAGGCGGTCGTCGTCCGGACCCGGAAGCCATTCGGCCGGGAGGACGGGACGCTGATCGCCTTCGACGAGAACGCCGCCGTGATCATCGACAACCAGCGCAACCCGCGCGGCACGCGCATCTTCGGCCCGGTCGCACGGGAGCTGCGCGAGAAGAACTTCATGAAGATCGTCTCGCTCGCCCCGGAGGTCCTCTGATGCCCGGCATGAAGGTGAAGAAGGGCGACCTCGTCCAGATGCTCGCCGGGAAGGACCGCGGCAAGCAGGGCCGGGTGATCGACGCGCGGCCGAAGGAGATGAAGGTCGTGGTCGAGAACCTGAACGTCGTGCGGCGCCACCAGCGGCCGCGGCCGATTCGCGACGCGACGCGTATGGGCGGCACCCAGATGGCGCCGGGCGGGATCATCGAGAAGCCGAGCGCCGTTCCGGTCGGCAACGTGATGGTCGTCTGCCCGACCTGCAAGCTGCCGACGCGCGTCGGGTACCGGCTGAAGGAGGTCAAGGGCGAGACCGTGAAGGTGCGCGTCTGCAAGCGCGCGGGCTGCGGCCAGGAGATCGACAGGTGACGGCGGCTGCGACCGAGACGTACGTGCCGCGCCTCAAGCGCCGGTACAACGAGGAGCTCCGCCCCCAGCTCAAGGAGGAGCTCGGCCTCGACTCGATCATGCAGGTGCCGCGGATCGCGAAGATCACCCTGAACATGGGAGTCGGCGAGGGGAAGACGGACGCGAAGGCCCTCGAGTCGGCGATCGCGGAGCTCACCGTCATCGCCGGACAGCGTGCCCAGGTCCGGCGGGCGCGCAAGTCGATCGCGCAGTTCAAGGTCAGGGAGGGGATGCCGGTCGGCGCGCGGGTGACGCTCCGCGGCGACCGCATGTGGGAGTTCCTCGACCGGCTGATCTCGATCGCCCTGCCCCGGATCCGCGACTTCCGCGGCCTCGACCCGAAGTCGTTCGACGGCCGCGGCAACTACTCGCTCGGCATCCGCGAGCAGATCATCTTCCCGGAGATCGACTACGACAGCATCAACCAGATCCGCGGCCTCGACGTCGCGATCACGACCACCGCCGAGACGGACGACCAGGCCAAGGCGCTCATGCGCGGCCTGGGGATGCCGCTCGCGAACGAGGAGCGCTGATGGCGAAGAAGAGCCTGATCGCGAAGGCGAAGCGGCCGCAGAAGTACGCGACGCGCACCTACACGCGCTGCGCCAAGTGCGGCCGTGCGCGCGCGGTGTTCAAGAAGTTCGGCCTGTGCCGCATCTGCCTGCGCGAGCTCGCCCACCAGGGCGTGATCCCGGGGATGACGAAGAGCTCGTGGTAGGAGACCGGAGATGCTGACCGATCCCGTCGCCGACATGCTCACCCGCATCCGCAACGCGAACAAGGCGCTGCACGAGCGCGTCGAGCTCCCCTCCTCGAGGCTGAAGGAGGAGATCGCCCGCATCCTCGCCGAGGAGGGCTACATCCGCGGCTACCACGTGCGCGAGCCCGGCGAGCTCCCGTACAAGGTGCTCGTGATCGAGCTCAAGTACGGGCGCGGCCGCGAGCGGGTCCTCAGCGGGCTGAAGCGCGTCTCCAGGCCGGGCCGCCGGATCTATGCGAGCAAGGACCGGCTGCCGCGCGTCCTCGGCGGCATGGGGACCGCGATCCTGTCCACCTCCCGCGGCGTCGTGACGAGCCGCACCGCCGAGCGCGAAGGGATCGGCGGAGAAGTGATCTGCTTCGTCTGGTAATGAGCCGGATCGGGAGAAGGCCCATCGAGGTTCCCGCGGGGGTGACGGTCGCGATCGACCCCGGTCGCGTCACCGTCTCCGGCCCCAAGGGCGAGCTGCGCGCGCACGTCCCGGCGCGGATGAGGATCGACCAGGACGGGAGCCGGATCGTCGTCTCGCGCCCGACCGAGCGCGGCGAGGACCGCTCGCTCCACGGCCTCACCCGGACGCTCGTCGCCAACATGGTCGAAGGGGTGACGCGCGGCTTCGAGAAGCGCCTCGAGATCCAGGGCGTCGGCTACCGGGCCGCGCTCGCCGGGACGACCCTCGAGCTGCAGGTCGGCTTCTCGCACCCGGTCCGGGTCGCGCCGCGGCCGGGGATCGAGTTCGAGGTGCCGACCCCGACCCAGGTGGTCGTGCGCGGGATCGACAAGCAGCTCGTCGGCCAGACCGCGGCCGAGATCCGGAAGATCCGCCCGCCCGAGCCGTACAAGGGCAAGGGCATCCGCTACGACGGCGAGCAGGTGCGCCGGAAGGTGGGGAAGCGCGCATGAGCGCTCTCACCGCCCGCGCCGTGCGCACCGTCCGCGACAAGCGCCTCCGGCGGCACCGGCGGGTGCGCGGGAAGGTCACCGGGACCGCCGAGCGGCCGCGCCTCGTCGTCTTCCGCTCGAATCGCGGCATCTTCGCCCAGCTCGTCGACGACTCGACCGGCCGCACCCTGACGGGCGTGAGCTGGCTCGCGCTCGCGGGGTTCACGGGCGACAAGACGGCGCAGGCGCGCGAGGTCGGCAGGGAGATCGCGCGGGCGGCGAAGAAGGTGGGTGTGGAGACCGTCGTCTTCGACCGCGGCGGCTACCTCTACCACGGACGCGTCAAGGCGCTCGCCGAGGGCGCACGCGAGGGAGGGCTGCGGTTTTGACCGCCGGGCCGGATACGGGACGGTGGGGGCCCCTGCGGGCGGCGGTCGGCGCTCGGGTCGCCACGGTGCGGGAAAGGTGAGGGACGGTGTCTGAATCCACGTACGAGACGAGGGAGCTGAAGGAGCGCGTGGTCGAGATCAACCGCGTCGCCAAGGTGGTCAAGGGCGGCCGGCGGTTCTCGTTCACCGCGCTCGTCGTGATCGGCGACGAGGTCGACCGCGTCGGCGTCGGCTACGGGAAGGCGCGCGAGGTGCCGCTCGCGATCGCGAAAGCGGTCGACGACGCGAAGAAGAACCTGTTCACGGTCCCGAGGCACGGGAACACGATCACGCACGAGGTGCTCGGGCACTACGGCGCCGCGAAGGTGCTGCTGCGCCCCGCGTCGCCGGGCACCGGCGTCATCGCGGGCGGCGGCGTGCGCGCCGTGCTCGAGCTCGGCGGTATCCGCGACGTGCTCGCGAAGTCGCTCGGGACGACGAACCCGATCAACATGCTGAAGGCGGCCGAGGCCGCCCTCCGCAACCTGCGCCGCCCCGAGGACGTGGCGAAGGCCCGCGGGAGGACGATCACCGAGGTCCTGCCCTACCGCCGGGCCGAGGAGGCCGAGCTTGTCGACGCCTGACGGCATCGTCCCGGGGGCGGGCGGGCGGCGCATCCGGGTCACCCAGGTCGGCAGCGCGATCGGGCAGTCGCCGCGGCACCGCGGCACGCTGCGCGCGCTCGGTCTCGGCCGGATCGGCCAGACGGCCGAGCACGACGGCGCGAGCCCGGCGATTCAGGGCATGCTGAGGAAGGTCCGGCACCTCGTGACCGTGGAGGAGGCACGTGACTGAGACGCTCAACCTGTCGAACATCGGGCCGGCGCAGGCGCGCGAGCCCCGCAAGCGGGTCGGCCGCGGCCCGGGCTCGGGCAAGGGCCGCTACGCCGGGCGCGGGATCAAGGGGCAGAAGGCGCGCACCGGCTCCCACACGATGCGCGCGGGGTTCGAGGGCGGCCAGATGCCGCTCGCGATGCGCCTCCCGAAGCAGCGCGGCAAGACGTCGAAGGACGCGATGCCGGTGGGGCCGTTCCGGACCGAGCTGCAGCCGGTGAACCTCCGCGACCTCGACCGGTTCGACCCGGGCGAGGAGGTGACCCCCGAGACGCTGAAGGCGAAGGGGCTGATCCGCAGCGTCCGGAAGGACGTGAAGCTCCTCGGGGACGGTGAGCTCGCGAAGGCGCTGAGGATCACGGTGCACGCCGCGTCGGCGAGCGCCCGCGCGAAGGTCGAGCGGGCCGGCGGCACGCTCACCCTGCTGCGGGAGCCGAGGCGCGAGCGGGGCGGGCGCCGGCCCCGGGCGGCCGCCGCCCGCGAGGCGGCGGGCCAGCCGACCGAGAGCGAGGCGTAACCGCTGCTCTCCTGGCTTGCCAACGCCTGGCGGGTTCCGGACCTCCGGCGCCGGGTGCTCTTCACCGGCGTCGTCCTCGCCGCCTACCGGTTCGGCTCCTGGATGCCGGCGCCGGGCGTCGACGCGAACGCGGTCCAGAAGTACTTCGGGAGCCAGGCGAACGGCATCTTCGGGCTGCTCAGCCTGTTCTCCGGCGGGGCGCTCTCCCGCTTCTCGATCTTCGCGCTCGGGATCATGCCGTACGTCACGGCCTCGATCATCCTGCAGCTCATGACGGTCGTCGTCCCGAGCCTCGAGCAGCTCCAGAAGGAGGGCGAGTCCGGCTACGCCAAGATCAACCAGTACACGCGCTACCTGACCGTCGGGCTCGCCGGCGCGCAGGCGGCCGGGTACGGGTACCTGTTCAAGCGCCAGCACGTCCTGAACGTCAACACCGGCCGCCTCGTCCTGATCGTGATCACGCTCACCGCGGGCTGCACGCTGCTCATGTGGATGGGCGAGCTGATCACCAAGCGCGGCATCGGCAACGGGATCTCCCTGCTGATCTTCGCGTCGATCCTCACCTCGGCGCCGACCGGGATCAGCGCCTGGCTGAACGGGTCGGCGACCGAGAAGCTCTTCTTCCCCCTGGTCGCGCTCGGCGTCGTCGTCGCGGTCGTGTTCGTCCAGGAGGGGCAGCGGCGGATCCCGATCCAGTACGCGAAGCGGATGGTCGGGCGGCGGCAGACCGCCGGCGGCGCGACCTACATGCCGCTGCGCGTGAACATGGCCGGGGTGATCCCGGTGATCTTCGCGGCGGCGCTGCTCGCCCTGCCGCAGACGGTCGGCTCGTTCGCGCCGGGCACACAGTCGTTCATCAACGCGCACTTCTCCTACCGGTCGTGGACGTACCTCGGGGTGGAGGCGGCGCTGATCGTCGTCTTCACCTTCTTCTACACGGCGGTGCAGTTCAACCCGGTCGACCAGGCGGACAACCTGCGCAAGTACGGCGGCTACATCCCCGGGATCCGTCCCGGCCCGCCGACGGCCCAGTACCTCGACCGCGTGCTGACGCGGCTGACGCTCCCCGGGTCGCTCTTCCTCGCGGTCGTCGCCGTGCTGCCGTCGATCTTCATCAACTACTTCAACTTCTCGCAGGCGACCTCGCGGGCGCTCGGCGGCACGTCGGTGCTGATCGTGGTGGGCGTCGCGCTCGACACGATGCGCCAGATGGAGTCGCAGATGATGATGCGCTCCTACGAGGGCTTCCTCCGTTGACGGCGGGCGGCGTTCCTCGGCGCGGGCGGGGGAGCCCGTGAACCTCCTCGTCCTCGGCCCCCAGGGGGCGGGCAAGGGCACGCAGGCGAAGCGGATCGCGGCCGAGTACGGGATCCCCCACGTCTCGACCGGCGACATGTTCCGGGCGGCGATTGCGGCGCGGAGCGAGCTCGGCCGGCGCGTCGAGCCGCTGCTCGCGAGCGGGCAGCTCGTCCCGGACGAGATCACCGTCGACCTGATCCGCGAGCGGCTCGCGCGGCCGGACGCGCGCGACGGCTTCGTCCTCGACGGGTTCCCGCGCAACCTCGCGCAGGCGGAGGCGCTCGACGGGATGCTCGCCGGCATCGGCCGCACCCTCGACGCGATCCTGTTCTTCGACCTGCCCGACGAGGTCGCGACCGCGAGGATGGTCGCGCGCGCCGCCGAGGAGGGCCGTCCCGACGACACCCCCGAGGTGATCGCGCGCCGGCTCGCCACCTACCACGAGCTGACCGAGCCGGTGGTCGAGCACTACCGCGCCTCCGGGCGCCTCGTCCCGCTGCACGCGGAGCGGACGATCGACGAGGTGTGGGCCGAGGTGCAGCAGGCGCTCCGGCGGCTCGAGGACGAGGCGGCATGACCCGGTCCGGCGGCGGCGTGGGCCGGGTCCCGGGGGGCGGCCCCGGGCTGCGCCCGGCGAGGACGGTTCGCCCGTGATCATCCGCAAGAGCGCGGGCGAGATCGAGCGGATGGCGGCGGCCGGGGCCGTGGTCGCGGGCGCGCTCGCGCTGCTCGAGGAGCGGCTCGAGCCGGGGATCTCGATGGCCGAGCTCGACCGGGTCGCCGAGCAGTACATCCACGACCACGGCGGCGTGCCGACCTCGAAGGGCTACAAGGGCTACCCGGCCGCGATCTGCATCTCCCCGAACGACATGATCGTCCACGGCATCCCCGGCGAGTACCGGGCGAAGGAGGGCGACATCGTCACCTTCGACGTCGGCGTCACGAAGGACGGGCTGATCGCCGACTCGGCCGCGACCTTCGGGGTCGGCGAGATCTCGGAGGAGGCGCAGCGTCTCCTCGACGTCTGCCGGGCGGCGCTCGAGGCGGGGATCGAGGCGGCGCAGGTCGACGCGCACGTCCGCGACATCTCGGCGGCGGTCCAGCAGACGGTCGAGGAGGCGGGCTTCTCGGTCGTCCGGAGCCTCGTCGGCCACGGCGTCGGCCGCGACTACCACGAGGACCCGCAGGTGCCGAACTTCGTCGTGGGGCACGCCGGGCCCCGCCTCGTGCCGGGGATGACGCTCGCGATCGAGCCGATGATCACCGCCGGCAGCCCGGACGTGTACGTCCATGACGACGGCTGGTCGATCTCCACCGTCGACGGCTCGCTCGCGGCTCACTTCGAGCACACGGTCGCGATCACCCCGGAGGGGCCGCGGGTGCTCACGCGACCGGCGCGGGTCCTGGTACGATGACGACCTCTGCGGCGAGAGCCGCGATTTTGCCCTGGGTTCCGGGAGCGGCCGGGGAAGGCGAGCGCCCCTTCCCGCGGCCGGCGTCCGGCGCCCGCGGCCCGTCCCGGTGAAACTAGGAAGGATGGCGAGCAAGGAAGAGAAGATCGAGGTCGAAGGCGAGGTCACCGAGGCCCTCCCGAGCACGATGTTCCGCGTCAAGCTCGAGGGCGGCCACGACGTCCTCGCGACCATCTCGGGGAAGATGCGCAAGCACTACATCCGCATCCTCCCGGGGGACAAGGTGAAGGTCGAGCTCTCTCCCTACGACCTGACCCGCGGCCGGATCACCTACCGCCACAGAGCATGAAAGTCCGTCCTTCCGTCAAGGCGATCTGCGAGCGCTGCCGCGTGATCAAGCGGCACGGGCGCGTGCTCGTCATCTGCTCCAACCCGCGCCACAAGCAGAGGCAGGGCTAGGCCGTGGCGAGGATCGCGGGCGTCAACCTCCCGAACACGAAGCGGCTCGAGATCGGGCTGACCTACATCTACGGGATCGGCCAGCCGACGGCGCGCCAGATCTGCGCCGCGCTCGGGCTCTCCCCGGATACGAAGGTGCGCGACCTCACCGAGGACGAGGTGGCGAAGCTCCGCGCCCACATCGACGCGAACTACGAGGTCGAGGGCGACCTTCGGCGCGAGCGCACGCAGGCGATCAAGCGCCTGCAGGAGATCGGCTGCTACCGCGGGCTGCGGCACCGGCGCAACCTGCCGGTCCACGGGCAGCGGACGAAGACGAACGCGCGCACCCGGAAGGGCGCGAAGAAGACCGTCGGCCGCGGCAAGAAGGCGGCAGGGAAGCCCTGATGGCCCCGCCCCGCAAGGCGGCGACCCGCGGTCGCGCCCGCCGCCGTGTCCGCAAGAACATCGCGATCGGCCAGGCCCACATCAAGACGTCGTTCAACAACACGATCGTGGCGCTCACCGACCCGGAGGGGAACGTGATCGTCTGGGAGTCGGCCGGCTCCGCGGGCTTCAAGGGCTCGCGCAAGTCGACGCCGTTCGCTGCGCAGGTCACGGCGGACGCGGCCGCCCGCAAGGGGATGGAGCACGGGCTGCAGAAGGTCGAGGTGTTCGTGAAGGGCCCGGGCTCGGGCCGCGAGACGGCGATTCGCTCGCTCCAGGCGGCCGGGCTCGAGATCCTCGGGGTGAAGGACGTCTCCCCCCAGGCGCACAACGGCGTGCGGCCCAAGAAGCGACGGAGGGTCTGAGGCGGTGGCGAGGGACCGCGGCCCGAAGTGCAAGCAGTGCCGCCGGGAGGGGATGAAGCTCTTCCTCAAGGGCGAGCGCTGCCTGACCGAGAAGTGCGCCGTCGAGCGGCGCAGCTACCCGCCGGGGGAGCACGGCCGCGGCCGCATCAAGCAGTCGGAGTACCTGCTCCAGCTCCGCGAGAAGCAGAAGGCGCGCCGGTACTACGGTCTGCTCGAGACCCAGTTCCGGACCTACTACGAGAAGGCGTCCCGCCAGGGCGGCGTCACCGGCGAGAACCTGCTCCGGGCGATCGAGACGCGGCTCGACAACGTCGTCTACCGGCTCGGCTTCGCCGCCTCCCGCGCGCAGGCCCGCCAGCTCGTCCGTCACGGCCACTTCCTCGTCAACGGCCGCCGCGTCAACATCCCGAGCTTCCAGGTCCGGCCGGACGACGTGATCACGCTCAGGGCCGGCTCCACCGCCGAGCAGACGGTCCGCGACGCGACCGACCTCACCGCCGCCGTCGCCCCGTGGCTCCAAGCCGACCACGAGGGGCTCACGGGCAAGGTGCTCAAGTGGCCGGAGCGCGCGGAGATCGACGCGCCGGTCCAGGAACAGCTGATCGTCGAGCTCTACTCCAAGTAGCTCGACCCGAAGAAAGGAACCAATGTCCGCTCGCAGTGCCACGATGGATTTTCAGGTCCCCAAGATCACCCACGAGGAGGTCAGGGAGAACCGCGGCGTCTTCGTGATCGAGCCGCTCGACCGCGGCTTCGGGTACACGTTCGGCAACTCGCTGCGCCGCGTGCTGCTCTCGTCGCTCGAGGGCGCCGCCGTCACCTCGGTCAAGATCGAGGGCGTCGCGCACGAGTTCACGACGCTCCCCGGCGTTCGCGAGGACGTCACCGACATCATCCTCAACCTGAAGCAGCTCGTCTGCATCCTCCACGGCGAGTCGCCCGAGATCGAGGTGCGGCTGACCGGCAAGGGCGAGGGCACCCTGACCGCCGCCGACATCGAGGCGCCCGCCGACCTCGAGATCCTCAACCCGGAGCTCGAGATCGCGAACCTGTCGTCGAAGGGGCGCCTCGAGATCACGCTCACGATCGGCCGTGGCCGCGGCTACGTCCCCGCGGAGGGCAACCGCGGGCAGGCGCACACGATCGGGGTGATCCCGGTCGACTCGATGTTCTCGCCGATTCGCCGCGTCGCCTACGACGTCGAGGCCGCCCGCGTCGGGCAGCGCACCGACTACGACAAGCTGATCCTCGACGTGACGACGAACGGGTCGATCGAGCCGAAGGAGGCGATCGCGCAGGCCGCGGAGATCCTGATACGCCAGCTCGCGATCTTCACCGACCTCGAGCGGATGGAGGGCTTCGGGCTCGAGAGCGCTCCCCTCGAGGGCGCGATGGTCGACGTCCAGCTCGCCCACGGGATGGAGAACTTCCCGATCGAGGAGCTCGAGCTCGGCGTGCGGTCGTACAACTGCCTCAAGCGCGTCGGCATCGAGACGATCGGCGACCTCGTGACGAAGACCGAGCACGAGCTCGCGTCGATCCCCAACTTCGGCAAGAAGTCGATCGAAGAGGTCAAGGAGACGCTCGCCCAGCACGGGCTGCGGCTCCGCGGCGACAACGGCGAGGGGTAGGCCGCCGTGCGTCACGCCCGCTCCGGGAAGAAGCTGGGTCGCGACGCGGCCCACCGCAAGGCGCTGTACGCGAACCTCGCCGGGGCGGTGATCGAGCACGGCCGCGTCAAGACGACCGTCGCCAAGGCGAAGGCGGTCAAGCCGCTCGCCGAGCAGCTCATCACGCTCGGCCGGCGCGGCGACCTCCACGCCCGCCGGCAGGCGGTCGCCGTCCTGCGCTCGAAGGACGTCGTCCACAAGCTCTTCGCGGAGCTCGGGCCGCGCTTCGCCGACCGGCCCGGCGGCTACCTCCGGATCACGCGGATCGGGCCGCGCTCCGGCGACGCGGCGGAGATGGCCTACCTCGAGCTCGTCGACACCCCGCTCGTGTTCAAGCGCAGGCTGGAGCCGGGCGCCCCGCCGGAACAGGCGGAGGCCGCCGAGGCGGCGGAGGCGCAGGAAGCGGCGGAAGCGCAGGCGGCGGCGGCCGCCGGCGAGGGCGCGGAGGGGGCCGCGGCGCCGGCCGAGCGCGCGGCCGGCCCGGCTGCGGACGCGGAGGCGGCGGCGGCCGAGGACGGGCCCGCGGCGGGAGCGGCCGCGTCCTAGGCGGTCGCTCCGAGCAGGGCGCTGATGCCCGCGATCACCGCGCCCGCGAGCGAGACGGCCGCGAGGGAGGTCGCGAAGCCGGTCCCGAAGAAGCGCCACCGCAGGGCCGCAAGCGCGAGCAGCTCGAAGCCGACCACGACCGCCGCGACCACGAGCGCCGCGTGGTAGCTCGGGATCAGGAACGGCAGCGAGTGGAGGATCCCGCCGACGAAGGTGCCGACGCCGGTGATCCCGCCGCGGACGAACGGGTTGCCGCGGCCGGTCAGCTCCCCCGTGTCGGAGAGGCCCTCGGAGAACGCCATCGAGATCGCCGCGCCGATCGAGGTGGCGAGCCCGCCGACGAACGCGTAGAAGGGCTTGTGGCTGATGAGGGCGACGGAGAAGATCGGCGCGAGCGTCGAGAGCGACCCGTCGATCAGCCCGACCATCGCGGGCTGGACGCGCTGGAGCAGGAAGTGGTGCTCGTCGCTCACAGCGAGGGTGTACCAGGCGGCGACCCTGACGCAGGCTGTGAGGCGTTCCTGACGTGCGCCTGCGGCTGACGATCGCCTACGACGGCACCGGCTTCCGGGGCTTCGCCCGCCAGCCGGGGGAGCGGACGGTCGAGGGCGTCCTGCGCGCGGCGCTCGCGACCGTCTTCCCGGGGTTCCAGGGGCTCGGGGTCGCGGGGCGCACGGACGCCGGCGTGCACGCCCTTGCGAACGTCGTCTCGGTCGACGTCGGCGCCGGGCCGCCGCCCGAGCGCGCGGCCGAGGCGCTCAACGCCGCGCTCCCGCCCGACGTCGCCGTCGTGCGTGCGGAGCCGGCGCCGGGCGACTTCCACGCCCGCTTCTCGGCGCGGTCCCGGACGTACCGCTACCGCGTCTGGCGGCGGCGCGAGCGCTCGCCGTTCGAGGTCGACCGCTCGCTCTGGCATCCCCGCCCGCTCGACCTGCAGAAGCTGAACGCCGCCGCGGCGACGGTGATCGGGGAGCGCGACTTCCGCGCCTTCACGCCGACGGACACGCAGCACCGGGTGTTCGTGCGCGTCGTCGAGGACGCCCGCTGGCTCGACCGGGGCGACGCGCTCGAGTTCGAGATCACCGCCGACTCGTTCCTGCGGCACATGGTGCGGACGCTCGTCGGGACGATGCTCGAGCGCGACCCGGACGACCTCATCGAGCTGCTCGGCGGCGCCCCGCGGGCGCGCGCCGGATCGACGGCGCCCGCCTGCGGCCTGTACCTCGTCGACGTCGGCTACGACTGATGCGCCCGGCGATCCCCGCGATGCGACTCCCCGTGGTGCTGTTCGACCTCGACGGCACCGTCGTCGACTCGGGCGCGATCATCCTCTCCTCGATGCGACACGCGACGCGCACCGTGCTCGGCCGGGAGATCCCCGACGAGGTGCTGATGGCGGCGGTCGGAGGCCCTGGGCTCGAGCACCAGATGCGCGCGCTCGGCGGCGAGAGGCACGTGGAGGAGCTGATCCGCGTCTACCGGGAGCACAACGAGCCGCTCCACGCCGGGCTCGAGATCTGCGGCGGGATGGACGACGTGCTCCTCGAGCTGAAGGCGCAGGGGCGGCGCCTCGGGATCGTCTCGGCGAAGCGCCGGAGCACGGTCGAGCTCGCGTTCGCGAGCGTCGAGATCGGGCACCTGTTCGACGTCGTCGTCGGCGGCGACGAGGCGGAGCGCCAGAAGCCGGCGCCCGACCTCCTCCTCCTCGCGCTCGACCGGCTCGGGGCGCGGCCAGCCGAGGCCGCCTACGTCGGCGACTCCCCGTTCGACATGCAGGCCGCGCGGGCGGCCGGGATGCGTGCCGTCGGCGTCACCTGGGGCGGCATCCACGCGCCGGAGGCGCTCGCCGACGCGGACGTCGTCGTCTCGAGGCCGGAGGAGCTCCTTGCCGTCCTCTGACCCGGCCGCCCGCGCCGCGGAGCTTCGCGCGCTCCTGCACCGCTGGAGCTACGAGTACTACGTCCTCGACGAGCCGAGCGTCGACGACGCGACCTTCGACCGGCACTTCGACGAGCTCGTCGAGCTCGAGCGCGCGCACCCCGAGCTCGTCACGCCGGACAGCCCCACGCAGCGGGTGGGCGCCCCGCCGTCCGAGCGGTTCCAGAAGGTGCGGCACCTGACGCCGATGGGCTCGCTCGAGAAGGTGACGAGCGAGGACGGCCTCGTCAAGTGGGCGGACGACGTGCGCAGGCGGCTCGGCGGCGAGCCGGTCGCCTGGGTGACCGAGCCGAAGATCGACGGGCTCGCGATCAACCTCACCTACGAGGACGGCGTGCTCGTCCGCGGCGCGACCCGCGGCGACGGCGTGCAGGGCGAGGACGTGACCGCGAACCTGCGGACGATCGGCTCGGTCCCGCTGCGCATCCTCGGCGACGCGCCGCGGTTGCTCGAGGTGCGGGGCGAGGTGTACATGCCGCTCTCCGGGTTCCGGGCGCTGAACGAGCGCCTCGCGGCGGCGCACCAGAAGGTGGCGCCGAACCCGCGGAACGCCGCGGCCGGCAGCCTGCGCCAGAAGGACCCGTCGGTCACGGCGCAGCGCCCGCTCGCGGTGTGGGTGTACGGCACCGGGGCGCGCGACGGCGTTACGTTCGCCACCCACAGCGAGTCGCTCGCCTGGCTCAAGGAGCACGGGTTCCGCACGAACCCGTTCGTCGAGCGGCTCGACTCGATCGAGGAGGTCGCACGTGCCTGCGCCGCGTGGGAGACGCGGCGCGTCGAGCTCGACTACGAGATCGACGGGATCGTGGTCAAGGTCGACTCGCTCGCCCAGCAGGAGCGGCTGGGCGCGCTCCACGACCGGCCGCGCTGGGCGCGCGCCTACAAGTGGGCGCCGATGACCGCGCAGACGCGGCTGCGGAAGATCATGATCCGCGTCGGCCGCACCGGTGCGCTCAACCCGTGGGCGCTGCTCGAGCCGGTCGAGGTCGGCGGGGTCACGGTCTCGCGCGCCACGCTCCACAACGAGGAGGACATCAACCGCAAGGACATCCGGGAGGGCGACCTCGTGATCGTGCAGCGTGCCGGGGACGTGATCCCGCAGGTGGTCGGCCCGGTCCTCCCGCACCCGCGAGGGACGAGGCCGTTTCGGATGCCGACGCACTGCCCGCTCTGCGGCGCGGAGGTCGTGAAGCCCGAGGGGGAGGCGATGCACCGCTGCCCGAACCGCGCGTGCCCCTCGCGCGGGCTCGAGTCGCTGATCAACTGGGTGCAGGCGGCCGCCGACATCGAGGGCGTCGGCGAGCAGCTCGTGCGCCGGCTCTTCGACCTCGGGCTCGTCCGCTCGATCCCGGACCTGTACGAGCTGACGAAGGAGCAGCTCCTCGAGCTGCCCGGCTTCCAGGAGAAGAGCGCGTCGAACGCGATCGCCGCGATCGAGCACTCGCGCCGGTCGACCCCGCTTCGCCGCGTGCTCTTCGGCCTCAACATCCCCGACGTCGGCTGGGTGACGGCGCAGAACCTCGCCCGCCACTTCCGCAGCATCGACCGGCTGATGGAGGCGACGCAGGAGGAGCTCGTCGCCTGCGAGGGGATCGGCCCCGAGCGGGCGGAGGCGATCGTCGAGTGGTTTCGCGACGACGAGAACCGGCGGCTGGTCGCGCGGCTCCGCGCGCTCGGGCTCAGGCTGGAGGCGGACGAGGACGACCGTCCGTCTGGAGGGCCGCTCGCCGGGAGGCAGTACGCGATCACGGGCACGCTCGAGTCGTTCACCCGCGCGGAGGCGAAGGCGGCGCTCGAGGCGCTCGGAGCCAAGGTCTCCGACAGCGTCTCGACGAGGACGACCGGCCTCGTCGTCGGCGAGGACCCCGGCGCGTCGAAGCTCGAGAAGGCGCGGGCCGCCGGCGTGCCGACGCTGACCGAGGCCGAGCTGAGGGCGCTACTGCGGGGTGAGGGCTAGCCGGCGCACGAACGCGTCCTGCACGGCGTGGGCCGCCGACCAGTCGACGGGGTGGCCGTTCTCGAGCAGGGAGAAGGCGTAGCGCGACCCGACGTAGCCGGAGAGGGCCGAGGCGACGTCGGTCGTCCCCGTCTTGCCGCGGACGACGCCGCGGGTGCCGGGCCCCACGAGCCGGTGCTCGAGCGTCCCGGTCTCGCCCGCGACCGCGAGCGAGTCGCGCACGACCGCGTGCAGCGCCGGGGTCCGCCAGCAGAGCAGGAGCAGCGCGGCGAGCTCGCGGGCGGTGGCACGGTCGAGCCGCGAGAGGCCGGAGCCGTCGACGATCCGCACGCCGGCGAGCGGCACGCCGGCGGCGAGGAGGTCGCGCCTGACGACGGCCGCGCCGGCTGCGGTCGAGCCGACGCCGTCCACCTCGGCGCCGATCTCCTTCAGGACGCACTCGGCGACGAAGTTGTCGCTGTCGGCGTCCATCAGGCGCAGGAGGAGGGCGAGCCGCTGCGAGCGGATCGTGGCGAGGGGCTGCGCGCCGGGGCGCGCGGCGCCGCGGACGGCGCTCCCGGCCTGGACGCCGAGGCGGCGGAGGATCCGGTCGAAGAGCGCGGCCGCGGCGAGGGCCGGGTCGCGGACGAGCCGGCCGGCGCGGAGCCCGCGGTCGACGACGAGCGCCGAGAGCGGCGCGGACTCGACGCCGTAGAAGTCCGGGCGCCAGCCGGGCGCGGTCCAGCGGCGGTCGAACCAGGAGTCGTCGCCCACGATCGCCCCCGTCACCCGGCGGATGCCGAGGCCGGCGAGCTTCCGGGCGAGCCGCTCGAGGCCGCTCGTCGCGAGCGTCGGGTCGCCGTAGCCCTTGAGCACGAGCCGGCCGACCCAGACGCTGCCCTCCCGGCGGCCCTCGCCGAGGACGGCGGTCCGGAACCGGTAGTCGGGCCCGAGCTCGAGGAGGGCGCCGTAGGCGACGGCGAGCTTCTCGTTCGACGCCGGCTCGAGGGCGAGGTCGGGGTTGCGCGCGAACAGGGTCCGCCCGGTCGCGAGGTCGACGGCGACCGCCGCCGACTCCCGCGGCGAGAGGAGCGGCGTCCGGAGCGCGCGCGCGAGCCCGCGGACGAGCACGGGCGCGTGGTCGCTCGCGGCGGTCGCGCCCGCCGCGAGCGGCGCGAGCAGGGCGGCCGCGGCGGCCGCGGCCAGGCTGGCGGAGCGGGGCGCCAACGCACCGCGGAGTATGCCGGACGCCATCGGACGCGCCGCCCGTCGCCGGAGCGTCCGCCCGCCGCCGGGCCCGCCGCCGGGGGAAGATGGGCCGCGCGGCCCATGACGGCGGCGAGGGGAGGGCGGATACTCGCCCGAGATGGCCGGCGCGGACCCGCTGCTCGCCGAGATCGAGGCGCTGCTCGCCTCCGGGGACGCGGGCGACCCGGCGCGGATCGAGCGGACGCTGACCGACGGCTATGCCCGGGTGCTCGCGCTCGAAGGCGAGCAGCGCCGGATCCGGCGCGCGCTCGACGGGCTGACCGCCGGCGCCGGCGGCGCAGCCGCGGCCTCCGGCGCGGAGCTCGCCGCGCTCGTCCGGGCGCTCGAGCGGCGGGACGACGCGATCGGCGCGCTGCGGGCGCAGCTTCGCGCCCTGCGCCGGCGCCACGCGGCCGCCCTCCGCGCCGGAGGCGCCTGACGCCGGTCCCGGACGCGGGCTACACGAGTCCCGAGCGCACGGCGTAGACGGCGGCCTGGATGCGGTTCTCGATCTGGAGCTTCATCAGGATGTTCGAGATGTGGTTCTTCACCGTCTTCGGGCTGATGTGCAGCTCGGCGGCGATCATCGCGTTGTCCTTGCCGTTCGCGATCAGCTTCAGCACCTGGATCTCGCGCTCCGAGAGCTCCGACCGGATCGTCTCGGCCTCGCGCGGCGACGCGCTCGTCGCGCGAAGCCGCTGGAGCACCTTCGCCGCGATCGGCGGCGAGACGAGCGACTCGCCGGCCGCGGCGGCTCGGATGCCGGTCATCAGCTCGTCGATCGACGCGTCCTTCAGCAGGTAGCCGCAGGCGCCGGCGAGGATCGCGTCGATCACGTCGGCGTCCTCGTCGGAGATCGTCAGGACGAGCACGCGGGTGAGCGGCGCGACCATCGCGATCTGCCGCGTCGCCTCGACCCCGCTGATCCCCGGCATGTTCAGGTCCATCACCACCACGTCGGGCGCCGCCTCGCGGATCTGCCGCAGCGCGTCGGTGCCGTTGTCGGCCTCGCCGACGACGTCGACGCCCTGCTCCTCGAGCAGGGTGCGCAGGCCGCTGCGGAAGAGGTCGTGGTCGTCGACCAGGAGGACCCGCGGCGAGGTGTCGGGCGTCGAGTCGCTCAGTGCAAGGCAATTGTGACCGACCGCGACCCCCACGCGCCCGCCTGTGCGCAGCTCGGGAACCACAGGTCGATCCGGTCCCCGACGATCGCGCTGCCCGTGTCGGCGGCGACGGCCTCGCCGTAGCCGGGGATGGTGAGGTGCGTGCCGAGCGGGATCACCCGCGGGTCGACGGCCGCGACGCCCCAGCCGGCCGCGATCCCGGTCGCGGTCCGGCCGCTCAGGCAGTAGCCGGTCGAGACGACGACGACGCCGCCGCGCGTGCCGGCGGGGACCGGGGCGGCGACGGCGGCCCGAAGCCGGGCGCCGGTCAGCGCCTGCGTGCGCGCGGCCGCGGCGCGCGCGGCGGCCTCCACCCGCACGATCGCCCGCGCGTTCGCGGCCTCGCGGGCGGCGAGCGCGGCGACGAACGCGGCCCGCTCGGCGTGCACCGCCGCAAGCCTCGCAGCCTCCGCCCGCGCTTGCCGGATCGACTCGGCGAGGCGTGCCTCGCGCGCGGCGAGCGCCCGCCTCGCCCGGAGCGCGCGGGTCCCGGCGGCGCGGAGGTCGCTCACGATCTGCGTGTCGAGCGAGTCGACCCTGTCGATGGTGTCGAGCTGCGAGAGGACGTCGCTGAGCGAGCTCGCCCCGAGGAGGACCTCGAGCGTGCCCGAGCCGGACCGCTCGTAGAGCGCGCGCAGGCGAGCCGCGAGCCGAAGCTGCGAGACCCGGACGTCGGCGCGCGCGAGGCGGAGCTCGCGCTCGAGCCGCGCCCGCTCGGCCCGGAGGGCCGAGGCCTGCGCGCGGAGCGCGGCGAGCCGGCCCTGCGCCGCGCCGAGGCGCGCGTCGAGCGAGTAGAGGTCGAGGACGGCGGAGCGCCGCTGCCGCTCGATCGCGGCGTTCGCCGCCCGCAGGCCGGCGGCCGTGGGGCGGGCCGCTGTCGCCGGGACCGGCAACAGAACGGCGGCCGCGCAGAGCGGGAGGAGGCCGCAGGGGAGCCGTCGGAGGCCGGGCACAGCGCGGGACCCTAACACGGTCCCGCCCGTGTTCCAGATGAGATTGCTGAAGTTTGAAGGAGGTTTTCGGCCCGTTCTCGGTTGCCGCCGTCCTCACAGGTTGTTAACCTCCGGCCCTCGTGCTGCACCGGCCCCACCGGTGCGTCGCACCCGCCAGGCGGTCGAGGACGCTCGGGCGTTCGGGACGCGGTGCGGCGCCGTCCGTCCTGCTCGCGGCCCTCGTCGCGCTCGCCGCCGCCCTCCCGGTCGCCGCGAGCCCGCCGACGAGCGCGTCGATCGCCGCCAAGCGCGCGGAGGCGCAGCAGGTGCTGAACGAGGTGAACGGGCTGAACGCGAGCCTCGACCGGGCCGATGAGCTGCTCAACCTCGCGAACCTCCGCCTCGCGCAGGTCCGGCGCGACATCGCGCTCAACCGCTACGAGCTCCGGGTCGCGAGGCGCAACCTGGCGCGGAGCCGCCAGACGATCGCCCGGCGGCTCGTCACGCTCTACACCTCCGGGCAGTCCTCCGCGCTCGAGCTCGTGCTCGGGGCGACGAGCCTCGAGGACATCCTCCGGCGCCTCGACACCCAGAACCGGGTCTCGTCGCTCGACGCCCAGGTGATCGCCGAGGTGCAGACCTTCAAGACCGCGGTGCAGGTGCACGCCCGCCGGCTCGCGGTCGCGCGGCGGCAGGTCGTCCGGCTCGTCCAAGAGCGCCGCGCCGAGCAGCGGGCGATCGAGGTCCGCCTCGGCGAGCGGCGGCGCCTCCTCTCCTCCCTGAACGCGCAGGTCGCCCAGCTCGTCCAGGAGCAGCAGGCGGCGGAGGTCGTCGCCGCCCAGCGCGCCCGCGCCGCCTACAGCGAGGCGCGGAGCGTGCAGGCAAACGCGGTGATCGGCGCGTCGGCCGTCACCCCCGAGGGCCCGAGCATCGTCCCGCCCTCCCAGTACGCGGGCGTCGCCGGGATCGCCCTCGGCTACCAGGGCGTCCCGTACGTGTGGGGCGGGGCCTCCCCGAGCGGCTTCGACTGCTCCGGCCTCGTCATGTACGCCTACGAGCAGGTCGGCGTCTCCCTGCCACACTCCTCCTACGCGATGTGGAACGAGGGCGTGCCCGTCCCGCGCGACCAGCTCCAGCCGGGCGACCTCGTCTTCTTCGACGGCCTCGGGCACGTGGGGCTCTACATCGGCAACGGGCTGTTCGTCCACGCCCCGCACACCGGCACGGTCGTCCAGGTCTCGAGCCTCGACGCCGGCTCGTACGCCGCGAGCTACGTCGGCGCCCGTAGGATCCTCGGGTAGGTAGCAGGAGGAAGCGCCCGGGACGACGAACCCGGCGCTTTCGCGAGTCGCCGGCGCCCGGCCGCGGCCCGGACCCGGACACTGGAGGCGAGATGCGCACGACCTGGAACGGCTCCCTCAGCTTCGGCCTCGTGAACATCCCGGTCGGGCTCGCCCCCGCCACCGCGCCGGCTGCCCGCGCCTCTGACGTCCAGTTCCGGATGCTGCACCGCGCCTGCCTGACCCCGATCAGGCAGAAGCGCTGGTGCCCGGTGCACGACGTCGAGGTCGGCCCGGACGAGCTCGTCCGCGGTTTCGAGGCGGCGAAGGGCCGGTTCGTCCCGGTCGAGGACGAGGAGCTCGAGGCCCTCGAGCGGCGCGACACCTCGCGCGCGATCGAGATCGGCCGCTTCGTCAAGGCGGAGGAGGTCGACCCGATCTACTTCGACCGCACCTACTTCCTCGTGCCCGCGGGGACCGAGGCGCAGCGCCGCCCGTACGCGCTCCTCGCGCGGGCGATGCGCGACGAGGGCGTGGTCGGGATCGGCTCGTTCGTCCTCGCGGGCAAGGAGAAGCTGTGCCTCGTCCGCCCGAAGGGGGAGGCGCTCGCGCTCGAGACGCTGTTCCACGCCGACGACGTCAAGGGCGAGGAGGAGATCGACGAGGCGGTCGGCCGGACGCCGGTGAAGGCGGAGGAGCTCGGGCTCGCGCGCCAGCTCATCTCCGGCCTGCTCGGGCCCTTCGAGCCCGAGGCGCAGCTCCGGAGCGCCTACCGAAGCTCCCTCAAGGAGCTGCTCGAGGCGAAGCTCGCCGGCGCCGAGCTGCCGCCGCCGGCCCCGGAGCCCGCCGCGACGCCGGTCGTCGACCTGATGGAGGCGCTCCGCCAGTCGATCGCGGCCTCCAAAGCGCGGACGCGGACGCCGGCCCGGAAGCGGGCTGGCGCGAGCAAGCGCGCGCCGGCGGGTCGCGAGTAGCGCCCGCCCGCGCCGCGGGCCTCAGCGCTTCGGCGCGACCGCGCGCAGGTGCTCGAGCTGCGCCTGGAACAGGGTCTTGTCGATCTTCCCCTGGTAGATCGGCACGTGCTCCTCGACGCAGATGCGGATCACCTCGTCGCGGTCGAGCCCGACCTCCTTCGACAGCTCCTCCGGCGTCAGGTGGTTGGCCATGTCGCTCCTCTCGGTCGGTCGTCGTGCTTCGTCCGGTCCACGAAAAAGCCCGCCGCGCTCGAAGCGCCGGCGGGCTCTATCGGCTCGCTGCGTCCGGGGACGGCCGGCACGCCTCACGCACCGGGCCCTGTCTCGACGCTGCGCATGGTGCGCACACTCTAGACGACCGGGCGGTCGCGGGGACGCAGCCGGCCCCGCTAGGATGTCAGCGCTCTCGGGGTGTGGCGCAGCCTGGTAGCGCGCTCCGTTCGGGTCGGAGAGGTCCCCAGTTCAAATCTGGGCACCCCGACTTCTCCCGGGTCGGCGGTGCCAGACTGGAGGTCTGGCACCGTTCGCCGACATCAGGGCGGTCGTCTTCGACGTCGACTTCACGCTCGCGCGTCCGGGCCCCGACCTCGGGCCCGACGGCTACCGGGAGCTCGGGCGCCGCTACGGCCTCGAGCTCGACCCGAGCCGCTACGAGGCCGCGCGCGCGGCGGCGCTCGCCGAGCTCGAGCGCCACCCGGAGCTCGACCACGACGAGGAGCTGTGGGTGCTCTTCACCGAGCGGATCATCCGCGGCATGGGCGGGACCGGTGACACCTACGCGGCGGCGGTCGAGATGGAGCGCCGCTGGACGCGGTCGGCGCACTTCGAGCTGTACGACGACGCCCTGCCGGCGCTCGAGCGGCTGCGGGCGCACGGGCTGAAGATCGGCCTCCTCTCCAACTCCTCGCGCGACCTGGCCGAGTTCGTCGCCCACCACGGCCTACCCGCCGACGCGCTCCTCACCTCGCACGCGCACGGGAAGACGAAGCCGCACGCGTCGATCTTCCGCGCCGTCCTCGACCTGCTCGGCGTCGCGGTGGCCGAGGCGGTGATGGTCGGCGACACGGTCGAAGACGACGTCGAGGGCGCCCGCGCGGTCGGAATGCGCGCCCTGCTCGTCGACCGGGAGGGCCGCTACCCGGGACGTCCCGACCGGCTCGGCGGCCTCGACGAGCTGCCGGCGGCGCTCGGCCTCCGCGCCTGAGCCGCCCGGGCCGCCGCCCGCGACCGCGGGCCGGCCGGCATAGAATTCGGCGCATGCTCCCGGGCCCGCGCCGGATCAACCTCCTCGCCCGCGACACGTGGGACTTCGGCTCCATGCGCCACGGCTACCGCTGGCGGGGCGCCTCGGTCGGCAAGCGCCTCCGCTCCGCCCGGGTCGGGGCGGCGGCGTACGACCTGCTGAGCGACGAGGACCGCTCGTGGCCCTACCACTTCCACCACGGGATGGAGGAGTGGCTGCTCGTCGTCGACGGGACGCCGACGCTCCGTCACCTCGGCGGCGAGTGGGAGCTGAAGGCCGGCGACCTCGTCTGCTTCCCGCCGGGTCCGCAGGGGGGCCACCAGCTCCGCGGGCCGGGGACGGTGCTGCTCTTCTCGGCCAACCGCTCGCCGGAGGCGGTCGAGTACCCGGACAGCGGCAAGATCGCGATCCGGCCGCCGGGCAAGATCCTGCGCGCCGAGCCCGAGCTCGACTACTGGGAGGGCGAGGAGATCCCCGAGGGCGAGCCGGCCCCGGCCGCGCCGAAGGAGGCACCCTGAGCGCCGCCGCCGAGGAGCCGGTCTACCTCCACCTGCCCGTCAACGTCCTCGAGGTGGAGACGCAGGGCGACGAGGGGAGGCCGCCCGGCTACCGGGCGCGCGCCGCCCGCCTCGGCCCGCTCGTCGGCGCGAAGGCGCTCGGGCTGACGGTGTACGACCTCGACCCGGGCGAGAGCGTCGCCCCGTACCACTACGAGTACGGGAACGAGGAGTGGCTGATCGTCCTCGCCGGGAAGCCGACGCTCCGGGACGCCGACGGCGACGAGTACGAGCTCGCGCCGTGGGACATCGTCCTCTTCCCGGAGGGGCCCGAAGGCGCGCACAAGGTCTCCAACCGCACGGACGAGCCGGTCAGGGTGGCGATGCTCTCGACGACGAACGAGCCGTCGGTCGCCGTCTACCCGGACAGCGGCAAGATCGGGGTGTGGACCGAGCGCGGCGCCGACGGGCGACTCTTCCGCCTCGACGACGCGGTCGACTACTGGGAGGGCGAGGCCGAGCGCCCGGCGGCCGCGGCGGCGCCCGGTGAGGCGCCTGGGAACGGCGCCCAGCCCGCCGGCTCCTAGCCCCGCCGGGACGCGCCGTCCCCGGCGGCCGCTCCGGCGCCGGCGGCCCGGCCGCCCGGCGAGCGGGCGTGCACGGCCGCGAGCGCCGGCGCCCACGCGCAGAGCGGCGAGACCTCGCCGCCGCGGCCGTTCAGGGCACGGTAGCCGAGCGCGTGCTCGGCCTGCATCAGCTTGTGGATCTGCGTCGTCCCCTCGTAGATGATCGGGGCGCGCGCGTTACGGAAGTAGCGCTCGATCCCGGTCTCGGCCGCGTAGCCGTAGGAGCCGAACACCTGCACCGCGAGGTGCGCCGCCTCGAACGCCGACTCGGTCGCGTGCCACTTCGCGAGCGAGGTCTCGCGCGTCGAGCGGCGGCCCGCGTTCTTCATCCAGGCGGCCTGCATCACGAGCAGCTTCGACGTCTCGTAGCCGAGGACCATGGTGGCGATCATGTCCTGGACGAACTGGTAGCGGCCGATCTCCTGCCCGAACGTCGTGCGCTCGCGCGCGTACGCGACCGCCCGCTCCAGGCATGCGCGGATCACCCCGCACGCGCCGGCGGCGACGGTGAACCGGCCGTGGTCGAGACCGTACATCGCGATCTCGAACCCCTGCCCCTCCTCGCCGATCCGGTTCTCGGCCGGCACCTCCACGTCCTCGAAGAAGAGCTCGCCGGTCGACCCCGCCCAGACGCCCAGCTTGTGCTCCTGGTCGCGGGTGGTGAAGCCCGGCATCCCCTTCTCGAGCACGAACGCGCTGATCCCCTTGTGCGCGCCCGCCGGGTCGGTCTTCGCGAACACGAGCGCGTGGTCGGCGACCGACGCGTACGAGATCCAGTTCTTCTGGCCGTTCAGGACGTAGACGTCGCCCTCGCGCCGCGCCGTCGAGCGCATCGCCGCGACGTCGGAGCCGGCGCCGGGCTCGGTGAGCCCGAAGCACGCGAGCTTCTCTCCCTTCGCCTGCGGGACGAGCCAGCGGCGCTTCTGTTCCTCGGTGCCGTAGCGAAGGAGCGAGAGCGAGTTCAACCCGACGTGGACGGAGATGAGGGTGCGGAACGCCGCCTCGCCCCGCTCCACCTCCTCGCAGGCGAGCGCCTCGGCGACGAAGTCGAGCCCGGCGCCCCCGTACTCCGGCGGCACGACGATCCCGAGCACCCCGAGCTCGGCCAGGCCCTCGATCAGCTCGAGGTCGAGCCGGTGCTCGATGTCGTTGCGGACCGCCACCGGCAGGATCCGCTCGTCGACGAAGGCGCGAACCGTCTCCTGGATCAGCCGCTGTTCCTCGGTAAGCTCGAAGTCCACGCAGCAACACTAGCCCCGTTGAGCCCGTTCCCTCACTCCGCCCTCGTCCTCGGCCTCGTCCTCGCGCTCGTGTCGGCGGGAGCCTTCAACTGGTCGTGGGTGGCCCAGCACACGATCACCTCGCGGATGCCGCGGCTCGAGCTGCGGCGGCCGCTGTGGTCGCTCAAGCTCCTCTTCTCGCACCGCCGCTGGCTCGCCGCGTTCCTCGTCGGCATCGGCGGCTGGGTCCTGTACGTGCTCGCCCTCCGGCTCGCGCCGCTCTCGCTCGTCCAGTCCGTGTCGGCCGGCGGGGTGGGGCTGCTCGCGGTGTTCGCCCAGCGGGCGGCGGGGGAGCGGCTGCCGCGCCGCGAGTGGATCGGGGTCGCCTTCGCGGTCGTCGGCCTCGTCTTCCTCTCCGGCTCGCTCGCCGGCGGCTCGACCGGCGGGCACCACGGCTCCTGGACGGCGGTGATCGCCTGCTTCGCCGCCGCCGGGGTGGGCGTGCTCGCCTTCCTCGGCCCGATCCAGCCGCTGCTCGCGCCGGGCGCCGCCTGGGGGATCGCCGCCGGCCTCATGTACGCGACCGCCGACATCGGCACCAAGGCGGTCTGGCAGGGCGGCCTCTTCCTGGCGCTCGTCGTGCCGATCTGGGCGTGCCACGTGGTCGCGTTCACGACGATCCAGATGGGCTTCCAGCGCGGGCGCGCGCTCGCGACCGCCGGGCTCTCGTCCTTCTGCACGAACGCGCTGCCGATCCTCGGCGGCCTGACCGTGTACCGCGAGCACCTGCCGGGCGGAGGGCTCGGCGCCCTGCGCATCCTCGCGTTCGCCTGCGTCGTCGTCGGCGCGGCCGCGGTCGCGCGCCGGGAGCCCGCGGCGGGCGCCGCGCCGCTCGCCCACGCGAGCCCCCGCTAGCAACGCGAGCCCCCGCTAGCATGCGCGGACCTTGAGCGGGCTCACGAGGCACCTCCGCCTCGCGACGGGAGCGTCCCTGCTCGGGTGCGCGGTGGTCGCGGTCGGGCTCGTCTTCGCCGGGTCGGCGACGACGCTCGCCGGCGGGCTCCGGATCGCCGGGGTGCCGGTCGGAGGGCTGACGCCGCGGCAGGCGAGGGCGACGCTCGAGGCGCGCAGCGCGCGGCTCGCGAACGTCCCGGTCACCTTCCTCGCCGGGCGGGAGCGCGTGTCGATCCGGCCGAGCGAGCTCGGCGTGCGCCCCGACTGGCGCGCGGCGGTCGACGAGGCCTCCCGCGAGGGCGACGGGTTCGCCGTCCTGCGCGGCTTCCGCCGGCTGACGCTGCAGCTCGACCCGCGGGACATCGAGCCGCCGGTGCGCGCCTACGACGCCGCGGTCGCCTACGAGGTCGGACGGATCGCCGCCAGGGTCGACCGGCCGGCCGTCCCGGCGCGGCTCGTCCGGCACGGGCTCGCGGTCGAGGCGGTTCCGGGGCGGACGGGGCGCCTGCTCGACCGGGCGGCCGCGGCGCGCACGATCGTCGACGCCCTCGCCTCGTTCTCGCGCGCGCCCGTCCGCCTCCCGCTCGTGCGCGACCCGCCGGCGGTCACGGTCGGGAGCCTCGCCCGCAACCTCGCGCTCGCCCGGCGGATCGTCTCCGCCCCGGTGAGCGTCGGCCGCGGCTCCGCGGCGGTCGAGATCTCGCGGGCGCAGCTCGCGGCGATGCTGGAGCTCCCGGCGACCGGCGGCGCGGCGCCGGCCCTCGGCGGCCCTGCCGCCGACGCCTTCTTCCGGCGCCTCGACCGCGAGGTCGCCCGCCCGCCGCGGGACGCGACCTTCGCGGTGGACGGGCCGAAGGTGACGCTCGTCCGCAGCCGTCCCGGGCTCGCCGTCGACGTGCCGCGGACGCTCGCGTCCGTGCTCGCGGCGGCGGAGCGGCGCGTCCGGCGCCGCGCCCTCCTCGTCGAGACGACGGTTCCGCCGCGGCGGACGACGGCCGAGGCGAAGGCGATGGGGATCACCGGGCTCGTCTCCAGCTACGAGACGTTCTTCGGCGGGATCCCGAACCGCATCCACAACGTCCAGCTCGTCGCCCACCTGATCGACGGCACGTTCATCCCCCCGGGCGCGACGTTCTCGTTCAACCGGACGACGGGCGCGCGCACCGCCGCGAAGGGGTTCCTGGAGGCGCCGGTGATCATCAACGGCGAGCTGCAGACCGCGCTCGGCGGGGGCGTCTGCCAGGTGTCGACGACGACGTTCAACGCCGCGTACGAGGCCGGCCTGCCGATCACCGCGCGCACGAACCACGCGCTCTACATCTCGCACTACCCGCTCGGCCGAGATGCGACCGTGGACTACCCGGACGTCGACCTCCGGTTCGTGAACGACACCGGGCACTGGCTCCTCCTCCGGACGTTCGTCACCGACTCGTCGCTCGTCGTCGCCCTGTACGGGACGCCGCAACACCGCCGGATCGAGAGCGAGACCTCGCCGCTCGAGGTCGTGGCGAAGCAGCGGGTGGTGAAGAGGGTCGACCGGACGCTGAAGCCGGGGGAGCAGGTCGTCGACGACCCCGGCGAGCCCGAGATGACGACCTGGGTGCGCCGGCGCGTCTACGCCGCGAGCGGGAAGCTGCTCTCCGACCAGACCTTCTACTCGACCTACGTCGCCGCCCCCGAGCTCGTCCGCGTCGGGCCGAAGCCGAAGAAGAAGCGCGGGAAGGTCACGACGCCTGCGTCAGCGCGTCGGCCAGCCACGACGGCGTCCGGGTAGGCCGCAGCGTCTTCGCGTCGACCGTCCCGTGCACCGTCCAGCCGTCGGCGAGGATCGTCTCGCCCCGGGCGACCAGGTAGTCGAAGCGGAAGCGCGCGCCCCGCGCGCCATGGCAGCGCGTGTGCACGAGCAGCCGGTCGTCGAAGAACGCCGGCGCGCGGAAGCGCGCGTGCGACTCGAGCACGAGCGACTCGAGCCCCTCGTCGCGCAGGCGCTGGTACCCGCCGGCGAAGGCCTCGAGGAACTCGACGCGCGCCACCTCGAACCAGATGAAGTAGTTGGAGTTGTGCGCGACGCCCTGCGCGTCGGTGTCGGCGAAGCGGACGCGGATCCGCGCCGCGAAGGGGAACCCGTCGGTCTCCGCGCCCACGGGCGAGAATCTACGTCCGGCGGCGGCCGCCCGAGAGCGCAGCCCGCAGCAGCTCGGGCCGGTAGAGCATCCAGACGTGGCCGCCGGGGGCGTCGACCTCCTCGTAGGTTGCGCCGGCGAGCCGGGCCAGCCGTCTGCCGAGCTCGGGCGTCGTCAGCCGGTCGGTCGTGCAGGCGACGACGGCGCACGGGACGCCGGCCGCGGCGAGCCGCTCGAGCTCGGGCGTGAGGTCGAGGTCGCGCAGGGTGCGGGCGAGGCGGAGCGCGGCGAGCGGCGCGGCGAGGACGCGACCGGTCGCGAGCCGGAGCTCGGGGCCCGGGTAGAGGCCGTCGGCGACCTGGCGGAGGAGCGTGAGGGCGCTCTTCCAGAGCGGGCGGGAGAGCGGCAGGCCGGCCGGGGAGACGAGCACGAGCCGGCGCACGCGCCCCGGGTGGTCGCAGGCGGCGAGCACGGCGAGCGCGGCCCCCATCGAGTGGCCGGCGAGCACGACCGGGGCGTCGCGCCGCGCGAGCTCCCCGGCGAGCCAGCGGCGGTACGCGGCGAGGTCGCCGCGGGTCGCGCGGAAGGACGGCGGCTCGAGCACCTCGAAGCCGGCGGGGACGCAGGCGGCGTAGAGAGCACGCGGCGCGCCGAAGCCGGGCACGAACACGCCCGGCTCGCTCGCGTGCGCGGCCGCCGTGCCCGCCACCGCTAGAAGGCGCTGAGCTGCGCGTGCGCGTCGAGCCCGGAGACGCCGACGCCGACGAGCCGGAGCGGGCCGGGACGGTCGCGGAGGGCGCGGTCGAGCAGGCGGCAGGCGAGCTCGCCGATCCGCTCCGGGTCGTCGGTGCCGGCCGGCAGCGACCTCGAGCGCGTCCGGATCGCGAAGTCGGGGTAGCGGAGCTTCGTCGTCACCGTCCGCGCCACCTGGCCGCGGGCCCGGAGCTCCTCGCCCAGCCGGGCTGCCATCCGCCGCAGCTCGTCGTGGAGGCGCTCGGGGTCGCCGACGTCGCGCGGGAACGTCTCCTCGTGGGAGATGGAGACCCTGATCGTCGACACCTCGAGCGGGCGCGGGTCGATCCCGCGCGCCCGGTCGCGGAGGACGCGGCCGACGGCCCCGCGGACGAGCGGGTCGCCGTCGGGGAGCGCGGCGAGCTGGCCGATCGTCTCGATCCCGGCGGCACGCAGGCGCGCCTCGCCGCGCGGGCCGATCCCCGGGAGCAGGCGCAGCGGCAGCGGGGCGAGGAAGGCGGCCTCGCGGCCGGGACGGACGGCCGTCAGCCCGCCGGGCTTGCGCCGGTCGGAGGCGATCTTCGCCACCACCTTCGAGCTCGCGACCCCGACCGAGCACGTGAGCCCGGTGCGCGCGCGGATGACCGCCTGCACCGCCTCCGCGAGCGCGCGCGCGTCGTCGAAGCCCGGCGCCACCGCGCCGAGGTCGAGGTAGCCCTCGTCGAGCCCCGCCTGCTCGACCGTCGGCACGATCTCGCGCACGATCGACCAGACCTCCCGGGAGTACGCGCGGTAGAGGCTCATCCGCGGGTGGACGAACACCGCCGCGGGGCAGCGCCGAAGCGCCTCGGCCGAGGGCATCGCCGAGGTGATCCCGTAGGCCCGCGCGACGTAGTTGGCGGTCGAGACGACGCCGCGCCCGTGCGGGTCGCCGCCGACGACGAGCGGGAGCCCTCGAAGCGCCGGGTCCTCGAGCTCCTCGACGGCGGCGAAGAACGCGTCGAGATCGAGGTGGGCGACGATCACCGGGAGACGGCGGCCTCGACCCGGCGGCGAGTCGCACGCGGGTCGACGGCGGGGAAGCGGTCGAGCTTCGGCTCGAGCTCGTCGCCGAGCGCGCGCAGCAGGCGCCGGATCCGGCCGCCCTCGGCTAGCTCGCACATTCACATTCGGACGCGCGCTCGACGCCGACGAGCCGGCGGACGAGCCCGTGGGAGCGCGGGTGGGCCGCGTCGGGGTCCTCCTCCGCGAGCGGCTCGTCGAGCCGGAGCTCCGGGACGGGAGGCGGGTCCGGGACGGCGACGCCGACGGCGCGCAGCCCGGCGGCGCCGGCGGAGACGAGCGGGGCCTCCGGCGAGGCGCGGCCGGCTGCGAGGTCGCGCAGCCCCGCCACGGCGAGGTCGCTGCCCGGCGTCTCCACGAACGGGGAGAAGGTACCCCGCGGGCCGGCGGCGCGGCCTGCCCTCAGGCGCGCCCGGCGATCGTGGCGGCGAGCGTCCGCGCCTCGTCGTGCGAGAGCGCGTGCGCCGAGCGGACCTGCCGGAGGTACGCCCCGAACGCGCGCGCGACCTCGCGCTCGCTCGCTCCCCGCGCCGCCAGCCGGTCGAGGAGCTCGTGCGCGCCCGCCCGCTCGGCGGCGGTGAGGTCGAAGCGGACGCCGGTGCGGTCGATCGCCACCGTCCGCAGCCGGTCGTGGAAGACGCCCGCGAGGGCGAGCCCGGTCGCGAGCAGGAGGAGCACGATCGCGAGCGTCTCCGAGCGCTGCGAGGGGGCACCGGCGTCCGGGGTCGGCAGCCACACCTCCCAGATCGCCACCCAGACGAGGAGCCCGGCGAGCGGCAGGAGCACGATCGGCGCGATCTCGGCGCCGACCCAGCGGACCGCCGCAGCAGCGGTCCCGCGCAGCCTGCTCACGCCGCGACTCTACGGCACGTACAGTTCCGGGTGCAAGCGGGAAAGGAGGCCCGATGGACGCGAAGCGCACGGTGATCTCGCAGCTCACCTCGGTCGGCGAGGGCGCCCTCGGCCGGCTCGTGCAGAACCCGGTCGCGCACCGCGCGCTCGACGGCGCCCTGCAGGTGAAGGACCGGGTCGAGCGGCTGATCCGGGGCGTCGAGTCGCTCGAGCGGCGGATGGAGGCGGTGGAGCGGCGTCTGGACGCGCTCGAGGCGAGGCCGAGGCGCCGCGCCGCGGTTCGGCGCGCGCCGAAGCAGACGACCACGACCTGATCGCCCGGAGCGGGCCGGGACGGGGCCCGGCCCCTACCGGCCGCCGGGGCGGCCGGCCGGGACGCGCACCCGCAGCGCGCCCGGCACGACCTGGAAGCGGGCCGGGGTCCGCCCGCCGGGCTCGCCGTCGACCTCGAGCGGCAGCGGCTCGGCCGCCTCGACCTCGACGACGGGACCGCGCAGCACCTCGACCTTCGGGTGGCGGACGTGCCCGCCGCGGTAGAGCCGCGGCGAGGTGGTGACGAAGTCGAGCTTCGTCACGTCGCCGACCACGACGACGTCGAGGAGGCCGTCGTCGATGCTCGCCTCCGGCGCGAGCCGCATCCCGCCGGCGTGCCACTGCCCGTTCGCGACGATCACGTCGTGCATGCGCCCCCGGCGCTCCTCGGCCCCGACGCGGACCGTCACCTCCGTGTTGCGCCAGGTGAGGAACTCGCGGACGAGCGCGAGGTAGAAGGTCGCGCGGCCACCGAGCGCCTTCGAGCCCGCGTTCGCGCGCCGCGCGACCGCGCCGCTCATGCCGACCGAGCCGACGTTCGCGAACCAGCGCTCGCCGCCGTCGAAGCGCACCCGGCCGAGGTCGACCGTGCGCGTCTTCCCGGTCAGGGCGACCCGGACGGCGTCGTCGAGCCGGCTCGGGATCCCGCAGGAGCGGACGAAGTCCTCGCCCGTCCCCGACGGCAGCACCGCGAGCGTCGCCTCCGAGCCCGCGGCCCCGTTCACGACCTCGTTCAGGGTGCCGTCGCCGCCGACGACGACGAGCAGCTCGTACCGGGCCGCCGCCTCGCGCGCGAGCTCGACCAGGTGGCCGGCCCGGGCCGAGAGGAGGGCGTCCCCCTCCAGCCCGAGGGCGCGGGCGCGCTCGCGCAGCCTCGGCCAGCGTCTCCCGGTCGCGCCGTTGCCGCTCGCGGGATTGACGAGGAAGACGGCCCGCTCGCCCACGCGGGCTGGCTAGCGCTGGGAGACGGCGACGTCGAGCGCGAGCCGCGTCATCCGGTCGACTGCGGCCTGCAGCTCCTCGTCGGTGATCCGCGTGAACACGCCCTCGACGACGATGTCGCTGACGGTGAGGAAGCACGCCGCCTCGACGCCGCGGATCGCCGCCACCGTGAAGAGCGCCGCCGCCTCCATCTCGACCGCGAGCACCCCGCGGGAGGACCAGCGCTCGTACTGCCCCTCCTTCGGGTTGTAGAACAGGTCGCTCGAGACCACCGGCCCGACGTGGAGGGTCTCGCCCGTGTGCTTGGCGACGTGCACCGCCTCGTGCACGAGGCTCCACGACGCGGTCGGGCAGTGCGGCTCGCCGTCGACGAGGTGCGACGCGGTCGCGTCCGCCGGCACGGCCGTGAGCGCCACGATCAGGTCGCCGAGCCGGTGGGCCGGCTGCAGCCCCCCGCAGGTGCCGACGCGGATCAGGCGCTTGCAGCCGAGCTGGATCAGCTCCTCGCACACGATCGTCGCGCTCGGGCAGCCCATCCCGGTCCCCTGCACCGACACCGGCGTCCCCTTGTACCGCCCCGTGAACCCGAGGAGCCCGCGCTCGGCGTTCCGCTGGACCGGGTCCTCGAGGTACGTCTCGGCGATGTAGCGCGCGCGCAGCGGGTCGCCCGGGAGGAGGACCGCCTCGGCGTAGTCGCCCGGCTCGGCACGGACGTGGATCGGCATGACCGGCGCAATCTAGTCGCCCCGCGCCGGCACCGGGGCGGCGAGGAGCGCGCGCCCGGGGCGAGGCTCTAGCCTGCCGCCGTGAGCCCGATCGAGCCGACCTACGAGCAGGTGCTCGAGTTCTGCGCGCGCGACCCGGTCGAGCGGGTCTTCCTCGAGGACGTCGCGCGCCGCGGCCTCGGTCGCTTCCAGGCGACGGCGGGCCCGGACGGGACGCTCGCGTCCCTCTGCCACCTCGGCGCGAACCTCGTCCCGTCCGGCGCCGGCTGCGCCGTCTACGCGGCGGCGGCGGCGCGGTCGCGGTCGCGCATGCTCATCGGCGAGGAGCGCGCGGTCGGCGAGCTCTGGGAGGCGGCGCGCGCGCGCATGCCGCGGCCTCGCGAGGACCGACCGGGCCAGCCGGTCTACGTGATCGACCACCCGGTCGCCGCGGGCGGGACGGGCCTGCGCCCGGCGACGGTCCGCGACCTCGACCGGCTGCTGCCGGCCTGCGCGGCCGCGCACGAGGAGGAGCTCGGCGTCGACCCGCTCGCGCGCGACCTCGACGGCTTCCGCTGGCGGACGCTCGCCCAGATCGAGGAGGGCCGCTCCTGGGTCTGGCTCGAGCGGGGGGTCGTCCGCTTCAAGGCCGAGGCGTCGGCCTGGACGCCGGCGGCGGTGCAGGTGCAGCAGGTGTGGGTCGACCCGGAGGTCCGCCGCCGCGGGTACGGGCGGGCCGGGATGCAGGACCTGATCAACCTCCTCCTCGAGACGACGCCTCTCGTCACCCTCTTCGTCCGCACCGACAACGAGCCGGCGATCCGCCTGTACGAGTCCCTCGGGATGACGCGCGTCGGGGCCTACCGCTCCATCCTGTTTTGATCATCCTCGCGCGCCACGGGGAGAGCGAGTACTCGGTGCTCGGCCTGATGAACGGCGACGTCACGCTGCCCGTGGGCCTGACGGAGACCGGCGTCCGGCAGGCGCGCGCCCTCGGCGACGCGCTCGCGGGCGAGGCGGTCGACCTCTGCGTCACGAGCGAGTTCCGGCGGGCGCGCGAGACCGCCGACCTCGCGCTCGCCGGCCGCGACGTCCCCCGGCTCGTGCTCGGGGAGCTGAACGACCCGCTCTACGGGCCGTACGAAGGGGCGCACATCGACGCCTTCCGCGACTGGGCGGCCGCCGCCGGCGCGACCGCGGCGCCGGAGCCGGGCGGGGAGAGCCGGGTGGCGATCGCCGGACGCTACGCGGCCGCCTTCCGGGCGCTCGCCGAGCGCCCCGAGCGGGGGATCCTCGTCGTCTGCCACTCGCTCCCGGTCGCGTACGCGCTCGCGGGGCGCGAGGGGCGGCCGCCGGAGCCGCGCGAGCCGCTCGTCCCGTACGCGACCCCGTACCGGTTCACGCGCGCCGAGCTCGCCCGCGCGGCGGCGGTGCTCGAGGCGTGGGTCGCGAGCCCGACCTGGTAGTGCGAGACTGTCGGCGGGCATGCTGGACCGGATCGAAGCCCACATCCGCGCGTACGACCTGATCGAGCCGAACGGGGCGGTGCTCTGCCTCGTCTCGGGCGGGCCCGACTCGACCTGCCTCTACCACGCGCTCCGCGAGCTCGGCTACCGCGTCTCCGCCCTGCACGTGAACTACGGCCTCCGCGGCCGCGAGTCCGAGGAGGACGCCGAGTTCTGCGCGCGGGAGCTCGGCGCCGAGGTGGTCGAGGTCGAGGCCAGCGGCGCGAGCGAGGCGGAGCTGCGCGCGATCCGCTACGCGATCGCGGGGGACCGGCTGCGCGCGACGGGCCACACCGCGAGCGACCAGGTGGAGACGATCGTCTACCGGCTCGCGACGAGCGGGACCACGACGGGGATCAAGCCGAAGCGCGAGGACGGGGTCGTCCGCCCGCTGCTCGCCGTGTGGCGCGAGGAGACGGAGGCGTTCTGCCGCGCGCGCGGCATCCCGTTCCGCGTCGACTCGTCGAACCCCGCGACCACGCGCGGACTGATCCGCGAGCGGATCCTGCCGCTCCTCGACGAGCTGCACCCCGCGGCGCGCGCGAACATCCTCCGCGCGCTCGATCGCCGGCGGACGATGCCGCCGGCGCTCGCCGCCCTGCTCGACTCCCCGGTCGGGTCGAAGCGGGTCGACCTCGGCGGCGGCGTCGTCGCCGTGCGCGAGCACGACCGCCTCTGGCTCGAGCGGGCGCCGGTCGCGCTCGAGGGCGAGGTCCGCTGGGGCGGCTGGCGCATCCGCTCGACACTGACCGGGCTCAGGGTGCGGGGGTGGCGTCCGGGCGACCGCCTCGCCGGCCGCTCGAAGAAGGTGCAGGACGTGTTCGTCGACGCGAAGATCCCGCGCTCCGACCGCGAAGGGTGGCCGCTCGTCGTCCGGGGCGACGAGGTGGTGGCCGTGCCGGGGCTCGTCGACGCCCCCGGGATCGAGGCCGTCCGCGAGTGAGCCGCGCCGAGCTCGAGCGGGGAGTGGGCGAGGTCCTGATCGGCGAGGACGCGCTCCAGGCGCGGATCCGCGAGCTCGGACGCGAGATCTCCTCCGACTACGCCGGGCGCGAGCTCCTGCTCGTGGGGGTGCTGAAGGGGGCGGTCTTCTTCATGGCCGACCTGATGCGGGCGATCACCGTCCCCTGCGAGATCGACTTCATGGCGATCTCGAGCTACGGCGCCTCCAGGGACTCCTCCGGCGTCGTCCGGATCCTCAAGGACCTCGACCTCAACATCGAGGGGCGCCACGTGCTCGTGGTCGAGGACATCATCGACTCCGGCCTGACCCTCTCCTACCTCGTCCGCAACCTGGAGTCGCGGGAGCCCGCGACCCTCGAGGTCTGCACGCTGCTGACGAAGCAGGGTCGCCGCCGGATCGAGGTGGACGTCCGCTACGTCGGCTTCGAGATCCCGAACCGGTTCGTGATCGGCTATGGGCTCGACTTCGCGGAGCGCTACCGGAACCTCCCCTACGTGGGGGTCCTGCACGAGGCGCTGATGCCGGAAGGGGTCTAGGCCGCTTCCCGAGCGGAAAATCGAGGAAAATTTCCCCTTGAAATGGGGGGTCGGGTACCCTGACAGAGCTCCCGTGAACCGCTTCTTCCGCAGCGCCTTCTTCCCCCTGATCGTGATCGTCCTGCTCGTCTGGCTCGCGAGCCAGACGCTGATCAAGTCGGGCGGCCACAGCTTCAAGGGGATCCAGACGTACTCGCAGCTCGAGGCCCAGGTTCGCGCCCACCCGGGCGAGTTCCAGCAGATCTCGTTCAACCCGAGCAAGCGGGCGGTCACCGCGACGCTCAACACGAACCCGACCTCGACCGTCACGGTCAACTACCCGACCGACCAGTGGGCGACGCAGTTCTCGAACCTGCTCGCGGCGAAGGGGATCACCGCGAGCTCGAAGGGGACGGGCGGCTTCTCGTGGACCGCGCTAATCGGCTCCTTCCTGCCGTTCCTGCTGCTGATCGGCTTCTGGATCTTCCTGATGAACCAGGTGCAGGGCGGCGGCTCGAAGGTGATGTCGTTCGGGAAGTCGCGGGCGAAGCGGATGGCGCCGGACTCGCCCAAGATCGGCTTCAAGGACGTGGCCGGCGTCGACGAGGCGGTCGAGGAGCTGCAGGAGATCAAGGAGTTCCTCGAGAACCCGAAGAAGTTCCAGGCGCTCGGCGCGCGCATCCCGAAGGGCGTGCTCCTCTACGGCCCGCCGGGCACCGGCAAGACGCTGCTCGCGCGCGCGGTCGCCGGCGAGGCCGGGGTGCCGTTCTTCTCGATCTCCGGCTCCGACTTCGTGGAGATGTTCGTCGGCGTGGGCGCGTCGCGGGTGCGGGACCTGTTCGAGCAGGCGAAGCAGGCCGCGCCCTGCATCGTCTTCATGGACGAGATCGACGCCGTCGGCCGTCACCGCGGGGCCGGGCTCGGCGGCGGCCACGACGAGCGGGAGCAGACGCTCAACCAGCTGCTCGTCGAGATGGACGGCTTCGAGATGAAGGACAACATCATCCTGATCGCCGCGACGAACCGTCCCGACATCCTCGACCCGGCGTTGCTCCGCCCGGGCCGCTTCGACCGGCAGATCGTCGTCGACCGCCCCGACCGCAACGGCCGGCGGAAGATCCTGGAGGTGCACTCGAAGGGCAAGCCGCTCGCGCCGGGGATCGACCTGGATGCGCTCGCGGCCGGGACGCCCGGCTTCACCGGCGCCGACCTCGCGAACCTCGTCAACGAGGCCGCCCTCCTCGCGGCGCGCCACGGCAAGAAGATGATCGAGCAGGAGGACCTCGAGGAAGGGATCATGCGCGTGATCGCCGGCCCCGAGAAGAAGGCGCGTCTGCTCTCCGAGAAGGAGCAGCGGATCACCGCGTACCACGAGATGGGGCACGCGCTCGTCGGTCACTTCCTCGAGAGCACGAACCCGATCCACAAGATCACGATCGTCTCGCGCGGGCAGGCGCTCGGCCTGACGATCTCGCTGCCGACCGAGGATCGCTACATGCAGACCAAGCAGGCGCTGCAGGAGGAGATCGCGATGACGCTCGGCGGGCGCGCAGCCGAGGAGCTCGTCTTCAACGAGGTGACGACTGGCGCCGCGAACGACCTCGAGAAGATCACCCACACGGCGAAGCAGATGGTGATGCGCTTCGGGATGAGCGAGAAGCTCGGCCCGCGCGTGCTCGGGCACAACATCGACATGCCGTTCCTCGGCCGAGAGATGAGCCGCGAGCCCGACTACTCGGAGGAGGTCGCGCGCGAGATCGACGACGAGGTGCGGCGGATCATCGAGGACGGGCACGAGCTCGCGCTCTCGGTGCTGCGCGAGCACATGGACGACCTCCACCGCCTCGCCCAGATCCTGATCGAGCGCGAGACGATCGACAAGGAGCAGTTCGAGCGGCTCCTCGCGGGCGAGCCCGAGGACTCGGTCTTCCCGCCCGAGGAGAAGGCGCCGCCGGCGCCGGCGAAGGAGCCGGAGCGTCAGCGCCAGCCGCTCCGGCGGCCGTTCCCGCTGCCCGGGCCGGCGATGCAGCCGCCCGAGCCCGAAGCCTCCTGAGCCGGGCCGTCCCCCGTCCGCGGGGCCGCCTCCGCGCGCCAGAATGGGCGGCATGAGGGCGCCGATCGAGGAGCGCTTCCCGCGTCCGTCGGTGATGGGCGTGGTGAACGTCACGCCGGACTCGTTCTCGGGCGACGGGATCTACCTGCGCCCCGAGGCGGCGGTCGCCGAGGCGTTTCGGATGCTCGCCGCCGGCGCCGCGATCGTCGACGTCGGCGGCGAGTCGACACGGCCGGGGTCGGAGGGCGTGCCGCTCGCCGAGGAGCTGCGGCGGGTCGTGCCGGTGCTGGAGGGGCTCGCCGGGGAGCCCGTCTCGATCGACACCTCGAAGGCGGAGGTGGCGCGTCGCGCGCTCGAGCTCGGGGCGGAGATGGTGAACGACGTGACCGCGCTGCGCGGCGACCCCGAGCTTGCGGCGGTGGTCGCCGACGGCGGCTGCTACCTGTGCCTGATGCACATGCTCGGGTCGCCGCGGACGATGCAGGACAACCCGCGCTACGACGACGTCGTCTCCGAGGTGAAGGCGTTCCTCGAGGAGCGGCTCGCGTTCGCCGTCCGCGAGGGGGTGCGCGAGGAGCTCGTCTGTCTCGACCCGGGGATCGGGTTCGGGAAGACGGTCGAGCACAACCTCGAGCTCGTCCGGCGACTCGACGAGCTGAGGGCGATCGGTCGCCCGATCCTGGTCGGTTTCTCGCGCAAGAGCTCGCTCGGCAGGATCCTGGGCGACCCGTCCGCGCGGACGGGGACGACGGCGGCGTCGGTCGGGATCGCGGTCGCCGCCTTCGAGCGCGGTGCGACGATCCTGCGCGCCCACGACGTGCGCGAGCACGTCGAGGCGCTGCGCGTGGCCGCGGCGGTGGCGGCGTGATCGTCGAGCTGCACGGGCTCGAGCTGTACGGCCATCACGGCGTGCTGGCGGAGGAGCGCGAGCACGGCCAGCCGTTCTGGTTCGACGTCGAGCTCGAGGTCGGGGAGTGGGGCGCGAACGACCGAATCGAGGACGCTGTCGACTACAGGCTCGTCGTCGAGGCGGTGCGCGAGGTGAACGCGCGCCGCTTCGACCTGCTGGAGGCGCTCGCCTCCGCCGCGGCCGAGACGCTCGCCGAGCGCTTCGCGGTCGCCCGCGTGAAGGTGCGCGTGCGCAAGCGCCCGGCCGGCATGCCCGTCGAGTACACGGCCGTGACGGCCGAGCGGCCCTGAGCCTGTGGAGAAGGGGTCAGACCCCTTAACAGTCGTGACGAGATCGTGACGCGGGCGTTTGTCGGGCTGGGCGCGAATCTCGGCGACCGCGAGGCGACGATCCGCCGGGCCGCATCGCTGCTCGGTCGGCACCGTCTCTCGACGATCCGCGAGACCGAGCCGTGGGGCTTCGCCGACCAGCCGCCGTTCCTGAACGCGGTGGCCGAGCTGGACACGGGTCTGACCCCCGGCGAGCTGCTCGAGCGGCTGCTCGCGATCGAGCGGCGGCTCGGCCGGGTCCGGGGCCGCGGCCACCGCTACGGGCCGCGGGCGATCGACCTCGACCTCCTGCTCTACGGCGACGAGGAGATCGCCGAGCCCGGCCTCGTCGTCCCGCACCCCCGCCTCCACGAGCGCGCCTTCGTCCTCGAGCCGCTGGCGGAGCTCGACCCGGGCCTCAGCGTGCCCGGCCGGGGCCCGGTGCGGGACCTGCTCGCCCGGCTAGAATCGAAGGGGTGAGCCACCTGGACGAGCTCGACGACTTCGAGGCCGAGCTCGAGCTTCGCCTCAAGAAGGAATACAGCGCCGTCTACTCGCTGTTCCGGTACTGCGTCCTCACCCAGGACGCCACCTACCTCTGCAACAAGCTCGACCTGCAGTACGTCCCCCAGCCCTCGTACCCGTTCTTCCACGTGCGGATGGAGGACGTCTGGGTCTGGGACAAGAACCGGCCGCGGCGGATGATCCCCCACGTCGAGGTCTACACCTCGGCCGACGTGACCGTCGAGGAGCTGAAGGGCGAGGGCGACGAGCCCGAGCTCACCGCCGAGGCGCTCGCCAAGCGGCTGAGCGACCGCGCGAACGGCGAGGACGACGACCTGTAGCTCCGTCCCTGCTCCTCGCAGTCGACGCCGGCAACACCCAGACCGTCTTCGGCCTGTTCGACGGCGACCGGCTCGCGCAGCGGTTCCGGGTCGGCACGGACCCGGCGCACACCGCCGACGAGCTCGCGGTCATGCTGCGGGCCTTCGTCGAGTTCGAGAGCCTCGACGGGATCGTGCTCTGCTCGAGCGTGCCGCAGCTCGTGCGCGAGTACGAGGACTTCGCCGCGCGCTGGGCGGGCACCGACATCCTCGTGCTCGGGCCGGGCGTCTCGACCGGCGTGCCGGTCCGCTACGACGACCCGCGCGAGGTCGGCCCGGACCGGATCGCGAACGCCGTCGCCGCGCGCGAGCGGCACGGGTCGCCGTGCGTCGTCGTCGACTTCGGCACCTCGACGAACTTCGACGTCGTCTCCGCCGCCGGCGAGTTCGCCGGGGGCGTGCTCGCGCCGGGGATCGAGGTCTCGATGGACGCGCTCTCCCGGCGCGCCGCCCGGCTGCCGAAGGTCCCGTTCGTCGCCCCGGAGCGGGTGATCTCCCAGACGACGACGCAGGCGCTCCAGTCGGGGCTCGTCTACGGGTTCGCCGGCCAGGTGGACGCGATCGTCGACCGGATCCGGGACGAGCTCGGCGCGCCGGACGCGCCGGTCGTCGCGACCGGCGGGCTGGCCGACCTGATCGCCCCGCACGCCCGGACGATCACGGCGGTCGACCCGGAGCTGACGCTCCAGGGGCTCCGGCTTGTCTGGGAGCGCAACCGGTGAGATAGTCGCCCCCGTGGAGCAGGCGCCGACCATCCCTGCGCCGCGCATGCCGCGCTACGCCCCGCCGGACGTCGTGTGGTACTTCGGCGCGGCGGTCGCCGCGGCCGCCGGGGTCGCCCTGATCGGCAGCACGAGCACCGCCGAGCGCGGGGTGTGGATCCTGCTCGTCGGCCTCGCGACGATGGCCGCGTTCGGCCTGGTCGCGGCGCTCTTCCTCCGGGCCGGGCTCCCGATCCCGGGCGGGGTCGTCGCCGCCGCGCTCGTCTGGCTCGTGCCCCCGACGGAGGTCGGGTTCGAGCGGCTCTTCGGCGTGCACCCGCGCCTGCCCCTCCCGTCCTCGCGGACAGATCTCGCGGCCGCCGGCGGCGGCTTCCACGGCGCGCTCTTCTCGATCGCGATGGGCACGGTCGTCGTCGGGCTCGGCGTCTACTGGCTCGTGCGCTTCGCCTTCGTCCTGCTGCCCGTGGCGGTCGCGCTCGCGCTCGCCGCGCTCGTCTTCATGCCGGCGGTCGTGTCTCGCCCGGGAGCGGGCGACTACGTCGTCACCGGCCTCCTCACCGGGATCGTCTTCTGCGTCGCCGGGCTGCTCCTCGACGCGCGCCTGCACCGGCGGGAGGCGTTCTGGTGGTACGCGGTGGGCCTCTTCGGGGTCGCCGTCGCGTTCGCGTACTACCTGGCGCGGCACGTGACCTGGGTGTGGCTCGTCCTGCTCGCGGTCGCGGCGCTCGTCCTGCTCGCCTCCGCTCCGCTCGGCCGGGCCGTCTGGACCTCGTACGCGCTCGTCGGCGTCTACGCCGCGGTCGCGCACTACGTCGACGTCGCCACCGGGTCCTGGCGCACGACCCTCGTGCTGACCGCCGTCGGCCTGCTGCTCGTCGCGCTCGGCGCAGCCCTCGACGCCGCCGACGCCGGCCTGGTCGCCAGGCTGACGCGCGCGTGGACGCCGTGGCGCGCTCAGCCTCCGCCGTAGGCGGAGATCGGGAGCGCGTCGAGCAGGACGTCGTCGACCTCGGGCAGCTCCGCCTCCAGCCGCTCGAGCACGGGGAGCGCCCCCGGCGCCGCCGCCAGCAGCCGCGCCTCGACCGCCTCGACGGTGGCGAGCTGCAGGAGCTCCTGCTTGAACGGCTTCGGGAAGCGGCCCCGGCCGAGGTACCAGCCGTAGAACTTCTTCAGGAAGCCGGTCGCCCGGCGCTCGCCGAGCTCCCGGACGGTCTCGCGGATGAAGAGCAGGAGCTCGGCGACCACCTCCTCGCGCGTCGGCGACGCCGAGGGGAGCCCCATGATCTCGGCGAGCGCCCACGGGTTCCCCTGCGCGGCGCGGCCGACCATCACCGCCGCCGCCCCGGTCGTCGCGAGCACCTCCCGCGCGCGCGCGCGCGAGTCGATGTCGCCGGAGGCGACCACCGGCACGTCGACGCGCTCGACGAGCGCCGCGGTCAGCGCGTGGTCGGCCTCCCCCGTGTACATCTGCCGCGCCGAGCGGGGGTGGAGGGTCAGCGCCGCCGCCCCCGCCGCGACGAGACGCGGGCCGAGGTCGAGGCAGGTCCGCGACCCGTCCTCGGTCCCCCGGCGCATCTTCACCGACACCGGCAGGGGCGTCGCCGCGGCGACCGCGGCGACGATCCGCTCCGCCCGGCGCGGGTCGTCGAGGATCGACGCTCCGGCGCCGGTCTTCGTCACCTTCTTCACGGGGCAGCCGAAGTTGATGTCGACGACGTCCGCGCCCGCCGCCGCGACCATCCGCGCCGCCTCCGCCATCGCCGCCGGGTCGGAGCCGAAGATCTGGATCGCGATCGGGTGCTCGTCCGAGGCGACCCGGAGGTAGCCGAGCGTCCGCTCGTTCCGGTGGGCGATCCCGGCGACCGAGACCATCTCCGAGCAGACGAGGCCGGCTCCGAAGCGGCGGCCCTGGCGCCGGAAGGCCTGCACCGAGACGCCCGCCATCGGGGCGAGCACGAGCCGGGACGGGATCACGACCCCGCCGATCGACCAGGGCTCGCGGAGGTCGACACGCATGCCCGTCACGTTAGACGGGCGCGGCTCCTCGGGCGAGGCCCGCCGGCGGCGAGGGCAGCGGGTCGGCGGCCCCGGGCGCGGCAGCCTCTTGCGACAGCCGGCGGCGCGAGGCTACTATTCGCGCCCGTTTTTCACCAGGAGACCCCCTTGAAAGAAGTCATCCTCACCCCCGAGGGCTACAAGAAGCTCAAGGCGGAGATCGAGTTCCTCCAGACCGAGAAGCGCCGCGAGGTCGCCGAGCGGATCCGCGTCGCCCGCGAGTTCGGCGACATCGCGGAGAACGCCGAGTACGACGACGCGAAGAACGAGCAGGCGATGCTCGAGCACAAGATCGCCCAGCTCGAGGAGCGTCTCCTCTCGGCGCGGGTGATCACGAAGAAGGAGATCTCGAAAGACACCGTGTCGGTGGGCTCCAGGGTGACCCTCCGCGACCTCGCCGCCCGCAAGAGCTTCGAGTACCACATCGTCGGCTCGGCCGAGGCGAACCCGGCGGAGAACAAGCTCTCGAACGAGTCGCCGGTCGGCAAGGCGATCCTCGGCCACAAGAAGGGCGACATCGTCGAGGTGGCGGCCCCCCGCGGCACCACGCGCTACAAGATCCTCGAGATCAAGGCCGCGTAGGGCGCAGGCGGAGAGGCGCGGCCGCGGCCCGCACACGTTCCGCCCCCGCCCGCGGCCGCGGGCACTAAGGTCGTCCCGTGAAGGTGGTGCGGCTCCCGGCCGACCGGCTCGACGAGGCGAGCCGGGTGCTCGCCCGCGCCTTCCAGGACGACCCGGCGTGGGGCTGGGTGCTGCCGAGCGCGCGGCGGCGCGCGGCGCTCCTCCCGTGGCTCTTCCGCACGGGCTTCGAGATCACCGACGCCGAGCTGTGGGCGACCGAGGGTGACCTCGTCGGCTGCGCGCGCTGGCTCCCGCCGGGGCCGCCGAGCGTCCACCTGGGGCCGATGCTCCGCGCGCTCGTCGCCACGCCGCTGCGCGTCCGGGAGGCGACGCAGCGCTTCTTCGCGTACGGCCGGGCGGTCGAGGCGATGCGCGCGGCGGCGGTGCCCGAGCCGCACTGGTACCTCGCCGGGATCGGGGTGGATCCGCGCCACCAGCGGCGCGGGATCGGCGCGGCGCTGCTCGCCCCCGGGTTGCGGGCGGCCGCCCGCGACGGCGTCCCCTGCGCGCTGCTCACGAACTCCGAGCGCAACCTCTCCTTCTACCGCCGGCACGGGTTCGAGGTCGTGCTCGAGGGTCGGACGCCCGAGGACGGCCCGCGAGCATGGATGATGCGGCGGCCATGACCCTGCCGAAGCGCTTCCCCGACCGCGACGAGGTCCGGAGCGTCCGGGCCGAGGCCGCCCTGCTCGACCCGGGCGCGGAGGGGACGCGGCTCCGGCGGCTCGCCGGCCGGGTGCTCGGCCGCCGCGACCTCGGCAAGCTCGCGTTCCTCGACCTCGTCGACCGCTCCGGTTCGATCCAGCTCCTCTGCCGCGCGGAGCTCACCGGCGAGGTCGACGTCCACCTCGGCGACATCGTCGGCGCGACCGGGCGGGCGACGAAGTCGCGCCGCGGCGAGCCGTCGCTCCTCGTCGAGCGGCTCGAGCTGCTCGCCCCGATCCGCGCGCCGCTGCCCGACACCTTCCACGGCCTCACCGACGTCGAGCAGCGCTACCGCCGCCGCTACCTCGACCTGCTGATGAACGAGGAGACGCGCGCGGACTTCGTCCTGCGGACGCGGATGATCTCGGCGATCCGCCGGGCGCTCGACGACGAGGGGTTCGTCGAGGTCGAGACCCCGATCCTCCAGCCGCGCTACGGCGGGGCGTTCGCGCGTCCGTTCTCCACCTACCACAACGAGCTCGAGCAGACGCTCTACCTCCGTATCGCCACCGAGCTCTACCTCAAGCGGCTGATCGTCGGCGGGCTCGAGCGCGTGTACGAGCTCGGCAAGGACTTCCGCAACGAGGGCGTCTCCTACAAGCACAACCCGGAGTTCACGATGCTCGAGTGGTACGAGGCGTACGCGGACTACCGCGACACGATGACGCGGATGGAGCGGCTCGTCGCCCGCGTCGCCGAGGAGACGGTCGGCTCGACCCGGGTCGTCTTCCGCGGCCACGAGCTCGACCTCGGGCGCTGGCGCCGTCTGCGCCTCGTCGACGCGCTCGAGGAGCACGGTCTGTGGACCCGCGACGAGGCCGAGCTCCGCGCGCGTCTCGCCGCCCGCGGCGTCGACACGAACGCCGACCGGACCTGGGCGCAGCTCGTCGACCACGCCCTCTCGCACGTCGTCGAGCCGACCCTCGTCCAGCCGACGATCCTCCACGACTACCCGGTCGAGCTCTCGCCGTTCGCGCGCGCGACCGACGACGACCCGGGCCTGGTCGAGCGGTTCGAGTACTTCGTCGGGGGGATGGAGCTCGGCAACGCGTTCACGGAGATCAACGACAGCGAGGAGCAGGCCGCCCGCTTCGCCGCCCAGCGGGGGGAGGGCGCGGGGGGCAACGCCGAGGCGGAGCCCGGCGACCCCGACTACGTCGAGGCGCTCTCCTACGGGATGCCCCCAACCGGCGGGCTCGGGATGGGCGTCGACCGGCTCGCGATGGTGCTCGCCGGGAAGGACTCGATCCGCGACGTGATCCTGTTCCCGGCCCTTCGGGAGAAGCCGTAGGGCCGCCGAGCCAGCTTCGGGCCGTGCGCGGAACTGGACCTTCGGCTCGCGACGAGACGCCGGGAAGTCGGGCTACGATGTGACCCTCATGTTCGAACGCTTCACCGAGCGAGCCCGCCAGGTGGTCGTTCTCGCCCAGGACGAGGCTCGTGCGCTCAAGCACAATTACATTGGCACGGAGCACATCCTGCTCGGCCTGCTCCGCGAGGAGGAGGGCCTCGCCGCACGCGTCCTCGAGAGCCTCGACATCACCGTCGAGGAGGTCCGCGCGCAGGTGGCGCGGATCGTCGGTCAGGGCGACGAGGTCACGACCGGGCAGATCCCGTTCACGCCGCGCGCGAAGAAGGTGCTCGAGCTCGCGCTGCGCGAGGCCCTGAGCCTGGGTCACAACTACATCGGCACCGAGCACATCCTGCTCGGCCTCGTCCGGGAGAACGAGGGGGTCGCGGCGCGCATCCTGCTCGACTTCGACGCCGACGCCGAGAAGATTCGCAACGAGATCATCCGCATGCTCTCCGGCCCCGGTCGCCGCCAGCAGGGGCAGGCGGGTGCGCCGGGCGAGAAGTCGAAGAGCTCGAAGCTCCTCGACCAGTTCGGCCGCAACCTGACGAAGCTCGCCGCGGAGGGCAAGCTCGACCCGGTCGTCGGCCGGCAGACCGAGATCGAGCGGGTGATGCAGATCCTCTCCCGCCGCACGAAGAACAACCCGGTGCTGATCGGGGAGCCGGGCGTCGGCAAGACCGCCGTCGTCGAGGGTCTCGCGGCGCGCATCAGCTCGAACAACGTGCCCGACCTGCTGAAGGGGAAGCAGATCTACACGCTCGACCTGGCGGCGCTCGTCGCCGGCTCGAAGTACCGCGGCGAGTTCGAGGAGCGCCTGAAGAAGGTGATGAAGGAGATCACCCAGCGCGGCGACATCATCCTGTTCATCGACGAGCTGCACAACCTCGTCGGCGCCGGCGCGGCCGAAGGCGCGATCGACGCGGCGTCGATCCTGAAGCCGGCGCTCGCGCGCGGCGAGATCCAGACGATCGGCGCGACGACGCTCGACGAGTACCGCAAGTACCTGGAGCGCGACGCGGCGCTCGAGCGGCGCTTCCAGCAGATCCGCGTCGACGAGCCGTCGACCGAGGACACCGTGCAGATCCTGCGGGGCCTGCGCGACCGCTACGAGGCGCATCACCGCTGCAAGATCACCGACGACGCGCTCGAGGCGGCGGCGACCCTCGCCGACCGCTACATCCAGGACCGGCACCTGCCCGACAAGGCGATCGACCTGATCGACGAGGCCGCGTCGCGGATGCGGATCAAGACGATGTCCGCGCCGCCGCGCTACCGCGAGCTCGAGGAGGAGATCGAGCGGGTGCGCAAGGACAAGGAGGACGCGATCGAGAACCAGGAGTTCGAGAAGGCGGCCTCCCTGCGCGACAAGGAGCGCAAGCTGACGCAGAAGAAGCGCGAGCTCGAGGAGGAGTGGCGCAACCAGGAGCAGACCGAGCAGCCGCAGATCGGCGAGGAGGAGATCGCCGACATCGTCTCGATGTGGACCGGCATCCCGGTGTTCAAGCTCACCGAGGCGGAGTCGCAGAAGCTGATCCGCATGGAGGAGGAGCTGCACAAGCGCGTGATCGGCCAGGACGCGGCGATCGTGGCCGTCTCGAAGGCGATCCGCCGGGCCCGGGCGGGGATCAAGGACCCGAAGCGGCCGACGGGCTCGTTCATCTTCCTCGGCCCGTCCGGCGTGGGGAAGACCGAGCTCGCGCGCACGCTCGCCGAGTTCCTGTTCGGCGACGAGGACGCGATGATCCAGATCGACATGTCGGAGTACATGGAGAAGCACGCCGTCTCGCGGCTCGTCGGCTCCCCGCCGGGGTACATCGGCTACGACGAGGGCGGTCAGCTCACGGAGGCCGTCCGCCGCAAGCCGTACTCGGTCGTCCTCTTCGACGAGATCGAGAAGGCGCACCCGGATGTCTTCAACATCCTCCTTCAGATTCTCGAGGACGGGAAGCTGACCGACTCGCAGGGTCGGAAGGTCGACTTCCGCAACGTGATCGTGATCATGACGTCGAACATCGGCTCGGCTTCGATCTCGAAGAACGTGTCGCTCGGGTTCAACCTCTCCGACGAGCAGGGCCTCTCCTACGAGGACATGAAGTCGCGGGTGATGGGGGAGCTGAAGAAGGTGTTCCGGCCGGAGCTGCTGAACCGGATCGACGAGGTGATCGTCTTCCCGAAGCTCTCGAAGGACGAGATCCTGCAGATCGTCGACCTGATGCTCAACCGGCTGCGGGTGCAGCTCGCCGAGCACGAGGTGACGATCGAGCTCTCGCAGGACGCGAAGGAGATGCTGGTCGAGAAGGGCTACGACCCGGCGATGGGCGCGCGTCCGCTGCGGCGGGCGATCCAGCGGCTGATCGAGGATCCGCTCGCGGATTTCGTCCTCGGCCGCTCGCTCGCGCCCGGCTCGACGATCGTCGTCAAGCGCAAGAACGAGGAGGAGGTCGACATCGAGGTCGTCCCGCCGGTGCCGAACGAGGTCCCGGCCGGGATCGCCGCCTCGGCCGGCGGCGAGGAGGGCGCCGAGCCCTCCGGCGACGCCGAGTAGCGCAGGCCTTACGCGGCCGTTACGACGGCTTACGCTCGGCTGATCCGGGCCTGGGGCGCTCCTTACGTGCGGCGCGGACGCTGCGGCGGATGGCACCGCCCACCGACGCAAAGGAGCGACCGATGAAGCGCACCGCCCTCCTCCTCGCCTCCGCCCTCGCCCTCGCCGCCGGCAGCGCGTCCGCGGCCGGCCAGCCGAAGGGCCCGTTCGCCGGCGCCGTCCACGCGGTCGGCGCGCTCGCCGGCAAGGACGGCAGCCCGATCTCGCTCACCTGGGACCGTGGCCGGATCACCGGCCTCTCCTCGAGCTCGATCACGCTCACCCGGCGCGACGAGGCGCAGGTGACGTTCGCGATCACGGCGTCGACGGTCGTCCGCAACGGCGGAGCGACCTACCCCCTCTCCGACCTGAAGACCGGGCTCGTCGCGACGGTCGTGTCCGAGGCCGGCGACGCGCTCGTCGTCCGCAGGATCCGCGGCGACGGCGCCCCGAGCGGCGCCGACCCGTCGGCGTTCGCCGGCCCGGCCGCGAAGGCGATCGACGGGACCATCGACGTGCAGGACGCCGACGGCTCGCACGCGACCTACGACTACGACCGGGGCCGCATCCAGTCGGTCGGCGGCGGCTCGCTGACGATCGTGCGCCCGGACAAGCAGACGGTCACGCTCGCGCTCGACGCGAGCACGATCGTCCGCGACGCGGGCCGGACCGAGTCGGTCGGCGACCTCGTCCCGGGCGAGCGGGCGATGTTCTTCTCGCAGGCGGGCCTGCTGAAGCTCGTCCGCTGCGTGCACTCCGGGCGCGCCGGTCGCTGAGGCCGCGCTCCGCGCCGCCGGGAGGGGCGCCGTGGCGCCCCTCCCGGCTCAGGTGTCGGTCGGGACGTCGTCCCAGGACGCGCCGAGCCCGCAGGCCCAGTTGAGCGCTCGGTGACGCTCCCAGGCGATCACGTGCACGACGCTCCGCTCCTTCGGGGAGAGCTCGCGGAAGGCGGTGCCGAAGGCGGGGAAGTCGCCGCGCAGCGGTCGCGGCAGCAGGCCGCGCTCGTGGCCCCGCATCGCCGTCGCCGCCACGAGCTGCGCGAAGGACCGCCAGCGCTCGGGGAGGACGACGGCTCCGCCCGCCTCGAGCGCCGCGGTGCGGGCGCGCCAGTGCCAGAGCCGCGCGGCCTCGCGCGCCCGCCGGAGCTCCTCGCCGTCCCGGAGCTGCGCGGCCTCCAGGTCGGCTGCGAGCACGCGGCGCCGGTCGAAGGCGCGGTCGTACGGCGGCAGCTCGATCCGGGTCAGCGCCCAGAGGAGCGTCCCGAGCCCCTCCGCCTGCCAGAGCGCCTCGACGACCGCGGGGTCGCCGGCGCCGCCCGGGAGCCGCGCGAGCGCCGCGCGCACCTGCGCTGCGAGCGCGGCGCAGCGCTCGAGGAGCTCGCGGCGGCTGCGCCCCTTCGCCACGGCCGCGAACGCTAGCGCGGCGGGGCGGGCGGCGATCGTCGCGGAATCGGCACGATCGCCGTCGGCCGCGGCGCGTATCGTGGCCCGGTGGCGCGACCCGCCCTCACCTACGCCTGCTCGGACTGCGGCTACGTCGCCGGGCGCTGGCTCGGCAAGTGCCCGGGCTGCGGCTCCTTCGGGACGCTGGCCGAGGGGGCGCCGGCGCCGGCCGCGCCGGCGCGTCCGCTCCTCCGCCTCGTGGAGGTGCCCGCCGAGGAGGCCGACCGGATCCCGACCGGGGTCGACGAGCTCGACCGCGTCCTCGGCGGCGGGCTCGTCCCGGCCTCGCTCGTCCTCGTCGGGGGCGAGCCGGGGGTCGGCAAGTCGACGCTCCTGCTCTCGGCCCTCGCCCGCATGAGCGCCGCCCGCCCGTGCCTGCTGATCACGGGCGAGGAGTCGGTTGCCCAGGTGAAGCTGCGTGCCGACCGGCTCGGCGGCGCGGGCGAGGTCCGGATCCTCGCCGAGACCGAGCTCGAGGCGGTCTGCGCGACGCTCGAGCGCGAGCGGCCGGCGGTCTGCGTGATCGACTCCGTGCAGACCCTGTACGCCGCCGGGCTCGGCTCGGCGCCGGGCTCGGTCGCGCAGGTGCGGGAGGCGGCGGCCCGGCTCCTGCGGGTGGCGAAGGAGGCCGCGGTGGCCACGTTCCTCGTCGGCCACGTGACGAAGGACGGCGCCGTGGCCGGCCCCCGCGTCCTCGAGCACCTGGTCGACTGCGTGCTCCAGTTCGAGGGTGACCGCTACCAGGCCCACCGGGTGCTGCGCGCGGTCAAGAACCGGTTCGGCTCGACGAACGAGCTCGGGGTGTTCGAGATGACCGGCGCCGGGCTGGTCGGCGTCCCCGACCCCTCGGCGCTCTTCGGCCGCACCGAGCCCGGCGAGGTGGGGGCCGCGGTCGCCTGCGCGCTCGAGGGGACCCGGCCGATCCTGCTCGAGCTCCAGGCGCTCGTCTCGCCGACCGACCTGGCGATGCCGCGGCGGGTCGGCACGGGCGTCGACCCGAAGCGCCTCGCGATGGTCGTCGCCGTCCTCGTCCGCCACGCCGGGCTTCCGCTCGGCGGCGCCGACGTGTTCGTCAACGTCGCCGGCGGCGTCCGGATCGACGAGCCCGGCGCGGACCTCGGGATCGCGCTCGCGATCGCCTCCGCCGCCCGCGGCCTGCCGGTCCGGGAGGGAGTGGCGGCCTTCGGCGAGCTCGGGCTCACGGGGCGGGTCCGCCCAGCCGCGCAGGGCCAGCGGCGCCGCGACGAGTGCCGCAAGCTCGGACTCGAGCCGCTGGAGGCGGACACCCTGCGGGCGGCGTTGTCCGCAGGGCTTACGGGGAAGCGCGCCTGAGCAGGGAAATTTTCGGAAAATCCCCTGCAAAGATGGCGCTTTTTGCCGATCTCTGGTACCCTTTGTCTCCCTGTGCCGGGGCCGAGATGGCCGTCCGGCGCCTTCGTCACACGAACGGGAGAGGGAGCGCACTTGTACAAGGTCGGCGACAAGGTGGTGTACCCCCACCACGGGGCTGGGACGGTCGTGAAGCGCGAGAAGCGCGAGGTGCTCGGCCAGAAGCGCGAGTACCTGATCATCCGGATCGAGCACAACGACATGACCGTGAACGTCCCGGCCGAGAACGCCGAGCGCGTCGGCCTCCGCAAGGTGATCGACGAGGAAGCGGTCAAGAAGGTCGTCAAGTACCTGACGAGCGGCGGCACCGAGATGCCGAAGAACTGGAACCGCCGCTTCAAGCACAACCGCGACAAGATGAAGACCGGCGACATCTTCGAGCTCGCCGAGGTCGTGCGGAACCTGTCGCTGCGGGACGGCGAGAAGGGGCTCTCGACCGGCGAGAAGCAGATGTACGTGAAGGCGAAGAAGATCCTCGCCTCGGAGCTCCGGTACGCGAAGAACCTGTCGGAGGAGGACGCGATCGCCTGGCTCGAGGGCGTCCTCGCCGGCCGGGAGCGCCCCGCGGCGGCGCCGAAGCGCGCGGCGGCGAAGAAGCCGGCGGCCAAGAAGGCTCCCGCCGCGGCGTAGCGGTTGGCGGCCGGCGGCGTCTGGGCCGTGCTCGTCGCCGCGGGTCGGGGCGAGCGGCTCGGCGGCGACCGGCCGAAGGCGTTCGCGAAGCTCGGCGGGCTGCCGCTGCTCGCGGAGCCGCTGCGCCGGCTCGAGGAGACGGCGGCCGTGGACGCGATCGTGGTGGTGGCGCCGCCCGGCTGGGAGGAGCCGTCGATCCTGCTCGCCGAGGAGCTCGGCGCGGCGAAGGTGACGGCGTGCGTCCCGGGCCGCGACACGCGCGCCGGGTCGGTGCGGGCGGGCCTCGACGAGGTCGGCGAGGACGCCGCGGTCGTGCTCGTCCACGACGCCGCCCGGCCGCTGCTCCCGCCCGGGGTGGTCGAGCGGCTGCTGGCCGCGCTCGCGGAGGGCTTCGACGGCGCCGTGCCGGGCCTGCCGCTCGCGGACACGACGAAGCGGGTCGCCGACGGGGTGGTGGTGGAGACGCTCGCCCGCGACGAGCTCGTCGCCGTCCAGACGCCGCAGGCGTTCCCGGCCGCGACGCTACGGGCGGCCTTCGCAGCCGGCGACCGCTGGGCCCTCGCCCCCGACTGCTCCTCGCTCGTCGAGGCGGCCGGCGGCCGGGTGCGGGTGGTGGCGGGCGACGAGCGGCTCGCGAAGGTGACGACGCGCGCCGACCTCGAGCGCGTGGCAGGCTGGCTCCGTGGCTGAGGTCAGGGTCGGGCTGGGCTACGACGCGCACGCGCTCGAGGAGGGCGTGCCGCTCGTCCTCGGCGGCGTCGAGCTCGACCATCCCCGCGGGCTCGCCGGCCACTCCGACGGCGACGTCATCGCCCACGCGCTCATCGACGCCGTCCTCGGCGCCGCCGGGCTCGGCGACATCGGCTCGCTCTTCCCCTCCGGCGACGAGCGCTTCCGGGGCGCCTCCTCGGTCGCGCTCCTCGAGCAGGCGTACGCCCGGGTGAAGGCCGCGGGCTGGCGGCTCGTGAACGCCGACTGCGTGCTCGTCGGCGAGCGGCCCCGGCTCGCCCCGCACCGCCTGGAGATGGCGAGGCGACTCCAGGCGGCGATCGGGGAGGGCAGCGTGAGCGTGCGGGCGACCACGACCGACGGGCTCGGCTTCACCGGTCGCGGCGAGGGGCTCGCCGCCCACGCGGTCGCGCTGCTCGAGCGGCGCTCGGGTGGGCTCAGCCGACGGTCGCCCGCGAGCCGACGCTCGTGATCGGGGCGTTCACGACGACGTGCGCGTCGCGCTCGACGAGCTTGCCGGCCTTCGCGAGCGCGTCGATCTGGTCGTCCCTGACGAGCAGGACCGGCTTCACCCCCGCCTTCCACGCGACGACGACCTCCTCCCAGAGCGGGTTGTAGTCGCTCTCGCCGGGCTCGGAGCCGAAGACGGCGAGCTGGCCGGACGCCGCCCTCCCCTGGACGAAGAACTGGCGCGGCGCGCCCTTGACCGCGCCGAGCTCGGCCGAGTAGTTGACGTGCCAGGCGGCGGCCTGCGCGCGGCTCGACACGTCGGTGATCACGTACCCGTCCTCGTGCCCGTCGTAGTAGCCGTGGTACAGCGCGAGCGGACGCTGCGCCGACGGGCCGAGGTGAAACGGCAGCGCCGACGCGAGCACGGCGGCCGCGGTGAGCCTGATCACATCCATCCCTCCTCGTGGTCGATCTCGGGAGGGAGTACGGCGCGCGCCCCGGTGCGGTTTTACGCGGGCAGCGTCGCCTCCGGGGTGAGCAGCCCGTCGCGGACGAGCGCGGCGACGGCCTCCGCGTCGTCGGGGACGCCGCCCGCGGCCGCGGTGCGGAGCGCCCGCGCGCGCCGCTCGCGGAAGGAGCCCTCGAAGCGCGACTGCCGGCGCGACGGCTCGTAGCGCCGGCCGCGCGAGGGGCAGAGCCCCGCGAGCGGGCACGCGCCGCACCGCGGCACCCGGGCGAGGCAGACGGTCGCTCCGAGGTCGAAGAGCGCCTGCGCGCAGGCGGCGTCGAAGGCGTGGCCGGTGCGCTCCTGGACCCGGCGCACGTTCGTGTCGATCGGGAGGACGTCGCGGCCGAACGCGAAGTTCGCGATCGCCGCGGCCGTGTACGGGCCGACGCCGGGGAGCTCGGTGAGGTCGTCGGGCCAGCCGTGGGCGGCGACCGCCCGGGCGGCGCGGTGGAGGGCGAGCGCGCGCCGGTTGTAGCCGAGGCCCTGCCACTCGACGATCACCTCCGCCGCCGACGCGGCCGCGAGCGCCTCCACCGTCGGCCAGCGCTCGAGGAACCGCCTGTAGCGCGGGACGACCCGGTCGACCTGCGTCTGCTGCAGCATCACCTCGGAGACGAGGATCGCGTACGGGTCGCGCGTCCTCCGCCAGGGGAGGTCGCGTCGGTGCGCCCCGTACCAGGCGAGGAGGAGCTCGCGCACCCCCGGGAGGCTCGCTAGTAGAGCGAGCGGCTGAAGCCGGCGGCGACCGCGGTGCCGGCGAGCGCGCCGACCGCGAGGACGACGGCCGCCGCCCGGGTCAGGCGGGCATCCGCCGAGAGCTTGGCGGCGACGAGGAGCGCGAGCAGCCCGACCGGCGCGAGCAGGAACGGCCAGATCACGATCGCGGCCACGCCGCAACCGGCGGCGATCGCGCACAGAACCCTGGCCGCGCTCTCCCCCGTCACGGCCGGCACTCTACCGAACCTAGACTCAGCGGGCATGAAGGTCCGTTTCGCCCCGAGCCCGACCGGCTCGCTGCACATCGGCAACGCCCTCGGCGCGGTCGTCAACCGCAACTTCGGCGGCACGCTCCTCCTGCGGATCGACGACACCGACCCCGCGCGCAACCTGCCGGGCGGCGAGGAGGCGATCCTCGCCGACCTGCGCTGGCTCGGGATCGAGTGGGACGAGGGGCCGGTGCGCCAGAGCGAGCGCGGCGAGCGCTACCGGGAGGTCGCCGCCAGGCTCCCCGCGCGCTTCCGCGGCGTGCAGCTCCTCCGTCCCGACGGCAGCGCCACCTACCACCTCGCGAGCGTCGTCGACGACATCGACTTCCGGATCACGCACGTGATCCGCGGCAACGACCACCGCCCGAACGAGGCCCTCCACCGGGCCCTGACCGAGGCGCTCGGCGCGACCCCGCCGACGTACATCCACCATGGGCTCGTCCTCGGGCCGGACGGGAAGAAGCTCTCCAAGCGGTCGGCCGGCGCCTCGATCGCCGCGCTGCGGGAGGCGGGGATCCCGGCCGAGGCGGTGCGCCGCTACCTGGACGAGCTGGGGCTGCCGCGGCACGACGTGCGTCTCGACCTCGCCCGGATTCGGTCGCTCGCGGTCGAGGTGATCGCCTCGCTGCCGGAGGAGGAGCTCGCGGCGCGGCTCGGCGTCCCGGCCCGCGTCGTGCCCGCGCTCCGGGGCGCGCACGACCTGGAGGAAGCGCGCGCGCTCGCCGCCTCGATCCTCGAGCCTCCCCCGGCCCGGGTTCCCGCCGCCGGCGCCGACCGCGCCACGCTCGTGCGGCTCCGGGAGCTGCGGGCGGAGGCGAACGGCGCGCTCGGCGAGGAGCGGGCGAAGGCGATCGTCGGCGAGCTGAAGGCCGCCGGCGGCGACCTGCGCGGGGTGCGCCGGGCGCTCACCGGCCGCGACAGCGGCCCCGAGCTCTGGACGGTGCTCGTGGCCCTGCCGCGCGACGAGACGCTGCGGAGGATCGATGCGGCTCTTTGACACGTACACGAGGTCGCTCGTCGAGCTGCCACCGCCGCCCGGGCCGGTGCGGATGTACATCTGCGGCCCCACCGTCTACGCGCGCGCGCACGTCGGCAACGCCCGCCCGTTCGTCCTCGGCATGTGGCTGCGCTCGTGGCTCCGCCTGCGCGGCTACCGCGTGACCTTCGTACACAACATCACCGACGTCAACGACAAGATCTACGAGGCCGCTCCCGGCGCGAGCGCCGAGCTCGCGCGGCGGGCGACCGCCTGGTACCTCGAGGACACGGGCGGGCTCGGGCTCGGCCTGCCCGACGCGATGCCGAAGGCGACCGAGATGGTCCCGCAGGTCGTCGCGTTCGTCGAGGAGCTCGTTGCGCGCGGGTTCGCGTACGCGGTCGACGGCGACGTCTACTTCCGCGTCTCGCGCCTGCCCGAGTACGGCCGGCTCTCCGGCCAGCGCCCCGACCGGGTCGCCGAGCAGGAGCCGAACCCGGCGAAGGAGGATCCGCGCGACTTCGCGCTCTGGAAGGCGACGAAGCCGGGCGAGGACACCGCGTGGGACTCGCCGTGGGGACGCGGCCGCCCCGGCTGGCACATCGAGTGCACCGTGCTCGCCGAGGAGCTCCTCGGCGAGGAGTTCGAGATCCACGGCGGCGGGCTCGACCTCGTCTTCCCGCACCACGAGAACGAGCTCGCCCAGGCGCGCGCGCTCGGCCACCCGTTCGCGCGCATCTGGGCCCACAACGGGATGCTCCGGTTCACGGGCGAGAAGATGTCGAAGTCGGCCGGGAACGTCGCGACGATCCGCGAGGCGCTCGACGAGTGGGGTCGCGAGGCGCTCCTCGTCTTCTTCCTCTCCGGCCACTGGCGCAAGCCGATCGACTTCAGCGAGGAGACGATGGCGCAGGCGGCGGCGCAGGCGGAGCGGTTCCGGAACGTCTTCCGCGGGCCGAGCGTGCCCGGCGGCGACTGGGAGGCGTTCGCGGCCGCGCTCGACGACGACTTCTCCACCCCCGAGGCGCTCGCGCTGATGCACTCCTTCCGCGACCACGACCTCCTGCGCCGCGCCCTCGGCGTGTTCGGGCTCGACTCGCTCGCCGAGCGGGAGCAGCCTCCGGCCGAGGCGGTCGAGCTCGCGCGGCGCCGGCAGGCGGCGCGGGCGGCCCGCGACTTCGCCGAGGCCGACCGCCTGCGGGGCGCGATCGAGGCGCTCGGCTGGGAGGTCCGCGACGTCGCCGACGGCTTCCGGCTCGTCCCGAGGCGTGCAGCCTGACCTCGTCTACGGCCGGCGGGCGGTCCGGGAGGCGCTCCGCGGCCGCCGGGAGGTGCTCGAGCTCTTCGCCACCGAGCGGGCGGTGGCGGGCGAGCCGTGGCTCGCCGAGGCGCGGCCGAAGCTGCGGTCGGAGCGCGAGCTCTCCGCGCTCGCCGGCACGCGCGACCACCAGGGCGTGGCCGCCCGGGCGGCGCCGTACCCGTACGCCGACGCCTACGAGCTCGCCGCCGCCGAGCGGCCGCTGCTCGTCGCCCTCGACCGCGTCACCGACCCGCACAACCTCGGCGCCGTCTGCCGCAGCGCCGAGGGGGCGGGGGCGACCGGCGTCGTCGTCCCCGCGCACGGGTCGGCGATCGTCACGCCGGCGGTCGCGCGCGCCTCGGCCGGCGCCGTCGAGCACCTGCCGGTCGCCGTCGTCACGAACCTCGCGCGCTTCCTCGAGGAGGTGAAGGGGCCGGAGCTCTGGGTCTACGGGGCCGCGGGCGACGCGGCGACCTCGATGTGGGACGCCGACCTCTCCGGTGGCCTCGTGCTCGTCCTCGGCGCCGAGGGGAAGGGGCTGCGCCCGCTCGTGCGGCGGAGCTGCGACGCGCTCGTCTCGATCCCGCTCGCCGGCCGCGTCGAGTCGCTGAACGTCAGCGTCGCGGCGGCCGTCCTCCTCTACGAGGCGAGGAGGCAGCGCACCTGACGCGGTGCGCGCCCCGGTCGATGGCCGACGCGACGCTCTACCTCTTCGACGGCCACAACCTGCTGCACGCGGGCCCGTACGCGACGCCGCGCGCGCTCGCCGACGCGCTCGCGGGCTTCGTCGCGCAGGCCGGCGCCCGCGGCGTCGTCGTCTTCGACGGGGCGGGCGAGGACACCGCGCTCGGGCCGCTGCTCGTCCGCTACGCCGCCGACGCCGACGCCCTGCTCGAGCGGCTCGCGGCCGAGCACCGCTCGCGCGAGCGGGTGCTGCTCGTCTCCTCCGACCGGGCGGTGGTCGAGACGGCCGGTCGCGAGGTGGCCCGGCTCTCGGCGCGGACGTTCCTCCGCGACCTCGCGCCGCCGCCCTCGCCCGGCCGGCCGCCCGGCGGGCTCGGCGACCGGCTCGACCCGGAGACGCGGGCGCGCCTCGAGCGGCTGCGCCGGGGCCGGTGAGCGCACCGTCCGACGGCGCCTCCCGAAGGCGAGCACCCGGGTCCGCTGCAAGCAAGGGTTGTGCGCGCTCGCCGAAGTTGCTAGATTCACCTCGACCTCAGGGTGAGAGTTCTCCCGTCCCGAAGGAGGTTCTGCCATCGCCCCCCGCCACGCAGCCCCCGCCGCGCCCGCGAAGTCGCCCCAGAAAGCTCAACGTGAGCTTGAGGATTTGCAGCTCGTGCTCAAGGCCCGGAACGGCGACGACGCGGCGCTCGAGAGCCTCATCCGCCGCTACACCTCCTTCGTCCGGTTGAAGGCGAGCTCCTACTTCCTCGTCGGGGGGGACGGCGACGACCTCGTCCAGGAGGGGCTGATCGGGCTCTACAAGGCGGTACGCGACTACCGGCCCGACAAGGAGACGTCGTTCCGCTCCTTCGCCGAGCTGTGCGTCACCCGGCAGATCATCACCGCGATCAAGAGCGCCACCCGCTACAAGCACGCCCCCCTGAACACGTACGTGTCGTTCAGCAACGCGCCGGCCGGCCAGGAGCCCGACAGCGACGTCACCCTCGGCGAGGCGCTGCCCGGCTCCCACGTGCACGACCCGGCGGTCTGCGTGATCTCGACCGAGGAGCTGCAGGCGCTCGTCGGCTGCCTCGGGACGACGCTCTCCCCGCTCGAGTCGAGCGCGCTCCGCCTCTACCTCGAAGGCTCCTCCTACGAGCAGATGGCCGCGTCGCTCGACTGCGACACGAAGACGATCGACAACGCGCTCCAGCGGGTCAAGCGCAAGATCCTCACCCACCAGCGGGAGCGTCAGGTCCTGCAGTAGCCGCGCGCGCGTACCATGGGCGCGGGCGCCGGAGTAGCTCAGCTGGTAGAGCAACGGATTTGTAATCCGTCGGCCGTCGGTTCGAGTCCGACCTCCGGCTCTTGCCCGTGACCGGACGCATCCTGCTCGCCCAGGGCGACATCACCGCCCACGCCGCGGACGCGATCGTCAACGCCGCGAACGAGCGCCTGCTCGGCGGCGGCGGGGTCGACGGCGCGATCCACCGGGCCGGCGGCCCGGCGATCCTCGAGGAGTGCCGGCAGCTCGGCGGCTGCCCGACCGGCGAGGCGAAGGCGACGACGGCGGGACGCCTGCCGGCACGGTACGTGATCCACGCCGTCGGCCCGGTCTGGCGGGGCGGGGGGCACGGCGAGGACGAGCTGCTCGCCTCCTGCCACCGGCGCGCGCTCGAGCTCGCGGCCGGCCTCGGCTGCGCGACGGTCGCGTTCCCGGCGATCTCGACCGGCGCCTTCGGCTTCCCGCTCGAACGCGCGGCGCGCGTCGCCCTGCGCGCCGTCGCGGGCGCGCTTCCGGCCCTCCCCGCGATCGAGCGGGTCACCTTCGTGCTCTTCGACGAGGGCGCCCACCGCGCGTTCGCGGCTGCCCTCGCCGAGCTGCCTGCGGAGGCCGACCGGGACGAGGCCGGCGGGCCGAGCGGGCGAGGCTAGCGGGTGTCCTCGTGGCGGTGCCGCCAGCGGCGGAGCCCGCCCGCGGCAGCGCCGATCGCACCCAGGGCCATCACGGCGCCCATGCCGCGGCGCATCCGACGGTGGCCCGAGCTCCGACGCTGGCGGCGAAGCTTCATCTGCATCACGTCAGCCTCCTTCGGTTCGGCGACGATTCTACTCCCCTCCGGGCGGTTACTCCCCTCCGGGCGGTTCCCCCTCCGGGCGGTCGTCCCCGGCCGAGCTCGCGCCCGGCCGCTCGGGGTCAGCTCAGGGGTCGAGACGCAGGCGGGGTCGAGACGCCGGCGGCTCCGGGCGGTCGTCCCCGGCCGAGCTCGCGCCCGGCCCGTCTACCCTGGGCGGCGTGCGCGCCCTGCTCGCCGCCGCCCTCCTCGCCGCCGCCACGCCGCTCCCCCGCGGGGCGCTCCTCGCGATCGACCGCGCGGTGCCCGCCCGCAACTTCCTGCCGACGCGGATGCTTCCCGGCTACGCCTACCGCGGCTGGCGGGACGGCGGCGGCGTCCTGCGCGTCGACTTCCGCGACCGGGCAGGGCAGGTCGTCGAGTGGCGGGTCGAGCCGATGACCGGCACCTGCGACGCCGGCCGGCAGAGGAGCTTCCAGCTCGACGGCAACAAGGTCTGGTGGGCCGAGGACGCGAAGGAGCAGCGGGCCTGGCGCTGCACCTTCGACCGGGCGGGCAAGCCCGTCCGCCTCGTGGCGGCGAGCGCGGTCCCCGGGACGGAGCTCGCGCCGTCCGGGCTCGGCCTCGTCGTCGCCTCGGCGAAGCGCGCCTGAGCGGCCGGGGGGTCGGGGCGGGAGCCGCCGGCGCGGTGCGCGCCGGCGCGTGCGGGGGAGCGCTCAGTCGCCGATCGCCTTCAGCAGCACCCGCTTGCGGCGGCGGCCGTCGAACTCCGCGTAGAACACCTGCTCCCAGGGGCCGAGGTCGAGCTTCCCGTCGGTGATCGCGAGCACCACCTGGTGGGCCATGAGCTGCCGCTTCAGGTGCGCGTCGGCGTTGTCCTCGCCGACGTTGTGGCGGTAGCTCGACACCGGCTCGTGCGGGGCGAGACGCTCGAGCCAGTCGTCGATGTCGGCGATCAGGCCGCGCTCGTCGTCGTTGACGTACACCGCCGCGGTGATGTGCATCGGGTTGACGAGGCAGAGCCCGTGCTGGATCCCCGACCGGCGCACGAACGCCTCGACCCGGTCGGTGATGTTGATGTAGTCCCGGCGGTGCGGCGTCTCGAAGACGAGGTACTCGGTCGCGTGCTTCATGCGAGGGCCCGGGCGAGATCCTCCCACAGCGCGTCGACGTCCTCGAGCCCGACCGAGAGCCGGAGCAGCCCGCGCGGGACGCGGTCGCCCTCCCAGCGGTGGCGGCTCTCCATCGTCGAGCGCTCCCCGCCGAGGCTCGTCGCGTTCACGATCAGGCGCGTGCGCGTCTCGACCGCGCGGGGCTCGGCGACCTCGAACGAGACGAGGCCCGAGAACCCGGGGTAGCGGACGTTCGCCACGGCCGGATGCTCGCGCAGGCGCCGCGCGAGCTCCGTCGCGCTCGCCGTGATCCGCACCATGCGCTCCTCGAGCGTGTCGAGGCCGCGCAGGAGCGACGCGGCCGCGTCGGGCGAGCACTGGAGGCCGGCGCGACCGCGGATCGCGAGCAGCCGGTCCGCGAGCTGCGGGTCGCGCGTGACCGTCGCGCCGAGCAGGGCGTCGTGGCGGCCGCAGAGGAACTTCGTCGCCGAATGGACGACCACGTCGGCGCCGGCGTCGAGCGCATGCAGGTACACGGGCGTCGCGACCGTCGCGTCGCAGACGACGAGGCCGCGATGGGCGCGCACGGCGTCCCAGTCCGGGAGCGTGAGCCCGGGGTTCGAGGGCGCCTCCAGCCAGAGGACGTCCGCGGGCGGCGGCGTCCCGGTCTGGTCGTACTCGACGAGGCGCAGGCCCCACGGCTCGAGCTCGCGCACGAGCACCGCGGTGCCCCAGTAGGCGCCTTCGGCGAGCGCGACCGTCTGCCCGGGGCGGGCGAGCGCGAGCAGGACGGCGGTCTCCGCGCCCATCCCGGAGCAGTAGAGGAGCGCGTCGCCTCCCTCCAGCGCCCCGAGGCGCTCCTCCGCGGCCGCCCCGGTCGGGTGGGCGTAGCGCGCGTAGACGAACGGGCCCGGCTCGCCGCGCTCGTCGTAGGGCCAGATCGTGGCGCGGTCGGTCTCCCTGGAGCGGTCGGTCTCCATCCGGCGACTGTAGCCTGCCGCCGATGGCCGAGCCGGGACGCCGCCAGCTCTCCGCCCGCGCGCGGGCCGAGCGGCTCTGCGATCCCGGCACGTTCGTCGAGCTCGACCGGTTCGTGCGTCACCGGGAGACGAGCTTCGGCATGCAGGAGCGCCGACCGCCGGGCGACGCGGTCGTCACCGGCCACGGCCGGGTCTTCGGTCGCCCCGTGTTCGTGTTCTCGCAGGACTTCACCGTGTTCGGCGGCTCGCTGTCGGAGGCGGTCGCCGAGAAGATCTGCAAGATCCTCGACCTCGCGGGCAAGTACGGCTGCCCCGTGATCGGGATCAACGACTCCGGCGGGGCTCGCATCCAGGAAGGCGTCGTGTCGCTCGCCGGCTACGCGGAGATCTTCTGGCGCAACGTCCAGCTCTCCGGGGTCGTGCCGCAGCTCTCCCTCGTCATGGGCCCGTGCGCCGGCGGCGCCGTCTACTCGCCGGCGATCACCGACTTCGTGCTCATGGTCGAGGGCTCCTCGTACATGTTCATCACCGGCCCCGACGTCGTGCGCGCGGTCACCGGGGAGGAGGTGACGCACGAGGAGCTCGGCGGCGCGCTCGCGCACGCGGAGAAGTCCGGCGTCGCGCACCTGATCGCGGGCGACGAGGAGGCGGCGCTCGACGACGCGCGCTACCTGCTGAGCTTCCTGCCGCAGAACAACCGCGAGCCGACGCCCTACGACGAGCCCGCCGACCCGGCGGAGCGCGAGTCGCCCGAGCTCGACGAGCTCGTGCCGGCCGAGGCGACGAAGCCGTACGACATCAAGACGGCGATCGAGGCGGTCATGGACGAGGGCTCGTTCCTCGAGCTGCAGCCGCTCTTCGCCGAGAACATCGTCTGCGGCTTCGCGCGGCTCGGCGGGTACGCCGTCGGCGTCGTCGGCAACCAGCCGCGGGCGCTCGCCGGCGTGCTCGACATCGACTCGTCGGCGAAGGCGGCGCGGTTCGTCCGCACCTGCGACGCGTTCAACATCCCGCTCGTCACCTTCGTCGACGTCCCCGGCTTCCTGCCGGGCACGGCGCAGGAGTGGGGTGGCATCATCCGCCACGGGGCGAAGCTCCTCTACGCCTACGCCGAGGCGACCGTCCCGAAGCTGACGGTGATCACGCGCAAGGCGTACGGTGGCGCCTACGACGTCATGAGCTCGAAGCACCTCCGGGCCGACCTGAACGTCGCCTGGCCGACCGCCGAGGTGGCGGTGATGGGGCCGGAGGGTGCGGTCAACATCGTCTTCCGCCGGGAGCTCGCCGCCGCCGAGGACCCCGCGGCGCGGCGCGCCGAGCTGATCGCCGAGTACCGGGAGAGGTTCGCGAACCCCTACATCGCCGCCGAGCGCGGCTACCTCGACGACGTGATCGAGCCGCGGCGCACCCGGCCGGTGCTCCTCCGCGCGCTCCGCGCCGCGATCTCCAAGCGGGAGCCGCGCCCGCTCCGCAAGCACGGGAACATCCCGCTCTGAGGCCCGCACGGTCCGGCGCGCGACCGGGCGCCGCTAGCCTGCGGGACGATGCCGGTACACCTCGATCCGTCCCAGCCCGAGCCGGTCGTGCGCGCGATCGAGCGCCTCCTCGGCCACGGTCGGCGGCGGGTCGACCCGTGGTGGGCGGCGGGCGTCTCGGAGGGGCTCCGGGGCGGCGAGGAGGAGCGGCTACGGGGCGGCGACGGCCCGCCCGCGCAGGACGCGGGGGGCGGAGCGGGCGTAGTCGAGGCCTGACACCCACGAGAGCGCGACCGCGAGCAGCAGGAACCACCACGAGACGGCGTTGCTCCAGGCGCCCGCGGCCGCGAAGCCGCCGACCGCGGCCGCGACCGCCTGCGACCAGGTCTTCAGCTTCCCGAGGTCGCGCGCGGCGATGACGACGCCGCGCTCGAGCGCCGCGAGGCGGAGGCCGCTGACGAGCAGCTCGCGGCCCACGATCGCCGCCACCATCCAGGCCGGGAACACGCGCTGGTCGAGGAGGACGACGAGCGCCGCGAGCACGAGCACCTTGTCGGCGACGGGGTCGAGCAGCGAGCCGAACGACGAGGCGCGCCCGCTTCGCCGCGCGATTCGGCCGTCGAACCAGTCGGTGGACATCGCGACGCAGAAGAGGACGGTCGCCCAGTAGTCGTGGCCGCCGAAGCGGACGGCGTAGAGCAGCACCACGACCGGCGCCGCGGCGGCGCGCGCGACGGTGAGCTGGTCGGCGAAGGGCATCCCGGGGGAGAGAATACGCGCCGTGTTCGGCAAGGTTCTCGTCGCCAACCGGGGAGAGATCGCGGTCCGCGTCTGCCGGACGCTGCGCGAGCTCGGCGTCGCCTCGGTCGCCGTCTACTCCGACGAGGACCGGGCCGCGCTCCACGTCGCGTACGCGGACGAGGCCTACGCGATCGGCGGGCGCACCCCGGCGGAGAGCTACCTCGACGCCGCCAGGCTGGTCGAGACGGCCCTGCGGGCGGGCGCCGAGGCTGTCCATCCCGGCTACGGGTTCCTGGCGGAGAGCGCCGGGTTCGCGCGCGCGGTCGAAGCCGCGGGGCTCGTCTGGATCGGGCCGCCGCCGGAGGCGATCGAGCGGATGGGGACGAAGACGGTCGCCAGGGCGCTGATGCGCGACGCCGCCGTCCCGATCGTCCCCGGGACGACCGAGCCGGTGACCTCGGCGGACCAGGTCCTCGCCCTCGGGGAGGAGCTCGGGTACCCGCTCGTCGTGAAGGCGGCCGCCGGCGGAGGCGGGAAGGGGATGCGGGTGGTCGCCTCTCCGACGGAGGCCGTCGACGCGTTCGAGTCGGCGCGGCGGGAGGGCCGAGCCTACTTCGCCGACGGCTCCGTCTACGTCGAGCGCTACCTCGAGGACCCGCGGCACGTCGAGGTCCAGGTGCTCGCCGACGCCCACGGCAACGTGATCCACCTCGGCGAGCGCGACTGCACGATCCAGCGCCGCCACCAGAAGCTGGTGGAGGAGTCGCCCTCGCCCGGGGTGACGCCGGAGCTGCGCGAGCGGATCGGCCGGATCGCGATCGACGCGGCGCGCGCGGTCGGCTACCGCTCGGCCGGCACGGTCGAGGGGCTGCTCACGCCGGACGGCACGTACTTCTTCATGGAGATGAACACGCGCATCCAGGTCGAGCACACGGTGACCGAGCTCGTGACGGGCGTCGACCTCGTCCGCGAGCAGGTGCTGGTCGCGGCCGGTGAGCCGCTCTCGCTGCGCCAGGAGGACGTCGTCCTACGCGGCCACGCGATCGAGTGCCGCATCAACGCGGAGGACGCGTCAGCCGGCTTCCTGCCCTCACCCGGGCGGATCACGCGCTACCGCGAGCCGGCGGGACCGGGGGTTCGCGTCGACTCCGGGGTCGCCGCCGGGTCGGAGGTGAGCGGGCTGTACGACCCGCTCCTCGCCAAGCTCGTCGTGCACGACGTCGACCGCGAGCGGGCGCGCCGCCGGATGCTCCGCGCGCTCGGCGAGCTCGAGATCGGCGGGGTGACGACGCTGGTCGGCTTCCACCGCGCGCTCCTCTCGCACCCGGCCTTCGCCGCGGGAGAGACGTGCCGGGGGCTCGTCGAGTCCGAGGAGCTGGCGCAGGCGGCGGAGCAGTTCTCTCATCGGGAAACAACGGTACCGGCGCCGCCGGACGGAGCGTTGTCGGCCCGGACGGCCATCGCCGAGGTGGACGGCCGGCGGGTGGAGGTACGCGTCTTCCAGCCGGAGCCCGCCTACCGCGCCCTCGCGCGCAGGCGGCGGGAGCGAGGCTCCGGGCTGGCCGGCGCCTCCGCCGCCGACGTCGTCGTCAGCCCGATGCAGGGCACGGTGCTCGAGGTGCGCGTGGCGGAGGGGGACGCCGTCGAGGCCGGCGCCGTCCTCTGCATCGTCGAGGCGATGAAGATGGAGAACGTCGTCATCGCCCACCGCGCCGGCAGGGTCTCCGGGCTCTCGGTCGCTCCCGGCGGGCCGGTGGCGGCCGGTCAGGTGATCTGCGTCGTCTCGGACGGGCTGCGGCTGGAACCGGGGTAGGCTCCGCCGCGCTCAGAGGGAGCGCTGGTAGACCCGGAAGGCGTAGCTCGCGAACGCGACGGTCGCCGCCGAGAGCGCGACGAGGTAGCCGAGGTGTACGCCGACGTCGGCCCAGTCGGTGCCGGGCAGGACGACCGCCCGGGCCGCGCGCACGCCCCAGTTGACGGGGTTGACGTTCGCGAGCGTCCGCATCCAGTGCGGCATCTGCCTCGGGGCGAGGAGCGTCGAGGAGAGGAAGAGGAGCGGCAGGCTGAGGAAGTTCGCGAGCGCGATCACCGTCGACTCCCGCCGGACGAGCAGGGCGACTCCCTGGGAGAAGCCGGCGAAGGCGCTGTTCACGACCATCGCCACCACGAGGATCGCGAGCCAGCCGAGGACGCCCGTGTGGATGCGCACGCCGAGCGCGAGCGCGACCAGCAGGATGATCAGCCCCTGCAGGCCCGCCTGGAGCGCCGAGCGGATGATCTGCGAGAGCACGAGGGCGAGTCGCGAGGCGGGCGTCGCGAGAAACCGCTCGACGAACTTCCGCTCGATGTCGAAGACCATGTTCATCCCGCTCCACGACGCGCCGAAGAAGGCGTTCATGACGACGATCGCCGGCGTCAGGAAGGTGACGTACGAGGTAGTGCCGAAGCCGCCGAGCCGGGTGACGTTCTTGAAGAGCTGCCCGTAGAGGATCAGCCACACCATCGGCTGGACGAGCATGATCGCGATCCAGATCGGCTCGCGCAGCAGGTTGCGCGTCTGTCGCCCGATCATGAACCACGTGTGACGCAGCACGGTCATCGCGTCGCGGCCGTGTCCTCGGTCGCGAAGTCGCGTCCCGTGTAGTGGAGGTAGACGTCGTCCAGGCTCGGGCGGTGGATCGAGACGCGGGCGACCGGGATGCTCGCCCGCGCGAGCGCCGCGAGGATGCCCGGCAGCGCCTGTCCGCCGTCGGGGACGCGCGAGACGAGCGTGCGCCCGTCCGGCAGCTCCGCCTCGACCGGCGCCTGCGCGCGCTCGAGCACCGCTCGTGCGTCTGCGACCCGGCCGTTCGCGAGCTCGACGTGGACGGCGTCGCCCGCGAGCCCGGACTTCAGCTCCGACGGCCGGCCCTCGACGACGACGCGGCCCCGCGAGACGATCGCGAGCCGGTCGGCGAGCTCGTCGGCCTCCTCGAGGTAGTGCGTCGTCAGCAGAATCGTCAGCGACTCCTGCCGGGCGAGGCGTCCCACCTCCGCCCACATCGCGACGCGCGCCTCGGGGTCGAGCCCGGTCGTCGGCTCGTCGAGGAAGAGCACCCGGGGACGGTGGACGAGCCCGAGGGCGATGTCGAGCCGACGGCGCATCCCGCCCGAGTAGCCGTCCACGATCCGGTCGGCGGCGTCGGCGATGCCGACGAGCTCGAGCAGCTCGTCGATCCGGGCGCGCAGCGGGCGACCGCCCAGGCCGTGGACGCGGCCCTGGAGCAGCAGGTTCTCGCGGCCGGTCGCGCGCCGGTCGATCCCCGACTCCTGCGGGACGTAGCCGATCGTCCGCCGCACCGCGCCCGGGTCGCGGACGACGTCGTGGCCGCACACGGTCGCCGTCCCGGCGTCCGGGGTGGTGAGCGTGACGAGGACGCGCACCGTCGTCGACTTCCCGGCGCCGTTCGGGCCGAGCAGGCCGAAGACCTCGCCCTCGCGCACGGCGAACGAGACCCCGTCGAGGGCTTGCACCTCCCCGTACCGCTTCCGCAGGCCCTCGACGGCGATCGCATCCACCCGGGCGAGCCTACCGAGCGGGCTAGCGCGAGGTGTAGGACCCAGCGCTCGAGCTGCTCGCCACCCGTCGCTTCCGCGCCCGCGTCGGGCTCGCGAACGCGATCTTCGAGTCGATCGAGATCGTCCATCACCGCCGGCGGGCGACGTGCCTCGGACCGAGACATCCTCGAGCCGTCGCTCGGGATCGAGACCTGATCCGAGGGATCAGCCTCCCGGGGGTGGGAGTACGGCTGGTGGGTCTCCGAGTCCGCTCGTCGGTGGTGGTGGGCAGGTGAAGCCGGGCGCGGTGTTTGAGAAGCGGCGGCCCGTCCAGATGGGTTCGACGACGGCGTTGGCCGACGCGGTGCTGCCGCCGTTTGGTTGCTTCTGAGGGCCGACGAGGGTCCAGGCGAAGGGGCTGGCGCCAACGATCGCATGGCCTGCCTGGGCGATGAAGTTCATCCTGATCAGAGCGAGCCCGACGGGGATGCCGCCCTGGGGGATGAAGATCAGGTAGGTGCGGAGGGTGACGTTCAGTCGCACTCGGGTGCCGGGACGTTGTGGAACGGGCGGCCCCAGCGAGCTGTTGGGCGCATCGACGAAGGTGAACGCGGTCGTTCCTGGTGAGGGCACGTTGACCGAGGTGACGCCAGCCGGGCTTTGGAGCGCGAGATAGAAGCAGTTGTCGAGGGCGGGACCGTGGTCGTCCTGCACGCCCTGAGGGGCCACACGGCTGTTGCTCGTGTAGATCTCCGTGATGCCGAACTCCCCCCCGACGACTCCGGCGGGAATCTGCGGGTTGAAGCGGTAGCGGGGGCCTGGGATGACTCCGACGATCATGTGGTTGAGAAGCGCCCCGCCGGGGCCGTTGCGGGTGACCCCGATGCGGCCCCAGAGCAGTGGCCGGAGGCCGGGGTTCGGCTTGAGCACCCGGAACCTGACTGTGCGCGACTGGCCGATCGTGAGGTCTTTGACCCCGATCGTCCATGTTCCCGGTTGGAAGAAGAAGAAGTCGATCGTGTTCCGACGCAACTCGGCCTGCGTCAGCGGCCGCGGCGGGCGCCCGTAGGTCAACCCCTCGACCGCCGAGCTCGATATCGGGCTGCTCGTCGAGAGGCCTGCGATCGTCCAGCGGACGCGGTCGGGCTGCTGCGAGCCGCAGTAAGCCTGCAGCCGCATGTGCTCGCCTGTGACCGCCGTCTGCGTCGTTCCCTCGATGTTGCCGCCGCGGAGCAGATCGACGATGTGCAGCAGCGGCCCGGATGCCGTCTGCGTGGCGCGAAGGCCACCGGTTGCCGTGGGGCACGGCGGTGCGCCGCTGATCCGGATGTCCTCGCTGATCGTGCTCCTCTCGTCGGGTCCGCTGATCGTCCCGCCGAGGTGTCTCGTCACCGGGAGCTTCGCCAACAGGCCCTGGACGCCGGCGTTGAACGCGCCCTGCCAGGCCCTCATCGTCGCCGAGCTGCTCGTTGGGGTGCCGAAGCAGCCTTGAAGCGGCGAGCATTCGAACTCGGCCGGCTTCCCGGTGGTCCCCTTCGGCCCGAAGCCGTTGCAGTTCTGGCCCTCCAGGACGATCTCGGGCGGGCCGACCGTGGCACCGACGGATGCCGGATACAGACTGTCGCTCCTCAGCGGTGCGACGCCAACCGCCCAACCGATCACACCCGAGTTGACCGTACACGAGACCTGCTGGCTAGCCGGAGAGGTCGGATACACACCCCTCAGCGTCCCACTCACCTGCACCGAGGTCTGGTGCGAGACCAGCTTGAAGGTGTGCGTCGCCGGATCGGGCACGAACCTATCCGTCTCTGTCGCCGTCCAACTGACTCGCTCGTCGCCGTGGTCACCGGACGACCCCGTCCAAGCATCCGAATACGACCCCTTGTTCACCACCGTGACCGGGACCGGCGCCGTCCCCGAGCATGTCCCACCCGCCTGGCAGCCACGGAGTGGACGCTGCGACCACGCGGTGCCCTCGATCACCACGGCCGCCGCCACCACAACCAGCCCGTATCCCAGGCGCCCCCGCCGCACCGAACGAATCTAACGTCGGCTGATCTGTCGGGCAAGAACGGCCTCGGTGAGTCACCCTGCTCCGGGCTGCGACGCGATCATCTTCGGGGAGCACCGACGGGCCGGCGCGACGAGGAGCTGGTCGTCGAGCGCTTCGGCGGGGTGGGCGCAGTCGAGCTCTGCGCCGGCGGCTGTTGAGCGTGTGCGCGACGGCAGCGAGCTCGTCGGCGCCGCGCCGGCTGAGGTCGGTGCCGAGGGGTTCGAGATCCCGCTCGGGCTGTGGGACGGCTCGTCCCGTCTCCGCAGGCCCTCGACGGCGATCGCATCCACCCGGGCGAGCCTCCCGAGCGGGCTAGTGTCCGCCGGGTGGACCTCTACGAGCACCAGGGGAAGGAGCTCTTCCGGCGCGCCGGGATCCCGGTCTCGGACGGGCGGCTCGCGACGACGCCGGCCGAGGCGCGGGCGGCGGCGGCCGAGCTCGGGGGCCGCGTCGTCGTCAAGGCGCAGGTGCCGACCGGCGGGCGCGGCAAGGCCGGCGGGATCGCGCTCGCCGAGGGGCCCGACGCGGCGGAGCGCGCCGCGGAGCGGATCCTCGCCCTCGAGATCCGCGGGCACGCGGTCCGGCGGCTGTGGGTCGAGCGGGCGGCCGCGATCGAGCGGGAGCTGTACCTCTCGGTCACGCTCGACCGGGGCGCGAAGCGGCCACTCCTGCTCTTCGCCGCCGAGGGGGGCGTCGAGGTCGAGCAGCTCGCGGCCGAGCGCCCCGAGGCGCTCGTCCGGGTCCACGTCGACCCGCTCGCACGCTACGACGAGGGGGCCGGCCGTCGGCTCGTCGGCGACGACCCCCGGCTCCTCGACGTCGTCGGGCGGCTCTACCGCTGCTTCGTCGAGAACGACGCGACCCTGTGCGAGATCAACCCGCTCGCGGTGACCCGGGACGGGGCGGTGCTCGCGCTCGACGCGAAGGTGACGATCGACGACGCGGCGCTCTTCCGCCATCCCGAGCTCGCCGGGTGGCGCGACACGAGCGCCTCCGACCCGCTGGAGGCGCTCGCGCGGGAGAAGGGGGTGACGTACGTGAAGCTCGACGGCTCGGTCGGGATCCTCGCGAACGGCGCCGGGCTCTCGATGGCGACGGTCGACGTCGTCGGCGTCGCGGGCGGGCGGCCGGCGAACTTCTGCGACCTCGGCGGCGGCGGCTCGGCCCAGGGCGTCGTCGACGCGCTCGAGGTGGTCGCGCGCGACCCCCAGGTGCGGTCGGTGCTCTTCAACATCTTCGGCGGCATCACCCGCTGCGACGAGGTGGCGCGCGGGATCCTCGCCGCGCTCGACCGGGTCGAGCTGCGCGTCCCGATCGTCGTCCGGCTCGACGGGACGAACGCGCAGGAAGGCCGGCGGATCCTCGCCGAGGCCGCCCCGCCGCGCCTGCACGTCGAGCCGACGATGCTCGACGCGGCCCGCCGCGCCGTGGAGCTCGCGTCGTGAGCGACCTCTGGAGCGAGCGGGCCGAGGCGTACCGCACGAGCCCCGCCCACCGCGAGGGCCCCGACCTCGACCTCGTCGTCGAGTGGGCGGAGGGGTGCGAGACGGCGATCGACGTCGCGACCGGCGGCGGCCACGTCGCGCGCCGGCTCCGCGCGCGCGGGCTTCGCGTCGTCTCCTGCGACCCGGCTCCGGGCATGCGGCCGGACGTGATCGCGCCCGCCGAAAACCTGCCGTTCGCGGACGCGAGCTTCGACCTCGCGGTCACCCGGGTCGCCGCGCACCACTTCGCCGACGTCCGCGCCGCCGTCCGCGAGCTCGCGCGGGTGGCGGCGAGGCGCGTGGTCGTCGTCGACAACCTCGCCATGGGGGCGGCGGTGGAGGAGGCAGAGCGGCTCCGCGACCCCTCGCACGTGCGCAACTACGGCGAGGACGAGTGGCGCGCGTTCCTGTCGGAGGCCGGGCTCGAGGTCGAGACGGTGGCGAGGTTCGCCTTCCCGATCGAGCTCGAGCCGTGGCTTGCCCGCACCGGGTGCACGGGCGCCGAGGCGGAGCGCGTGCGCGCGCTCCTCCGCGAGCGGATCGCCGGCGGCCTGGTCACGCTCGACCGGATCGCGCTCAAGGCGAGGCCCCGATGAGCATCCTGATCGACGGGGCGACGCGCCTGCTCGTGCAGGGCCTGACGGGCAGCGAGGGCCGCTTCCACGGCCTGCGCAACCGGGCCTACGGGACGAACGTCGTCGCGGGGGTCACCCCCGGGAAGGGCGGTCAGGACGTCGACGGGATCCCCGTCTACGACACGGTCGCCGAGGCCGTCGCCGCGACCGGCGCGAACGCGAGCCTCGTCTTCGTCCCGGCCCGGGCCGCCGCCGGTGCGATCCTCGAGGCGGCCGCGGCCGGGATCGGCACGGTCGTCTGCATCACCGAGCACATCCCGGTGCACGACATGCTCGAGGTCTACTGGCGCCTCCGCGAGCGCGGCGCGACGCTGATCGGCCCGAACTGCCCCGGCGTCCTCTCCCCCGGGAAGGCGAACGCCGGCATCATCCCGGCCGAGGTGTTCCGGGCGGGAACGGTCGGGCTCGTCTCCCGTTCCGGGACGCTGACCTACCAGATCGGCCACGAGCTCGCCCAGCTCGGGCTCGGCAACTCGACGGTCGTCGGCATCGGCGGCGACCCGATCGTCGGCTCCTCGTTCGTCGAGGTGCTCGAGCGGTTCGAGGCCGACCCGGAGACCGAGGTCGTCGTGGTCGTCGGCGAGATCGGCGGCGACGAGGAGGAGCAGGCGGCCCTGTTCGTCGCCGAGCGGATGACGAAGCCGGTGTTCGCCTACGTCGCCGGCTTCGCCGCGCCGCCCGGGAAGACGATGGGGCACGCGGGCGCGATCGTCTCGGGCTCCGCCGGGACCGCGCAGGCGAAGAAGGCGGCGTTCGAGGCGGCGGGGGTGGCGGTCGGCACGACCCCGACCGAGGTCGCGCAGCTCGTCGCCGCGCGCTCGTACACTCTCCGGGACCCGTGATGGCGGCGACGACGAAGGTGATCTCGTTCGCGCGCGGCGTCCCCGCCCCCGAGTGCCTGGCGGTCGAGGAGCTCGCCGACTGCGCGCGCACGGTGCTCGAGCGCGACGGCAGGACGATCCTCTCCTACGGCTCGGGCGCCGGCTACGCGCCGCTCCGCGAGCTCATCGGCGAGTGGTTCGGCGTCCACCCGGCCCGCGTCGTGCTCACGAACGGGTCGCTGAACGGCTTCGTCCTGATCGCGCAGCGGCTGGCCCGCGGCCAGAACGTCATCCTCGAGCACCCGACCTACGACCGGGCGACGAAGATCCTCCTCGCCGCCGGCGCGACCCTGCTCAGCGCCACCGTCGGGGAGGAGGGGCTGACCCCGGAGGACGTCGAGACGCTCCTCCGCGTGAACCAGAAGCCCGCCTTCCTCTACACGATCCCCACCTTCCAGAACCCGACCGGGCGGACGCTCTCCGCCGAGGGTCGCGAGCGGCTCGTGCGGGTCGCGGCGGTCCACGACCTGCTCGTCTTCGAGGACGACCCGTACAGCCTGATCCGGTTCGAGGGCGAGCGGCTGCCGGCGCTGTTCGACCTGACCGGGAAGCGGTCGATCTACAGCTCGTCGTTCTCGAAGACGATCGCGCCCGGGCTGCGCGTGGGCTTCTTCGTCCTCCCCGAGGCGCTCGCCGAGGAGATCACGCAGGCGGCGACCGACTCCTACATCACGCCGGTGCTGCTCGCGCAGGCGACGGTGCACGAGTTCATCACGCGCGGGCTCTTCGAGCCGAACCTCGCCCGCGTGAACGAGCTGCTCAGGGTGCGGCGCGACGCGATGCTCGAGGCGCTCGACAAGCACTTCGCGGGCGCCCGCTGGACGCGGCCACAGGGCGGCTACTTCGTCTGGCTCGAGCTGCCGCCGGAGGTGAACGCGAAGGAGGTGATCGACCGCGCCGAGGGCGTGACCGCGGTCGCCGGCAGCGAGTTCGGCGGCGGCCTGAACACGCTGCGGCTCGCCTACAGCTTCGCCGCGCCGGACGAGATCGCCGCAGGCGTGGAGCGGCTCGCCGCCGCGGTCTGAGCGGGCGGGCGGGTCGGGGAGCGACCCGGCGAGACGCTAGGCGGCCGCGTACGCGGCCGCCCGCTCGACCTCGAGCGGGCGGCGAGGGACGAGTGGCGGGCGCACGGGCGGCTCGAGCCGGCTGCCGGCGGCGCGGAAGGTGGGGCACGGGCGCTCGAGCGCGAGCGCGCACAGGCCGCGGCGGCGGAAGTAGCAGTCCTCGCAGGTCGGTCCCTCGTGCGTCATGCAGTGCGGTCCTCGGTGCCTCGGCGGGATGGATCCTCGTGGACGGTCGTGTCCGACCAGGCGTCGATCCTACGGCTGCGCCGCGCGCCCGCAAGGGCTTGCCCCGAGAGAAAACGTGCAGTTTCCGACGGTTTCGGCGGGCGCGAACCGCGCGCTTCCTACCGCTTCTCCGGCAATGTTGCCAACTCGAGCAACGCCTGTCGAAAACTCCTCACAGGGATGATCCGGAGCCCTCTCGCGTAGCGCCTCGCGTCGCGGGCGTTCTGGCCCGCCGGCACGAGGAAGGCGTCCACACCCGCCTCGCGCGCGCCGATCGTCTTCTGCTCGATCCCGCCGATCGGCCCCACCTGGCCGCTCAGCGAGAGCTCTCCGGTCGCGGCGATCTTGTAGCCGCGGTCGACGTCGCGACCGAGCTGCTGGAGGACGTCGAGGGCGAACGCGAGGCCGGCGGAGGGGCCGCCCACGTCCCGGAGGTCGATCGAGACGCGTACGGGCAGGTGGATGCGCACCGCCTGGTCGAGGTACACCCCGACGACGCCCCGGCGCGAGCCGGGCGAGGCGGGCACGGTCGTCAGCACGACCGTCCTCGTGGCGACCCCGCGGCGCACGACGAACGTCACGCGCGAGCCGACCGGCTGCCCGCGCATCGCGCGGGTCACGTCGGCCTGCGAGCGGACGGGCGACCCGTCGACCGAGACGATCACGTCGGTGGGGACGAGGCGGCCCGCGGCCGGGAAGCCGGGCTCGACGCCGACCACGAGGGCGCCCGAGCGGGTCACCGTCACCCGCTTGCCGGCCGTCCGCAGCGCCACCGCGGCGCCGACCTGCTGCGAGGTCCTCATCTCCTCGGTGTCGATCAGGTGCTGCTGCGCGGCGCTGACGCCCGGCGTCAGGATCTGGCTCTCCGGATAGAGCGTCGCACCGCTGTGCAGGCCGCCGAGCAGCTGCTCGAGCAGCGAGGCCGTCTCCTCCTTCACGTCGACGAAGTAGATGCCGCCTCCGTTCCGCGGCTCGCGTCCTCCGGCGACGTGCACGTACGGCGCGACCGGGTGGGCGACGTCGGGGAGGAGCAGGACGTCGTGGGACGGGATCAGCCAGAGGGCGATCACCACCGCGACCAGGAGGAGCGCGCCCGTCGCCGCCAACCGTGCCGCAGTGACGACCCTCAGCACGCTTCCACGGTAGCTCGGGGCGTCGCGACCGCGGCCAGCGGCCGCGCCGAGGCGGGGCGCCGGCTGCGACCGCTCGGTCACGGCGCCGAGCGGGGCGACCCGCGGCCGCTCATGGGCCGCCGAGCAGGCCGACCACCTCGCGCACGGCGGCGGCCGACCGGGCGAGCGCCTCGCGCTCGGCGTCGTCGAGCTCGAGCTCGATGATCTCCTCCACCCCGCCGGCGCCGAGCCGCACCGGGACGCCGAGGTAGAGGCCGTCGATGCCGTACTCGCCCTGGAGGTAGGCGGTGCAGGGGAGGACGCGCCGCTCGTCGAGCATGACCGCGTCGACCATCTGCGCCGCCGCCGCCCCCGGGGCGTACCAGGCCGAGGTGCCGAGCAGCTCGACCACCTCGCCGCCGCCCTTCGCCGTCCGCTCGACGAGCGCGGCGATTCGCTCCTCCGCCACGAGCCGGCGGAGCGGCACGCCGCCGACCGACGTCGCGCTCACTACCGGCACCATCTGGTCGCCGTGGCCGCCGAGGACGAGCGCGGAGACGTCCTTGACCGAGGAGCCGGTCTCCCAGGCGACGAAGGTGGCGAAGCGGGCGGCGTCGAGGATCCCGGCCATGCCCACGACGCGCTCGCGCGGCCAGCCGGAGACGTCCTTCGCCACGTGGCACATCGCGTCGAGCGGGTTCGAGACGACGACCAGGATCGCGTCGGGCGAGGCGGCCGCGACCCGGCGCGTCACCTCGCCGACGATCTTCTCGTTCGTGGCCACGAGGTCGTCGCGGCTCATCCCCGGGCCGCGCGGGACGCCGGCGGTGATCACGACGACGGCCGACCCGGCCGTCTCGGCGTAGCCGTTCGAGCCGACGACGTTCGGCTCGAAGCCGAGCAGCGGGCCCATCTCGTTGATGTCGAGGGCCTTCCCCTGGGGCAGTCCCTCCTTGATGTCGACGAGGACGACGTCGGCGTAGTCCCGGGCCGCGAGCACCTGCGCGCAGGTCGCGCCCACGTTGCCGGCGCCCACGACCGTGACCTTCCGCCTGCGGCTCATCCCTCGAGCTTCGCGATCAGCGCGTCGGCGACGTCGCTCGTGCCGACGGCGGTCGGGTCGTCGCGGGTCGGCTTCATGTCGTAGGTGACGCTCTTCCCCTCGGCGATCAGCTCGGCGACGGCGCGCTCGAGCCGGACACCGGCCTCGTGCTCCCCGATGTGGTGGAGCATCATCACGCCGGAGAGGATCTGCGCCAGCGGGTTCGCCCGGTTGAGCCCGGCGTACTTCGGGGCCGACCCGTGCGTCGGCTCGAACACCGCCACCCCCTTGCCGTAGTTCGCGCCGGGGGCGACACCGAGGCCGCCGACGAGGCCGGCGGCGAGGTCGGAGACGATGTCGCCGTAGAGGTTCGGCAGCACGAGGACGTCGTAGTCGTCCGGGTGCTGGACGAGCTGCATGCACATGTTGTCCGCGATCCGGTCGTCGAACTCGAGGTCGGCGTTCTCCGCGGCGACCTCGCGCGCGACGCGCAGCCAGAGCCCGTCCGTGAACTTCATGATGTTCGCCTTGTGGACCGCCGTCACCTTGCGACGGCCCATCCGGCGCGCGTAGTCGAACGCGAAGTCGAACACGCGACGCGTCCCGGTGATCGAGATCGGCTTGATCGAGATCCCCGAGTCCGGCTGCGGCAGCTTCCGCCCGTGCTGCTCGAGCCACCCGGCGAGCGCGGCCGTCTCGTCCGCCCCCTGCTCGAACTCGATCCCGGCGTAGATGTCCTCGGTCGTCTCGCGCACGATCACGAGGTCGACGTTCTCGAAGCGGGTTCGGACGCCGCGGTAGGTCTTGCACGGGCGCACCTGCGCGTAGAGGTCGAGCGCCGTCCGCAGGCCGACGTTGACCGAGCGGAACCCCTCGCCGATCGGGGTCGTGATCGGGCCCTTCAGCGCGACCCCGTTCCGGCGGACGGACTCGAGCGTCGCCTCCGGCAGCGGGTTGCCGCCGTGCTCGGCCATCACGTCCGCCCCGGCGTAGGCGACGTCCCACTGGAACGCGACCCCGGTCGCCTCGAGCACCCGCCGCGTCGCCTCCGTCAGCTCCGGGCCGATCCCGTCGCCGGGGATGAGCGTGACGCGGTGGACCACGCGCCCATCCTACGTTCGGGCGGCCGATGGACCCGGTGGGGTACCGTTTCCGCAATGGACGAGATCAGGCCCGGGCTCGAGGGCGTCGTCGCCTTCGAGACGGAGATCGCCGAGCCCGACAAGGAGGGCGGCGCGCTCCGGTACCGCGGGGTGGACGTCGAGGAGCTCGTCGGCCGGTACCCGTTCGAGCAGGTGTGGGGGCTCCTCGTCGACGAGAGCTTCGAGCCGGGGATGCCGCACGCCGAGCGGATCGAGCTGCAGGATCCGAGCGGGTCGGTGATGGCCGACCTGCAGGCCGGGCTCGCGACGCTCGGGCCGAAGTGGAAGCTGCGCAAGCTCGTCGACCTCGACCCGGCCGAGGCGCGCGACGACCTCGCCCGGCTCTCGGCCGCGGCGCTGTCGATCGTGGCGCAGGCGGCGCGGGGCACGGCGCCGCCGGTGCCGGAGTCGGAGGTCGCGAAGGGCGCGATCGCGGCGGAGCAGTTCCTGCTCCGCTGGCGGGGCGAGGCCGACCCGGTGCACGTGCGCGCCGTCGACACCTACTGGGTGATCGCCGCCGAGCACGGCCTGAACGCCTCCACCTTCACCGCCCGCATCGCCGCCTCGACCGGCGCCGACTGCGCGGCGGCGCTCTCGGCGGCGGTGGGGACGCTCTCGGGCCCGCTGCACGGCGGAGCGCCGGCGCGGGTGCTCGACCAGCTCGAGGCCGCCGAGGCGACCGGCGACCCGAAGGCCTACGTGCACGGCCTGCTCGCCCGCGGCGAGCGGATCATGGGCTTCGGGCATCGCGTCTACCGGGCGGAGGACCCGCGCGCGCGCGTGCTGCGGCGCACGGCGCGCGAGCTGCGCTCGCCGCGGTACGAAGCGGCCGAGCGCTTCGAGCAGGCCGCGCACGAGGCGCTGCAGGAGGCGCACCCGGAGCGTCCGCTGCCCACGAACGTCGACTACTGGGCGGCGATCGTCCTCGACGTCGCCCACATCCCGCCCGACATGTACCCGGCGATGTTCGGCTGCGCCCGCGTCGCCGGCTGGTCGGCGCACATCCTCGAGCAGCGGCGCACCGGCAAGCTCATCCGCCCCTCGGCCCGCTACGTCGGCCCGCCGGCGCACACGCTCTCGCAGACGTGACCCTCGCCGAGGCCGCGGCCGAGGCCGACGCGCTCGCCGAGCGGGGCGAGGAGCGGGAGCTCGCCGACCTCCGCAAGCGCTGGGACGAGGAGCTCGAGCACGCGGCACGGTCGGCCGACTACCGCGCCCGCGCGGTCGCCTACCGCGCGATCGCCCAGTTCCGCTTCAAGCAGAAGACGGAGCTCCTGCGCCGCGGGCTCGAGGACGAGAGCCCGGCCTGCCGCGGCTCGGCGCTGCTCGCGCTCGAGCGGCTCTCGCGCGACCACCCGGGCGTCGTCAACAGCGTCCGCCCGCGCCTCCACGAGCTCGCCGCGCACGACGAGAACGACGCGGTGCGGCGTCTCGCGATCCTCGCCCTCCGAAACGGCTCGCCCGACCGGGCGACGATCCAGCTCCTCGCCGGGCTCGCGGGCGACGAGCGCTCCTCGCGCGAGCTGCGCGAGGCGGCCGCCAAGGTCGCCCAGGCGCTGCGGCGGCGGGCGGGGCCCGGCCGGTAGCGGGCGGGCGCGCCCGGCGGCCGCCGCCGCTAGGCTCCCTCGCCGCCGCCGCGCTCGGGCCGGGGGCGGCGGCGCGCGTGCGGGTGGGCGCGGAAGTACGCCTCGCGCCGCCGGCGGTCGGAGACGTGGGTGTAGAGCTCGGTCGTCCCGAGGTCGGCGTGCCCGAGGAGCTCCTGGAGGCTCCGCAGGTCGGCGCCGCCCTCGAGCAGGTGGGTCGCGAACGAGTGGCGCAGGAGGTGCGGGTGGACGCGGTCCGGCTCGAGCCCGGCGGCGGCCGCGAGGCGGCGCAGGATCAGGAAGGCGCCGGCGCGGGTGAGGGCGCCGCCCTTCGCGTTCAGGAAGAGCTCGCGGCGGCGGCGGCGGCGGTCGAGGAACGGGCGGCCGCGGGCGAGGTAGCGCCGGAGCGCCTCGGCGGCCGGGCGCCCGATCGGCACGATCCGCTCCTTCGCGCCCTTGCCGGTCACCCGGACGAGCCGCTCGTCGAGGTCGACGCTCCCCTGCTCGAGCCCGACCGCCTCCGACACGCGCAGGCCGGCGCCGTACAGGAGCTCGACGAGCGCGCGGTCGCGGAGCGCGCGCGGGGCGGTCCCGGCCGCGGCGTCGATCAGCCGCTCCGCCTCGCCGGGCGAGAGCGTCCGCGGCAGCCGCCGCGGGCGGCGCGGGAGGTCGAGCTCGGCGGCCGGGTTGTCGCTCCGGTCGCCGAGGAGCTGGAGGTGGCGGAAGAAGGCGCGGGCGGCCGAGGTGCGCCGGGCGACGGTCGTGGCGGCGAGGCCGTCGGCGCGCATCTGCGCCGCGTAGGTCTCGAGCTCCGCGCGGGTGGCCGCCGCGAGCGGCTTGCCGAGGAACGACCGCAGCCGGGCGAGGTCGCGCCGGTAGGCGTCGACGGTGGCGGGAGACCGTCTCGCCGCGAGCAGGGCGAGGAACGCCTCGAGGTCACGATCGCGGGTGCGCCCTGTCGTAGACACGGCGGAGCCTCCGGCCGTCGACGTGGCTGTAGACCTGGGTGGTGGAGAGGGAGGCATGGCCGAGGAGCTCCTGGATCGTGCGCAGGTCGGCGCCGCCCTCGAGCAGGTGGGTCGCGAACGCGTGCCGGAGCCGGTGCGGGTTCCCGAACAGCCGGCGGAGCGTCGAGGTGTCGAGCCGGCGGCCGAACGCGGAGACGAAGAGCGCGCTCTCGGCGCCGCGGGCGAGCTGGGGCCGGGCCTCGCGGAGGTAGCGCGCGAGCTGGTGGGCGGCCTCCTCGCCGAGCGGGACGACCCGCTCCTTCCCGCCTTTGCCGCGGCGGACGCGGACGAGCTCCTGCTCGAAGTCGACGTCACCGACGTCGAGGCCGACCACCTCGGCGCTGCGCAGGCCCGCGGAGTAGATGAGCTCGAGCAGCGCCCGGTTGCGGAGGGCGAGCGGGCCGCCGTCCGCGCCGGCCGCGGCGATTAGCGCCTCGACCTCCTTGCGCTTCGGCACGTCGGGGAGGCGCCGGGCCCGCCGCGCGGCGAGCGGCACGTCCGGGACGCGGTCCGGCCCGAGCGCGTGCCGGAGGAGCGACCGGACGGCGGCGAGCCTGCGCGCGACCGTCGCCGGCGCGAGCTTGCCGCCGGGCCGCGCCCGCCCGAGCTCGGCCGCGTACTCGGCGAGCAGGCGGACGTCCGCCCGCTCGAGCGGGCGGTCGCCGAGCCAGGCGGCGAAGTGCCGCAGGTCGGCCCGGTAGGCGCGCCGGGTCGAGTCCGACACCCCGGGCGCGGCCAGGAAGCGGTCGATCGCGGTCTGCACGTCCACGCCGCACCATTCGCCCTGCGGCTACGATCGCCTGCCGTGCCCCGGGACGAAGAGCGCTTCGCGGCGCTGGCGGAGCTCGCGGTTGGCGGGGCGAACGTCCAGCCGGGCCAGGTGGTGGCCGTCGGCGCCGAGGTCGGGCAGGAGCGACTCGTGCGGGCGATCGCGGCGGCCGCCTACCGGCGCGGCGCGCTCTACGTCGACGCCAAGCTCTTCGACCCGTACCTCAAGCGCGCCCGGGTCGATCTCGCCGACCCGGCGACGCTCGGCTTCGTCCCGCGCTGGTACGGGAGCCGGCTGCGCACGCTCGCCGAGCGCGGCGACGCGCGGATCGGCATCGCCGGCGTCGTCGC